>BNJS01001020.1_pt1 | contig 220156 bp, 364 predicted proteins | sample 8540461 | NCBI WGS metagenome assembly BNJS01 (sample SAMD00202454, study PRJDB9452) | human saliva metagenome | isolation source: human saliva | place: Japan | reverse complement strand
TGATTTAATGAGGCGCAATACCCTCAATCTCTTTCATGGCATGCCTGCTTAGGGGAGCAGGAGCCTGCCCTCTCTTGAAGGGGATGGGTCATGTAGTATCTTGATCAAAGTAAAATCCATTGGTAGAGGTTGCTTATGGTGGACGCATGACAGCCCAGGAGTTCCAGGAAAAGCTGGCGGAGGCCAGATCGCTTGCCAGGCTCTCTCCGGTATTCATTACCGACGAAGGGCGCAACGACCAGGTTCTGATGAGTTATGAGGAATACCGGAGGCTGCTCGGAAAGTCGCGCTCCATTGCAGAGGCCATTGGCTATTCCGAGGCCGCCTTCGTCGATTTTGATCTGCCGGAGCGGGCCGTCAGTGGATCACACCGTGATGTCGAATTCTGACCATGTATCTGCTTGATTCCATAATGATGCGTGGATAGCCGCCACAGCCGTGCGACATGACCTTGTTCTGGTAACGCGCAACATTCGGGATTTCTCAGGCACGGGCGCTCGGTTGTTCAATCCCTTCCGTCAGGGAAACGACTGATACGCCTGTTGCCGACAGGCAGTGGGCCAGAGCCAGATGTCTCCCAGGCCGTCGAGAACGTTGACACCCGCTCGTTGTACAGCTCCACCAGATCGCCGTCGCGGATGCCGCGCTTCCTGGCGTCCTGAGTTTTGATGAGCAGCGGCTCGCGGGTCTGCACCGCATAGGTCTTGCGTAGCGGCTCGGCGTTGGCCATCTGCGAGTGCAGTCGCATGTACGGGTGCGGGCTGACCACGTGCACCTGACCCTCCTTCGCATTGCCCAGATACTCGCCCGGCTCCAGCCACTTGGGCATCGGCGGGCAGTCCGGCAGATTCATCTTCTCGATGGTGGCCGAATACATCTCGATGCGGCCCGAGGGTGTGTGCAGCGGATTCTTCACCGGATCGGCACGGAAGTCACCGTGCCGAACCCAGCTGTGGGCCGCTTCCGGCGTGGGAAGCGTGACCGCGCCTTTCTCCCAGAACTCCTCGAAGGGCATGATCTTCGCGGCGAACTTTTCTCGTAGGCAGCCTGGACATAATCCATCTGCTCCATCCCTTCGGTGAAGCCCAGCTCCACGCCGCACAGCTCGGCCAGCCGCCGGAAGATCTCGAAAATCGTCCAGCGCTTCGCCCACGGGAGCGACGACCTGCTTCATCGCGTAGAACTTGTTGATGTTGTAGGTGCCACCCGAGGAAATGTCGTTGCGCTCCACCGTGGTGATGGCGGGCAGAACGATGTCGGCCCAGCGCGTGGAAGCCGTCCGCCAGCAGTCCTGAACCACCACCGTGTCCACCTTCTGCAGCGCACGGATCAGCTCGTTCAGGTTCCTGTTTGGGGTTGATAATCTGTTTTTGGCTTGGCTTGGCTTGGCTTGGCTTGGCTTGCGGCAGGGCAGGGGGTTGAGGGCCTGCCCTGATACCGCCAGATTGCTGGCTGATGTTCCTTACTGAACCCGGAAGACTTCTTCCAGCGTCTGGGCGGTGAGCACGTTTCGTGTCCAGCGCTTCAGGGTTTCGTCGTCGGCGGTACTCATGATGAGAGGGCTTTCGTGGGTTCGTCCACTGGACCAAAGCGCGTGGCCAGCAGGTCTGCCAGCATCTCTTTTGCCGTCCCTCGTTCCTTACCCGCTCTGTCCATTGCATCATCTGGGCGTCCTCCGCTTTGCAAGTTCTCTATACCGCTGTTTCTCGGTGTCGTCAAGCGTGCAGTAGTTTTCGATAAAGTTCATGTATTTCAGGTGCTGAGATGGGTTGCTTTCCAGCGTCATCAACCTGCGGATGGAGTGGCCGTAGGCGTGTACGCGTTCGCTGGGGCTGTACTGCATGTTCACGAGATTCAGCCGGGCCACCAGATTGTCGCTGTCCAGGTGCTCGTGCAGCGGGATCTCGGGCAGAACGCAGGCGATGTATCGGAAGTCCAGGTAGCTGCTCTGTCCACTGCCCAGATGCAGGTCGCGTGGGATGTCCTTGCTGCCGCGCAGGAAGATGACCACCGGAACCACGCGGTCCGTCTTTTGAGAATTCAGCCAGCGTGAGGGCAGTAGATGGCCAGTCGATGGATGGAGAAGAGGCTGGGTTTCGTTTCCTCTTCGACGATGAAGAGCAGGGCCTCACGCTGGCCGTTGGGCCACTCCACCAGAAGCGGAACATCCATCTCGAAGAAACGATCGCCCAGTCGGTCCTTGGGCAATTCCTGTCGGATGTAGGTGATCTTCACGTCGGGTGGCAGGCTGGCAGCCTCGATGGGGGCAAAGAAAGCCAGTGCCTGACGGGGGTAATCGATGATCAGATTCTTGAAGTTCTGATCGTGGGATGTGGACATGAGATGAGCTCTGAAGCAGGTGTTTTCATGCAAAGCCGCAGGGAAGAAAGGCGGTGAGCTGATGCCCCATGGCATCAAGCCGTGTCTTACGGGCACGACGACAGAGTACTGGCGTTTTATACAGTTATCAAGAGAGTGCAGCAGCTATCTTGGGATGTGTCCAATCGGCGACATGTTGCGGGCGTTCAGATCCTCCTGTCTTGAACCTGCCCCGCTGCGTCACCCCCTGACGCAATGCGTCACCTGAGGGTACTTGTGGCTGCCCAACAACGACCGACCGCGACAGGTCGGACGGCAAGCAGCATCCGCTGACCGTGAACTCCGTCACGTGCCAGGACGCAGTCCGCCACTGGTCGGGCCGGAGATGCCGTTGCCATGCGCTGGCACGGCACTCGCTACAGGGTGGGTGTCGAAGTGAAAAGCGACCGGGCCAGCCACCAGGCGAAAACCCGAACACATCCTCACCTCATTGGACAAGGAGTCCAAACATGATGCTGAAACAAGTTCAAAAAGGTTTCACCCTGATCGAGCTGATGATCGTCGTGGCGATCATCGGTATTCTGGCCGCCGTGGCCATCCCGGCTTACCAGGACTACACGATCCGCGCTCGCGTGTCGGAAGGCCTGTCGCTGGCTACTGCTGCCAAGCTGAACGTGGCGGAGATTGCTTCGGGTGGCTCTAACGACGCCATGGCGGCCGGCTATAACACAGGCTATACCTCCCCTGGCGCCTCGACCAACGTCAGCTCGGTGGCTATCACGCCTGCATCGGGTCTTATTACGATTACGTATCAACAGCGGGTTGCCGCAACCGGTTCGAACACGCTGCTGCTGAACCCGTTCACCGGTACCGAGAGCGCTGCCGCGGACCTTCCCGACCCGACCACTGGCGGTTTTGCTCCGGTAGCAGACTCCATCAAATGGCGTTGCAAAGCAGCTGGCGCTACCACCGGCCACGGGACGGCGGGCACGCTGCCGGCTCGCCACGCCCCTGCCGAATGCCGCTAATCAGACGACCGTCTGATTCAGATCCGGGATGCGGTATAACTCGGATAGTCTGAAGGAACTAACACCCGCTGGCGTGAGTTGGCGGGTGTTTGTGTAAGTAGGGCCAGAAGTTGCAGAATATCCCGATATCTGCCTTTTAATACAGGGCTGACCGGGAAAAACAGGACTGCCCAGAGGTACTTCGCGTAAGAGCAGATTCCTGTAGATGAATCCGAATCTTGTGTGATGACGTGGTGGCATAAGCGCCAGTCATCATGTTGCCGACCAGGGAGACGGTGGCTCATCCATGCAATGAGCTTTGAAAGGCAATCATCACAAGGGAAGGTCATCATGAAGACCGAAGTCAGAAAGATTGTTGGTGGGCAATGGGATGATGGTTACGCCATGGATCAATATAGCCAGGTGCGCTGGAGACCAGGCGTCAATAGCGCAAAGAAGTTCTGGGAGAAAACGCGCACGCAGGCTGGTGATCTCATCTATCGACTGAAGTACAGTCAGGAAAGAGAGGTAGCTATACCCATTGCGGAGCAGCTGGCAGGTTCAATTCTGTCCAGGTTTGGTGGCAGTGCGCCTTACGTTGTGCCAATGCCTCCCCTCCATGGCGCGAGACTGGCAGCCAGTAACGGAGGTCTCGCCATCTGGCCAAGGTAAAAGGTTCAAGTTGCTGCAGGATTTCTGGGGAAGAGATGTGATGGCAATCAAATGAAGCACATCGACACCAAGAAGGCGAAACTTAGCTTCCTTCGTGACTCATTCTGGGTCGACGAGGTCACGTATTCCGCAAGGCAGGCATGACGTGATCCTTGTCGACGACGTGTGCCGTAGCCGTGCAACGCTGGAGGTGGCATGCGAATGGCTGCGTAGCAGTCGGCATGTTGGACGGATCTTCGTTGTCGTGGTGGCTACATGCGGATTTGTCGATGATCGTCCGGATTGGAGTTCCATTCCCGAGAGTTTCGATCTGGTCAGATCAGACCGACATGCTGCCGACCTTGAGTTTGCTCTGAGATCGCAGGGCGCGTGAACGTGCCGACAACGTAGAATCGGAAAACCTCGTCATGGGGTCCTTCAGGGGCTGCGAAGGACTCCATGGCTAAATAGAATAGAATTAATTACTTGAGAACGTAGGCGGTCGGGTTTTTTCGCTTCTCTATCAAACCTTCGTCCGAGAGACGTTGTAGCCAAGATCTAGCCTGGGCTTTTGAAACATTTAGTGCGGAGGCAACCTCTGTATCCTTCATCGGTGATTTCAGTATTGACTGAAGCACTCCCCGGACCGCAGTGAACAATGTGTCTGCTGGTGTCGGGGGATTTGCCGCGATCTGGTGGCTTGCGTCAGATTCTGCCTCCGTGTGGGAGAGCTGAGTCGACGCGGCCTCTGCCATTTCTTCAGAAAAAAGCGGAAGACTTGCTTGTTGAGAAACTCGCAGACAGGACGGAGCTGTCGCGAGAATGGCGTTAAACGTGTCAGTGTCTTGCGGATTTGGCCATGGGAGCGCTCCTTGTTTCGCAAATGCATCAAGCCCAGTTGAAGTGCTCCTGTGGATCGAACGTATATGGGAACAAACTTGAGTTTCTCCAGTTGTTCGATGGCGCCAGCCCAGGTTCCGCCTTTCTTTAGATCGGAGCTGACAACCAGGGGCTGCCGTCTGATAGTGCATAGATCAGCTTGTTACGCTGCATGGCGTTGCCGATATTGAACCCCGCATTGGGATCGTAGGGGGAGATCAGAACTAGATTCCCTTCACGAAGCATGTTGTGGCTATCGCGATCTACTACCTTTCTTTCCAGGCTGTCCGCGAGTACTCCAATGACCTTTCCCCCTGCATTGATTGCACCAAGCATGGCTGATTTGTCAATACCCCTGGCTCCGCCTGATACGAGCGTCTTTCTCGCGTTAGCTGCCAAGCGCCAACCTTAGTCGCGTACTCTGTCAATTCGTCGCCCGCGTGACGAGAGCCAACTACTGCGAGCCCCCCGGAGTCCAGTAAGGCCATGTCTCCACAGCCATAGATGATTGCTGGTGCGTCCTCTCGTAGTCGCTTCTTCAGTCGACGGGGATATGCTCCGTCTGCGCGACTGATTACCCAGATGTCGTGAGCTTGCCACCGTTCGATAGCCTGATTCAGAAGAGAGGTGCGTCCCAGAAGGCGTTTTTAATCGTGCTTCCTCGATGACAGATCCGCAGGCCTGTAGGAGATTGTCCGCAATGGGCGCCATTAGATCCGCTGGCTCGTGCTGGATCTCTATCAGACGGCGTGCAAGGCGTTTGTATTCACGAGGAGCCAGTAGATCTGGGGATGTCGTACTACGCCCGACGATGAGCGGGGCTGTCAATAGTAGAATTGCTCGGGTGTTGGCAGAGAGGGAGTGGAGCATTCGTCAGGTCCTGTTCAGAAGAGCGTCATGGAAGAGTCCTAAGCGCTTCTACTCTTGCTAAGCGGTCATACGGCTGCGATCAGTGTACAGCGTTAACCTTATTATCGACCGGGTTAGTTGGGGCGCATGTGGTGTTGGGGCGTGAGAACTGGCAATTTGCTGGTGCTATGCGCCTGAAAGATACCGTTTCCCATTGCTCTATGCTCTGATCTTTTCTCGGTGTCATGATGACATCTTGAACGGAATGATCATGGTGGCAGATAAGCTATTCGCTGAGTATGAAGAAGGCATGAGTGACGTGGTCTAGGCCAAGGGTCATGAAGTGGGTGATACGGAGACATCCATCCCTGCATCATCATGGAGAGTCCTAAACCAGATCGTCAGAAAAAGCTGATGTCTTTGTTCCTTGATTGGATGGCTAGTCTTCCGGTAATGGTCTTTCGCCTGACAAGATCATGGCGTCGTATTTTTATTTACTTTATCCACCAGGATTTTTGGAGTGTGCAATTAGATAGGATTGTTCCTGGTCTGTGTTGAATGAGGCTTTTTCGATTCTGGATGTGTTTGGGTCAACGTGGTTTGCAATGTGTGCTTGCTGATTTTGCCCTAATAGTGCTTAGGTGTAGCATTGTGATGAACTGGATCTTGGCTCCATTGCATTCGTTTGTGGTTAAGTGCTGACATTGGTCTGGTTGATGACACCCCCTTCCGTGAGGGGCTGTCATCAATAAGAATTGTGCTTTCCAAATGTGGTTTTGACTCAAGGAGTTGTCAGTTCCCAGTGGGCCTTGAATGCATCAAGTAGGCGTTTCCGTCGCCTTTCAAGAACTTTTTAGTGTCCAGATTCGGGAGCGTCCGACTTCTTGGGTCAGTACAAACGCGGGGTTGCGCCGCCCTTGCCTTGGAGGTGAGATCTTTTTCTTCTTTGAGAAATCGAAGTTTCCTGCTGCAGGGTTCTTTCTTGTGTGAAGCGGGACGAGATTGGCCAGTCGATGCGTCCAGTACTCGCGCTCACTTTCGCTTGGGAAGTACTTGTCCCAGTCACTCCCTTTTCCGGGGTTTTGGGGCAAGACATGTTCCAGAGTAAGGTGGTTAAAGACGAGTTTCTTGCTGCCGTCGCTGACCAGTGATTCTAGCCGTAGCATGATGCTCATTCTATCTGGAGCCAATTTTCGATAGATGTCTCCGTTCAGGTGGTCAATGAAGTCCCGCTTTTGTGCGTTATCCAGACTAAGTGTGGATAGCTTGTCGGGGTCTCCATCAAAGCCTTTTGCCTCGATCTCCTTGCTGAGGGCGGCGAAGCTTTCTATGCGTTCATAGATGTTGACTCGGGTGACAATCATGAAATAGGTGAGTCGCTCCACAAGAAGAAGAATCTTTCAAGAAACTCAGCGTTTTGTTCAAAAGGTCTTGAAGTACAGCAAGGTTGGTGGAACCCAGTCCTTGAAGTTTGCGCGATTTAGGTAGCTCAGGTACTCGTTGATCTTGTCGGCATTTCTTTTTGATTCAAATTCTGAGCTTCGAACAAATTCCCATATCCTTGCATAAGGTATGATGACGTTGTCTATAAGCTCCTGTGGGTTATTGCTTTCCGTGACGTGTTCTAGGAATTCCTTGATCAGGGTTTGCTTTTGCTTTCTTTTTGCGTAGATGCTTCGGATGTGACTGAAGAGTTCTCCGAATGCCTCTCGTCCAAGTGCCAGTTCTATTCCGCTCCATTTCTTGGCGTACTCTCTTCTCAGTGCCTCATTCTTTGTCTTTCGAATTTGGCCAAGAATGTTGGCTTTCAGGATGTCAATGGGTGCAAGGTCAAGGCCTCGATTGTTTAGTACCGAGAAGATTCGATAAGCGGAGTCAAGATCTGGCGTGGATATAACAACCAACGAGCAATGGTTTGCGATGAATCGCTATAGTTCATTGCGCTCTTGGTCGGAGTAGGGCGAAGATCTTTTCTCGCAGAAGAGCGGCATTTTCTCGGTAGCGAAGTCGGCTGTCTCGGAGGATGTCACTGGTTTGTATGAGTTTTTGTTATGCCGCCAGGCTCCTGAATGTGAGGTTCTGAAGAAGTCGGCGTCTTCCTCGCGTGCAGTGAGGCGATATTGGTTCTTCTCTCCAAGGCTTATTTTCCCTTTTTGTACAGAAATTCGGTTATATCGTCCGTTGCGTCCGGCATGGCATCACGGAGAACGGCAAGCATGATGGTCAATGTGGATAGTCACTGTTGGCCGTCCACAACAGATGATTTTGGATCTCTGTCGTTCTTGATTAGAACAATGCTGCCAAGGAAGTACTGTATTGCTGCGTTTGATGAACGGGAATCCACCATCGCGGCGTAGAGATCATCGAAGAGCTCTGTGGTTTGGTCGGTGGTCCATGCATATGGACGTTGATACTCCGGGATCTCAAACTGGTAGTTCCCTTCAAATATTTCCCGAATTAATTTGTCTTGGGCTTCAAGAGTCTTTGGCATTTTATATCCTTTGAGATGGGAGTGTCGGGACTTGACGAACCATGTTGGGCAGGGCACCTGGGTCTTGGGCCAAACGCTGTTAGAGCTCACGTTGACGTTGTTTAACCTATCACGCATAGACCGTGTATAGCATCTTTGATGACAGACGGTCGAACTGTGGTTATGAAAGGCATGCTAGGCCGCCGCGAAAGCTCACTGGCCTTTCCAGGTAGTAGAGCTTTTATGAGGCTTAGATCTTGGGGCTCGTGCATGTGTGAAGACAAAACGTCAGGTCACCCGGGGGTAGGTGATCATCAAGCTTTTTGTAATAGCAAAGTAGTAATAACAAGAGTCTTCTTGGTCTTCGATTTCGGTGTATATATTTTGCTTTTTGGAGGGTAAGAATATTATGTCTCCGAGTGTCTCGCGCTCATGGTGTATCCATGCACTCATCGTCGGTGGCGAAGTTAACCAGAACTAATCACAACCAAGGATCATAAGGCCTGTTGAAAAGATCCGCAGCCCCGTCTCGACCATGACGCTGAGTGCCGCGAAGGGCATCATGATGATGGCGATCAGGTAAAGAAGCGGCTGAATGCATAGCGCGATGAAGAACATGCCCCCGATGCCGATCAGGGAGAGGCCGGCGGTCAGGATCATTTCTGTCGTGTCTATGTCGCGGATATGGCTTATTGCATGAAGCGTATATCCCCACATGCCCAGGGCCAGAAGGGCGATCCATAGCACGGTGTGATCCCCGATTCGTTCATCAAAGAACCGTCCGGGACTCATGCCAAAGCCGTTTTTCAATCGGGGACTGGAAGGGCTGATGGCTGTGCAGCTTCGCTGCGGGGTCCGGCGGATCTGCGCACTGGGGGTGGATGCGGACCAGCACGAAGTTCCGTGTGGCCTTCAGTGCCGTGGCGAGGTTCTGGTTACGAGATCCGCCCAGAGTGCAGATGTAGAGGAGCAGGATGAAGCGGCCCAGGATGTTCATGGACGCATTCAGTTCATGGTCCTTGGTGGGCAGAACGGTGGTGGCGCCAATGAGGAAGATGCCAAAGGCGGCGCCAGCGCCCAGGATGATGCCGATGAGGTGGGTGTGAAGGGCGGGTTCGTCGGCGTCTGTTCTGCGGTTGACGATGATGTTCCACACGCAGACCCATGCCACCAAGGTGTGGGAACGGTACCAGGATGGAAGCTAAGGGCGAAGTTCATGACAGCGTGATTGCCGGGGCGGCGAGTGAGCCCCTTGGGAAGGGGCTTTGGAAGAGGCTTTGGTGCTGGACGGATCGGGCCTTGGGGGCGATGCTGTCATGCCGCTGGTTGCGGGTGTGCAGGCATGCGGCTGGCCGGGCGAGCTCTGCCGATCACCGGCTTTTATACACACGCCAGGTAGGGTGCTTTTTCTTGTCGCAGGTCCGGACCCATGTTCCTTCCGTCGGCAGTCATGCACAACCCTGGACCCATTGTTTCAGAATGCTTCGCCATAGAGGCTGGCCTGACATGGAGGAGCGATCTCATGGCTGTTGCACTCGAATGCATCAATTTCATTGTTCCGTTCAGCGTGATCCGAAAGAAGTATCCGGGCGGGCTGGTGCAGTGCCTTCTGGATCACCGGGGCGCCGTGGGCAGTGGACCCATCTGGTTTGACGAACATCTGTTTTCGGGATGGGGCGATGAATGATCTGGACATTATGTTCATCCTGTCACGGTGGGGAGCGGTATGGTGTTCAGCCCGTGGTGAAACGCCGAGGGAAGAAGATCTGGAAGGACTGCTGTATTCCGTCGTTGGGAGGATCATCCACGCCGTGTGACTGGATTGAGTACTCTGATCAGAAAGGGATTGTGTGGCTGAAGGGCACGGAGCCGGGCGAGACCATGTACTGTCGGAACTGCACGAAAGAGTACATGTTCAAGCTGATCGAGAAGGAAGAGGAAAAGGCTTCGATCGATTGAAGTGCAGAAGGCGCATGATAGACGGAGGGCGTCTTGCATGTGCCCGATTTCCTTCTGTTCACGGATAGGGATCCTGGTCCGGGAAAGTATCGGCGTCGTGCTGGAGTTCATGGATCGTCCCGGAAACTCACGGCGCCGGTACATGAATGAGCAGCTACTTCAGCAGATGGAGCATGGGGTGTACAGCAATAACCTACACTTCATGTCCTTTCGTGGCCGGCTCATGAGGGTTGTTGACATTGCTCTGGCGTATGGTGAGCCGCAAGCGGTCATCCGGCTTCGGGGCGTGACGGCTGAAGATAAGCGACCGAACAAGTGGCGAGGGGTGGAGCCTGAGTGGATTCCTGGCTTTTTGAGAGGCTGTTGAAGGCTGGGGTGATTTCCCTGCTTCGCGTGGCGCTGTGAGAGGCTAAGGGCTGACGGTGTTCTTGACAGCTTCTTGGAAAGTTTGGCTTGATGGTTGAGTGCTGTATGTAATGACAGTATTATGGCGTGGCCGTAGCGCTTGCTCATGCCTTCGCTGAAGGGGCGTGGGCTGGCGGTACGGGGACAATCTCGCGGGGTTTTCATCATGCCCATGAGCCACGACCAGAACTTCAAGAATCTGATTCTGACTATCCCCGCAGGCGTTGGCCTTTTCTGCGCCAGAAGAGGCAAAGGCCTTGCCGCCTGATGTTGTCATCCGCTCCGTGCGGGAAGAGTTGCCCAAGGACAGGCTGGGGGACCGCTTCTTCGAGCTGGATGTACCGCTGTTGGCTGAGTGGCCGGATGGCAGGCGAGAGGCGCTGCTGTTCGTGGTGGAAGAGCAGACGGATCCGACACGTTTTTCCATCCGCAAGCTGGCGTCCTACTGTCTGGCCATTGGCGAGTTCTATGACACCGACCGGGTGGTACCGGTGGTCATCTTCCTGCGTAGCGGGGCTTCGATTGCTCGTCAGCTGCGCATGGGCGGTGATCAGCAGTGCTATCTGGATTTTCACTATATTGCCTGTGTGCTGCCGGAGATTCCGGTGGAGGATCATCTGAACAGCCAGAACATTGTGGCACGCCTTAACCTGGTGAACATGCGCCTGGGGAAGGGCCCAGCGAATACACGCCTATGGCCATGCTGTGCGCGGGCTCATGACGCTGGAGTCCAGCTGGGAAAGGCAGCAGAAGTACATCGACTTCGTGGAAGCTTATGGCGCGCTTGACGAGGATGAGAGGCGGCGGTATAGAGAACTTTATGTGACGGAGGATGCGCAGATGATGCAGTGGAGTGAGCGGCTGCTGGATCAGGGGGAGCAGCGGGGCGTGCAGAAGGGGCTTCGGCAAGGACAGCTCGGGCTTCTGGCCGATCTGTTGGCCGAGCGCTTCGGTGCTTTGGATGAGGCCGTGCAGGCGCGTCTGGAACAAGCCGATGAGGAGACGCTGAAGCGCTGGGGGCCGCAATCTGCTATCGGCCCGGAGCATGGATGAGGTGTTTCGGGCGCAGTGAGCGGAGCTGAGCTTCCTCGCTCGGTTGGTGGTGGGGGTTCGGTCTTCCTTCCGATCATGCTGCTGCGCCCAGTTGCATGGCGTTTGGGGCATGCAGTCGATCTTGAAGGGTAATGACCTGCATTGCCGCCACAGGATGTCTTCCTCCAGGTTTAAAAAGTCTATAGAATCGATGGAATTTAAACCAGCATCGGAACGTCATGATCGGAGACCGCATTCGGCAGGCTCGTCTGGCCGCTGGGCTCACCCTCGATGCCTTGGGTCAGAAGGTCGGCGTCACTCATACGGCGATTCAGAAGTACGAGAAGGGGATCCTCACTCCGCCTTCTTCGCAGCTCCTGAAGCTGGCTCGTGCTTGCGGGACGCGCGTTGAGTACTTCTTCCGAACCCACGAGGTGGAGCTGGTCGAGCCAGAGTTCCGGCGTCTGGCCTCCTTCGGGAAGAAGGCTCAAGAGGCGCTGAAAATCAAGGTGGTTGAGCTGGCCGAGAACAGGGCCGAGCTCCTGGATGCTTTCCAGAGTCACCAATCCTTCGATTTGAGGTGCCTGGCGGCCTGCCTCGCCAAGTCAACGATCTCGACGAACTGGAGAATTTCGCAGACCAGGTGCGAGAGGCCTGGAAGCTTGGCCTCAATCCGATCGGTGATCTGACAGGCACCTTGGAGACCTTGGGTCTGTTGGTGATCGTTGTCGACGAAGCGAACCCGGGGTTCTCGGGGCTCACGGCGACTGCACGCACGTCCGATGGACGGATGTACCCAATCGTTGCGGTGTCGTCCCAATGGCCTGGCGACCGGCAGCGATTCACGCTTGCATACGAGCTGGGGCACCTGCTGCTGTCAGGGGCGTCTGGCCGCAGGCATTGACGAAGAAAGCCTGTAATCGGTTTTGCCGGCGCGTTTCTGGCGCCAAAGGCTGCGGTCGTGCAGCTTTTGGGTCACGCTCGGCGCAGGATCGAATGGCAGGAGCTTTTCGCCCTCAAGCACGAGTTCGGCTTGAGCATGGCCGGCTGGCTTCAGCGGGCAAGGCAATGTGGCGTTCTTCCAGAGGAGGCTCACATTGCTCTCTGGAAACGCTTTTTCCTCCAACGGGTGGCGCAAGAACGGCCCGGCGAGCCGGTGCCGCGTGAACATCCTAGGCTCTTCAATCAGCTTGTCTATCGGGCCCTGGGGAGCAGCACGTCTCTCGAGTCCAAGGCCGCAGAGCTTCTTGGCATTCCCATGATGCGCTTCCACAAGGAACTTCAGCTGGAGTCGGTGGATGCTGCTTCTCATCAGTGACGCGAACATCCTGATCGACATGGAGGCTGGGCAGCTGATGGAAAGACTGTTCCAGCTTCCAATGCAGTTTGCGATGCCTGACATTCTCTACTGGGAGGAGATCGAGCCCGGGACGCCAGGCCTGGAGGTGATGGGTCTGAAGATCCTGGAGGTCAGGGGCGAGTACGTCAGATATGCGTCTGAACTGCCCGACAAGTACGGTACTGCCCCCAGCCCCAATGACTATCTTGCTTTGGCGCTTGCCAGGCAGGAAGACTGTCCGCTTCTGACCGGCGATCAAAGCCTCAAGACTGTGGCCAGGGCGGAAGATGTGACAGTCATGGGGACCGTCTGGCTGCTCCAGGCGATGGTCGAGAACCGGCTGCTCAGTGTGGATGAAGCCATTGCCGCTCTTGCGTTGATGAAAGAAAGCAGGCGGCGGCTGCCTTGGGCAGATGCCGAACGCATCCTGAATGGCCTCCGCGAAAGCTGCGGTCGAAGGCCTTGAAAGGTTCTGGTTATCTGCTCCGTGAAGAGAGATAGCGGCATGGAGAGCTTTACGTGACGGAGGATGCGCAGATGATGCAGTGGAGTGAGCGGCTGCTGGATCAGGGTGAGCAGCGGGGCGTGCAGAAGGGGTTGCAGCAAGGATTGCAGCAGGGGCTTCGGCAAGGACAGCTCGGGCTTCTGGCCGATCTGTTGGCCGAGCGCTTCGGTGCCCTGGACGAAGCCGTGCAGGCGCGCCTGGAGCAAGCCGATGAGGAGACGCTGAAGCGCTGGGGCCGCAACCTTCTGTCGGCCCGAAGCATGGATGAGGTGTTCCGGACGCAGTAACGGAATAGGGGCATCCCATCACGAGCCCCTGATGGCTTCGTGGGGCTACCCCTTCCTTTGATGGCAGCTTCCGCCCAAGCTACCTGACTTTTCAAATAGCCCTGTCATGGTCGCGAAGCTGCCTTCCTGAACTCATCGGCTCAAGGTGTTCCAGCGTCATCAGCGTGGGCTGAGGCATGGTGTCAATGCGTTGCCAGCCACTCGCGCAGTATGTGCTCAATGCGGTTCCGCCAGTCGGGGCCGGCGGCACGGAATCCGTCAATGACATCCGATGAAAGCTGGATGGACTCCATGAATGGTCCATGCGCACCTGTCGGGGGTGTGTTCTCTGGTGTGGGAGCTTTGCCATTCAGCCATGAGACCATGTCGCCTCCAAGGATGTCCTTGGCAGGAACAGCCCGCTGGAAGAACGATTCTTCCAGTTCCGGACTCTCTTCATCCATGGCGGCGCTTATCTGGGCGTCTTCTTCAAGGCTGGGTAGCTGAAGGGTCAGTCCTGATTTAGTGGTGATCTGCATAGTGCTTGGCCTCCCGACGGTTTGCTTTTCTCAAGCTGATGATCCGTACAGAGGTTTCACGGAGAGTGAAAACCATGACGTGTAGACGGCTGCCTATGGGGGCGATGGCAACGAAACGCGATTCTCCATAGGCGCGGCGGTTGTCTGGATGCAGTAGAGCCTTTTCCCAGTCGAATGCTATGGCCTCAGAGAAGAAAATTCCATGCTTGGCAACGTTGATGGCTTGCTTGGCGGGGTCAAAGGAATAGTTCATCTCTCATGAACGGCTGCCGTCGCTGGGGCGTCATGGACGGGCGCGCGATAGAACGTACTGACTGACTTTAGATACAGGTTATTGAAAAGTCAAGGGAAATCGAGAGAAGCAAAAAGGGGCATCCCGTCACGAACCCCTGATGGCTTCGTGGGGGCTACCTTTTGATGGCGGCTGCCGTCCAGGCCACCCGGTTATCCAGGCAGCCCTGTCATGAGAACGGAAGCGGCTTACTGATTGCGCGCTGCGCCGACCACGGTGCTTCCAGTCAGGCGGATCGTGGTGTCGCTGGGGTTGCCGCTGGGCACGGCCTTGTCAAAGGTGCTGGAGGCCGGGTCGATCTTGTGAGTCAGGCCGTTGCGCCGGCGGGCAGGCTGATGTTGGTGGCGACGTGTCGGGCGCTGACGCTGATGAGTGAGATGGGCAGCTGCTGGACGCGGATTCTGGCTGTAGCGACGCCGGCGGCTCTCAGCTCCAGGCTGTCGGCACGCCCGTCGAAGGTCGCGCTCATGTGCTCGGCGTGAGTGCTGATCTTGCCGAAGTTGCCCCTGGCATTAATCGACGGTGTGCGCTGGGTGAATCTCACCGAGCTCTTCTCAGTAAGGTTGACAACGACGACGGCCTTGCAAGGCTGGGTGTTGTCGGCACGCTTGATGGTGAGGGTGTCGTTTCCGTTCTCGTTGCTGGTGGTAAGGGCCGATGGGGGCACGGCGCCTCTTCATTCTGTTCGACGTGTACGCCCGGCAGCAGCGATACGTTGGTCGTGAGATTGACGGTCACGTCGTCACCCTGCACGGTGAGCGACATGGGGTTGTTGGTGGCGAAGGCGATGGCTTCGTCCTGGAAGGTGGCGGCGTGGGCGACGTGGCTGGCTGCCAGGGCAAGGGTGAGCAGGGTGGCTTTCAGGGGATGTTCTTGGGCAAGTGCACGTGCGTGTTCTCCGGGTGAGTGAATCCACGGCAGCGTAGCACTGCGACCAGACAGGCCGTCCATCACTATTCATGGGCCTGACGTGTTACGGATATGTGTCGGGCGTAAGTTGGATTGCTGGTGTTGGAACGTTGTACGGATGTATTGAATGGGCGCTCATTCGGTATCGTCATCGCCCCATGCGCTTCCTATCCACGCTCCCAGTGCAAGCGCCAGGAGGATGTCCGTGCTGTGGTCCGGATGGTTTTCCCATCTGTCGCTTCGGCTTGACGGGGCGTAACGGTAGCGGCGTCGCCGCGCGGTACGTTCCATTTCGTCGTCATGGTCTTCGCTGTCGTCATCCTGAAGGTCAATGTAGTCCTCATGCTCGGTGTATGAGTGTTGTGGGGGTATGTCCATGTACGGCTCATGGGACGGGACGTAAGGCAGGTTGAGCCGAATGCGCAGCCAGGCCTCGACCCGAACGCTGAGGGATGCCAAGGGCATCATCAAGACGAGCAGGATGGACAGGAGCGAGAAAGAGAGTGCAAGGATGGTCATGAAGATGATCGCGATGATCACGGTCACGACCACGGCGATGATCAATGTGGTGCTGTCGGTTTCCTGGGCGAGGCTGAATTGGAGGGGAATGTACCCGGCGAAGCCCAGGATGGACATGAAGACCCAGAGCATCGTATGAATGGCATGACGTTCATCGATGAACGCTCTCAATGGCATGCCCAGAGCCTGTTCCTCGGTCAGGCGATTTGCCTGTCGTGTCCTGTTTCGCGATTTCTTGTCCTGGTGGCCGTCTGTTTGGTGAGTCGCGCCGGGCTCCTCGGGTGGTGTCGACAGATCCGAGTCGTTGATGCAGGTGCGCTGATGCGTCGCGTCCTTCTGGCTGACAACCATCAGTGCGGCTGCTGCTGAGTTGGACGGATGCGTGTTGTGAGGCGTCTTGGTCAGGGAGATCAGCCGCTGCGGGGAGCATCAAGGCGGGCGTGACGCTCAGTGCGTGCTGGCGAGTCTGGGTTGATTGGCTTTTGCCCGGTTTGGCCAACACCAGGGCGTACGCAAGAATGATGGTGGCACCCGCGATGCCCATGGTGACGTCAAGCTCGTGCCTCGGGGATATGAGGGTGGCGCCGACGAGCAGAAAGGTGCCAAAGGCTGCGCCCGTACTGTAAATGGCGGCGAAGATGTGAGCGATGACAGCGTGTTCGCCTTTCTGCGTTCGGCGGACGACGATGTGGCTCCAGACATAGGCCCAGGTCACCAGGATGCAGAGCAAGGCCAGAGGGACAGCGATGGTCTGGTTCATGGTGGTGCGGGGGAATGCGCCGATGGGGTGGATGGGTGATCTGAGGCCCTCGTGGCAATGGGAGTGCACAGGGGCGCGGCACGTATCGCCAGGGGACGGATGTGTGCGGCGATGCTGCCACTGGCTGGGTGATGGGCGCGGCGCGACGGCGGCGGGCGGCTGATGCCTGCTGACTGTCGGTGCCCGGGTGGCGGTCTGATGAAGGAGGGGGCCAGAGGGGGCGCGAGGGCCCGGCGCGATGCGAGTTACGGGCGAGGCCGGCTGTCGTGCTGAAGCAGGCCCTTGGTGTACTGCAGGAAGTCATCCAGGTGGTGCTGGATGATCTGGATGGCGATGGGCAGTTGCAGGGACTGGTAGTCGTGAACGACGAGGTTGCGGAATCCGGTCATCCGCTTGAGGGAGTCTGCCAGTGCGGTGTCTATCCAGCCGTGTGTGGCCAGAAGGTCGAAGGCATCCCTGGCCCGCTGGGGTATGCCCAGGCGCTCACGGCGGACCAGGTATTGGCCCATGTCGATGGCGGCGTTGCAGGCGCGCTGGATGTTGAGGATGGCGGCGTCCTGTCGGGTGTAGTCGGTCTCGAACCCTTGGGGGTTGGCGTTGTACTCCTCCCGCGCACGGGCAACGCAGCGTTCGATGGTGGCCGCCTTGTTGATCAGGACATCATCCGACATGGTGCTTCTCCGTGGGTGAGGGCGGGGTGGCCCGGCCTTCTCTGTAGATACGGCCTTGTTGCTGGATATCCTGAAGCAGGCCGGCACGGTATTTGTCGAGATCCCATTTTTCCTTGCAGACGTAGATCTCGAACAGGTCGGCCTGGTGGTCCTTGGCCCACCAGCGCATGCCGGTCTGGATGATCTGGTGCTGCATGACGGTGGAGGCGGCGCGGAGGTCCACCAGATCCACGTCGCAGCCTGCCAGATCCGCCAGGTCGCTGGAGAGGTTGAACAGGACGATGATGTCGGCGTGGCCCTCGACCAGCACGGCCAGGTCGAGATCGCTGTCCGGGGTGGCGTTTCCGGTGATGCGACTGCCAAAGGCGTAGATGGCCAGCAGGCCGGGTAGGTGGCTGCGCAGGTGCTGGACGACGAGATCACGGGCCGTGGAGTGCATCTTGGCATGGTACCAGCGGCCTGCGCAGCTGAGCCGGAGTGGCTGATGTCTGCCGACTGTCGGTGCTCCGGTGGCGGTCTGATGAAGGGACGGCCGGTGCATGGATGCGCCGGCCCGGACTACGAGAGGGTACGGTCTTTATTCGCCCGACTTGTCGTGCTGATGCCCCTTGGCATGGTCGTGTTTCTTGCCGTGATGGTGGTGGTCATGCTTCTTGCCACCGTGGGGGTTGATGGCGGTGATCTGCAGGACGACGGGTTCGTTGCCGGTCTTGGCGAAGTGCTGCTGGCCGGCGGGATGGGTGAAGATGCTGCCGGGGGCAGGGTCTGCAGTTTGCTGGCGTCGTAGGTGTTGCCGAAGCCCAGTTGCAGGGTGCCGCTGATGACGTTGACGAAGAAGTAGCCTTCCTTGGGGCCGTGAGGTTGCAGTTCCTTGTTGGCGGGGATCTGGATGCGCAGGATGCGGACGTTGTAGTGGTCGTTGGCGTCCAGGATGGCCTTGCCGGAGGAAAGGTCGATCTGGTCGGGGGTGAGGACCTTGTCGACGCCCCTGGGGCACCTGGGCATGTGCGTCGGTGCCGTGGTCGTGCTTGGCGTTGGTCTTCGTGGGCGCTGGCCGCCAGAGGCAGGGTGGCCAGGGCGGCAGTGGCCAGCAGGGTGGTGAGGGGGCGGATGGTGTTCATGGTGTTCTCCTTGGGAAGGGGTTCTGGTTGATGCCGGTGCTGGCAGCCATGCTGCCTTTCGAGGGCATGTGTCTCTCATGTGTAATGAATGTTAGTTCTATTGATACGCATTCTTGTTGAGAGTTGTCAATGGGCTTTGGTCACGATGGGGCCGGGATGATGGGACAGGAGGTCGCGGAACGGATCAGGGAGGATCCGTCGAGGACAGGGGGCAGACGAGAGGGCAGTGGCCGAGATGGCAGTAGTCGAGCGGCAGTCGAGATGGGGGGCCGAGAAGGGGGCGAGAAGGGAGGCCGAGAAGGGATGATCGCGAGGGAGGATCAGCCGATGGGGGGCCTTGGGAGGAGGTGCCTCGGGGGTGATGAGCCGGACGCTGGGGAAGTAGTTGCGATAGCGACGCGGGTCTCGGGTGAGGATGCTCCAGCCCTGTACGGCAGCGTGGGCGCCGATGAAGAAGTCGGGCAGGACGTTGTTCTTCTGGCCGCCGGAGCGGCGGTACTGCACGAAGGCGAGTCCGGCCAGGAACAGGGCAGGGCGAGGAAGTTCCTGATATTTCAGGTCCATGCTCTGCAGGGCACGGTCCTGTTCTTCCACCGTGTGAAAGGCCAGGGAGAGTTCGCTGTAGATGATGGGGTTGACGGCCAGGTCATGAATGAGGATCAGCCTGCAGCTGCTGCAATGACCATTCGTACCAGACAGGGTCGTCTTCCAGGATGTCCAGCAGGATGTTGGTGTCGACGAGGATCATGGCGCGGGGTCAGTCGTTGCCGCGCAGCAGTGCCATCAGGTCGTCGGTGCGCCATTTGACCTGGGCTTTCCCGCGCATGGCCTCGAAGCGGTCGGGGGTCTGGTTTGCGCGGGTCCTGGCAGGGTGTGGGGCAACACGGTGCAGCACGACTTCGCCCGCCGGGTTCAGCATGAATTCGACGCTGTCACCGGGGCTGAGGCAGAGGGCGTCGCGCACTTTCTTGGGGATGGTGACCTGGCCTTTGGTTGTCAGGGTGTTTGCCATGGGGGCTCCATGAGGGCACTGCAAGTAATACTCTCTGAAGAAAGTAAGGATTTGGCGTCCGTCCGTCAACCGGGTATTCCTCGCATGGTGCGCTGCCGGGGCGTGGTAGGGTAGGATTTGCGGTTTCGATTGTGCTGACGGGGAGGTTCTTTCATGAAGCGCCGTGCGTTTGCAGGGGCTGCGCTGGGGCTGGCCGGCGGGATGGTGGTGTCTGGTCGGACCGGTGTGTCGGGTTGGATGACAGAGGCGGTTGCGCAGGAGTCTGCGGCCGGTGCGGTGGTGAGCAAGCCGCTGGTGCTGGGCATGGTGCTGGAGCCGCCGGCGCTGGATCCGACGGCGGTGCCGCTGCCGCCATTGCCGAGGTGGTGCTGTACAACGTGTTCGAGACGCTGGTGCATGTAGGGCCGAAGGGGGCGCTGACGCCGCTGCTGGCCGAGCGCTGGTCGGGGTCGGAGGATGGGCTGACGTGGACGTTCCATCTGCGGCCGGGGGTGAAGTTCCAGAACGGAAAACCCCTGTGATGCGGCGGCGGTGAAGTTCAGTTTCGAGCGGGCCGGCCGTGCGGACAGTGTGAACAAGGACCGGGCGTTCTTTGCGGCGATGTCGTCGGTGGACGCGAAGGATGCGCAGACGGTGGTGATCCGGCTGGCGCGTCCGGATGCGGATTTCCTGTTCATGCTGGGGCAGGCGACGGCGGTGATCGTGGAGCCTTCGAGTGCGGCGGGCAACGGGGCGCAGCCGGTGGGAACGGGGCCGTATCGTCTGGGAAGCTGGCGGCGGGGTACGTCGCTGACGCTGCAGGCGTGGCCGGAGTTCCGGGATGCGGCTTCGGTGTCATTCCCGCAGGTGACGTTCCGTTTCATCAGTGAGCCGGCGGCGCAGATGGCGGCGCTGATGGCCAATGAGGTGGATGTGTTTCCGCGGGTGACGGAGCGGGCCGTGGCGCGGCTGAAGGCGAATCCGGCCTGGCAGGTGGTGGTGTCGGGGTCGCGGGCGAAGACGCTGGTGGCCATCAACCATCGGCGCAAGGTGCTGGGGATGTACGGGTGCGGCGGGCGATCGCGGCGGCGATCGATCGGCAGGCGGTGCTGAAGGCGGGGCAGCTGGGGCATGGCACGCCGATCGGCAGCCATTACACGCCGGATGCGCCGGGTTACGTGGATATGACGGCGGTGAATGCGCATGATCCGGAGCGGGCCCGGGCGCTGCTGAAGGAGGCCGGGGTGAAGCTGCCGCTGTCGTTGTCGCTGACGGTGCCGCCGCCGCCCTATGCGCGGCAAGCCGCGCAGGTGGTGATGGCGCAGCTGGCGAAGGTGGGCATCCAGTGCCGTGTGCAGCAGGTGGAGTGGGCGCAGTGGCTGGAAGGCACGTACCGCAACCACGACTACGATCTGAGCATCATTTCTCATGTGGAGCCGCTGGATCTGGGCAATTTCACGAAGCCGGACTATTACTGGGGCTATCGGTCGCCGCGTTTCGATGCGCTGTACCGGCAGCTGGTGACGGCCGTGAACGAGAAGGAGCGGCTGGATCTGCTGGCGCAGGTGCAGAAGCTGCTGGCCGAGGACTGTGTGCTGGCCTGGCTGTATCAGCCGCACTGGGTGTCGGTGGCCCGCAAGTCGCTGGCGGGGCTGTGGGATGACATGCCGATGCTGGTGAACGATCTGCGGTCGATGCGCTGGGTGAGCTGAGATGAAGGCTGTCGTCTCACTGACGCGTTTCCTGCTGGGCCGGTGCCTGGGGCTGGTGCTGACGCTGCTGGCAGCCAGTGCTGTGGTGTTTCTGGTGCTGGATGTGCTGCCGGGCGATGTGGCGCAGGGTGATGCTGGGGCCGGATGCGGACCCGCAGGCGGTGCAGGCGCTGGCAGCGCAGCTGGGGCTGGATCGGCCGGCCTGGGTGCGCTGCGGGCAGTGGCTCTTGGGGCTGTTGCAGGGCGAGCTGGGCGTGAGTCAGGCCTACGGAGTGCCGGTGGCGGGGCTGCTGGCCGAGCGGCTGGTGCTGACGATGCCGCTGACGCTGCTGGCGATGGGGCTGGCTGGCGGCATGGCGCTGCTGGCCGGGGTGTATGCGGCGCTGCATCATCGTCGCTGGGGCGATGTGGGGCTGATGGCGCTGGCGCAGCTGGGCATGGCCACGCCTGGCTTCTGGCTGGGGATGCTGCTGATCGTGGTGTTCTCGGTGCAGCTGGGCTGGCTGCCGTCGGGAGGCTTCGAGGGCTGGGAAGCCGGGCTGTGGCAGGGGCTGCGCTTCTGTGGTTGCCGGCACTGGCGCTGGCCTGTGTGCGGGGGCCATTCTGGCGCGCTTCGTGCGCACGTCGATGCTGGAGGTGCAGGGTGAGCCCTTCGTGCGGACGGCGCGTGCCAAGGGGCTGTCGATGCGTCAGGTGCTGTGGGGCACGTGTTTCGCAATGCCTCCATTCCGGTGCTGACGGTGGCGGGGATGCAGTTTGCGGAGCTGCTGGGGGGCGCGGTGGTGATCGAGAACGTGTTTTCGCTGCCGGGGCTGGGGCGATTGCTGTTCCAGAGCATTGCCAACCGTGACCTGCCGGTGGTGCGCAATGGGGTGCTGCTGCTGGTGGCGATGGTGGTGGTGATCAATTTTTCTGGTCGATGTGCTGGCGGCGTGGATTGATCCGCGCCTGCGGGCGCGTGTGCGCTGAGCGGGCGGGGCGGATGGTGCCGGTGAACGAGGATCTGCAGATCAGTGCGCCCCGCCGGGATGGCGGGGCAGGGCACGTGGCGGAGTCTGCCGCAGGGCGTCTGTCGGAGGACCGTGATGCGCGGCAAGGGGGAAGACATGCCGCAGCACGGGCATCTTGTCGTGGAGGCGCGGGCGGCCGGGTTCTGGCGGCGGGCGCTGCGGCACCCAGGCTTTGTGGTCGGTTCGCTGCTGGTGCTGGCGCTGGTGCTGATGGCGGGGGTGTCGGCGTTCTGGACACCTTACGGGCCGGAAGACCTGGACATGGAGGCGATGCTGGAGTCGTCTTCGGCAGCGCACTGGCTGGGTACGGATGCCTTCGGGCGTGATGTGGCCTCGCTGCTGCTGCTGGGCGCGCAGGCGTCGCTGCTGGCCGGGGTGATTGCGGTGGGCATCGGGCTGGGGGCGGGGCTGCTGCTGGGGCTTCTGGCCGCGGCCAGGCCGGGGCGCGTGCAGGGGCTGATCATGCGCACGGCGGATTTCATGCTGGCGTTTCCGGCGATCCTGACGGCGATCATGCTGACGGCGGTGTTCGGGGGCCGGGCTGGGCAATGCCATCGTGGCGGTGGGCATCTACAACATTCCATCCTTCGTGCGCATCACGCGCGCGGCCGCCGCCGGGGTGTGGTCGCGCGAGTACGCGATGGCGGCGCGGGGCCTGCGGGCTGGGGCCGTGGCAGATCACGTGGCGGCACGTGCTGCCCAACATCCTTCCGCTCTTGCTGGTGCAGGGCAACGGTGCGCTTTGCGGTGGCGATTCTGGCGGAGGCGGCGCTGTCGTTTCTGGGCTTCAGGGGTGCAGCCGCCGCAGCCTTCCTGGGGCGGATGCTGGCCGATGCGCAGTCGGTGCTGTTCGAGGCGCCGCTTCGGGCGTTGTGGCCGGGGCTGGCCATCATGCTGGCGGTGCTGGGGCTGAACCTGCTGGGGGACGGGCTGCGGGATCTGCTGGATCCCAAGCTGCGCCGACGTTGAGGAGCAAGGGATGAGGCTGGGACTGACCAATCTGGCGTGGGATCCGTCTCAGGATGAGGCGGTGGCCGGGCTGCTGACGAGGCTGGGGGTGGATGCCATTGACGTGGCGCCCAGCAAGTATTTTTGCGGATGTGGCGGCGGTGCGTGAGGCCGAGGTGCGCCGGGTGCGCGACTGGTGGGCCGATCGGGGCATCGAGATCACGGGCATGCAGTCGCTGCTGTATGGCACGCAGGGGCTGAACCTGTTCGGTCCGCCGGATGTTCAACAGCGGATGCTGGCGTATCTGGCGGCTGTGTGCCGAGTGGGGGCCTGGCTGGGCGCCACGCGGCTGGTGTTCGGGTCGCCGGCCAATCGCAACCGGGCGGGGCTGACTGATGCTGAGGCATGGGCGCGCGCTGGAGTTCTTCGGGCGGCTGGCGGAGGTGGCGGCCGAGGCGGGCGTGACGATCTGCCTGGAGGGCGTGCATCCGCACTCATGGCGCAAACTTCATGACGGACACGGCATCCAGCCTGCGCATGGCCCGGGCGCTGAACCAGCCGTCCGTGGGCATCGTGCTGGACACGGCGGTGGTGCAGCTCAATGGCGAGGACATCGAGGCGCTGCTGGCCGAGGGGGCGGCCTGGGCGGCACATCCATGCCAGCGAGAAGGACCTGGTGCCGCTGGGGCAGGCTGGCGGAGCGGCGCTGTCGGGGGCGCCGCAGGGCGTGTTGCGGAGGCGGTCGACCATGACGACTGGCGGCGGCGATGCGCCGCTGGGTACCGGACCGGGTGGTATGCGTGGAGATTCTTGCAAGAGGGAATGATTTGCATTTTGCAAATATCGAGCAGTCGCTGGTATTTGCACGGCGGCATTACTGATCGGTAGCGCCTGTAATAAGATTGATTATTGTTATTTAATGCGATATGGGTATTTGGAAGCCGACAAGTCATTGATTCTTGACGCTTCTCTGAAAGAATGGTGAAACGGGCGTGCTTATGGGTTAATATGCCCCCGTTCCTCTTTTGGGGAGTAGCCTGCTTCCGCAATGGAAGTGCTTCCGTCAACAGACTCGGCTGTCGGCATATAGGACGTGTTTTACAAGGCACGTCATTGCATCGACGCTGTGGCGGAAGCGGCCCAGGATGTTTCCGGACAGGGGCGCTGACGCCATGCGTGGCGTTTTGGCAGCCCGTTCCGCACTTCCCGGCAGCCGGTCCACCTGGACCGGGCCTGGCGAGACCGACGAGCGACACGCCGCGCAGGCATCGGTCGGATGCGCGGTGTGTTGTGTCGTGCCGGCCTGCAGGTAATCCCTTCCCCCATGAGTGCCCTTTCCATTGTTGCGCTTGGCATGGCCATGTCCACCGACGCTTTTGCGGCGGCGCTGGCCAGAGGCGCGTGCATGTCCCGACCCCGCCTGTCTCAGGCGCTGGGCATCGGTATCCTCTTTGGTGTGGTGGAGGCCACCACGCCGCTGCTGGGTTGGCTGCTGGGCTCAGCGGCCTCGCGCTTCGTGGCCAGCATCGACCACTGGGTAGCTTTCGTGCTGCTGGCGGGGCTGGGTGTTCACATGGTCTGGAAATCGTTCCAGCCTCTGGAGCCTGAGTGCGGTGATCAGGCCGATGCACCGTACGATGCGGCGGTTCAGCTGGGGGCGGATGGCAGTGCACTGCGGGCGGGGCGTCTGTTGCCGGCCGGCCTGCTGTCGATGGTGCTGACCAGCGTGGCCACCAGCATCGATGCGATGGCAGTGGGCGTGACGCTGGCTTTCGTGGACGTGCCCATCGGCCAGGTGGCGCTGGTGATCGGCCTGTGCACCACGATGATGGTGACGCTCGGCGTGATGCTGGGCCGGCTGCTGGGCACGCTGGTGGGCCGGCGCGCCGAGATGCTGGGCGGCATCGTGCTGATCGTGATCGGGACGGTGATCCTGTATGAGCACCTGGCCGAAGGGCCCGCGCTGGCGTTGCTGCGCAGCGGGGCCCTGGGCTGACGCCGAGGACGCGGGGTCTTGCCGCATCAGGGGAGGGCGTGAACGGCCGCGCCTCACACCCAGAAATAGCGCACCACGTGGAAGAAGATGGGCGCGGAGAAGCACAGCGAATCCAGGCGGTCGAGCATGCCGCCGTGGCCTTCGATCATGGCGCCCCAGTCCTTGACGCCGCGGTCACGCTTGATGGCGGACATCACCAGGGCCACCTGCAAAGCCCATGAGGGTTGACGAGGATGGCGATGAGTGCGGCCTGCCACCAGGCAAAGGGCGTGATCCAGAAGAGCGCTGCGCCCAGCAGGGAGGCCAGCAGCACACCTCCCACGAAGCCTTCGACCGTCTTGGAGGGCGAGAGCACCGGCGCGATCTTGCGCTTGCCAAAGAGCTTGCCGCAGACGTACTGCAGTACGTCGGAACTCTGCACGACCAGAATGAGCCAGTTGATGAGCAGCAGGTTGTTGTTCTGATAGCCGGGGATGTCCAGCACCATCAGCGCCGGAATGCACGAGATGCAGTAGACGGCGATCATCAGGCCCCACTGCACCGATGAAGCACGGGTGAGGAACTGCTGGGTGTCATTGCCCAGCGTGGCCAGAATGGGCAGCAGCAGGAAGCCGTAGACTGGAATGAAGACCGAGAAGAGCCCGTACCAGCCGACGCTGATGAAGCAATACTGCAGCGGCAGGATGAGATAGAACGCCGCCAGCAGTGCGTAATGGTCGGCGGTGCGCGTGGGGGCCAGCGTGAGGAATTCGCGCAGCGCAAAGAAGGAGATGCCCAGGAACAGCAGGATGACCGCGCCATGGCCGATGGCGAGCGATCCGCCCATGACGATGGCCATGACCCACCAGGCCTTGATGCGGGCATTGAGGTTGTCGATGACCCCATGGGGCGTGCTGAACCCGACTCGCCACTTCAGCACGAAGCCAATGAGCGAGGCGACAAGCAGCATGCCCAGGATGAGGCCATTGAGCATCAGGGTATGGTGGCTCGCGATTCAGTCTCGAACGGGTTTGAGGGCCCTGCAGTGCGTCACGGCAGCGTTGCAGGTAGAGCGTCTTGGGGATCCGGGGCATCGTTGGGGTTCAGCGGAACGGGCGCACCGAAGTTGACGGTACAGAGCAGCGGCAGCGGAATGACATGCCCTTGGGCATGACCCGATGCAGGTTCTCCAGCCAGACCGGCACGAACTCCACCTGCGGCCACTCCCGGGCCAGGTGGTAGATGCCAGATTTGAACGGCAGCAGTTCATCGCCAAGGTTGCGCGTGCCTTCGGGAAAGATGATCAGCGAGTGCCCCTGCGCGAGTGCGTCGTGAAGTGGCTGCAGGGCCGTGCCGCATGTTCGTGGGCTGGACGTGGGGTCTGTGGACGGAGGGATGGGTGCTGACTCGTTCTGTTGGCTGATGGCCTGCGGGCCGGGCGTCAGCTTGTCGTGCTGGGTGGCGTGCGCTTTGCGCTCCACCAGCACGCCGTTGAACACATCATTAATGATGAAGCGGCGCAGCGGGGAGGCCAGCCAGTAATCGGCGCCGGCCACAGGGCGGGTGACGGCCCGAAGCGCTGGCGGCAGTGAGGCCCACAGCAGCAGGAAGTCGGTGTGACTGGTGTGGTTGGCAAAGTAGACGCGCCGGCGCGGCTCAGGCGCACAGCCCGTCCAGAGGCTGCGCACGCCCGTCAGGGCGCGGGCCAGTGTCGTCAGGCCAAGGCCGGCCATGCGGGCCAGCGGGCGCGTGGGCAGGCGGACGGTCTCTGGCGGGGCGCGGTGGACGGGGAATCGGGCTGCGGCGTGGTGCCCATGGCGGAGTCTCCGGGGCGGTGCAGACAGAAGTGTTGACGGGCCGGCGCCATGGTGCGTCACCGGGCCGGGGATGTCGTGCCGAAGGGGCGGGGCGGTTGGCGGGAGGGGCGGGCGGGGTCATGCTCTGGTGTCGCCCTCCCCGGACGTGCCCAGTTCCCGTTCGAGCTGTTCGATGGCTTTCGAGGCGTACCATCGGCGGGAACGTGGGGTATCGAGCTTGTCCAGCATGACCTGGTTGTGTCCCCAGGGCAATTGTTCAGCAAGCTGCTGCACACTCGGGCTCCGGCCACGACTCGGCAAATGCACGCATGTACTTGAGATTGCGCGGCGAAAAACCCCTTCATCTCCGGGAAGGCCATGCGCAGATCCCGTGACAGCCGGTCGATGACCTTCGTGCCCCACCCCTACTCGGCCTGGCGTTGCAGGATGTCCCGGCCGATCTGCCAGTACAGGCCGATCAGCTCCTGATTGACGGCCAGCGCGGCGCGCTGCCGGGCGTGGTGGATGCGGGTCTTCAGGCTGGCCAGCCAGTCGGCATAGCCGGCGGGCGGGGTTGGGGTGGGGGTGTCTTTCGATGGTCATGCCGTCAGCCACACAACCTCCTGCTCGAGAGCGAGGCCATTCAGCTCCATCTGCGTGAGCAGGGGGGCCAGATGGCCGGGCAGGTCGGGCCGGACACGCAGAAATGGGTCCAGCGTCCTGAGCCACAGTGCATGGCTGCCATAGCGCTGCAGGCTGTCTGCCCAGCCGGGCATCAGCCAGAAGTGGCAGGCATCGCCCAGCTGCGCGTGCAGGCGGGCAAAGTTGGCCAGCCCGATGCCATCGTAGTCGGGGAAGTGGATCAGCCGGCTGCCCCGTGGGCGTGCTGCCAGCCAGCGGACCAGCAGGTCGGAGAGCTGGCCGTTGTAGTAGAGCAGCGTGACGGCAGGCCCCGGGGGCAGCCAGTCGGTGCGGTCGAAGAGCGCCTGGTTCTCGATGAGCCAGAGGGGGCGTCGGCATGCCAGTCGTCGTCCGGGGGTGATGCGCAGGCAGGCTGCCCCGAAGTCGCGGGTGTGTGCTGCCAGGGGCAGGTGCAGGTTTCTGGTGGGGGGCATGCCAGTCGAGGGGCGCTCGATGCGCCCTGTCCGGCTGGGACGCTGTCCGGCACCGTCATGGCGATGTGGCTGGCACCCCCGGGTGAGTCAGAACCACTTTCCGGTTGCCCCGAAGAAGGAGGCATGACGCTGTTCCGACGGGGGAAGGCTGCCTTCAGCAGGACATAGCCAGCGTCGTGTGCATGCCGGCCGGCCTTGCTGTCGCGGCGGTGGCCGATGTTGTGGGCACGGGAAGGGAGATCAGCCCCATGGGAAGCTGGTTCTGCATCATGGGAGGCGGGTTCTTCGTCTTGGGACGCCTGACAGGGGCTGACAAAGGCCTCTGGTGACAGGGTGCGCAGATGCAGTGCGAAGACGGCGGGGTTGCTGATGCGGTAACTGCCGCCGCTGCCCCGGGCCAGAAACTGCACGGCGCCCGTCTGCTGGCCGAACCGTTCCAGTGCCCGGCGCTGGGCTGGGGTGAATGCGCTGACGGGCAGTGGATTCTGGCCGTTGAGTCGGAGCAGGGCGGTTCGCAATGCGTTTTCGTGTTTGCTCATGCTTCTTCCAGCGGCTCGATGATCTGCCAGTTCAGGCGGCTGATCTGGTTGTGCCCGTCGTGATGTTGGATGGGCACGATGTAGCGGGCGGTGACGAGTGGCGCCGGTGAGGCAAAGATCAGCGAAAAGCCGAAATCGGCGGCCGTGTCGATCAGGCTGCGCTGGTTGCGGGCATCCAGTGCCAGTGCCTCGTCCAGATAGCAGATGCCCTGAATGGGACGGCGCTGGTCCCTGCATCAGATGCAGCATGGCCAGGCCAGTGATGAGCTTGGCCATCAGCACGGTGCCGTTGGAGGCGGCGCTGTCCAGATCATTGAAGGCTTCGGCCGTCTGCCCCTCCTTGCCCACCCAGAAACGCAGCTCGAACAGGTCGGCCACACGCAGCCCCTGGCGGGCGTTGCCTTCTTCGATCAGCAGGGTCTTGGCGCGGTCGAGTTGGTCGTCATCCAGCACGCTCTGCTGGTTGAACAGATCGAAGGTTTCGCCGCTGTCCACCGTGGCCGCGGTGCTGATCAGCAGTTCGATGGCCTCGACCAGCGGGGTGTTGTCTTCGGGCTCGATTTTGAACACGCTCAGGTCGGACAGGCGGCGGCCACCGATCTTGCGGTTGAATTCGCGCATCCGGCCTTTGAAGGCATTGAGCCCATCGCGCAGTTCGCGCAGGCTGGCCGCCACATTGACCACGGCCGAGCGGGATTTCTTTCCAGGGCCTCGAATTCCTGCGGCAGGTGATGCGCAAAAGTGATGAGGCGGCTCACTCCGTTTCCGGATTTTTCGCTCAGGTGGTATTTGGTCAGACCGCCGGTGTTCAGGTCGATGAGCAGCCGGCGAATCTGCTCGTCCAGTTCCGGTAGCTGCCGGCAGTCGGCCGAGATAGTGCTGCAGGTGGTCGGCCAGCTGGTCCATGGCCAGGTCCGGCTGGGCCAGCCAGGGGTGATGGGGCAGTTCGGGCAGCCAGGTGAAGGGCGGCTGGTGATCCTGCCGCTGGTTGCGGCGCTGCTCGATGCGCCGGTGCTGTTCCCTGCAGCGTGTGCAGATCCTGCTGCAGCTGCTGGCGCTGCCGGTCCAGGGCCTGCTGTCGTTCCGCGGCCTTTGCCAGCGTTTCGGTGAGCGTGGCCAGCGTCTGCTGCAGCTCCGTCAGCCGCTGCTGGCGTGCCGGTTCGGCGGTCTGCAGGGTCTGCATCTCGGCCCAGGCGCGGATGTCCTCATCGAGCTGCTTCAGCTGCGCATCCAGGGCCTGACGCTGGGCTTTGACCGTTTCCAGCGTGCGGGCCGTGTCGAGCTGTTCGTGCAGCTGTTTCAGCTGTGCCTGCAATTCCTGCTGCAGGGTGGTGAGTTCGGCCAGGCTGCGCTGTTCGTGCTGGGCCGTCAGTGCGTCCAGATTGAGTGTCAGCCCCGGCAGGCCGGAGGGCTGCGAGGCCAGTGCTGCAGCCAGCGCCGCTGCATCCAGCGTGAAATCATCTGCGCCCAGGGTGAGCACGGAGCGGGCCAGTGTCCTGTTGAGGACGGTCAGCTGTTCCGGCGCGAGCTGGCTGGCCAGCTGCTGGTAGAGGTTGTTGCCCTGCGTGCGGATTTCCTGTTCCAGCTGGGCCAGTTCCCGTTGCAGGCGCTGGATTTCGCGCTCGATGGCGGCCGGCTCGCGGCTTTGCGCCTGACCGATGCGCACGACGATGGCATCGATGTCCTGCTGCAGCGCGGCGCGCTGCTGGTCCAGCAGCTGCCGTTCCGGAATGAGGGCAAAGCGGCGCTGCAGCGCCTGCAGCTGGTCGGTCTGCTGGCGCAGCTGCTTTTCTTCCTGTTCGGCCAGGCTCTGCCGGCGGGCCAGCTGGATGTCCTCGTCCCGCAGGCGTTTCATCTCGGTGTCGTGCTGGCCCAGCTCCCGTGTCAGTGCCTGGTGGCGTGCGTCGTAATGCTGCTGCCAGTGGGCGAGGGCGTCGTCGATCAGCGGCTTCATGCACAGCAGCCGGCCGCGCAATTCCAGTCGCGCCTCGTGTTTCTGTTCCAGTGTTTCCAGCAACGCTTTCTGGGCAACGGCCGCACGATACTGGCTCCATTCGCCATTCAGGTCGGCAAAGGCACGGTCCCACTCGGCCTTGAAATCGATGCCCGCATCGGGCAGATCGCGCCGGAATATCTGCAGCAGGTTTTTCTTGACATCGGCCGAGGTGAGACGGTCGAGCTTCAGTGTGTGCGTCAGCACCCGCTGGAAGCTGGTTGCATCACTGGCATGTTCCAGCCGGAACACGCACAGGTCCAGCTGGCTGGTGGCCTTGCGGTTGCGACCGCCGTAGATCATGTCGGCAAATTCGCTGCCCGAATAGCTGAATACCCGCCGCTCGTGCGTGGCCAGATGGGCCGCCAGCTGCGGCTGGGCCACCAGTTCGCCACCGGGCAGCCGGTATTCGTCCACATTCAGCGGCCCCGCATAGGCAAAATACTCGTAATCGAAACTCACGCCCTTGCCCACGCAGCCGAGCACCACGGTGCCGGTTTCGGGCAGCGTGACCTCCAGCAGGATGTAGGCGCTGTTGTGCGGGAAATAGAAACGCCGGCTCTTGTCGGCATCGTGTGCGCCGAAATTCATCACCCGCCGGTCGATGATCAGCAGATACTGCAGCGCATTGATGAGGCTGGTCTTGCCCGTGTTGTTGGGTGCCACCAGCGACACGGAACCATCGAGCGGCAGCTCGGCGCGGGAATAGCCGGCACTGTTGAGCAGCACCAGACGCTGGAAACCGTATTGCATCAGGGAGCCTCTCCGGTGTCGGTATCAGGGGCGTTGCTGGACGGACCGAACCCGGCGTCTGTGGTGTCGCGTTCGTCGGCGGCCAGCGCCTGAAAATGGTCCAGGTAGCGATACACCGCCGGCAGCAGCCGCCAGCCGGCGCCATCACGCTGCGCAAAACCCAGACCAGCGGCCCGGTCGAAGAGTTCCCGCAGCCCTTCGGTGTCCAGCCCCTCGGCCTCCAGCATGTCCTGATGCTGCTTGTGCGTCTCGGCCAGCAGCTCGCGCGTGACCAGCCAGTCGGCAAACCGCTGCAGTGTCTGCCCTGCATTGGCCTGCGTATCGAAAATGACCATGAACAGCAGGGCCAGCTGCCGGCTGATCCGGTTGATGGGGGCACTGGCCGACGGCGTGTGGAACCACGCAAATCCCCGGTGATCCACGCGCAGCGTGTAGCCCAGCGACGAGAACAGCAGCGTGTAATCGGCCTCGTGCCTTTCCAGCTCGGCCCACAGCGCCGGATCGGCCACGCGGTTCAGGTGCCGGCCCGCCAGAAAGAGCCGGAACAGCGCGTCCAGCGAGGCGAGTGGCCCCAGCGCGGAGGCCAGGGGAGAAGATGCGGATCCGTTCATGGTTTCGATGATGGCGCAATGGCCACGGCTTCATGGGGGTGATGCAGCACACGGATGGCATGCAGGTCGAGCTGCCGGGTGGTGCTGGCTGGCGTGGTCTGCCAGGGCACGTCACCATGCTGCAGGTCATGAAACAGCCGCATCAGCGTGGCATCCTGCAGGTGGCCGTAGCTGGCCTTCAGCCAGGCCAGCAGGTCCGTCACGGGCAGGCTGGCGGCCAGATGGCTGCGCAGCGCGGCCTCGTCCACCACGTCGGGCAGGGGTACCGTTTCGGAAGCAGGCAGGTCCTGCGGAAAGGCAACCGCCTGCGGCCGGTAGTGCCGGGCTGCCGCCATGATGTCGCGCACTTCGTCTCCGGCCTGGATTTTCAGGCCGCGGCCATTGCGCCAGACCGGCAAGCGGCTGTCTCTGGCCGGACGGGAAAGCACCCGGTGCAGCCCCTTCTTGCGTACCGATTGCAGCAGGGAGGCGATGGCACTGGTGAGTGCGTTGTGCTGCAGCGCCTCCTCGCGCAGCGGCAGCAGGATGTCTGCGCACTGCTGTGCCACGATCCGCCCGAACCGGCGCAGCTCCTTGGCCTGATAGGACACCTGCCGCAACTGCAGCCGGTGCGAATACAGGCTGCCCTGGATGGTGAACTGCTCCAGCGCCTGGTCCAGCGTGCGCTCGGCGGCCTCCAGATGCTGGTAGAAACTGCCTTCCGGCCCCGTGTCCATCATGCTGTTCATGGGTTCGACATACTGGTCGTACGCCTGCAGGACGCGCTGGTAGCGCTGGCTGGCCGGCATGTGGGCGTCGGCACTGCGGGCATTTTCGGCCAGCTCCTGAATGGCATGCCGGTCCTGCTCCAGCTGCAGGCCGATCTGCCGGAACAGCTCGGCCAGCTGGCTGGCGGGCCAGCGCACGCGGTCGATGTCGTGCCGGACGATGCCTCGGCCAGTGCTTCCGTGGCATCGCGGATGGCGGCGACACGGGCCTGCAGGACGGCGGTCAGGCCCAGCTCGTGCTCGCGGGTCAGGCCACGCACGAAGGTGAGGACATGCGGATCGAGCTGCAGATCATCGCTGCGCGGCACGGTTTGCAGCAACATACTGTTGACCATCTGGCGCAGAAGGGCACCCTGCTGTTCGGCGTTCAGCCCGGGGTTGCTCCGTGCGATGCAGGCACGCACCTGTTCGGTCGTGAAGATGGGAAACTCACGTGACAGGCGTGCCAGCACCTCGATGGTGTCCCAGTGGGTGTGGAGGGCATGGACCAGGGCGCGGGGGTGATCATGGGGGATTCTAGAATGTGCCATGGGGCCGGAGCGTGTCGGGGGCCGTTCATTCCTGTGCTGGCCCTGGTCGTGTGTGGCCCTGGCCGTGTGCCGGCAAGACGCCATCTGCAGGGGTGGTCTCCGTGCCAGGCAGGGTAACGCCGGCCGTGCACGGATTCGGGGTTTGCCCTCATCGGGGGGCGTCCGGCGAGGGCCTCTGTCGAAGCTCCTTCTCGAGCAGCTCCTGCAGGGCTCTCATCACGTCTCCGGCGTCCTGCCGGGCAGAAGTTACCGGCGGTGAGGGCGGGTTGTTCCGGCTGCCATTGAGGGAGCTGCCGGCATAGGTATGGTCGGCATCGGTGTGGCTGGTATGGGCGTGGCTGGTGTCGCTCCAGTTGACAGGTGCCTGGCTGGCATGGGAGCTGCCGGCCGGTGAAGCGCCGTTGCAAGAGGCGTTGATGTGTGAGGTGCCGTTGCGGGAGGTGCCGTTGTGGGTGGCGTTGATGTGGGTGTTGCCGGCATGGGCGGAACCTGCCGGGTGACCGTCCCTGGTCAGGGCTTCGATGGCACGGTCGGCGAAGGCCGGTGCACCGGGCTGGCCGTTCGGGGGCAGCGGACTTGCCGGGTGTGACCGGCCTGGCGGATGCGAGGCGGCGTGCCGGTCGATGTGGCCCAGGTTTCGGGTTGGGTCTATCTGGTCACGGACCCGCTGTTTCAGCACCTTGGCATCGGGAAAGCCGCCGTCGGTCTTGCAGTCCCAGATGGGCACGCCGTTGCAATGGATCTGGAAGACGCCTCCGGTGTCGGGGATCAGCGTGACGCCACCGGCCAGATCGGTGCCGAAGGTGGAGAGCAGTTCCTGCGCCATCCAGCCGGCGCGGAGCATCCAGTTGCAGAGGGTGCAGTAGCGGATGGTTATGGTGTGGGCGGCCATGATGTCTCCTTGGGGGCGCGCATGCGGGCTGCCCCCGTCAGGGCGTCTTCCCTGGAGATGTCCATGCCAGACTCCTGATGATAGTCTGCCTCACCTGGGTGGCGGATGGCCAGAAGGGTTACATGTCCGTGGGGGAGCAGGGGGCGTGTCATGTCCTGCGGTGCCCGGTCGTGTTTCATGGATGACCGGGTTGCCGGGCGGCACATCAGTGTCCCATCCTGTCCCACTCGCTGCACAGTTTGCGGAACGAGCGGCTGCGGTCGTGGGCCAGCTGCAGATCGAAACGTGCAGAGAATGCAGGCTGCTCGGTTGTTTCACCGTATCCCCTGGGCATTCTGCTTCCCATCCAGTCTTTGGCACTGCGCGGCGACTCGGGGTCGGCATCATGGTCGGATGGCCGCAGCGCAAATCCCCTTTCGCCATCGAGGGATGCGGCGGCGGCGATGAACCAGGCTTCGTATTCCCGGTTGGCCAGCACGACGGAGACATGCCGGTGCGGAATATAGTCCTGCGCCCGATGCAGGATGGTGGTGCCGAGTTGGGCAGGGCAGTCATCGTCTGCGTCCAGCAGGATGAGTACGCATCCCTCATCTCCCGCCTTGCCGGCAGCCAGCTGCAGGTAGCGGTGGAACTCCTGTTCCCTGTTGAGGAACTGGTTGCGCTTGACGAGAATGGGGCGCAGCACCTCGGAATATCGCGCGGGTGTGCGCCATTGGGCGATCCGGCGCAGCAGGATGGGCAGTGAGGCGACTTTCGCCATGGCCTTCGACAATGGCAGCGATTTTCATGAATGAGACTCCCCGCCGTCATGAAGGAAGTTCATTGAACAAGGAGGCCTGATGCCTTGTCTGATGTTCCAGTTCATTCGGGTCGGGCTGCAGCTGGTCGAGCCGCAGCAGTTCTCCGGCAGAAAACAGGTGTTTCTGCATGCTGTCCCGGGAGGCTTCATCCAGCGAGGCAATGTGTGTGTTGCCCTGGTCGGCCACCACGGCAAGAACGGTGTCGGCCGGTATGCTGGTGTCGTCCAGTAGGTCGGGGCTGTGGCTGGTCACAATGATCTGGGTTTGCTTGGAGGCACGGGTCAGCGCCTCACGCAGTGCCGCGCTGGCAGCTGGGTGCAGTGCGGTCTCGGGCTCTTCAATACCTACCAGAGAGGGGGCGAAGTCCCGGTTGCCCTGGAAGAGGGCGGTCAGCACGCCGAGCGCGCGCAGTGTGCCATCGGACATGTTCTGGGCTTCGAAACGCCACGGCGTGCTGTCTCCTACGTCCTGCCGGAATTCCAGGGTCTCCTTGCTGCTGATCTGCTTTGCGCTGAACACCGTGAATCATCGGCACCGCAATGCGCAGATACTCCTGGATGGCATCCAGTTGTCCATCACCGACACGCTGCAGGTGGCCTATGACACTGGCAATGTTCTCGCCCTCTTCCTTGAGGAGCTTTCCGTCCTGTGGGGTTTGCAGGTCACGCATCAACCGGGGGTTGAGGTTGTAGAAGCGCATGGAGGCCAGTGCGTCGAACACCGGACGAAATGCGGCCGTACCGGAAACAGCGACCAGGGCCAGACGGTCTGAGGTGATGGCGGGGAAGGTGGGCTCGCTGCTGTGCTTCAGGGTTCCCCCGTTCGACCTGGTAGGCCGGCCCCGGCCGATGCCCCCGATGATGCATTCCTCGTTCTGTACTTCGTATCCGCCGTTTTTCAGGGCGCCGATCCGGAATGCGAAGTGTCCTCCCTGCCATCCGGCAGGTGGAATTCCAGCCGGATGCCGAAGTGGGTGGGGTGGCCGCGGGAGCGGCGCCGGACTTCGTTGATCCCGCCGCGCTCGTTCAGTGCATTGTCCAGTGAGCCGTTGAGGGCATCGCTGACCAGCTGGAGCGCGTCCAGAAAGTTGCTCTTGCCGGCACCATTGCCGCCGACCAGCCAGGTCAGGGGATGGAGGCGGACATCGCAGTGGCCGATGCTTTTTGTAGTTTTGCAGGATGACCCGCTGCAGAAAGACGGGGATGCTCATGGCATGGGCTCCGGGCTGGAGGCTGGGCTGGTGGTGGGGGTATTGTGCCTGATCAAGTGTTTGCCAGATGCAGCCGGTGCGTCAGCCCAGGCCTTTCCTGTGCTGCTGCGGCTCATTTCCCTTCTGCACGATGCGCAGCTTAGAGATGCATGGTCTCGGTGCTGACTTGGTCGGCGCCTGGCGTCAGTATGTGCCGGAACGGCAGTGCGATATCGGGTGTCGGGCGCGATGAGCTGACCAGTCGCCGTCCGTGACTTCCAGTAGCCGCCTCGGCTGGGCCGCGCGCTTCAGGCGGCCCGGTTTGCGCCCAGGCCGGTCAGGGTTGTACTTGACGCCACGCAGGCTCATGCCTGCTGAGCTTTGCCAGTTTGTCTGCAGTGAGTCCGGGCTGTTCCTGCAACCCAGTTGCAGCAAGGTGTGCTCTGTTCTCTCTCTCGGCGGGATGCTGGCGATGGGGGCTGGTGCGAACTCAGGTGTTTTCGGTGCAGTTTCAATATTTTCCGGTGCAATTCCAGAGGGTTTTCGGTGCAAATTTCTGGTGTTTCTGGTGAAATTTCAGAGTGTTTTCGAGTGCAATTTCAGGCGTTTTCCAGTGCAGTTTCCACTGCCTGGCTACGGTGATTGCACTTTGGCATCCTTCATGCCGGCAGAGGAATGCTCCACTGCATCCGGAGAGGGTGCGTTTGGTGCAAGGGTATGCCTGCCCGACGGCCGTGCAAAGCTGGCGATGAAAGGCCCGGCCACCTCCCGGAAAGTGACATCGAGCGTTTGCAAGGATCAGAGGCACGCCACGACTGAGCTTCCACCGAATGGATACGGCGCAGCAGGTCGGCAATCAGCAGGTTTGCGCCGGCGTGATACGCCGCCTCGACGGAGTTCTTCGCGTCGGGTTTTTCGTACAGTTCGCCGGGGTTGCCGAATCTCGGCCCGATCACGGTAGATGGCGACCTGTACGTGGTCCGTCACGCCAGTCACGGTGGCAGAAGGCGTTGATGATGACTTCCCGCAGTGCAGGGACAGCGCAATTTCGGGAACGTCGACCCGGCGCATACCACGTCGTCGCATGCCGATGTGGATGTTCTTCAGGATGAACTGGGCTTCCTCGATCGTTCCAGCAGCGTGAGTGGTGGCGGTCGAGAATGGTTGCGCTGGTCTGGGTGGCGAACACGGCACAGCGGTTCGATGGGTTCATCGGCAAAGAACGGCGGGCGGCGTTGACGGGTCGGCCGTCGGCGCATGACGTTTGTCAGCGTGTTGGTGGTGTTGTTCTAGGGAAAGGATGCCGTCTGCAAACTGGCGAATGCGTGCTTCGTTCAGCGTACTCAGGGGCTGATCGATTGGGTCGTTGTCCCAGCGCAGGGCTGCAGTTCTGGCGTGGATCAGGGTTTCAAGCTCGCGGGCGCTCATCTGCCGGGGGTCTTCATCGGCAACGCGTGGTAGGGACGCCCGTGGGCATGGTATGGCCTGTCCTGCTTGCGAGGCCCCTGACGCGTAGGCGGCTTTGCCGTTCACTTCCTCCGGTGATTTCCGGACAGATGCGCGGGTCCTATGGCTGGCAGCAATGGCCCGTGATACATCGCGCACGTCTTGTCGTTCTAGTCGCCAAGGCCCACCGCCTTGCCATACCATTGGGGGCGATGCTCAAACCACAGTTCAGCCTCGCTACGCTTGTTGAGCATGGCGGCCAGTGACCCTGATGCCCCGTTTGAGTTCCGCCAGGGGATTTCTGAGTTCGGACGGTTTCGCTTTCTCAAGGTCATGGATGAGGCGTGTTCCATCGGTGTGAGGCCAGATGTCTCCGGTGATGGCGTCAGGCAGGAACCACACAAGCTCCTTCCCATTGTGCGTCTCCGGTGACGCCCGGGCGGAGGCTTTCAGACTCTGGGTGCGGAGGCGGGCCAGGTATCGTCTGGCCGCCCACCCTGTTCACACACATTGAACAAAAGTTCAGCACATCCCTATCCTGGCACCACGTAGTCCTTGCCTCTCGCGCGCATCTTGCCGCAGCTTTCCTTCGCGCCGTGTCTACTGGTACTGGATGAAATCGTCCGGGAAAGGCGATGGTGGTCTGGAGCCCGGATGAAGCCGCGTTCGAAGTCGGTGTGGATGACGCGCGCGGCCTTCAGCGAGTGCGTCGCCCTTGTGGATGGTCCAGGCGCGCGACTTTCCTTCACGCCGGCGGTGGCGTAGGTCTGCAGGCCGAGAGCAGGTCGTAGCCGCTGCGGATCAGCGTTCAGACCCGGTTTCCCTGCAGGCCGAGCGTCGGCCAGCAGGCAAAGTGAGATTGTCCTCGTCGTCGAGGTCGGCGAGCTCGGCGGCTTCGATCTGGGCGCGCACAGGCCACGACGGGCGCATTTTCCTTTGCGGCAAATTCGCGCAGGCGGTCGAGGTAGTCGTTTTCGAAGCACGTAACTTCGGCCACACTGGCCACGGCCATGGCCGGTTTCAGGGTCATCAAGCCCGTAGGGTTTTGAGCGGGCTTTGTCCTCATCGGACAGGTCGAGCTGAGCGGGCGGGTTTGCAACTTCGTTCAGGTGGGGCTGGAGTTTTCTTCCAGCAGGGTGGTCAGGACGCAGGGCTTCCTTGTCACCGGCGCGGGCCTTCTGCCGATTTCGCGGGCGTCTTTGCAGACGCGTCTCGATGGTGCCGCTGAGGTCGGCCAGCGCCAGTTCGGTGACGATGTGGTTTCGATGTCGGCGATGTGGATCGACGCGGGCCGTTGACGCACTGACGTTGGGATCATCGAAGCGGCGCACGACGTTGACGAGTGGCGTCAGCCTCTCGCGGATGCTGGCGGAGGAACTGATCTGCCCAGGCCCTCGCCTCTTGCTGCAGCGGCGGCAGCCCGGCGATGTCGACAGGATTCGACGATGCGCGGGAATGGACCTTCTGCGGTTTGACGTGACGTCGGAGAGCCTGCGCAAGGCGCGGGTCAGGCACTTCGACGATGCCGCCGACGTTGGGTCTCGATGGTGCGCAGAAGGGTGGTTGGCGGCTCTCGACGCCGGCCTTGGTCAGGGGCGTTGAAGAGGGTGGATCTGCCGGGCGCTGGGCAGGCCGACGATGCCGCATTGGAGTGCCATGGGCGTCCTCGCTGCCGTGTGCCGTGGGGCTGGGTGATTGCCGTGGAGGCGTGGGCCGCTGGGAGGCCAGGTGAAATGGGGGAGGCCGGGTGATGCGGCCCCAGCTCATGTTAAAGTGGATTTTCAGGAGCTGTGTCATGGGCTCATTTGTCGCAAACCTTTGGACGTGCGGGACGAGGGTGGTATGTGCCGCAGAATCCTTCAAATGGCAAGGGCACACACCACGGCCAGGCACCTGGAGTCGAGCGCCTGGTGGCGTTCTTCCGGCGCGCTCCTGCGCGCCTTCTCGCCTGTTATTTGCTCCCTCGCGCTGCCCTTTGCTTCCCTTTGGCCTGCATGGCCGGGTCGGCGCTGTGCGGCTGCTGGGTGGCGATTTCTGCCGCCACGAGAGCAGCACGGGCGGAGTCGGTCGACGCTGCAGGTCGATGGCCCGTTCGATGAGCCGCTGGTCGGCGGCGCTGGAAGGCCGCCAGCTTACGAAGGCTGATGATCTAGACCGGCTGGACGCTGAGTGGTGCGAGGGTGGCCGATGCCCAGTCTGAGGCGCCAGTGGCGCGGAGGAATGCCCGAGGTGGGCGGGTGAGGTCACGCAGGCCGTCAGTAAGGTGCTGGAGCCGCCGAGCTTGAGGCGGGCAGAGCCGGCATGAGGTCCAGTTCGTCGTACGCGACGAGGGATGTCAGGGTCGATGCGGTAGAAGCGCGCCAGGGCGCCGACGGCCTGTCCGGAGACGGTCTCGCGCAAGTCATGGGCTTGATGGGCGGCCGCACGACCTGCGCCGATGCGGACTTCTCGCCGACATCCCGGAAGAATTTGGTGTCGGGGCGCATCTCGGCCGAATGGTGGGCGCAGCAGGGCGTCGATGAACCAGAAGCCGGCGTTGTGCCGGTCGCTGGCGTGCGCTGGTCGGTGCGTCTGCAGGCCGACGATCAGCGCGCGCGTTCATGAGGAAGAATGTTCGGGCGGGCCCAAAATCAAACGGGCGACCGGCGGCCCGTTGCGAGGTGCTGTCTCGGCCGAGTGCGCTTTTCCGCGCAGCCTCGGCCTGACTGCGTCCATCGCCAGGGGCGTGCGCAGAGAGGCACGTCAAGTGCGGACTGTTGCCTGGAAGACCGGCTTTACGCGGCCTACTTCGCAGCGGCGCCGTCGGCGGCTTCACCGGCGTCGGCATCGGAGGCACTCCCACCAGGGGTGGCCGAGGCCAGGACGGTCATGGTGCGGCAACGACCGGGTGACGCCCGCGGCAGCTTGATGCCGCTCAGGTGCGCATGGGTGGAGTGGTCCATGGTCAGTTCGGCCATGTCCACCTCGATGAACTCGGGCCAGATCCTTCGGCAGCACTGGAGACTTCGATTTCGGTCACGACCTGGCTGGACTACGGCCTTTGTTGGAGCTTCACTGCCGGGGAGATCTCGGCGTGTTGATGAAGCGCAGCAGCGGTACGCTAGACGTTGATCTCCCGGTTGGCGGCCACGCTGGAAGTGGCGACGCGGCACCTGCCGTTTGTACGGGTGCCATTGCACGTTGCGCGCGCAGCAGCGACGCGCTGGGTCTGCCGCTGCGATGCCGCCTGTCCGAGAATGGACGAATGGAAGGGCTTCGACGCGCAGGGCGTAATAGAGGGCGTTGTGATCCCGAGGCGATCTGGATCGGCGGCTTCGCCACCGTAGACGGTCGCGGTACCTGTTTGGCGCGACGGAGGCGCGGCGGCTCGCACCTTCGTCCTCACGTCTTTTGCGTGTCTCGGGCAGAGAGATCTCGCACTGGGCAGTTCTTGATGTGCATCTGCCGGTCCGCGACCAGAGCCGGCAGTTGGGATGAGCGGCGGGGCCGGGCGAGGGTGTCGGCCCGCGGCTTGATGTCCTCCCTTTGAGGTCAGATGGGCGGATCGACGAGGGAGCCCTTGGATGATAGCCGATAAGTGATGCGTCTCGGGCAAAGGCGCGGCGTGAAAAGAAGGCGCAGCGGGCGGGGCTCAGAGAGTCAGGACACCGAAGAGAGCCGACGCCAAGCGTCAGGGCGCAAAGAGCCACCGTGTGCGGGTGGCTTGACGAGAATGTTGACCTTCCGGAAATGGTTGCCGCCTGGCTGTGCACCCGGGCAGGGACTGATCAATGTGGACGGCCAGGGCCGTCGGCTGGTAGTCTCTCGTTGCTGGTTCACTCCGCGAACAGCATGGACACGGAGTCGCGCGCGTTGGATGCGGCAGGATGGTTTCGCCGATGAGCTGGCCGCAGCCGAGCACGCCGGGATCTTGCCGCAGGCGCGCCCTTCTAACGGCGGTGAGGGGGATGGTGTCGGTAACGACTTCAGTTCGTCCAGCGGGGACTCGGTGATGCGCTTCGGCTTATGCGCGCTGCCGGACAGCGCAGCGTGGGTGCAGCGAGGCGGAGACGCGAACGGCCCCGTGCTTCTTGAGCTTCGGCGGCACGGCGCGGGGTGCCGGCGGTGTCGACTTTCATGTCGTCCATCAGCAGGCAGCCGCGGCCATTGACCTCCACCGATGATGCGTTCATCACCGGTGAGGCGTTGGCCTTCTGGCGGCGCTTTCGTACGATGATGGCCAGTTCGGCAGTCGAGCCGTCTGGCCAGCGCGCGGGCGCGAACCACGCCACTCCACGTCGGGCGAGACCACCTCGTGGTGTTCTCGGAGCTTGCGCTTGGTGATGCCGCCAGACAGCAGATGGGGGCGGCGGCAGATGCTGTCGATCGGGACAAGCGGAAGAAGCTGGATCTGGTCGGCGTGCAGGTCCATAGGTGAGTGACGCGGTCGACGCCGGCGACCTGCCAGGCAGCATGTTGGCCACGACCTTGGCGCTGATGGCCACGCGGAAGAGCGGCCGGCGACGATCCTGCCGGGCATAGCCGAAGTAGAACCACGGCGGTGTGATGCGGCCCGGCCGAGGCGGCGCGACGCAGTGGCGTCGACCAGGATCATCAGCTCCATCAGATGGTCGTTGCGGGCGCACAGCGACTCGGATGACGAAGCATCGCTGCCGCGGGCGTTCTCGGAGGATTTCGACGTTGACTTCGCCGCCGGAGAAGCGGGCGGCCTCCACGATGGCTCCTGTGCGGGAATGCCCAGATGCGCGGCAACGCGTCGGCCGTTGTGGGCAGGATTGGCGGCATTGCCTGTGAGACAACGACGCCCTTCGGACCAGACGCGGGCATGGTGACGGGGCTGGAGCGTGCTGGGAGCTGCGGTGCACGAGAGTCTGACCTGTCTGGAAGCGCTGGTCCGGGAAACCGTAGAGGTGCTGCTGGGATCAGCCTGGCGATGCCAAGCCGAAGAAAGAAGATGGGCTGGGGAGGAAGGATTCTGAACCCTCGGAATGCCGGAATCAAAAACGCAGCGACCAGCTTGGCGACTCCCACCTGGGTGACTGGCAAGCCCTCGAGACCAGGAAGAGGGTACCAAATTCAGTGCGCATTGTAATACGTGCCCTGCGTTTGGTGTTTGCCTTACGACGACAACATGCTGGCCTGCGGGGACTTCCCGGAGCAGGGCCAGGGCAGCTCGTCTTGATGGCTGCGAGGCTGCAAACACAGGCACTCCGAGCCGGCCGGGCGTGCGAACCGCAGATGTCTGATTTATGCTGTTCGGCACCTTACTGCCTCGCGAAAGACTTTGCGCCCGCCTGCGAGAGAGAAGCTGGGTGTGCGTGCCTCACCAGAGCTGCCTGCTTTGGCTGACCGGCTGCAGGTCGTTTGTGGGCCTGCAAGGCGAGCTCTTGTCCTGCCAATGCCAGAGAGGGCTGGACTGTGAGGGCTCGACGTTTCTCATCACCTCGGGACGAAAAATGCCGGCGGCGCCCACGTGAACGTGCATGAGCAGGCACGAACCAGTATTCGGGCAGGGAAACGGCAGAGCGTCGCCGATGCCGCCGGTGGCGTAGGCGTTCTGGCCGCGGACGAAGATGGTACGTCGACGCCCAGCAGGCGACAGTATCTCGATGAGCTGGTTGCGGCTCAGGCCGGTCTCGCCGAGAGTTGCGTTGGGCCCGAGCAGCACGGTGGCGGTGGCGTCGGAGCTGCCGCGCCCAGGCCGGCTCTCGTGGGGATATGCTTGGCCAGGGGTGATGCGGGCACCGAGCGCTGCCGGTGGCCCGCCTGCAGGGCACGGGCCGCGCGCAGGGTGGAGGTCGTCGGTCTCGCTGACGCCTTCGGGGTCGTGCGCGTGCGGCTGATGGTGCCCCGTGGGGTCGGCGGCCAGCGTGATGTCGTCCTGGAGGTCGACACAGAACTGGAAGACGGTTTCGAGCAGGTGCAGGCCGGGCTCCTCACGGCGCGCCGGTGTGACGTGCAGGAACAGGTTGAGCTTGGCCGGGTGCGGAGCGCAGGGGTCAGCGTGCCGTGGCACCCGATCCGGTCCGGCACGCTGCTGGCGTGGTGGGTGAAGCTGGAAGGTCATGGGGGTGGCTGGATGAATCTGCGTCCGGCTCCCGCCGGCTGGCCAGTTCGCGAGGATGGTCTGGTCTGCATGAGTGGCACTCGGTCCGTGCGGGAGATTGGGTTTGCGTGGATAGATTCCGCTTTGCGCAGGTTGCCGCCCATCCGGTGTGGCCTGCGCGGCGGATGACCTCGTTCCGCGCCGATGGCGGTCTGTGCGGATGCTTTCGTTCTGCACGGTGGGCTGGTCCGCTACCAGGGCGGATTTCGATGCGGCGGGTGTTCTGCTGCCGGGTCCGTGCCAGCGGTTGTCCTCGGCGTTCGATGTGCCAGGGTGCCGTCGAGGCGACGATGCGGCGACCGACCATCGCCGCGCGTTGCGCGCTCGACGGTTTTCGAACTGGCTAAGTTGAGCCACTCGCGGGCGGCGGCTGACCGGAATGGGCATGCCCACGGGCCTGCCGTCGCACGGGCTTCCAGCGTGGTGCCGAGGTGGTAGCGCTGGTGCTGGGCGGTTTCGAGGCAGTACCTGTTCGCCCTGTTTCTGGGCGCGCGCACGAGGGTTCGGCCGCGAAGGGGAGATCAGTTTCGAGGCCGGAGGTTGTTGCCGCTGCGGTCGAGGGACGAAGCCTGCGCACTGCTGCTGCTGGGGGTCTGGTGCCTCGGGGTGCTGTCAGGTGGTCGAGAACGACGAAGCGCCCGGTGAGTGCAGGGGGCTGGCTGGAGTCGGTGGGGGCGGGCGGCTGCGGGTGGTGGCGCAGCCCGGCCAGCAGGGCAGCGCTGTAGACGGCGGCTGCCAGGGCAGCACTGCAGCAGAGCGAATTGCAGGGACATCCGAGTGGGGCGGTGGCAGGCAAGGTGACAGGTTGCAGTGAGTCAGCGGGGAGAGCATCCGGGTCTCGAGCGGTGCCCGCGCCTCGTGCAAAGTCCTGCGACTGCTTGGTCTCCATGCCCGGGCGATCCGGCGTCGCCAGTTTGCCGCCAGGGCGCCTTCTGGCTCATCAGTCACCATCCTCGGGCGCGTCGCAGGCTTTGCAGAGGTCCCCTTGGTCTCGAATCGCAAACTGAGACGGCGGGAATCTGGACGAATGGGTCCATGCCACACGCCCGTGTGGATGGGAAGGAGGGCAGGGACGTGAGGCTCCGCAGCATCGCCTCGCCGTTCCGGTCTGACTCCCGGGCCACGGCTCGAGGTTCCCGGCCGCGAGCGCAGAGCTTTCACGTCGAGGCCGCTGAGGGTGCCCGCGCAGCAGTCAGCTGTCAGGATCGACCTTTCTGGGTTTCTCGCGCCAAGACGGCACGGAGCGGCTCCCTGCAGTTCGCCCTAGCCCCAGACGCACGCGCCATAGTGGTGCCCAGTTCGGCTTCCGCAGGCGAAACAGCTCGCGTTTCTCGGAAGATGGCGGCGGCGTCGCGATGCGGGCCGATGCGAAAGTGGACCCGCTCAGGCGTGTCGAGGATGCGCGGGTTGTCGGGCAGCAGCCGGTTGAGCCCTTTCTCGATCAGTTCGGGAGTGCCCGGGCAGCTGCACGTCGCGGTCAGCCCAGCATACCGTAGCCCAGCGCACAGGCGTTACCCTCGTCAGGACGGGCTGCCTCAGGCGCCGCAGATCCTTCTCGTGCAATGTCGAAGCGCTGATGCGCTCGGCGGCCACGGCAGCTGAGTCCGTGGAAGGCAGGTCGGTGGGATCTCTCTCGCGTTTTGCGAGGCCTGTGTCGAGCAGCCATGTCGCTGAAGCGTTTGGCGTGGCGCAGGACCTCGGCACGGGCCACCACCAATTATCTGGCGCTGTTCCTCGCTGGCGGGCTCAGGACCCTGCAGGGCAGCCATGCCGGCTTCAGCAGGTGCTGCTGTTCGGCCCAGCAGCGTGGCGCGCGCAGGACCTGGGCCTCGGAAGTGCGCTGGCGGCTGGTGGGCGGCACGCTATCGAGTGCCTCGATGCTGGCGGCCGGCAGTAGTCGGCCTGGGCCTCGGGCCGGTACTGGCCAGGGAAAAAGCGCAGCGTTGCCGTGTCGCGCTGCGGATCGGCCGGCAGGGCCAGGTAGCTGCTCAGCGAGCTGGCGGCGGCGGCGAAGCCAGGTGCGCTGCTGGAAGTGCAGCTGCCGCGCCAGTGTGCAGAGGGTGACGGTTGTCGGGCTCCTGCGACTGGACCTTGTTCGACGTGGTGATGGTCGCGTGGTTCTGCTCGCTGGCACTGCAGCAGGCCCTGGGCCTTGAGGGCGCGCAGGTCGTTGGGGTGGTTCGTCAGGTGGCCTGTCGAGCAGGCAGGCGGCGGCGCTGGCGGCCACCGGGCAGGAGGCAGGAGCAGCTGGACGCCGGGCCAGCACCGCCCCGGATGTCGTTGCTGTGAGCTGGTGGGCGGCCAGGGCCTCGTCGGCGGCCGCTCTCCCGCATGCCGGCCTCGAAAGCGATGGTGCGCGCACGGCGCCAGGCGGGCGGCCACGCTGGCTCAGGTCGCGCTCAGGTGGGCGCTGGATCAGCGCCCAGGCGGCCTGGCGGTCCGGCAAGCTGAGCAGTTTTTCGCAGGGCGGTGGTGAAGGCGGTGCCGAGGGTCTGCTGCTGGCGGGCGGCCTTCAGCTCGCGAGTCAGGGCCGGTTCGGCCTCGGCAACGCGGGCCGTTGGCGAGCAGCAGTGGCATCCAGGGCCCTGCGGGCCTCGGCAGGGTGGTCCAGCCGCGCCCACGGGCGGGCACCTGGCCAGTGCCTGCGCAGCGCACCGGCCACGATGCACCCACTTTCGGTGGCGCGCCGGGCCCGGCCCGAGGCGTCGCCGGTCTGGGCGGCCAGCGACTGGAAAGTGTTGTAGGCGCCGTCCAGATCACCGGGCCTGCAGCGCCATTTCGGCCGCCAGGATCTCGGGTACATCAACGGCGGGTCAGCCAGTTCAGGCAGATTGGCCGGCCGGTAGGGGCTGGGACCGTGATGTCGATGCCTCGTCGGGCATGACGGTGTTGGTATCGTCGGAGGGCTGCCGGGCCTGTGCCGTGTGCCGTCCCGCGGTGCCCTGTCTCGGGGCCGGACGCCGTGGGCTGGCCGTCGCCGGTGCCTGGGGTGTGGCTGCCTGCTGGCTGCCGTCCGGGGCGTCGTTCTGGCCGGGGCGGGAGCCCTGTGCCTGTAGTCGGCGCCGGCGGGGCTGGCCTGCCCGGGCGTGGTGGAGGTTCCCGATGCGCCGGCCGTGGTGCCGGGGCGCACTTGCCGGTGGCAGCGCCGGCTGGGGCGCTTTCGGCTGGGGAGACAGGGCGGCAGCGCTGCTCTGCTGCTGGTGCACATCCGCAGGGCCAGCAGGCCGAGGCAGGCCGAGCCGGGCCCAGCGGGCGTCGTGCGGCTGGGTGGCGGGGGTGATGCGGGTGGATGGGCGGATGGATTTCATCGGACCATGGTAGAACGTCCGAGCATTTCTTGTCAGCTGGCGTCAGTGGCCGGTGGGACGGGCGCATGGGGAATGATTGTGGCAGGCCGGCAACGGCGGGGTAGGCCGCATCTGGGGTGGTGCCTGTGCGGCGCCCTGTCCGCACGTTGCCAGGGGCCAGCGCAGGCGAATGAGCCCATGGCACGCTCTGGGGAAAGGAACAGGAGGTTGGTTACTGATTGCCGGAAGTGGAAGTGGTGGGCGCGGGGTGAGCGGGGCCTTTGCCGGGCGGCGGCCTGGCCGCAGGTGGTGCGGCGTTGCGAGCGCCTGCGCTGGCCAGTGCCAGCCGGTCTGGAGGCGCAGATCCTGGCCGGGCCAGTGCTGCGTCCAGGTGTGCGGCGGGGCAAGTACACACTGCTCAGGTTTCGATGCGGGACACTGCTGCTGCATCTGGGCATATCCCGGGCTCGCTGCTGCACCTGCCAGCCGGGGCGCCGCCACCAGAAGCACGATCATCTGGACCTGGTGTTTGGCGACCGGCTGCTGCGGCTGCGATCCGCGCCGCTTCAGGGGCGGCGCTTTGTAGTGCAGTGACGACGTAACCCGACGATGGCCGCCATCCACTGCTGGTGCGCATCTGGGGTGGACCGTTTTCGGCGGCGTTCGGCGCGGCACCTGTACGAGGCCAGCCGCGGGCGGACGGTGGCGGTGAAGCAGTTCTCCTGTCTCGGGAAGGCTGTGATTGGGGTGGGCAGCATCTACTGTCTCGAGGCGCTCTTCCGCGCGGATCCATCCGCCTGGATGGCGGGCAGACGCTGGCCTTTGCCGGGCAAAGCCGCTCGCTGGTGCGGGAGAGTCCGCCAGACGCTGGCAGATGCGAACTTTCTGCAGGCGGTAGCTCCTTTGGGAGACTTTGTGGACAGTCGTAGCGAGGGGTGGTTACTTTCAGCTGCAACACCGCCCAGCAGGGCGCGCTGGGCAGCCGTGGTCCAGTCTGCCAGCGCGTGCGAGCCAGCAGGGAAGGAGCACGTTTTCCGTCCGAAGCGCCAGCAGCGCACAACCACTGGTCGGGCAGCTGACGGCTGCTGGCGTGTAAAGGAACTGCAGACGGCCAGCCTGTGGCACACCGCCGGCATGGCGAGGCATCAGTGAGCACTGCAGGCATGTAGCCCGGTGGCGTGCCGATCTGGAAACGGCCACCGAACGCTACCGTGACTGGTTGGCGCAGTCTGACGCAGCTGATGCCAGCCTGATCTCTGGGCTTACACGCAGATCATCGAGCAGCTGCATCGACTTGCCCTGCTGAAGGTGGGCCCTGCGTAGCTGAGTTCTCCCGTGGCAAGTCGGGCTGGATCGGCGCGATCTTCTTCGCGCAGTACGGCCGCAGCGGTGGTTCCGCCGTCGGCGGGCCGGACTCACGATGTGCTGACGAGCCGCGCAGTACGACCCGAGGCTGCCGGTGGGGTATGGCTGCCGCCCATCGACACGCGGCTGCTGCCGGTGCCGCTGGCCGATCTGCGCACCAGGACGACCACCGCGCTTCATCCCGGTGGACATGACCGATGTGACCGCTGCGCCAGGCTCGATGCGGTGCGCGAGACGCTGCTGGTGCCCACCGAACAGGCGCGCGAGCTGGGCTGTACGACGATGCCCAGCCGGTGGGGCGCACGGTCACGCCGGGGCAGGTGGAGATTCCGGCCTGGCGGCGCACGCCATCGTCAACATTCCGCACCCGCTGCTGGAGCTGGGGCTGGTGATCATCGACACCCAGGCTGAATGCCATCGGGACGGAGCCGGGCGACGCTGAACCTGATTCCCAATGCGACGCCGTGCTGTTCGTGCTGGCGGCCGACGCGGGGGTGACGCGCAGCGACATCGAGAGTCTGGCAGAGCAACATTTCCAAGTCCCACCGGTCCGGGCGTTTCGTGGTGCTGAACAAGATCGACGGCCTGTGGGACGAGCTGCGTCCGCAGGCCGAGAACGATCTGGAGATTGCCCGGCAGGTGGTGTCGGTGAGCAATTTCCTCGACCTGCCGACGGCGCGGGTGTATCCGGTCTCGGCCCAGAAGGGCTGGTGGCCAAGATCCACGGCGACCAGGCCCTGCCGCGTCGCAGCCGGCTGAAGGAGCTGGAGCATGCGCTGTCGGAAGAGATGATTCCGCAGCAGCAGGTGATCGTCAGCGAGCAGGTGCGGCGCGAGTTCGAGGAGGCATCGCAGGTGACGCTGAACCTGCTGACGGTGCGCCGGCGCAACCAGGTCGAGCAGGCCTTCGAGCTGAACGGGCTGCGTGGCAAGAACCAGACGATGATCAAGCAGATGTCGCAGCGGGTCCGCAACGAGCGGGCCGACTTCGACGAGAGCCTGCGTCATCTGGCGGCCTGCGCTCGGTGTTCTACGCGCCATTCGCAGACGATGTTCACGCACCTGAGCCGGGACAGCCTGCGTCGCCACGTGGAGCGTACGCGCCAGATGATGATGGCCAGCCAGCTGTCGTCGCAGCTCAAGACGGCATGGATGCGCTGCTTTCACGGCCGTGCGGCTGGACTTCGAGGAGGCCGACCGGCTGGTGGGCGAGATCTCGCAGATGATGTCGGCCATGTACCAGCGCTTCTCGCGTGACTATGGACTGAATCTGGGGGCGCCGCTGCGCTTCTCGACGCGCCGCTATTTCACCGAGATCGAGCAGGTGGCCCAGTCGCACCAGCGCCAGTTCAGTCTGATGCGGCTGCTGACGGTGAACAAGGCGGTGCTGACCCAGCGCTTCTTCGATTCGGTGGTGGTGAACCTGAAAGAAGATCTACTACGGCCATCCGCGAGCTGGAAGGCTGGCTGCGTTCGCTGATGACGCCGCTGGAGAGCCAGGTGCGCGAACATCAGCCCAGCTGCGCAAAGCGGGATGGACTCCGTGCAGCGGGGTGATGGATGCGGGCGATTCGCTGGAAGAGCGCCTGCAGGAAATCGAAACGGCCCGCAGCCGGATCGAGAAACAGCTCGTGCAGCTCAAGACGCTGGTCGAGGGGGTGCAGGCCACGATCGACCAGCGGCCGATGCGGCCCGTGCAGGCGGTGCTCGCGGGATGGGCTGATAGCGCGCAGTGATGGCATCGCCGGACGGGCGCCGGAGGTTCCGGCAGCAGGATGATCTGCGGAGCCCCGTCTGGGAGGTTGCGCAGCCTCGTCCGGCACCGCTGGTGAAACGGCCAGCCCGGGTGATGCCGCGGGCGCGAGCGATGAAACCGGTGTGGGCAATGAAACCGGCGCGGTGATAAAAGCCGACGTGGGCGATAGGCCGGCGTGGGGCGATAAAGCCGAGTGCGGGCGATGAAACCGGTGCGGGGCGATGGAAACCGGCGCGGGCAATGAGGCCGGTGCGAGCGATGAAGCCGGTACCGGCGACAGGGCCGTCGGCGGGGCGTCCACACCAACGACAGCGTGCTCCGGAGCAACATCGCGGCAGCGGGCGATGCCGCGTAAGGCAGGCCGTTTCCCGCACGGCGCAGCCTTCATCAGGTGCCAGCAGGGCCGGTTCTCGCCACGGGGCACCGCCCGGCCGCTCGCGGCTCCGGATGCACCGATCCGATTCTGGAATCCGGACCCTCCGGGCTTTTTCGCCGTCTCGGGGAAGGGCATGATCCGGCCCGTCGAGCTTTTTTGCACCGACCTGGTGCGCTGGCAGCGCGTGCATGGCGGCACCATCTGCCCTGGCAGAAGACGCAGCAGACGCTGCGGGAGGAAGGCGTGGTGCTGCCGTACCCGGCTAGGCGGATGAAGGATGATGGGGCAGCCTGAGGCGGAACGGGTGTGCTGTGCAGATGATCAGCGCGCGCGCCCGGCGGCCGGTCTGGCGGCGCGTGCTGCAGCGATCCTACCGGGTGTGGCTGTCGGAGGTGATGCTGCAGCAGACGGCAAGTCAGCGTAGTCATTCCGTATTTCGAGGCCTTCCTGCAAGCCTTTCCACAGGTTGCCGATCTGGCGGCTGCCCCGTCCGAGCGGGTGATGGGCCTGTGGGCTGGGCTGGGCTATTACAGCCGGGCCCGCAACCTGCAGGCAGCCGCGCAGCAGGTGGCGGCGCAGGGGGCGTGTTTCCGATTCGACGGATGCGCTGCAGGCCCTGCCGGGGGTGGGGCGTTCGACGGCGGCGGCCATTGCCGTGTTCGGCTTTCGGGCGCGTGCGGCCATTCTGGATGGCAACGTGAAGCGGTGCTGTGCCGGGATGTTTGCCGTGGCGGGCGACCCGGCCAGCACGGCGGTACAGAAGCGCCTGTGGGCACTGGCAGAGGCGGAGCTGCCGGGGCGCCGCATGCACCAGATGCGCCACAGGTGCCAACGGGGTCGGCGGAGGGCCTCCCGCACGGCGGCAGCAGGAGCGTCGCCCGGAGGCGTCTGCGCGCCGTGCCGGACGGTGTGCACCATCAGGACGCGCCGGCGGCGTCGACCGGGAAACCATCGTCGTGCAGGCAGCCGACATGGTGGCCTACACGCGGGGCTGATGACCTGGGGCGATGGTGCACGCGCACGAAGCCCGACTGTGCACATTGCCCGGTGTCGCGTCATTGTCAGGCGTATCGGGAGGGGCGCAGGAACGCTATCCCAACACCGCGGACGCGGGCAAGGCGGTGCCGGTGCGGCAGGTGAACCTGCTGTGGCTGCAGGACGATGCAGGCCGGGTGCTGATGGAGGCCCGGCCGGAGAAGGGCCTGTGGGGCGGGTTGTGGAGCCTGCCCGAGCTGCCGGCAGTGTGGCCGAGTCTCCTGCGGTTCTGCCGCAGGGGCAGCGACGGCCGGCCTGGGGCGCAGGTGGCTTCGGATCGCAGCTGGCCTCTGGATTGCAGCCCGCCTGGTTTGGCCGCGACTGGCAGGTCGCCGGGCGCTTCGAGCACGTGTTCACGCATTTCCGGATGCAGGCGACGCTGTGGGCGCCGGTGGGCGACGATACGGGTTGGGCCATTCTGCCCGCACGCGAGCGTCAGCGCTGGGTGTCGGCGGCCGAGGCGGAGGGGGCGCCGCTGCCGGCGCCGATTCTGCGCTGCGTCGTGAACCCCGCTGGCGTAGCGGTCATGGAGTGGTCATCGGGGCAGGCCGTTGCATGGTGCCCTGTCAGCTCACGGCCAGAGCGAGTGCGGAGGTGCGAGTCGACGACATGCCCTGATCCATGAAACAAACACCCCGGATCCCCGGCCTGAAACGTCACCGTGTCTGCGTCAGGCCCGGCTGCCGGCGGGGCGGCTGGCCTCGGGCGCGGTGGCGCACCAGCACGCGCTCGGTGCGGGCAAAAGTGTTCGGCCAGTGTCTGGGCCACGTAGACGGAGCGATGCTGGCCTCCGGCGCAGCCGATGGCGATGGTGAGGTAGTGGCAGTTGTCCCGCACGTAGCTGGGCAGCCATTCGGTGATGAAGCGCGGATGTCGACGATCATCTTCTTCACCGGTCTCGAGGTCGGCGAGGAACTCGTTTTGACCGGCTCGTCCAGTCCGGTGAGGGCGCGCAGCTGGGCGTCGTAGCAGGGCTGGCAGGCAGCGCACGTCGAAGACCAGATCGGCATCCAGCGGTACGCCCTGCTTGAAGGCGAAGGACCTCGAACAGCAGCGTCATCGACGCCCGGTCGGTGCGGACCAGGTCGCGCACCCACTGGCGCAGGGTGTTGGGGTGCAGGTCGCTGGTGTCGATGGCGGTGCCGATGTCCTCGATTTCGGCCATCAGCTCGCGTTCGCGCTCGATGGATTCTTCCAGCGTGGGGCCAGCTGCGGGTCGGCCGGGTCGCGCCGGCGTGCCTTCCGTGGTGGGGGTTGGTCGTGCCCGCCGCGGCGTTGCGGCCGGGCAGGTGAGTGGATGGCGGCGCCGGGTTTCGGAGTAGCGCTGCACCAGCGCATCGGTGCGGGCGTTGAGAAACAGCACCTTCACGTCGTGGCCCAGCTTGCGCAGCTGGCGCACGGCGTCGCGCAGGCCGGTGAGGCTGGTGCCCACACGCACGTCGATCGACATGGCCACCTTGGGGTGTCCTTCCTGTTCGAGCGACAGCGCCACTCCAGCACGTAGCGCACGGGCAGGTTGTCGATGCAGAAATAGCCGGCATCTTCGAGAACGTTGATGGCCAGCGATTTGCCGGAACCGGAAATGCCAGTGACGATGATCAGTTGCATGAGGGGGCAACGGGCCTGCGAAGGCGTGAACGGGGGAAGGAACCCCTCATGCTACCCCAGTGGCAGCGCTTGCGGCGGCACGGCACCGGGATTTTTCCGGATGGTGGGTTTTCAGGTAGCAGCCGAGCTGTCCGGGTTGTCGGGATCTGCCGTCCGGGTGCTGTCGAGGCCGCTGTCGAGCGGATGCAGGCCGAGGCAGTAGCAGGGGTCGAACGGGATGCTCGGGAATGCTGGGCCGCCGGTGATGCGGTCGATGCAGTAGGGCCCTCGTCCGGACGGGGATGCGCGGCGGCATCGGGTGCCCGGTGCCGGGGCGGTGGGTGGACGGGCCGTGGCCGGGCCGGGCGGAGCGGTGGCCCGCGGCATGGCGGGATCGGGCTGCTGGCCGAGGATGATCTGCTGCTGGCGGCGGGTGAATTCCGCGGGTGGTGTCGATGCCGCGCAGCAGCAGGATGGTGCCTGCACGGCGGTTTCGGTCAGCACGGCGATGTGCGGCCTCGCCGCCACCGGGACGGCCACCTTGCGCACGGGCACGCCGGAGGATGGTTTCGGTCAGGCCTGCAGGGGCAGGCGTTCGTAGGCGTTCTCGAGGGCGCGCCGGGCCCACCAGATGGACGATGAGCTTGATGGGCATGCGCGGCGCACGGCGCTTTCACCGTAGATGGTGTGATGTCGATCAGCCCCAGGCCGCGCACTTCGAGCAGCCCCTGCAGCATGGGCGGGCGGCGCTCGATGATGGTGTGCTGGCCGATGCGTTCGATGTCGACCACGTCGTCGGCCACCAGACCATGGCCGCGGGAGATGAGTTCGAGGGCCAGCTCGCTCTTGCCCAGCCCGGAATCGCCGGTGATCAGCACCCCCATGCCCCTGGACATCCATCAGGACGCCGTGCAGCGAGGTGTGGCCCCTGATAGCTGAGTGCCTGCTCCAGCGCCTCGATGAGGGGCCGGCGGGCGCGGACAGCCCAGCAGCGCCATGCCGGCCTGGTTGCAGAACTGGACGAGTTCGGCGGGGCCTGCTGGCTGTCGCTGAGAACGAGGGCCGGGGGTGGGCGCTGGCCAGGGTGTGTCTGCAGCTGGCTGCGCCCGGCTTCGTCGAGCTGGCCATACCATGCCAGCTCGCGCGGGCCGAGCACGGCAATGCGCTCGGCATGCAGGTGAGGTTCAGGTAGCCGATCTGGTCGACGGCGTGCACGCTGGTGCCGCGCAGGGCGCAGTCGGCCCCGGCGTGGCCGGCCAGCCACTGCAGGTTGATGCGCGTTCTCGCTGGGAGGCAACGAGCGTCTGGACCGTCATCGGCATGGGGTGTCTCCGTCCGGGCGGGCTGCCGCTGCGGGTTCAGGCTGCGGGCCGGACCGGCTCCCAGGTGGACAGGGCGCGGTAGACGACGGCCGGGTCGGTGGCGGTGAGCAGGGTCTCGCGCAGGGCGTCGTCGGACAGCAGCTCGGCCAGTTCGGACAGGATTTCGAGGTGCTCCTCGGTGGCGTGCTCGGGCACCAGCAGCACGACCAGCAGCCGGACCGGTTCACCATCGGGGGCGTCGAACGGGATGCCGTGTTCGCCTCGCAGCACGGCGATGAGCGGGGTCTTGAGGTTGCGGATGCGGCCGTGCGGGATGGCCACGGCGCTGCCCAGACCGGTGGAGCCCAGACGCTCGCGCGCAAACAGCGAGTCGAAGACCTTCTGGCGCCCAGGCGGTGCTCGTTTTCGAACAGCAGGGCGGCGTGTTCGAACAGCCGCTTTTTGCTGGTGGCAGGGACATCGAGCAGGATGTCGCGGACTGACATCAGCTTCGAGATGCGGTTCATCCGGTGTTACCTGTGGGTTTGCGCAGGTCCTGCGTGCGAAAGGCCCTGAGAACCTGCCTGCGGATGCTTCGGACGAGGCATCCGTGCCGTTTTCAAAGCACCATTATAGGCGGCTTCGTATCCTGGGGGCAGGGGATCCGGGCTGCAGGCATCCGGCATGCCAGTGGCTGGAAAAAAGGCCGGCCTTGTCTGCGGCACCCTGTCAGCACGCGGCTGGGGACAGTACGTGAACGGGTGAGCCTACGATACGATCCAGAACCAGAACGCCCGGAAGCGGTGGACAGGTCCGTAACCGGAAGGACGGCCGGGAAGGCCACACGCTGTGCGGGGCCTTCCCGGCGCAGGGACGTCAGGCCGGTTCGGCCATCCGTTTCAGCGGACTGGCAGCGTAGTCCTGCCGTTTCTGCTTGTACTTGATGACCTGGCGGTCGAGTTTGTCGATGAGGGTATCGACGGCCGCATAGAGGTCCGTGTGCCGTGCTTCGGCAAAGATTTCCTTGCCGGCCACGCGCAGTTTCATTTCGGCGCGCTGCACGAGCTTGTCGACCGACAGGATGACATTGACATCGATGACCTGGTCGAAGTGGTGCCGGATGCGCGCCAGCTTGCTGGTGACGTATTCGCGCAGGGCAGGGGTGACTTCGAGATGGTGTCCGCTGATGGAAAGGTTCATGCCTTTGTGTACCTTTGAAAGCGTTCCACAAACACGACCAGCTGGCGGTCATCGGCTTTGCCGTTGCGCGGCAGGAAGAATATTGAGTGATTCCCGGTATTTGGCAACGGTTCGGCGCGCGACCTGAATGCCTCGCTGGCCAAGCATTTCGGTAAGGTCCGTGTCGGTCAATGGCTGGTGCGGATTCTCCTGCTGGATGAGTTTTTCGATCTGGGCCCGATGGCCCTGCTGGCGGTGTGGCCTCCGGTATCGGTGGCCACGGGCTGCCGAAGCAACTACTTCAGCTCGAAGATGCCGAACGGGGTCCGGAGGTATTTTCGGTGCAGGCACGCGATACGGTGGTTTCGTGCCCGCCGACGGCCTCGGCGATGTCGCGCAGCACCAGCGGGCGCAGCGCTTCGGGGCCATGGCTGAAAAAGGGTTTCTGCCGGTCGATGATGGCCTGTGCGACCTGCAGGATGGTTTCGCCGCGCTGCTGCACGCTGCGCGCCAGACTGCGCGCTTCCTGCAGCTGCTGCAGCAGGGGATGGCCGCTCGCGGGGCCGGTGGCGGGTTGGGGCCGACCTGTCATGGCTGGCCTCCGTGACCCTGTTGCTCCCATTCTGCCCCAGATTTCCGGTTTTAGTGCGGCCGGCGTCTCGCTGCTTTTGGTTGTTTTTCTTCAACAGCGATCTCGTATTCGTCATGAACCCGCAGCCGGGGCTGGCCTGGTGGTTGAGTTCGGCACGCCAGCCGTGTCCGGTGTGACGCGCGGTCACGTCGGGGGTGATGTAGCCGGGCGGTTCGTGTCGAAACGGTTGCCGGGGGTGCGGGTCCAGCGAGCGGATCAGCGTGCGGCCGCGCCCAGCATGGCCGGGGTGCAGCGCAGGCGCCGGCACAGCAGTTCGTCACGAGTGATCGGCGAGCAGCGGCAGGCAGTCGTCGCGGGTGAGCTGCAGGGCCAGGTCGATCAGGGCCGGGGCGGTGCCACAGTCGGGCGTGGGGTTTTGTGACGGGATGGCCTGTGGCACGGGGCAGGTCTTCCTGCAGGCGCAGGAGCTGCAGGCGCAGGCATCTCGCCGGGCGAGCGGGCGCCGACGCCGGCGGGCCTGAACCCTGCAGGGTGGCCAGCGCGGCGTCCAGCTCGGCGGGGAGCGGGTGCGCTGGCTGCGCACGATCCATCGAGGCGTGCTGCACGGGTGTCCCGTCCGCGACGCGCTGGCGGGGTAGAGAGAGACTGGGGACGGAAGGCCGGTGGCAGTATGGCGGGTGGGCCAGCGTGCTGGTGGCTGGAGAACCTGTTTGCCAGGGCAGGAGGGCGCTGGCGCTAGCGCCTCCAGCGAGAAACCGGGCGGGAAATAGCCGTCGTCGCGCAGTTCCCAGATCAGCAGGGTGATGAGGGCGTGCTGGCGTGGCGTGCAGCGGATCTCGCTCGAGCTGGGCGAGCAGGTGGCCTGCAGCGTCGGTTCGGTGGCCAGGGCGGGGTTGAAGGCGTCGTCGCCCTCGCGCCGTCCGCGGAACCGGTGCCCATGCCGCTGCCCCAGGCGTCGTCGCCATGGGAGGCGGCTGTGTCGTAGTCGCGGGTCCCAGCCTTCGCCCATGGTGTCGGGTCGTTGCCGGTCGCGGTATCCCTGCTCGCTGGCGCCCGTGCGCGATGTCGCCCGTCCGTCAAAGGGCGGGGGCGTCGGGGCTGGCGGTGTGCATGGTGCCCGCCTTGCCTTCGCTGGTGTGCACCGTGCCCGCGGTCATGCCGGTATCTCGTGGCTTCCCGCCGCTCAGGCTTCCCATGCGCTGTCCGGTGGCTGTCAGTGCCCGCCCAGTCGTCGTGGACAGGGGGCACGCAGGTACCGTCGGCGCGTAGGGCGATGGTGTCGGTGCGGGGGCGTCGAGGCGTTCCAGAAAGGGGTTCTGGCTGATGGCCTGGTCGATTTCCTGCTCCAGGTCGAGCCGTGACAGCTGCAGCAGGTGGATGGCCTGCTGCAGCTGTGGCGTCAGCGCGAGCTGCTGCTTCTGGCGGATCTGAAGGGCGGCCTTCATGCGGCGGGGGACAGATGTTCCGAAGTGGTGTTTCCGGAATTTCATCACCGGCCCGGCGGCGGGTGGGGGTGGGCTGACCGGTGGCCCCTGCTGCAGGGACGAGGGGCGACCCGTGCGCTGTGAGCGCTGGCGGGCTCACATCCGGAAGTCTTCGTCAGATAGGCCTTGCGCACGCGCTCGTCCTGGATGATGTCGTCGGCTCCGCTGGAGGCGAGCACCACGCCGTCGTTGATGATGTAGGCGCGGTCGCAGATGCCGAGGGTCTCGCGTACGTTGTGGTCGGCGATCAGCACGCCGATGCGGCGGTTCTTGAGCAGCCGGACGATGCGCTGGATCTCGATGACGGCGCGATGGGGTCCACGCCGGCGAAGGGTCTATCGAGCAGGATGAAGCGGGGCGAGCTGGCCAGCGCCCGTGCGATTTCCACCTGCCGGCGCTCGCCGCCCGACAGCGAGATGGAGGTGTTCGAGCGGATGTGATCGATCTGCAGCTCCTTCAGCAGCGATTCGAGGCGCTTCTGTTCGCGGCGGCTGATGGTGCGACCACGCTCGTCCTCCCGCAGTTCGAGCACGGCCAGGATGTTCTCCTCGACGCTCAGCCTCCGGGAACACCGAGGCTTCCTGCGGCAGGTACGGATAGCCCAGCCGGGCCGCGCCGGTGGATGGGCAGGTGGCTGATGGACTGGCCGTCGAGCAGGATGGTGCCACCGTCGGCGGGCACCAGGCCGGCGATCATGTAGAAGCAGGTGGTCTTGCCGGCGCTGCAGCCCAGCAGGCCCGACCTGACCGCTGGCACCTCCATCGACACATCTCTCACCACCACCCGGCCGTTGTAGGCCTTCATCAGGTGCCGCCCTGCAGCTGGCTGGTTTCGGGATGGCGGGGCGGAGGCGGACGGAGTGGAATCGATCATCGCTGTGCTTCAGCAGGTGCTCGCGGGGCCGAGGCTCAGCGGGACCGGGCTTGCCTGTGCGAACCGGACAGGGCATGTCTGGGGCGCGTCCGGCTCATTTGCGCGAACCGGACGAGGCGTTGCTCGGGGCCAGCGGCAGCGGCGAACCGGGGCACAGGGCTGGGTGGCGGCTCTTGCCGGTGTCGGTGGCCGAGCCGGTGCCGGGCTGATGATGATGCGCATCGCGGCCCGGCGCTCGCCGCGCTGCTGACCATCGACCGAGAAGGTTTCGGTGGTGGCGTTGTAGACGATGACGCCGCCGGTGATCTCATCGACGGGCTGGTTGCAGTTCTGCCGCTCCAGCCGGGCGCGACCGGTGAGCGTGACCTTCTCGGTGCGGGTGTCGTAGAAGATCTGCTCGGCCATGCCGTGGATGTACTGTTCCATGCCGTCACGCTTCTGGCGGAAGGTGGCCAGCTTGCCGTTGACCTTTGCCGTCTGAGCGTTGCGGCCCACCTGGGTGAGCACCCTGCGGTCGCCCGTGATGCGGATGGTGCCCTTGGTGAGCACGACGTTGCCGGTAAAGGTGGAGACCTTCGTGGCATCGTTGTAGTCGGCCCGGTTGGATTCGATGTTGATGGGCTGGTCGCGGTCGGCCTTTTCGGCGTGCACGGCAGGGGAGCAGGAAAGCCGAGAGCACCAGCGCGAGGGGCAGGTGCCGGGACGGGCCGGGCAGCGAACAGGGGGCGGACATGCGGGGAATCTCGGACGGAATCCAGATGGGGCAGACGATCATGCCGGGGACCGCCACGGCGGCGGTGCGGCGCGTGTCCACGCCCCGGTCATGTGAAAGTTTAGCGGATTTGCCGGGGACTGCACGGGTGCTCGGGATTGTGCAGAAACTAACCATGGCCTCGCTTGCGCCGTCCCGCATGCCCTAGGGGTGCCGCTGACAGTGCGGGCGGGTCTAGTCGTCGTGGCGGGCGGAAATGCCCCTTGACGCGGCTCTTCAGCTTCACCTCCTGGCTGTCCTCGTGAATCACGCCCACGCCGGCCAGGCGGTTCTCGCCGCCCGCATGGTGACGGGATCGTCGGTGGTGATGACCCTGCTGGTCATGTCGACGTGGGCGTTGTCGGTGAACATCTGCATGGGCGGCGCAGCCTCGCTGCCGTCGGCGCGGGTGGCGGGCTGGCGGCGCACCTGCACATCGTCATGCAGGTCGGCGAAGTCGCCGTTGTCGAAGCCGAACCGCGTCGCGCGGTGATGGTGGTGAGCGGCTGGGCTTCGTCCAGCGAGATGATGCGCGGTTCGGTGAACTCCACGTGACCGTCCAGCGGGTAGTGCAGCATCCGGTCGGCCTCCATGCGGACCGAGGGGTTGCCGTCGCGGTCGGCACGCATCAGGCTCATCTTCTCGACGAAGAAGTCGGGATCGGGGCGGCCTTCCACGGCGGGGGCCGCCTGGTTCTTCTCGGCCTGCCGGGCAAAGTAGTAGCTGACCATGCCGAGGCCGATCAGGATCAGGATCGAGGCCGCGGCGGCCAGGCGGTCGAAACAGACGTGGACTCCATCGTGAACGTATCAGGTGATCGGGCAGGCAGCACCCGGGTGCTGATGGGTGCCGCTGTCGCGGTAGTGGGCCAGCAGTCCGGCCCGTTCGCCGCGGCTGGTGAGCAGGAAGTCGACCAGTTCGCGTACGGCGCCCTGGCCGGCCGGGGCGGAAGAGACCCAGCGGGCGGCGGCCAGCACGTCGGGCACCGCGTCGGCCGGGGCTGCCGGTGGGCACAGGCGCGCATGGCGGCCAGATCGGGCCAGTCGTCACCGATGAAGGCCATTTTCGTGCAGACCGATGTCGAGCTGCCCGCCCAGCGTGCGCAGGACATCGAGCTTGTTCGACACGCCCTGGAAGACGTGGCGGATGTCCAGCTCCTTCGCGCGCTGGGCGACGATGTCGGAATGGCGTCCGGTGATGATGGCCAGCTCGATGCCCGCCCTGTGCAGCAGCGTCAGGCCAAAGCCGTCGCGGACCGAGAAGGATTTAGTGATCTCGCCTGCGGGCTGATCCAGATGCGGCCGTCGGTCAGGGTGCCGTCGATGTCCGCGGCCAGCAGGCGTATTTGTCGTGCAGCAGCGATCAGATCCATGATGTGTTCTCCCTTTGGCGCGTGTTACGGGCGCATTCAGTCACCGCGCCGGCGCCGGCCGTGTGCCGACAGGGCTGGCCGCCCTGGCAGGCAGGGCAGGGGCACGCCGGCAGCGCGCGGATTCCGCGTCAGCCGGGGGACTCTCCCTTGCGGGCGCCGGATGCGCTCATGACATGTTCTCAGACGATCTTGGCGGCCAGCAGGTCGTGGAAGTGCAGGGCGCCGACCAGGGTGGCGCTGGCTGTCGGTGACCAGGATCTGCGTGATGCGGCGTGATTCCATGATGCGCACGGCCTCGACGGCCAGGGGCACCGGCCTCGATGGTGATGGGATTGGCCGTCATGACTGCGCCGATGGTCAGGTGCTTCAGGTCGGGGGACTGGCCCGCGAACACGCGGCGCAGGTCACCGTCGGTGAAGATGCCGGCCACGCGGCCTTCGTCGTCCAGGACGGCCACCATGCCCATGCGCTTGTGGCTGATTTCGAGCAGGGCGTCGGTGAACAGCGTATCGGGATGGCAGGTGGGCAGGTCGTCGCCCTGGCGCATGATGTCGCCCACATGGGTGAGCAGCCGGCGGCCCAGCGCGCCGCCCGGGTGGGAGCGGGCGAAGTCCTCACTGCCGAAGCCGCGAGCCTCCAGCAGGGCCACGGCCAGGGCGTCGCCCAGGGCCAGCGCGGCGGTGGTGCTGGCGGTGGGGGCCAGGTTGAGCGGACAGGCTTCCCTGTTGCGCACCGGCGTAGAGGTGGATGTCGGCGTACTGCGCCAGCGGCGATTCGGGGTTGCCGGTGAGGGCGATGAGGGCGGCGCCCACGCGCTTGACCAGCGGCACGATGGTCATCAGCTCCTCGGTGCTGCCGGAGTTGGACAGCGCCACGAACACGTCCTGCGCCGTGACCATGCCCAGATCGCCGTGGCTGGCCTCGCCCGGATGCACGAAGAAGGCCGGGTGCCGGTGGAGGCCAGGGTGGCGGCGATCTTGCGGGCGATGTGGCCGGACTCTGCTCCATGCCGCTGACGATGACGCGGCCGTTGCAGGCCAGCATCAGCCGGCAGGCACGGGTAAAGCTCATCGTCCAGCGCTTCGCGCAGGTGCAGCACGGCATCGGCCTCGACGGCCGCGCACCTGGCGGGCGCGGTCGATGAGGGCGGCGTCGCTCTGGAGGACGCCCCGCCAGCCGCTGGCGGGCTGGACTGGGGCGGGATGGGTGTCGGCGGCGGTGCGGGCCGGGCGTCAGCGGCTGGAATGGACGAGGGCCGCACGGGCGGCTGGGACGACAGGGGGAACGGGGGCGACCAGCTGGCGGATGGCCGTACCTGGCCAGTATAGAACGTGTCATGGACTTGTCTACCATCCTCGCGGAATCCCTCCGCGCAGAAGGTGGCGCCAGCCGCCGCCGCCGGAAAAGGTACCTGGAGCATGGCGTGCCCGGTCGCCGTTCGATACGTCAGCGCCTGTTTCGGATTGTTCGCGGGTGTTGCATGGCGTTGGTGGCTGCTGCAAGGGACGGCGGATCGGCTTACCGCTGGTCAAGGCCGGGCTGCGATATGTCGGTATCCTTTGTCATCTGGCGGAATCGGGGCGAGGATGCGCCTTCCTGCGTTATACTGACCGGCCATCTCATTAGTGCGTGTGCGACAGGGTGTGCAGGTGTGTCCCCGAAATCCTCCCGCAAAGCCCTGACGCCCGGACATGCCCGGTGATGCGCGCGCCGCTGCCGCATCCCGCAGGGGGACTGACGCGAGTGAATGTGCCTCGCACGCGCGCCGGAACCCCGGGCTGCGGTGTTAGTGGCAGGGACGGCGTGACGCCTCCGGCCGGCCTTCTGTCTGCAGGGGCCGCACATCGGTGAGAATGGCCGGAGATTGTGTGTTTTTGCATCGTGCGGGCTGGTTTTCGTGGTAGCTTGCCGGCTGCGTTTTTCCTGACTGACCGACTGGATAACGATACGCTCTCTGTCCATCGAATCGCTGAGCTGGCTATACGCCCGAGCGGCTGATTCCCGGACAACATCACGCGAAGTTCGCGCGGATCGGTGGTGGCCCCTGATGGGTGGCTCCGGTTCGGGCAAGACGACCGCCAGCCTGATCGGCGCCCAGGTGCGCCCGCAGAAGGGCAGGATCCCTGCTCGACGGTACGGATGTCCACAGCCCGTCCAAACAGGGAACTCTACGGCCTGCGCCGTCACATGGGCATGCTGTTCCCAGTTCGGGGCGCTGTTCACCGACCCTGAACATCTTCGACAACGTGGCCTTCCGCTGCGCGAGCAGACGGACCTGCCCGGAGACGATGATCCGCGACCTGGTGCTGATGAAGCTGCACGCCGTGGGTCTGCGGGGCGCTGCGCGCCTGATGCCGTCGGAGATCTCCGGCGGGATGGCGCGCCGCGTGGCACTGGCCCGTTCCATTGCGCTGGACCCGCACCTGCTGATGTACGACGAGCCGTTTGCGGGGCTGGACCCGATCTCGCTGGGCACCATTGCCCACCTGATCCGCACGCTGAACGAGGCGCTGGGCGCCACTTCCATTCTGGTGACGCACGACGTGGCCGAAAACCTTCGAGATCGTCGACTACGCCTACGTGATGAGCGGCGGCCGCGTGATTGCCGAGGGTACGCCCAAGGAGCTGGGTGCCTCCACCGATCCACAGGTGGTGCAGTTCCTCAACGGCCGCCGTGACGGTCCGGTGAAGTTCCACTATCCGGCCGGCCCCATCGAGAAGGAGCTGGGACTATGATCATCCGACTGCTGGCCCGGCTGGGTGCCTGGATACGCCAGGTGGTCAACGACCTGGGCTTTTCGGCCCGCTTCATGACGCAGCCGCTGCTGTCGTCGCTCCGGGCGCTGCGCCGGCCGGGGCTGATCAGCGAGCAGGTCTATTTCGTGGGCAACCGCTCGCTGTCCATCATTCTCATCTCCGGCCTGTTCGTGGCTTCGTGCTGGGGCTGCAGGGCCACTACAACCTGCAGCGCTATGGCGCCGAGTCGTCGCTGGGGCCTGCTGCGGCGCTGTCGCCGCGCGAGCTGGGGCCCGTGGTGGCGGCGCTGTTGTTTGCCGGGCGCGCCCTGCACGTCGCTGACGGCGGGCATCGGCCTGATGAAGAGCGGCGAGCAGCTGATCGCCATGGAAATGATGGGCGTCGATCCGATGGACCGGGTGCTGGCGCCGCGCTCGTGGCGGTACTCGATCGGCCTGCCGATGCTGGCGCTGCTGTTGCTCGGCGGTGGGCATCGTGGGGTGCGTGGATCGTCGGCGTGATCGCGATCGGCGTCGATCCGCCTCGTTCTGGTCGCAGATGCAGGCGGGCGTGAGCCTGACCACCGACGTGATCAACGGCGTGGTGGTCAAGAGCTTCGTGTTTGCGCTGCTGTGCGGTTTCATCGCGCTGGTGGTGGGGCACGAGTCCGAGGCCACACCCGAGGGGGTGGCCCGCGCCACCACCACCACGGTGGTCATCTCCTCGCTGGCCGTGCTGGCCAGTGACGTGCTGATGACTGCGCTGATGTTCGGCGATCTATAGCGCGTACAGTATGGCGCGTCATGAACTCACTCTGCACGCCCGCTGAGGGTTGGCGGGGATGGCATGAGGCCATGACGCGCTGGAACGGATTCGATGGATGGCGGAACGGATCCGGCGGGTATGGAACGGATTCGATGGATATGACGGATCCGGGCAGGTATGGAAACGGATTCGACAGAATCAGAAGGCGACAGGTAACTGAACGGATACTCCGATGGCAATGCAACGTAAATCGATGGACGCGCTGGTGGGCTGCCTCGTGCTGGCCGGCATTCTGGCGCTGGCCTTCCTGGCGGTTCGCGCTTCGCAGCTCGGCCTCGGCCGCCATCCGCGGCGGCTAGTGAGCTGACGGCCAACTTCGACAACATCGGGGGCTGAAGACCCGCGCGGCCGTGCGCAGCGCCGGTGTGGTGGTGGGGCGCGTGACCGCATCACTGCTGACCCGCAGACCTACCAGGCGCACGTGACCATGCAGGATGGATTCGCGCCCACTTCCCGAAGGATCTGTCGCCGAAGATCGCGACAGCTGGGCCTGCTGGGTGAGCAGTACCTGGGCATGGAGCCGGGTGCCGACACCGAGGATCTGGAAGACGGCGGCAAGGGTGGAGATGACCCAGTCGGCCATCGTGCTGGAAAAACCTGATCAGCGAAGTTCCTGTATGGCCAGGACGGCAAGGGCCAGGACAGCAAGCGATGGCGCCATGTGAGTGATGCCCGGTGACAGGATCGATCACGGCGGCAGGCGGGCAGGGTGCCGGCGGACCACGCCGAACGTGTCCGGCCCAAGCTCTGGCGGTTTTCGTCGCCGCGGGCCCAGGGGCTTCGGCTTCGCTTCACTGACGCTGGCGCTCGCACTGCCGGCTGTGCCTCGCGTTCTGGGGCCGGCAGCCGATGGGGCGGGCAGTTCTCTGCAGCCACTGGCGGTTCTGCTGCTGCAGCTGGCAGTTCTTCCCGGCAACTGGCGGCCAGGCCGGGCAGGAACTTCGGCGCAGACGGGCTCGAAGGCGGCCAGCGCCTCGGGCACGGCAGAGAAGACGGGTGATACCGCATCGGCAGCCGGTTCCGGTGCGTCGGACGCGTCGCGTCAGTGGGGCACAGAGGCGGCACCGACGGTAACGGTCACGGCTCCTCTGGCAATGGCTCCTCCGTGACGGGCGGTGCTGCGGCGCTGGCGGTGGACTGGGGGCCGCCCCTGGTGGTTCGTCGTCGTCCGAAGGTGCTGCGCTCGGCCGAAAGCAGTTCGGGAAGCGGTGGGCGACCAAGGATGTGTCGCTCGGCGGCTTCCGGTGCGTCGGGCGCTGGTGATGCCGCGTCCGGCGCCGCCTCGGCTGTGGGCACCGATGGAGCTGCCTCGGCTGCGGCTGGCGCTGCTTCGGATGCCGCAAGCGGAGCGGCCGGCAGTGCGCTGTCGGCTGCGGGGTGCCCACCTCGCTGGACGATGTGACCGGCGGCGGAAGCTGGAAACATCTCACCACGTATGACCCGAAGGATCCACTGCAGGCCTCACAACCGCGTGATGTTCGCCTTCAACGAGAAGGCCGACAAGTACGCGCTGAAGCCGGTGGCCAAGGCGTACAAGACGGTGACGCCGGACGCGGTGCAGTTCATGCTGGGGAATTTTTTCTCCAACATGTACGACCTCTACACCGGCGCCAACAACCTGCTGCAGGGCAAGCCGAAGGAAGCGCTGCAGGACGTGACGCGCTTCGTGCTGAACTCCACGCTGGGTTTCCTGGGCCTTTGGCGACGTGGCGCTACCGAGATGGGCCTGCCCAAGCACAACGAGGACCTGGGCCAGACGCCGCAGGGGACGTGCCGTCGGGGCCGGTATTTCGTGCTGCCGCTGCTGGGGCCGTCGACGGTCCGTGACGCGGCCGCCAAGCCGGTCGATTCGCTGTACGGCTCGGCCTACCAGTGGCAGGATGGCCACACGGCGCTGAAGTGGCAGCTCTGGACGGTCGAGAAGATCAACGACCGGGCCAAACTGCTCGACGCCGAGAAGATGCTCGACGACGCTGCGCTGGACCGCTACACGCTGATCCGCGATGGCTGGCTGGCGCGCCGCAAGAATGCCGTGTACGACGGCAACCCGCCGGATGACGACACCGACGACGCGGACGATCCGTACGCCGACGACCCCTATGCCGATGATCCGACGCGTGATGAAGGCGCGGTGGATGATGCCCAGGGCGCCTCGTCGGGCGATACCACCTCGGGCCCGATGCTCGAAGGATGCTGGCGCTGACGCCGCGAAGGATGCCGCCGGTGACAGTGCCGGTAGCCGCGAAAGGACAGCAGCCAGTGGCAAGGCTGATACTGTGAAGGACGCAGCCCGTGACAAGGCCAGTGCGGTAAAGGATGCCGCCAATGACAAGGCCGGCAAGGCGAAGGCGCGCCGGTGCAAGGCCGCCGGGGCAGCCAAAGGAAGCACGACCGACCGCCGGTCGCCGGTGTGTGCACCGGCTGGCCGGCTGGGACGTTCTGGGCAGGACGCGTGAGGTTTGCGCGCCTGTCCGCTGGATGAACGAGGCGCCTGTCTGGCGTCTGTCCCTCCGGGGTGGCGCAGATGGGCAGACAATGAGGAATTTCCATGAAACTGAAAGCACGGTCGCTGGTGGCCGGTCTTGTTCATGATGGGCTCGGTCTGGCGGCCACGGTGCTGAACGACTTCATCGAGGGGCCTCGTCCAACGACGTCCCTGAGCGCAGGTGCGGGGGTGACGCGGCCATGAAGGCGGGTGACATCGGCCGCATCTCGCAGCTGGTGGACGACAAGGCCTGCTGCCGCACGTGAACTTCGAGCGGATGACGGCGCTGACCGTGGGGCGTCCGTGGCGTACGGCCACACTCGGAACAGAAGCAGGCGCTGATGAAGGAGTTCCGCACGCTGCTGATCCGGCACCTATGCCAACGCCTTCTCACGGTGAAGGACCAGAAGATCCAGATGAAGCCCTTCCGTGGCGATGCGGACGGCAAGGATGTGATCGTGCGCAGCCAGGTGCGCAGCCCGTGGCGACCGTCGGATCCAGCCTCGACTACCGTCTGGAAAAAGCATGTGGCGACGACTGGCGCATCGGCATGACGTGAACGTGCTGGGCGTGTGGCTGGTGCAGACCTATCGCAACCAGTTCGGTCAGGAAATCGCCGCCGGCGGCATCGATGGCTGATCAAGAACCTGCAGGCCAAGAACGCTGCTGCAGCCAAGGGCGCCAAGAGCCGAGCATCGACATGGCTGGACCCAAAGCCTCGCTGCGCGGGGTGACGACGGCAAGGCCCGCGCCCGCTGATGGAGGACGTGGCGGCGGCACCACCGCCATCGTCCTGCCCGAATCGCGTGACCAGCGCCAACGTGCTGCCGCTGCTCAGAGCTGGAAGCCGAGGCCAAGCGCCCGCCGCCTGAACCGCGAGAGCCGGGTGCTGGTGATCTGGGCCGGATGAAGACCTTCGATCCCACCGTGCTGTCGGCGCTGTTGGAATTGCCCGCCACGCGGGCCGCTGGCGGTGCACAACCCGCCGCAGAAGCTGGTGTCGCTGGCGCAGCTTCACGGCGTGGTCGACTTTCTGCTGGACGATCACCCCGAGCTGCGCAAGCTGCGCGAGGCCCTCGCCGCCGAGGAAGAGGCCATGCGCCGGCGCAGGCGGCGCTGCTGGCGCGCGCATGAGGCAGGCGCTCGGCCCAGGGGAGGCAGCTGCATCAGGTGCAGTCTCCACGCCGGGCGCCGCGTCGGCACGCGCACGCCGCCCGGTGCGCCGGTGAACGCGTCTGGCAGTCGCATCTGGCGCGGTGCACCGCATCGTCGTCGAGGCGCGACCAAGCGCTCTGGCGATCTGCAGGCCCTGGCGGGGTCGATCTGACCATCGCCTCAGGAGATTTTCTTTAGCGCTGCTGGGCCCCAACGGGGCCGGCAAGACCACGCTGATCTCCATCATCGCCGGACTGGCCTGGGGCCGACAGCGGCCGGTGTCGGTGATGGGGTATGACGTGGTGACCGATTATCTGCGGGCGCGCACCTCGCTGGGCGTGGTGCCGCAGGAGCTGGTGTTCGATCCCTTTTTCACCGTGCGCGAGACCCTGCAGATCTCGGCCGGCTATTACGGTGTGCGCCGGGCCGATGACTGGATCGACGAGGTGCTCTGACGGCCTGGGGCTGACCGACAAGGCCAATGCCAACATGCGGGCGCTGTCGGGCGGCATGAGCGGCGGTAGTGATGGTGGCGCAGGCGCTGATCCACCGGCCGCCGGTGATCGTGCTGGACGAGCCCACGGCCGGGTGGACATCGAGCTGCGCCAGTCGCTGTGGGCGTTCGTGCGCCGGCTCAACCGCGACGGGCACACCATCGTACTCACCACGCATTATCTGGAAGAGGCACAGACGCTGTGCAACCGCGTGGCGGTGATGAAGGCCGGGCATCGTGGCGCTGGACGATACCGAGGCGCTGCTGACCCGCTTCTCGACCCGGGCGCTGGTCGCTGCGGCTGTCGGGCGGTTCGCTGCCGGAGCCCTGCAGGCGCGCCGGGCCGCCGGACCCGATGGGGCAGTCCGCCGAGGCGGGGCAGCCGGGAGCTTTCGCACCAGCCGGGGAGGCGGGCCAACCGCTTTCAGCCAGCGGGAGCAGGTTGCGCAGGCCGGCCAAGGGGCGCATGCCGGGGCAACGGGTCAGGCGGGAAACACCGACCAGCCGGGACTGCGCGGCCTTGCCTGCGTGACGGGTGCGTCAGGCTGGCGCTGGATGATTATGGGTGACATCGGTCCCCATGCTGGCGGCCGCCATCCAGGCGACCGGGGCGACGATTCTGGACATACGGAAATTGCCCATGCCGATCTGGAAGACGTGTCCTGCGGCTGATGAGGGAGGGGTGATGGCTGGGAGTTCGTCACGGCCGGCTGCCGATATCTCCGTGTTCCGTGGCGGTACGTGCCCGGCCTGCAGGCGGATGGTCAGGACAGGGTGGAAAGGCGGGCCCGGCATGAACGGTTTTTCTTACGCTCCCGCACGAAGGAGCTGATGCGCTGCTAAGGTCTCGCAGCAGATCATCGCGGCGCCGATGATGTCGGCGCTGCTGTATCTGCTGATCTTCTCGCACGCGCTGAGTGGGCGCGGCCATCTATCCGCGTGTTGGCTACACTGCAGTTTTCTGGTGCCGGGGCTGGTGATGATGGCGCTGATAGCAGAACGCCTTTGCCAATCGCGTCGTCGTCGCTCATCCAGAGCAGGTGAGGCGGCAATCTGGTGTTCATGCTGCTGGCGCTCTGCAGGCCGCCAGGCCATCTACGGCGGCTGCTACGTACTGGCGGCAATGGCGCGGGGCATCGTGGTGGGGCTGGGGTGCCGCTGGTGGCCGTGCTGTTCGTGGAGGTGCCGCTGCAGCATCCGGTGTGGATGCTCGTGTTTGCGCTGGGCGCCAGCGGCATTCTGGGTACGCTGGGACTGGTGGCGGCCATCTGGGCCGAGAAGTACGACCAGATCGCCTCGTTCCAGAATTTTCTGGTGGTGCCGCTGACCTTCCTGTCGGGCGTGTTTCTATTCGGTGCATTCTGCCGCCGCCGTTCTGGCAGGCGGCCCTCGCGTAGTCAATCCGCCCCTTCTACACGGTCGATGGCTTTCGCTATGCCTTTTTCGGGCAGGCCGACAACGACCCGTGGCTGTCGCTGGCCATCGTGCTGGTGGCCTGGGCGGCGCTGGCGGCCGGCGCGATGCGGATGCTGGATCGCGGGTATCACCTGCGGTACTGAGAAAAAGGGCGGGGTGAGGCGTGTGTCGCTTTCGATGGATCGCGGCGAAACGTCTGTCTGCGTGGAAGTCACGGTAGGGGGCATGCTCACGCCGGAGGGCGGCCGTGATGGCGCAGGAATCTGCCTGTCTGGCCCGCTGCCAATAGCCGGCTTTTGGCGGCGGCTTTTTCTGGCTGGCGCAGGCGCCTCGCGGTGTACCGTTTCGCGCGCAGCAACGGCGGCGATGCATGCCGGCTGGTATGGGTGTCTGCCTGTCGCGGTTGTGTGCGCTGTGTGCATCCCGTCTGCCCGTACATGCCGTGTGCATCCTGCTGGTCCGCTGCCGCCCTGTCATCTGTTCGGAGAACATCTTGCAAACCCCTCGAGAACGTTCGCGCCCACATTGCCGAGGGCCTGAGGCACCCACCTGGAGGTGGATGGCGATGGCCGCCATTGACGCCATCATCGTCTCCCATGCCTTTGACGGCAAGCGGCTGGTGCAGCGCCATCAGCTGGTCTATGGTGTGCTGGGCGACCGCATGAAGGAAGAGATCCACGCGCTGTCGATCAAGGCGCTGACGCCATCCGAGTGGCACGCACTGAACGAACTCCTGACCGCCGGTGAACCGCCTGTGTAGTGATTCCGAAAGGCAGCGAGGTGATTCGCCGGACGGCAGCCGCCAGACGGAAAGGCAGAGCCGTCTGCTCGCTCGCCCCGCCCGTGGGAACGCTCCCATTGAGGCGCAGGACTGGGCGCCTGTTTGCCAAAATCCGGAAGGCTTCAGACACTGCTGGCACACGCTTGTGCGCCCAGGATGCTTTCGCGGGACGCAAGGAGTCTCACCGCACGCTCCAAACCAGTACAGGGACACCATGGACCGACTGAAAATCACGGGCGGCACCCTCTGGTGGGCGAGGTGCAGTCGCCGGCGCCAAGAATGCGGCCCTGCCCATCCCATGTGCCAGTCTGCTCGACGGCGATGCACTGCGCGCTGTCCAACGTGCCGAACCTGCGCGACATCGCCACCACCATCCGGCCGCCGACGCTGCTGGGCGTGAGATGCGAGCGCGACGGCGACCGGCTCACCCTGCAGGCCGACAGCCTGTCCGGTACCGAGGCACCGCACGAGCTGGTCAAGACCATGCGTGCCCCATTCTGCTGCGTAGCCGCTGCTGGCGCGCTTCGGCGAGCGCGGGTGTCGCTGCCCGGCGGCTGCGCCATTGGCCAGCGGCCGGTGGACCAGCACATCAAGGGTCTGCAGGCGATGGGCGCGCAGATCGACATCGAGGCCGGCTTCGTGGCGGCCCGGGCCAAACGGCTCAGGGGTGCCCGCATCGTGACCGACATGGTGACGGTGACCGGCACCGAGAACCTGATGATGGCTGCCTGCCTGGCCGACGGCGAGACCGTCATCGAGAATGCGGCGCGCGAGCCCGAGGTGGTCGATCTGGCGCAGGCGCTGATCGCCGCGGCGCGCGCCATCGAGGCGCGGGCACCGACCGGCTGGTGATTCATGGCGCCGAACGCCTGCATGGCGGCAGCCATCGCATCATGGCCGACCGGATCGAAACCGGCACCTTCCTGTGTGCAGCCGCCGCCTGTGGCGGCGACGTGATGGTACGCAACGCCGCACCCTGGTCGATGGATGACCATCGACCGGCTGCGCGAAACCGGCGCCATCAGAGCACCGGCGAGGACTGCGGCTGCAGGCCAGCGCCCGGCCAAAGGCGGTGAGTGTGCGCACGGCGCCGTATCCGGCTTTGCCACCGACATGCAGGCGCAGTTCATGGCGCTGGACGCGGTAGCCGACGGCACGGCCACGGTGGTGGAAACGATTTTCGAGAACCGCTTCAGCGCACGTGCAGGAGCTGCGGCGGCTGGGGGCCAACATCCGCATCGAGGGCAACACGGCCATCGTGCAGGGGGTGCCGCGACTGTCGGGCGCTACGGTGATGGCTACCGACCTGCGTGCCTCGGCCGGTCTGGTGATCGCCGGGCTGGCGGCGCGGGGCGAGACGACGGTCGAGCGCATCTATCATCTGGATCGTGGCTACGAACAGATGGAGCTGCGGCTGCAGGCACTGGGTGCGCAGATCGAACGGGTGAAGGGCAGGGGCTCTGAGCGGGTTTGTCCCGATGGTGCCGGGCCGCGAATGGCAACACACTATCGGGTTGCGTGCCGCCACCACCATGATGCAACGACAGTAAGGAAATCACGATGCTGACGCTGGCACTTTCGAAGGGCGGATTCTGGAAGACACGGCCGGGCTGCTGGCCGCGTGCGATCCGGCTGGACCCGGAGGCGGCAAAGCCGCCAGCTCATTCTGCCCACCGATGACCCGCTGAACCTGCGCCTGCTGATCGTGCGGGCCAGCGACGTGCCCACCTATATGCGCGCATGGCGCGGCCGACCTGGGCATTGCCGGGCGCGACGTGATGCTGGAGCACGGCGGCGAAGGTGTACCATGCCGGTGGATCTGGCATCGGTTGCCGCCCGGCGTGAGCGCACGCGGCAGGGCTTCGATTATGAAAAAGGCCGCCGTGTCCGGCAAGCGCCTGCGCGGTGGCCACTCGTTCGTCAACAGCGCACGCCGCCCTTTGCCGCGAGAAGGGCGTCACGTGACATCATCAAGCTCATATGGTTCGATGGAGCTGGCACCGCTGGTGGGCTGGCCGATGCCATCGTCGACGTGGTGTCCACGGGCGGCACGCTGCGGGCCAACGGGCTGGTGGAGGTGGAGCCGATCATGCCGATCTCGGCGCGGCTCATCGTCAACCAGGCAGCGCTGAAGATGCGCCAGCCCGAGCTGGCCCCGCTGATCGCTGCACTGGAAAAGGCAGCACACGCACAAAGCCGGCAAGGGCAGGAAAGGAGAGAAGCATGATCAACCGTCTGGACATCGCCGATGCGGATTTTGCTGGCGAGGCTGGCACGGTTGCGCACTGGAGCCCCGAGCAGGACCAGGGCATCGAAACGGCCGTTTCCGGCATTCTGGCCGACATCCGCGCACGTGGGGACGAGGCGCTGCTCGACTATACCCGCCGCTTCGACCGCGTTCCGGCCACGCAGGCCGCAGACCTGCGGCTGACGAAGGCCGACTTGCAGGCCGCGCTGGACAGCCTGCCGGCTGCCGAACGCACGGCGCTGGAGCGCGCCGCCGAGCGCATCCGCCGCTATCACGAACACCAGCGCGCTGCGTCGTGGATGTACACCGAGGCCGACGGCACGCGCCTGGGGCAGCGGGTGCTGCCGCTGGACCGGGTGGGGCTGTATGTGCCGGGTGGCAAGGCGGCCTATCCGTCGTCGGTGCTGATGAACGCCATTCCGGCCCGGGTGGCCGGCGTGCCCGAGCTGGTGATGGTGGTGCCCACGCCCGATGGCGTGCGCAATCCGGCCGTGCTGGCGGCGGCCTGTCTGGCGGGCATCGAAGAGGTGTACACCATCGGTGGCGCGCAGGCGGTGGCGGCGCTGGCCCATGGCACGCCGATGATCCGGCCGGTGGACAAGATCGTCGGTCCGGGCAACGCCGCATGTGGCCGAGGCCAGCGGCGGCTGTTCGGCACGGTGGGCATCGACATGATCGCCGGGCCGTCGGAAATTCTGGTGGTGTCGGATGGTTCCGTGCCGCCGGACTGGGTGGCGGTGGATCTGTTCTCGCAGGCCGAGCACGACGAGATGGCGCAGTCCATCTGATCTCCACCGATGCGGCCTTCCTCGATGCGGTGGTCGAATCGGTGGCTCGCTGCTGCCGGCGCAGCCACGGCAGGCGGTGATCGGCAGGTCGCTGGCCGACCGGGGGGCGCTGATCCGTGGACGCGCTGGAACAGGCGGCCGGTCTGGTGAACCAGGTGGCGCCCGAGCACCTGGAGCTGGCGGTGCGCGATGTGGACGGGCTGATGACGCACATCCGCCATGCCGGTGCCATCTTCATGGGCCGCTGGGGCTGCGAGGCGCTGGGCGACTACTGCGCCGGCCCGGAGCCACGTGCTGCCCAATGCGCGCGCGCGGTGTCTCGTCCGCCGCTGGGCGTGTACGACTTCCAGAAGCGCAGCAGCCTGATCGAACCCTCGGCCGAAGGCGCCGACCATCTGGCGAAGGTGGCGGCCACGCTGGCGCGTACCGAAGGGCTGGAGGCGCACGCGCAGAGCGCGGAGTTCAGGCTCGGCATCGCGGCAGGTGGATGCGCACGCTGCAGTGCCAGTCGGATGCCATGGAGCCACCTGCATGCCCGCCGTCCGCGTGGCTTTCCGTCATGTTCGTCCGGACGTGCAGGCCATGCATGCGCTATGGGGTGCCGGACGCGACCGATGCCATCAAGCTGACGCGATGGAAAACCCTTCCGGCTGCCTCAGACTCCCTGCAGGCCGAACTGGGCCGCACGCCGGCTGCGCTGGCCATCAACCGCTATCCGTCCGGCACCACTCTTACCGGGCGCTGAAGCAGGCCATCGCCGTGCAGGATGGCTGCTGGGGCAGATGGTCAGCCCGACGTGAGCCGGCTGGTGCTGGGCAATGGTTCGGATGAGCTGATCAGCCTGCTGTGCCAGCTGGTGGCGCAGCCGGGGGCAGTGGTGATGGCGCCGGCGCCATCCTTCGTGATGTACGAGATGAGTGCGAAGCTGGCCGGTGCGAGCTTCGTGCCGGTGCTGCTGCAGGCCGATCGGTGGACCTGCCGGCCATGCTGGCAGGCCATCGAGACATACCGGCGGCGCTGGTAGTTCCTGGCCTATCCGGAACAATCCCACCGGCAACCTGTTCGATACGGCGGCCGTGCAGGCCATCCTGCGCCACCGACGGTCTGGTGGTGCTGGACGAAGTTTATCGCGCTTTGCCGGCGGGGCTAGCTGATGTCGCAGCTCGACGCCTGGCCCAATCTGGCGGTGATGCGCACCTGCTCGAAATGGGGCCTGGCCGGTGCCCGCCTTGGCTATCTGGCCGCGCAGCCGGTATGGACCGAACCGCTGGACCGGATCCGTCCGCCCATAACATCAGTGTGCTTGACGCCGAAAACCACCCGTTTTTGCGCTGCAGCATTTTCGAGGTGTTTGCGACAGCAGACGGCTCGCGTCTCTGCGAGGCCTGCACCATCCTGGCGGCACGGCTGCAGGCGCGCTGGTGGGGCCGCAGGGGCGCTGCGAACGGGCTGGACACGGTGTACCCGTCGGCCGCCAACTTCGTGCTCGTGCGGGTGGCCGATGCGGTGGCCGAGAGGCAGCCGCCCGCCGCTGCAGGCGGGATGCACGTCCCGCGCAGCGTTCCGGCTGGCGGCGGGCACGGCGCGATGCCCCGGCAGGGACGCGCTACGGCACCGGTTACCCAGCCGTCCCGCTCCCGCGCGGTGAGCCTGGCGATGACTGCGACGCCAGCCGCATGCATCCGCTGCTGGCCAACTGCCTGCGCCTGACCGTGGGCGCCCGGCGAGAACGAGGCCATGCTGGCCGCGCTGACGGAGGCCCTGCAGGTCGTGCCGGCGGGGCGGGTGGCATGATGAGGTTACCTGTACGACCGGAACGTCGGACAGGGCGCAACAGTCGCGGCCCGGCCCTTGCCGCCTTCTTCTGCCAGATATCTCCAGGAAGTCCCTGCACGACACAGAACACCACCCCTCTGGCGCCTTTGCCGCTTCCGATACGACCGCTGCTTCTGGTGCGGCCGCCACTGCCGGCGCGACGCTCTCCTCCGGTTCAGCCGCTGCACCCACCGCCCGCATCGCCGAAGTCACCCGCAACACGCTGGAAACCCGCATCCGCCTGAAGGTGAATCTGGACGGCACCGGCCAGGCGCGTTTCAAGACCGGCGTGCCCTTCTTCGAGCACATGCTCGACCAGATTGCCCGCCACGGACTGGTGGATCTGGAGATCGAGGCTGACGGCGACACCCACATCGACGATCACCACACGGTCGAGGATGTGGGCATCGCGCTGGGCCAGGCGCTGTCGAAGGCGCTGGGCGACAAGCGCGGCATCCGCCGCTATGGCCACGCCTATGTGCCGCTGGATGAGGCGCTGTCACGCGTGGTCATCGATTTTTCCGGACGGCCGGGGCTGTTCTGGGAGGTGCCGTTCACCCGCGCGCTGATCGGCCGCTTCGATGTGGACCTGGCCCGCGGAGTTCTTCCAGGGCGTGGTCAACCACGCCGGCATCACGCTGCACGTGGACAGCATCCGCGGCTTCAACGCCCACCACCAGTGCGAGACGGTGTTCAAGGCCTTTTGGCCGCGCACTGCGCATGGCGGCGAGCCCGATCCGCGCACGGCCGGGCAGGTACCGTCCACCAAGGGCAGTCTGGTAGGGTGATGGCCAGCATGAGCACGTCATCCCGCCACGCCGCAGCAGCCACTGTTTCCCGCCGGCACAGCATCAACCGCCGGCACAGCGTCAACCGCTGGCACAACGTCAACTGCCAGCACAACGCCAGCCGGCCGCTCCGCCGCCGCCATGCCAGGGCGTCTGCAGCTGCCTTCACCGGCACCATCGCCCTGGTCGATTTCGGCATGGGCAACCTGCACTCGGTGGCCCGGGCACTGGCCCACGCCAGCCCGCAGAGCCGGGTGGAGATCACCTCCGACCCCGCCGTCATCCACCGTGCTGCCCGGGTGGTGTTTCCGGGACAGGGGCCATGCCGGACGCCATGCGCCGGCTGGCCGAACATCCGGGGCTGGAAGATGCCGTACGCGAAGCCTGCCGCAGCAAACCGTGCTGGGCATCTGTCTGGGCGAGCAGATGCTGCTGGATGCCAGTGACGAGGAAGCATGCCCGTGCAGCAGGCCACGCCATCCGGTGTTGCGGGCATGCCGGAGGGCTTGCGATTCGGCGGCGGAGAGAAGGGCGGCTCGCCGGCTGCCTGCGGGCAGGCGGACCGGTCGGGGCTGTCGAGGCCAACTCGTGGTCCCGGTCCGATCCGGTCAGCCTGCCGTGCCAACCCGTGGTCTCGGTCTGATTCCCGGCCGCGTGGTCGCTTCGATGCCGCGCAGATGAAGGCCGCCGGCAACCTGAAGGTGCCGCACATGGGCTGGAACCGTGGTATCCCGCCCAGCCACATCCGTTGGCGGGCGGGTATCGAACCTCGGGGCGTACTTCTATTTTTGTGCACAGTTACTACGCAAAGCCCGATGATCCGGTACACATTGCCGCCATCACCCACTATGGTGGGGACTTTACCTGCGCCGTGACACAAAAATAATATCTTTGCCATCAGTTTCATCCTGAGAAAAGCGCGGCGAACGGCCTGCGCCTCTTTCAGAACTTCACCCAATGGCGGCCCTGAGCCGTTTCCGCTGTTTCTGCCATGCTGCTGATTCCCGCGATCGACCTGAAGGACGGCAAGTGCGTCCGTCTCAAACAAAAGCAACCTCAACGAGGAGACCGTTTTCCGATGACCCGCCGAGGTGGCACGCCGCTGGCTGGACCTGAGGGGCCGAGCGCATCCATCTGGTCGACCTGAACGGCGCCGTGGCCGGCAAGCCGCAGAACGCGTCGGTCGTGCGCGCCATCATCGAGGCGGTGGGTGCCGAAGTGCCGGTGCAGCTGGGCGGCGGCATCCGCTCGCTCGACACCATCGAGCGCCATCTGGACGCCAGGGGTGAGCTATGTGGTGGTGGGCAGGGCGGCGGCCGTAGAACCCCGGCTACCTGCACGATGCGTGCACCGCCTTCCCAGGCCAGATCATCGTCGGGCTGGATGCCCGCGACGGCAACGGTGATACCGACGGCTGGAGCAAGATCAGCCGCCACGAGGTCATCGACCTGGCCCGCAAGTTCGTCGGCTATGGCGTGGAAGGCATCATCTACACCGACATTGGCCGTGACGGCATGCTCAGTGGCGTGAACGCCGAGGCCACGCTGCGGCTGGCGCAGGCGGTGTCGGTGCCCGTCTATGCGTCCGGTGGCGTGACCGACCTGTCGGACATCGACAAGCTGCTGGAAATCGAGGACGAAGGCGTGGCCGGCGTCATCCTGGGGCGCTCCATCTGCGAAGGCACGCTCGACTTCGCAGCCGCGCTGGAACGGGCCAATGGCAACTGACAGCGGGCGGCAGACCGTCGCCGGCAGCGCTCCGGCCGTTCACGGCATGCCGGGTAACCTGCCGGAAGGTGCTGCCCCGGCCGTCCGCAGTACGCCGGAACGTACGCCGCCGAGTTCTGGGCCGCCGCCTCCCGCACGCCGGGTGACGTATCGGCCGGGCGTGCTCCGGCCGCCAGCGATCCTGACCCGCCGTGTCATCCCGTGCCTGGACGTGACCGGTGGCCGGGTGGTGAAGGGCGTGAACTTCGTGTCGCTGCGCGATGCCGGCGACCCGGTGGAAATCGCCCGTCGCTACGACGCCGAGGGCTGCCGATGAACTCACCTTTCTGGACATCACCGCTTCCTCCGATGCGCGCGACACCATCCTGCACGTCATCGAGGCCGTAGCCGAACAGGTGTTCATCCCGCTGACGGTGGGGGCGGTGTGCGCACGGTGGACGATGTTCGCCGGCTGCTCAACGTGGGCGCCGACAAGGTGTCGGTCAACACCGCCGCCATTCACAACCCGCAGCTGGTGGCCGATGTGGCGGGCTACTATGGCTCGCGGTGTCTGGTGGTGGCCATCGATGCCAAGCGCCAGCCCGATGGCAGCTGGCATATACACCCACGGCGGCCGCAACGATACCGGGCTGGATGCGCTGGACTGGGCGCGCCCGCGTGCCGATCTGGGCGCTGGCGAAATCCTGCTGACCAGCATGGACCGTGACGGCACCAAAGCCGGTTTCGATCTGGAACTGACACGCGCCGTGGTGGATGCAGTGCCCATCCCGGTCATCGCCTCCGGGGGCGTGGGCAACCTGCAGCACCTCGTCGATGGCGTGACGCTGGGCGGCGCCGACGCCGTGCTGGCCGCCAGCATCTTCCACTTTGGCGAAGCCACCATCGCGAGGCCAAGGCCCTGATGGCCAGCCAGGGCGTGCCGGTGCAGCTGGCGTAGCGGTGTCGTCGGTCAGGGGTAGTTCGTGACGGTGGAAGGTAATGCTTTGATGAAGCCGGCAGATACCGGGCAAATGACGCACCATGCCAGACGATCGGTGACGAGATGTCTGCGTGCTGGTGTCGCGTCCGGCATGCTGGCCCAACGGGAGGCAGGGGAGTGACGAGGAACGACGGCTTCTGACCGCGATGCGGTCAGAACGACGCGGCTGCTCAGGGACAATCCGGCCGGGCAGCCTCATGCAGCCGTGCAGGCCGACCCGGCCGCCTGGCTGGACGCCCTTCACTGGGACGAGCGCGGGCGTGGTGCCGGCCATCGCCCAGGACGCCACCACCGGCCGCGTGCTGATGATGGCCTGGATGAACCGCGAGGCACTGCTCGAAACGGCCCGTACCGGTCGCGCCGTCTACTGGTCGCGCTCGCGCAACCGGCTCTGGCGCAAGGGCGAGGAGTCGGGCAACGTCCAGCATGTGCACGAACTGCGCACCGACTGCGACCGCGACGTGATCCTGCTCGCCATCGAACAGGTGGGCGGCGTGGCCTGCCATACCGGCCGGGAGTCATGCTTCTTCCGGCGGCTGGATGGTGCGCCGGGGCTGGAGGTAGTTACATCAGGGACGGGCCGACACGCCAGTCCCGCACTGGGAGAATGTCGACCCGGTGCGTGTCGACCCCACCGCCCTGTATGGCGACAGGGCGCATCATCATGAATGAACCGGGCGGGCCGGTCATGGATGTTGCCACCCGTCCGTATCCGGTGGCCGATGGCCCGATGTCCAATGCCTGGTAGCCCGGTAGACAATGCCCCAGTGCCCCAGTGCCCCAGTGCCCCAGTGCCCCAGTGCCCCAGTGCCCCAGTGCCCGATGCCCGATGCCCGCGATGCTCGATGCTGATGTCGATGTCTGATGTCCGATGTCCGATGTCCGATTCTGACGAATCCCTTCTGAACTGACTCCTTTTACCTGCTCCCCACCGTGTCCCAGCGCTCCTCCCCATCCCGCCCGATTCCACCCGCCTGCTCGAACGCCTGGCCGATACCCTCGAATCCCGCCGAGGGCTGACCCTTCGCGCAGCTACGTGGCCAGCTGCTGGCCGGTGGCGACGACCGCATTCTCAAGAAAGTGGGTGAGGAAGCCACCGAAACCGTCATTGCCGCCATGCAGGGGCGACCGGGCCAAACTGGTCGCGGAAACGGCCGACCTGTGGTTCCATACCCTGGTGATGCTCGTGCATCATGAATTGCGGCCGGAAGACGTGCTGGCCGAGCTGGCCCGTCGCGAAGGGCTTTCGGGCATCGACGAGAAGGCCAGCCGCTCGGCCTGAGCCCCCGCCCGGGGGCTCGTCTTGCGGTCTGCTTGCCCGCCAGCACGCCAGCAGGGGCTGCGACGGCCGCCGGGGGTGCAGACCGGCAAGGGGCCGGCCGCTGGACGAGGGGTGTATCATCTGCATATCCATGTCCTGGGCAGACGCGGGCATCACCAGAATGCGCTGGTACTCCGGACGATGCGCCCATGTCCCGGGCAGACGCAGGCATCACTGCCCGGCCAGCCGTCGGGGCCTGCGCCTGCTGTGCCGACCCTGCCGTCTCGTCCAGACGGGCCGGAACGATCCTCCCCGGCCCACCGTATGCATGCGCATGATTCCACACCGGCAAGGCGGGCGTCCCGCCGTCCGAGCTTTCATTCCTGCGCTGCCGCACGGATGCGGAGCCTGCCCACCCTGTGCTGCGTGCACGGTGGCGGCTTCCGGTGCCGTGCGGCAACGCTCGCATTCCCCTCTTCAGGAGTTACCCCATGGGTTCCGCGAGTATCTGGCACTGGCTGATCGTGCTGGTCATTGTCATGCTGGTTTTGGCACCAAGAAGCTCAAGAACATCGGCGGCGACCTCGGCGCTGCGGTCAAGAGCTTCAAGGAAGGTGTGCGCGAGGCCACCGACGAAAACCCCGGCCAACGGCAGCAGCACGGCCCAGGGCACCCCGCCCAGCGTCACCAACGGTGCCTCAGCACGGCCGCAAACGACGCCAACACCATCGACGTGGAAGCCCGCACCAAGGGCTGAGCCGTCGTTGCCAGTTGTGGTGCGCGCGTTTTTCCGGTGTGTTTTCTCCCGGTGCGCCTGCCCTGATGAACGCCGTTGCGTGTGTACCTCTGTTCAACGCCCCGGGCCGGATGGGCTTCTGCAGCAACCGTCCCTCGGCCGGTGGATCCGCCTCTTCTCCTTTTTCATCCAGCGTGACTTCTGCCTGACCGATGTTTGACATCAGCCTGATGGAAATGCTGATCGTGGCCATTGCTGCCCTGGTGGTCATCGGTCCGGAACGCCTGCCCGGCGTGGCACGCCAGGCGGGGCAGTGGGTCACGCGCATGCGGCGCTACGTCGACGACATCAGAGTCCGACTTCAGCCAGCAGATGGACCTGGCCGAACTCAAGAGCATCAAGAGCGAGGTCGAGGATTCGGCCCGCAGCCTGCAGAGCGGCCTGCAGGACACGCTCGACACCGCCCGCTCGTCCTTCGACAGCCTGTCGTCGTCCTTCGACACGCGCTCCACCAACTACATCCCCGAAGGCCAGACGCTGGACGGGCAGGGCACGCGGGCACTGGCGGCGCCGGATGGAGCCGTGGGCGATGCTGCCGCACGGTCGTCCGCGGGGCCGGATGCCGAGGCCGATGGACAGACCTGCGGACAGGCCGGGCATGATCCGAGCACATCGCCGCGTCGCCTATGGTGGCGAAAACCCCGGCGACGGCACCCTGATCGGCGAGGGCAGTGGCGCGCACGATGACTGGGGCTACGACAGCGTGCCCGATGTTCCGACGGGCCACGCCACCTCTCCTGATTCCGAACGCCTGCCTCCCACCGACTGGGACAAGGTGTACGAAGACCGGCGGATGCGCCAGCGGCTCGAAGGATCGCCGCATCGAGCGCGAGCTGGAGCGTGGTTTCAAACGTCCCCGTTTCCGCGTGGAGCGCTGATGGCCCTGTTCGGCAAGAAAAAACAGGCGCAGGCGCCTGAAGAAGAAAACTTCATCTCCCACCTCACCGAACTGCGCGACCGCATCGTCCGGTCGCTGCTGGTTATTCTGGTGCTGTTCGGCTGCTGCTTCATGTGGCCCCCGAGCTGATGAAATTCCTGGCCGAACCGCTGCAGCAGGCGCTGCCGGCCGGCTCGCAGGCCGTGTTCATTGCCGGCGAGGGCGCCTTCTTCACCCTCACCAAGATGTCGCTGCTCACGGCCGTCGCTGTTCTCGCTGCCGTGGGTGCTGTATCAGGCGTGGGCCTTTCGTGGCGCCCGGCCTGTGTGCGCACGAGCGCCGCTTCGTCGGCCCGCTGATCGTCCTGTCGGTCATCTTCCTCGTGATCGGCATTGCCTTTGCCTACTGGTTCGTGCTGCCGGTGGCCTACAAGTTCTTCTTCTCCTTTGCCGAGAAGACCGGCGCCGGCGTCATGCAGGACCTGCAGCGCTACTGGGACTTCACCCTGTCCATCTTCTTCGGTTTCGGCCTGGCCTTCCAGGTGCCCGTGGTCGAGATGCTGATGATCAAGCTGGGCATGGTCTCGGTGGACGATCTGCGCCAGGCGCGCCGCTACGTCATCGTCGGCGCCTTCGTGGTGGCCGCCGTGCTCACCCCGCCGGATGTGCTGTCGCAGTTCATGCTGGCCATCCCGCTGATGCTGCTGTGCGAGCTGGGCATCTTCCTGGGCGGCTTCCTGTCCGCTCATTCCGCGCGCCAGACGACCTGCCGGACGACCCGTCGGAAGAGGGAGCGCTGGTGCCGTCCGAATCCGCAGCCCCTGCAGGTTCGGCGGCGTCGCAGGAACCCGCTGCAGCTTCGAGGCAGGATCTGTCACAGTAAGCTGCAGCGGTATCCGTCGCCCTTTCCCCTTTTTCGTAGGGATGCAAGCCCCCACCGTAGCGCAGCTGACAAAACCCCGCCATCGATGCCATCGACAGGGGAGGCGCCCCCGCCTTTGACGGGTTTTGTCAGCCCCGCTCAGTCCCGCCGCCGCTGGGCAGCGTTGCCTCGGCATTGTTCCGCTGCGCGGCCGTCAGATCCGGTCGCGTGCCGATGCGGATGGGCAGCTCGATCTCGTCTCCGTTGCGCAGGAAGCGGAAGCGCACCGTCGATCCCGGTGACAGCCGGGCAATGGTGTTGAGCACCTGCGTCGTGTCCTGCACCGGCGTGCGGTCGATGCCGATCAGCACGTCGCCCGTGCGCACGCCGGCCTCCTCGGCCGGGCCATGGCGCATCACCCCGGCAATGATGGCGCCCTTCTGCTGTGTCTGCAGCTGCAGGGCATCCACCAGTTCGGGGGTCAGATCCTGCGGCTCCACACCGATGTAGCCACGAATCACCCGGCTCCCTTCTGGATGATCTGCTGCATCACCTCCTGTACGATCGACACCGGAATGGCAAAACCGATGCCCAGCGACCCGCCCGAGCGCGAGTAGATGGCCGTGTTGATGCCCAGCAGCTGCCCGTGCACATCCACCAGTGCCCCGCCCGAATTGCCCGGGTTGATGGCCGCGTCGGTCTGGATGAAATTCTCGAAGGTGTTGATGCCCAGTTGCGTGCGCCCCAGCGCCGAGATGATGCCCATCGTCACCGTCTGGCCCACGCCGAACGGATTGCCGATGGCCAGCACCACATCCCCACGGCAATGTCGTCGTGGCTGGCAAAAGCCGATGGCCGGCAACCTCGCGGTCCACCTTCAGCACGGCCAGATCGGTGTCGGGGTCGCTGCCGATCAGGCGTGCCTTCAGCCGCTCGCCGCTGGCCAGAATCACTTCGATCTGCGTGCCGTCGCCCAGCACGTGATGGTTGGTGAGGATGTAACCGTCACGGCTGGCAATCACGCCAGACCCCATGTTGTCGTCGGGGTTCTCCTCTTCCTCATCCTCTTCGCGCAACGCACGCGGTGGCTTGCGCCGGCTGGCCGGGTGTCGCCCGCGCCCCTCATCCACCGTGGCTGCCGTGCCGTCGTTGTGCGCGGCAATGCTCACTACGGCAGGTGTGGCCCGGCGGGCCGCCCTCGCTGTACGAAGAGCGGCTGCCGCCCGCGTGCGCAGGTTGCGGGCATCTGGCTGGGCGCGCAGGCTGCCATCCTGCGCGCCCGCCGGGGGCAGGGAAGCCGCCCGCCGGCAGCATCCGGCGCTGCAGCGCCAGGTGCGGCGCCCGGGCCGCGCGTGGCATCCGTGCCCGGCCAGGCGCCGCCGTCTGCCGGCGTGCGACCGGCGGGATTCCTGCCCTGAAGGGTGCTTCTGCCTGGCGCAGCGGGCGCGCAGTCCGGCCCGGCGGCACCTGCCACTCCTCCGTGCCTGCCGCGGCACCCATACCTGCAGCGCCCGTGCCTGCTGCGGCCCCCGTACCCGCTGCGCTGCCCGTGCCTGATGCGGTGCCTGCCCCTGCTGCCGGGCCTGTACCCCTGGCGGGTGGGGGATCGTCGAAGGTCAGCGGGCCGATGGGTACGGAGGGCGTCGCCGGGGCTCTGGTGCCCGGCCACGGCGGAATGGTGCGTCGTCGGCCTGTCCGGCCGTTGCGTCATGCAGTTCCTGTTCGACGGCCGTGGCCAGTGGCGCCACCCCGTGCCCCTGGTATCCAGTCGGGCCGGAACGTACTGATGGCAAAGATAGCCGCCACGGCAACCGTGACGCCCTGTGCGAACAACAGCCAGAGGCGCTTCGGCATGCGGCCCCACCTGTTCTGTTATGCTGCGGCGCAGACTGACCGCCGCAGATGGTCTGCTGAATGGAAACCGGAAACAGCCGGACCCTGCAGCGCACCGTACTGCAGGCTGTGCGGCATGCCAGTGCCCCGGGTACCGAACGCAGGCCATGCTCTGAGCACCGAATGCAGCAGGCCATGCGGCGTGGTGTACCCGGTACCGGACGCAGACCATGCGGCACGGTGCGTTCCGGCACCGGACATCGCACCATGGCACTGCTGCAACGCAGAGCAGGGAACGGACGCGGCCCCGTGTGTGCGAACACAGGGGCCGGCACGAACGAACACGAGGCGAGCCCGCCGGGCTCCAGGGAGATGAGATGAATGGTGCATGTTTCCGGCGCAGTGGCCACCCGGGCACTGCTGGATCATCTGGATGGGCTGTTGCGTCCAGCCGTCATCAAGATTATTCCCCAAACGGGCTGCGGGTGGAAGCGCAAGGGTGAGATTTCACGCATCGTCTGCGCCGTCACGGCCACCCGCAACGTCATCGACGCGGCCGTGGCGCGGGTGCCGACGCGCTGATCGTGCATCACGGCTATTTCTGGAAGGGCGAGGATCCGCGCATCACCGGCGCTGAAGCGCGAGCGGCTGGCGCGGCTGCTGAAGGCCGACATCAACCTCATCGGCTCATCACCCTGCCGCTCGACGTGCATCCGGAGCTGGGCAACAACGTGCAGCTCGGCCTGCAGCTGGGCTGGCCGGTGCAGGGCTGGGGAGCGGTGAAGTGGTGGGTGACAGGGCATCATCGGCTGGCATGTGCTGGATACGCCCATCGACAGTGCCACGCTGGCGGCCCGGGTGGGCGAACGGCTGCAGCGCGAGCCGCTGCTGGTGGGTGACCTGTCGCGCTCGCTGAAGAAGATTGCCTGGTGCACCGGCGGTGCGCAGGACTTCCTGCAGGACGCCATCGACCTCGGTGCCGATACCTTCATCAGCGGCGAGATTTCCGAGCGCACCACCCACCTGGCCCGCAGAGGGCCGGCGTGGTCTATGTGTCGGCGGGCCACCATGCCACCGAACGCGGCGGCATCATCGCGCTGGGCCAGCATCTGGCCAGCACCTTCGGCCTGCCCGTCGGGTTCGTGGACGACCCATCCGTCTGAAGAAGCCAGCAGGGGCGCAAAAAGCCGGCGGGGGCGGCAGGGCGGGTTGCCCTGCACGGCCGGGCCGGCTTGGAAAACAGGCCAGCGGGACGACCACTGGCCTGCCTGGAAGAGCGGATGCGCCCAAGCGGGGGGCCCGGCGCCTCCTGTCCCTTCCCGGGGACAAACGGCATGAATCAGGCGCGGCCTTTCTTCAGCTCGTCACGGATTTCGCGCAGCAGCACCACGTCTTCGGCGGGGGCGGCCGGCATGGCTTCTTCCTGCTTGATCACGGCGTTCTTGGCCTTGTTGAACACGTTGACCATCTGGAAGATGATGAAGGCCAGAATCAGGAAATTCAGGAAGATGGTGATGAAGTTGCCATAGGCCAGGATGGCCACGCCGGCCTTGTTGTAGGCCTCGTAGGTGTGGGGCAGACCTTCGGGAATCTTGGTGGTGAGGGGAGGAAGTAGCTGGAGAGTCAGGCCACCGAAAATGGCACCGACGAGCGGCATGATGATGTCCTTCACCATGGAATCGACGATTCTTGCCGAACGCGCCACCGATGATCGCACCGACGGCCAGATCGACGACGTTGCCTTTCAGGGCAAAAATCTCTGAATTCAGTCAACATGGACATGACTACTCTCTCCTGGCGAGCTTGTTTGCGCCTCCCTGTTCGTACAGGCGGGGCGCGGATGGTTTGTGTTGAGAAGGAACAGGGAATTATCCCCGTTCACGGGGGTGAACGCAAGCGCTGCGGCCTGCAAAACTGCCGTAATTACGCTGGTTTGCCCCGGAAAGCTTTTAAAAGCTTGCTGCAGATTTCTTTAAATTGCGTGGCACTGGTGCCGCATGACAGCAAACCAGGGCATGCTGCCCGCCCTGCCAGGTGTCCGTCCGGTGCTGGCAGCTGTTCCGGATGAGGCAGGGGCCGTGCAGGGCGCTCAGGGGGTCCGGCTCCGGCGCGGGTGGCATTTCTGCCCGCATTCCCCCTGTCTGCCGCCTTCGGCCACCCGTCCTGCCCATTGTGGGGTATCTGCCGCCTTTCTGATTTTCGTCAAAGATACCCGGGGGCGCTGCCTATACTCCGGCCGAATCAAGGCTGCCGGTGCGCCCAGCGCATCCGCACAGGGCCGTTACGAACGTTCGAACGTAGTTTCCCCAAGAGGTCTTTCCAATGGCCGATACGCTGCCAAAGACACCCATGGATCCTTCCCGCCGTGCCGCGCTGGTTTCCACCTGCGTCATCGGCTGCGCGGGGGCTGCCGGCGTGGCTGTTCCGCTGGTGAGCACCTTCCAGCCTTCCGAGCGGGCCAAGGCTGCCGGTGCGCCGGTCGAGGCCGACATCGCCGGCATGGCGCCGGGCGAACTGCGCCGGGTCGAGTGGCGCGGCAAGCCGGTCTGGCTCATCCGTCGCACCCCCAAGATGCTGGAGTCCCTCAACGAGACCCAGTCCCAGGTGCTGGACCCGGACTCGGGAACTACTACCAGCTCCCCACGCCCGAATACGCAAGAACCAGCACCGCTCCATCAAGCCCGAGTACCTGGTGGTGGTGGGCATCTGTTCGCACCTGGGCTGTTCGCCCAGTGAACAGTTCACCCCCGGGGCACAGCCCTCGCTGCCCGACAACTGGGCCGGTGGCTTCCGTGTCCCTGCCATGGCTCCACCTTCGACATGGCGGGTCGGGTATTCAAGAACAAAGCGGCCAACGCCAGCCTCGACGTTCCCCCACAAGTACACGTCCGACACCACGACTTCTCATCGGTGCCGACGACACCACGGGCTGACCGTCGCAAAACGCCCGCACCGACGGGCGCAAGGCATGGGGGAGATGTGCCGGCCAATGGCACTGCCCCTGTTCAGGATTTCGAACCGCGAATAGCAGGATAGCTTCATGGCAGCAGAGAAAAAGGTCGACACGACGGGCCTTCTCGGGTGGATCGACCACCGGTTTTCCGGCGTCCGTCCTCTGGAAACGGACGTCGCCGAGTACTACGCGCCCAAGAACTTCAACTTCTGGTACATCTTCGGCTCGCTGGCCATGCTGGTGCTGGTCATCCAGATCGTCACCGGCATCTTCCTGGTCATGCACTACAAGCCGGACGCCGAAAAGGCGTTCGCCTCGGTCGAGTACATCATGCGTGACGTGCCCTGGGGCTGGCTGGTGCGCTACATGCACTCCACCGGCGCCTCGGCCTTCTTCATCGTGGTGTACCTGCACATGTTCCGCGGGCTGCTCTACGGCTCGTACCGCAAGCCGCGCGAGCTGGTCTGGCTGTTCGGCTGCGCATGATCTTCATGGCCCTGATGGCCCGAAGCCTTCTTCGGCTACCTGCTCCCCTGGGGCGAGATGTCGTACTGGGGCGCCCAGGTGATCGTCAACCTGTTCTCCGCCATCCCGGTCATCGGTGAAGACCTTTCCATCTGGATTCGCGGCGACTACGTCGTGGGCGACGCCACGCTGAACTCGCTTCTTCTCGTTCCACGTCATCGCCATCCCGCTGGTGCTGCTGGGCCTGGCCGTGGCGCACATCATCGCGCTGCACGAAGTGGGCTCCAACAATCCCGACGGCATCGAGATCAAGGCCAAGAAGGGTCCGGACGGCCATCCGCTCGACGGCATCCCGTTCCACCCGTACTACACCGTGCACGACATCTACGGTGTGGCCATCTTCCTGTTCATCTTCTCGGCAGTCATCTTCTTCGCTCCCGAGATGGGCGGCTACTTCCTGGAATACAACAACTTCATTCCGGCCGATCCGCTCAAGACCCCGCCGCACATCGCGCCGGTCTGGTACTTCACGCCGTTCTACTCCATCCTGCGTGCCACCACCACCGAGTTCCTGTACTACGGGCTCACCCCCTTCCTGCTGGTGCTGCTGGCCTTCATCCTGAAGTCCGCCCGCTTCAAGGCTTCCAAGATCATCGGTGCCGTGGTCATTCTGGGCATGCTGGGTGGCTTCCACCTGCTGGATGCCAAGTTCTGGGGCGTGGTCGCCATGGGCGCCTCCACCCTGATCTTCTTCTCGCTGCCCTGGATCGACCAGAGCCCGGTGAAGTCCATCCGCTACCGGCCCACGTGGCACAAGGGCTTCTACGCCGTGTTCGTGGTGGCCTTCATGGTGCTGGGCTACTTCGGTGTGCAGGCGCCGTCGCCCGTCGCCGAGCGCCTGTCGCAGCTGTGCACGCTCATCTACTTCGGCTTCTTCCCTGTTCATGCCGTGGTGGACTCAGGTCGGCACCTTCAAGCAGCCGCCCGAGCGCGTCAACTTCAAACCCCACCACTGAACTGGCAGACAGCGAGAAACGCATGAACACTTCCGCTCTTATCCGTCGTCGCTTCGGCCTGGTGGCCACCGTCATCGCCTGTGCCCTGTCGGCACCGGTGGTGGCGTCGGAAAGCGTGCACCTCGACAAGTTCCCCACCGAAAAGATGCAGAGCATGCCCGCCCTGCAGGACGGTGCCCGGACCTTTCGTCAACTACTGTCTGAACTGTCACAGCGCATCCATGATGCGCTACAACCGGATGAAGGACATCGGCCTGACCGATGAGCAGATCACCGACAGCCTGATGTTCACGGGTGGCCGGGTGGGTGACCTCATGACTGGTAGCCTCCGTCCGGCCGATGCCAAGGCCTGGTTCCGGCGCAGCGCCCCGGATCTGTCCGTCGAGGCCCGCGCCCGTTCCTCCGAATCCGGCACTGGTGCCGACTGGATCTACACCTACCTGCGCAGCTACTACCGTGATGGTTCGCGCGAGACGGGCTGGAACAACGCCGTCTTCCCGAACGTGGGCATGCCCAACATCCTGTGGCAGTGGCAGGGCATGCGCGGTGCCACCGAAGAGCGCATCGCCCCCGTCACCGACGAGGAAACCGGCAAGCAGACGGGCTGGACCAAAACGGTCATCAACTACGACATTCACGGCAACAAAAACCGAGAAGGTCGAGGAAGATCGAAGGCGACGATCTGCACGAGGCACCCACTTCCAGCTCGACAAGCCGGAAGGCGGCACCATGACCCAGGCCGAGTTCGACGACAAGGTGGGCAACCTGGTGGCCTCATGAAGTTCATGTCCGACCCGAGCGCCTCCACCCGCAGCCGTCTGGGCATCTGGGTGCTGCTGTTCATCGGCGTGTTCATCGGCTGTGCCTGGTGGCTCAACCGCGAGTTCTGGAAGGACGTGAAGTAAACGTCAGTGACACACACGAAGGGCACCGGTTCCAGCCGGTGCCCCTGCAGCCAGCCATCGCCCCAGGGGTGGTGGCCTGCAGATGGATGCTGGAGGGAGGGGTGGCGCAGCGATGTGTCCACCCTTTGCCTTTTGCGGCATCCGGGTCTGCAGCCATTGATTCTGCAGTCCTCTGGCTCATGCGGTGCTGTGGCTCATGTGGCGTCAGGCGTTTTGTATTGTGCAATTTTCTGGGCTTTTTGGCGGGCGCCGTGCTATCTTGCGGGCCCCGCTCCCTGCATTTTGAATCAGGAGAACCCGTCCATGATGGTGCTCTATTCAGGCACGACCTGCCCCTTCAGCCAGCGCTGCCGTTTCGTGCTGTTCGAGAAAGGCATGGACTTCGAGATCCGCGATGTGGATCTGTACAACAAGCCCGAAGACATCTCGATCATGAACCCCTACGGACAGGTGCCCGTACTGGTCGAGCGGGACCTGATTCTGTATGAGTCGAACATCATCAACGAGTACATCGACGAGCGCTTCCCGCACCCGCAGCTCATGCCGGCCGATCCGGTCATGCGGGCGCGCACGCGGCTCTTCCTGTTCAACTTCGAGCGCGAGCTGTTCGTGCACGTGCAGACGCTGGAGCGTCGCGACCACGACAAGGAAACCGCCCGCACCATGGAGCGTGCCCGTCAGCAGATCCGCGAGCGCCTCACCCAGCTCACGCCCATTTTCGTGAAGAACCGCTTCATGCTGGGCGACGAATTCTCGATGCTGGACGTGGCCATGGCCCCGCTGCTGTGGCGCCTCGATCACTATTCCATCGAAATGCCCAAGTCCGCGGCCCCGCTGATGAAGTATGCCGAGCGCATCTTCTCGCGTCCGGCCTACATCGAGGCGCTGACGCCTTCCGAGAAGGTCATGCGCCGCTGAAAGTGTGCCCGGCACGTCCATATCATCATCCCGATTTCCCCGGAGCCTGCCCGATGGCCGAAATCTCCCCCAAGCCCTACCTGATCCGTGCCATCTACGAATGGTGCAGCGACAACGGCTACACGCCCCATCTGGTGGTGAAGGCGGGTGGCCGCGCGCGACTGCCCATGGCCTATGTGCGCAACGGCGAGATCGTGCTCAACGTCTCGGCCACGGCCACCCACGGGATGCAGATGGACAACGACACCATCTCCTTCCAGGCACGCTTCGGCGGTGTGCCCGAATATGTCGTGGTGCCGGTGGACAACGTGATGGCCATCGTTGCCCGTGAGACCGGCTTCATGCTGCCCTTCGGCGTCACCATCGAAGAAGGGCGATGGTGCCGAAGATGACGACCATCTGGTCGACGATGAACACCCGGTTACGGGCAAAGTCCGGCACGCCGGCAGCGCCAGTGGCCAGGGTGGCGAAGTCCTGAGCTTCAACCGCCCCGGTCGCAGTGGCCGGCCCAGCCTGCACGCCGTGCCATCGCCGGCAGCTTCACCGTCCAGTGCTGCGGATGCACCGGATGGTGCAAAGGGCAGGCCCGTGACCGACTCCTCTGGCGAGGCATCTGCTTCCCCACAGGTGGATGATGCATCGCCCGCCAAACCCCGCTCGCCCGCGTCGCAAGCCGACCTCCACGACGACCGTGCCTGAAGCGCTCAGGCTCGAACCATACGGGCCTGAAGCGACCAGGCCTGAAGCAGACAAACCCGGAACCACCAAACCCCGTACCTGTTCCTCCAGTCGCACCGCCAAGGGGAACACGTCGGGCGCAGGGACTGCGGCGGGCGGACGGGCTGCACGGGAGAAGGTGCGGCACCGGAAGAGCACCGGAGCACCGGAAGAGCACGGGAACCGCATCCGGCAAACGGACTGCGCCGGCCGAAGGGGCGCGCCTGCAACCGGCGCAAAACCGGCCAAAGGTGCCGCCTCTCTGCCAAAGATGCAGCCCCGGCCAAAGGTGCCTCTTCCACCAGAGATACAGCCCCTGGGCCAAAGGTGTCACTTCCACCAGAGGGGCAGCCTCCACCAAAGGCGCCGCGCCGGGCAAGGATGACCCGGACAGCCAGCCGCCAGACTCACCCGCTTCGTCCACGCCTCCGAGCGCCGCCCACCCGCCGGGGCGTGGGTCGTCCGTCCCTGAAGCTGATCAAGTAGTTTCGCCCTCACGCGGGCAGGAGGCGGGAAGGCAGCGGGGCAGGTCATCGCAGGACAGGACGAGGGCGCCTGGACGAGGGCAGGGCACAAGACAGGACATCGTCCCGGCAGGGCCCATTTCGCAGGTTTTCGCGCAAAGCTTTGCCCACACGAGCGGATTGCCTGCTAGAATGCCCCCGCATGGCGCTGCCATGTCACGGTTTCCGTGGCCGCTTTAGCTCAGTTGGTAGAGCAACCGCCTTTGTAAGCGGTAGGTCGTCAGTTCGAGGTCCGACAAGCGGCACCACCCCTTTTCCACACGTTCCGGGCGCGCAGCCTGCGCCCTCGGAAGTGGTTCCCCAGTTCTGCCGCGCGGCTCCGCCCGGGTCGAGGGCAGACCATTTTCTGGGCCGGGTCGGGGCGCCCCTGCTGCGCGCCTGCGGGTTCTCGGGCATAACCTGTATCTGTACCCGATGGATCATCCCGCAGAGGCCCCGTCTTCTTCTCCCGCCCCGTCCGGCCACGCATCCGGCCAGCAGCCATCCGGGTCACCGGGCACCCCTGATGCCCCATCTTCCCGAGGCGCTCCCGGCGCCCGGCCAGAAGCGGCCGCGCCCAGCACCGAACATCGCCTCAAACGTTCCCTGCGTGCACGTCACCTGTCGATGATCGCCATCGGCGGGTCCATCGGTCACCGGCCTGTTCGTCGCTTCCGGCGCCACCATCTCGCAGGCCGGGCCGGGTGGCGCCCTGCTGGCCTACGGCCTCATCGGCCTGATGGTCTACTTCCTCATGACCAGCCTGGGCGAACTGGCCGCCTACATGCCGGTCTCCGGCTCCTTTGCCACCTATGGCAGCCGCTATGTGGACGAAGGCTTCGGCTTCGCCCTCGGCTGGAACTACTGGTACAACTGGGCCATCACCATTGCCGTGGACCTCGTGGCCGCACAGCTCGTCATGGCCTACTGGTTCCCCGACGTGCCGGGCGTGGTGTGGAGTGCCATTGCGCTGGGCATCATGTTCCTGCTCAACGTCATCTCGGTGAAGGGCTTTGGCGAAGCCGAATACCGGTTCGCCGCCATCAAGGTCACCACCGTCATCATCTTCATCGCCGTGGGCTGGCCATGATCACCGGCATCCTGCACGGCACCGACCGCGCCCACACCTTCTCCGGAACATCTGGCCAACTGGTCGGTGGGCGAGGGCCCCGTTTGCCGGCGGCTTTGCGGCCCTGATCGGCGTGGCCATGGTGGTGGCTTTTTCCTTCCAGGGCACCGAGCTGATCGGCATTGCCGCGGCCGAATCGGCCGATCCGGGCCGGAACATCCCCCGGCCGTGCGGCAGGTGTTCTGGCGCATCCTGCTTTTCTACATCCTGGCCATTCTGGTCATCAGCCTGCTCATCCCCATACCGACCCGCGCCTGCTGCGCAACGAAGTGGGCGACGTGAGCGTCAGCCCCTTCACCCTGGTATTCGAGCGGGCAGGGCTGCTGTCGGCCGCCGTGCTGATGAATGCCGTGGTGCTCACCTCCGTGCTGTCGGCCGGCAACTCCGGCATGTACGCCTCCACCCGCATGCTCTACACGCTGGCCAGCCAGGGCATGGCCCCGCGCATCTTTGCCCGGGTGTCGAAGCGTGGCGTGCCCGTGTACGCGACTGATGGCCACCACCGTCGTGGCGGCCCTCTGCTTTGCCACCTATCTGGCCAGCGCCGAAACCATCTACCTGTGGCTGCTCAACCTGTCGGGCATGACCGGATTCATCGCCTGGCTGGGCATTGCGGTGTCACACTACCGCTTCCGCAAGGGCTACATCGCCCAGGGGCGCAACCTGGCCGAGCTGCCATATCGTGCCTCGTTCTTCCCGATCGGCCCGGTGTTTGCCTTCGTGCTGTGCCTGATCATCACGCTGGGCCAGAACTACCAGGCCTTTATGGAAGAGCGCATCGACTGGATCGGCGTGGTGGCCACCTACATCGGCCTGCCCGTGTTTCTGGGCATCTGGCTGGCCTACCGGCTGATCAAGGGCTCACACTTCGTTCGCTATCGGGACATGAAGTTCGATAGTGAGGATGATTGATATCTGAAATTGCCGGCAAGCGTATCCGCTTATTCTGGCATCAGGTTCGGCGAGGCAGCTTCCCGGGCAGATCACCGCTCGGCCGGCACCAGTCAACCACTGGTGCGTGTCGCTGAAGACACAGAAGTGTTGTTATCAACAATGCGCCCCATCGAGAAACTCGCTGGGGAGCGAAAATCGTATCGGGCGGAAAGTCATGGTTCGGTGGGGCGCAGCCGGTGGTGGCATCGGCGGTGCTGGGCCTGATGGTGGGGGGCCTGCGGGGTGGTGGCAGTGACGAGCCGTCGGTGGGCCTGCACCCCCGGCTGGGACAGGGGCAATGCGGCCGAAATCCGTGCCGAATATCAGGCCCTGGGGCTGGCACTGCTGCCCGAAGACAGGGAACCCTTGGCGCGGCTGCTGTTGGCCTGAATGTTGCTGCCCGGCAGAAGCAGCTCCGTTGTCAGGAGGCGCCGCTGCTCCTGAAGCTGCTGCTGCGCATGACGTTTTCTGCCGGCGAGGAAGGCGCTTCATTGCGTGCTGCCAGTGATTCTGACGGCATGCAAGCCGCACCTGTTCAGCCGCCGCTGCCGCCGCCCCTGACCATCAAGGCAGAAGCTGCTGTTGCATCGTTGTCTTCCCCGGCTGCTTCCGCGTCCGCTCCATCACAGTCCTTTGTGCAGCCTGCCGTACCGCTGTACCGCGGCGAGACGCTTTACATGGCCGATGCCTCCGCCAGCACGGCCGGGGCGCCCGCAGGCCGAAGTGACCGACAGGGCCGCCCAGGCGGTGATCGATGCCGCCCGCTATCACCTGCTGGCCCAGCGTGTGGTCAAGGCCGTGAACGAGGCACGTGCCCAGGCGCGTACCTGTGGGGATGTCTCGTACCCCGCCGCCCCGCCGCTGCGCTGGAACCCGCAGGTGGCCTACGCGGCGCTTCTCGAATCCGAGTGGATGCTGGCAACAACAAGTTCAGCCATGGCTGGGACGATGGCAAGTACGTCTGGCACCGCTCGAGATGGTGCACTACGCCTGGTCGCAGGCCGACGAGAACATCGCTGCCGGCTTCCGGACCCTGCCTGAAGCCATGCAGGCCTGGATCGACAGCCCCTCGCACTGCAAGGCCCTGATGCGCGCCGACATTCAGGAGGTTGGCCTGGCCGTGGTGCCGGGCACGGCCCAGACCCAGTACGGCTCGTACTGGACCATGGCGCTGGGCACGAAGCGCTGAAAAACGGAACAGGCCGCCCGAAATGCTGGCAGCCTGTTTCGCGCTGGAGGCCCAGCGGCCCGGCGAGCCACGGTGACTTCTTCACCCGGTGCTCTCCCGGCAGCGATTTGCGTCACGCGGTCGATACGCCATCTGGTGTTCGCGCCGCCAGCGGATTGCGTGCGCTGTCGATCCTCCGTTCGTTGCTCACCCAGCAGCACACTGGCAATCAGACTGCTGATGACGCTGTAGAGCACGGCTGCCAGCACCGCCCACCAGAAGCCGGTGATGGTGAAATCGTCCACCAGCCGGGACGTGACCCAGAACATCAACCCGTTGATGACCAGCGTGAACAGCCCCAGCGTCACCACGTTGACCGGCAGCGTGAGCAGCAGCACCGGGCGGATGAAGGTGTTGAGCAGGCCGATGATGAGCGCCACCACCATGGCCGTGCCGAAATCTGCGATGTTCACGGCGGCCAGCAGGTGGGCAGCAGGAAGATGGCAGCGGCATTGATCAGCCAGCCGAGCAACAGTCTCATGAATGCGTTCTCCCACACGATGTCGTTTGAATGCGCTCATGATACCGTGGTGCGCGCGACACAGTGAGCCCTCCATGTATTGACCTGCTGCAGGGTCGAATCCCTTGACACTATCCAGTAATAGGAGCGGTGTCCCGGTGCACGGGAGATGCCAAAAGGTTCCCGCTGCGTAAAAACTGCGTGGTGTATCTCAGGGCAGGGCTCTCGGGGCGGCGCATCCTGCGGTGACAGACGTCCGGGGTGGCGTCCCGTAGGCGTCCCGGGGAGCATCCGGGACAGACTGAGTCCCCAGGAACTGCTTATATCCAGCGGCGTGTCGCGCCGGCAGAACTGTTCCCAGTCTTCCAAACTTTTTCCGCCAGCACACGCTCTTCCGGTGCAATCTGGAAAGCGGTTGATGAATGCCACATACGCCCAGATGCTCCAGCCACGGCGTCAGCTGCCCCAGCCACAGTGCCCAGGCGGCCAGAAAAAGCGCCATGCCCAGGTACATCGGGTTGCGCGTGAGCGGTAGATGCCGCCCGTGCATCAGCGCCGAAGTCCGTTCCGGCCGGTGCGGGTTGACCGTGGTGCGCTGGCGGGCAAAGGCAACCACGCCGGCCATGCCCGAGACGGCGCGCCGCCGCTGCAAGCACCAGGGCAAGCCCGTGGCGGCAGCCGGGGGCAGTGGCAGGGCCGCAAGCGGCAGCCAGCTGGCCAGCAGCTTCATCAGGCCGGCACACAGCAGCATCACGATGGGCGGGTGGAGTTTGAGTTCCATGATGTCGGGTTGTGATGTCGGAGTGCCTTATGGTTTTCCGAAAGTCGATGGCGAGCGGAAAAGTGCTTGAATACTGTTTATGGTATCAGTATTATGGGCAAATAAACAACAGATCAAGAGGCGTCGGATGACGACTGTTCGTATCCCCGACTGGAATCGTGCGGGCGTGTTGCCGCCTTTCATTCCGTCCCGTCCTGTCAGCCAGGATCGCTCGCCCTACCGGGTCACGCTGTCAGACCTGATAGAACACTTTGGCACAACGCCAGCACGCCGAAAATTCTGGCGGGTTTTTGGGGTATCGGGCGGCCCTGCGAGATGGGCTTTTGTTGATGGCTTTCAGTGGCTCAATGGTAGCTTTACTGAACGGGTAGAGCAGTCACGGCTTCCGCCCGGCCCCTGAGAGATATGGACGTTGTGACCTTTGTTCGCAGGCCTCCGGCATTCAAGCCGGCGGAGCACCATCGCTATCTGTTTGATGCGACGCGGTCCGGGCACGTTTTCCTGACAGAGCAGCTACTATGTGGCGCTGGATACGCAGAGCCAGGAGGAGCTGGTGACAGTCAACACTTATTGGTACAGCATGTTGGTCTCACCGCCGTCGGGATCTGCTCTGGAAAGGTTTCTGCAGGTTGATCTTGGGCCAGGGATGTAGGTAGCAAGAGAAAAACTGGCGTCGCTCGACGCATTGGGGAGGTAAGCATGAGTCGTGAAGAAGCGCTTGAACTTGTTGTCGGAGCGCGCCCTTTTGCAGGAGATGCTGGCTGGGCTTTCGGCGGACGGTGGATGAGCCGTCAGTTTCGAATCCGTATTGCGTGATATTGATGAACAGCTGACGGCATGCGGAAAATCAACCGAATCCTGTCAGAGCCATTCTTGCCTTGGCGGTCAACCGGTTGTGGATGGGTCGGCCAGCCGCCGATTCGGGCTGAAAGGCCATGGGGTTGCTGTTGAACTGGTTGCTGCCGTGGGCTGGTCTCTGGCTTCGGGCCCCAGGGCCGCGTGTGGGATCCTCATCAGCTCCTGATTACCGGTGTTGTGACCAGCAGACCGCGCTGGCTTTGTGATGCCGAGCGTATCCCCGGATCGTGCCGCCTGAAGGTGAGAAGTCTGGTAGCCGCCATGGTCGTGACACATACCCAGCGTCTGCCTGGAGGCGGTGTGCTGATGGCGATATTCCATCGGCTGAGTGTGTCGTATCAGGGTTTTCTATGTATTTGTTGAAAAGCTCAGGAGTGCAGCGTGCTTGTGGGGAGCGGGGCCTGTGGCCGCATACGGAATATCGAGGCAAAGCATGCTGGCTTCGAAAGTGTGGTTCAGGTGAGCCCGCAGCCTGGAAGCGTTTGACAGACCTACAGGTGCCCGAGGCAGCGCTGTGCCGCTGGGCACGTTTATCTCGCTGAAGAGAGGGCGACGCGATGGTGCTCTCAGCGATCAGCGTGGATTGCATACTGGTACAGCATGTGGTCCCATCGCAGGGACGGATCGTGGAAAAGGGTTTCTTCAGCTGGATCTGCATCAGGCACGTGATGCCGATGCGCAGAGTGGTTGATGCTCAATGCGGAGAGGTGCAATCATGAGTCGGGAAGAACGCATGCAACTGCTGGCGGAACGCACGTTTCTGAAAAAGGCTGATGGCGCGGACGCCCGCCGAAGGCACGCCTGACAATAATGAGCGACAAACACCGGTTGCAGCAGATCGAGGAACGTCTTGCCAGCCTTCCTCCGGACGACACCCCTCCAGGCGAGATCAGGTCCGATCTTCATGGATGCTTCATTGGGATTCTGCCGGAGAGCCGCGCATTTTGGGTTCCGGCGGGCCGATGATGGCGAGGTTATCCATGGAAAGGGTGTCCTCACAGCTGGATCAGATCGAGGGCAATCAGCAATCACCTGAACGCTCCTGCGCGTATCAGTGTGACGCAAATCCCGTTCAGCGGATATGTGCTGGACACATCGCCTGAGTGGCAGCAGCCTGATGTTGCTGGGGCATCGTGATTTTCACTGGAGCGCAGATGTCATCTGGCAGAAATATCGGCTCGTTCTGACAGGCCATTGACCCGTGGCGTCGCTCGGGTGGTCAGAATGTTCGCATTTCCTGCAGCCGTTGCCCTTGGCTACAGGATGACCTGACGAGGAGCCCGCACATGTGCCACACGGGAAGCGGATTCGCGATGCCTTGACCGTCAAGATCTCACGCGTCGCAACGTGCTGCGCACTGCCGCGTGTATGGTGCCATTGCGCTGGGAGGGTGGAGCTTTCAGCGTACGCGCTCGTGCGGAGAACCGGGCTCGTCACAGTCCACTGACATCACAGGTGATGAGCTACTTGGTCAGTGCGGTCGCCCTGGCTGGCCAGTGTGTCGGCGAGGTTGGCCGTGTGAAACTGTGATCGAACCTGGTCGCGCACCACGGTTTGCCGGATTTGGAGCCGGACGAAAACACGAATTCGAGATCGGTTCTGTCACGAAGACGTTGCGGTGCCCTGCTGATGGATGCGTGAATAACGGGGTCTTGACACTGGATATGTCCGTTCAGGATATTCTGGGCGATACGGCGGCCCGGCTCTGCCGTGCACAAACGTACGTCTGGGCGAGCTGGCCTCTCACACATCCGGGGTGCCTATGTGCGCCAGTTCTCCATGATTCAGGACATTCTGGATAAAGAGCACTCTGGGCGCAATAACGCAAACGCACGTGAGGTCGAGACAGATATTCAGCCACTATGCGCCGAACGGATTTTCGAGTACCTCACCACGAATCCCCTGCGTCACCGCCAAAGCGGGTAGCCACCATCCTCAATATTGGCAACCCATTTGTTTCACTTATACGCCGGAAGATGTTATCCGGCACGCGCTGGATTCACGTCGCTAACGTGGCCGAGAACGTTTCGCTATTCAAAGTCTGGGTGTTGGCCCTGCAGAACGCCATCTGATCGGCATCGCACAGAATGACACCTGGCGTACACTGCTGTCGGATGGAGTCGCTGGACCCGCTGTGTCTGTTTCGCGCGGTGTCGAAACGGAAGGAGAACTGTACACGCGCAAGTACCGGCGGCTCCCCATGATCGGCACCACGATGGCGACCTGCGGCATCCCTTGGCCAGCCGCACGAGGAGGTTATGCCGCCAGATGGCATCATGCGTTCGACTGCGGCCGATCTGGCGCCGCTATCTGAATCATCTGATCGAAACGCCTGACCCTGCTGCGGCCGGGCTGATTCCGTTGTTCGCAACGCATCAAATCAATCTGCTGTTGCTGTCAACTGGCTGATGGATTTGACGGCAAACAGAGTGATCCCGTCTATATGCACACCGGAGAAACGGGTGGATTTTCATCCCTCTGTGTTTTCAGCGCAAAAGCCGTCGAGTGTGGTGGCACTGTCCGTGGCGACGAGGGGCGATGGCATGGCACTCAACGCTGTTGCGGAACGTGCCATGGGAGAGACATCCGGCGAAAGCTCGCCAGCGGGCACGCTTTCGCCTTCCTGTTTGACCAGCGTCGGTGGTGACTTGTCAGCCCTGCCCTGCGACCAGGGCGACGGATATCGAACCGCCAGCGCCTCAGCAACTCCACTCCATCAGACCGGCCAGAAGTCGTCCGCTGCAGCGTCCGTGAGCAGCCCGCGGTCCAGAGTCGTCTTTTTCGGCGTCGGCAATCAGCCGGCTCTGGCGGCAATGGCGTTCCTCATCGAAACCAGGGGCGTCGGGTATCCGGTACCCAGATGAGCACCGGCCGCAGTCCGCCTTTCGCAGGGCGAAGCGTGCCCTTGTACTCGCTGGTTTCATGGTCTGATGCTGGCATCTGTGTTTCCAGTTTTCGCTGAGTGTACGTGATCGTTATCTCCTGAAGGCACCGCTGGCCCGCGTGAGATCCATGAGCCCCTTTGAGGCTCCGAAAGCGCGCCCCCGTCTTGCGACGTTATCCCCAGACGCCAGTCACCCGAAAACACAAACGCCCCCATCCGAGGCGTTCGAAACACGGGCAAACCAGCCGCCGCAAGGCCGAACCCGCGGCCCGGCCCAGTATTTGCCACGGCCACGGCCCCAGCCACAGGGGCCGGCGCCGTGCCATCAGGACATCAGAAGTAGTACCGCAGACCCACCGAGAACTCGTGGGCGTTGATGTCCTTGTCCATGTGGTTGTAGCGATAGCCGGCGTCCAGCGCCATTTCTTCGCTGAGCTTGTAGTTCACGCCCAGCAGCAGGCCCACGCCGGTTTTTCGTCTTGCTTTGCGAGGACGAGAAGCGCTTTCGCCGGAGGCGGCATAGCCGGCCGAGTATTTCAGCTTGTTGACGCCCAGACGGCCGCCCACGTACGGGGTGAAATCGTCACCCAGGTCGATGTCATAGATGGCGGACAGACCCAGGCTGTTGGCTTTCACGCCGGCGGTCTGGTTCACACCAGCGGCCGAGGTGTAGCTTTCCTTCATGTCCTTGTAGTGCGTGAAGTCCACCGCCACGCGCGCAGACCGTTGCCCAGCTCGTAACCGGCCGAGAGGCGGGGCATGAAGCCCGATTCCTGCAGGAATCCTTGATCTTGCTGCCCACGTTGCTGACGCGCAGCTTGGCGTGTTGTCGTCCACTTTCAGGTGGCCCAGGCCGATGTCGCCCTGGATGTAGGCGCCGGTGGCTGCGCCAGCAGCAGCCGAGAAGGACAGGCAGCAGCGGCCGTGATGGCCAGCAGGGTGGATTGGGTTTTCTTGCTCATGATCTTGCCTGAGTGTTTGTTGTGGTTCCATGGGAGAGCGGCTCTGCCTTCTGCCGTGGCTGCTGCCCGACCAGCATCCCTGCGGGTGTGTCCGTGGGACTGTCCGCGGGGGTATCCCCGTGAGGGCCGGTACCGGAATCAGCCTCTCCTGTCCTTTCCAACGCCCATCGATGGCCGGTGGTGGACAGAAGCATGGGGCATCGAGCCTGCATCAGATATTTTTGATGTGAATGGCTGGCAAGGGCGTCTGCCTTTGTCCTCCACCCGCACCGACACGGTATCTGCTGTCTCCTGCGAGTCCAGACTAGCACGGCGTCATCAACGAATCGTGAATAAGCCGTGAAAATAATGACACGATATGGTGATTCTGTGACTTTGCGCACGGTTTGGCCTGATTTATTTCGGAGATTTGACAGGCATGTGTTGCGATGTCGCAACGGCACAACATGATTCATGGGATCGAATAATGATTCTGGTTTCCGTTCAGGTGGATGGTTTCCTTTCCCTCCGCAGCATCCCGACGTGCTGGCCCTGTTTTCAGCAGCATGCGACGGCTGAACCTCCTGGTCACGATGCCGGAATCGCTGGTCACGGAACCGGAACCGCTGGTCATGATGCCGGAATCACCGGTCACGATCACCGGAATGTGCAGTGGATCATGAAGGCCGGGGCCTGCCCTCCCGCACTGCCATGCTGGTCATCCGCGGGAACCCCGCTGATTTGTGACACTCTGATTCTTTCTCATTTGGCCGGCTGGGGCCGGGGTACGTGATGAGTCTCTATTCGGTTTTCGTGGATGGGCAGGAAGGGACGACGGGGCTGCAGATCTGCATGAGTATCTGCGCCGGCGAACGGATGTGTCGGTGTTGCGGATCGACCCAGCGCTGCGCAAGGATCCGGCCGAGCGGGCGCGGTTGCTGAACTCGGCCGACGTGGCCTTTCTGTGCCTGCCGGATGCCGCGGCGCGCGAGTCGGTGGCGCTGATCGGCAATCCGGCCACCTGCGTGATCGATACCAGCACGGCACACCGAGGTGGATCCGGCCTGGGCCTATGGGCTGCCGGAGCTGGCGCCGGAACAGCGCGCACGCATCCGCGGCAGCTAGCGCATTGCCAATCCGGGCTGCCATGCCACGGCCTTCATTCTGGCGGTGCGGCCGCTGGTGGACGCCGGCCTGCTGCCGGCCGACTGGCCCGTGTCGGCCACCTCGCACACCGGTTATTCGGGCGGGGGCAAGCAGATGATCGCCCAGTATCGCGAGGCGCTGGCCGGACTGACGGCGGGGGCCGCGCTGGCCGGCCCGGCGGACAATACAGCGGGCATGGGCACGGTAGCGGCCAGCCGCGCGCTGGCCGGTGATGGGGCGGCGGCTGTGCTGGCGCCACGTCCCTATGCACTGGGGCTGGCGCACAAGCACCTGCCCGAAATGCAGCGCTACGGCGCGTTGGACAGGGTACCGCTGTTCATGCCGGTGGTGGGGACCGTGGTCAAGGGCTGACCGTGTCGGTGCCGCTGGACCTGGCCGCCATTCGGGCTGCCACGCGGGGACACCAGACCGCCATCGACCGCGCCGCCATTCATGCTGCTCTGGCGGCCCGCTATGCGGGCGAGCCGTTCGTGACGGTGCAGCCGCTGGCACTGGACGAAGCCGTACCCGGGCGGCTTTTTCGATGTGCAGGGCTGCAACGGCACCAATCGCGCCGACCTGTTCGTGCTGGGCAACGACGATCAGTGCGTGCTGATGGCCCGCATCGACAACCTGGGCAAGGGCGCCAGCGGTGCGGCCGTGCAGGGCCATGAACATCCACCTGGGCCTGGACGAGACGCTGGGGCTGGTGTGACTGTCTGACTTCTCAGGCTGTTTCAGCCCTGGACGCACTCACCCTGGTACCGCGGGTGCATGAAGGCAGATACATCGGGCATCGGAAGCGCCGGGACACAGCGATGCCGGCCGGCGCGCACGCCACGCGCCATCTCACCTGACATGTCGAGGCAGGAACGTTACGCAGCCTTGTTGCCTTCCGGAATGAGCTTTCTGCAGCTCGCCCGACTCGGCCATTTTTCGGCCATGATGTCGGTACCGCCGATGAACTCGCCGTTGATGTAGAGCTGCGGAATGGTGGGCCAGTTGGAGTAGTCCTTCACGGCCTGGCGCACCTCTTCATCTTCGAGGATGTTGATGGTGACCAGCTGGCGGATGCCGGCGTTTTTCAGGATCTGGATGGCCTTGCCCGAGAAACCACATTGCGGAAACTGGGCCGTGCTCTTTCGCGAAGAGCACCACCGGGTGCTCGTTGACGGTCTGGTGTACGAATTCTTTGGCGTCCATGGTGTATGGGGTAGGGAAAGCGGTGAATGAAGTGCGGGCCGCCGGGCCCGGCCCGAGCCGGTTGAAGCGGCAGGGCCGTTCTCCGGTGCTGCCCGTTGGGGAGTCCCGGCAACGGGCAAAGTGCGAAAGCATAGCAGGTGCGCGCCCCGCTGTGGCGGCCCGGGCACCACGGCGGGGGCCGCCTCGTCTCGGACCTCTGCCAGGGGATGATGCACGCCGCAGCAGGCAACAGCCACATCGAGCCGTCGCCGCCGGTAGCAACCAGCACATTGGGCAGCAACCGCCGCCGGCAGTAACCATATTGGGTAGCGGCGGGCTCACTACAGCAGGCAGCGGCTGCAGAAAGCGTGTTGTATTACACTGGTCGGCCTTCTGTCGATTGCATTTTGTCAAGAACGCGCTCCCGTGAACAGGAACACCTTCGTCATCGGTTTCGGCATGCTGTTTGCCATCTTCTTTTTGGCGCCGGCAACCTCATCTTCCCTTCGGCACTGGGCATGGAGAGTGGCCCGGGTTGTGGAGGCGCTGCTGGGGTTCGTGCCGACGCTGCTGCTGCTGGCCATCATCGTCAGCGCCTACTACGACGACGGCTACCGCACGGCGCTGGATCGCATCCACCTGTGGTTCTCGCTGGCCTTTCTGGCCATCGTCTACCTGACCGTGGGGCCCTTCTTTTGCCATTCCGCGCACGGGGCCACGTCCTTCGAGCTGGCGGTGCTGCTGTTTCTGACGGGCGGGGGCGCTGGCGATGCCGCGCAGGCCGCGGCAGCCGGTGCGGCGGCTGGTGGTGATGGGCGCGCCCGGACGGGGCCGATGCTGCTGTTCAGCCTGGTCTACTTCGGCGTGGCTCGTGGCTGAGCCTGAATCCGTCCAAGATGGTCGAGCGCATCGGTGCCATTCTCACACCGGTGCTGCTGGTGTGCATCCTGCCGCTGATCGGCAAGGGTGCTGTGGCTGCACGGCCGGCCGCCCACGCCGGACGCAGGTGGAGGGCGCCAATGGTTCCATCGCCTTCGTGAATGGCTTCATGCGGGCGGTTACCTGACCATGGATGTGCTGGCCTCGGTGGCCTCGCGGTGATCGTGCTGACGGCGGTGCGTAGCAAGATGGGCACGGCCCGGAAGGCGCCAGCCGCTGCCCCTGCCGGATGTGGGGGCGGGGTGGCCGGGAATGATCTTCCCGCCGGTCATGGGGAGATGAAGCGTCGCTGGTCATGTCGGTGGCGCATCAGTCGGCCCTGTCGCGGCGCGAGCTGGTGGTGCAGGCATCGCTGGCGGGCGTGGTGGCGGCGTGTCGCTGGCCGTCATCTATGCGGGGCTGGGCTGGGTGAGCAACCGCCTCGCCCATCGACCCGTCGGTGGTGGCTGGGTGAAGGCCAGCGGCGAGGATCTGGCCCTTCCTGCTCAACACGGCAGCGTACGGCACCTTCGGCGAATCGGGCCGGGTGCTGTTCGGGGTGATCGTCACGCTGGCCTGCCTGACCACGGCGGTGGGCCTGATCACCGCCACCAGCGAATATTTCAATGATGTCTGGCCGCGCATCAGCTACCGCGCGTGATGCCATCCCTCTGCACGCTGGGCAGCTTTGTCGTGCCAACCAGGGGCTGGCGGCCGTGATCAGCAAGTCGGTGCCGGTGCTGCTGGTGCTGTACCCGATCGTGATGACGCTGCTGGTGCTGATGCTGCTGGAGAACTTCTGTCTGGAAGCCGCCGGTGCTGTCGCAGCGGCTGGCCGAGCTTCGTGACGACGGTGTCTGTCCTGTCGGTGGCCGGTGTGGAGGCCGTGAACCGGCTGCCGTGGAAGGAATATTCGCTGGAATGGGCGCCGTTCGCGGCGCTGGGGATCGTGCTGGGGCTGGTTGGGCGGCGGGGCGGGCGCCGTGATGCCCTTTCAGTCTGCGCTTCTGTCGTCTGTGCGCGCAGGATGGTTTCGTAGTCCTGGCCACGGCGTAGTACATACCAGGATCGACGAGGTCGGCCTTTGACACTGAGAACTATCGTGACCCGTTTTCTCATAGTTGGTAATCCGCATGCCCGGCCGGATGTCGTCGCGCGCCTGTGTCCGCAGGGGAAGGCGCGCAGACTCTCACATGCAGACGACTCCTTCGTGTGACTGCTCAGCGGTCTTTTCGGGGAGACGCTCTTGCGATGTAGCGCGCCAGTCCGGACAGCTGCTTCTCGCATGGGGCCGAGAAGATGACCCGATGAGCTCATTTGCGTGCTGCCGCAGCTCGGCGGAAATATCTGCCGCGAACTTGCTCCGGGTGTGATCCCCAGGGACTGATTGGCCTCCAGCTCATCGTGAGCCGCAGCGGCTTCGTGGCGAGCCAGTGTTCAAAGGCGCGTTCGCGCATGCCGCCAGTGCCCGCAATCCATCACGAATCACTCACTCACTGGCATACTCGCCGGACCGGACCCGAGCTCTCACGGCGTTGGCTCATCCGTTGGGCAGGGTGATGCTCATCTGGGTCGTGGTACGCATGGCAGGCTCCGGTATTCTTCCAGGGTCCAATCCCATCAAGGGTTGATGGGATTCAATCCACCAACTGAAGGGATGACCGTCCAGCGATTCCACGCCGCCCGGCGCCTCGCCCAGCGGGCCTGCGCCGGCTCGCCGGCTGTGCATGCCATGACCCAGCGGGCTCCCGGAAGAGCGGACAGGCCAGCCATCCTGCCGGCTTTGCCCGTGCCTACTGTCCCTGTCGGTACGCGGTGAACGGCATAAAATTGCGCCGCCTTTGACGGCTATCATGTCTGGCCAAAATACGACGCCGTTCATGCAAAAGGATTTGACGCAAAACCACGCCGTTCAAGTGGTGGTTTGGCGTAAAATCGCGCCATTTGTCCCCGTCGGAGGTCCCTAGTTAAAGAAACGGCTTTTTCTTCCAAGGGCCGCGTTGCGAAAGGACGGGTCAATCGCGTGGTGCGAAAAGGAAATCGGGGTGGCTGGGCTGTTCTGGTGATGGTCGGCGCAAAATGACGCCGTTTGTGATCCTGTGTTTGCTGCAAGATTGCCGCCATGCTCAGGCAAGAGTTCCCGGGTCAGTTTTCAATCGGCGTTGATAGGTCTGCAGCGCGGGCGCAAATACGAGTTCGACCGGTATATCGGGCTGTTCGTGCACTGAGCCACGCTGCTGTGCCAGCCGGGCCAGTCGGGCCTGCTGGTCCGACATGTCCGCGGGAATCTGTGTGGGAACCAACACCGGCACCATCACTGCTATGATGGGAATCCAGACGAAGAGATGCCTCAAACTGCCTGAAAACAGGGACTTTTTTCAAGGCTGTGTTGAGGTTTCATGAAGATTTCATCAAGAAGGCCCCTGCGGGATTTCTGCGGCGCCTTCCAGGGACGCATCGATGAAGAAAGACCGGATTCTGGTGGTGGAAGATGACGAGGACAGCGCCCAGGTCCTGATGGCCTATCTGAACCGGGAGGGTTTTGAGGCGCTGCATGTGGCCGATGGCATGGCAGCGCTGGCGGAACATGCCCGCTGGCATCCCGACCTGATCCTGCTGGATGTGATGCTGCCCGGCCTGGACGGCTACAAGGTGATGAGCGCCATTCGCCAGCACGCACAGACACCGGTCATCATGGTGACGGGCCGTGGGCGATACCGCCCGGCGGATCAATTCGCTGCTCTATGGTGCCGACGATTACGTGGTCAAACCTTACGACCCGGGCGAGGTGATGGCCCGTGTGCATGCGGTGCTGCGGCGCTGGCGCAGTCAGACAGCGACCCGTCGACAGGAACTGCGGCATGAGGCGCTGATCGTCGATGTGGAGGCCAGCGAGACACGCGTCACGATGGTGATCGCGCAGTGCGCTCGAACTGACACGCACCGAGTTTGGCCTGCTGGCCATGCTGATGGGCACGCCGCAGGCTGTTCACGCGCAGAGCTGATGGAGGTGCCTGCCGGAGAGCGGTGCTGCCGAGCGCGTGGTGGATGCGCACATCTACAACTTGCGGCGCAAGCTGGAGCATGCGGGCGTGTCGGGCGTGCTGCTGACGGTGCGCGGACTGAGCTATCGTTTCCGGAGTGTGGCCTGATGGAAAATGCACCCCATGCCCAAGCGTGTAGTCTGATGGACGAACGTGCTACCTACGCCAGCTGTGGCAGCTGGATCTCTCCCTGCATGATGGCGCTGGCGCTGGTGATCGTGGTCATTTTCGAAGGGGAATCTGGTACTGGTGCGAGGTCTGGGGGCAGGAAACTGACGTGCGACACTGCCGCCCGCGGTACGGGCTGAAATCAGCATGCTGGAGGCGCAGCAGAAAAAGGCTTCCGGTGTGGGATATCGCTCGGTTGCGGCATCTCAGTGAATACTCTGTACCCGCGCTATCTTCAGCAGGATGATGTGCAGCACGAGTTGCTGACCTGGGGGCCCTGCTCGGGCTTTCACTGGTGGTGATCAGGTGGGGGCGTCGGCTGTCCCTGCGCATGTCGCGCGCCAGCTCGGTGCGGTGGCGGTGGCAGCCGGGAACATTGCTGGGGAATCTCTGCGCGGGCGGATGATCCGGCGCGATGCGCCGCGCGGCGCTGAAGGAGCTGGCGCAGGATTTTCAAACCGTATGGCCAGCAGTCCGGGCAGCATGAACGTGAGTTTCAGGCGTCCAGTGCGGCCATTGCCCATGACTGCGCGACCCCGCCGACGGCGGCAGGCGCCGCCCTGCAGGCGCCGATGGATGGGTGCCGCCCGCCACGTCTGGCTAATTACAGGATGATCATGGGGCAGCTCGACCAGCTCAACCGGCTGGTGCACGACCTGTACCTGCTGTCGCTGGCCTCGGCCGGCCAGCTGGAGCTGGTGCAGGGTGATTCAATGTCCGGGCACTGGTACAGGAACGCATCAATTGGGCCGCGCGCGGCAGTATCGGCTGGCATGCAGGTGGACCTGGACGTGCCGGACAGTCTGGTCGTGCAGGGAGACCGTGACCGTATCGGTCAGATGCTGACCGTGCTGGTCGACAATGCCATCCGGTATGCAGCCAGTGGTCGCTGGCTGGGCATAGTTGGCCGGAGGCTGGCGGATGGACACATCCAGCTTCAGGGTGCGTGACGCGGGCAGTGGATTTCGGAGAACTGTCTCAGCCAGGTGTGCGACCGCTTCTGGCGGGCCGATGGCTCACGTTCCCGCAACCGGGGCGGGGCAGGACTGGGCATGTCGGTGGCCTGGGCCATCTGTGCTGCGCATGGGGGCGAGCTTTCGGTGTCCAATCATCCGGACGGCGTTCCTGCGTGACACTGCTGTTACCGGGCGTTCGCGTGAAAACGCCGGCCAACAGTGCCCGGGCCCGATGGTTGCGGCCAGCCTCGCCTGAGCAGAGCGTCTTGTCAACACACGGGTTTGGGGCCGGCGTGGGGACGAATGAGTCCATGACACGCTCCAGTCCCTGAAGCTGCAGGATGTGCGCGTGTTGATCGAAACCTGATGCTCCGGGATCCGTGCAGCATGCCTCGAGTTCGAAGAAAGCCGGTGGAATGGATCAAACCTTGATGATTTCTGCACGGAGCGTTTGAGCGCGCGTGTTCAACTCTTCCCGTCATTCATTCATTCATTTATGCAGGAGGAGGTTGATCATGACATGGGCAGGCAAGTCGCTTCGGAGTATGCATGGCTGGCTGCTGTTGGGCAGCATGTTCTTCGTGTCGGGTGCGCAGGGGGCGCAGACCGCTGGTGCGGCGCAGGGGAGGAGATTCACCGGTTTCGGCAGGAGGCATCGGTCTCATCTGGCCCGGCAGACATGCTCGCCCGCGTTCCCTCCCGTCCAGCCAGATATGGGGTGATCAGACGGATGTGTCGCTCAGCCTGCTGGTCAGGCGGACCTTCCACATGGGGAGCAGGGATACACAAAGGGGCCGTGGGAGCGTTTTTCGGTATTTCCGGGGCATTTTCTTTCTTGATGACCGTGGCATTGGTGTGCAGTATGGAAGTGACGATGGCCTGATGTGCAGTTTGTCCATTGGTGCCGACCCGGGGCGCAGTGAGAAGAAAAGTAGCGCGGCAGGGCGGCCCGGCTCCGAACGGCTCAAGGGCATGGGGACGATCCGTAGTGCCACCACGGCCAACCTCGCGCTGTCCGTCCCTGTGACAGACTGGCTGGCATTGACTGGCGCCGCCGAGTTTCGGTACACGGTGCAGCAGCGCGGCAATACCTTCCATGCTGGGTTTGACGTGGCCGCGCTGGATACCGACAGTGACCAGATCACGGTGGGCCTGAAGGCTCATGGCGGCAATCAGCGCTACAACGCGCTTTTCTTTGGGGTTACCCCAGCAGGCGCAGACCTCGCGGTTTTCGGCCTTCGAGGCGAAATCTGGTCTGCACGCGTACTCACTGGAAGCTGGCTGGAATCATGTGCTGGACAGGCACTGGTCCATTACGGGCGGGGTAGAGGCCATGCGCATGGCAAACCGCGCTGCCAAAAGTCCATCGTGGAAAAACGCACCGGGGTATCCGGCTTTGTCGGCGTCGATTACCAGTTCTGACTCACGATCCGGGGTGAGTTGCCATGTCCAGTTCGCTGCGTGTTTTCCTGGGTATCTGTTTGCTGGTACTGCTGCGTCAGGCAGCGTGTTCCCTGTTCCGTCCGGACCTGTTCCAGGCCGGAGAGGCAGGTGATGACCCAGGCGCCGCCACGGCGCGCCGGCTGCCGTGGTGGCGGTGGCCCAGCCGGTTCGAACGCAGCTGCCGGTGCAGGTGCTCAGCGCGACGGCGGAGTGACGGCGTGGCAGGAAGCCAGCGTCGCTTCGAGACCAATGCCCTGACGCTGTCTGCGGTACTCGTGAATGTGGGCGATACGGTGAAGCGCGGCGATGTGCTGGCCCGTTTCAACGGGAAGACCGTGGCCGCCGACGTCACCCAGGCGGGCGGCGCTGGCCGAGGCGCAGGCGGCGGCGCCGAGGCCGAGGCCAATGTGCGCCGTGCCCGCCGGCTGCGTGGCACCGATACCCTGAGTGCGCAGCAGATCGAACAGTATCTGGCGGCCGGCCGGACGGCCCAGGCGCAGGGTGCGTTCGGCGCAGGCCGCGCTGCTATCGAAGCAGCAGACCTGGCAGAAACGTCGAACTGCGTGCGCCGGACGACGGCGTGATCTCGTCGCGCACCGCCACGGTGGGCTCGGTGCCCGCCGCGGGGACGAGCTGTTCCGGCTGATTCGTCAGGGGCCGGCTGGAATGGCAGGCGGAACTGGTGCCAGAGATGTACAGCGCGTAAAACCCGGCGGTCCGGTGGCCGTGTACGCCACCGATGGCACGCCGGTGGTGGGCGTGATGCGCGCGTGCGCCCTCGGAAGACACGAAAAAACGTACCACGCTGGTCTACGTGGACGTACCGGCCAGCCTGGGCATGGGCTGGCATGTTTGCCCAGCGCTTTCGATCTGAGCAGAAGCGGCGCTGATGCAGCCGATGGAGCCCTGGTGCCCAGCGATGGCTTCATGTACGTCTACGGGCTGAAGACGATGGCTCTCCGCGGAGCCTGCAGAGGTCAGCGGAAATGGCACCGGGAAACAGGGCGGGTGAGGGCGTTGGCGTCGCGTCCGGACATGCAGAATCGGCAATCCGGCTGCCGGACGGGGGTCGGCGACAGACGGATCCAGTGCATCGGCGGCACTTTGCCCTCGTCGAACGGGTACGGGTGAAGACTGGCCGGCAGGATGGTGACCGCATCGAAATCCTGCCGGATGAAAGTGCGGGAAGTGCCTGGGCGCAGTGCCCGCACAGAGCGGACGAGGCCTGCGACAGGCTCGCTGTCCGCGCAGGATCAGGTCGTGGTATCTGGCGCGGCCTTCCTGACGGATGGCGACCTCGTGAAAGTGGTGGATGTCCCTGCCGCGCATGGCAATGCGCTGGATGACCCAGCCACGGGCAATCCGGCAGCGATGGATGGCGCAGAAAACCTCCCTGCATCCGGAACTGACGAAACTCGTGAGCAAAAGGCTACCACGGCGAAAGGCGTCGATGCGGAGGCGACGGAATGAATTTCTCGTCCTGGTCGATCCGCAATCCCATTCCGGTGGTGAACTGCTGTTCCTGATGCTGACGCTGGCGGGGCTCTACAGCTTCCAGAGCATGCGCATCCAGAACATGCCGGACATGGAATTTCCGATGGTGACGATTGCGGCGTCACTGCAGGGGGCCACGCCCGGCCAGCTGGAAAACGACGTGGCGCGCAAGATAGAAAATGCGCTGGTCAACATCCAGGGCAAGCGTCACATCAGCACCACGCTGGGGGATGGCGCGGTGTCGATGATGGTGGAATTCGAGCTGGACAAAGCCGGTGCAGGATGCCCTGGATGAGGTCCGCTCGGCTGTTCAGGGCGTGCGGGCCGATCTGCCCACGGATGTGCCCGATCCGGTGGTGGACAAGGTGGATCTGGCCTCGCAGCCGGTGCTGGCCTATGCGCTGCAGTCCGACCGGCTGGACGAACAGGAACTGTCGTGGTTCGTCGACAATGACCTGAACCGCCGGCTGCTGGCCCTGAAGGGTGTGGGCAAGGTCACGCGCGTAGGTGGCGTGGACCGGCAGGTGCATGTGGATCTGGACCTGCTGAAGTTGCGGGCACTGGGGCTGACCGTGGGCGATGTCTCCACCCAGCTGCGCAGCAACCAGATCGAGAGTGCCGGCGGACATGCGGACCTGGCCGGCAGCAAGCAGCCGCTGCGTATACTTTCGCGGGTGAAATCGGCCGAGGCTCTCTAGCCGGTGCAGATCACCACGGCTGATGGTCGCCGGCTGCGTCTGGCCGATCTGGGCACCATCACCGACACGGTGCAGGAGCCTACCAGTTCGGCCTGGCCTCGATGGCCAGCGCATCGTGAGCTTGAGGTCAGCCGCAGCGCGGGTGACAGCGAGGTGGATGTGGGACGCCGCGTGCGTGAACTGGTGCAGCAGCTGCGGCAGGAGCGCCCCGACCTGAAGCTGACCGAAACCATGGATTTCGTGTCGCTGGCCAGCGAAACCTACGAAGGCACGATGCACACCCTGTATGAAGGGGCGGTGCTGGCCGTGGTGGTGGTGTGGCTGTTTCTGCGCAACTGGCGGGCCACGCTGGTGTCGAGCCGTGGCGCTGCCGATGTCGGTGCTGCCGGCCTTCATCGGCATGGCGCTTTTTGGCTTCACGCTGAATCAGGTGTCGCTGCTGGCGCTGACGCTGGTGATCGGGGTGCTGGTGGACGATGCCATCGTGGAAATCGAGAATATCGAGCGCCACCTGCGCATGGGCAAGACGCCGTACGAGGCCGCCATGGAGGCCGCCGACGAGATCGGCCTGGCGGTGATCGCCACCACGTTCACGCTGATTGCGGTGTTTCTGCCCACGGCGTTCATGAGTGGCATCGTGGGGCGGTTTTTCAAGCAGCTCGGCTGGACGGCCTCGCTGGCGGTCTTTGCCTCGCTGGTGGTGGCGCGCATGCTCACGCCGATGATGGCGGCGTACCTAGCGGCACCACGCACCACGAGGCGCGCGAACCGGGCTGGCTGCGCCTGCATAGCGCGGGCGTGCGCTGCGCTGGCGCACCGGCGTCAGACGGTCATCTATGCGGTGCTCTTCTTCGTGCTGTCGCTTGCGCTGTCGTCGATGCTGCCATCGGCATTCGTGCCGGCCGACGACAATGACCAGACCCAGGTGACGCTCACCCTGGGGCCGGGGGCAACGCTGGAGCAGACCGAACGGCTGGCCGAACAGGCACGGGAAAAACTGGTGAAGCTGCCGCACGTCAAGCGCGTGTACACGGCCATCGGCGCCGGTTCGCGACGCTTTTCGGGTAATGTGCAGACCACCAACAGTGCCACGCTGACCATCGACATGGGCGCGCGGGCCCATCGTCCCTTCAAGAAGGTGGTCGAGCAGTCGATGCGCGAGGCGCTGGAGGATTTGCCCGGGGCGCGCGTCAAGCTCGGTCTGGGCGGCAATGGCGAGCAGTATGTGGTGGCCGTCACCGGCAATGACCAGACCCGGCCTGACCCTGGCGGCCCGGGCCATCGAAAAGGATCTGCGCACGCTGCGCGGGGTGGGCAACATCACGTCCAGTGCCAATCTGGTGCGTACCGAGGTGATTGTGCAACCAAAGGCTGCGCAGGCGGCCACGCTGGGTGTGACACCGCAGGCGATCAGCGATGCCCTGCGGATTGCCACGCAGGGCGACTATACGCAGCAGCCGCCCAAGCTGAATCTGGAACAGCGGCAGCTCGACATCGTGGTACGGCTGAACAGGGATGCACGCCTGAGCATGGAAGCGCTCAAGCGCATTCCGGTGCAGGGCAGCGATGGGACGGTGATGCTGGGGCAGGTGGCCGGGTTGTCGCTTGGCGGTGGCCCGGCCATCATTTCGCGCTATGACCGCGAGCGCAACATCAATTTCACCATCGAACTGGCGGGAAAAGGGACTGAGCGAGGTGGCCCAGGAGGTGTCGAACCCGCCTTCGGTGAAGCAGCTGCCCGAGGGCGTGCAACTGCAAAAACACCGGCGAGGCCGAAATGATGATCGAGATGTTCAGCAATTTCGGCCCGGCCATGCTGGCCGGTGTGCTGTGCATCTGGGTGGTGCTGGTGCTGCTGTTCCACGAGCTTCCTGCACCTGGTGACCATTCTGTCGGCTCTGCCGCTGGCCATCGGGGGATCGTTCGTGGCGCCGCTGCTGGGTCGCTACGACATGTCACTGCCCGTGCTGATCGGGCTGGGTGATGCTGATGGGCATCGTGACGAAAAATTCCATCCCTGCTGGTGGAATACGCCATCGTGGCCCGCCGCGAGCAGGGCATGGACCGCTGGCATGCGCTGGCAGATGCCTGCCACAAGCGGCCCGGCCGATCATCATGACGACGCGATGGCCTGTCGGCATGCTGCCCGCCATCATCGGCTCGGCGTCCAGCGACACCTCCTTCGTTTCCCCGATGGGGATGACGGTGCTGGGTGGGCTGATCACCCCACGGCGCTGAGCCTGCTGGTGGTGCCGGCGGTGTTCACCCTGCGTGGATGATTTCGGGCAGTGGATGGCGGGATTGTGGCGGCGGGGCGGCAAATCATGATGGGTGGCCGTGTCGAAGTGTGCCCGTATCTGCGCTTCTTCCGCGCGCGTCCTGGACTCATTCGCCCCTGCGCTTTGGGCGCGAAAGGATGGAGGGGCCGCAGGTTTCTCCATGTGCTGTGCCTACGGCAGTGGTGGTTAGCCATCACGGCTCACAGGCCGGACAATGGTTCCGCCATCATGACCAGTGCGCCACTGCCGTCGTGCCCTGGACGCCCCAAAGGGGTACGGGAACGAATGCGTCCATGAAACACTCTGGGCTGCTCACGGTGAATTGCCTGGTCAAAGAAAAACCCTCACGAACGAGACACTCACCCATGACCATGAAAAACCGGATTCACGAAGCCTGCATCCCGACACGACATGACACGCCGCGGCATGCTGCGTGCGGCTGCATGGGGAGCCATGGCTCTGGAACATAGAGCACGCGTGTCCGTGCAGAGGGGCCCCCCAGGCGACCCTGTCCACGGACATCACGGGTGATGAGACACTGGCCAATGCCCTCGTCCTCATCTGGCCAGCAGCCGGCGGGTGGCGGTGGCGCTCATCGAACCTGGTCAGCCTCCCCGGTTTGCCGGATTCGGTGCAGATGAAAATACTGAATTCGAGATCGGCTCCGTGACCAAACCGCTCACCGGTGCCCTGCTGACGGACGCCGTGAACAACGGGGTGCTGACACTGGATACGACCGTCCAGGACATTCTGGCGACCGGGCGGCCGGCTCTGCCATTGCGGATGTGCGCATGGTCGAACTGGCGACGCACACGTGCGGTCTGCCCAATTTCCCGGAAAAAGTGGCAGCGCGGATGGCAACGGTTGCAAATCCGCTCGGTCCCTATTCACCCGGGGATGTCGTCCGGACCGCCCTGCAATCCCCTGTAACTGGGCGGGGAAAAATCAGCTACTGCAGTCTGGGGTCGCCCTGATGGGGCATCTGGTTGCTTTCGTGCAGGGGCGCTCGTGGCGTGATCTGCTTGCAGAGCGTGTACTGGGGCCTTTGGGGCTTCATCACACCTGGAGCCCGGGAACGGAAAGGGAGCTGTATGCCAGAACCGGTGGCCATCCCTCGACCGGTACGAATGCCAATGGCAATCCTGTGCCACCCTGGGCATGTGCAGGCCATGCTCCCGGCCGGCGTGCTCCGTTCGAATGCAGCCGATCGCGTGCTATCTGGAACAGTTGAGTCGGGGCACCGAACCCTGCGGCGAGCCGGCCTGGAGCCTCTGGTGCGTGATGCGTCAGGGGCAGACTGGCTACGCCGTCAACCGGCAGATGGATTTCCGGGATTTTGCCGACGATCCTGTCTATTCGCGCACGGCGGCGCGACGGCCAGGCTTTTCGGCCATTGTGCCTTCAGAGAAAATCCGGGCGGTGTGGTGGTCCTGGACGCGACGGCCGGCAAGCGTGATGAGCTTCGAGGGATTGTGAAGCTGGTCATGGGGGCGGGCTATTGCAGGGGTGGGGTGATGGCGGCTATTGGGAAAAGCGGCCTGCGCTCCGGAACAGTCGGTGATCGGGTTTCAGGGCAAAGGCCCGCAAGGCGGCCGTGCAGAAGTGAGAAGACCGTTACGGTACCGTCGGAAGCATCCCCCCACTCACCCGGTCGTTGCCGCCCAGATCCTGCCGGGTGAACACCGCAGCGAACCCCCGTGCTTCCGCAGCTGCCGCACGGCGGTGCCCTGATCGTAGCCGTGCTCCAGCAGCAGCCAGCCGCCGGGTTTCAGCCAGCACGGTGCCCCGTCGATCAGTACACACAGGTCATCCAGTCCGTCCGTGCCGGCCACCAGCGCCTGTGGGGGTTCGAAGCGCAGGTCGCCTTCGCGCAGGTGATGATCGCCGCTGGCAATGTGGGGCGGGTTGGAGACGATCAGATCGAAGCTGTGTGATGCCGGACGCATGGCGTCCGGCGCAGGTGCCGTGACTTCGGGGGCGCCAGAAGCCGGGGCTGCTGCGTGCGTGTCGTTCCCGGTGTCTGGCGCGGGCGGGTTGACAGCGCATCCCACCAGCTCCCCAGGTGCCACCGGATATCGCGCGCCCCAATGCATTGGCATTTTCTGTCAGCCACCGCCATTGCCTCGAGGCGACGCTCGATCGCATGAACGACGGCCTCCCGATTTCCAGCGCCAGGGTGATGGCAATGATGCCGCTGCCGGTGCCCAGTTCCAGGATGACAGGGCCAATACCCATCATGCGCGCTTTTTCCAGCGCTGCCTCGATCAGCGTTTCCGTATCGGCCGCGGAATCGAGTACGGCAGGCGACACGCCAAACTGCCGGCCATGGAACGCCTGTTCTCCCAGCAGGTAGGCCAGCGGTTCGCCGGCACGGCGGCGGGCTGCGAGGGCTTCGAAGGCGGCAGCAGTATCAGGCGCTACGGCATCGTCGCCATGCGCGATGAACCATGTCAGCGTCCGCCCGGTGATGCGCGCCAGCAGCCGGCGTGCTTCGGCACGCGGCTGATTACTGGCGGCGATGAAATGATCAAAGGAGGGCGTGTGATCGCGGGGTGTCATGTTCAACGGACGCTCCGGAAAAAGGGGCGCTTTGCCATCGCCTTGAGTTCCGCCCTGTCCGCTTCTGTCAGGGAAGGCCGTTCTCCCTGTTCATATCTGACCGTGCTCATGACGCCTCTGTCCCTTTCCTGTGAGCGCCCGGATGCTGCGCCTCACCCCTCCGCCCGCTCCGCGGCCAGCTCCTCCAGCCGGGCCTTCATCAGCGCGTCGGTCAGTTCGTCCAGGTCGCCGTCGATGATGCCCTACGCCGGTAGAGACGTGAGGTTGATGCGGTGGTCGGTCAGCCGGCCCTGGGGAAGTTGTAGGTGCGGATGCGCTCGGAGCGGTCGCCGGAGCCGACGAGGCTCTTGCGGTGGGCGGCGGTTTCGGCGATGCCGGGTACGCCTCGCGGGCGTCGCGCGCAGGCGGGTGAGCAGCACGGTCATGGCCTTGTCGCGGTTGCGGTGCTGCGAGCGGTCGTCCTGGCATTCGGCCACGATGCCGGTGGGCAGGTGGGTGATGCGCACGGCCGATTCGGTCTTGTTGACGTGCTGGCCGCCGGCGCCGGAGGCACGGTACACGTCGATGCGCAGCTCGTCGGGCTGATCTCGATGTCGCCGCTGGGTTCGGCTTCGGCCATGACGGCGACGGTGCAGGCGGAGGTGTGGATGCGGCCCTGGCTTTCGGTGACCGGCACGCGCTGCACGCGGTGAGCGCCGGATTCGTAGCGCAGCCGGCCGTAGACGCTGGTGCCGGTGACCTGCACGATGACTTCGCGGTAGCCGCCCAGCTCGGATTCGCTGGCCGACAGGATCTCGGTCTGCCAGCCGCGCTGTTCGGCGTAGCGGCAGGCTACACGTGCGCAGCAGGTCGCCGGCAAAGAGGGCACTCTCGTCGCCGCCGGTGCCGGCGCGGATTTCGACGATGGCGTTGCGGGCGTCGTCGGGGTCGCGTGGCAGCAGCAGGTATTCGATGCGGGCTTCGGTTTCGCAGGCGGGTTTCGGCGTCAGCGGCTCTTCGTCGGCAAAGTCGCGCAGCTCGGGTCGTTGCGCATCTGGCGGGCGGCCCGCAGGTCGGCGTCTGCCCGCTGCCAGCGGGCATAGTTGTCCAGCACTCGCCGACTTCGGCGTGTTCCTGGTTCAGTTTCCGGAGCAGGGGCGATGTCACGGCCGATGTCTTCGCTGGCCAGCTGGGCGTTGAGTTCGTCCAGCCGGTTCTGCAGGCGGTCCAGCTGGGTCCGCAAGGAGTCTTTCATGGGATGCGCCGGAAGATTGTCGCCATCATTCTACCGATGGCCGTGAAGCTCGGCGAAGCATGTGGCAAGACCCTGCCGTTGGCACCGTGTGGGGGCTGGGACGTTGGCGTGATGTGTCTGTCAGCCCGGCGGGAGGGCGCATGCTGCGCGAGCAGACGGGCGGACAGGCGGAACAGGCAGACGGTGCCGTTTCAGTGTCGCTCGCCGCGGGGCCGGGAACAGGCCGGTCAGCAGGTTGGCCAGTTCGTCGTTCTGGCCGCCGTGGCGCGACAGCAGGGGTGGTGGGACCGTGCATGAACTGGCCGTCAGCGCCTTCGAGAGCGCTTTCTCGAGCACGACGGCCGGGTCTTCGCCTCTGGCCAGCATTTTCTGGGCGCGCTCCACTTCCTGGCGGCGGACGGCGTCGCCGCGGGCGTGCAGCTCCTGGATGAGGGGCACGCTCTGGCGCTGCGACAGCCAGGCCATGAAGGCGCTGACCTGCGTATCGATGATGCTCCGGCTTTCGGCCACGGCCAGCCGCCGGCCTCGAGGCCGGCATCGACCACTTCGCGCAGATCGTCGACGGTGTAGAGGAACACGTCGTCCAGCCGCGAGACTTCGTCTTCGATGTCACGCGGGACGGCCAGGTCGATCATCAGCACCGGGCGGTGGCGGCGCTGGCGCACGCTGCGCTCGACCATGCCCAGCCCGATGATGGGCAGGGTGCTGGCGGTGCACGAGATGACCACGTCGAAGTTTTCCAGCTGGGCGGGCAGCTCGGACAGGGCCATGACGCTGGCGCCGAAGCGTTCGGCCAGCGGACGGGCGCGCTCCAGTGTGCGGTTGGCGATGACCATCCGTTTGGGGTGTGGCGCCCAGTGGGCGGCGCAGAGTTCGATCATCTCGCCGGCGCCGATGAGCAGCACCGAGCAGTCGGCCAGCCGTTCGAAGAGCTGTTCGCCCAGGCGCACGCTGGCGGCCGACATGGACACCGACTGGGCGCCGATGGCCGTTTGTGTGCGCACTTCCTTGGCTACCGAGAACGAGCGCTGAAAGAGCTGGTGCAGGTGGCTGCCCAGCATCTGCGAGTCCTGCGCGACGCGCACGGCGGCCTTCATCTGGCCGAGGATCTGCGGCTCGCCCAGCACCATCGAGTCAAGCCGCTGGCTACGCGGAAGGCGTGGCGCACGGCACCCTGGTTGGGCAGCAGGTAGAGGTGCTCGGCCAGGTTGCCCTCGGCGTTGACGCCCCGGTGGCGGCCGATCCATTCGGTGAGCGCCGGGCCCGCCTCGTCCGGCGCGTCGGTTTTACAGTAGATTTCGGTGCGGTTGCAGGTGGAGAGAATGGCGGCCTCGGGCGCCAGTGACTGCAGGTGACCGCGCAGGTCGGACAGGGCATCACCGATCGCTTCCCGGGTGGGGAAGGCGAGTTTTTCACGCAGCGCGACGGGCGCCGTGTTGTGGTTGAGGCCCGAGGGTGAGCAGCGCCATGTCAGATTGCCTGCTGAACCCCGCATGGCTCGGGTGACGGTATGCCATGTTGGCGGATTTTAAACGTTGTGGCCTGTCTGGGGCAGGCTGATCTCGAAGACTGCCCCCGCCGGCATGATTGAACACCTGAATGGTACCGCCATGTCGCATGATGGCTTTGTGAACCATGGCAAGTCCGAGCCCGGCGCTGCCCTTGGCGGACCGGGGACCAGTGGTTTCGCTGCCGGCCGACTGCCAGAAGGGCTTGAAGATGAGCGCCTGTTTGTCGGGCGGTACGCCGAGGCCGTGATCGCGGATGGTGATGATATAGCGGGCGCCCTCGACGGTGAGGGCCAGTTCGATGCTGCTGTCGACGGGACCGTGACGTATGCCGTTCTCGACGAGGTTGGAGAAGGCACGGCGCAGCAGGTCGGCGTCGCAGCGCAGCACGGCGGCCTCGCCGGGGGTGAAGCCCAGGCGGATCTTCTTGGCGTTGGCGGAAAACCAGGCCAGATCCACGACTTTCGGTGATCAGGTCGTTGAGGTCGTGGTCTTCGGGCTGGATGGGCTCGATTTCGGCGCGGGTGTAGGCCGAAAGCCGTCGGTCAGTTCGAGGGCGCGGCGCGACTGGCGGGCCAGTTCACCGAGGCCGGCATCACGGTCGGCACCGTCGGTGGTGTGGCGCAGCTTTTCGATGATGGCGAGGATGGTGGCCTGGGGCGAGCGCAGGTCGTGCGACAGGAAGGAGAGGGTCTCTTCCCGTTCGCGGTCGGCCAGGCGGCGGGCGGTGAGATCGACGAACTGGATCAGCCAGCGGCGTTCTTCGGCATTGGCCCCAGTGGCGCTCACGTCCACGCGCCAGTGCCGGCCCTGCCGTCCTGGTACTCGCCGGCCAGCTGCGAGGGTTCGTTGCGGAAGTCGGCGGGCAGCTTGCCGAAGATGCTGGTGAAGCACGCCGACAGGGTGGGGCAGCATTCGCCGGTGTCGCCAAAGGCATTCAGGTAACGCTGGTTGCGCAGGATGGGGCGCTGTTCGTGGTCGGCCACCAGCACGGGGTGGGGCAGGCTCTGCAGGCTGTCCGACGGGAAGCGGTTGAGCTGGGCGACCTGCTGGGTGGCTACCTGCACGCGGTTGAGCTGGGCCGAGATGGGTCGTGCGAGACGCCGGCGGGGCAGTCGGTGCCGAACACGCCGCCGAACAGCTCCAGCGAGCGGGCCTGACGCAGCAGACCGGCGGAGGCGGCCGACAGCCGGCGCCAGTTCCAGCAGCGGGTAGCCCAGGCTGATGGCGGTCAGTGCGCCACCCGGGGCCAGCCACCAGCCCAGGTGGAAGGCCAGCAGGCTCACGCCCAGCAGCAGGCCGTTGGCCACGGACACCACGACGAGGCCCATGGCGGGGCTGGTGCAGAGCAGCAGCATGGTGACCAGCACGAGCACGATGTCGGGGCTACCTGCAGGCCGCCCGAGAGCGGCTGCTCGTGTGGCGGTGATCAGCGCCTCGGCGGCAGCGGCGTGCAGTTCCAGTCCGGAGATGCGCCGCGGTTCGGCGTTTTTCGAGGGGGCTGACGAAGAAGTCGCCCGAGCCGATGGCGGTGCTGCCCAGCAGCACCTTTGCGTCCCTGCAGCTGCAGCGGTGAGACATCGCCGCGCAGCAGGGCGGCGGCCGAGATGCGCGGGGGCAGCTCCTTCAGCGCGCCGGGCAGCAGGGGATCCTGCACGTCCCAGCGCCGGTCGAGCAGCATGTTCAGGGTTTTCGTTGCGGTTGGTCTGGGCGCGGCGGTCGACCAGCGCCCAGACAGGGGCCGGCAGGTGCCCTTCTTCCATGTAGAGGCCACGCACCAGGCCATCGCGGCCGGTGTGGAAGGTGATGTGGCCCAGCGTGTTGCCGGCCGCGATGAGATCCAGCGGGTAGAGGGGCAGGTAGTTGTTGGTGCCTTCTTCCTTGCCCACGGCCAGGATGATGCGGGTGCCCTGGCGGGCCGCGTTCTGCAGGGCGTTGCGCAGCAGCTGGTCATCGTGCGGGCGGGCCGAGACCTCGGCAAACAGGATGTCGATGGCCAGCGCCTCGGGTGGCCTTCGGCAATGCGGTTGATCAGCGCGGCAATGACCGGCCGCGACCACGGCCAGCGGCCGATCTGCAGCATGCTGATGTCATCGATATCCACCAGCACCACCTGGCCGCTGGGGAGGCGGGCGTCGGTGCCGAGCGCCAGGTCGTAGAGGCGCAGGTTCAGATAATCGACCGGTGAGGCATGGCCTTCACCATTGGTGGGGTCGGGGATGCGCTGGTTGATGGTCAGATGCTGCAGCCAGGGGCCGAACCAGATGGTGAGCAGCAGCAGGACGGCCGTCAGCAGGCTCCATTCGAGCAGGGGCCGGTCGCGCGGGGCAGAGCGGGCCATGCGGCCCAGCGAGTCGCCGTGGGGTATGCACGATAGCGGGATGTGAAATCGGTGGCGGCCGGATCCCGTGCCGCCCGGCGCGGGTTGCAGGGTCCGCCGCAAGGCGGGTTTCTGGGGTGTCTGGCTTTCTGCGGGCCTGTGACGCAGGCCGTGTCAACGGCCCGGACCAGCTGATCACCATGCGCCGCGTGGATGGGCTCTCCATCACTGGCCCGGACGAAAGGGCGGGGTTTGGCTTCCACGATCGGGGCATCGACCTTCAGCACGAAGCGCTGGGCGGCACTGAAGGGCCCCTGTTTCTGGTGCGCGCCTTCGCCTTCGATGGCCGCCACCCGCCACCAGCGGGCCAGCGCCTGCGGTATCGGGCTGGATGCGGGCCGAACGGGCATCGACCACCGTGTCGTGCAGGATGGTGCGGAAGTCGGCGTCGGCCGCCACCTGCAGGCGGTAGCGCTGCGGCAGGGCCACCTCGTCCGGCACGGTCTGCCAGGCGAACATCAGCGGATGGTCGCGGTTGACCTGTACTTCGGCGGCCTGTGGCTGCAGTTTCGGCGGCAGCGGGCGGGCCAGGATGCTGATCTCAGCCAGCCCGGCATAGCCCTCGATGCCGGTGGGGCTGATGCGGCTGACGCGCACGAAGTGCGGCCCGTCCCGCCGCGAGGGCAGGTGAAGGCCGGGGGCCTGGGTGCGGGTGTCGAGCACCATGGCGCCGAAGTCCCTGCCGGTGGAAACTTCCACGTGCCAGGCTGCGGTCTGGGCGTCGCGGGCGGGCAGGGGCAGTTGTGGCGCGGTTTCGTGCAGGTGCGGCCCGACAGGGTGGTCAGCCTGGGGGCGGGGGCAGCGGGGTGACGGTGGGCTTGCCTTTGGCGGTGAACCAGGCGCCCTGGCCGGCATCGACCGGGGTGGTGCTGCGCCTGTTGCCGGCCGCCACCTGGCCGCGCAGTACCTCGACGGTGCTGCGTTTGTTTTCGGCGTGCACCCGGAAGTGCGTGCCGCGCACGGCGGCGTTGCCGGATGGGGTGCGAATGTTGAGCGGCCGCGAGCGTTTGCCCGGGGAGTCGGGTTCGATGCCACCGTGTCGCAGCAGAAAGCCGGCGTCGAGGTCCTTCGCCGTGGTAGGCGCGCAGGCGCTCAGCCGCACCTCGGTGGCCGAGGGAATGCGCAGGCGGGTGCCGTCGGGCAGGGTGATCAGGGCGGCACTGTCGGGACCCGTTTTCACGGTGGTGCCCTCGGGCAGATGGTCGCCATCGTGGGCGGGCTTGCCGTTGATCTTCACCTCGTTGGAGGCGGTTTCGAGCGTGGCCCTGTTCGGCGTGGCTTGGCCAGCCGGGCAGCAGCCGAAGCGTGGTGCCGGGCTGCAGGCGGCGGGGACGCGGGATGTCGTTGAGCTTCTGCACGTCATGCCAGCGTTCGGGCGTATCGAGAAGGTGCTGCGACAGGCCCAGCAGCGTGTCGCCGGGCTGGACGGTATAGAGAATTTCGCCGTTGCTGCCCGGGCGGTTGTAAGGGCCGGCGGGGGATGTACTGCCAGCCGCCGTGTCGGTACTGGCGTGGGGTGCTACCAGCCGCAGTGCCCTTGCGGGCGGATGTGGGGGCGCCGGGCGCCGCGGACGGGGCCGGATGGGCCGGTGTGCCGGATGCGGCTGCAACCAGGTCGCCGGGTCGTGCCCGTGTGGAAGGGCACCTCGGGCGGGCTGGCGATGCCCACCGTGGCGGGCAGATAACCCAGCGCCGCCAGCAGCAGGGCGCCTGCACCCCTGTCGCACTCCCCGTCCGCTGCTGCCGCGGCCTGGCCTGTCCATCATGGCAAATGAAACTCCGGGAACGGCTGGCTCAGGCAGCCGGGGCCGGCGCGGGCTGCTCGTCGTCTCGCTGCGCAGGCGCTCCAGACGATAGCCGTAGCTGTGCACACGGGGCCAGCAGGTAGCCGCTTTTCGGGGCGCAGCGTGAGCTTGCTGCGCACGCGCGAAACGTGGGTGTCCATGGTGCGCGACGGCACTTCGAGTCACGTCCTCAGACGGCTGCGGATGTGGCCGCGCGACGGCGACGCCGATGTTGTTCAGGAAGAGCAGGGCGAGCTGGAACTCTTTTCTGGGTGAGTTCTACCAGGCGGCCGCTGTCCTGCACCGTCTGACGCTGCAGGTCGAAGCGGAAGCGGTCGTACTCCGAGACCGTGCCACGCTGCGTCACCGAGGCCGGCGCGACGCACCAGCGCCTTGAGGGCGGGCGCGCAGCTCACCGGCGCGGGCGGGCTGACGAGGAAGTCGTCGGCACCGGCGTCGAGCGCGCTGATCACTTCGGTTTCGGCATCCTGCGAGGTCAGCGCACCAGCACCGGCAGTGGGTTCTGCGTTCGCGCAGCAGCTCGCACCAGCGCCTTGCCATCCATGCCGGGCAGCATCAGGGTCGACGATGCAGGCATCGAAACTTTCGCGCGGCAGCGCGGCCAGGGAACGAGGCCGCCTCGCTGAACAGATGGCGGTGTCGCCCTCCACACTCAGCGAGTGGACCAGCTGGGAGGCAACCGCCTTGTCGTCTTCTATGATTGCAATTCTCATCAGCTTATTCTATGGCACGCCTCCCGGTGATAACACCGATGTTTCATTCCGGGGACGAAGTTTGTGTAAAAAGGTTGTCTGGACGCCACTGTTTCTGGCCCGGTGTCCGGCGAAAACGCTGCTGTCCCCAGCATCGGAAACCCCTGTGAACTGCAGGGTTTCCGGCCGAAGCGGCCTCCGGTGCGCGGACGTCCGAAGCGGCAGGGGCATCGGACACCCGAAGCCCCAGTCATGGCGCGCCGGCACGCCGCACGGGGCCCGTCATGCCCTCGCTGCCCGACAGGCCGGACTGGATTCCCTGTCGCACGCAATACGGCAAGCGTGACTGGGCGTCAGTCGTTGCCGCTCTCCGCTGGCCGCCTTCAGGAACAGCCGGTAGGCCGGATGCTCCGATTCATTGGGTGTGAGGGTACCCCAGTGCGGCCAGGGATTGCTCGTAACGATTGCGTTCCGTCAACGGTACCTGAATCCCCGCCAGGATGCGTCCAAAATCCGACCCGTGATTGCGATAATGGAACAGCGAGATGTTCCAGCCCCCCGGTGCCAGCGCTTCCAGAAAGCGCATCAGCGCCCCGGCCGCTCGGGAAACTCGAAACGGTAGAGCACTCGTCGGTGGCCAGCGCCGACCGGCCGCCGACCAGATGGCGCAGGTGCAGCTTGGCCAGCTCGTCGTCGGTGAGGTCCAGCGTCTCGAACGGCCTCGCGGAAGCGCCGGGCAAACTCCGCCGCCTCGCTGCGGCCGCTGACCTGGATCCCTACATAGATATGGGCGCGGTCCCGATCTGCAATGCGGTAGTTGAATTCGGTGACGTTGCGTGAGCCGAGCATCCGGCAGAACGTCAGGAAGGCGCCCGGCCGCTCGGGGATGGTGGACGGCAAACACGGCCTCGCGCGATTCGCCGATCTCGGCGCGCTCGGACACGAAGCGCAGCCGGTCGAAGTTCATGTTGGCACCACTGGCTACGGCCACCAGCGAGCGGTCCCGGCAGCCCTCGCGTTTGGCCCACGCCTTCAGGCCGGCCAGGGCCAGCGCGCCGGAGGGTTCCAGGATGGCGCGCGTGTCCTCGAAGGCGTCCTTGATGGCGGCGCAGATCTCGGTCGTTGTCGACGAGGATGATGTCGTCGACGAACCGCGGCAGAGCGCAAAGGTCCGTCGCCCACGCGCTTGACGGCGGTGCCGTCGGCAAACAGGCCCACGTCGTTCAGCGTGACCGGCGCGCCCTCGGCCAGGGACTGGCGCATGGCGTCGCGTCGGTGGTCTCGACACCGATGACCTTGATGCCCGCCGCACGGCCTTCACGTAGGCGGCCACGTGCCGGCAAGCAGCCCACCGCCGCCGATGGCCACGAAGATGGCATCGAGCGGTGCGCGTGCTGGCGCAGGATCTCCATGCCGATGGTGCCCTGCCGGCAATCACGTCCGGACTCGTCGAACGGATGGACGAAGGTCAGCCCCTGCTCGGCCTGCAGCTTCCAGCGCGTGCTGGTAGGCGTCGTGAAGGACTCGCCATGCAGCACCACCTCACCGCCCCGGGCGCGCACGGCGTCCACCTTCAGTGCGGGCGTGGTGGTGGGCATGACGATGACGGCCCGGCAGCCCAGCTTGCTGGCCGACAGGGCCACGCCCTGCGCATGGTTGCCGGCCGAGGCGGCGATGACACCCCGGGCCCGCTCCTCGGGGCTGAGCAGGGCCATCTTGTTGTAGGCGCCGCGCAGCTTGAAGGAGAAGACGGGCTGCGTGTCCTCGCGCTTGAGCCATACCTGATTGCCGATGCGGGCCGACAGGGCCGGGGCCGGATCCAGCGGGTTTCGTCCGTGATCTCGTAGACGCGGGCGTTCAGGATCCGTTTCAGGTATTCGATGGACATGGGTGCGACAGAAAAGCCGGTGAGGTAGGAAGAAGGGTGTCCGATCATGGGGAATGCTGTGCAGGGCGCGCGTCACGGACGAACCGGTTCATGACACGCTTCAGAGGCCAGTGAGTGGCTCATGATCCGGCCAGGGAGGGCCGGACACACAACCGCACAGATTCGTGGCGGTGCCCAGGAAGCCTCTAGCAAAAGCCTGCGGCACTTGGCCTGTCGGTGTAGCAAAGCCCAGGCGACTCTTTAGCCTGTCGGCGTGAGCAAAGCCCCTGCGGCACGTTGGCCCGTCAGCGTGAGCAAAGTCCTGCGGCACTTCTGCCTGCCAGCGAGCTGCAACACCCATAACACCTGGCAGGCAACCCCTATAATACGGCGCTTTCCGGCGCGGGGCCGGTTTTTCGTGCCCGGTCTTTCATGGCGCGTTCGGGCGCGTTTCATTCCCTCCCGCTGCCTCTGCGGGACCATGCTCGAATCCTTCGTCACCCAGGTGATCGCCTGGTTCGCCCTGCCCAAAAACGGGCTGGCCACCGTGTTTCTGGTGTCACTCATCTCGGCCACACTGCTGCCACTGGGTTCGGAGCCGGCCGTGTTTGCCTATGTGTCGATGCGGCCCGATCTGTTCTGGCTGGCCATTCTGGTGGCCACCGTGGGCAACACGCTGGGCGGTGTCGTCAACTACTGGCTGGGCCGTGGCGCCAAGCAGGTGGTGGCGCCGAGCGCGAAAGCCATTACATGCGCTGGTTCGAACGGCTGGGGCCGAAGGTGCTGGCGTTTTCCTTTCTGCCGGTGGTGGGCGACCCGCTCTGCGCCGTGGCCGGCTGGCTGCGCCTGCCGCTGCTGCCCTGCACGCTCTGGATGGCGCTGGGCAAGCTCATTCGTTACATCGCCATGACGGCTGCGCTGATGTGGGTACCCGAGCTGGTGGACGGCGCTGAAGAACTATTCTGGAGCAGGACGGGGGAAGGGGACCGGCATGGCCCGACTATAGCAACAAAGCGTGTCAGTTATGGCCCTCGATGTGGGGTTTGGGCAACGTCCGGCCAGCCTTTCACGCCATGATCTGGGCTGGCTGTCCGTTCTGCTCCGATGGTGCAATCTCGCGCATGGCCCTGCCGAGTAGTCTGCCGGGTTGCAGGTGACCGTCGGGAAGACGGTGTTGCGACGCTAACTTCCTGTTTGCAGGGAAAAATTTTCGTGCAGGACGTGACGCTTCGGGGCAACATGATGCAACACTCTGGCGAGACTGCTCGGAAAGCGCGCGCAAAAGCTGGCACTTTGCAGAGGCTGCAAGGCGTTTTGTGAAGTGTTTCGGGGTGAGGATGCACGTTTCTGCCACGGAGTGCAATATTATATGAATAGGTGTTATCCCTGAAAGAGGTTGTTGACACGTGGGCCTACCCCATCCTATCGCCTGAAAATTGCATTCGCACCTATTGTTTACAGGAGTCTTTTCATGCCACCCCAGTCGTCGGCCGTGCTGCCTGCCACCGCAGCTTCGGTCCAGTCCCCGCAACCACCAGTATTCGGCCGAGCATCTGGCCGTCATCACTGCTGATGGCCGTCATGACGGCGCTGGCTGTTGCACTGATGGTCGTCGTCACCCGCTGGTTTGCCGACCTCGATGCCGTTCCCGGCCCCTGGCCGACAGCCCTCACTGGCCGAAGGCAGCTTCCGTCGTGGGTGGCGCCATTGGCATTCTGGCCATGTCGGTCGGCATGCTGGTCATCTGGTGCGCCTGGTCAAACGTCTGGTCCGGCAGTGGACCGGATCGGCTGATCCCGGTTTTCGATACACCTGTCCGAAGGTGTCACGCCTGTTTGCGCTTTGCTGCGACATTTGCAGCATCGGCGCAACATTTCCATGAAAGAATGACAGCATCGGGGCCTGCCCTTTATTCATTGCGCTGTCATGCCTTTCTCCCCTGTCGTCACTCCGTCGTTCCTCCCGGCGTTCTGCTGCATCTGCCGGGACTGCCGCTGCCGTCACATCCGTTGATGCAGGCGGGCCCCAGTCGTGCAGCCTCCGCATATCGTCTCCCCAGCCGCTGCGCGCACGTGCCGGCTGGCTGGCCGTTCGCTGCTGACCCTGATGGTGGGGCTGCTCGCCGCCAGCAATGGAGAGGCAACCGGCAGCGCAGGCGGGCCATCGGTGCGGCGCCCAACATGGGGCGTTAAGGGACGTACCGCGCTGATGCAGAAGCAGCATGGGCAGCTCAAGAGCATCCAGCTCAAGAATGGCTCGCCCGCTGCGGGGACGGCTGCCCGGTTGCCCGATCTGCCGCGGCTCACGCAAGGCCGTGCCGGCAGCCGATCCCGTCTATGGCAACTGCGTGCTGCGGGTGACCGAACACGCCAAGGAACCGCCGGTGCGCTGCCCGGCACGACTATTCCCGCCGTCAGGCCTTCAGTACGCCGATGGCAGCCGCATCCTGATCGCGTCCAACGACGGTACCTGGCACCCTGTACGATGGCCGACCATGGAGTACGTCGACGAGCTGGACGGCCCGGCTGGCGACGCCGAACTGCAGTGGCACCCACCAACCCTGATCTCATCTATTACATGCCCAGCAACGGTCTGGGCATGGAACTCTACGAGCTGAACGTCAGGACGGGCTCCAGCCGCACCGTGGCCGAGTTCGGCGACCGCCTGAAGAAGTTCTGGCCGGATGCCGCGCCGCCTGGACCAAGGCCGAGGGGGCGCCGTCGGCCGATGGGCGCTACTGGTGCTTCATGGTGGACGATGCCGAGTGGAAGTCACTGGGCGTGTTTGCCTGGGATATGAAGGAAGACCGCATCCTCGGCAAGATGGACACGCATGGCGACCGTCCCGATCACGTCAGCATGAGCCCGGGCGGCAAGCGCTGCGTGGTGTCGGGCGACACCGAGGGCGTGGGCACACGGGCCTGGACGCCTCGACTTCAAAAATCCACCCAGGTGCATCACAAGTCGGAACACTCCGATATGGCCTTCGATGCGCAGGGACGTGACGTGTACGTGTCCATCGACTATCAGAGCGATGGGGGCGACGTGTTCATGACCGACCTCGAAACCGACAAGCGCACCGTGCTGTTCAAAACGTATCTCGATCACAGCGCCGACGGCCGTGCAGACTCCTCCGGCCGCGCTTCAAAAAGCCCGGCTGGGTGCTGCGTCCACCTACGCGGCCGACGGCAAGCGCCAGTGGCTGCATCGAGAAGCTGATGGCCGTGAGCCTGACGCCCAATCCGCAGGTGAAGGAGCTGGCCTTCCATCACGGGGCCTACAACGGCTACTGGACCGAGCCGCAGGCCACCGTCAATCCGGACTTCACACGCGTGCTGTTCAACTCCAACTGGGGCAGCCGCAGTGACATGGACATCGACAACTACATGGTGGTGCTGCCCGAAGATGCCGTGAAGAGCACTGTCTTGGCAGGGCGCCTGCCCGTCGTGTGGGCTCGCACGGCATACGCCAGCCGGGTGACAGCCGGCGATGCGCGGCGCGGGGCGCCCGGGGTTTTGCGGAATGGTCCCCGTAACGGTAGGATGCAGGCAAGGAGTGTGCCCTCATGAACCATCCCGCCGATTCCACCGTCCCGCCCCGTCCGGGCACTGGCGTGCCTGCTGCGCCTGCTGCCTCGCATGCCGGAAGCCGCCAGCGGGCCTGTTTCCCGACCGCCCGCTGTGCCAGGCGCAGCACGAAACCGTGCTGTGGCAGGACGCGCGGCTGCGCATCATCCATGTGCCCCACGAGCCGGGGCCGCCCGCGTACTTTCGGGTGATCTGGCAGCGCCACTGCCCGAAATGACCGATCTGGAGGAGGGCGACCGGCGCCATCTGTGGCAGGTGCTGACGCAGGTGGAGCAGGGCATGCGGCTGCATTTCCAGCCGGTTAAGATCAACCTGGCTGCCTTTGGCAGCAGGTGCCGCACCTGCACTGGCATCTCATCGGTGCCGCTGGCCGTCCGATCCGCAGCTTTCCGGGCTCGGCCTGGTCGCCCGTGGTGCGGCCGGATGGTTCGCCGGAACAGCAGGCCGGCTGCCCGGGTGGCCGAACGGCTGCCCGCCTTCCGGCAGTGGTTGGCGCAGCAGCTGGCCGCACGACTTGGGCACAGCAGCTGGCAGTACGACTTTTTGTCTGGAACACCCGGCACAGGGTATGAACGATCATCCGCATGTCGGGCGGCAACTGTCAATCGCGTTTTCTGAACACCGCACAGGGAACATGAACCCCGCCCGGGTGCGACAGGCTTGCAGCATGCGCCTGGAGGCCAGAGGTCGCCCGCCGGCGCATGACGGCAGTGATCAGTTCACCTGAACGCGCAGGAAAGCAGCAACGGGCCATCGACCACTTGTTCACGCCGGCTTCATTGACCAGACCGGCAATGATGGCCTCGTTGCGCTTGCTGTGCCACGAGAAGCTCTTGTGTTTGGCCGACAGGGCGTCGGAGGTGGTGTAGCGCGGAGCCCGAGGCGGCCGGACCTCGTTCAGCGTGTAGACCTTGCTGGCGAAGGTCAGTTCGACCACGGCATCACCTGCCTGGCCTTCGGGCGGCATCTTGTAGGTGGCCAGCACGTCTTCGGTGCGGACCAGCCCCAGCCTGCGCCTCTTGGTCGGCGACGCAGCTCATCGTCATCGTGGCCGTGGTGACCAGGCTGCTGGCCGGGGGCATCTGGGCGGCGTTTTTGGTGGACTGGTCCGGCTGCGGCCCCGCCATAGCATCGTGGCCTCATGCGAAGGCTGCGGAGGGCGATGACATGGTGTTGCAGGCGGCGGTAGCAGCGCCGCGACGACGGTGGTGGCGCCGGCGCCTCGGCGGGTGACAGGAAGGACGTTTGAACATGGAGAAACTCCTGCAGGGAATGCCAGTGGCATGCGGTGTGCTGCCCATGCGTCTTGCCGGCCGTGCCCTGAGTACGGCGGTCTGTCATGCTAACCGCTGGGGATTTCATGGAAACGTCGACATGCTCGTTCGCGACGCATACGTCCATGACACGCCGGGGCATCAAGATTAACAGAGTCTGCGTGCCGCATTGCCGACCGTTCGTCTGTTCGTTCCCGGCCGCTATGCGGTCCAGCCACGTCGTGCGGCGGGGCAGGGAAGAGTTGTCGTATCCCAGTGCGTGTTATGGACTTTCATTCGTCCCTCCGCCCCTTGGCGTGTAGGACAGGGTGGCAGACCACAGAACCTCAAGGGCTTTCAGGTCGCCGCCAGCACGGCATGCGATGCCGGAAAGGCGCAGGGCGTGCCTCGAATCATGGCCGGTCTGACGTCATACACACCTACTCCCCACCAATATCGTCGTTCACGCCGCGCTCGCGCGGAGCTGGTGGTCGATTTCAGCGACGGCGCGTCCTTTTCACTACAGCTTCGAGTTCCTGCGGGTGAATTCCGCCCCGGCCGAGGTGCAGGGCATTCGCCGGATCAGGCGGTGCAGCGTAGTATGGCAAGCAGAACGTCACCATCACCGACATCGAACCGGTGGGCCATACGCCATTCAGCCCACGTTCAGCGACGGACACGCTTCCGGTATCTACCCGGACTATCTCTACCGTATCGGTCGGGATCATGACCGATCTGGGCCGAATGACCGACCGACGCCAGACACGCGGATTGGAGCCGCAGATGGAGGGCGCCTCCCCGAAGAAATCCGCTGTGGCGGCGGTGGTTGTGGTGGCGGCCATGGGTCAGGCGGGGCGGCTGCGGCGGGTGAGTGGCTCTTGGTATTGCAGATGCCAGGGGCTGGGCGGGCGCCTCGACCGTCTCCACTTGCGCCTGTCTGGCCCATTCTGAGCCGTTTGAGTCGTTTCGAGTCGTTTGAGCCTGCTGGGTCTGTTTTGGGGATTTCTGAGCCCATGGCAGTCGGCCTGGCGGGGCGGGCGGCAGTCCATGATGGCCGTTCATGCCGATGGACTGTCGACGCTGAACATCCGCATGCGTGAGGGGCGTACTATCTGTATGCGTTGAGGGGTGGCGACGGCATGTTCGAAGCGGCCTTTGCGGCCGGTCGCAGCGGCGTGATCGGGTTGGCGTAATATCCGGCTGTGGCGCATGCCGGCTGCAGGGCTTTGCTCTGTGGCCGCTGCGCCGTGCCCGCCTGCCGGGTACGGCTCAGGGCGGGTGTCCATGGCCTGTGTTCATGGTTGCACATCTGCGCCACCGTCTGCCGTTTCTTCGCATTGCCAGGCCATTCCGTCGTTTCAGGAGCTTCCCGTGTCCGACACCCAGCAGAAAACCCACTTTTGGTTACCAGCAGGTCGATGCCGCCGAAGGCCGGGCTCGGCGCGGCGTTCGACCTGCACAGCCGCTACGACCTGATGAACGACCTGATGTCCGGCGGTCTGCACCGGGTCTGGAAGCATTTCACGGTGGGGCAGGCGGCGTCCCGTGGCATGCGGGTGCTGATCTGGCCACCGGCAGCGGGACCTGGCCTGTGCCATGGCCCGCAAGCCCGGCGCGGAGGTGTGATGACTGACATCAACGCCGCCATGCGCTCGACGTGGCTGCGACCGGGCGCCCACAACACGGCCTGTCGCTGCCCACCGCAGGTGATGCCGAGCGGCTCGCCATTCCCCGACAAACACTTCGATCGCGTCACGCTGGCCTCGGCCTGCGCAACATGACCAATCAAGGAGTGGCTCCGAGAAATCCACCGCGTCCTCAAGCCCGGTGGCAGGCGCCGGTGCTGGAGTTCTCGAAGGTGTGGAGCTGCGCGCCGTCTGCAGTCGATGCCTTCTTCATCACGTCATTCGCCATCGGCAAAGCGTCACCACGAGCCGACAGCTACCGCTACTTCCGGTCATCCATGCACCCGACCAGGGACACGCTGGCAGATGTTACGGGCTGAGCCGCTGCGCACCAACATGACGGCGGGCGTCGGCGCTGCATCAGGTGCGGCTGGGCTGATCGCCAGGGCCGTCGAACCGGTGCCCATGCCGCGTGAGGATGTCCGGATTGCCTTTGCGAGCCGGCGGTAGCAGGGGGCCACGGCGGCAGGGGGTACTCGCCGTTGCTTTTGACCTGGCGGCAGGTGGCTGACGTAACAGGTAGTGCCGTCGCCTGTCGGACGGCTCACCGGCAGCGCCTTCCCGCAATGTGATGCCGACCGTTGTATTTTTGCGCGTCGTCCCCATCTGCGGGACGGATGGCCGCTGTGCGTCTGCCTGCGTTGCCGGCCTGTTCCGCGGGATGGGCGCCCGTTTCGGTCGTTCACCGCCGAGATTCTATTGCCCAACCCACTTTGCTCAGATTGGACAGAGGAACTTCCATGAAGAAATTTTTGATGATGCTGATGGTCGTGCCCGCCAGCTCGGTCATGTCTCATGACCGATTCGGCCGAAGCCGCCCGTATCGGGTGGCGGCCGCAGCGTCGGTCGTCACGAACAGCACGGTGAACGCGCCGCGCCTGCCCAGCAGAACGCCTATGGTCGCCAGCAGGGCGCCGCTGCCCAGCAGCAGAATGGCCGTCGTCCCGGCTTCGGCATGGGGCTGCTGGGTGGGCTGGCCGCCGGTCTGGGCCTGAGCGCCCTGGCCAGCGCCTTCGGCCTGGGCGAGGGCTCGGCGTCTCTCATGATGCTGCTGCTGGCTGCTGGGGCGTTCATCGCCTTCCCGCATGTACAGCCAGCGCATGGCCCAGCAGCGAACGGCTGCAGGGGCCGGGGCTGGTAATGGTCAGGCTGGCCTGCGCAATGCGCTGGGGCGGCGGTCTGGATGCCATGCTGCGCCAGAACGGCGCACAGAATGGCCAGGCCGGTTTCCCCGGTGCTGCCGCCCAGGGGGGCGCCGGCAGCATGGCCCAGGGCAGCGCTTTTGGTGATGCAGCCGCGCAGGACGGCGCCGCAGGGCGGGTGACTACACGGCCGCCATGCAGGTGCCGGCCGGTTTCGACACCGAGGGCTTCGTGCGCCAGGCCAAGGTGTAGCCCGTGCGTCTGCAGGCTGCGTTCATGCGAAGAACAGCGACGATCTGCGCGAGTTCACCTCGCCCGAAATGCTCGCCGAACTGAACGTCGACATGATGCAGCGCGGTGATGCACCGCAGACTACCGAGGTGGTCGAGCTGACGCCGAGTTGCTGGGCATGCACCAGGATGGTGCGCAGCAGGTGGTCAGCGCATTTCAGCGGCCTGATCCGTGAAGAGCCCAACACGCCGGCGCAGCCTTTGCCGAGGTCTGGAACTTCGCGTCCGGCCTCCGGGGCTTCCGCTGGGCTGCGTCTGGCCGGCATTCAGCAGCTGAACTGATGGCTGACTGACGTCGGTGTGGTCCGCTGGCCGGGTTTTTGGCCGGCCGGCGCCATTTCCCGTCCGCATGGATGCGCCGGCGGGGATGCGCAGGTGCCGTGAAGGCAGAATCTATAATCTTTGTCATTCAGGAACCACACCGCGCGAGCGCATCTGCCATGCTCCAGATTCCTCTTCCCCTTGCCCAGCTGGTGCTGTCGGCCATCAATCATGTCTCCCGCCAGCAGTTCTGGCTGCGTGACGTGATGGCGCCTCATGCCGGGCCGGGTGGTGCGCATCCATGTGCTGCCACCGTCGCCCGAGCCCGACGATGCGCCGTTCAGCACCCGTCGGCGCAACCGTGCCCGAACCTCGAAGACCGGGCAAACACCGGCGGGCCGCTCCTATGCGTCCTACCTGGCTGTTGATGCTGCGGCGACGCCGGGGGCAGGGCAGGCTGCTTCAGCCGGTGCTGCCGGAAAGGACGGTGCACCCTCACCGCTGGGGTTGCCGTCGCTGCAGACCGATGCCCGGATCGGGGCCGATGGCTCACTGTCGGCTGTCTCGGGCGAGGAGCCATCCGTAGTCCTGACGGCCAGACCGACGGTCGATGCGGTCTTCGTGCCATGCGCGAAGGGCCGATGGCGCTGGGGGCAACGCTGCGCATCGAGGGTGACGCCATGCTCGCCCAGGCGCTGGGCGAGGTGGCACGGGCGATGAACTGGGACGTGGAAGAAGATCTCAGTCGCGTGATGGGCGATGCGGCCGCGCACCGGGCCGGCCAGTTCCTGCGCGATGCCCGGGGGCATGCGGCCGAGGCTGGCAGCCGGCTGCGCGATGCCCTTACCGATCACCTGTCGTCGGAAAGCGGGGTGCTGGTGTCGCGCCCCGAGTTCGAGGCATGGCGTGATGACGTGCAGAGCCTTACCGAGCGGATGGAGCGGCTGGAAAAGCAGACGCCGTCGTCACACTGAGGGGGCTGCCTGAAAGGCGGATACGGGCTGCTTTGCTGGGGGCGGCAGAGGAAGAACAGGGGCGGCCTGCGCTTGAAAGGGCTGATGGAAAAGCAAACGCGGTCGCAGGACCGGGCGCAGGGCAGCGATGCTCTCAGTCCCGGCTGCGCATGCGGACCTGTCCGCACAGGGATCCGCCGCCAGTGCGGCGGGGGACAACAGACCTGTGATGCGCACTAAGGCCCGTGATGCTCACTATGGCCGGAATCGCTCGAACACGGCCTGGAATGGCCTGTTCAGTCGCGCAGCCCGGCGGCCAGGCAGAGCTGCAGAGAACTGCGCCTTTCGGCGCATCCAGCCATGCCTGCGGTGACGAAGCCCAGGGCATCGTCACTGTGCTCGCGCCTCGGTGCTGCGGGGCACATAACCGGCCGGTACGCGGTAGCCCGCACCACCATCACACCCTGCTGCCGGGCGGCGGCCAGTGCGCGCGCACGGGCGCCGGCATGGTGCCGATGCCGGTTCCGCCAGCACCAGGCCGGTGCTGGCCGCGCTGTACCAGCCAGTCCACGAGGGCCGGGTCGGCATCCACGTACTGCGGCACGAGGGCTGTGCGGGGAGCGTGCCGGTCTGGTCGGCGGCTGTCCCTGGCTGGCGAACGGCCTTGAGCGGTGAACGGCTTCGGACGGTGAACTGACCCTGGTCGAAAGCGTTCCCCGGCCGGTGGGCTGTCCCTGGCGGGGAGCTGCCCTGGCTGGGGAGCGTCCCTGGCTGGCAGACTCGGCCCTGAACCGCGGGCTGGTCCGGACCTGAAAACGGGCAACGCCAGACTGGTGAACATGCCAAGGTCAAGACCGGCAAACAGCCCCTGCCAGCCGGTGGCGGCCACCAGGACTTCGCAGCCCAGCGTGGCACATCGCCTTCCAGCCATCCCCACCGGAGCGCCAGCGCTACGAAGGCGTTGCGCCTGGCTGGCATGTGCCTTGAACACGGCGTCTGGACGCAGGATTTTGCCGGCAAACTGCACTGAATGCCCCTGCCGATACCGGCTGCCCGGGCTGCCGCGCAAAAACGGCAGGCGTCGTACAGGTCTGGCCGGGCCGTCCGCGCTCAGTGCCGTGGCAGGACGCATGGTGGCGCCGGTGAGTATGACGGGCCGGTCCGGTGGCAGCACTCAGCGAGAGGAAGAAGGCCGTTTCTTCCAGGGGTGTCGGTGCCGTGGTGATGACGATGGCACTCTGCCGCCCGCGAGGGCGCTCTGCCACGCCCGCACTCCGCGCCAGCAGCTGCAGCTCAGGGCGCCGTCCATCTGCTCGCTGGGAATCGAGAACACCTGCCCGAGGCCAGCTGTCCGTCGGGAACCAGGGGCCGCCAGACCGGGGACCGAGGCCAGAATCTCGCCGATGGGCAGCGCACCGGCCTGATAGCCGGTGGCACTGCCAGCCGAGGCGGCTGCTCCGCAATGGTGCCGCCCGGTGCCGAGGATCAGCAGGGCGTGGGGCCGGATACGCCAGCGGTCGCAGCGTCGGCATGGGTCGACCGTGACTGCATGCGCGGCAGGGGCTGCATGGGTGCCGGACTGATGTGCGGCCGGCGTGGCCGGATGGTCCTGGTGAAGGGCAGGGGCACGGGAAGCTGACACGTCGGACACGGCAATGGGAGGGAGACAAACAGCTGAAAGATGGGGAAGGCCGCCATACAAGACCTGCCGAACCGAGGCGTAATGATAGCGGCCCCCGGCGCGTCACAGGGACAGCCCCTGTCCGGGTTGTCCGCTGGTTGCCAGTGCCCATGCGGAGGAGTGCCCATGCCGGCCGATACCCGACGAACCGCCCTCGCCTTCGCACCTTCGCCCGCTTCCCGAAAAATTCTGCCCCCATACCGAAGCCCCGGCCGATCTGTAGTACATTTCACGCAAACAACACAGACCGGGTGCCCTCGCTGTTGGGGCGAATGGCTGCATGGCATGGCGCCTTGTCCTGTTCCCGCGGTGTCCCAGGAAGCCGTATCTCGAGGAGCTCCATGTCCCGTCACGCCCGGATACTTTCCTTGGCCACCCCAGCCGCTGGGCACGCTGTTTCATATCGAGTTGTGGGAACGATTCTCGTTCTACGGGATGCAGAGCATTCCGCTCATCTACCCATACTACTCGGTTCGCAGCGGGGGCTGGGCATCGACCAGGGCTGGCCGCGCATCGCCGGAGCGTCTATGGGTGGCAGTGTGTATCTGGCCACCATCCTGGGCGGCTGGCTGGCCGACCGGGTGTTAGGGGCCGGAGCACTCTTCTATTCCGGCGTGGTGGTCATGCTGGGGCACGTGGTGCTGGCGCTGGTGCCGGCGGTGGCGGGGCTGATCGTCGGGCTGGTATTCATTGCGCTGGGCAGCGGGGGGGTGAAGTCCTCGGCCAGCACCATGCTGGGTTCGCTGTACGAAGAAGAGGACTTCCGGTCGCTGCGGGATGCCGGCTTTTCGCTCTTCTATCTGGCCGTCAACATCGGGGCGCTGTTCGGTCCGCTGCTGACCGGGCTGGCCCAGGTGCATGCCAGCTTCCATGCGGGTTTCGGGCTGGCGGCCATCGGCATGGCGGTGGGCCTGTGGCGCTACGGCCGGGGCCGCAGCGCGCTGCCGCACCAGCCACCGCCCAATCCGCTCACACCGGCTCACCGCAACCGGGCCATCCTGACGGGCGTGCTGCTGCTGACCGTGCTGGCGCTGGTGGTGGGGACGGGGCTGATCAACGACGGCACTTTTCTCCGACGTGATGCTGGGCATCAACGGTGGGCTGTGCTCAGCTACTTTGGCTGGATGCTGTTCGGCCCGGCGTTTTTCCAATACCGAAAAACGGCACGTGCTGGGCCTGGGTGCCGCTCTTCGGCCTGCTGCGTGTTCTGGATGCTGGGGCAGATCTTCACGGCGCTCGTGGTGTACTTCGACGAGGAAGTGCCGCGCGTCCTGTATGGCTTCGAGGTGCCGGTGGCCTGGGGCGCCTCGCTGCAGAGCGTCTGGGTGCTCCTGCTTTCCGGCTCGATGGCCACGCTCTGGACCTGGCTGAGCCGCCGCCAGCCGCACACGCCCATGAAATTCGCACTGTCGCTGTTCGTCATGGCGCTGGGCTACTACTGCTTCGTGCCCTATACGCGCTCCGGTGAACCCATGTCGATCTGGGTGTTCGCCCTGGCGCTGATGGTCCTGACGGTGGCCGAGCTGCTGATCTCGCCCATCGCCACCTCCTTTGCCACCAAGATCGCCCCCCGGGCCTTCCGCACGCAGGCGGTGGCGGTGAGTTTCCTGTCGCTGTCGCTGGGCTTCACGGCCAGCGGCGCCATGTTCGACACGCTGTACGACCCCAAGGCACAGGCCGACTTCTACCTGCTGCTGGTGGTCTGCAGCCTGGTGGCCGGCGTGGCCCTGCTGGTGCTGGTTCCCATGCTCAACCGCATGCTGAAGGACGTGGACTAGACTTTCTCGCCCCGGGGCAGATCCATGGTCTGCCGCCGGTTTTCATCAACCTCGGATACAGGCCCCGCGTGCAGTCGGCCCAGGCGTCCCCGGCAGGACGCGGTCCCTCTGCCCGCCGAACAGGTTTTCACCTGACGGGCCATCACAGGAGACTTCCCATGCCCCGCTACGCGCCGGACACATTTTTCGGTCATCCCCGGGCTCTGGGGACGCTGTTCCACATCGAGCTGTGGGAGCGGTTCTCGTTCTACGGGATGCAGAGCATCCTGCTCATCTACCTGTACTACTCGCTGACCAGCGGGGGCTGGGCATCGACCAGGGGCTGGCCGGGGGCATCGCCGGCGTCTATGGGGGCAGCGTCTATCTGGCCACCATTCTGGGCGGCTGGCTGGCCGACCGGGTGCTGGGGCCGGAGCGCACGCTCTTCTATTCCGGCGTGGTGGTCATGCTGGGGCACGTGCTGCTGGCACTGATTCCGGGCGTGCCGGGGCTGGTCGTCGGTCTGGTGTGCATTGCGCTGGGCAGTGGTGGCGTAAAGTCATCGGCCAGCTCCCTGCTGGGCTCGCTGTACGAGACCGAGGCGTTGCGCCCGCTGCGCGACGCCGGCTTTTCGCTGTTCTACCTGGCCATCAACGTGGGGGCGCTGTTCGGTCCGCTGCTGACCGGCACGGCCCAGACTCGCATCAACTTCCATGCCGGTTTCGGGCTGGCGGCCATCGGCATGGCGGTGGGCTGTGGCGCTACACCCGTTCACGCCATACCGTGCCGGATGTGGGTGTGCCCCATCCGCTGTCGCCGGCCGTCGCCAGCAGGTGCTGGCCGGGCTGATCCTGCTGCTGGCCATCGTGGCCGTGCTGGTCGGGACGGGCATCGTCAACACCGGCAACTTCTCGAAGGTGGTGCTGGGCATCAACGCGGTGGTCGTCCTGGGCTACTTTGGCTGGATGCTGGGCAGCCCCGGCTTCAGCGCCACCGAAAAACGGCACGTGCGGGCCTGGATTCCACTCTTCCTGGTCTGCTGCATGTTCTGGATGCTCTGGGGGCAGGTGTTCACGGCGCTGGTGGTGTACTTCGACGAGGTGGTGCCGCGTGTCATCTACGGCTTCGAGGTGCCGGTGCCCTGGGGCGCATCCATGCAGTGCATCTGGATGATCTTCCTCTCCGGCGCCATTGCCTCGCTCTGGACCCGGCTGGGCAAGCGCCAGCCCGGCACACCGATGAAGTTCGTGCTGTCGATGCTGGTGCTGGCAGCCGCCTATTACATCTTCGTGCTCTACACCCGCCGGCGAGCCGATGCCGCTGTGGATGTATGCGCTGGTCACGCTGATCATCAACATTTCCGAGCTGCTGATCTCGCCCATTGCGCTGTCCTTCGCCACCAAGATCGCCCCGGCCTCGTTCCGTACCCAGGCGGTGGCCGTGCACTTCCTGTCCATCTCGCTGGGCTTCACCGCCGGCGGTGCACCGTTCAACGCCTGGTACAGCAAGGAAGGCATGGCCGACTTCTACCGATCCTTCTCGACGGGCAGCCTGCTGACCGGCCTGGCCCCTGCTGCTGGTGGTGCCGGTGCTCAACCGCATGCTGAAGGAGGGTGGACTGAGGCACGGGCCTGAGGTGCCGTGCTTCACCTGACGTGCATGGCGAGACCCGCTGCGTATGGTGTGGCCTGCGGCGTACTGGCCGGCGCATGGCATACCGTTCCGGCGGGGCCGTTTCAACGCACAGGCACGGTTCATAGTACATTCAGCGAGGACCAGCACAGGCCCTCGCCCGCAAGCTTGGCTGTCGTGTGACCCTGCGGCCCGGCTGTATGGCTGTATGGCGGCCTGCTGGCCCAGCAGCCCGGCATGTCCGAAACGCACGGCACCCGGTTGGCACCCCGGCCGGCCGCCCGCGCGGGGGTGAACGAGTCCATAACACGTCCCCAGGAGATCCCCATGCCGACATCCCCCAAAGGCACGTTCTTCGGCCATCCGCGGCCGCTGGCCACGCTGTTCAACGTCGAGCTGTGGGAGCGTTTTTCCTACTACGGGATGCAGAGCATCCTGCTCATCTACCTGTACTACCAGACCACCCGGGGCGGTCTGGGCATCGACCAGGCGGTGGCGGGCGGCATCGTCGGGCTCTATGGTGGCAGCGTCTATCTGGCCACCATTCTGGGGGCCTGGCTGTCCGACTGCGTGTGGGGGCCGGAGCGCACGCTGCTCTATTCCGGCGTGGTGGTGATGCTGAGCCACATCGCGCTGGCAGTGCTGCCGGGCGTGGCTGGACTGGCCTGCGGCCTGGTGATGGTGGCGCTGGGGCAGTGGGTGGCGTCAAACCGTCGTCCAACACCGTGCTCGGGCTCGCTGTACGATGACGAGGCCATGGCGCCGATGCGCGATGCCGGCTTCTCCATCTTCTATCTGGCCGTCAATATCGGCGGCTTTCGGCCCGACGCTCACCGGCCTGCTGCAGAACAACTTCGGCTTTCATTACGGCTTCGGCCTGGCGGCCGTCGGCATGGCCTTCGGGCTGTGGCGCTATGTGGCCGGACGCCGGCTGCTGCCCCAGCATGGGGCACCGCATCCGCTGCAGCCGGGTGAGGGGCGGCGCGTGCTGCTGGGCGCGGTGGCCCTGGTGGCTCGTCGGCGGTGGCCATCGGAACCGGCCTCGTCAACATCGGCAACTTTTTCCAGTGTGGTGCTGGTGATCATCAGCGTGGTGGTGTTGGGCTACTTCGGCCGCATGCTGTTCGGCCCGGTTTCACCTCCGATGAACGCCGTCGCGGCTGGCCTGGGTGCCGCTCTTTCTTGCCGGCGTGGTGTTTGCCATGGTCTGGGCGCAGCTCTACACCGCGCTGACCGTCTATTTCGACGAAACCGTGCCCCGGTCCGTCGCGGGGGCGAAGTGCCGGTGTCGTGGGTAGGGTCGCTGCAGAGCCTGTGGGTGATCCTGCTGTCCGGCCCGATGGCCATGCTCTGGACCAGACTGGGCCCCCGCCAGCCACGCACTCCCATGAAGTTCTCGCTGTCGCTGCTCGTGCTGGCCGGCACCTACTACATCTTCGCGCTGGTGCTGCGTTCCGGCCAGCCCATGTCGCTGTCCGTGTTCGTGCTGATGCTGATGCCCATCACCGTGTCGGAGCTGCTGCTTCGCCCATTGGCCCGTCCTTTGCCACCAAGATCGCCCTGGCCGCCTTCAAGGCGCAGGCCGTGGCCGTGTTCTTCCTGTCGCTGTCGCTGGGACTTCACGGCCAGTGGGTGCGCTTTTTCCGCAATTTCTATCACAAGGAAACGGCAGCCGATTTCTACATGCTGCTGGTGCAGATCAGCCTGGGCTTTTGCCGTCCTGCTGCTGGTCCTGGTGCCGGTGCTCAACCGCATGCTGCGTGACGTGGACTGATTGACGGGGCCGGTGGCGTCACCGGTCCCGGTGTCCGGGCGCCAGCCTCCCCATGCAGAGATGCCCCCTGTGGCGCGAGGGGTAACATCCCGGAATCGACTTTTCATCCCTTCAGGAACCCGGCATGACGGCATCCGCAACCCCGCTTCCTCCCTGTCCACCCCTCGCCCAGCGTCTGGCTGCCCTGCGCCAGGCCATGAAGCAGCATGGCTGACGACGCCTGGATCGTCCCCTCGGCCGATCCCCACATGTCCGAATACATGCCCGAGCACTGGCATGGCCGCAAATGGGTGTCGGGCTTCACCGGCTCGGTGGGCACGCTGGTGGTTACGGCCACCACGGCTGGCGTCTGGGTGGACAGCCGCTACTGGGAGCAGGCCGCGGCCCAGCTGGCCGGCACCGGCATCGAACTGCAGAAACTGGGCAAGGTCCGCTCCCCACGTGGACATGCTGGCCGATACGCTGCACGAGGGCGCCGTGGTCGGTGTGGCCCCGACATGCTGTCGCGCACGGCCCAGCGCCAGCTGCAGCAGGCCCTGGCACCGAAGGGTGTGCAGCTGAAGGCCGAAAACCGACCTGCTCGACGGCTTCTGGGTCCGACTGTCCCCCATGCCCACCGCTCCGGTGGTCGTGCACCCGGCCGCCTTCGTGTCCGAAACCACTGCGCAGAAACTGGCCCGTGCGCGCTGCCGTGAAGGAAAAGGGCGCCACGCACCACCTGATCTCCTCGCTGGATGACATCGCCTGGCTCACCAACCTGCGCGGCAGCGACGTGGAATACAACCCTGTGTTCCTGGCCCACCTGCTGGTCGGCCCGGATAGCGCCACGCTCTTCGTCAACGACACCCGCCTGAACGACGAGGCCCGTGCCGCCCTGCGCAGCGCCGGCATCGCGCTGGCCCCCTACGAACAGGTGGCCGATGCCGTGGCGGCGCTCACCGGCAGCCTGCTGGTCGACCCGCTGCGCGTAGCCGCCAGCACGCTGCAGAAACTGCCCGCCGCCGTGCTGGCGGTGGGATGAGGGCGCAGCGGCAGCCGGCAGCGGGCCGGCAGGCTCCACCACGGCCGGCCGTGCCGCAGCAAATGCGGCAGGTGCGTCAGGTGCGGCAAATGCGTCAGATGCAGCAGGTGCGACGAATGCTCCGGCTGCCACCGGGCAGACCGCCCGCGTGCAGCTCATCGAAGCCGTCAATCCCAGCACGCTGTTCAAGGGGCGTGAAATCGGCCGCCGACATCGCCCACACGCGTGAAGCCATGGCGCAGGACGGCGCCGCCCTGTGCGAATTCTTTGCCGATTTCGAGGCACGCCTGCAGAAGGGCGAGGTGCTCAACGAGCTGCAGATCGACGAACTGATCACCGCCGCCCGTGCCCGCCAGCCGAACTTCGTCTCCGCCAGCTTCGGCACCATCTGCGGCTTCAATGCCAATGCTGCGCTGCCGCATTACTCCGCCACCCCCGAACAGTTCAGCGAGATCCGCGGTGACGGCATGCTGCTGATCGACTCCGGCGGCCAGTACCTGAACGGCACCACCGACATCACCCGCGTCGTGCCGGTCGGCAGCCCCTCCGCTGCCCAGAAACGCGACAACACCCTGGTCCTGAAGGCGCACATCGCCCCTGTCCACCACCGTCTTTCCCGATGGCATCGGCGGCCCGCTGCTCGACGCCATCTGCCGCAAGCCGATGTGGCAGCACCAGTGCGACTACGGCCACGGTACGGGCCATGGGGTTGGCTACTTCCTGAACGTGCACGAAGGTCCGCAGGTCATTTCCTGGTATGCGCCTGTCCTGCCGCACGCCGCCATGCGGGAAGGCATGATCACCTCCATCGAGCCGGGGCCTCTACCGGCCGGGCCAATGGGGCATCCGCATCGAGAACCTGGTCGTCAACCTGCCGGTGGCCAAACCCGAAGAAACCGATTTCGGCACCTTCCTCTACTTCGATCCGCTCACCCCTATGCCCCATCGACACCCGCCTGATGGACACCGCGATGATGACGCAGGAGGAAATTGCCTGGGTCAACCGCTACCACGCCCTGGTGCGCGAAAAACTCGCCCCGCGCGTCAGCGGTGCCGCAAAGGCGTGGCTGGAGGCTCGCACCCAGCCGCTGCCCGGCTGAAGCTGCTGACACAGTTGCTGAACGTTTGAGCTTGCTGTCCTGACTGTGTTCCGAAGAAGCGTGCATCTTCCATGGGCTCGCCTGATGGCCCGCGTGGTCGGCGACAGCCCTGTCGTGTTCCGGGGCGGGCGTCTTCCATGGGGGCATGGCCCGGACACGCAGTGATTGCGTGTGTTCGCATGACTGACGGTTCTTCCGTGCAGGCATCGGCCGGATGCCTGCCCCCTGTCTCCTCTCCTGTTTTTTTCCGGAATTTTTCTGTGAGTGTCCTGTTCAGCCTGATCGACGCCGGCCTGGCGTTCGGTGCCCATCCGCTGCTCGATGGTGCGGCCTTCACCCTCACCGCCGGTGAACGGCTGGGGCTGATCGGCCGCAACGGCACCGGCAAGTCCAGTCTGCTCAACGTCATCGCCGGCCGCGTGCAGCTCGACGATGGCCGCGCCGTCATCCGCGACGGCCTGCGCATCGTCCTGGTCGAACAGGAGCCGGCCCTCCCGCCAGCGCCCACGCTGTTCGACAGTCTGATCGCCCGGGGCACTGCCGCCGGCCTCATCGACGAACACGACGAGCGCCGCTACTGGGCGCTGCAGACCCGCCTGCGCGCCGAAATGGACCGCTTCGGTGTCGATCCGGACGCCAGCCCTGATGGCCTGTCCGGCGGCCAGAACAAGCGCGCCGCCCTGGCCCTGGCGTTCGCCCTGGAGCCCGACCTGCTGCTGCTCGACGAGCCCACCAACCACCTCGACATCGAGGCCATCGAGTCGCTGGAAGCCATCATCAATGCGGGGCCCTGCCGCCATCATCATCACCCACGACCGGCGCTTTCTCGACCAGGTGGCCACCCGCATCATCGAACTGGATCGTGGCCTGCTGCGCAGCTTCCCCGGCAACTTCGCCACCCTACGAACGCGTGCGCAGCGAACAGCTCGAAGCCGAGGCCGTCGCCAACCGCAAGTTCGACAAGTTCTGGGCACAGGAAGAAGTCTGGATCCGCAAGGGCATCGAAGCCCGCCGCACCCGCAACGAAGGGCGCGTCCGCCGTCTCGAAGCCCTGCGCGAGGTCGGGCAGCCCGCCGCGAGCGCACCGGCCAGATCAGACTGGAAGTGGATGCCGGCGAACGGTCCGGCAAGCTGGTCTGCGAAAACCCGCCAGGCCAGCATCAGCCTGGGGGCAAGTGTCTGGTGCGCGACCTCGATCTCACCATCATGCGCGGTGACCGCATCGGCCTGATCGGCCCCAACGGCATCGGCAAGTCCACGCTGCTCAAGCTGATCCTCGGCGAATACCCGCCCGACGCGGGCGGCGTTCGCCTGGGCAGCAACCTGCAGATTGCCCTATTTCGACCAGCTGCGCGAACAGCTCGATCCCGAACGCTCCGTGGCCGACACCGTCAGCCCCGGTTCCGATTACGTCGAGATCAACGGCGATCGTCGCCACATCATCAGCTATCTGCAGGACTTCCTGTCCCCGTCCAACCGCGCCAGTTCCCCGTGCGTACCCTGTCGGGTGGCGGAGCGCAACCGCCTGCTGCTGGCCCGGCTGTTCGCCCGCCCGGCCAACCTGCTGGTGCTGGACGAACCCACCAACGACCTCGACCTCGAATCCATCGACCTGCTGGAGAGCATGCTGCAGTCCTACCCGGGCACGCTGCTGCTGGTCAGCCACGACCGGCGCTTCCTCGACAACGTCGTCACTTCCGTGCTGGTCGCCCAGGGCGAGGGCCGCTGGCTGGAACTGGTCGGTGGCTACTCCGACTGGCAGGCCTGGCGCGACAGCCAGCCGGGTGCAGGCAGCGGAACACGAAACGGTGCGGGCAAGGCCAGCCAGGGCACGGCGGGTGTTCAGGGCAGTACCGGAGGGCAGGCCAGTACGGGGGAGCAGGCCAGTACGGGAGTATCGGGTGCGGCCGGTGATGCTTCGGCTTCACCCCGAGGGGCCGCTGTTTCGACCGTTGGGGCGGCCGCTTCGGCCAGTGTTACGGCTGGTGTCGGTGCCGCAGCAGCGGATACGTCAGGAGCAGGTACAGCGGGTGCTGGAACGGGAGCTGCCGGCGCCCCGCGCCCCCGGGGCGGCAAGCTCTGCTCAGCAACCGCGAAGTGCGCGACCTGGCGAGCCTGCCCGGCGACATCGAGGCGCTGGAGGCCGAGATGCCGCCGACCAGCAGGCCATGACCGATGCCGACTTCTTCCGCCAGCCGCCCGACGCCATCAAGGCGTTCCAGACCGCCCTGGAAGACAAGGAAGCGAAGCTGCTGGACATGATGGAGCGCTGGAGGTTCTGCTCGAGAAGGAAGCCCAGGTCAACGCCAGCCGCGGCCGCTGACCTGGCGAGGGGTCTCACTCCCGGGAGGCTGGCTCTGTGTTTGCCTCTGCCGGCCTTGGCGACTTTTTGTGGCAGTTCGCAGTATATCGCGGCAATTCCCTGCAATTCGTGGTAGTTTGCAGTAATTCGCAGCAGTTGTGGCTGGGCCGGGGCGGTAGCCTCTCACATTCATCGGGCATCCTTGTCCTGTGCTCGCACCAGTCAGCTGCAGGCCGTCACCCAGTTCGGGGAATGGACCCGACAGCTGTGGGAATTGTTGCCCCCGTTTTGGGGGCATGGGCTGCTGGTCGCTGCTCCCGGCCGGGCCGTTATTCTTCTGCGATGCCGTCCGCCCCCGTCGGCCCCGGCGCCATCTCCCGCACCACCACATGCGGTGTCTGCACCGCCGGCGTGCGCGCACTGATCTGTGCCCAGATCCGCCCGATCTCGCGCTTGAAGAACGGATAGAGCAGCGGCGCCGTCACCAGCCCCGGTACCCCGAACAGCGACTCGCCGGTCAGCATCGCTGCCAGAATCTCCCACGAGTGCATGTGGATCTTCGAACCCACCGTCCGGGCGTTGATCACGTATTCCAGCTTGTGGATCAGAATCAGGAACACCAGCGACCCCACTGCCACCCACGGCGACACCGCAAACGAGATCAGCGACAGCACCGTGTTCGCCATCAGGTTGCCCAGCACCGGCAGCACCCCGGTCAGCAGCGTGAACATGCACAGCAGCCCCCGGAACGGCAGCTGCACGTGGAACATCGGCAGCAGCACGAACAGGTAGAGCGCCGTCATCGTCGTGTTGAACAGCGCAATGCGCATCTGCGCAATCACCACCCGCTCCAGCACCACCAGCAGCCGGGCGATGAACAGCTCGTCCGAGCGCAGCCGGTGTGGCTGCCAGGTCGATACCGCTGCCAGCGCCCCCACCAGAATGGCAAACAGCGACTGCACGATGGTGTCACCACCGCCCCGCCCACGCTGCTCAGTACCGCCGCCTTGCTGCGCACGAAGTTGAACAGCTGTGCCTTCAGGTCGGCCCAGTTCTCGGGCACCAGCCGTGCTGCCGCCTCGGGCAGCGCCTGCCGCAGCACCTCCAGCGAATCCTCGATGCGCACCAGAAACACGCGCAGATCATTCGACGAGGCCAGATGGATGGTCCAGTACGTCAGGAACACGAAGGCCGTGATCACCAGGATGCACACGGTCACCCCGCTCAGCACCGCCGGCCAGCGGTTCGGTAATACCCAGCGACAGCGCCATCGGCCGGTGCGCCTGCACGATCCGGTCGGCCAGCAGACAGCTCAGGCATAGACCAGCAGCGCCAGCAGCACCGGAATCACCAGCCCCTTCAGGATGATGACAAAGGCAGCTCACCGCCGTGGCCAGCAGGCCAAGCACAGGCAGAAGGGCAGGGCAGGGAAGTCGGCATCGGGCAGCGGTGTCCAGGTGAGGCATCTTCCACCAGGGCGCCCCGGCCATCCATTCCCCGTAGCCGGGCATGGATGCCGAAAGACCCCCAGGGCAAGCCGTGGCACGCACGGTGACACGCACACCGCAGGGGCGAAAGATCCCAGGCGCACCGGTGATCTCCGGCGCGAACCGTCAGGAATATACAGGCTAAAGCGCCATCATGCTGCAAAAATCAGACAGACGCCCGTTCTGGCGCGTGTTGTCAGGCCATGTCAGGCGTGTCAGGCCCTAGCTGTCCCCGCGCAGGTTCATGAAAAAGCCGCCCGGCCCGGTAGGGAACAAAAGCGGCCTGGGACAGGGCGGCCGGGCAACAGACCCGGCACCTGGTCTCAATACTCGTTCAGCGAAGCCCCCAGCAGCGCGATGTTCGAGCTGGCCATCACGGAAGCCAGCTGGGCAATCTCGGTGGCCTTCGTCCTGTTGCGGCGGCCCACGATCAGCGCGGCCCCGGCGCGCTGGCCGATCACCATGGCATCGGACGCTTCCTGTGCCGACGGCGTGTCGACCAGAATCACGTCATAGTGCCCCGACAGCGTCTGCAGCAGGTCCATGAAGATGTCGCGGCCCAGCAGCTCCTGCGGGTTCGGGGGCTGCGGACCCGACGGCAGCACGGCCAGGTTCGGCAGCGTCGGGAACTCCATCACCTCTTCCAGACCGGCGCGGCCGCTCAGAATGCCCGACAGGCCCATCTGGTTGCGCAGGCCGAAGTTCAGGTGCTGGGTGGGGTGACGCAGGTCACCGTCGATGATCAGCGTACGCTGGCCGATCTGCGAGAAGGCCACACCCAGGTTGGCGCAGACGAAGCTCTTGCCGTCCCCCCGGTCCACACTGGTGATGGCCAGGATGGAGCGGTCCGGCGAATCGAACCAGCGTGTCATCAGCTGGCTGCGCAGGCCGCGCAGCGCCTCGGCGAACGGCGAATAGGGGTTGACCGCACTGGTCACCTTGTCCGGCAGCGCCAGCGCCGAGGCGCGCGACGACGAATAGCCGAACTGCATGGCCAGCGCCTCTTCCACGTCGGCGTGCGACACCAGGCGCATGCGGATGGCCGTCTCGCCGAAGCGCAGGTTGGTCACCCGCTGCTCGTTGAGCACCAGATCGATCTGGTCCTAGCGCAGCTTGCCATTGGCACCGGGATGCCGCCCATCATCAGGGGTCTTGCGGTTGGCCGGATTGAAATCGGGCAGCCTGGCGCCACCGCTGTCCCGAACGAGGGCTGTGCCGGACGCCTGGCGGCCGCCAGCGTAATTCGGGGAAGAGCCAGCCGGAGCGTGGTCAGTCGGGTTGTTCATGTTGGCAGGAGAGGGTCGATGAAAACGGGTGAAACGAACGGTGCGTGCAGAAAATCCGACACTGAAACCGGGATTGTCCCTGATTCTGGCCTTGCGCGCAGCTGGCGGCACAGGCACGGCGGGGTATGCATCGCAAAAACCCCGCATGGGCGGATCTGCTTCCGGATTCTGCGATCATGCACGCCCGGAACCGGCCCGACGAGGCACAACCGCACAGCCTGTGCACATTCGCAGCAGGATCGCGCGCCCCGCCACGGTGTGTCGAACATTCGGCGGGTTTTTACATGTACATTACGTGCTGGCTACGTGAGGCATCGACTGGGCCATCAAAGTTCATAATCCATCTGGCCCATCCTTGCCATAATACCCAGTCTGGTCCGGCCACGGGCTGTCGGGCCCGGACGCTGCCGGACGGGTGCCGTCTGCGGGTACCTGTCGCCTGTCATCGGCAGATGACCGTCGGGCGTTTGCATCGACGGCGCCTTCATCGCGGCACCCACGGCAGCACCGCCAGCCGTCGGTGCGGGCACAGCCCCGCCGTTCTGTCGCTTCATGTGACATTCGCCCCCACACCCGGCGGGATGCTGGGATAATACGGGATTCAGGCAGCGTCAAGAATGGCCGTCGTGTGGTCGCTTCAGGCCGCCCGGTGGCCATTGGCCGTGCAGGCTCTGCTGCACAAATACCCACTGGACCGGTCTCTGGCCGCGCCGGACAGCCCGTCGTGTGCAGTATCTCACCGCCTTGAGCCGTCGCCCCCTTTTCACAATCGGCACCTCAGTGCCAACTCAGGTAGTCCTATGCGTTTCCGACTTGCTTTTTGGAATTCTCCCGGTCGCGCTTCTGGCTGGTCGCCTCGATCGTCGCCGTCACCACCCTGACGGCCATCGTCGGCAGCCTGCTGATGAGCAAGAGCTACGGCGCGGCCACCACGGTCTGCGTCGATGCCAACACGGTCGACCAGGTCTCCGGAACCGCCGCGCGTTCTGCGTGGAGACCATCCGCAACATGGCTGGCCAGCCAGACCGAGGCGATCCAGAGCAGCCAGGTGGTCAACCGGGTCATCAAGGATCTGAAACTCACCCAGGATCCCCAGGTCCAGGCCGACTGGCGAAAGCCACCAAGGGCCGCGGCGACATCACCGACTGGCTGGCCACCGTGCCGCTCAAGGCGCATCAAGGTCACGTCCTCCACCGACGGTACCACCATCGCCATCGGCGTCGAATGGTCGACCGCCGAGGGGGCTGCCGATATCGCCAACGGCTTTGCCGCGGCCTACAAGGCTGCTGCCCTCGACCTGAAGACCAAGCCGGCGCAGGAATACGCCGAACGCTTTGCCTCCCAGGTCAAGGAATACAAGACCAAGGTCGAAGAGGCCCAGACCAAGCTGACCAAATTCCAGCGCGAAAGCGGCATCATCTCCAGCGACGAGCGCATCGACGTCGAAAACCAGCGCCTGCAGGAACTCTCCTCGCAGTGGTGCAGGTCCAGTCGGCGCCCTGTCCGAGAGCCGTTCGCGCAGCAACGTGGTCGGCCGTGGCGGTGACATGGGCATTCCCGAGGTGGTCGCCAACGAGCTGATCCAGACCCTCACGACCGACCTGGGCCGTGCCGAGGCCAAGCTGGGCCAGGCCTCTGCCCAGTATGGTTCCAACCACCCCGCCTACCTGCAGGCCAAGGCCGAGGCAGGAGCTGCGCACCCGCCGCGACACCGAGGTGAGCCGCGTCAAGTCCAGTATCCGTACCGCCAACGCCGTCAGCACGTCGCGCAGAAGGAACTGCAGGCTGCGGTCGTGCCCAGAAGGCCAAGGTGCTGGCCCTGCGCTCCAAGCGTGACCAGGGTTGCCATCCTGCAGCAGGATTCGGCCAGTGCCCAGAAGGCCTAGCTGACCTGGTCGAGCGCCGACCGACCGAAACCACCGTGTCCATGAGTGCTCGGCCTGTCCAACATCAGCGTCATCTCGCCGGCTACCGTGCCACTGCTGCCCAGCCGTCCGAACCTGGTGCTGAACGTGGCCGTGGGCCTGTTCCTCGGCCTGTTCCTGGGCATGATGGCTGCCTTCACCCTCGAAGCCGCCCAGCGTCCGCTGCGCAGCGCCGACGACCTGCTGCAGGCTGCCGGCATCCCGGTGCTGGCCGTGCTGCCGCCGTCTCAGTCCACCCGCGCCCAGCGCCTGATCGGTGGCACCGGTCCGTCGGTCACGCCGCCCAACCTGCGTCTTGGCAACTAAGCACCGGACATGGCCTTCTCCTCGATCCTGAACCGCCTGCCCCGGCTCAACGGCAATCACTCCTGGGCTCCGCTGCTGGTCGGCGGGCTGTTCCTCGGGATCGGGGCGCTGGTCGGGCTGGTGGTCTCCACAGCAACCTGATCCTCGTCGCCCTGGTGCTGGCGGCATCGCCGGTGTGCTGCTGCTCAACGCCCCGCCCATCGCCGTCTGGCTCATCCTCATCGGGGTGTTCCTCATCAACGGGCCGGTGGGCTATTTCTCGCCCGGCATGGCCAAGATCTCCTGGCTGTTCTCGCTGCTGGGCATCTTCATGGCCGGGGCGGCCATGCTCTATTCGGTCGCGGGCACGAAGCACTTCCAGCGCCCGATGCCCCTCATCTACACCAGCCTGCTGTTCATCGTGCTGGCGGTGGTGTCGGGCTTCATCTCCGACGGTTCGCTGGCCGAAAATCGCTGCCGGTGCCAAGCGCTACTTCCACTTCTGGGGCGTGATGTTCCTGATGGCGGTGGTGCCTCACCGAAAAAGCAGGTCCGTAACTGGCTGCTGTTTCATTCTGGGCGTGGGCCTGGTGCAGCTGCCCTTCACGCTCTACCAGCGTGTGTGCTGGTGCGGCGTCATGGGCTATGACAAACCCGGCTTCGTGCCCTTCGACATCATCGTGGGCTCCTTCGAGGGCTCGATGACCGGCGGGGAGCGCCAGCTCCCACTCATGGCGATGATCATCGTCATGGTGGTGTTCGGTGTCTTCCTGGCCTGGCGCGAAAAGCTGCTCAGCGGCTTCTGGACACTGCTGCTGTCCATCGGCCTGCTCGTCCCGCTGGGGCTGGGCGAAACCAAGGTCGTGATGATCATGATGCCGGTGGTGCTGTTTGCCGCCTACTTCGATCTGGTGCCAAGCGGCCGCTGGCGTTTCTCGGCATCGTGGTGGCCACCCTCGTGTTCGGGGCCATCCTGGGCTATTTCTACTTCATGGTGCAGGTGTCCGGCGACATCGCCAACATGTCGCTCGACGAGAACCTGCGCGACACCCTCGAATACAACCTCGGCAACCGCGGCTACTACGCCACCGGCGTGAACCGTCTGACGGCGGTGCCGTACTGGTTCGAGTCGCAGTCCTGGAACAACCCGGTCAAGGCCCTGTTCGGAACCGGTATCGGTTCGTCCCATGGTGTGGACGGCCTGGTGCCCGACCCGGGGCACATGTTCCTGGCCCACCCGGGCATGTACATCGACCTGCTCACCACCTCCACCGTGCTGTGGGACTTCGGTATCGTCGGGTTCATCCTGTACTTCATGATCTTCTTCGGCGCCATGCGCTGCGTGGCCCGCAGCTTCCACGAGGCCCAGACCGCCTGGGACCGCGTGCTGTGCCGGATGCTCATGTCCAGCCTGGCGGTCACTCTGCTGATGGCCATGTACTCCAACAGTGCCATCGTGCTGGTCAGCCATGCCTTCATCGTGTCGCTGACGCTGGGCCTGGTCGCCCGGCGCTACCGTTACGGCCCGCTGTCGCCCACGAAGGCCGACCCTGCTTCAGGCGGGCAAGGCTGCGGCCGGTTCGCATCCGCGCCATGGCCGTGTGATGAAGGACATCTTCCCCACCGAGGGCGCGTGCTGTCGCCGCAGGAGCTGGCCTGGCAGAAGCAGCGCCTGCGGCTGGGGCATGATCCCAACGCTGGTGCTGCTGGCGGCCGGTCCGGCCATCACCGTCGCCGGGCCCGCCACCGTTGCAGGTCCAGCCACTCGTTGCCAGCCCTGCCGCCGCTTCTGATCCCGCTGCCGCTGGTCCTGCAGCAGCAGGGGCCTCGGCCAACTTTGCAGCCTCCGGTTCCGGTGCCACCTCGGCCTTTGCCCGCAGCGGCATGCCGGTGCAGGGCGGCGCTCGCGTGCCGCCTCTGCCCGGTCAGAGATCTGCCGGTCGGGACGGCCGGTCATGGTGCTGCCGGCGGCGCGCTCCGGCGGCGGGTGTGAGCGCAGGGGACAGGCGCTGCAGTGCAGTGGTGCTGCTGCCTCCGGTGATAGCCGGTGTCGCCGCAGCCGCAGCGGCGGGTGCAACAGCAGGGTGCTGGCGCGACCAGCGCCTTCCCCGTGGTGTTCCTGCCGGCTCGCCGGCAGAGTGCAGCCCGGGCGGACGCTCCCGCCGCCGCTGCGCCGGATGCCGCCAGCGAGGGCTGCGAAAGGCCATGGCCGGGCTGGCTGCTGCCGGTGCGCTCGGCCCAGTCGGCCTTCCCGAAAGGCCGGTCAGCTGTCCGGCTGCCCGTACGCCTGCCAGGGGAGCACCCTCGCCGGTGCCGCCTTTGCAGGGGCGCTCCCGCAGGCCGTCCGGTCGGGCCGGGGGCTTTTGGCCGGTGATGCTGCGGTGCCGCCCATGGGGCTCAGAGAACCCCGCATCCGGGCAGCATGCCGCCACCGTGGTCCCGCACGCCGCCGGGGCCCCGGCCGATCATCCTGAGCCCAGGCCCAGGCCCAGGCTCAGCTCAGCTCAAGCTCAAGCCAGGCTCAGGCCCAGATGCGGAGCAGCTATCCGCAGAGCACCGTACACCCGCGTTCAGGAGGGCAGCAGCCTTCCGGCGGCCCTTCGCAGCAGGTTCCGGCGCTCACCCGCAACAGCCGGTCTTCCGCCACCGGGCCACACGCCGTCGGGTGGCGTGCAGCGTCCGGCCAGCCCGTATCCGGGGCAGTCCAGCCTGGCATGTCCGCACCGGGCATGCGTGGTCCTGCGCGCCGGGTGTGCCCGGGGCCGGCTATCCGGGGCTCTCCATCCGGCCAGCCAGTCACCCTTCGGTGCGCTGCCAGCCGGTCGAGGGCCCGTCATCGATGCTCTCCAATGGGGCCGACCTCACGGGTGCCGTACCGCCCTGGCAGCAGCCTGACGCTGGGGCAGCGTCCGATGACACCGCCGCAGGGTGTACCGGGAGGGCTGGTCCAGGGCACGTCACCCGCCAGGGGCCGGGCTATCCGGAGAGGGCAGCCGTTGCCGCGTCCGCGTGCCCGTCGTACCGGCTACTTCGGTCCGCAGGCTCAGCGGGCAGCGAAGGCGCTGACGATGCCGAATGGGCGTCTACGATCTGCGAAGGAGATCGAGCAGGGGCCGGAGTGCTCGCCAGGGCCGGAGGCGTGGACCGAGCCACTCGTCGACGATATCTCCGGACCGTGCCCGTCCGATGTTCGCCGATGACGACGAACCGGCCAACGGTCTGGATCTCGACGAATTCGGCCGAAAATCGCCGCCGCTGATTCACCGGTATCGTGCAGATCCGAGAGCGCAACGGGCACCTTCAGGTGCCCGTTGCCTTCGACGTGCGACATGACGCCGGCATCGTCATGGAGAGATGGCCGGTACGCCACAGAATAGCCGCTGCGCCACGGTGACTGCACAGGGGCCGTGTGGCGCGGGTCAGATGCATGCGCCGGAAAAGGATCAGGGGAGACCGTTGCCGGTCTCCCCCTCACACGCACACAACAGGACTGCAATAAGGTTTCCGCGCGTGTTCACCGCCGGGCAGGGCCATGCTGCTGGCAGGCTGCCCGGCAGGTCCGGCCCCTGCTTACTCCAGCGGGGGCGGGTTGCTGATCAGCTCACTCGTCGAGATCGAGCCACCGGTTCCGGCCGGCCGGCGTCGATGGTCGAAAGTTCGAAGGCGCGCCAGTCGTTGCGGACATGCTTGGCCCGCGACACACCACACCGGGAAGTAGTAGGCCGGGCGGTGGCACCCACCCGCGTCGTCACTTCCGGATAGTAGTCGGCACCGACGTGAATCAGGTACTTGGCGCGGCTGCGGTCATCCGTACCGTTCGGGTTGTCCAGCACCAGACGGGCCTGCACCGTGGTCAGCAGGGCTTTCACATCCCAGGCGTCGAACTTGATCGGGCTGCCCCAGCCGTGGAAGACGCGGTCGTTGCCGTTCGGTTTCAGCGAGCGGGTGCCATCGGCTTCGTAGCGGATGTTGGCCTTGACCGTGTTGCTGCCCTGCAGCGACTTCGGATAGTCCTCACCCGACACCGCCATGTTCCCGGATCACTTCCCAGCGACCGGTCGACTTGCGCTTCATGTACAGCTTGATGTTGCGCAGCTTCACGCGGGTGTTGCTGGCCGCGTTGCCCGTACCATCGAACACCACCAGCCAGGGGATCACGGCGTTCCAGGTGGCGTTGCTCTTGAACTGGGTGTTGGCAGGCTTCCAGTAGCTCGGCGTGTTGGTACCGCGCGGGTTGTTGCCATCACCACGAAGCCCGGACCGGTGGCCCGCCACATGCCCTTGTCCACCGCGCAGCTCGCCCTCGTTGTACGGTTTCATGTCGTTGATGATTTCCTGTGCCCGGAGTTCACCGTGCCTTTGGCAGCCGGTGCGGCAGCCACGGTGCGGGCGGCAGTCGGGGCAGGCTTCGCGGCCGGGGCCAGGTACGTGGCCACCGGGGCGGCGGTCTGGGCGGCTGCCACGATGGCAATCGGTGCTGCAGTGAAGTTCACGCTTGTCGCCCGACTTTTGCCCGCTCTTCGGTGTACACCACGCTCTTGCCGAGCGTCGGCTGTGGTCGGCGTGTGGTGCGGGCCCCAGCCCTGGCTACACCGTCCACCTTCCAGATGGCGTTCAGCACGTAGCCGCTGGTGTGAGGCACCCATCGTGCAGAACCAGCTGCTGCCCGGCACCGACTGGCCGGTCACGTTGGTCACCGGCATTTTGTCGGCCAGCGGATAGCCAGGCAGCCGACAGGGCGAGCTCCGGTGCCGGCGATGCGGAGGCGGGTTGCGCGGCCGGGCCGGGGGTCGGTTTGGCGGCTGCCGGTGCCGGGGCAGCTTCGTTCATGCAGGCCACGATGATCACCGGGCAGCGGTGAAGTTCACCTGTCGCCGGACTTGCCCAGCACCTCTTTCGGGTGTAGACCACGGTCTTGCCCACGTCGGCGGCGGTCGGCGTGTAGTGCGACCCCAACCCTTGGCTTCGCGGTGACCTTCCAGATGGCGTTCAGCACGTGGCCGTTGCCATAGCTGCCCATCGTGCGGACCAGCTGCTTGCCCGGTACCGATTTGCCCGTGGTCACGTTGGTCAGCGGCTGTTTGTTCACCACCGGATAGCCCGGCTTGCTCTGCGTCTGCTGTTGCGGCACCGTCGACCGGTACGCCCACCGAAAGCAACCACCACGGCGCCCGGCGTGGCAAATTCGCGGGTGCTGCCGTCATTGCCCAGCACCTTCTCGACGTAGATCACCGTCTTGCCCAGGTCGGCCTGGGTGGTCGTGTAGTGCGGGCCCCAGCCCTTGTCCTCCCCGTTCACGCGCCAGATGGCATGCTGCACGTGGCCGTTGCGGTACGTACCCATCGTGCGGTCAGGCGGTAGCCGGTGGCCTACGCCGTTGTGCGAGGCGCCCTGGGCACCATCAGCCTTTGAAGGACGGCGAACGCGTCATTTCCACGCGGGCGACGGCTGCGGGGCAATGCCGTTCTCACCCTGCGGCAGAGGCGCCCGCGGGGTCGAGCCACGCTTCGCTGCCATTGCCACCCACAGGCGGCCAGCACGGCACGCGCTCAGGCGCAGGCCACCAGCGCACGGGGCTGCGTCAGCAGGCGCCGCAGGGGCACACCGGGATTCATCGTTATGTACCAACCGGTTTTCATGATGCTGTAGGGTCTGTTGTGTTGCTGGAACCGGCGCCATCGGGAAGATGTCGACCGACCGTGTTGCAGGGTGTTTTGCATGTGTGTGCGTGATGCAAGCGAACTCTACGGACCGGAAAGTTGGTTGTTAAACAACAGGATGAACGGTATACCGCAAAAGACAGAGCGGAAGATGTAAAGAAAGCCAAAGGTTTTTCCGGCTTTTTCTGGCGTGTTTCGTGAAAAATGCCGCGCCCCGGCCGTGATCCATGCCTGCACGGGGGATCTTCACAATTTGGTGAATTTTCGTGTCACCGTTCGTCGGCTGGGGGTTGCGTATTGCGTGGCGCGCGTGTGCGTTGCTTGCCAGCCAGTGCAGGTCACCGGCGGCGTCGGATCGAAGGGAAATCTCCATGGCGGGTTTTATGGACTCATTTGTTCCCGCGCTCTGTAGACTCAACTTTCAGCGTGCAACACCATCCCCATATGAGGTGCGTTGCTGTGAGACAGACCCGAGCTATCACCCACCTGACGCCCGCTGAAGAGGCGGGCCGCCATGCTGGAACTTCAGAACACGCCCGTGAAGACAACCGCCCCTCCGGCATCAGGAAGCGCTTGCCCACGGTGCTGCTGAACCGCAACGTACGATCAGCGGGAACTCCGCCTGGCTGAGGGCGCTATGATGCCACGGCCGCCATCCACCGCAGACAACAACGCCAGAACCAATGCCGCGTGAGCCCGTCGCTTGTACCGGCACCCGCCTGCGACTGCCGGTACGTCTCTCGAGCCGGTTCGTGTACCGCCGCTGGTCGACTGTGCAGATGCTGCCAGAACTCACGGCGTATGCCAGCATCGAAACGCCCCGGCCTGGTCGGTCGACGGACCATCTACGCCACCATCTATGCCCAGCCCGTGGGAGGCGAAAAGAAAAGACACTCATCGAGGAGGAGGGCGCTGCGCCGCCCAAACCCCGTCAGCGAGGCATTAACGCACCACAGCGGCCACGCGCACAGCCTCGTGCCCGGAGGAGCTGCGCATCCAGCACTGCGAGGGAGATCCGAGGATCGCCTGATTCCCGAGCACTGAGGCGGCACGATCAAGCCTTGCCAACCGCTCCTGCCGTTGGCGCGTGCTGTCGAACGTCACAGCCGCTACTTCTTGATCCTGTGCAAGATGGCCGATGGCACAGCGGAGGCCGCGCTGGAAAGGCTTCACGCGACAGATGTTGCAGAAGATGCCGGCCTTCATGCGCAGAGAGCCTGACCTACTGACCGGGGCGCAAAGTGGCCCTGTTTCCGGCAAGCTCAGTCGAGCGCCTGAACATCGACATCTGGTTCCGCGACACACGCCCGCTGGCGGCAGGAGCGGCAACGAAAACACCACCGGTCTGCTGCGCGTTCCCGCCCAGGGGGCATGGATCTTCGAAACCATCAGCCATGACCCGCCTGAAACGATATTGCCCGACTGACGAACGGGCGCCGCGCGCCTGGCGCTGGATGCCAGACTGACGAAAGTCAGCGGCGAAAATTCCCCACGACTACGCCAGACCCCTTTGGTCGCCCGGCTGACTTGGGGTCGCCCCCTCTTGCGCGCACGCTGACTGCGTTGGCAGCGCGAGGCTTCATCGAGCGGACTTGCTGTCTTGTCCTGTAATACGCCCAGAGGGCGGACGCGCGCGCGCGAGTGCCCGCGTCCATGACAAATGCGTCCATGACAGACGCCGAGTCCTGACCAGGTAACAGCGGCACTGCTCGCTCTGCGATTGGAACCGGCCGCCCTTGCGGTCGCGCACGCGCAATCAGGCGCCGGCGGCTGGCTTCTGTCGCGCTGTGACCCATTTCACGTTTCGGGGCCGGCCTGCGTGGCACCATTCCGGCTGCAGAGCGCCCGCCCGCCGGTCGTGCCGTTGCCGTGCGTCTGTCGTGCGCCCGTTTCTTGCCGCGTGCCATTCTGGTGCGCGGCGGGTTGCAGGTGTTCTTCGCGAGGGCCGTACCTCTGTGCGCGCCATGCCTCCAACTTCGAACGTGAGGCCCAAGCCATGACCAACCCTGATGTCAAGACCTTCCGGCTACGCTGCCGCTCGTTGCTGGCGCTCGGGCTGGCCCTGCCGCGGCAAGTCAACGCATAACGCCCAGCGCCGGTGGCGATCTGCACTCGTCGCCGTCAGCAAGGGCGCTGACGGTCTCGCTCACCGTCTCCGACAAGGCCGTCAGCAATCGGCCCCTGGTATCGGCTTCAACCTCGAAAACACCGAGTTCCAGCTCTCGCTGTGGGATCCGGCCAAACGCAGGTCCGTCCCGAGGTCGTCTCCTTCCTGAAGGATCACTTCCCCGGCGCCGCCTACCGCTATCCGGGCGGCACCACCTCCAACTATCACCGCTGGCACAAGTCGGTCGGCGCCGTGCTGGCGAGGTACCAGTGCGCATCAACGACTGGACGAGGCTGCCCCGCATCGAGTTCGGGGTCGATGAATACCTCGACTTCGTCCACCCAGACCGGCGGCCCGGCCTGGTACGTGCTCAACATGAAGGGGCGACATCGACAAGCTGGTGTCGCAGGGAGGCATGCCCGCGAGGCTGGCGAACTCTGACGAGTGCCATCGACCCCATCATAGGGTGCCCGATGCTGCGCTGGGAGCTGGGCAACGAGCTGGACCGCTTCGAGAATGGATTCCCGACACTGGCCGTGGGCCGTGCCCGGCGGGCGTGATGGAACGTGCGCAAAGGTCGATCCAAAGGCGCGTTTCGTGGCCGCGATGGCCGACTTCGACACTGCAGGCCGACCGTGGTGTCAACGCCTGCCGCAGTACAACGTCGCCGTGGCAAAGGGCCCTGAAGGACGATGGCGTCAGCGAGCTATGCCCAGCATCTCTACTACGATGGCGAGCCTAGCCTGCCCGCCGGTCACCAACCGCATCGACCATCTCCTGCCAGTCTGCGGCCGACGCAAAGACGGGCGGTGTGCCCGAGGACATCGGCTCTGGGTCACCGAGCATGCCCGCTGGCCCGAAGGGCAGGGTGAGGCCTGGAACGACAGCTGGCACCAGTCGGCCGATCTGGGCGCTGCCATCGGTGTGTCCGACGCAGATCATCACCACCGCCACCCAGCTGCCGCAGGTCAGGGGCGCATCTGCAGCCCTGCACGGTACCACCGGCCCCTGGCCGATGCATCCCACCCTGCCGTCGGGCCAGTCTGCCTACTACCGTCGGTGCCCATGCACTGTCACGCCCTGCTGCGTGAGCCCTGCTGCCCGACGTGCCTGGCCACGGGTCGACAGCGGCAATCCTTCAGGCTATGCAGGCGGCTACTCGGCCGGGGGACGGTCGCAGCCAGCCAGGACCACCGCCGCTACAGCGTCTGGGCCGTCAACCCGTGATGGCGTGCGGTCGAGATCACCCTCAACATGCCCGCCCTGGCCGGCAGGAAGTTCAAAGGCCAGCCTGGCCAGCATCAGCAGTGGCACGCCCCAGGTCCAACAACTTCAGCAGCCAGGTCATCGATGGCCCTGCAAAGCGCAGACCGTCGGCCTGAGCTTCGACGACAAGGGCGTGGCCCGCTACACCGTCGGCGGGACTCGGTGTCCGGCCCTGACCTTCGCGAAGGAGGCGCCCTGATCCTCTGCCGGTTCTGTCCCGGGGCGGCGCATCCGCCGTCGGTTTCTGAGTCCTTCTCGGGCCCATGCCGTCCGGGTCACTCCGTTGATTACCTTCTGCTGCTTCTGCCCTGTCTCCCATGCCGGAACCGCCGATCACAACCCCTATAGTGCCCGGCGTATGTGCCGCCGGCATGAAACACTCCCTGATGGGCGAGGCCCTGACCTCCGTTGCCGGGGTCGGTGCACTCTTTCTCATCGTCCGCAGCCTGCCGGTGGAAGAGTTTGCCGCCTACTCGGTGCTGCATGGGCTGACCGGTGCTGCTCGCCTGACCTCCGTGGGCGGGCAGATCCTCACCCGGTTCGTGCCGAAAATCTTCAACCTGCGCTACTCGTGGGCGCTGCGCCGGCTCATCGGCGTACAGCATGCTGCGCCTGGCCCTCATCCTGCTCACGGTGGTGGTGCTGATCATCTTCCCGCTGTGGCTGGCCAGCTGGGTCAGCCTCGACCGCGCTGGTGCAGCTGCAGCTCTACCTGCTGGTCGTGCTGTTCTGTCACCTCAACTCCGAGTTCCAGATCCTCGAAGCCATGCTGGAACAGAAGCGAGCAGACCGCCTACGCGGCGATCCGGTGGAGCAAAGTTCATGGCGTGGTGGGCCTGGCTGTCTTCCATCACATGGACGACCAGCCTCACTTCTCGTCGAAGTGGTCAGCGAGGCCGTGGGTGCCTTCGTCATGAGCTGGGGGTCTATCAGGCCAGCCGCAACCGGCCCGGTGATGTCACCGACGTGCCGCTGCAGCCGAATAGCTGCAGAAGAACACCATCGCAGATCGACTTCAGCATCAAGGGCTATGCCCAGGGGCTCATCATCCTGCCCTATGGCGGCATGGTGAACCGTTTGGTAGCCGGCAACCAGTTTGCCCCCATCCAGGTGGCGCTCTTCGGCTTTGCCCAGTCCATCTTCGACCAGCTGCGGCGCTACCTGCCGCCCAGCTCTTCAACGGCATGATCCGTCCGGTGATGGCTGCGCTATTCGGCCAACAACTCTGCGGGAGGCCCGAAACGTGGCCGATGCGGCACTCACCATCAATCTGGTGCTGATCGGTCTGGCCGCCACCTTCTTCGCCGCGGGAGGCGGGGATGTCTACCTGTGGCTGTCCAAGGGCAAGTATGGCGCCGATGCTGCCGTGCTCGTGCTGCTGATGTGCCTGGTCATGGCGCTCGAATCCTGGCGGCACTCGCTGGAGACCTCTCCCACACGGTCGAGCGATGCGGCTTCTGGTTTTCAGCAATGCGTTCCTGGGCCCTGTCGCTGCTGCTGGGCATCGCCCTGGCGCCTGAGTGGCATTGCGGCCCTGCCGGCAACGCTGCGCCGAGCCTGGTGGTGACCCAACGTCGCGCGGTATGCCCCTACTGGCTCCTTTGCGCTTCCCTATCAGCTGGACCTGACGGGGCACATCGCGTCCTGTGCGTTTGCCAGCGCCGTGGGGCTGCGGTGGCCTCGTACCTGAATGGCGTCATGCGCGGTGGTGGTGGCGTATCGTGCTGGCCTCGCTGGCCTGTGTGGTCGTGCTCGGCCTCGTGCTGCGTCTCCGGCCGGAAGAGGTTCGCATCTTCAGCGCCGTGCTCCGCCGCCGTCGTGGCGAGCCCGAGCCTGCCGCTCCCGCTGGCGGCGCCCCGACGGCCTGATCAGGCATGGCCCGGGCGGTGCTGCGATGGCCAGGGAGTGCCTGGCTGAGGCGCCACTGCAAATGACCTGATCGAGGCGGCCCTGGCGGGCGGCGCCGCGATGCCTGGGTGTGAATCGGTCTGGCCTCTGTCGCGACCTGATTGAGCATCAGGTACGATCAGCCTGAGTTGCGCACAGCGACGGCCTGAGCGAGGTGCTGGCGTCCAGCCCGCCCGGGATCTGCCGACAGCCTTCCCCGGCGCTCCCCTCAAGCCTTCCGACGCCTCCAACGTCCCAAGCCCAAGCGTCCCAAGCGTCCCAAACGTCCCCAAACGTACTCAAACGTCTCAAACGTCTCAAACGTCTCAAACGTCTCAAACGTACTCACTACGAAACGCGTTCTCCGGGCGTTTCGCATCCATCAACAAAAAGCAGACCCATCATCACGATGGATCGCTTCCGGGGAAACGCCACTGAGGCGCAGCGACAGGTCAGTGGCCTTCGACAGGCTGCCTACGTCAGGCTGCCGGACGGGATTCGGCCGCTGGCTGGCCGGACTGATTGGCGGCCTGTGAGGCCTGCTCCAGCCTGCTGCGACTGATGCCCTGTCTCGCGGCATTGCTGCGCCTCGTCGTGAGTGCCGGCTCTTCCACCGTGTGGTGGATTTCGCTGTTGGGCACATGCCGAGTGAAAGAACGGCACAGCGGGAAGCGAGACTGCGCGTGGCGGTTCCCACCAGATCCTGCAGGAAGCTCACGCCCGGGGCGGCGCGGAGTTCTTGCCAGTGCAGCGCAAGAACGGCAGCAGCCACCGGGGCTCACGAAAATGGCCAGCAGGATGGACAGGGGCCGAACTACGGCCGTCGGACGCTGGTGCGAGATCAACGGCGGCGTAGCTCTTATGCATCCAGTGACGGCGGAACTACCCCGGGTAGCGCGTACCGCCGTCGAGCAGCATCTTGCCCAGCCAGCGCCACTGAGTCGCCACCGTATGATGGGTGGACATGGTGGAGCGGACCGTGAGATGCCGTAGCCGGCCTCGCGAGCGCAGACCAGTTACTGAGTCTACGTTGACGCGATTTCTGGCGACCGCCCACCTTCTCGAGGCTTTTGCGGCTGATCATCAATGCCGCCCAGCTCGCTCCGGTAGCCGTCAGCGGACCTTGTAGCCAGTCAGGACCGTCGGTGAGGAACTCGCCGTCGGGGCTATCGAGAACTTCTCGGGCAGCTGGCGGAGGTTACATTGCTGAATGGGCAGTCATCCCGGGCCCAGTGCAATTCTCAGAAAGTCGGCCCGACCTCCATGTCTCCATCGATGAAGAAGAAGGCGTCGCCCGTCGCGACGGCAGCACCGGCATTACGGGCAATGGCCGCATTAGTGTGCCCGTCAGACGCACGATCGGACGTCGTGACCCAGATGATTTACGAACGATATCAGGCGTGCCATCCGTCGACGCAGGTCGACGAAGACGATCTCGTAGTTTTCAGATGCCACTCTGTTTGGTGGCAACCTGGATGCTGTCCGGGCACATGCCGATCGTGTTGGCCTGATTGCGGGAGATGACGATGATGGAGAGCAGAGCGCGGGTTCCTTTGAAAGAGAGGGACAGCATGAAGCAGCAGGGGTTGACTTTTTGCAACGCGTCTGCTGGATGCCTCTCACTCGATACGGCCCAATGATACTACCGATACCCGCAGCGTTTGATGAAAGTCACCTTTTTGGGCGGCGCGGAAATCATCCACAAAACATGCGTGTCTGGGCCGTTTTCGTTTCGGATACGTGACAGCACCAGCCTGTCCGCATTTTCAGCATTTTGCCCCTGTACGCCTCCCGCAGAGACTCGAAACAGACGGTTTTAGAGCTGTCCGTTGCGGTCCTGGCCTCATCCACGCGCCCGAATGAGGGTGCAGGGACGAAAAGCGCGCGCAACACGCCGGGCGCATGCCGCGGGCTGGCCAGAACGGGCGGGTTAGCCTGATGATGAAGCCGGTGGGCCGGGAACGGGGGGCTGATGCGCAGAGCGGATCCGGACGCGGGGCTGGTGCGTATCGGGCAGCCTGTGCGACCAGCTGCGCTCGACCATGGGCACCGGTGCCTGTTCTTCCAGCGGAACCACCTGCGGTCCGGTGTCAGGCCGACCAGCTCGGTCAGCACGCGGCGACGGATCGGCGTGTGGATGTCATCGAGGGAACTTGCCCGAAGAAGGCCGGCGTTTTCGCTCGGCGGGTTGAAGTCGGCAGTCGGTCGCAGGCCGGGTTGGCCTCGATGAAATTGGCGATGCAGTGATTGAACGGCCCTGCCGGAAGCGCTTTTTCGACCACGGCCTGATGCAGCATCGATGGGATGAGGAATTCGTCGGCGATGACGGTTTGGGGAAGTGCGACTGGATGTCTTCGTCGTTGAAGCGCTTGAGCAACCCTCGATGACCGGCCGGCGGGCACCAAGCCAGGTCGAACCGTAGAATGGAAGCGTTTTCGTGAACGCGTGTCCGCCCAGCACCGGAGTTGACCAGCAGCCGGGTGACGAAGCGGGCGATGCGGGCGGCCAGGCGCAGCTGCCGTCTGCGTCGAGGTTGCCGCCGGTACGCAACTGCACCCGGCGATGTCGCCGCTCAGGCGTATGTTGATACATCACCATCATGCGGCGCAGCGAGCGATGGCAGGCTCTCTTCACCCGCAAAGCCGCGGTACGACACCGACATCAGTGTCGTCCTCGTCGGCCCAGCATGTCGATGGAGGCAGTCGGCGTCGCTGGTATTGGCGGCGACGTGAGCCTCAGGGCGTGACCGGCGATGATGGGCGAGCAGGTCGGGCTCAGGATCTGCGGGTGGTCGAACTCGAGTTTCTCCGTATGCGTGGCGGATGGCGTGGAAGATCCCTTCGAGAAGCCCCAGATGGCCCAGCCAGTTCGTTTCCGGGCTGGGCGACAGCACGTTCGGCTCATCCATGGAAGTCAGGCGTCTGGCTGAAATCATGATGCACCACGACAGTGTGAGGGCGCCAGGGCGCGGGCCAGCCTGAGCCACCGATTCCGGGCTGTGGATGGCCGACATCACAACAAATGCGATCTTGGTTTTCATGGCGGTAGCGGGGATCTGCTCAAAAGAGATCATCAGGGTGAGACTGCCGGATCCGCGCCCCCGGGGCAGACCGACCTGTTCCTGTTCATGCCCACGATGGCTGAAGTCCCGGCGGACAGATCCAGAATGGGGGTATGCTAACGATCGTTCAGCTGTTGCGGAGGGCTTTCATGAGACCGTAACAGTTCTGAAACGTCATTGCGATCCTTCATGAACGGCTTGCAGCCATTGTCACGCAGGCTTCCAGTCGCGCGCGATTGATTTCCTGTTGGCATTTGCTGAAAGGCCGAAATGTTCGGCGTGTTGTCGTAGTTCCCGCAACGATTGCTGCGAAGTGTGCCTGCCGTCGGCGCCCGCCTGCGCCGTCCTGCCCTTTCTCTCTCATCCAGGCACTTCCGGGGCATCATGCGTTACGTTCTGCCCTTGGAGGCGCACTATTGCCTGGCAAAACCCCATCGCCACCCGTAGAATGTCGTCTCCTCGAAAACGCTCTCGTCTCTTGTCGCTCGCTCCTACCACTACCGTCATGGTGGGGTTCCGGCGTCGTCTATCTCGAGCACGGCGCCCTGTTCCAAAGGGCTCGGCTGGGAAACCGCCGTGATCGCCATCCATCGCCGAAGAACATGCCGTCGCCCTGGGTGAATACTTCGTCGAGGAACTGGGTTCGGCAACGCCCATGGCACTGAAGCAAGCTCGTCAAGGCGTCCAAGGCCATCTATTCCTTCGAAGCACAGGACAAGCTGCGCAAGCTGCTCAAGGTCTTTCCGGCCGACATCGCGCACCTGCACTGTCATCTACCACCACCTGTCGCCGTCGATTTGCTGCCCGTGCTTCGAAGCCGGCATCCCGTCGGTCATTACCGCACGACCTCAGATCGCCTGTCCGGCCTACAGGATGCTCCAACGACAAGGGCGTCTGCGGGCGCTGCCGCACCGGTTCCGTGGTCAACGTGCTGAAAAATCGCTGCGTACGCAACTCGCTGGGTGCCAGTGCCATCGTCATGCTCGAATCGGGTCTAGCGCACCGCAGACACCTGGCAGAAGTACCTCGGACGGGTGGTGGCCCCTTCGCCTACGCAACAGCTCATCGAATGGGGCTGGCCCGGTGGCAGGTCACCTACGTGCTTAACTGCATCGATGCCAGCAGCTTCACCCCTCCTGCAGGCCGGGCGATTACGTGCTGTTTGCCGGCCGGCTGGCGCCCGAGGGGTGGCCACGCTGGCAAAGGCTGCTGCAAGGCCGGCGTCAGGCTGCGCGTGGCCGGAACCGGCCCGCTGGAAGAGGAACTCAAGGCCATGCCCGGTGCCGACGGCATCAGATGGCTGGGCTACTGTTCGGGCGACAACCTCTGGAGACCAGATCCGTGGCGCCATGCCCTGAATCTGCCGTCCGAGTGGTGCGAGACGCCCCGATGAGTGTGCTGGAAGCCTTTTGCCAGCAGCAAGCCCGTCGTGAGGGCCGACATCGGCGGCATCCCCGAAATGATCACGCCCGAAATCGGCTGGGTCTTTCCCAGCGGCGATGTCGACGCGCTGGCCGGCGTGCTGGCCGACGTGTTCTCCTTGCGCAGCGATGTACAGATTGCCGACACGGGACGCAAGGCACGTGAACATGTTGCCGCCAACTTCAACCGTACGCGGTATATTGAAGGCATGGAAACCGTCTACCGAGGCTGAGGGTCAGAGGTTTTTGAGCACTTTGCATCCCCGTAGCTGGCACCGCCGCCGCAATCGCCCGCCCTGCGCATCGCTTGGCATCCGCGGCGTTCCGGCTGCCATGGCGGCTTCGAAACCTTTGCCAGAGTACCTGGCGCTCTATCTGGTGAAGAGGGCTGGAAGGTCACCGTCTACTGCCAGCTCGACGGTACCGGTCCCATCTACGAAGATGACTGGGAAGGCGTGCACCGCGTCAACATCCCCATCGACCGCGGTGGCCCGGCCGGCACCATCCAGTTCGACTGGATCGCCACCCGTCATGCCCAGAAGGCGGGCGAGCCCTGCCTGACCCTGGGCTGCAACACCGCCATCTTCTGCACGCTGCTGCGCCTGTCGGGGCTGCCCAATGTCATCAACATGGATGGCATCGAATGGCAGCGCGCCAAGTGGGGCACGGGGCCGAAGGCCTGGTTCTACCTCAACGAATGGGCCGGCGCCTGGCTGGGCAATCACCTGGTGGCCGATCACCCCGAGATCAAGGTGCACCTGTCGCAGCGGACCAGTCCCAGTCGCATCACCGTCATTCCCTATGGCGCCGAAGATGTCCGCAGCGCCGACACCGCACCGGTCGAGGCCCTGGGTCTGGAGCCGGGCAAGTACCTCAGCGTCATCACCCGGGCCGAGCCGAGAAACTCCCTGCTCGAAATCGTGCAGGGCTTCTCGCCGCAAGCCGCGCGGCCTGAAGCTGGCCGTGCTGGGCAAGTCTGAGCCGGGCAGCGCCTATCACCCAGGCCGTCAAAGGCGGCCGCCGGTGACGAAGTCATGTTCCTTGGCGCCATCTACGGCAAGAAGGTGGTGCAGGCACTGCGCTTTCATCTCGGCTGCCTACGTGCAGCCACAGGTGATCCAACCCTTCGCTGGTCGAGGCGCTGGGCGCCAGCAATGCCGTCATCGCCCGACGACCGCTTCTCAGCCGACTGGGTGGCCGGGCCGGCGCGGCCTTCTTCGATAGTGCCGACGGCTTTGCGGCCCAACTCGACGCCATCCTGGCAGATCACACGCGTCTCGACAGCATGCGCAAGGCATCGCGCAGGCGCTTCGAGGCCGAGTTCGAGTGGGAGATGATCTCTCCGCCTGAACGTCTGCTGCTGCAGTACCGAGAGTAAGCGACGCCGATCAGACTGCGCCTTTGCTGAAAACAGTGCACGAGATGGAGACGTTACAGGACGGCGCCGCTTTGCCGAATGCGCGAGGCGCCGTTTCCATCTTCGGCGGCAAATGCCGTTCGAGTGCATCTCCACTCACCCTGATGTGCTACGCCATCACCACACGCATCCACCCACAGTTCCTGTGCTGTCATGCACTGCATGAGCGGCTAACGGCCTGCCGGCGCAGCGAGGGCCAGGATGCCGCGATGCGCAGGCTCGCCGGTTTGCAGGCCCATGGGAGGAGGTGTGCATGAACGGAACGGACGAACAGGGCAGGGGGCAGGATATACAGGGCAGTCTCCGGTACCGGGGCATCCGGGCCATTACCCTGGACCTCGATGACACCCTCTGGCCAGTCGAGCCCGTGCTGGCCTAGCGCCAGCGGAGCGGCTGGTCAGTGGTTGCGCCGGGCGCTCCGGTGCACGGCGGCCGTCGTCGCGGCCAACAGTGTCTCTGCACAGGAGAGCGACGCTACGCACGACGACGCTGCGCTGGCTGCGTGCCCAGCTGCTGCGCGAGACGCTCACGGCCCAACAGGAAGATCCGGCCCTTGCCGAGCCCGCGTTTGCCATCTTTCTCGACGCACGCCAGCAGGTCACGCCCTGGCCAGATGTCGAACCGGTACTGGCGCAGTGGGCCCAGCCGCTGCCGCATTGCCGCCATCACCAGCAGCGCGCCGACATCCACCGCACCCGCTGGGGCCTAGCTTCCATGACCAGCATCCAGTGCGCCGGCCTTTGGTGCAGCCAAGCGACCCCCGAGATCTTCCGGGAGGCTGCCCCGCGTCCTGGGCGTCGAGCCTGCGGCCTGCCTGCACATTGGCGATGACCTGGCACTGGACGTAGCAGGGCGCCCGTGAGGCATGGTCTGTCTGCTATGGCTGGTTCCGTCCCCGAACTGGGGCGCGCAAGTGTTGCAAAACAACAAGCGGCCCAGGTCTCGTGCACAATTATCTTCGCGAGTCTGTGGTGTATTGACAAAGATTTTACGCAGCCATTATCAGTAGTCAAGTAAGAACTTGTTCCCACAAAGTGCGGTACATCAAAGCTTTGAAACCAAAACGCAGGCATCGCGTTGCAGGAGACGTGGGGCTTATACTGCTAGAAATCAACTGATCAGGAGGACCTGCCACCTGCAGGAATGGGCGGCAGGGGCCTCCTTTTCCGCCATAAGGTCTGCGCCAGGCGCGACCGCGTCCCTAGAGGAACCATCCATGCTGATCGATGCCAATAGAGGGTAGCTTCCGGCTCTGTCATCAAGCAGATTTGTATCGTTGGCGGCGGCATTTGCGGGATCGCCATGGGCCTCGAGTTCGAAAAAACCGGCATCGATACGGTCGTGCTCGAAAGTGGCGGTACCCACCGCGACGAGGCCCACATCCGATCTTTACCCGCGGCCCCCAGCGTCGGTCATCCCGTACGATTCGCCGACGGTACCCGCAGACCCGTTTCCTGGGCGGCAGCAACGACTGCTGGGGCGGCTACTGCCGTCCCGTGGGACAGATCGCCTTCGACCACCGTCCGTGGGTGAAGGACGGCGAGACTGGCCATCGGCCTGCAGGACCTCGACCCGTTCTGAGCGCTCCCACGCCATCCTGCGGTACCGTCCAGCGAGTACCGCCCGATCACTAGGGTCGGTCAGGCGGGCGGAACCCACCCATGGTCCAGCCGCGGGCGATCGCGCAACGCCAGCAGCTATCCGTTCGGCCGAGCCAGCATCGAGAGATCATCTCCCAGTTCAGCCCCGCTGAAAATGGCGCGAGGCCTATCGCGACGAAATCAAGGCTGCGAGTTCCTCAGCTCTACCTCAAGGCCAACGTTGCCCGAAATCCGGTGCAACCCTTGGCAGCGCGGTCGAGGCGTCAAGGTCCGCACCCTGAAGGGCGGCAATTTCACCGTGCAGGCCAGGGTGTTTCGTACTGGCCTCCGGCGATATCGAAAACGCCCGCCTGATGCTGGCCTCCAACCGCCAGCAGAGCACCGGCATCGGCAACCGCCACGATCTGGTCAGCCGCTACTTCCAGGATCACCCGCGCTTCCTGAACGGTGTGGTCGAGTTCAACGACAAGTTCAGAGCTCAACCCGCTGTTCGACATCAAGTTCCACTGCATCGTCGACAAGGTCAAGATCAGCGGTGCCGACATTTCCGGCCAGATGCGCGTCGGCTTCGAACGCCAGAAGGAACATGGCATTCTGGATGCCCAGATGTGGTTCCGCTCGCTGTATGCGGGTGAGTACCGACATCGTTCGCGCCCTGTACCGGATGCGCCAGCGTGTGCGTGGCAAATGGTCGCCGTTCGTGGGGCTGGGTACGGACCTGGGGCACATCTTCTCGCATCCGCTCGACTCGGTGGGCTACACGGTGGCGCACACCACCGGCTCCCGCAAGCTGGTGCGCCACGTGGCCATGGAACTGATCTGCGAGCCGGATCCGGATCCGAACAGCCGCGTCACCCTGAGCGACGACATCGACGCGCTCGGCATGCGCCGTGCCGCAAGGTCGACTGGCGTCTGGGGCAGCAGGGTCAAGGACACGAGTCGACACCTCCTTCTCCCTGCTGGCCAGGGCTGGAAGACAAGAACATCGCAAAGGTCAAGCTCGGGCCGCATCAACGACACAGGTTGGCCGGCCGACATGGAGGTACCTATCACCACGCAGCGTCCCACCCGGATGCACGACTCCCCGCGTCACGGTGTGGTCGACCGCAACTGCAAGGTTCACGACATGGAGAACCTCTACATTGCCGGTTCGTCGGTGTTCACTGCCTCGTCGACAACCCGACCACTGACACTGGTGGCACTGGCCCTGCGCCTGTCCGACCGCCCTGACGGCGAAATCAAGTCAGCAGCACGGTCACCACGGATGGCGCAGACGCCTGCCAGCCGGGCGGCAGGCTGCCGCCTGATCGTTTGCAACGCATAACGGCGCGATGCGCCGCACCGTCGTGCGGCCGGATGCATCTGCGGCTGGGCATAATGAGCCGTCGGGCACCACCATCAGCGTCATCGGCACATCGGACGCATCAACCGCAAAACGCGGACTTCCAGGGGCGGTCCGCGTTTTTGCGAAATAATCTCGTGCTTCTGCTTCTGTGTCCAAGACGACGTAGCGCCTGGAACGCGAGGTGCGTGAGCCTGGGACAGTGCAGCGTTGGGATGCTGGTGCGCAGCCGGAGTCGGTGCAGCGCTGGGATGTTGGTGCTGCAAAACCGGGGGTGATGCAGCGTTTGGGGACGCTGCGCGCATGAGCCAGGGCGGCGCAGGTGTGCGGACGCAGGTCCATGAGTCGTGAACGGTGCAGTGCCCTGGGACGCAGGGTACATGAGCCGCGAAACGTTGCATCACCTGGAGCGCGGGCACCTGGGATGTTTTGACGATGAGGCCAGTGCACGAAATGTTTCGTCGGACAACAATGTCACGCGTCGATGTGGCGAGTCTGTGAGATTGTGCCGCGTCAGAAAGAGAAAGACATCGGGGAACATGACGGCTACCGCTGGTTCGCAACAAACGGCCATTCATCGCCTCGAAGGTGAACGGGCTGCGGGTTGCGAGTGTTCGTGGCAGAGGTGCCGCCCGGGCGGGCAGGGCCCCTGCGTACGTCCTTCATCTGGGATTGACCGTCATGAGAGTATCAACGCCTTCCTTCAAGCTCGCCTCGCTTGCCGTGCTGACCGTGCTTGCCGCCTGTGGTGGCGGAGGCGATTCCTCTGCACCTGCCGTTGGCCCCACGGCCACGGGTAACCAGGACAACACCGTCAAAGCCGGCCGATGGCAACACGAGCATTGCCGGCAACAATGCTGCTGCCGAGTACAAGTACAACGCCGTCTGTACCGGGCAATGCCATGAGGCGACAAAACGGGCAACACGGCTGCCAGTGGCACGGGCAACACCCGACCAACGGCAGCACGAGCGGATCCTCCGCAAACGGCAATACGGGGTTCCAGTACGCCGACGACCAGTGCCGGCAACGGTGCAGGCGACACCACCAGCAACGGGGCTGGCAACACGAATGGCGGCAACGCCGGCAATGGCAATGCTGCAATACCCGCCCGGCCGCGGGTGATACGACGGGCAATGGTGCCGGCACCGCGCCCGGCCAATGGTGGCACGAGTTGCCACCCGGTGGTCCCTCGGTTACGCCGCCGGCCAAACCGGTGACGCCGGAAGTGCCGACCGCCAACAATGGCACAACCCAGCCCCCCGCCGCGGCCGATGCCGGCAACGCCACCAAAACACCGGCCGCCCAGTCCGAATACAAAACCAAAGGTGTGTGGTCGCCCACCGTGAACTGGCCGCTGGTGGCCATTCATGCGCGCGCTGACGGCCGACGCGCCGCGTGCTGACCTGCAGCACCGACTACACGAAGAATCCCGGGCAACGGGTTCAGCTACGACGTGTGAGGATCCGACGCTGGGTACGGGTGACGACGCCCACATGATGCTGCCCAGCCAGACCGACACCTTCCTGTTCTGCTCGGCCCAGATCCTGCTGCAGGACGGCCGCATGCTGATCCTGGGCGGTGACCTGCTCAGGATGGCCGCGCCACAAACAAAGGGCAACAAGGATGTCAACCTGTTCGACCCGGTCAGCGGTACGCTGTCCCTGGACCGCAACAAGATGACGCTGCCGCGCTGGTACGGCACCGCCACCACGCTGCCACCGGTGAGGTGTATATCCAGGGGCGGTACCGACGGAGAACGTCACCCCGAGGCTGCGCAAGGCCGATGGCACCTTCCGTGCGCTGGACATCAATACAGGCGCAGTACAGCTGCCCAACGGCCAGACGGAGCAGCTTATGTTCGAGCAACTACCGCGCGCAACTTCGTCGCGCCCAACGGCAGATCTTCGGTTTCGACCACCTTCATCGTACGAGGATCGGCCCGTATGGCAACAACGGCAAGGGCTCGGTGAGATGCACGCGCCCACTGGGACTTCCCGCGCATCCGTGAGGATGGCACGGAAGACTGGGAATACTGGCGTGCCCTGGCAGGGCCCACCTCGACGGCCATGGTCCGTCGGGCCTGATCTTCCAGTTCGGCGGGTCAACTGAGCGCCCAGCAGGCACCGGTCACGCTGATCGACATCAGCGGTGACAAGCCGGAAGCTGATCGACCTGCGCCGCTGACCAGCCCCTTCGATGATGAGCAATGCCGCCATCATGGCCGATGGCAACGATGCTGGTGTCAGGCGGTTCTGCGAGAACCTGCTCAACGATGTGGAAGAGCCGATCAACCAGGAAGCGGGCGAGGATCAGCTACGAGTCGCTGATCTTCAACCCCGATACCCGCAAGTTCTCGCCGGGTGCCCGCTTCAACGAGAAGCGTCTCTACCACAGCGATCACTGCTGCCTGACGCCACTCATCCTGTCTCGGGCGGTGGCCAGCCAGGGCCAGTCGATAACCTGAGCGCCCAGATCTACTACCCGCCGTACCTGTTCAGTGCCGACGGTACGCGTGCCAAGCGTCCGGTGCTGCGGGCGAGGGTGATGTGGCGATGGTGGCCGAACCGGCTACCATCCACATCCGACGGCCGACGCGGCTGACATCTCCCGCGTCACGCTGATCAAGACGGGCGCAGTCACGCACTCGTTCGACATGGACCAGCGCTACTCGGAAGTGAAGTTCCGCGTCAGCAGCAACGCCTGGACATCGAGCTGCCGGCCAACAAATTCCAGACGCCTCCGGGCTTCTACCACGTGTTTGCCTTCAACAAGGCCCGGCGTGCCGTCGAAAGTCGCGCATGATCCACATCAACCCGTCGGTGGTTGCACAGAAGTGAGTGCAGCTGCCCGGGCAGCCCTGATATGGGCCTGGCCCTGGTGCCGAGCCTGCAGACGGGTGGTCCTGCAGCGGCGGAGGTCAGGGCAGCAGGGCGGGTACCAGGATCTCTTCCGTGCCGCCCTGCGTCGTCTGGTTCCAGAAGGGCGTAAGCCTGGTGTCTTGATTTCACATCGCGACGTGTTGCGGTGTCCGGGTGGCGAGGCGCCATCTGTCGGGGGCGTACGGCGTGGCGTGGTGGGTGTCTTAACGTAGCGGCGAGAGTCAACCCAACCACAGGAAATCTGGACAGGCCGGCAGGAGTCGGGCGTATGCCCGCTTTTCCCTCGAAGCCTCGCCGTCCGACTCATCATGAAGCTTCGCCGTCCTTGCGCGCCCGTCGCCCTGTTGCTGTCCCTTATGCTGCGGGCGGCTGTGCCACATCGCCATCGGTGCAGGAGGTGCATCACAGAATACCGGCCTGATGCAGGCTGGCATGCCGACGGATGGCGAAGCTGCCCTGGGTACTGGTACTGGTACTGGTGCTGGTGCTGAGTTGCTGGTGCGAGGCCGGTTGATGGCGGCCCGGCCGCATCATGCACGCCTTTTCAGCAGCGGGAAGATGCGAAATCGCGCCCGTGACCAGGGCATCTATCGCGACAGCCCAGGCGCGCATTGCAAGGCTGAATGCCGAGCGTGGTATCCGCATCGGCAATTATGCGCTGGCCAAGGCCCAGTGCTGGCTGGATGTGAGCTTCCACGAATACACCCGCAATGACCGGAGCGGCTTCCCGCGGGCTGCCCTGGCGCAGGCCCAGGGCATCATCGAGCCGCCTGGGCGGGAGAGATGCCGGATGTGAGCGAAAACGCCGCTGGTCAGCGATGCCGTCGCCTGCGCGACGACCTGCGGCAGCGCCACGACCGGCTGCGTGCCGACACGGCGGGCATGCAGTGCGCCGCAGCGCGCCTGGCCTGTGCGGAAGTCGAGCTGGTGCATGCGGGCAACGAGATTCGCCAGGGCGGTTGGCGTCATGCCAGTCCCTATATCCAGATTGCCGAAGACCTGACCGAAGAAGCCGGAAAAATGGCCGAACAGTGCGTGGCCCAGCCGGCTGCGCCCGTGCAGAAACCGGTACCTGCGGAGGCCCCTGATGCGCCTGTGCAGATGAAGGCCGAGGTGGATGTCCGCTTCCGCTTCGACCGTTCGGGCGCAGCCGACATTCTGCCGGAAGACCGGCCGCGGCTGCGAGGCGTTCGTGGATATGCTGAACGGTCAGTACGTCCGGGTGGACAGTCTGAAACTGGTGAGCCATACCGATCGTCTGGGCAGCCGTGCCTACAACGAGCGCCTGTCCATGCGTCGCGCCGTGACGGTGCGCAACGAGCTGCAGCGTCTGGGGGTGAATGTCCCGATGAGTGTGGAGGCCCGTGGCGCCACCGAAGATTTCTCGTCAGGCTGCCGACGCCAGGGCGAGGGCTGGAAAACACGGTGCAATGCCTGCAACCGGATCGTCGTGTGACCATCGAACTGGAAGGTGCGCGGCGCCCTGACGCAGGACTATCCAGCAAAACCCCTGCTATCGGCAGGTGGGCACTGCATTTGCCCGGTTTTGTTTGCCGCTCCAGGGAACGTGGATGGCATGGCATGGCTGGAACGCTCTGGCCAGGGCAGGAGCGTTCTCGCAGCACATACGTCCGCGAACCGAAAGGGAACGCGGACGCCAATCACTCAGGAAGATAATTATTGTTGTTTGTTGGTGACCGGATCACAGGAAGGTGGTCCGGTCGTGTTTTGCACCGATGCATCGCCTGCAGGGGCTCGCCAGTATTGGGAAGGTGAGCAGACCCGTGCACCTACGGTGATGAATGGGTGCTGACAGGGATCAGGGTAACAGTAAAGCGGGCTGCGGGGACGGGTGCCGGATACCCCTCCTGAAGCCAGAAAGCCCCGGAGGCAGGAAAGGCACGGCTGGGAACATGGCTGAATGCCTGGTTCCAAACCCGACTGCAGCGTTCAGGGATTATAAAGGTTGGCCGTGATATTTGGTTGACTTTTTATCAAGAACGTCAAGCCCTGTGAAGTCGAATACACGATCAGGCGCATCCATTTGGGAAAACATGCTGCAAAACCCGCTGAAAACAGGTGGGTCATTACGATGTGAATATTAATGTCTGAATAATTTTGGTCGAGTATGGATATGGAAACAGGTGGGTATGCAGCGGGTATGGGTGTACAGCAGGAGTGCATGCATGATTGTGCTGGCAACGGGCGGCAGGCAACAGGTACAGGCGTGTGGGGTAGGCGTGGGGGCAGACCCCCCTGCGCCATCGCAGGACCGTCGTCATGCTGGGGGCGCCGTGCTCTGCTATCGACAGGCACGTATCGATAGAAAAATTTTCCGACAGATCTGTAATGCCTTGGGCTCCTCTGCGACCAAAGGTGCGTCTGATGCAGACCTGCCCGGTGGCAGTCCGGCGCGGCAACGGGCCGTGCAGGTTCCTTCAATGAGATCCTTTTGCTGGATCGTTTCCTTTTCTGGAGATCGTTTGATGAACAAGAAATTCGCAGCTCTTCTGTCTGGCGCGGTGGCTGCCGGGACCACGCTGGCCTCGGCGCCGGTGTTCGCCGCCCAGGGGCTGGCCCAGGGCTATCAGGTGGCCGCGGCCGACGCCAGCATGAAGGCCCCCGAGGGCTCCTGTGGCGGCAGCAAGAGCCAGGAGGGCAGCTGCGGTGGCAACAGCATGTCTTCGGAAGGCAACGGCAAGTCCATGGAAGGCTCGTGTGGCGGCAGCAAGGCGCAGGAGGGTTCCTGCGGCGCCAGCAAGATGAAGCAGTCCGCATCGGACGCGTCCGGCAAGGCCATGTCGGGCGGCAGCAAGTCCAAAGAGGGCAAGTGCGGCGAAGGCAAGTGCGGCGGCAAGAAGAAGTGAGCGGGCCGTAGAGCGTGTCATGGTCGAATGCGTTCATGACACGCCCAAGTGGTGTGCCACGGCGGCAGCAGGGGTGCTTTTTGCTGCCGTCGATGGCGATGGAGCGGGTGTGATGAGGTGGTGGATGTGATGAAGTGCGTGAGATGAAGTAGGTGTAATGAAGTGGATGTGATGAAGTGGGTGTGATGAGTGGAGGCGAAAGCGGAATGAGTACGCTCAGGCAGGGTTCAAGGGAGGTGCGGCGGCTGCATCGTGCCGGTCTGGGGCTGCGTCGCAGCCTGCTGGCCGATACGCTGCAGGGGCTGCAGCGTGGCGAGCTGGGCGAGGTGGCCTTTTTCGAGGTGGCACCCGAAAACTGGAGTCGGCTGGGCGGGCGCTTTTCGCGGGATCTGTCTGCCATCAGCGAGTTCCGGCCGCTGGCCTGTCATGGGCTGTCGCTGAATCTGGGCGGCAGTGACGGGCTGGACATGCAGCTGCTGGCCGAGGTGAAGGCTTTCATGCGCACCTACCGGATTGCGCTCTATACCGAACATCTGTCGTGGTGTGGGCACGAGGGGCATCTGTACGATCTGCTGCCATTGCCGGCCACGCATGAAACCGTGCGTCATGTGGCCACACGCATTGCCCAGGTGCAGGATTTTCTGGGCGAGCAGATCGGCATTGAAAATGCCAGTTACTATGCAGCCCCCGAAGGGGCCGAAATGGATGATGCCACTTTTGTTCGCGAGGTGGTGAAGGAAGCGGGCTGCCTGCTGCATCTGGATGTGAACAACGTGTACGTGAACAGCCAGAATCATGGTTTCGATCCGTATGAATATACCGTTCAGCTGCCGCTGGAGCGGACCTGCTATATCCATGTGGCGGGACACCATGTGGAAGATGATGGCCTGATCATCGACACGCATGGCATGCCGGTGATCGATCCCGTATGGGAGTTGCTGGCCTTTACCTACGACGGGCTGTCGGATGCGGGGGCTCGAGCCCGGGATGTTCCCAGCTGCCTGGAACGCGATTTCAATTTTCCGCCGCTGGCCGAGCTGGTGGACGAAGTGGGGGTGATCGACCGGCTGCAGCGTGAGGCATCGGCCCGGCGGGCTGCTGTGCAATCAGCTGCGGCTGCGAAGGTGCCGGATGCCGTCCCGGCACAGCATCTGCTTCGCTCGCCGGATGCTGCGCAGTCACGGGACATGGTGCTGCCATGAGTCGCCCGGGAATCGTCGCAAGGCGCTGATGGCGCGAGGTACGCAGGCGGTGGACCGCATGATGCGCCGGGTTGCTCCGGATGCAGCAGTCGTGGTCTGCGCTATCTGCGTGCGCCCACGCAGACGGAACGCCCGGCAGGCACAGCTGCACGACGTGATCGATGTGTATGCGGAACTGCTGCGCAACAATATCCGCGGCTTCATTGATCAATGCTTTCCGCTGTGTCGTGCATCGGTCAGTGCCGCGTGCTGGGAGGACCCTGATCGAAGGTTTCTTCTCGCAGGGTACATGGCACCATTCCCCGTTCTTCCACGAAATTCCCCAGGGCCTTTGTGGATTTTCTGCAGTCGCATCCCGGGGCGCAGTCGCAGCCACAGTCGCAGGAGCAGGAGCAGGAGCGGGAGCAGGGACAGGGACAGGAGCAGATGCCGTCGCAAGAACGGGTGTCGTCGCAAGCGCAAGAGGCGCGGGGGCGTTCGCAGATGCAGGCATCTGAAATGCGGGCATCTGAACCCGGGCACGAGCGGAGTTGTTGCAACCACGCGGGGCTCCGCACCCGAACGGACGCCTGCATGTGAAGAGGCGTCAAGGCCGCCCTGGTTTGCCGATCTGGCCCATTACGAGTGGCTGGAGCTGGCCGTGGGAAACGGCGCCCGATGTGCCGGCTCAGGTGGGTCCCCAGGGGTTGGCGCTGGCGGCTGGCCTGCAGCTGGCGGGTTATGAGTGGCCGGTGCACACCATCGGGCCGGGGGGCAGCGGAGGTTCAGCCTGCCACCACCTTTGTGGCGGTGTATCGCAACCGGCAGCATGTGGTGCGTTTCAGTGTGCTGACACCGGCAGCGGCGCGGCTGCTGGCCACGTTGCAGGGCAATATGGTGACTGGCAGGCCGCCTGTGCGCAACTGGCGACCCAGTGGGGCATGCCGGTGCAGGATATGGTGTCCAGCGTACAGCCGCTGCAGCAGCAGTGGCTGGGCGAGGAACTGCTGGTGAAAAAGTCAGGGCGGAGAAGGTGAATGAGCAAACCTGAAGGGCATGAGCATGACGTTCGTGCCGCCGTTGCAGGTGCCGAAGCAGGCAGGCCGGGCGATTTTTCCACGGGTGCGGGGGCCGGAAGGGTGGCGCCTCGCGAGCAGAGCAGACGCTGGCGGATGTCCGCTGTGCAGTGCGCGGCCGCTGCCGGGGTATTCTGCGTTACTGTGTGATCTGCAATTACATCTGTCCCTGGGCTGAAGGTGCTGGCGCCTTGGGCAGGGCTGCTGTTCCTGCGGTTGCTGATCGGCTGGGGTTTCTGGATTCTGGCCTGGAAAAATGGGGTGGCGAGAACTGGTTTGCCGATATCCAGAGTGATTTTCCGTTCCCGTTCAACCATCTGCCGGCGGAGCTGAACTGGCAGCTGGCCCGTGTGGTTCGAGATCGTGGGTGGTGTGGCGCTGATGCTGGGGCTGGCAACGCGCTTCTTTGCGTTTGCCCTGCTGGTGGTGACGTGGGTGGCCACGGTGGCTGTGCACTGGCCGGCGGAATGGCATTCGCTGGCAGAGCTTTGGCAGGGGCTATGTGATCACCGACGAGGGGCATGGCAATTTCAAGCTGCCGCTGCTGTTTGCGGTGATGCTGTGGGCGCTGCTCTTTCAGGGAGGCGGCCGGCTGAGCCTGGATGCGCTGATCGGCTGGCTGTGGTGCCGGCGACGCTGAAAGGGCTGTAACCCTGCTCATCCCGATCATGGGTCCAAGGCAATCGCAGGCTTTTGCAGAGGGGCCTTTGCCGTCGAAAGGAAGGAAAAGGGCGTCCCATGGGCGCCCCTTTTCAATGATGGCAGGAGAGATCGTGATCCGGCCCCGTTTTACCTGCCAGCCAGTTCGACGATTCGTTCGGAAACCAGTTTGGGGGAGAATTCGCGAACTTCGTGGGTGGCGAAGTTGGGGTAGTAGCAGTCTTCCTCCAGAATCTTCTGCAGGGGCTTCGCGGTTTTCCATGTCGGACTCAGGCCGTTGCCTTTCTGATGGCTTCGACCACGCGGGTAGCGTGGGCGCGTGCCACTTCCTTCTGGGCGTTGATTTTTGCTTCGTCTCCCCGGTCCGTGTAGCTCACACCGTTGATCCAGACAGGCGGCAGGTAGTCGAGGTTGCACAGACGTGCGGTGGTTTCGAACTGGGGGAGATAATCTTCCACCGGGTGCCTGAAGGCGCCATCGGTGGCGTAAACGGCTTTGGGCGCCCCCGTGGTGAAGGAGAAGAGAACCTTCTTGCCGCCCAGTTTGCCGTGCGAGCCATGGGAGAAACCGTGCAGGAATACCTTGTCCAGCCAGAGTTTCAGCAGGCCGGGCAGTGAGTACCACGAGAACGGGAACTGCAGTACGATCACGTCGGCGTCCAGCAGGGCGGCCTGCTCGGCCTCGATGTCGAACTGGTAGGTGGGGTAAAGGGTGTCCAGCCGGCGGATCTTTGCTTCGGGCAATGCTCTGGCCACTTCGTCCAGAATGGTGGCATTGGCGATGGAACTGGCCAGATCGGGATGGCCGGAAATGATGAGTACGTTTTTCATGAAGGCAGGTTGTTGAGGTCGGCGGTGTTGGGAGGATGCTTGCCGGGGCTGAGGCAGGGGCCGCTGTCCATGGTGCCCTGAGTCCCCGGCGTGGAAGCAGGATACAACAGGCTATTCGGGCCGGCCGTCCTGTAGGGGTCTCTGGGGAGTCAGCCAGAAAGCCTGCATCATCGTGCTCTGCATAGTGCTGCATGATCCTGCGCAGCGCCTCCGAATTTCTGGAAATTCCGGCAGTCGGTGCAGATGGCCAGGTGCAGCCGCAGCGTCAGGCGCTGCCACAGGGGAAGGTCATGCTCCTGGGCTTCGGAAATCCGGCGTGTGGCCTGCAGGCAGCCGTTCATGGCGGGGCGCTTCGTGCTCATGCGCGTTCTCCCGACTCGAGCCAGTTCTGCTGCAGGCATTTCTGCAGCTTCAGCCGGGCACGGTAGAGCATGACGTTGATGTTGCCGGCGGTCAGCTGGGTCTGGGTGCAGATCTCGCTGGCGCTCATGCCCAGGTGCTCGCGCATCATGAATACCTGTGCCTGCATGCCCGGCAGGCCGGCCAGGCAGCGCTGCAGCACCTGCCAGAACTCGCGGTTGGTGAGCAGCTGCTCGGGGTTGCCCAGGTTGCCGGGGCCGCCGTCTGCCTCCCAGTGACCGTCCTGCCGGAAGAGCAGGGCCTCCAGGGCGTCACCATCGGGGTCGTCGTCGAAGTCACAGGAGACCTCGCGGGCCTGTCGGCGGTAGCGGCCGCGCAGGGCATCGGCCACCTTAGTGCTTCAGGATGGCAAACACCCAGGGTCTTGAGGGCGGCCTCGCCGCGGAAGGCCGACGCCTTGTCGAAGGCGGCCACGTAGGCGTCCTGGACGACATCTTCGGCCAGGCTGTCATCGCCCAGCTGCCGGGTGGCGTAGCTGAGCATCTGGGGGCGGAAGGCCGCCATCTGCTGGGGGACGTTCATGGACGCGGGACGGGGAAGGTGCGGGAAGCGGGGTCGCGCGAAGAACGGGCTCCCTTTGGGCGTGTATGACCGAGTTGGCCGATGCCGTGAAGTCATTGAGGATTCTGCGGCCAGTCACCCTTGTCCTGCGCACCCCAGAGGCGGTGTGGGGAGTGAGGATCATGACATGCGCTATGGTATGACCGTGTGGGCAGGCTGCGAAGGGAATGCGGCCTGTCTGGCAGTGTCTGCCACAGATAACGTCAGGCGCCCGGATGGTGGACAGGAAACATGGGCGGTGGGGGCGTGCCCGGTGAACAAGCCACGGGGTCACGTCATGGACTACGCCCATGGCTGCGAGCTTTCTTGGGGGCTGCTGGGCGAGGCGGCCGGGTGGTGGCGTGGGCGCAGTTGCAGGGCTGTGCCACTGGTTGATCTTAGCGGCCGGGATGACCGTATCGTGAAATGAACAAGAGAGTCCGGCAGGGAGCGTATGCGCCATGAAGAAAAATCATCTCGTCAGTGGTTGTGGGCATGGCTGTTCTGTGTGGGGTTCCGCGACGGTACAGGCGCGCGACACCAAACTGATACTGCCCATTCGCGACGCCCTGAACTACGAGGGCAAGAAGGGCTCCGCCCGGGAGCTGCTCGATCCCCGGCATTGCCCTGGTGTTTTGCCCGGGGAGGAGGCAGTGTGGTCCGGGCCGATGTGAAGGCCATCAAGCGTACCAATGGTTTTGGCAAGTCGGATGCAGATGCCTGCCACTGGGCCTTTCTGTCGGCCGTGAGACAGCTGCAGGAGGCGGCACGGGAGGCTGGTGCTACCAAGGTGGTAAACCTCATCAGCTACTACAAGGACCACGAATACCGGGGTACGAGCGAGTATGAATGTCATGCGGGCGCCTTCATCGTCGGGGTGACGCTGCGGGGTGACCTGGCCAGGTGATGGGATGGACAGGGGACGCTGCGGCTGCGGCATGCCAGGCCGTCTGTGTATGATGCAGGCTTTTCGCCCTGTGTGATGCACCATGTCTGATTCGTTTCGCATCCGTACGGCCCGGCACGAGGACCTGCCGGCCATTCTTGCCATCTTCAATGACCTGATTGCCACATCCACGGCGGTCTATACCGAAACGCTGGTGGATCTGGCCGAGCGTACGGCGTGGTTCGAGGCACGACAGGCTGCGGGTTTCCGTGCTGGTGGTGGAGGAGCTGCTGCAGGCCGGATCATCCGGTGCATCCGGCGTGGCAGGTGCCTCGGGGGCGGCGGGCCCCGCTGCAGGGGTGCTCTGGTGCCGGCGGACGGTCGGGCCCTGTCCGCCCTCATGTCCGGTTGTGCTGGGGTACGCCAGTTTCAGTCCTTTTTCGCGGCAGTTGGCCGGTTATCGTCACACCGTGGAGCATAGTGTGCATGTGCGCGCAGACCAGCGCGGTCGGGGCTGGGTACGGCGCTGATTCACGCGCTGTTTGCCGAGGCGCAGGCCCGGATGTGCATGTGATGGTCGGCGCCATCGACGCCGAAAAACACCGATCGCTGCGGCTGCACGACCCGTCTGGATTTTGTGGAGACGGGGACGCATGCCGCAGGTGGGGCAAGTTCGGCCGCTGGCTGGATCTGGTGTTCATGCAGCGTTTCGTGACGAGGAGAGGGCATGAGCGGCGCCCGGTGGTTTTCGGGCACATCTGCCACAGCGACGGCATCTGGCGTGTCGACTGCGACTGGTTCGCCGGGTACGGTAGCTGCGGGGCGCAGGATTTTCCTGTCACCGTTTGCGAGACGCGCACGCATCTGGCAGGCGGGCGGGGCGGTCCCGTGGCGAGAGGCAGCTGGCGGGGAACTGGCTGGGAAAACGATGCCGGGGCCGTAGGCATCCGTGTGTCGTGCTGTTGCACGGCATGTTTCGGGGATGTGGACGTCTGGTCGGCCACTGGCGCTGAATCTGGCGCGGGCTGGGCTGCAGGTGTTGCCTTCGACTTTGCCGGGGCATGGCCGGGAGCACGGCGCAGGGTGGAAAAACGCTGACAGAGACCGCGCAGGCGCTGGAGCGGCGCTGCAGGCGTATCGCGGAGGCCAGTGCGCAGCATCCGGTTCCGAGTGTTGCTGGTGGGGCATTCCTTTGGCGGTCTGGTGGCAGCGATGCTGGCGGGCGGCTGTGTCGTTCGTCCGCTGCGCAAGGTGCAATGTCGCAGGTGCGGGGCTGCCGACGTTTCGAATGCCGCGGATATCGCGAACGAGGGTGCGGATGTTCGGCATCGGGTCGGGCGGCGCGCCGGGGGCGCTGCTGTGAGTGCGGGATGCGCAGTCTTCTGACTGGTGGTGCTGTCCACCAGCGGACTGGGCGAAGAAGTAAATCGCGATTTTCTGCTGGGCGTCATCGAAGCGCCGGATGCCGACGCCATGGCCAGGGTTCTGGCGGCGCTGACGGTCAGACATTTCCGCAGCTCATCGGCCTACATGAAGGCGATGCATGCGCGTATTCATTCAGCGAAGGATCAGTTGTACCGGCTGGTGGATGATGTCGTGGATGGGACGGGCCGCCAGGTTCATTCCATTCTGGAGATTCTGGCGGCACTTCCTGTGCCGGTTACGCTGGTTCATGGCCGGGAAGATGCGGTGCTTCCCTGGCAGCAGGCGCTGAACGTGCCGGGCAGCGTGGCCATTCATCTGTTGCCGGATGTGGGGCACATGCCGCACTGGGAGGCCGCAGCACTGGTGAGCACGATCATCGGGCGTGCCGCGGGCAGGGGATGATTGCCGCAGGCAGGGAAGTCTTGCCCTGTGAGGGACACAGGCTTTGGGCCGATCATTTTTCACCACAGTGTCCCTGAGAACACCAAAGGCCGGGATACCCGGCCTTTGCAGCGGCTCCCGGCTGCGGGAGCGGCAGGGAGAATGTCCCTCGACAGGGAGGGCGTCTTCTTCAGTCCAGCGTCCCGAACCCGCCTGCTTCCAGCCGGGCCTGGGCATCCTGCAGGTGTGCCTGGTCGGCAAAGACCAGCGCATCGGTGCCGGCGATGGTTTCGTTCAGGGTTTCGGCGCACAGCACCAGCAGGTGCGTGTCTTCCTGGGTGGTGAAGGTGGTGCCGTCGCCAGGGGCGTCCAGCAGGATCAGCTCTGGTGAGCGGATGTAGCTGGGCCAGAAGTCGATGTGGATCTTGCCGGTCAGCATCACCAGCTGGGCATACCACTTGCGTGGCAGCGGCAGGGTGACGGTGTGGCCGGCCTTGACGTGCACGTCCCACAGCTGCAGGGGCTGGACGGTTTCGGCCGGGCCCAGCTCGCCCTTCCATTCGCCGGCAATCACCCGCAGGGTGCCGGCGCTGTCGGGCAGGACGATGGTGGGCATGTCGGCCGCTTTCAGGGTGCTGCAGGTGCGGGTCGCTCAGCTTGCCGCTGGCCGGCAGGTTGATCCAGAGCGATACGGCCTCGATGGTGCCGCCCTGTTCGCGCAGGACCGGGCCAGGCAGGGTGCGGGTGAGCACACCGCTGCCGGCGCCATTCCAGACGACATCGCCGGCGCTGGCGGTGATGCCGTGCTGCACGGGCAGGGCAGTCTGACGTCCAGATCACCCTGCAGCAGCAGGGTGACGGACTCGAAGCCGGCCATGGCCTGCACACCCACGGCCGGCAGGGTGCTGGCGATGATGCGCTCTTCCTCGCGTGTGGTGACGGTCATGGTCGGGTCTTCTGCAACCCGGGCGAGTAGTGAGGCGGTGGCATCCGCAGCCGTGTGCAGGGCAGCGGCGGCTTTCGGCAGCGGCCCGTGCATCAGCCGCGCTGACGGTCTGGGCCGGCAGCAGGCTGGCCTGGATGGCAGGGTTGGCCTGGCGGCCCAGTCCCGGTAGTTGAAGATGGGCTGGGCCTGCCAGAGCGGGCCGGCCGGTACGGCCGACAGCGGCCGCGTGGTGGCGACGACGGGTTTTTTCATGGATGGGGAGGCATTTTTTTCAGGCTGCAGCGACGGGGCGCTTGCGGATTTCTGCAGAGAATCCCGGGCGCTTACATGCTGTGGTCCATGTGGGCGCCGCCGCGCAGGTCCACCATTTCGGGGTGATCTCCTTCATGGCGTGAGACCTTGCCGCCGTATTCCTTCGCGAAATCTTCGGCGTCTTCGCGGGTGCTGAAGGAGCCCAGGGTTGGGCCCATCGAGCCTTCACGCTTGCTGCCCACGACGTAGAAGGCGGTGCGGGCGTCGATCCAGTGGCCCACGGGTTTGTCCCAGTCGGCCTTGCCCGCGCCCACGTCCTGCAGTAGACGGCTTCGATCTTGCGGACTTCCTCGGGGTGCAGCAGGGTGTTGAGCACTTCCATGGTGTCGCAATAGAAGGCCGGTTCCGGGGTGTTGGCAAAGTGGATCTGCCCTTGGGTCCGGGGTATTCCGACAGCAGCATGCCGTCCAGTTCGCAGGCGGTGCCCTCGCTGATCTCGACCGGCTTGATGCTGGTGTTGCTCTGTTCTTCCTTCCTGTCGCGGGCAGCCAGCACGGGCAGGGCGGCCAGGGCCACCAGCCCCGCCATCAGCTGGCGGCGGTCATGCCGGATGTCGCTGTGGGATTCGGCGCCGCAGCAGCGGCAGCGAAGGCGCATGGGAGTCTTGCTCATGGTCGGAATCTCCAGTTGGCAAAGGCGAGGGGGATGGCAATCCAGGCCAGCATGACGCCGGTCAGCACACCGACGTTGGTGAGCAGGGGCGGAATCATGTTGACGAGGCCATAGGCACTGCGCACGTCTTCGGTCGAGAAGACGTTCAGGATGCAGAAGACATCGGTGGGGTTGAGGAGAAGCAGTCAGGGGAAGGCTTCGCCACCATAATGGCCGGCGGTGGCCACCAGCACGCCCAGCAGCACCAGATCGAACACCAGCACGAACAGGAACCACAGGACGATGGCAGCGCCCGAGGCCCGGGTGCGGTCGCGGGCAATGACCGAGACCAGCACGGCCAGGCTGAGGAACGACAGCCCCATCAGCAGGGCACTGAGCACGAAGCCGGCGTAGTGAAAGAGCGCGGGCTGGCCAAACTGCCAGACCAGCATGACGCCCACGGCCGCCAGACCGGCCAGCATGGCGAGTGCCAGCGCCATGGCCAGGCCCAGGTACTTGCCCAGCAGCAGTTCGCCACGGCTGATCGGGTAGGCCAGCAGCAGGTCGAGCGAGCCCCGTTCGCGTTCGCCGACGATGGCGTCGAAGCCCAGCAGCAGGGCAATGAGGGGCACGAGGGTAGATGACCAGGCTGACCAGGCTGGTGATGGTGAATTCGAGCGAGCGCAGGCCTACGGTACCCTGCTGGGCGCCGCCGGCGTAGGCGATGACGATCGAGAACACGGCAAAGACCAGCGCTACCGCCAATACCCAGCGGTTGCGCAGCCGGTCGCGGAATTCCTCGGCGGCCAGGGTGCCGACCTGACTGAGCTGGATCATGCGTTTTCTCCGTGGGATGTCTGCCGTTGCCGGCCTGGCTGGTTTCGTTGGTGGCAAAGAACATGTCTTCCAGCGAGGGCTCCTGGATCTGCAGGTCGGCCACGTGCTCGCGGGCGCGGCCATCAGGTGCTGCAGCAGGCGCATCTTGTGGTGGCGTGGTACGTCGATGACGACGGTGCCGCTGCGGGCGTGTTCGCGGGCGGGCAGGGCATCGAGGCCGTCGGGCAGGGCCTGCAGCCAGCGGGTGATGGTGGCGGGGCGGTGCCCGGGGTGAGCTGCAGTTCGAACTGCAGCGGCAGATCGAAGTCGGCCCGCAGTTCGGCCATGGTGCCCAGTGCCTGGATGCGGCCGTTGGCCATCACGGCCACGCGATCGACCCGTTCTGCAGCTCGGCCAGGATGTGCGAGGTGAGCACGATGGTCAGGCCGCGGTCACGCAGCTCGGCCAGGGTGTCCCAGAAGAAGTGGATGGCGCGTGGGTCCAGGCCCGTGGTGGGCTCGTCGAGGAACAGCACCCTGCGGCTCGCCCTGCAGGGCCTGGGCAAAGCCCAGCCGCTGGCGCATGCCCTGGAGTAGGCCCGCACCGGCCGGCTGCCGGCGATGCGACAGGCCCACCTTGTCGAGCAGGGCCTGGCAGTTGCTGGTGTCCAGTCCCTTGAGGCGGGCGAAGAACTGGAGGGTTTTCGAGGCCGCTGAGGTTGTCCCAGAGGGCGACGTTCTCGGGCAGGTAGCCGATGCGGCGACGGACCTGCAGGGCGCCGGCCTGGCCGACGGTTTCGCCGGCAATCTGGATGTGGCCGCTGCTGGGGCGAGCAGCCCGAGCATGATCTTGAAGAGGGTGCTCTTTGCCGGCGCCGTTGTGGCCGATCAGACCGAACACCTCGCCACGCCGGATGTCGAGCGAGACATTGTCGACGGCGGTGAATGGTCCGAAGTGACGGCAGACGCCCTGCAGGCGAATGATGGCCTCGGCGGGCTTTTTGGGGGCGTGCTCAGTGCTCACGGCGGAGATTCTCCGGGCGTTGTAGAGGGAGTTGAGGGTGCCGGTGTCCAGTCCACCCAGTTGACGGGCTGGGGCTGCATGCGCGGGTGCTTCTCGACGATGCTGGGCACGCGCAGGATGGGGAAACTGCTGGCCCACCATGCGCAGGGCCTGCACGGCCGGGCTGCCCATCAGCAGGCGTGTGCCGGGGGTAGCGCCAGGTGAGGCGGTCCACCATGTCGTTGGCCTCGTAGGGGAATGTCGCCGCGGCCATCGCCATTGCGGTCCCAGCCGCGGTAGTTGGACCAGTAGTTGCCCTTCTCGCCGCCCCATTCGTGGTCGCGGGTGCCGGCGTACTTGATCTGCAGCTGGTTGCCGACGAAGTCGTTGCCGTCCACCTTGTTGCGGACCGAGCCCGACAGGTGCACGCCGGTGCGGTTGCTGGCCACCACGTTGCCCAGCAGGTTGGTGTATTCCACGTCATACACGAACAGGCCGCGGCCATTGTCGATCACCCAGTTGTTCTCGACGGTGGCGTCCTGCAGTGTGCGCAGCATGATGCCGTGGTCGGTGTTGTGCCAGGCGCGGTTGTTGCGGATGGTCTGGTCGCGCACTTCCATCAGCGCCAGTCCGCCGCGGTTGTTCCAGGTGTCGTTGTCTTCCCACAGGTTGTAGTAGGAATTCATGTAGTGCGTGCCGTACCGGCTGTGGTGCAGGCGGTTCTTCTGGAAGATGGCGTGGTGCGATACGTCGATGTAGAGGGCATCGCGCACGAAGCTGATTTCGTTGTCGATGATGCGGGCGCCCTTGGTGTTGTAGAGTTCCACACCGTTGCCGCGCTTGGGGCTGTCGTAATCGCGCTTGCCGGTGATGTTGTTGCTGAGCACCTGCACGTCGTTGGCCTTTTCGATCCAGAGGCCGAACAGGTTGTAGCTGAGGTAGCAGTTGCGTACGATGGCACGGTGCGCACCGGGCTGGATGTAGATGCCGGCGTTCTGGTTCAGCAGGCTGTCGCCGGAGTTGATGACCTTGAGCCCTCGATGACCACATCCTCGGCGGTGACGCGGATGGTGTCGCCCTTGTTGCTGCCGTCGATGGTGGGCAGGTCGATGCCCTTCAGGGTGACGGTACGGTCCACCTTCAGGTTTTCCACATAGCGGCCGCGCTCGATGCGGATCTCGTCGCCGTTGCTGGCGCGGTTGATGGCGTCCTGCACCTTCTCGCCCGGATGCACGGTGATGACGGCTGCGCGAGCAGCACTGCCCATCAGCAGGGGCGGCCAGCAGCAGGGCGCCTTTCCGTGCCAGCCGCATGCGGCGGTACTACGGCAGGGGCCTGCGGCAGAGGCGAAGGCAGGTCGCGGCTGCTCTGCCGGGCATGCCCGGTGCGGGCGGGCGAAGCCATGCCGCAGGTGATGCGGGTGGGTACGAAAAGCATGATCGGATGCAGGCATGGCGGAGGCAGGATGTCGTTCGGAAGAGGGCGGTGGCCGACCGGAAAACGTGCTGTTGCTGCAGTGAGCGGGCAGGTCTGCCGGATGGTACCGGCTAATGATACGGGAGTTAATTCATGTAAATGAACGCCGCCTGGGGGCGAGCGTTTACAGCTAGGGTTTTCAGGGCGTCAGAAGGCGAACACCTCCATCTGCGTCAGGGATCCAGAAGAACGCGGCCCCGATCAGCAGGTTCTTGAAGCCCACATAGGCCAGCATGTCCATGATGTTGGCCTGACGGTAGGTCTTGCCCCACCAGACGCCATCCTTCACGTAACGCTTGCCCTGCAGGCGCACCAGCACTTCCAGCACGCTCCAGCCAAACCACGCGCCGATGACGTTGATGGGCGAGGCGCTGCCCTGGGCGGCCAGGATCCACACCAGCGTGGTGCCCACGCCCAGCGCGGCAGCCACGGCCACCAGCAGGTGGTTGGCCTTCAGCTCGCGGGTAAAACGGCCAGAGGTGGTCGAGCAGCTCGCCCCACAGGCGGCGCGGACCGGTGAGCGTTTCCACCCGCGGGTGCACGCGCGTGCTCGGCCGGCGTGGGTCCACGCCCCTTGACGGGCTGCTGGGCCGGGGTCAGGTCGGTGGGCACGATGGGGATGAAGTAGCCGTCCTTGCCGATGGGGGTCATCTTCACGCCGGCACGTTCACGCACCTTGCGTTCCTTCGCCAGTGGCGGGCAGGCATTGGCGTCCGTGTAGAGGATCAGGCAGTCCAGGCGGTGCAGGCACTCGCGGTGGTCGATCTGGCCGTTCTCGTTGATGGCCAGGGAACCGCAGTCCTTGGCGCAGGCCTTGCACTTGTTGCAGTCGGGCTTGCGCTTGAGGCCGAACCAGCGGAACGTGCTGGGCATGGCCAGCGAGGCGCCCAGCGGGCAGATGTACTCGCAGTACGGCCGCTCGGTGAACACGGCCAGGCCCAGAATGACCAGCACGAAGGTGCCATGAGGGCCACGGCCGGTTGGTGATGCCCACCAGGAAGGTGGTCTTGAAGGGTTCGACCTCGGCCGGTTTCTCGGCATCGACCATCGAGAACAGCGACACCACCAGCAGCACGAAGAAAACGCCGTACTTCACCCATTTGAGCTTGTGGTGCCATTTGGGCGGCAGCAGGAACTGGTATTTTTTCAGGCCGATCTTTTCGCCGATGACGTGCAGCCCCTCCTGCAGCGAGCCGAACGGGCAGGCCCAGCCGCAGAACAGGCTGGCCGAACACGAACACGGTGATGAAGATGAAGATCCAGAAGAGGAACAGGAACGGGTCGCTGAGGAACAGCGTCCACTCCCACTTGAAGAGGATGGAGTGGAACCAGGTGAGCACCTGCGTGACCGACGGCTGTGCCAGCAGCCCAAAAGCCCACCCAGACCACGAAGATGGCCCAGAACGGGTACTTGAAGCCATTGACCGGCCATTTGTTCTTGCGTGACGACATGCGGGTGAGCGTCTCGCGGTAGGCGTAGACCACGGCGATGGTGGTGAGCATCAGGCCGAAGATGATCAGCTGCCACCACTTGGCTTTCCAGATCTTGAGCCAGCTGGGGTCGGGCCGGTGCACTTCGGGGCGGCCGCCGACCATGTACTGCGCCGGGGTCCAGTATTCGCCTCAAAGAGTGTGAAGACCCTTGGAACCGGTGTTGCGGTCGATCTTGTTGCTGAGGAAGCTCAGCTTCCACGGGTAGGCCGCGGAAAACGCCCGCGAGCGGATGATGAAGATGCCCGATTCGCTGTACTGGGGCGCGCCCTTCGCGGCCAGGCTGTAGAGATTGCGGACGTCGGTGTCGCGGAAGGTGAAGGAGTCGCCATCCTGGTGCACCTGGATGCGGTCGCAGATGCCGCCGCGCACGAAGCCCGGAGCCCTTGAAGGATTCCTTGCCCGTCGGTGCGGATGATGAAGATGGCGTTCTCGCCCTCCTTCAGCTCGCTGTGCAGGTACTCCCAGGTGGATTTGCCCAGAATGGCCGGGCCGATGATGGGGGAGTTGAGCGAACCGAACCACAGTTCGATGAAGGGCGACCCGGTACGGTCCAGACCGACCTGCTGGGGCTGCACCACCAGCTTCTGCACCGCGCCCTGCTTGACCAGGGTGTCCCAGTCGGGCAGGGGGCATCGGGTTTTGGGCCGCACGTATTCGACAGCTCTGCGCACGATGGGCTTGATGATGCCCACCTGCCGGGCCACGGCGGCCCCGAGGTCGTGATGACCTGGTTCTGTGCGACGACGGTGACGGTGGCGCCCGAAATGGCATCCACGCCGATCACGCCATCTTCGGGGCGGGACTCGCCCAATCTCGATGGTGTCTCTTGACGGAGCGACCGAGATATTGGTCGTTGAACTTGAGCAGGGGCGGATTCAGGAATGCCTAGCAGCAGGATGGGTTCGGAGTGCTTGAGCACCTTGACGCCCACGAACTTGCCTTCTTTGTCCATCCCGATCAGGGTGACGACAGGTTTGCCGGAATAGGCCGGCGTGTCGGTGATGTCGGTGGACAGCATGACAGTAACCCAGCACGTCCTTGCCCTTCGGACCGCCCAGGGCTTCCACATACGGGGGTTGCCCCTTGCGTTCGGAAAACGAGGTAGCCCCGGGAAATACGTCCTTGCAGGGCAGCAGGGCACACATGTCGGTGGCCGTCTCCAGTCCGGCCGGCAGTTGTGCTTCGTACGCCTGGGAGCCCCCCGCTCCCGCTGCATGGGGTTTGGCCCAGACATTCAGGGACAGCAGGCCACAGACGGCAGCAGCCAACAGCCCCCTCCCAAAAGAGGTCCATTTCATGTTTAGCTGTAATCCGGTTTAACGACATCATCAAAAAAATGGCCGGGCGCCGTGACTGTTGTTACAGTACGACGTCCCGGCCATTCACTGGTACTTCAATCAGGGTTCGACAATCATGCGGCCGCGCATTTCAAGGTGCAGCGCATGGCAGAAGTTGGTGCAGTAATACCAGAAAACGCCCGGTTTGTCGATTTTGAAGGTCACCGACTTGGTTTCCTGCGGGTTCACGATGAACTGGATGTTGTACTCCGGAATCGCGAAGCCGTGGGTCAGGTCTTCCACCTTGTCGAGGTTGGTGAGGGATGAGCGTCACTTCGTCGCCCACCTTCACGTTGAACTCGGTCGGCTCGTAGGCCGGCGCCACCGAGCTGATGCGCACCGTGACCTTCTTGCCATTGCGGGTGACGCCGGTGTCGGCCTGGCTCTTGCTGGCCAGCGGGAAGTCGTCGAGGTTGTAGACCTGTTTCGGGTGCAGCCAGTCACGCGGCAGGATCACGAAGTCGTGCGGCTCCCGGACGCACCGGCGTTGTCGTGCGCGAGGATCATCTGCTCACCGGTGATGTCGAGCAGCTGGTCGTTCTCAGGGGTGCAGCGGGCCAACCGGCAGGAAGCGGTCTTTCGAGAACTTGTTGCCCACGGCCATCCAGATGCCATCGGCGGCCTTCGTTTCGGCGCAGGTGGCGTTGATGTGGCCCGGCTGGTACATCACGTCGATCTTGTGGACGATCGGGTTGACCGCTCTTGTCACCGGCGTATTTCTTGATGGCCTTCTCGATGTTCCACTTGCAGACCTGGCTGTCGAGGAACAGCGTGGTGTGAAACGTTGCCACGGCCGTCGAAGGTGGTGTGCAGTGGTCCCAGGCCCACTTCGGGTTCGGCCACGATGGATTTGTCCGGATCGTCCAGCTTGCCGTCGAACCAGTCCAGCACCTTCTGCAGGTCGATGACGGTGCAGGTGGGCGACAGTTTGCCCGAGCACACGAAGTACTTGCCGTCCGGCGAGGCGTTCACGCCGTGCGGGTTCTTCGGGCACGGCACGCGCACGACCATGGCGCTCTTCGGATCCTTGTTGTTCTCGACGCGGCGGTCGACCACGGGCACCTTGGAGTCGCCCGATGTGGGTGAACTTGCCGTCCTTGATGGCCTGCTCGATACGGGCCACGTGGAAGAACAGGCAGGGCGTCACGCTCGCGCGACATCATCTCGGCGTAGAAATCGGCTTCTTCGAGGTTGTACTGGTTGGTGGCAGCCAGCTTGCCATCGAACGACGTGGCGACCAGGTCGCAGTTGCCGTTGATGCGGGCCTGCCACTTCACGTCCATCGTGAGGGGCATCCACGCAGGTGAAGAGGGCGCCGTATTTTTCGGTGTCTTCCAGATCTTGCCGTGGTCTGAGCAGCGGGATGCGGAATTCCTGGCCGCAGAACACCCGCGTGGTGTAGTTGATGGCCGGGTCGACCGGGTCGCGCTTGTCCGGGAAGATGCCGTGGAAGCCCTGCACGTTCGGCAGCTTGGTGATCTTGTCGCAGACGAAGTAGTCCAGACGGAAGCGGGCGATGCGGGCGTTGATCTTGTCGTTGATCCAGCAGTACTTGCCGTCGTAGATGCCGTCCTTGTAGGAAGCCTGCATGTGGTGGGTGTCGCCCACGACATATTCCAGCGTGCCGTCGGGTTTGGTACCCATCACGGCCTTGGATTCGTTGGTGATGCCCCAGCCGGTCAGCGGGTCGGGCACGAAGCAGGGCATGCGCAGCAGTTCGCGGCCCGAGGGGATGCCGATCACGCGGGCGTCACCGGTGTGGCCGGAACTCCACAGGCCGTAGTGGGTGTCGAGCTGTCCGGGCGGGATGTGCACGGGGCCGGCACCACCCTGGTGCGGGGCCTCGGCGCCATGGGCCGGTGCGGCACCACCTGCGGCCGCGCCACCCTGGGCGGGCTTGCTCTCTTCCTTGCAGCCGGCCAGGGCCACCGAGCCGATGCCCAGTGCAGCAGCCGCATTCAGAAAACGCCGCCGGCCAATGCCTGCCGGTTCCTTCTCGATGTGAGGGTCCTGGGCTTTCAGGCTCATGTTCTTCTCCTATGGTCTGCCCTGTTGCCGGATGTTTTGCGCCGCACCATGCGGCATGCCCGAAAGAGGCCGCCTCCTCTTTTCGGGGGCGGGCCTGCGTCCGGGAAACACCTGTCATTCGGAAGGATAATCAGCGGTCACGTTGTAAAAATTGACGTGGATCAATTGAGTTTGATCAATATCAATTCCTGTTCATTGGGAGCCACAGGAATGGGGTATGGCGCAAAAATTGGCCAAAATAGGTGCCGGGAAAACGGGGAGGGCAGGCCAGAAGCGGGTCACATGCAGGGGTGATGCCGGCCAGACACGGGGCAGGAAACAGGGAGAAACAGGGCGGAAGCGGAGAGAAGCGGAATGGAAGCAGAAGAAGGGGGCGCGTGGCGTGGCAGCCCGGGGTTGGCGGACGGCAGGCTGGGGGATTGTCAACGCTGATGCTGGCACCGCTTGCGGGTGGGGGCTGGCGGGTACCGGGATCGTGCCGAAGCCGTTCGCAGCGGCATGGTCTGGGGAGCCTGTGCGCCTGCGTGGTCTGGAATGGGGCCGCAAACACACACGCTGGGCGTACACATGCGTTGGACACAAAAACGCCCGAAGGAACGGAGCCGTTCGGGCGTTTGAATCTGTGGCCAAGGGCGGAATCGAACCACCGACACAAGGATTTTCAGTCCTCTGCTCTACCAACTGAGCTACTTGGCCAGGGGAGCTTCCAGCGCACACCGGTTACTCAGAGAACGCGATTATAGACGGAATTTTTCCGTCCGTCAAGCGCCTGCTGCCATTCATGCGCTGGCCGCGGCACCGACTGCCGCAGTGGTTCGCAGGACGAACCCGTTGCTGCGCGTACCGCTCCCGTTACGAAATCCACCCGCCGGCGCAGCCAGCCAGGGCGGCCTCCCGTATACTGCCCGCATGCAGATACATGTGATGTGGGCCGTCGTAGGGCGGGCGGTGTGGGTGTGGCCGCGAGCGCTGGCCTTTTGCGCGCGCCGGCGGGCAGGTGGTGCTGGTCGATCCCCGGCCGGCGGCGGTGCGGCCAGGCGGTGTGTCGGTGTGGCGCCGGGGGATCCCGACGACTGGGACAGCCGTGTCTTGTTCCCTGTCGCCGGCCAGCATCCGGCTGCTGGACGGGCTGGTGTCTGGTCTGCCATGGACATGGACCGGGTAGCCCCGATGTACGACATGCGCCTCTATCGCTGACCAGGATGGTGGCGATGTGCAGGAAAGCCTGCGGCTCGATGCCTGGCAGGGCCAGATCGAACGGCTTGCCTGCATCGTGGAAGGGACGTCACCTTCAGGCTGCGCTGGACCTGGTGGCGGCCGACGCCGGCCGGACGCTGCGCCTGCAGCGCGTACAGGGGCACGGTGTCGGCCCTGTCGCTGGCCGAGGGGCAGCCTGCCCGCCTGACGCTCGACCACGGCGAGGTCTGGGAGACCGGCCTGGTGGTGGCGGCCGATGGTGCGCGCTCGGCGCTGCGCGACATGGCGGGGCTGGAAAGCCGCACCTACGATTACGGCCAGATCGCCGTGGTGGCCAATTTCAACAGCAGCCTGCCCGCGGGATGCCGCCTGGCAGTGGTTCGATGCCGATCTGGGCGTGATGGCGCTGCGCGTTGCCGGCCATCGGCCGGCCGGGCCAGGCAGGGCGGGTGAGTCTCGTGTGGTCGGCGCCGGTGGAATGGGCGCAGTCGCTGGCCATGTCCGGCGACGAACTGGCTGCCCAGGTGGCACGCCAGTCACGCGGGGCGTTGGGCGAGCTGCAATGCATCACGCCGGCTGCCTGCTTCCCGCTGCGTTCCGTCAGCTGCCCGCGCGTGATCGCGCCTGGCTTTGTCATGATCGGCGATGCAGCTCACGTGGTGCACCCCATGGCCGGACAGGGCATGAATCTGGGTTTTGGTGACGTGCAGGTGCTGGCCGACGTGCTGGCGCAGCCGGCGGTGGCGCCGGTCCGGGGTACGCCGGCGGCATTCCGCACGCCCGGCGCATCCCGTGCTTCGAGGGGCGTCCCGTACGTCTGCCGGTTCCCGCATGTCTGCCGCGTCCCGTGCAACCGGTGTGTCCAGCGAGCCTGCCGGGTGGTATCACGGGTTGCCCACATGGCAGGCGCTGCGCCGCTACGAACGGACACGGCGTGAGCCGGTGAGCAGCATGCAGATGCTGATGACCGGTCTGCACCATGTGTTCGGTCCGGCCCTGCCGCCGCCGCTGGCCACCCTGCGCACTCTGGGCTGGCAGGCCGTCGGGGCGTCGGGGTGGCTGTCGCGTCAACTCATCCAGCGAGGCCATTCGTTGACTTCGCCTGGTTTGCGCTGAATCCGGTTTCAGGTCATCGTCGCCATCGGAGATATTTGCGGCTTCGATGATTTCTACCCGTTCGCCGGGTTCTGTTCTGGCCGCCGGAGGGCGCGCCCCGGTTTCGTTCGAATGATCCTTCAGACTCTTTCAGGAAGACCTTCTACATGACCAACCCCCACTTCTCCCCGCGTCGCTCGCTGGCTCGTCTGCTGGCTGCCAGCCTGAGTGGCTGCGTCGATGGTTTCCCCTGGCCGCTGCGGAGCCGGCTGGTGAGCTAGCTGCAGCCACCACGCCAGGGGCAGCACCGTCCCAGGGGCAGCACCGTCAGAGGGGTTGACCGATGCGGTGAAAGAAGCATCGGCCGAAAAACCGGCCGGCAAGATTGCCGGCCCCGGTGTCAGTGCCGCGGTCGAGGCCGCCATCCTGAAGGGCATGCAGCAGCTGATGGCGGCCAATGCCGGCATGAAGGTGGGAAGAAATCCGCACCACGCCCATCGACGGCCTGTACGAGGTGCGGGTGGGCCCCAACGTGGTCTATGTCGACGCGGGCGGCCGCTACGTGCTGGCCGACGCCCAGCTGCTGGATGTCGAGAACCGGCGCAATCTCACCAACGAGCGCCAGATGGAGCTGTCGCGCATCGATTTCACGAAGGATCTGCCGCTGGACAAGGCCATCAAGCAGGGTACACGGCGCGGGCGAGCGGGTGCTGGCCATCTTCGAAGATCCGAACTGCTCCTACTGCCGCCGCATGCGCCAGACGCTGGCCGGCATCGACAACCTGACCATCTACACCTTCACCTACCCGATTCTGGCGCCATCGTCGCTGACCAAGTCGCAGAAGGCCTGGTGCGCGAGAGGATCCGGCCACGGCCTGGGAACGACATGATGACCGCCGAGACCGAGCCGGACAACGCCGGCGACTGCCGAGACGCCCATTCAGGACGTGGTGGCCCTGGGGCGCAAGCTCAATGTCACCGGCACGCCCACGCTGTTCTTCCCGGACGGCAGCCGGGTGCCGGGCGCCATCTCGCCCGGACAGCTGAAGCAGATTCTGGATGCCCAGAATGGCCAGGCGCAGCCGGGTGGGGAGCAGCGCCGAAGAGGGTTGAGCGTTGACCTCGGGGAGGGGCTGACTTCTGCTGCCCTGACGCCTTCATCGGGCGTTAAAGAACCTCTGCAATCCTGCGGCACTTTTGGCTCCCATGCTCCGGGCGATCCAGTGCGTTGCCATTTGCCGCCAATAGCTCCCTGCTATTGCCGCCAAATGGCGCCTTCTGGCTCATCGATCCTGGGTCCAAAAGTGCTTTACGCAGACTTTGCAGAGGCTCTCGTCCATCAAAGTTCTCCGCCACGGTGCAGGTCTGCGGGGATCCTTTTTACCCCCGTCACCGCGGCACCAGCACCCACATCCGCACCGGCGCCTTCAGCAGCCCGCATTGACCCCGGCTTCGTGACCGAATCCCCAGAAAAATCGGCCCGGCGGGCTGCCGCAGTGGCCCCGCCGGTCCTGGACCAGCATCATCCGGCTCATCGGCTGCTGGCTCACCGAGTACGTGCTCTGGATGAACACGGCCGAACCCAGCGGAATTCGGCTGCGGTCCACGGCCAGTGAACGTTCCGGGGTCAGCGGCACCCCAGTGCCCCCAGCGGGCCGGCTTCGGATCGGCCGGATCACCGGCAGTTCACGGAAGAACACCACCCCGGATTGGTCTGCATCACCTCGCGGGCCTGGGCCGGGTGCTCGCGCAGCCACTGCTGGATGGCGGGGCCCGTCACTTCTTCCTTCTTCAGTGCGCCGCGCCTGACCAGTGTGCGGCCGATGGCCTGATAGGGGTGGCCGTTCTGGTCGGCATAGCCGAGGCGGATCAGCGAACCATCGCGCAGCTGCACGCGGCCCGAGCCCCTGGATTTCCAGAAAGAAGGCGTCCACCGGGTCGTCCGCCCAGGCGATCACCGGCTGCAGGGCGCCACGCCATCGCGCCCTCGCGGGTCTCGATCTCGCGGCGGTCTGCATAGGGGCACTACCTTTCTGCCCATTCAGCCGGCCACGCAGGCGCATTCCCTTGAGCTGCGGGGCCACGGCGGAAAGGTCGATGGTCAGCAGGTCGCCGGGCAGCGCACGCGAGCGGGGTCTGTCCGGGGCGTTCCTGACAAGCGGCTGCGCCGGTCAGCAGAGGTTCGTAATAGCCGGTCAGCAGGCCGTCGGGCAGGCTGCTGTCCTGCAGCTCGCGGGCGATGAAGCGCTCGCCGATCCACTGGCGCAGAGCGCCATCGTCCCTGCCCAGCAGGCGGAATTCACCACACAGCAGCGGCCACTTGCCCGGCGGACGGGGCAGCGCGCACTGGCGCTGGATGAGCATCCGACAGGCCCTGCAGGTCATCGGTGTCCAGTCCGGGCAGCTGGCTGGCCGGAATGTCGCGCTGGGGGTCAGAGGGGCGCCCGGGCCGGTTTTCTTCAGGGGCGGTGCCGCAGGCAGCCAGGATCACGAGCGAGGCCAGCAGGAGCTTCTTGAAGGGCATGTCGGTACGGCAGGGGAAAGGAAGGAGGAAAGGCCTGTCGGTGCAGCGTGCGCGCCGTGTTCAGCGGAAACGGCGGGATCTCGGCGTCGAAGCGTGCGCGTCCTCGGCCACGAAGAAGTAGCTGCCCTGCATCGAACCGCCCGGCGTGGGCGGCTGGCTGCCGCTGAGTAGCGGAAGCTCTCGCCCGGCGCAGCAGCGGCTGCTGGCCCACCACGCCCAGCCCTTCACCTCGCGCCGCTCGCCGGTGTCGTCCTCGATGATCCAGTGACGGCTGATCAGCTGGGTGCCCACGGTACCGCGGTTGGTGATGGTGATCGTATAGGAAAAGGAAAAGACCCGGCCATGCGGCTCGGAGTGTTCTTCCACGTACTGGGTCTCGACGGTGATGTCCATCGCATAACGGTTTTCCGTACTCATGGGCAGCTCCTGCATTCAATACAATCGGATTCTATCCATTCAACCGATGCCATGAGGCAGGGCACACACTGACTTTCCGGATCGCACCCAGCATGCTGTCGGCAGACTTCGGCCGGCTGAAAGAGGAAGTGCAGGCCATCGAGGCCGCCGGCGCGGACATTCTGCATTTCGACGTGATGGACAACCACTATGTAGCCCAACCTCACCGTGGGGCCGATGGTGTGCCAGGCGCTGCGTCCGCACATCCGCATGCCCATCGACGTGCATCTGATGGTCTCGCCGGTCGACGATCTGGCGGCCGCCTTTGCCGATGCAGGGGCCGATCTCATCACCTTCCACCCCGAGGCCAGCCAGCATGTGGACCGCACGCTGCAGCTCATCAGGTCGAAGGGCTGCAAGGCGGGGCTGGTGTTCAGCCCGGCCACGCCGCTCACCTGGCTGGATCACACCCTGCACCAGCTCGACATCGTGCTCGCTGATGTCGGTCAACCCGGGGTTTGGCGGTCAGTCGTTCATCCCGTCCACGCTCGACAAGCTGCGCGAGGCCCGGCGTCGCATCGATGCCGAGAGGGCACGCAGCGGCCGCGAGATCTGGCTGGAGGTCGATGGCGGCGTCAAGGTCGACAACATCGCCGACATCGCCCGGGCCGGGGCCGATACCTTCGTGGCCGGCTCCGCCGTGTTCGGCGCGCCCGATGCGGATGGGGGAGTGCCATGGCATCCTGAAGCGCTTCCGTGAGGCGCTGGCGGGAGTCTGATAATGCCGGCGGATGTTTCTGGCTTCCCGGTGCAGGGGCACAAGGCGCGCGCAGACTGTTTCAGAGGCTCCCCACGCTTTTCTGAGGATCCCGTGCCTTACCGTGCCCCGGCGGGCGTGCCGCTCCCCAGTTCCTTCCGGGCCAGCGGCGGCAAGTCGCCCTTCCTGCCTGTTCGTGGACGGGGCTGACTGGCTGCCCCGGCGTATTTCTGTCTGTTCAACATGAATGCTTCTCTCCCGCCTGCCCTGCAGGCCCGTCTGGCCCCGATCCGGGCGCTCTGCTTCGATCTCGACGGCACCCTGCTCGACACCATCCCCGATCTGGCGGCGGCGGCCAACGCCATGCTGACCGATCTGGGGCATGCCCCCGCCCTCTGAGGAGGTGGCCACGTATGTGGGCAAGGGGGCCGACCGGCTGATCGAACGCATGCTGGCGGCGGCCGGGGCGCCGGCTGCCATCGGCACGCCGGCCTTCGACGCGGCGCGCGAGCGCTTCCACGCCAACTATCACCGGGTCAATGGCCAGGCGGCGCGCCTCATCCCGGTGTGCTGGAGGGGCTGCAGAAGCTGCAGGCGCAGGGTCTGCCGATGGCGGTGGTCACCAACAGCCTCTTTCGCCTATATCGAACCGCTGCTGGTGCAGTTCGGGCTGGCGCCGTTCTTTGCCTTTTCCATCGGGGAGATTCGCTGCCGGTGCGCAAGCCCGATCCCGGCCAGCTGCTCGAAGCCTGCCGCCGCCTGGACGCTGACACCGGCCGACGTGCTGATGGTGGGCGATTCCCTCAACGACACCCAGGCGGCCCGCGCCGCCGGCATGCCGGTGGTCATCCTGCCCTATGGCTACAACGAGGGCCGGCCGCTGGATTCGGTGGATGCCGATGCCGTCATCCAGACCATCGACCAGCTGGCGGACTGGCTGGCCCTTCCAGGAGACCGTACATGACCGAACTCGAATTCAAAGCCCTGGCGACCCAGGGCTACAACCGCATTCCGTGATGCTGCAGACGCTGGCAGATTCTCGACACGCCGCTGGGCCTCTACCTGAAGCTCACCGGCACCGAAAGCCGGCGCAACTCCTTCCTGCTCGAATCCGTGGTGGGTGGTGAGCGCTTTGGCCGCTATTCGTTCATCGAGCCTGCCGGCACGCACCGCCATCCGGGCCAAGGGCGCCCATATCGAGGTGCTGCGTGACGGGCAGGTCATCGAAACCACCGAGGGTGACCCGCTGGACTTCATCCAGCAGTACCAGAAGCGCACGAAGGTCCACCTGCTGCCCGGCCTGCCGCGCTTCTGTGGCGGGCTGGCCGGCTATTTCGGCTACGACGTGGTGCACTTCATCGAGCCGAAGGTGGGCAACACCGAAAAGCCCGATCCCATCGGTGTGCCTGACCTGCTGATGCTGGTGGTGGACGAGCTGGCCATCGTCGACAACCTCAGCGGCATGATCTATCTGATCGTCTACGCCAACCCGGCCGAGCCCGAAGCCTGGAGTCGTGCGCGCGAACGGCTCGACACCCTGCGGCTGCGCATGCGCAGCGCCGTGCCCGCCGACGATCTGGTGATGGGGCAGGCGTCCTGATGTCCACACCCCATCGAGCGTCCCTTTCGCGAAGGAAGACTATCTGGCCACCGCCGTCCGGGCCCGCGAGCACATCATGGCCGGTGACCTGATGCAGGTGCAGATCGGGCAGCTGCTGCGCAAGCCGTTCCAGCACTCGGCCCTGTCGCTGTACCGGGCGCTGCGTTCGATCAATCCGTCGCCGTACATGTATTACTACGACTTCGGCGATTTTCAGGTGGCCGGCCTCGTCCCCCGAAATCCTCGTGCGCCAGGAGCGCAAGCCCGAGCCCATCGTCTGCCCTGCGCCCCATTGCCGGCACCCGCAAGCGTGGCCTCACCGAGGCCGAGGATGCCGCCGCCGCGGCCGATCTGCTGGCCGACCCGAAAGAGCGGGCCGAGCACCTGATGCTCATCGATCTGGCCCGCAATGACATCGGCTGCTGGCGAAGGTCGGGACCGTCAAGGTCACCGAACAGATGGCCATCGAGAGCTACTCGCACGTCATCCATCGTGTCCAACGTGCAGGGCGAGCTGGAGCGGGAAATGGACGCCATCGACGTGCTGCGGGCCACCTTCCCGGCGGGCACACTCACCGGGGCGCCGAAGGTGCGGGCCATGGAGCTGATCGAGGAGCTGGAGCCGGTCAAGCGCGGCATCTATGGCGGCGCCTGCGGCTACCTCAGCTATTCCGGCGAGATGGATGTGGCCATTGCCATCCGCACCGGGGTGCTGAAGGATGGCGTGCTCAACGTGCAGGCCGCCGCCGGCGTCGTCTTCGATTCCGTGCCCGAGAAGGAATGGCAGGGAAACTGAGATGAAGGCCCTGTGCCGTGCTGCGCGCCGCCGGAGCTGGTCGAGAGCGGGCTGGCAAACGGGGCTGATTCTCCGCTTCCGGGTTCATGCAGCGCGCGTGCTGATGCCGGTTTACGCATGCGCTCGCACCGATGCGCAGGCAGGGGCTTCATGAAAAGGGGCGGACGGGCGTGATGCCGTGTCCACCCCTTTGTATCGGGAAGCGCCGGGGCGGCGGGAGGTGTCAGGCTGAAAGGATGCATCCAGCCAGAGGGGCCAGGCTGGAGGGGCATCAGGCCACCCGCAGGTGGCCCCGTATCCATGTTCCGCTCAGCTCTGCGGGCTGCTGCACTGCGGCGAGTTGCGCTGCAGCAGCGACTGGCTGATTCCCGTGCCACGGTCGGTCACCTGTTCGGCCAGTGTCGTCATCGTCACGGTGGTCCAGCCATTCTGCAGATAGCGCGGTGCCGAGTTGCCGGCCGCCGACAGGCCACGCCTCGGGTGCTCACGCCCGCCGGCGGATAGTAGTCGGCGCCCACGGTCATCAGCGCACGGCCGCCGCTGACCACGCGGGCCTGCACGCTCACCGACAGCGCCTGGGCATCCTGCGGCACCTTCACGAAGCTGTACCAGCCGTGCAGCGGATTGGGTGAGTAGGCCGTGGCGGAGGGCGAGCTGGTCATGTGGCAGTCGGTGAGCGCCGTGTCGGCCGTGCAGGTGCCGATGTCCGGGCGCATGTCCTTGGCCAGCAGCACCCAGCGCTGCATGTTGCGCGAGAAGTAGTACACGGACATCTGGCCCATCTCGATGTGGGCAGGCGTCCGGCTGCCGCTCGGCCCCGAGATCACGAACCACGGCATCAGCCGCTCCCAGGCGCCCTTCACGTAGCGGAACTGCGGCAGACGGGCCTTCTCCCACGACGGCCAGTGGTCGTAGCCTCCCAGCGAGCTGACGGAATAACCCGCATGGGACCACGTCCACGATGGGTTGATGCCGGCCAGATAGGGCATCGCCCTGGCCCTGGTCGGCAATCATGCGGGCTGGCGTGGCGCAGACCTGGGCCTGCGCCGGTGCGGCGATGACCAGAGCGGCAAACAGACCAAGAGCGAGCGGCGACGGGTTGAAGGATGGCTTTTTCAGCGGCGTTGAAGGTGTCAGAAGAGAACAAGGGAAGCAGATGAATCGAAGCGGTATGACGCAGCATCGGCCTGCAGGTCATTTCACCGGCGGAAATCTCCCGGTCCGATCAACGGAAATCTGTTCCGGCGTGCAGGCTCATGTGCAGTGATCGCAAGGCATGTCGACAGTGAACGGAGGCTGTGCTTCCGCCGGGCTGCTCTGGCAGAGCAGGGCGACCAGGCAGAGCGAAGGCAACCGGCTGGCAACGCCGGATCTGCGTATGCAGCCAGGTGTTCAGCCGGGACGGTTCCATGGGGGCTGCCGGGCCGGGCATCAGGGCTCCGGTACCTTTCCAGCGGTTGGGACTGGCGGCCTGGCCGGTGGGCGTGGTGTCCCTGCAATGGTGTTCCAAATTACCCTTGGTTATCGTTCTGCGGGCAAAAAGCGAGGCAGCACGGGGCCGGAGCGTCGCAATGCGGGAGAAGCGGGTTGAGGAAGAGGTGAAAAATCGTTGCGCAAACAGCCACGACCCAGAATGTAGACCCAATCGCCCCCTGTTTTGGCGTGATGGAGGCCTGTCAGGCGCTGTAAATCTATAAAAATAGTTAAATTTAACGAGTTGCAAAGAAAGTTGCTATAAAAATACGAGATATATCTCTGTTTGGGCAGGTTTGTAGGCTGTCTGCCAACAGGTTGCACGGCCGTTTTCGCCTCTTTTGCCTGACTGTGGTGCATTGTGCGCCCCGGCCGGAAGAGGGGGGCTGCAGCGTGCCATTTCACCCAATGAACGAATTTCACCGCCAATGCCGGCTGGATGGCATCAGGATGGCGTCATGATCGGCCGTGCCTGCATATGTGTTGTGCAAACAGAACTGTTTTTGGAAAAGTCAATATCTGAGCCTGCTTTGTATCTGTGTTGTAAGTCATTTGTGTCGTCCATGGCGTACGGATGGCCCTTGCCGTCCGGTGCAGGGGGGCTGCTCCGGGAAGGTTTCGCTGGGTCATTGCAAAGGGGCGCTCTGTTCTGGCAAGGGGGCTGGTGAGGAGGCCAGCGTTCCGGGACGTGAGGCCCGTTCAGGCGTGTGGCGCCCGCTTTCTCGTGGGCGAAAGGTGGCTGCTTGCGGGTGGGAGATTCTTTTCTTGTGGGGCGGGGTGCTTTTGCCTGCTCCGGTAGACTTGATGATCATCCCGCGGTTGCCCGGTATGCTTTTTGGCTGGCGGCTGGCGGCTGGCGGCTGGCGGCTGGCGGCTGGTGGCCGGTGCTGGTGCTGGTGCTGGTGGCCGCTGCCGGTACTGGCTGCTGGCGCCGATCCCTGTCCGGGCCGCGGACGCCCTGTGCCCTGACGCCGGTCAGCGCTCCGGCTGCCGTGACTGTGATCGTGACCGCAGTCCCTGGCCCGTGTCCCTGTCTTTTACGGAGTTCCCCATCATGCGCATCCTGACGCTGCCCGCCAGCGCTATGCCACCAAGCTCTGCGATCCTGCCCGCAAGGTTCCGCCCGAGGTGGTGGCCGACCTGCTCGAGGTGCTGCGTCTGGCGCCATCGTCGATCAACTCGCAGCCATGGCACTTCTTCGTCGCCGAAAGTGCCGAAGCGCGTGACCGCATTGCCCGCAGCATGGAGCCCCGGAACCCCTCACAACGCCGACAAGACCAGGGCCGCCTCCCATGCTGGTGGTCTTCTGCGCCCGCACGCACCTGCCGGATGCCCATCTGGACAATGTGCTTGCACACGAGGCCGCGGCCGGCCGCTGCATCCCCTGAAGCGAGAGCCCAGCGTACGGCCGTCATGAATGAATACGTGCGCCTGCATCAGGAGACCCGCCATGACGGGCCCGAATGGACGGCACGCCAGGTCTATCTGGCACTGGGCTTCTTCCTGCTGGCGGCGGCCAGTGCCGGTGTCGATGCCACCCCTATCGAAGGCTTCAATGAAGCAGCGCTGGACGAGGACCTGAACCTGCCCGCCCAAGACCTGCGCAGCCTGGCGATCGTCACCCTGGGCTACCACGCCGACGGCGATCTCAACGCCACTGCCGCCAAATCCCGCCTGCCGAAGGATGAGGTGTTCACCTTCCCTGTGATCGTGTGGTGGCTGTCTGCCGGCTGCCGTCTGCCGGGCGCCAGCCGCTGACGCACAGGGAGTCTGCCAGCGAGCTGTAACAGGGGATCCAGTGAACAGCCGACAGCCAGCCGTCGAGCAGCAGAACAGCCGGTGCTCAGCCTCCGCCGCTCCGCGGGTCGGCTAGACGCGCACTCGATATGCAAAAACCGCATATCGATGCACGCCGCTGTCCGGGTCTGCCCCTGTTGGGGCCGGCGGAAATCCGTCATCCTTTCGGTTCCTGAAGAACAGCCCCGTTGCTGTTCATTCGAGGGGCGTCCGGACATGGGCTGGCTGCCACGGGACAGCCGGAGATGATTGCCCTCGCGGGCGGGGAGGGCATGCAGGTTCATCTTCGCCCCTGTCCTGCCGCACACGTCACCGTGTTCGGTCCCTCATGACAGCGACCGACATGATCAAGAAACTGCTTGCTGCCTCCCTGCTGTCCGTCACTGCTGCCGCTGGCGGCCACCCAGGCAGCCACCGTCCGCTGGGCCCGCTCGGCCGATCCCCGCCACGCTCTGACCCGCATGCCGTCAACGTGGGCCTGAACTTCAACCTGCTGCACCAGATGTACGAGCTCGCTGCTCATCCGGCTGGCTGACAACTCGCTGCAGGGGGCCATCGCCACCACTGAAACAGACCGATGATCCCGCCGTCTGGGAGTTCAAACTGCGCCCCGACGTGAAATTCCACGATGGCACCCCGCTCACCGCGGCCGATGTGGTGTTCTCGCTCAAACGGGCCCAGGCCCCCAGTTCGCAGATGAAGTCGCTGCTGTCTTCCATCGAGGAGGTGGTGGCCGTCGATCCGCTCACGGTGCACATCCGCACTCACGGCCAGATCTGATCCTGCCGGACAACCTCACCAACCTCTTCATCATGAGCGAGGCCTGGACGAAGGCCCATCATGCGGAAGTGCCGCAGGACACGGCTGGCAGCGCCGAAAACTACGCCACCCGCCACGTCAACGGCACCGGCCCCTACACGCTGGCTTCCCGCGAGGCCGATGCCCGCACCGTGCTGGAAGGCGTATCCCGCCTACTGGGGCGAGGGCCAGTTCCCGCTGGACGTGACCGAGCTGCGTATGTGCCGATCAGTCGCCGGCCACACGGGTGGCGGCACTGCTGTCAGGGTGAGGTCGATTTCCTGCAGGACGTGCCGGCCCAGGACGTAGCCCGCCTGAAGGCCGATGAGCACCTGACGGTGAAGAGCGGCCTCGAGAACGCGCACCATCTTCCTGGGGCTCGATGTCGGTTCGAAGGTGCTGCGCCATTCGTCCGTGAAGGACCGCAACCCCGCTGGCCGATGCCCGGGTGCGTGAGGCGCTGGCGCTGGCCATCGACCGCGATGCCATCAGGAAGGCCGTCATGCGGGGGGCTGTCCAGCCCGACCGGCATTCTGGCGCCTCCCTTCGTCAATGGCTATACCGAGGCCCTGGCCGCTTTTCCGAAAGGCCGATCCGGCCCGTGCACGCCAGCTGCTGGCCGAGGCGGGCTACCCGCAGGTTTCACCCTCACGCTCGACGCCCTCAATGACCGTTACGTCAACGACGAGGCCATTGCCACCGCCGTGGCGGGCTTTCTGGGGCGCATCGGCGTCAGGTCACCGTGCAGGCCCGGCCCTTCGCCCTGCACAATGCCGTCCTGACCAAAGGGGAAAGCGATTTCTATCTGTATGGCTGGGGTGTGCCCACCCACGATTCCGCCTACGTGTTCGACTATCTGGTCCACACCCGCGGCAAGAACCGTCTGGGCACCTGGAACATCACCGGCTACAGCAATGCCGACATCGACGCGCAGATCGAGTCGCTGTCCACCGAGGCCGACCGCAACAAACGCAACGCCACCATCGCGCGCATCTGGGAGGCCACCAAACAGGCCGGGTTCTACATCCCCCTGCATGACCAGATGATCACGTCCGCCGCACGCCGCGGCATCGAGGTGCCCTGCACCCCAACAACATCACGTACTTCAAGTTCGTGACCGTCCAGGGACCCCGCGGAGTGAATGAAGCCATGACACGCGTCGAACCCGCGCTGCTGCCATGATCGCCCGTCTCCTTGCCCGGCTGGGACAGTCGGTTCTGGTGCTGCTGGTGGTCTCGATGGTGGCCTTTCTGGTCTTTCGCTATCTCGGTGACCCCACGGTCAGCCTGCTGGGTGAAACGATGCCACCGTGGCCGAGCGCGAGGCCCTGATGGCCCGGCTGGGTTTCGACCAGCCGGTGCTGGTGCAGTACGGCGCCTGGCTGAAGCAGGTCCTGCAGGGCCAGTTCGGTGTGTCCTACCGCTTCCACGAGCCCGTGCTGTCGGTCATCGCCGCCCGTGTGCCGGCCACGGTCGAGCTGTCGCTGGCGGCGGCCCTGTTCGCCATCGTGGGCGGATCGGCCTCGGCGTGCTGACGGCCATCCGCAGCGGCACCCCTGACGGCGCGGGCCGTCGGGCGTGTCGCTGGTGGGGGTCTCGCTGCCCACCTTTCTGATCGGCATCGGGCTCATCTACCTGTTCTCCGTCGAGCTGCAGTGGCTGCCGGCCTTCGGGCGCGGCACGCTCACCCCGTGGGGGCTGGCAGACCGGGCTGCTCACCCTGCTCGGGCCTGTCGGCGCTGGTCCTGCCGGCCATCACGCTGGGGTTTTTCAAGCTCACGCTGATCATGCGGCTGGTGCGTACGGAAATGCTCGATGTCCTGGGGCGTGACCATCCGCTTTGCCCGCGCACGGGGCCTCGACCCGTGCCGCGCTCTACGGGCGGCATGCACTGCGCAACACGCTCATTCCCGTCATCACCATCATCGGCCTGCAGCTGGGCTCGCTGATCGCCTTTGCCATCGTCACCGAAACCGTCTTCCAGTGGCCGGGGCTGGGCCTGCTGTTCATCAGCTCGATCCAGGGTGTCGATGTGCCCGTCATCGCGGCCTACCTGCTGCTGATCGGCCTGCTGTACGTCACCATCAACCTGGTCGTGGACCTGCTCTGCGTCTGGGCCGATCCGCGCCTGCGGCGGCGCTGAACCGCACCGCCGGATGCGGCCTGTCCGCCCCGGTGAGCAAGCATTGTCCCCGCAGGACGCCGTACCCACTTTCCCAAAAAGGTTGTACCGTGCCCGACGTTTCCCTGCCTGCATCTCCACCCCGCCCGGATCGCGCCCGCGTCCCCTGGCGCCAGTCCGACTCGCTGCTGCTGCGCAGTCTGGCCACCTCCCGCCTGACCCAGCTTGCCCTGCTGGTGCTGACAGCCTGCGTGCTGCTGGCCGTGCTGGCCCCGTGGCTGGCTTCGCAGAACCCGTTCGACCCGGCGGCGCTGGACCTGCTCGACGCCTTCACCCGTCCGGGCGAGGCGGGCATCTCCGGTCGCACCTACTGGCTGGGGCGGACGATCAGGGCAGGGACGTGCTCTCGGCCATCCTCTACGGCCTGCGCATGTCGGTGCTGGTCGGGGGCGTATCCGTGCTGCTGTCCATGCTCATCGGTGTCGGTCTGGGCGTGCTGGCCGGCTATCGGGGAGGCTGGGTGGATGCGCTCATCATGCGCCTGGCCGACGTGCAGCTGACCTTTTCCCGTCCTGCTGGTGGCGCTGCTCGTCTTCGGCATTGCGCGGGGCGCGCTGCCTGCGGGCTACCGCGACGACATGGCCATCTACGTCATCATCGCCGCCATCGCCCTGTCCGACTGGGTGCAGTACGCCCGCACGGTGCGGGGCGCCGTCATGGTCGAGAAACAGAAGGACTACGTGGCTGCCGCGCGCCTGCTGGGGCGGCCCTCTCCCGTCATCCTGTGCCAGCACATCCTGCCCAACGTGCTGGCGCCGGTGCTGGTCATCGGCACCATCAGCCTGGCGCTGGCCATCGTTGCCGAATCCACGCTTTCCTATCTGGGCGTCGGCCTGCCGCCCACGCAGCCCTCGCTGGGGACGCTGATCCGCATCGGCCAGGGGTTCCTGTTCTCCGGCGAGTGGTGGATCCTGCTCTTTCCTGCGCTGATGCTGCTGGCACTGGCGCTCTCCGTCAATCTGGTGGGTGACTGGCTGCGCGATGCCCTCGACCCGCGCCGGCACTGGAGCCCATGAGGATACGAACATGCTGAGCAGCCCTTCACCCATCGCGCCCGCCCGCATCGCCCCGATCCGGATGAGACGGGCTGCCACCACCATGCCGCCACGCGTACGATCCCACCTGCCCGGCAGGATCCTCCACTGCTGCAGGTCGAGGGCGCTCGACGTGATCTTCGACACCCACCGCGGGCCGCATCAGGTCCTGCATCAGGTGTCCTTTGCGTGGCGCCCGGCGAAATTCTCGGCGTGGTCGGCGAATCCGGCGCCGGCAAGTCCCTGACCGGCCTGGCCGTCATGGGCCTCATCGATCCGCCCGGACGGGTGGCCCAGGGCCGGATCAGCCTCAACGGCGAGCGCATCGACGCCCCTGCAGGGCGAGGGCCATGCGCCGCCTGCGCGGCCGCCGCATCGCCATGGTGTTTCAGGATCCGCTCACCAGCCTGAACCCGGTACTCACCATCGGCCAGCAGCTCACCGAAACCATTCGCACCCACCTGCCGCTGTCCACCGCCCAGGCCCGCGAGCGGGCGCTGCAACTGCTGGCCGAAGTCGATATCCCGCAGCCCGACTGGCGTCTGTCCCAGTACCCGCACCAGCTCTCGGCGGCCAGCGCCAGCAGGTAGCCATTGCACTGGCGCTGGCGGCCGATCCGGCACTGCTCATCGCCGACGAGCCCACCACCGCGCTGGATGTGTCCGTCCAGGCGCAGATCATGGCGCTGCTGCGGCGCCTGTGTCACCAGCGTGGCCTGTCGGTGCTGCTGATCACGCACGACATGGGCGTCATTGCCGAAACGGCCGACCGCGTGATGGTCATGTACGAGGGGCGCGTCATCGAGGCCGGCCCGGTGCGCCAGATCTCGACCGTCCCGCGCATCCTTACACCTGCGCCCTGATGGGCGCCATTCCCAGCGCCCGTCATCGCCAGTACCGCCTGCCTGTGCCGGAGGCGGGGGCTCCGCTTGTCCCTTTGCGTACAGCAGCCGGCGAAGGGCATGTACATGACAAGGAGGGGACAGCGAGGCCTCCCCGGCAACGGCGGTTGGTGCGGGCGTTGCGCCCGTCCTGCTGCAGGTCGAGCAGCTCTCCCGCCGCTTCGACCTGCATCGGCCGGCTGGCTCAGCGCCTCCTCAGCCGCGAGCCGCGCCGCATTCTGCAGGCCGTCGATCAGGTCAGCTTCACCATTGCCCAGGGCCGAACCTTTGGCCTGGTCGGTGAATCGGGTTTCCGGCAAGTCCACCGTCGCCCGCATGGTGGCCCGGGCTGCTGGCGCCCGATCAGGGACGCATCGTCTTCGACGGCATCACCCGCAGCGGCCCGGGGCCACCTGGCTGGACCCAGCCCGGCAGCAGGCCCTGCGCCGCCGTTGCCAGATGATCTTCCAGGACCCCTACGCCAGCCTGAACCCCCGCTGGCGGGTGGCGCGCCTCATCGCCGAACCCCTGCACGCGCTGGGCATCACCGATGACCCGGCCGAGACCGAAGCCCGCGTCGCCGACATGCTGCGCCGCGTGCGCATGTCGCCTGATGATGCCCGCAAATACCCGCACCAGTTCTCCGGCGGCCAGCGCCAGCTCATTGCCATCGCACGCGCCCTCATCAGCCAGCCCGATTTCATCATCTGCGACGAACCCACCTCGGCCCTCGATGTTTCCGTCCAGGCGCAGGTGCTCAACCTCATGCGTGACCTGCAGGATGAATTCGGCCTGACCTATCTGCTCATCAGCCACGATCTTGCCGTCATCCGCTTCATGTGCGACGACATCGGTGTCATGCAGCAGGGCCGGCTGGTGGAGCAGGGCGCTGCAGACACCGTGCTCGACGCCCCGCAGCATGACTACACCCGGCAGCTGCTCGCTGCCGTTCCGGAGCTCGGGCTGGCAGCGGACTGAACGTCACTTTCTGGCTGCCATCCGGGGGTCACCCTGTTCACTGGTTGCTGGCCCTGCTTAGAGATGGATTGCGCCACCGGTGTCGCGAGACATGACGGGATGAGCTGCCCTTCGTTCCGGGTGCAGGCCGTACCTGCACTGGTCAGCCTTTCCCGTGCCGCTGCATCCCCGCCATGGGCAGCCCCTGGCAGCTCCTGTCGTCTTGGCCTGCGCTCCCAGGCGCGTTTTGCACGGGGACGCCCGGGTTCAGGACACGCGCCAGCCCCAGCCGCTGCGCTACGTAATCCGCGTCCTTGTCGCCGCGGCCCGACAGGTTCACCAGAATGTGCTGGCTGGCCGGCAGCTTCGGTGCCTCACGCATCGCCCAGGCCACCGCGTGGGCACTTTCCAGTGCCGGAATGATGCCCTCCACCCGCGACAGCGTCAGAACGCCTGCAGCGTCTCGTCATCGCTGGCCGTCGTGTATTCCACGCGCCCGATGTCCTTCAGGTAACTGTGCTGCGGCCCCACGCCCGGATAGTCCAGACCCGACGCAATGCTGTGCACCGCATCCGGCGTGCCATCGGCCTTTTCCAGTACATAGCAGGCCATCCCGTGAATCTCGCCCGGCTTGCCGCGGGTCAGTGTTGCCGCATGCCGCCCCGGCCTGTCCAGCCCTTCACCGGCGGCTCCACGCCCACGCAGATGCACCCCGGCATCGTTCAGGAAGGCCGTGAACATGCCGGTGCGTTCGACCCCCCACCCACGCAGGCCGCCACATGGTCCGGCAGCCGGCCATGCCGGTCCAGAAACTGCTGGCGCGCCTCGCGGCCGACGATCGCCTGAAAATCCCGCACCATTTTCGGGAACGGGTGCGGCCCCACCACCGACCCGATGGCGTAGATGAAATCCTTCGGATTGGTCAGATACACCTCGAAGGCACTGTCCACCGCCTCTTTCAGCGTGGCTGCCCCGCGTGTCACCGGCACCAGCTTCGCGCCCAGAATGCGCATCTTCGTCACATTCGGATGTTCCTTTCGATGTCCACCTGACCCATGTGGATCTCTGCAGGGAATGCCCACCAGTGCACAGGCCGTGGCCAGCGCCACCCCATGCTGGCCGGCACCCGTCTCGGCAATCACCCGCGTCTTGCCCATGAACTTCGCCAGCAGCGCCTCGCCCAGGCAGTGATTGATCTTGTGCGCGCCCGTATGGTTCAGATCCTCCCGTTTCAGGTGAATCTGCGCCCCGCCCAGCTGCTGCGACAGCCGCCGTGCATGAAAAACCGGACTGGGCCGGCCCACATAATCGGCCATCAGCGTCGCCAGCTCATTCTGAAAGTCGGCCTGCTGACGGATCGTCTCGTAGGCCGTGTTGATGTCATCCATCGCCTGCTTCAGCGCGGCACCAGCTGTCCGCCGTAGCGGCCAAAATAGCCCTGCGCATCGGGAAGACTGGCATCGGGAAGCGGGAACGCAGAAGAAACCGTGGAAGCAGACGAAGCCGAAGAATCCGAAATGGACATGGTGTCTCCAGAAGGTACGGAACGGTACATGAGCGCGTGTCATGGACTCATTCGCTCGATGTCCCCGGTCGCCTGCTGCAAGGAACCTCCGCAAAAGTCTGCAGAGCGCTTCGGGCCCAGGATGGCCGGGCATGGAAGCCAGTGCCGCAGGGCTTTTGCAGGGGCATCCAGGGCGCCGTGCGCAGGAAAGGCTGGTCACCTTGCCATGCAGGGCAACGCTGCCAGCGCGGGAGCGAATGCGTTCATGACGCACGAATAGGGGTCATGACAAACCCAGTATGTGTCCCACTGTGTGCCCCTGTCTGGAAACGCCGTTTTTCATCGGGCTGCGTGTCCTGCTAGTCCGGCCCTGCAGTTTTTCGTGGGCTGCGTCCCACTGTCCGGCCCTGCAGTTCGGGGATGACACCACCCACCGTGTCCCGCGGCGGCCGGTCTGTACAGGCTTTCTGCCCCGACCATGGAGAAACACCATGCCCCTGCCTGCCTCATCCCGGCGCCGCTTCCCTGATGCCGAGCCCCTCGCTGAGCCACTGTTTCGACACGCCGCTGGGCCCCATGGAAGTCATCGCCGGCCCCCTGGGCGTCAGCCTGCTCGAATTCACCGACACGGCCCGCCTGCAGCGCGAGCGTGACGACCTCTGCCGGCTGATGTCCACCGACATCCTCCCCGGCCAGAACGAGGGGCACCCGCCAGGCCGAGAGCACGAAATCACCGAATATTTCCAGGGTATCCGGCGCGTCTTCAGCGTACCGCTCTTCACACCGGGTACCCCTTTCCAGCAGGGCGTCTGGGCGGTACTGCGCGACATTCCCTACGGCCAGACCATCAGCTACCAGCACGAAGCCCGGATCCTCTCCAACCCGCGTGCCATTCGCGCCGTGGCGGCGGCTAATGGCGCCAACCGCGTCTCCATCATCATCCCCTGTCATCGGGTCATCGGCAAGAATGGCACCCTGGTCGGCTACGGGGGTGGCCTGTCGCGTGAAAGCAGCAGCTCCTGGCCCGCCATGAACAGGAATGGGAGCAGCCCTCCCTGTGGGTCAGCGGCTGAACAGCGATGCCGCCCCCATCGCCCCGGCCACCGCCGCCAGCAGCGGCAGCACCGCCGCATGGTGCTGTCCGGTGAACCCCATCACCAGCGCAAAGGCCGTCAGCGGGGCATTCATCGACACCGCCAGAAATCCCACCGACCCCGCCACGGCCGCCGCCAGCACACTGGCCTCGCCGGCCACACCGGGCAGCACATCCCATACCGGCAGCAGATGCGCCCCAGGCCCGCAGCCAGACCAGCCAGTGCGCCAATGGCCACGCCGGGCGTCAGCGTCCCCATAGGCGCCACTGCGCAGGGTGAGCAGCACCACCGCCGTCTTGCCCGCCAGCAGCGCCAGGCAGAGCTGCAGCGTCGTGCCGTCATACGCCGTCTGCGCCGCCGAGCGGCCGTTGCCCAGCACCTGTGGCAGCCAGATCGCCACCACCCCCGTCAGCGCCAGCGCCAGCGGCAGTGCCCACAGCACCTGCCATTTCTGTGCCCGGTGCTTCTCCACGTGCTGCACGGCCGCCGGAAGGCTGCCGCCGGCAGCCCACCAGTACCCCGATCAGCGCACCAACCCACCGACACCGCTGAGCCACTGATCTGGCCCAGCATACAGAAGGTCTCGGTCGATACCGTCACACGGGCCACCAGCGTCGCAATCACCGACACCGTCAGCGCAACCACCCCATACCGTATCGAGAAACGCGCCAGCAGAATTTCCAGCGCAAACACCGTCCCGGCCAGCGGCACCTGATACACCCGGCCAGACCGGCCGCCGCCCCTGAGCACCAGTGGCGCCGCATCTCGTCATCCAGTCGCAGACCATCCACGATCCGCCCGGCAGACAGTACACCCAGTTCCCGTGGTGCCACCTCCCGGCCAATCAGCGCCCCGGAGCCCACTGCCACGATCTGCAGCACCGCATGCATCACGTTCTCGAAAAAGGGTGGCCGCCGGCGCGCCGGTGTATCGGCCGCCACCGCCCCGTTCACTCCACCACCGGGCGGCCCCGGAGCTGCAGCAGCGCCCAGCCCAGCGTCACCACCAGCCCGCCACCCAGCAGCGCCAGCATCCGCCGTTCCGGCGTCGTTCCTTCCGTCACGATGCGTGCCTGCGCCTCGGTCTGCCCAAAAGCCAGATGCTCGACCCCATGGATCAGCCACGACAGCGCTGCCGCCCCCAGCCCCGCAGCCACCCCGGTCAGGATCATCGCCAGCAGCAGACGCCACCGGATGCCCCTTCGGAACGGGACGCCTGCAGGGGCAGGGAACGGCTGTGCAGAGGACACCTGTGCAGTGGGAGCCTGTGCAGCGGGAACCTGTCGGCGGGAACCTGTAGCACAGGGCTGGCCCCGGCCGGAGAGGAAGGGCGGGCAGGGGAGAAGGGGCAGCATCAGGCATCATGGCAACCGCAGGAGCGTCCAGCCGGCCATTTTAGAGCGTGTCATGGATGGACGGGCTGGCAGAAGAAGCCCGGCTGAAGCAGTTATCTGCGGGTGCGCGGGGACTGCTCCCCGGGCGGCACCGAAATCATCACCGACACCCGAATCTCCGTGGGCACCTCCGGCTGCACTTCCTGTGGTGAGGCGCTGGCCCTGCCCCGCTCCAGATATAGCGCCCGGCCAGCACCCGGCAACGCCTTTTCCGGGCCGGGCCAGGCAATCTCCAGCTGTCCGACCGGTGAAGGTGATGCCGTCAGTTCGACGGGCAGCCGTGTTTCCTGCTCCCGCCATTGCATGGCGGCCTGTTCGATGGCCTCGCGCACGATCCCTGATACCTGCCGGCCCCAGTGCATCCTGGTCCTGCCACTGGATCGTCGTCTGCTCGGCCGTTTGCCGTTGCACCCTGACCTCGGTCTGACGCACGGTCTGGCGCGCCTGCCTTGCTTCGGCCGGTGGTACCGTGGTCTTGCGGGATGTCTTGCTCCGGGTTCCCCGGGTGCGTGCCTTCGGTGCCGGTGATACATCCGGCAGATCGCCGCCCGGACCCGCCATGCCGTCCGCAGTGGCATCCATCGACGCAGAGATTCCCGACGGCATGTCTGCCTGTCCTGCAGCCGCCGATGTCCCGGCCTGCTGCGAGGCGGCCTTCGTCCGGCGACGCGGGGCGGCCCGCTTCGTCGTGCCTTCCGTCGCTGCTTTTGTTCTGGTCCGCGTGGCAGCCTTCCGTCGCGGGGCCGCCACAGGTTCATCCACATCAGCCACCTTGGCCACCACGGTTCCGGCCATGGCCTGGTCAGCCACATCAGCTACCACGGTCCCGGCCATGGCCCGGTCAGCCATATCAGCCACCACGGTTCCGGCTCATGGTCTGGTCAGCCACGTCAGCCACCACGGTTCCGGTGCGTGGCCCGGTCAGCCACGTCAGCCATCACCGTCCCGGCCCGGACCTCACCGGCCACGTCAGTCCGTACCCTTCCTGCACCGACCGTTTCAGCCACGGATGCACCGGCGTCATGGATCCTGGCCATCTCTGTGATCCCGGCCTCAGCCATGGCCGGTTGCCGCCCAAGCCGGGATGGCGGGGTGGACGTCCCCTCGTGTGCGACTGTGCCCATATTTGTCGCAACGACGGCTGGAAAGCGGCTCCCCGCACCACGTCCCGCGCCTGGAGCATGCCCGGTACGCCAGCACCGGCACCCTGACCAGCCACCGCCGCCAGTGGCACCGCTGCCCGTGCAGGCAGCCGCACCGCAACCTGTTCCACTGTGCCGTGCGCGGCGCGCTCGTGCGCCGGTGCTGCCTTCCTCTGTGGCTACAAAGTGCCAGCGCCCATCCCCGCACTCACCGAGGCCAGCGGGGCAGGGCTGCCGTATCGTGCTGGCCCGTGAAGCCCATCACCAGCCCGAACGCCGTCAGCGGCGCATTCATCGACACCGCCAGAAAGGCCGCCGACCCCGCCACGGCTGCCGAATGCAGATCGGCCTTTGCCGCGCTGGGGGGCAGCCACTCCCAGACCGGCAGCTGGTGCAGCCCCGTGCCCAGCAGGATGCCCGACAGAGCCCCCAGCGCCACTGCCGGCTGCAGCGTCCCGCCATAGGCGCCACCGCGCAGCGTGGCCAGCACCACCACACTCTGCCCAGTAATCAGCGCCAGACACATGCCCATCGTGATGCCGTCGTAGGCCGTCTGCGCCACCGAGCGCCCGTTGCCCAGCACCTGCGGCAGCCAGATCGCCACCACCTCCGTCAGCAGCAGTGCCAGCGGCAGCGCCCACAGCACATCCCACTGCTTGGCCCGATACTGTTCCGCATGCAGCACCGCACGCCGGAAGGCCGCCGCCGGCAGCCACCCAGCGTCCCGATCACCGCGCTCCACAGCACCGTCACCACCGATCCGTCGATCTGGCCCAGCACATAGAAGGCGTCGGTCGTCACCTCGACGCGTGCCACCACCGTCGCAATCACCGACACCGCCAGCGCCACGATCCCGTAGGTCACCGTAAACCGCCCCAGCAGGATCTCCAGCGCAAAGATCGCCCCGGCAAATGGCACCTGGATACACCCCGGCCAGTCCCGCAGCCGACCCACTGGCTACCAGCAGCCGGCGCATCTCCTCGTCGATGCCCAGCCGGTCACAGATCCGTCCACTGAACAGCGAACCCAGCTCCCCGCGGTGCCATTCGCGTCCGATGGGGGCACCTGAACCCACTCGCCACGATCTGCGCAGCGCGTGCACCGTCCCTCGAAAAAGCGGGTGGGTGCCGGCGGCGGGCGTATCGGCCGCGATCGCCCCTTGATCCCGCACCACGGGCCGGCCCTTCACCTGCAGCCACGTCCAGCACAGCGTCACCAGCAGCCCGGCGCACAGCAGCGCGCCCATCCGCCGCTCCGGCGTCGTGCCCTCCGTCACGATGCGTGACTGGGCCTCGCTCTGCCCGAAAGCCAGATGCTCGACGAAGTGGATCATCTACGACAGTGCGGCCGCCGCCAGCCCGCCGCCACACCGGTCAGCACCACGGCCAGCGCAGCCGCACCCCCGGAAAGGGGAGGGAGGAGAAGCGTTTTTCATCATGTCCGATACAACAAACAGACAAACGTCCAGCATTTTGTATGCTCGATGTGGCGATTTATACCGTGTTGCTACAAATTCCGCCTGTTTTTGGTGGCTGATGTGGCGGCTCCATGGCTGTCGGATTTCTCTGCCAGATTCCGGCCCGATTCCTGCCGTTCTGAAGATTTGCGTGGCCAGCACCCCACACGCTTGCCCAGAATCAGCTCTGGACATTGCCCGTCTGGGGGCGTGTGTCCTGGCGCGAGTAGCCACCATAGGCGCCAGCAGCGCTCTGGACACAGCCCATCTGGAAGTGTGTGTCCCGACCCATTCCGTCCCCCGCGAACCCTGCCTCAGGCGCGCAGGGCAAGGGCAGTGAAAGGCCATGCGTCCTGAATGGCTTCAGGACACTCGTCAATACAGCCATGCGTACAAAGGGGAGTCTTCCGCCAGCCGGGGACGAATGAGTCCCGACACACGCTCTGAACCGCTCCAGTGGTCCCCACCGCAGCGTCCGTTCCCGCAAGCGGGTGCGGCAGGGCGGTTCTCCTGCCCAAACTGCGGGTTGCAGAAAACGGCGTCCTGCATGTCCTGCGTGGCCTTCGCCCCGGCCAGCCGTTACACCGTCGGCTTGCAGCGATGTGGATACCGGGCATCCCGCTTTCCCTGGGCGCGTTCTTCTTCCGTGCCCCGCTCTTCACGCCCCGCTGCCCTTCCTTCCTCGCTGGGTGCCGGCCTGACGGCGCGCAGCATCAGCGTGGTCCTGACCAGCGTACTGTGATCCCGGGATTGTCATGCTGTGCCAGAATCTTGATGATCGACAACCACGACTCCTTCACCTACAACATCGTCCAGTCACCTGGGCGAGCTGGGGGCGATCGTCACCACTCATCCGCAGCGACGCCACATCGACCCGATGGCATCCGCAGCAACAATCCTTCCCACCTGATGTTCCTCTCCCGCCCCGGTGACCCGGACGGCGCCGGCGTCACCTCGACGCCATCCGCACCTTGCCGGCCAGATCCCCATGTTCGGTGTCTGCCCGGCCAGCAGGCTATCGGCTACCTTCGGCGGCAAGGTCGCGCGCCAAACGGGTCATGCACGGCAAGCACGACACCGTCATCCACAACGGCAAGGGCGCCTTTGCCGGCCTGCCCGAGCGCTTCCAGATCGTGCGCGCGCCACACCTCGTCTATCGACCCCGCCACCGTTCCCCGACTGCCCTCGAAGTCACCGCCTGG
>BNJS01000948.1_pt1 | contig 220228 bp, 212 predicted proteins | sample 8540461 | NCBI WGS metagenome assembly BNJS01 (sample SAMD00202454, study PRJDB9452) | human saliva metagenome | isolation source: human saliva | place: Japan | reverse complement strand
ACCCCACAGGCCTGTGGTTCGACGGGCAGAAGTACGACCGCTCGACGATCGACGGCGAGCGCGGCCCTGCGCCACGATCTGCCCGTCTTCACGCAGCGACGCGCAGATACGCCTACTTCCCGAGGGCACCGACCCGCTCACCCGCACGACCAGCGTTGAGGGGCCTCCGACTCTGCGAGAGCGCATCAGTCCTCATCCATACTCTGTCCTTCGGCGCCACCAGCACCTATGCCCGCATCGCCGCCGGGTCGCGGCGTACTGCGCCGGCTGCAAGCACATGTCCCGCACAGGCCGTGGGTGGCGCAGTCGGCGCAACGTGATCGCTCTCATCGTGCCGTGCCACCGCGTGACTCGCCTCCGACGGGAGCCTGCGCGCGCACGCCGGGAGGAGTCGACCGCAAGGAACGCTCCCGAGATGGAGGGCGTCAGCATGCCCGGCCTCCGTCACACGCCGCCAGACGCTGACGACGCAGGCGAAAGGCGGAAATGAGAAGGCCGACTGCCGCCCAGAGTCAGGCCCGAGACCCAGGTGATCGACCCAATGCGCAGATCAGCGGGTTCTGCCACGCAGTAGTTCACCACCTGGAACCCTCCGTGCACGCCGATCGCCGCCCGCAGGCGACCCGGAGACGATCGGGACAATCATCGCCGTCACCGCGAAATCGCACGGCATGCGGATACTGAGAGTGCTCCAGAAGATTCTGCTGACCTCTTGAGAGAACATGAAGAGCAGTGAACCCGAGGATCGCTGGAAACTGCTGCAGAAACGCGTCTCGCCCAGCGAGGAGTAGAGCCACCCTCCATATGATCTCCCTCAGGATACCCCTGCAGAAGGAAGCATGAGAGAAGGATCGATCGCTGGCCCAGTGCACGCGGGCTGGGCGTAGATCGCTCTCACCGGCAACTCCTGAAGACATGAAGCATGCTGGCCACCACAAGGTCCACGACGAGCGCAGACAGAATCATCCCGCCAGCCACAGCAGCGCACGTCGTCGATGCGCAGACCCATACCGATCGACGCCGGCCTCGGTCAAGCGTGCGGCGCAGCACATAGCACAGGCAGGGGCGAGCCAGCATCGCCGCCGCCCCATAGATCAGCAGACAAACGCCCCACCGCGAATGACGGTCCACGAGACCACCGATTCGCAGTGCGAGAGCAAAAGACTGGATGACAGGAATCTGATCAGTAAAGGCGGCGTGAACGCACGGCGAACATCATCGCAAACGCGATGACGATGCGCACAACCTCAGCTGCCCGCAGTGAGGTGATGATCGTGATCCGATCGATCCGCGTGAGATCCGAGGACCTCGAGAGACGAGAGTGTTGATGAGACTCCACCGACCGGAGGTTTTCCATGATACTCATGAAATTCACGGTGCACCATTTGCGGCCTCAATCGCACCCCGGAGCAAATCAGTCACGTGAAAGAAATCAGGGATTCCGGGGATCCCTGACTCCGATGCGGGCTTCTGATGAAGGAGCCGATCAGTCCTCTGCAGTCTCCTGCTGCTTGCGCCAGCGCGTGCCAGCGTCGATGAAGCCGTCGATGTCGCCGTCGAACACCGAGTCGGGGTTACCGACCTCGAAGTTGGTCCGCAGGTCCTGACCATCTGATAGGGTTGAGAACGTAGGAGCGCATCGGTCCCCCCAGGATGCCTTGACGTCCCCGGCGAGCTTCTTCTGGCGTCCTCCTCCTGCTGCTTGAGCAGGAGCAGGCGCGACTGGAGGACGCGCATGGCGGCGGCACGGTTCTGGATCTGGGACTTCGTCCTGCATGGAGACCACCAGGCCCGTGGGCAGGTGGGTGATGCGCACGGCGGAGTCGGTGGTGTTGACGCCCTGACTCGCCGGGGCCTGACGGAGCGGAAGACGTCGATGCGGATGTCGGTCTCGGGGATGTCGATGGTCGGTGGACCTCGATGAGCGGGATGACCTCGACGGCGGCGAAGGAGTCTGGCGACGGGCCCTGGTTGTCGAAGGGACTGATGCGCACCAGGCGGTGCGTGCCGCCCTCGACGCTCAGAGTCCCATGGCGTAGAGGGCGTGGACCCGAAGTGACCGACTTCAGCCCGCCTCCTCGGCGTAGGAGGTGTTGAGGACCTTGACGGGTAGTCTGCCGCTCGGCCCAGCGGGTGTACATGCGCAGGAGCATCTCGGCGAGTCGGCGGCGTCCACGCCGCCGGCGCCTGAGCGGATGGTGATGACGGCGTCGCGGGGGTCGTACTCGCCGCTGAGCAGCGTGACGGATCCTCCAGGTCGGAGAGGTCCCGCTGATGGCCGCCAGGTCCGTCTCCGCCTCGGCGAGGATTCGGCGGCATCCTCACCTCCTCCTCGCCGGCGAGACCCTCGACCATCGCCTCGAGGTCCTCAATGCGCTCCCCAGGCTCTCGACCCGCTTGAGGTCGGCCTGGGCGTGAGACAGCGCGGAGGTGACCACCTGGGCGGAGTCAGGGGTCATCCCACAGGTCGGGTGCGGAGGCCTGCTCAGGAGAGCCTCGGCGATCCGGGCGCGCAGGGCCTCGGGGTCGGTCACCGCGGCAATGGAGGCGTAGGTGTGTCGGAGTCGTTCGATCTCAGCGGAGAAGTCAGTGGCCACGGAGGGGAGTCTACGGCAGAACCTGCTGAGGGGCGCCGTCGGGGCGGACTCGGCTCGCGCGACGGCTCGGTCACTCCCGCTGTAGTCCCCTCATCTGCCACTCACCCCACCAATGCCCTGGGCCTGGGAGAGCAGCGCTCGAGCACCGCGCGTGTCGCCGCCCGGCTCGAGTGGGTCGATCGGTGAGCGCACCACCAGCCGGCGCACGCCCAGCCCGGGCAGACGCACCACACTGAGCCCTCATCCGGACGAGCCCGGAGTAGACGGCCACCGGGCAGAGCGCGCAGCCCAGGCCCGACCGACCATGGCCAGCACGACGTCGTAGTCGTAGGCGACGTGCCGTGTCGTCAACGGCACCCCCGCGCCGACGCTCCAGACGGTCCAGGGCGAAGGCGCCGCGGTCCCCGGGGCCAGATCGATCCAGGTGGCGCGCGCCAGGTCCGCCAGCTCGAGGGCCGCCTGCTCAGCTGGCACGACGACGAGCCAGGACTCGTCCAGCAGCGGGATGTCGGCCATGCCCCGAGGCGCCGCAGGCAGCGTGTGCCTCGTCACGCCCATGAGGACCAGGTCGAGCCTCACCGCGACGCAGGCGGGGCAGGGCGTTGCGCCCTCGGCTCCCTCGACGATCACCTCCACCGGGGCTGGTGGCTCGCCAGCGAGCCTGAGGAGGGGCAGCAGGAGCGCCCGGACGGCGGGAGGCGAAGCTCCCGACGCGCACCACACCCGGAGGGATGGAGTCGTCCAGGTCCGCCACCGCGGCGCACGGTGGTCAGCCGTCCTCGATGCGCTCGGCCGCGTCCGCCAGAACCTTCCCGGCCGCAGTGAGCACAACCCAGTGGGTGTGCGATCCAGGACCCGGCACCGCACTCGCGCTCCAGGAGGCGAATCTGCTGGGGAGATCGCCGACGGCGTTATATGAAGGAAATCTGCTGCTGCGACAACCCTCCGGCTCGATGGACGGCCAATCAGAACCGAGAGCCTCTGGGGCAACACCTGCATGAAGTATCTCATCCTCATGCAGATAGATGCGATTGACCTTCATTCGGGGTGTCCAAGAATCATCCCCGTGAACGACGTGCTCTCCTCCTCATCTCTATCGGCGGCTGGATCGGTGCCGCTGTGTCCCTCGTGGCCTACTCCTGGTCTCCGCGCATGATCGCCGGCGATCTCGCTCAAGTATCAGGCCCTCAACATCACCGGATCCGTACTGCTGACGATCAACTGCGCGAGCCTCCGGGCCCGCCCAGCGTCATCGCCAACGCCTTCTACCTGCTGGTGGGCCTCAACATCCTGTTCACGGTGAAGCGGGCCCACATCGCCCAGCCCGCGCCGGCAGACCGAGGTCGCGGTCCGGATGCACCCTGCGCCGGCACCCTCCCCGTGGTCTCAGCGGGCTTCGTCGAGCAGGCCTCGAGCGACGGCCGCCCGGCCACACAACAACCTTTCAACTCATCTGTCTCGACGCAGTGAGTCCGCCGGCTCACGTGCGTCGTCATCGGGCAGAGCCGGTGGCGGTGATGGTGAAGCCCTCTGCCGGAAGGATCCCCCAAAGGAGGAAGGGCGGGCGGGAGCGGGCTGCAGACGCACCTCGGCGGTGCGGCTGTCGGCGGCCCGGGCGCTGACGATCGTGACCCCTCCAGCCTGTCCGCTGCAGGCTGGGCGGACAGGTCCTCGGCCGCCTTGCTCCCGACCCCTGCGTCGGTGAGGGACCCGGGTGCGTCATCCGTGACACCGCCCCCGTAGTAGGGGTGCGCCTCCACGCTGTCGGCTCCCGCGGCCGCAGCCGAGTCCGCCAGTGACGGAGAGGGTCTTGAGGTCGAGGTAGACGGCGGTTGCCGAGGCTGCGACGAACAGCAGCGCGAGCACGACACAGATGAGCCTGACCCCCAGGAGAAGCGTCTGCCCGTCCTCCTCGCGGTCAGCCGACGCAGCAGGGCGCGGCCCGACTCGGCGGCCCTGGGAGCGGAGTTCCGGTTCACGGCTCCTCCTTGCCCGGCAGGGTGATGGAGCGCTCAGTGTCCACGACGACGACGTCCCGGCCGATCCCCAGCGAGGCGAAGCCCGGCAGGTCCACACCGACTGAGACTTCGACCATCGCCGCCTGTCCCCGGTGCAGCCGTGAGCACAGGTGACCGACAGGGGGCCCGACGTCGGCGTCGATGCCTGATCGGACAGGGATGCCTGCATGGCCAACTGCGCGCGTTGTCCATCGCGTAGGGCGAGTCATCGACCTCCAGCACCCGGCTGGCGGCGTCGGCCGCCGAGGCGACGGCGAAGGTCGTGGCCTGGAGCTGGGCGAGCGTCACCACCAGGTAGAGCACGGGCACCACCAGGACGGCGCTCCACCCGATGAACTCGACGATCGCATTGCCCTCCTCCTGGCTCATGAGCCGCCGGACGCTACGGGGACCTGCCCTGAGCGCTTCTCGGAACCGGCTGACTGCCCTCCCGGCGATGAGGGCGGGGGCCGGCACCGCCCTCGGCGACCGCGGCGCGGCACAGCTCCCGCGTCGCCTGGAGCCAACCATGCCTACCACCCGTACTCACCTCTCCTGGATCAGGGAGGACTCATCGATGGCGTGCCCGGTGACCCGCAGTGTCCCTCCGAGGCCGAACAGCCCCAGGACCGGGAAGGGCGCTGTCACCGTCACCTCAACGATCCTCAGGTCGCCGGAGGGGACCCGCGAGACGGTGACGGTGTCCACGTAGCCACGCCTGAGGGCGGCGTCGGTGAGAACCTGCACCCGCTGGCGCCCCTCGGCCTCCGTGCCCCCGACCAGTGCGGCTCGACGAGCGCCGTCGCCCGCGGCATCGGTGAGGATCGCGCGGGCGTCAGACCCCCAGGGCCACCTGGAGGAGCGCCACGAACACGACGATGACCAGGGCGCCGACCATGACGAAGTCGACGACGGCCGAGCCCGACTCGTTGTGCTCGCGCGGGCAGGGGCGACCCGGCCGGGGCAGGGCACGACCAGCCCGTTGGAGCACCCCGAGGTGGGACACTCGTTCAGATCGCACTGGTCACCTTCGCGATGGCGTTGAGGAAGACCTCGGTCAGCGTGCTGCCGGCCACCGTCCACAGGGCCACGACGAGCCCCGCGGTCAGCGAGGGTCACCAGGACCCAGCCGACGTCGCTCGCGCTCATCGCGCAGATCGATCCGGGGCGCACTGGTGGCACGCCGCCACCGGAACCGGGGTGAGGGCGGTGGGATGTGGGAGGGATGAGGCGCTTCATGACTGCTCCTTGCTGTCGGTCGGGATTCTGGGCAAGAGGACGAAGGCTGATTGGGCTCGGCAGGTGCCGGAGGGAGGTGAGGGCGTTTCACACCCCCAGCCTGAGAACGAACAGTCCCGGGAAGAGGGCGAAGACGACGGTGATGGGCAGGACGAGGAAGACCACGGGGACCATCTGGGCGATCTCACGCCTGCCGCCCTCCTCCATGAGGTCCTGGCGCGCCGCCTCACGCACGTCGGCGGCCTGGGGAGCGTAGGACTCGGCCAGTGGTGTGCCGCGCTCGAGGGCCACGATGATCGCCTCGCACAAGCGGGTGATGTGGACGGAGCGACTCGCCGCTCCAGCACGGTCCAGCGCGGTGGACAGAACCGTGCCGGAGCGGATGTCGGTCAGAGTGCTGCGCAGCTCGTCGACGAGATCGCCCCGGCCCAGCGCGACGATGCGCTCAATGGCCGGCACCGGGCCCTGACCGGCCCCCACCGCCAGGGCCAGCAGCTCGACGACGTCGGGCAGCTGCGCCTCGATCCGCGACAGCCGTTTCGCCACGGCCCGGCTGAGCCACCAGTCGCGGGCAGCGGCCCGGCGACTGTGCCCGTGAGGCACAGGACGATGAGCGCGGGCACGTTGACGGAGCGGGCCAGGAGCCGCCAGGCCGCCTGCAGTCAGGACGAGCAGGAGCGCCATTGTCGACCACAGGACCTGCTGGACGCGGAACCGCTCGACCCCAGTGACGACCCGATCGCGTCAGGCGCCGCCGGACCGAGTCGGCCGACGACCCCAGGGTGTCGCATCAGCCTGCCGGAGACTGAGGCACGCGTGCGGTGGAGGCCATGAGCAGGCCGACGACGGTGCTCCCGTCAGAGGTCGGCCCTGCCGGAGCGGCCAGCAGGCTGGAGGTCGTGGGCCGGCGGTGGACGTCGGGCTCCAGGCGGCCATGGCGTGGGGCGGCGTCGGCGGAGGGCCGAGATGACGCTCAGGATGCCCACTGCCCCAGCAGCCCGGCGAGGTCCACCGGTGAGCATCGCCATGGGGTTCATCGCAGCGTCCTCTCCTCCTCGGGCAGCGTCGCCCAGGCGCAGCATGAGCCGGTAGGCGATGACCGATACAACGGCTCCGATCAGGGAGAACGACGGCTCCGGCGGTGGTGGCGTAGGCCGCTGCTGCCTGAGGCCGGCTGGACAGCAGCGCCAGAACCAGCCACGGGGCGGCGACCGCGACCTGGCGCTGCTGACGTGTCCAGGACTGGCGAGCCTCGAGCTCGCCTCAGGTGCGCATGTCCTCACGCAGCACTCTGCGACAGGAGCGCAGCAGCGTCCCAGGTCAGTGCCGCCGACCTCGTGGGCCAGGCGCAGGGCCTCAACGATCCGGTCGGCGACCGGGTCAGCGAAGCGGGCCTTGAGACGGTCCAGGGAGCTGTCGAAGCGGGCCGAGGCGGCGTAGTCGGTGGCGAAGGCCCGGAACTGGGGGCGGACTGCCTCCGGGCCGCGCTCACCGAGGTTGGTCAGCGCCTCCGGCAGGCTCATGCCCGCACGAACGCCGGAGACGAGGGTGTCGACGGCCTCGGCCACACCTCGCGCAGCCGGGTGCGGCGGTTGCGCGCTCGCGAGGAGATGACAAGGAAAGGAATCGCCGTGAAGATGGCGGTGAAGGCCAGGGCCACCGGCCAGGCTCGGGACATCCCCAGGAAGACCAGACCGACCAGCAGCCCCAGCCCGATCGACCCCAGGACGAACATCGCGGGGCTGGTGCGGCCGGCACCCGCTTGGACCAGGATGTCGGCCAGGAGACGGGAGCGCCGCGAACGCCACCGAGGCGGGTCGGAGGTGCAGGCCATCCAGATCAGGAGCAGCCCCACCCCGCCCAGGAGCCCGCGACGGCGCCCATCAGTAGACCTCCTGGGGACCTGCGGGGCGGGAGCTGAGCAGTGCGGTCAGATCGTGACCGGCCCGGTTGAAGCGCTCGACGGCGTCGGGCGCTCCGGCGCCCCGGACGAGGTTGCCGGTGGGGTCACGGTGGAAGACGTCTGAGCTCGATGATGCCGTTCTCCACCCGGCCGGACAGGGCCGCGACCTCTCGCACGGTACGGCGCCCGCTGCGATCCAGGTCGAGGTGGACGACCGGTCGATGGCGCTGGCGACGGTGGGGACCACGAAGTCGCTGGAGACGTTCTCCCCTGCCAGCAGCGGGAGCGTACAGATCTTGATGATGGCCTCCCTGGCGGAGTTGGCGTGGATGGTGCACATGGACGGCAGGCCCGAGTTCATGGCGATGAGGAGGTCCAGGGCCTCGGCCTCGCGGACCTCTCCGATGAGGAGGCGGTCGGGGCGCATGCGCAGGGCCTCCTTGACCAGCCGCCGCAGGCTGATCTCCGACGCCCTCAAGGTTGGGCGGCCGGGTCTGCATGGCCACGCAGTCACGGTTGCGCAGGGCCGCACTCGAGACCTCCTCGCAGGAGATGACCCGCTGCGCGCCGGGATCGCTCCGGCCAGCGCCCTGACCATGGTGGTCTGCCGGCCTGGGTGGCGCCCGAGACCAGGATGTTGGAGGCCGGCCTGCACGGAGGCGTCCAGCAAGGCGGCGACCTGGCTGGTCAGCGAGCCCATGCGCACCAGGTCGGCGGTGCGGGAGGCACGGGAGGTGTGCTTGCGGATGTTGACCGCCCAGTGCTGGGAGGTGATGGGTGGGATGACGACGTGGAGCCGCTGTCCCCGGCGAGCCTGGGCGTCGACGAAGGGGCTGGACAGGTCCAGGCGGCGCCCGGAGGCCCGCAGCATCCGCTCGACCAGGGACCGTGAGGTCCCTCACTCTCCAGGATCGTGGTGGTCAGGCTCAGGGCGTCCGGAGCGGGCGACGAAGACTCGGCCGGGGGCGTTGACCGAGATCTCCTCAATGGACTCGTCGTCGAGGTAGCCCTGGAGCGGGCCCAGTCCCGCCATGGAGTCGAGCACGTGGGTGCGTGCCCCCTTGGGGTCGATGAGCGGCGGGACGAGTCCGGCGTCGGAGCGACGCAGATAGTCCTCCTCGGCCTGGGTGACGAGCTGGTCGAGGTCGGAGGCGTCCTTGAGAGGGTCGATGCCGCGAGCGCGCACCAGCTCGCGAACCTCGGTCAGGAGAAGATCGGCAGCGTCCATGATGCCTCTCAGCGTGGGAGTCGTATGAGGGGAGGAGTGAGGATGATGTGAGGACCGACCCGGGGCTCTGCACTGAGCCGTGACACACCAGCCGGTCGGTGACCATTGTCACGGATAAACTCTAGGGCACCTGGTCACAGCATGGCCACCACCTCAACATAACCTGTGGATAACATCGGTCTTCTGGCACATTCCTCAAGCCGTTGCCCACGTCTCTGAACGTTTGCCGCCAGCGGACGGGCGCGGCTGTCCTGCGAGATATAGGACCTGTCGCCTACGGTTGGACCATGTCACAGCCTCCGCAGTCCCCGGACGCCCCCGGCACCACTGATGTCGACGGCGGTGTCGACAGCCTCGCCGACGAGGTGACCTCCGACGTCGAGCGCGCTGAGGCTCAAGTCGGAGATGAGGACAACCACCAGCAACAGGCTGAGCCCTCCGATCAGCGATCCGACGAGGACGACGAGGACTATCGTGCGCCCGTGGTCGTTGCCCCGCTGCCGGGTGCCTCGGCCGAGCCGCCCCGCAGCAGCGCGCCGGCCCCACAGGCCCAGACCGCCGAGACTCCTCGTCCTCGCCACACCGCGCTCTCCCTGGCGGCGATGGCGAGCGTCGCGGTCGCCGGCCTCAACCCGACTCGGCTGGCGCTGCCGCAGTCCGAGACCCCGGAGCGGCACATCATCGGCGTCATCGACACCCAGGGCCGCCACTGGGAGGTCCATGAGGCCCGTACCGATACCGTGGGCGCCTCCTTGAGGCCGGAGGCCGAGGTGCTGCGCCGCATCGGACGGGTCGTCGACGACGGACGGCTCTCCTTCGATGTTCCTCGTGTCGCCGGGGTCTCTGCGTCAGAAGGACGCGCACATCCAGGTCCGCTCCCATGGAGGCAAGCCGATCTGGAGACGCTCCGGCCGGGGCCGGGGATGTCGGCGGCCCGCAAGGCGCTCGGTGAGATCCATGAGATCCGTCCATGACGGTGATCTCCGAGGCCGGCATGCTCGGTCTCACGACGCTGAGGAGGTGCGTCGGCGCTGGCTGAGTCTGCTGGACGACACCGCCGCGACGGGCAGGGACCCCACCGGCGCTGTTGGGGCGCTGGGAGCAGGCCCTGGAGGACACCGGCTCTGTGGCGCTTCCGCCCCACCGTGGTTCACGGGGACCTCGCTGAGGAGAACGTCCTGGTGGCTGGTGGCACGGTGGTGGCTGTGCGGGGGCTGGTCCCAGGCGCATGTGGGTGACCCGGCCGAGGGACCTGGCCTGGTGTACTCCTCGGCGCCGGTGGACCGCCTGGACTCCATTGAGGACGCCTACGACATCTGCCCGCTCCGAGGGCGTTGACCGCCACCTCGCGTGAGCGCGCCGAGCCTGGTCAGTGAGCCTGAGCCTGGCGCGCTGGCTCGCTGCACGGGGTCAGGGACCGGGGACAAGCCGGTCATCAACTGACGCGGTGGCGATGCTGGAGGATCTGGCCGCCCAGGTGGGTGACGCCCACTGGTGGAGCCGGCCACGCCCCCGGCTGGCACCGGTTCCCGGGGGTTCGTGAGCCGCGCTGAGCCTGACGCCATCACCAGCCGGTAGCCATGGTGCGCATCGACGACGAGGAGGCAGGACGGGCGCGCTGCTCTGCGGCCCTGACCCCGCTGCGACCCCTACCCCACTGTGAGAGCCGCCTGGATCTGCTCGATGCTGAGCAGGCCCTCGGCGGTGAGCTCATCGACGCGTCCTCCGGGGTAGTCGACGTAGACGTAGGCAGCCCGTACTGAGGCGGTGGGCACGCCTTGGGAGACCGCCCAGGCGTGGACGTAGACGCTGAGCTGGTCCACGGGCACCTGTCGGCGTCCGGTCTTCCAGTCGACGATGAGCCACCCGGAACCGTCCAAGCGCCGGAAGACGGCGTCCATGCGGCAGCGCAGGGTGGTGGCGCTGATGGTGATCTCGGTCCGTCTCGGTCTCGGCCAGGACGCAGTCCTCCAGGAGCGGCAGGTTCTCGGCGGTCTCAGCCAGCGCTCGATGCGGTCCCGGTCCTGGGGTCCGAGGCTGTCGGGCACGCCCGCCTGCCCCAGGCCGAACAGGGTGCCGCGAGCGCTCAGGCGCTGGGCGACGGCGTCGTGGAAGACGGTTCCGAGCCGGCCGGCGGCGCGGGGCTCAGGTGGGAGCGGGCGACGCAGGTCGAGTGCGAACTGGTGGCGGTCGGCGCGCAGGTCGTCCAGGCGGGTGGCGGCCAGGTGCTCGGGCAGGCGAACGGCGGGGCCGCCGGCCAGGGCCCGGGAGCGCTCGGCCAGGAGGAGCCCCGCCTCGAGTCTCCACCGCTGCACCGTCTCGTCGTCGGGCTGGGCCTGAGCGGGCGCCTCCCGGACGGGCTCAGCCCCACCCATGGCGGCGGTGACCTGGGCGGCGGCCGCGTACCGGGCCCGGCGCACAGCAGCGATGCGGTCGGTGACCGCGGTCCCCTCTCCCCCGGCCTCCGGGGACTGACCGCTCAACGTCTCCGCAGCGTCGGCGTCGAGGGGCCAGGTGCCCACCTGGGTCAGGGAGGTCAGTGGGTTGGGGCGGGACTCATCGAAGTCGACCCAGCCCTCCGCGTAGGGGCGGAGGAGGTCGCGCCGCTGGAGCTCGGTGAGGAAGCGTGAGGGCCGGCGGGGCTTGGAAGCGGTCTTGGACAGGTGGGAGCCGGTCAGGAGGAGCTCGTGGCGGGCCCGGGTGAAGGCCACGTAGGCCAGGCGCCGCTCCTCGCGCAGGCTCTGGCGCCCGAGGGCCTCCTTGTAGGCGCTCATCGTCTCGGTCAGGAGGGGCTTGTCGGTGACAGCCGGGTCGAGGTCCCCACGGTGAAGGGGGCAGGTCGCCGGCGTCGGCCCGCAGCAGGAAGGGAAGGTGGAGGTGGAGCCCATCCAGCCAGGTCTCCGCGACGCGAAGATCGTCCTTGACGGCGCTGGTGTAGGAGGGGAAGACCTGCTCGTCCATGCCGGGGACGGCGACGACGTCCCATTCCAGGCCCTTGGCGGCGTGGACGGTGAGGAGCTGGACCGCCCGGGTGAGGGCTCGACCTCAGGGGGCGCTCATGGCGTCTTCGTGCTCCTCGGCGGCGTCGAGCCATTCCAGGAAGCCGGTGAGGGTGGGGGCGTCGGTGTCGGCGGCGAAGGCCCGGGCGGTCTCGTGGAAGGAGTCGAGGGCACGGTGTCCCATGGGGTGACCGACCCGGGCGGCGATCTCGATGTCGGGTCGAGGGCCTGCTCGGCAGGCCACGAGGTCAGGGCAGGGGCAGGCAGACGGCCTCCCGGATGCGCCGGATCGCCCGGGCGGTGCGCAGCGCGACGGCCCGCCCGGCCTGGGTCAGGTCCCGGGCCGCGGCGGACTCTTCCTGCTCTTCCTGCACGCCGTCCTCATGCCATCGCAGCAGGGTGTCCAGGGCTTCGCTGAGCAGCGGGGAGTCGGCCCCGGCATGGTCGCCGTGAGTTCCTGGTGCCTCGCCGCTTTCGGTCGCGGGGCGGGTGAGCTCGCGGGCCAGCGACGCCAGGGCCCGCAGGTCGCGGGCACCGATGCCGAAACCGGTCAGGAGCCTGACCACCCGGTCCCCGCGCTCCGGGTCCGAGGCCGCGGTCAGCAGGGCGCGGACGTCGGCGACCTCGGGGACGTAGAGCATCCCGCCCAGGCCAATGATCGTGTAGGGCAGGCCGGCGGCCTCCACCTCGGCGGCAATGGGATCCATCTGCGCCCGGGTGCGGCACAAGACGGCCATCTCGGCACTGGGCGACCAGCGCTCGGCAAGGAAGGCGACGACTGTGCGGGCCTCCTCGGCGGGGTCCTGGAGGAAGGCCCCGGACACCGCCCCGGGCTCCAGGCCGAAGGCCGCGGGGCGGGCCCGCAAGGGGGCGACGGTGAGGTGCTCGCCCACCGGGTCCCGTCCTCGACGACGCCGGGCGCAGCGGCGCGGAGACGACGTTGGCGACCTCCAGGATGGTGGGAGTCGTTGCGCAGGAGGTCGACAGCTCCAGGACGAGGGTGGCCTCGACCGGTGAGGTCCCGGAGTCCAGGAGGGCGATGCCGGTGGGGTTGAAGCGCTGGTGGAAGGTGTCCAGGGCGGCGGCGCTGGCTCCTCGCCACCCGTAGATGGCCTGGTGGGGGTCGCCGACGGCGGTCACCCCCGGAGTCGGCGAAGAGGGCCGACAGGAGCCGGACCCTGGAGCCACCGAGGTGTCCTGGAACTCGTCGAGCAGGACCGCGGGGTACTGGGCCCGCACCTGGGCAGCGGCCTCGGGGACGGACTCGGCGATGGCGCAGGCCAGGGCGATCTGGTCACCGAAGTCGAGCAGGCCGTGTTGACGTTTGTGCGTATGCGGGCTCGGCGACGACGTCGAGCAGGGCCTCCCACTCGGCCATGACGGCGGGGGCCTTGCCGACCAGGGTCTTGCAGCCCTTGATGGCGGCCAGGGCGGTGAACTGCTCGGACAGGTCGGCCAGGTCCTTGGCGGCATCCTCGATGGTCAGCAGGTTCTGGCTCAGGAGTCGGCCAGGACCAGGGTGGCACTCGCGTTGTGGCTGAGGCCTCGTTGGGCAGCGGGAGCGTGCGCGCCTCGAGCAGGGGTGACGATCTGCCGGGAGCGGGCCTGGGTGATGAGTGTGAGTCGAGGGTCCACGCCGATGCGCAGTCCGTGGTCGCACCAGAGCGCCGGCGAAGGAGCTGTAGGTGGCGATCATCGGCTCGCCAACGTCGGTGGCGTCAGCGGTGCCCTCCACTCCGCTGTCGCGCTCCGGTGCGGCGACCGGGAGCAGGCCGGCCGCACTGAGGCCGGCCAGGCGGGAGGCGACGCGCTGGTCGAGCTCGGCGGTGGCCTTGCGGGTGAAGGTCAGTCCGAGGATCTGGTCGGGCGGACCTGCCCGGTGGCGACCAGATAGACGACTCGCTGGGCCATGGTGGCGGTCTTGCCCGAGCCGGCTCCGGCGACCACCAGTAGGGCTCAGCCGGTGGGCGATGACTCGCGCCCTGTTCCTGGGTGGGGGTGTGGATGCTGGAGCGCCTCTGCCAGGGCCTGGGGGTGAGCCGGTCTGGGCCGGTGGGGGTCATGAGACGACTCTCCTTCCCTCGACCTGCACGGGGCAGGAGTCGCTTGACCCGGCAGGTACGGCAGTGCTCACCAGGTAGGGCCTCGATCTGCGGGCCCACCCGGCCACCGGCCGCGGCGGCACACAAGATCCTCAGCCCAGTACTCCTCACTGCTGTCAGCAGCACCGTTCGCTCATCGTCACTCAGGTGCCCTCACGGGCTCCTCCGCAGGTTCCGGGGCGGCGGGGAGCTGGGGTCGAGGCGGCGCCCGGCGGGGCCAGGACGTAGTCGTCCCCGGAGCGTTTGAGGCTCCTTGCCCAGGAGCACGAGGGCTCCGCCGACGACGTCGAGGCCCCTGCGTCTCAGGGCCAGCCGGTAGGTGGCCAGCTGGGGGTGACGCTGGACGTCCTTGGGGACCCGCTGCCCGGTCTTGAGGTCGATGACGCGCACCGTGCCGTTCCGGCCGATACCGGCGGGTCGTCCGGTCGTCTCCCGTGCGGCCGCCGAGGTGCTCGAGGCGGTCGATGCGCCCGGAGATCGTGACCGGGACGGCGTTGCCGCCCTCCGCCGGTATCCGCAGACCGGCCCGCTGGCGGACCGCGGGGCTGAGGACACTCAGGGGGATGTCGACGTCGGCGCGCACCGGCTGCTCGACGTCGGCGCGCACACCCAGGGCGTCGCAGTCAGCCAGGTAGGCGTCGAGCCGTTCGATCATGGCGCGGGCGCGGTCTGCGGCCAGGCCTCCCTGCCAGGTGGCGGGGTAGCCGAGGTCGGTCAGGCGCTCCTCGAAGGCCTCGCGCAGGGCCGGACCGCGCAGGTGCTCGCTCTCGGCCCGTTCGGCGACGGCGTGGACGAGGCTGCCCAGGGCCTGGGCGTCGCTGGCGGGGGCCGATCCGCCGCTGCGGGTCAGGAACCACTTGAGGGGGCAGGCGGCCAGGCCTCCACGTCGGAGGGGCTGACCCGTATCCGCTCGCCGGCGGCGATGAGGGGGCGGTGGAGGTGGGGCCGGTCGCGCCGATCCAGGTGGCGGGGTCGGCGCCGGGTACGCCTTGGCGGGCGAGGTCGGCCAACAGGTCGACGGCGGCCCGGCCGTGGCGGCGCTCGGCGTCGGTGGCCGTCTCGAGGTTCCCGCAGATGGCGGCGTGGCGCAGCTCCCCCACCAGGCCGCGCAGGGTGAGGGTCGCCGGTGTCGGGCGTCAGGAGAGGGGCGCCGTCGGCGTCGGTCAAGGCGATTCCGGCACTGTGGGCGATCTCGGTCAGGAAGGGTGAGGGGGCGTGCTCGGCGTCGGCGGTGGCGGTCAGCAGGGAGGCGCCTGGAGGCGCGCGACACGGCCATGATGAGCATACGGCGGCGCTCGTCGGCGCGCACCTGCGCCCGGGCAGCGGCCACGGCGCCGCTGCCGCCGCTTCCCTCCCCCGGTGCAGCGGTGTCTGTGGTCAGGCGGCCGGTGGCAGCGTCGACGAGCAGGCCGGTGCGGGTCAGGGAGTCCCTCAGGCGCAGGTCCGGCCAGCGGTCCCGCTCCAGTCCGACAACCACAACAAGTTCCCACTCCTGGCCCGCGCAACCCGCCGGGGTCATGACGGCCACACCCTCCGGGCGCCGCCCCTGAGGGGCGACGGAGTCCGAGGGCAGGACCTCGGCATCGAGCTCGGCCAGGAAAGCTGGAGGCGTCCTGGCTCGGGTGGCGCTCGGCCCAGACCTCGGCGCGTTTGAAGAGGGTGGTGACGACGTCGAGGTCGTGCTCGGCGGCCTCGGACAGGAGCGTTCGCACCGAGCTTGCCGAGGGCAGCAGGGCGGTGGCGCGCCAGGCCTCGGCCCGCTCGGAGGCGTTCCAGGCGGCCCACAGCAGGGCCTCGACATCGCGCGGAGCCTCGGCGGGACTCTGCCCGATGACGGAGCGCAAGGCCCTCACGATCCTGGCTGCGATGAGGAGCCGCTCCGCCTGGGCGCTCAGCGGCTGCCCCTCCAGGGACCGGGCGAAGCCGAGGCCTGCTCGGGGGCGGCCAGCAGGGCCAGGGAGGGGCGGCGTCGCCGCCGGTCCGGGGCCCGGGCCCGGCGGGGTCAGCAGTGGGATCGGGCAGGAACGGCTGTGGGGGCGGTGGTCCTGGACTCACTGGGCTCGGCCGCACTGGCACGCGGGGCTGCGGCCGGCTGGGCCTGTCGCAGCCTGCGGCGCAGTCGGCGCAGGTCCATGGTGGTCAGCCCACCAGGGCTGGTGAGGAGGTTGATGGCGGCGTCGCGCTGGGGCGGTTCACCGTGCCCGCCCAACTGGTCGCGGATGGCGGCGCGCACGATGTCCAGGAGTGCGGCCGCGGCCGGTTCTGCGCGTAGCAGGACCGCGGGCGTGCGTGAGGCCAAGGGCACGCCTCGCCTGCGCAGGTCCCTGGCGAGGGTCTCGGCGTCGGCGGCGCTGCGAACGATGACCGCCATCTGTGACCAGGCGGTGCCGTGGTGGACGTGCTCGAGCCTGAGCGCCCGGGCGACGTGGGCGTGCTCCCTGCCAGGCGGAGGAGGCCAGGATGACTTCGACGCCGGCCGCCGCCTGCGGGCGCTCAGCGTCGCTCGCCCCGGAGGAAAGCCCTACCGAGGACCGTGCTGAGGACCCGGGCGCCGGGGTCGTCTGCCGGTGGGCGGTCGTACCGGTCACCGGGACCCGGGCGCTCTGGTCGCGGATCACCGCCGCGATGGCCGCGTTGCCTCGGTAGCAGGTGGTCAGCCGCAGGCGGGTGGCTGCGAGCCCCTGAGTGGTCCTCGGCGGCGATAAGCAGGCTGGGGTGCCCCCGCGGAAGGTCTCCACGGCGACGTCGGGGTCCCCCAGCACCACGACCTGCGCCCGGTGCCCGTCGGGGTCCGGGGTCGCCAGGGCCGTCAGGAGCCTGGCGGTGGCGGCCGTGCAGTCCTGGTAGTCGTCCACGAGGACGAGGTCCGGGACGGGCGGGGGCGGTGACGGCGTCGGCGCCCCAGGAGCTCAGGGCCTCCACGGCTCGGTCCTGGAGGCGAGCCGTGTCCATCTTGCGGTCTGGGCCCGGCGCTCGGCGCTGGCCCGCCCCTGCGCGTCCCAGGTGCGCAGGAGCCTGGGACGCGGGCCCCAGATGGGGACGTTGAGCCCGGCGTGCCAGGTCGGCCAGGTCGTCGGCGCTGACGCCCGCTCTCCGGCGCGGGCCAGGAGGTTGCGCAGCTCGGAGCGGAACGCCCGAGACCCGGGTGGCCTCGGCGGGGAGCTCCTGGCCAGGTGACGGTGCTGACCATGGAGGCCAGGGCGGAGTCCTCCTCCGCACCGGCCAGAAGCACCGGGGGCGGCAGCGGGGCGGGCCGCATGGTCAAGGAGGTGGTCAGAATCGTCAGGGCGAGGGCTGCGGGGTACGCACTCGGACGACGCCGTCGCCATGGCCCCTCACGCAGCAGGGTGGGCGGCCCGGCCGCGCAGCCAGTCAGCCCGCGCCCGGGTAGGGGCCAGTAGAACGGCGTCGCGTCCACCGGCGACCGCCTCGGCCAGCAGCCTCAGGGCCAGAGACGTCTTACCGGTCCCAGGAGCCCCCAGGACGACGACGTTGGAGCCCTCAGCCACGCGGTCCAGGACCCGCTGCCCATCGGCGTCGGCGGCGGGCGCTCGGCCGCCTCGGCGGGCGGGAGGAGACGGACGGGGTCCTGGGGCAGGGACCATCTCACCACGGGCCACCGACAGGATCGTGCACCGTTAACGGATCGTCATCGGTCTTAAGCCCTTCACCCGGAAGCGCCGGCGGCGCATGTTCCGCGTGGCGCGAAACGGCGCGGCTCCTGGGGCGCGCGAAGGGCCGGCGCGGCCGCAGCCCCCTAGGATCGAGCCAGGTTCACGCCCCTCTCCCCGATGGGCGCTGTGCCGCTCAATACGGCACACAGACGATGCGAAGGAGCCCCATGCAGGTCACGATCGGAATCAAGCACGCCAGCCGCGAGCTCTCCCTGGAGACCTCCGACTCTCAGGAGAAGGTGCTGGCCGCCGTGGCCGACGCCGAGACCAAGGCCGTCATCCTCAGCGACGACAAGGGCCGCAAGGTCTTCGTGCCGGCCGGCTCCCTGGCCTACATCGAGCCTCGGTGAGGCCGAGCCCCGCCGGGTCGGCTTCGGTATCTGAGCCCTGAACCCCTCGACGTCGGCGCCGCCTCCCATACTGGGGAGGCGGCGCCCTTCGTTGCGCATCGAGGCCCCCAGGACCCGATGACCGCTGCCGCCGTGCGCCAGGCAGGTTGACGCCCGGCGTTAGGGTGGAGTGCATGGATCACCAGGACAGCCAGTGGGGCCTGCTCGCCCAGTGGATCGAAGAGTCCAGCCGCATCGTCTTCTTCGGCGGCGCCGGGGTCTCGACCGAGTCGGGGATCCCCGACTTCCGGGGCGCCAAGGGCTTCTACCACCAGGACCGGGAGATTCCCCTGGAGCAGGTGCTGTCCATCGACTTCTTCACCGTGCACCCGCAGGCCTACTGGGAGTGGTTCGCCCAGGAGAACGCCCGCGAGGGCGTGGCCCCAACGCGGCGCACAGGTTCGTGGCCGACCTCGAGCGGGCCGGGAAGCTGTCGGCCGTGGTCACGCAGAACATTGACGGCCTCCACCAGCGAGCCGGCTCCGAGCGGGTCCTCGAGCTGCACGGCAACTGGTCGCGCCTGATCTGCACCGGCTGCGGCGAGCACGTCACCCTGGACGACGTCGACGGCGCCCTGCTCCGGCGAGGTCCCCCGCTGCCCCGCGTGCGCCTCGGTGCTGCGCCCGGACATCGTGTTCTACGGGGAGATGCTGGACAGTGACGTCATAGAGGGGGCGGTGCGGGCCATCTCGGAGGCGGACCTGCTGATCGTGGCCGGCACGAGCCTGGTCGTCTACCCGGCAGCGGGCCTCATCGACTACTACGCCGGTGAGCGTCTGGTCCCTCATGAACGCGACTCCCACGCCGTGTGACTCCCTGTGCCGACCTCATCATCCGTGAGCCGGTCGGGCAGGTCTTTGAGGAGTTGGGGCGCAGGAGCCGCCGGCCCTAGCTGATCCCCTGGTCCTCAAGGTCCACGTAGCGCTCGGGAGCGCTGGACTCACTGAGGGTGGCCGCGTAGTCGGGCACCTCGCTCTGGAGGGACCGGTCCGTGCGGCGGTAGCCCGACGACGGGAACGAGGGCTTCTTGGGGAACTTCATCTTGGGACGCTCCACGTGCTCGTAGGGGATGGACTCCAGCAGGTGGTGGATCATGTTGAGGCGGGCCTTGCGCTTGTCGGCCGACTCCACGACGTGCCAGCGGGCGGAGTCGATGTCCGTGTGGACGAACATCTCGTCCTTGGCCCGCGAGTAGTCCTCCCAGCGGGGCAGGGCCTCCAGGTCGGTGGGTGAGAGCTTCCAGCGCCGCATGGGGTCGGTCATGCGCGACTTGAAGCGCTTGTACTGCTCCTTCTGAGGGACGGAGAACCAGTACTTGCGCAGCAGGATGCCGTCGTCGACGAGCATCCTCTCGAAGACCGGGCACTGCTGGAGGAAGCGCCGGTGCTCCTCCGGGGTGCAGTAGCCCATGACGTGCTCGACGCCGCCGCGGTTGTACCAGGAGCGGTCGAACAGGCAGATCTCGCCGGCGGCGGGCAGGTGCGCGATGTAGCGCTGGAAGTACCACTGGGTGCGCTCGCGCTCGGTGGGCACGGGAAGCGCGACCACGCGCGCGATACGCGGGTTGAGGTACTCGGTGATGCGTTTGATCGCCCCGCCCTTGCCGGCCGCGTCACGGCCCTCGAAGATGACGACGACGCGGGCTCCGGTGGCCCTGACCCACTCCTGCATCTCGACCAGCTCCGCCTGCAGCCTCAGCAGCTCTGCCTCGTACAGGGAACGGTCCATGGTGGGGTGCTTCTTTGCCATACTTCGAGTTTCGCACAGATCTCATCCAAGCGCGCAGACAACCCGACGATCTCCTGTTCAGATAGAGCAGAGGAGCCCGGTCCTGGAAGGACCGGGCTCCTCTGGAGTGGTAGCGGGGACAGGATTCGAACCTGCGACCTCCGGGTTATGAGCCCGGCGAGCCTACCGAACTGCTCCACCCCGCGTCGGTGAGACCAACCTTAGGGGGCGTCCCACCCTGAGGCAATGACGAGGGCGTGCCCTGCTCACCGCCCGGTGAGGCGGGTCGCAGGGCACGCCCTCAGTAGCGGCCGACCGGGGGCTCAGCCCGCTCTTCTGGGCCTCAACGGCCCGCTTGATGGCTTCGTTGAGGCGCTTCGCGCATCGCCGTATCCCGACCAGTCGCCCTTGCTCCTGGCTGTGTCCGCGTCAGTCATCGCGGTCTGAGCGTCGGAGAGCGCCTGATCGGCTCCGCCTCGGATCCGAGGTTCCCGAGGCCGACGGGGTGGCGGAGGAACTGGAGGACGCGCTGGCCGAGGCCGAGGGGGACGCGCTGGCTGAAGCCGTGGGCGTGGCGCTCGGGCTCGCCGATGCCTTGGCTCCGCCATCCGCCGTCGGGTCCTTACCGTCGGTCGTCTCATTGGTGTCATTGGCCGCAGCGGCATCGCCGTCGATGGCCTCCTGACCCGTGGTCGCCCCGGAGTTACCGCCGAAGACCTGGTCGAGCGCCCCGAGAGGGTGTCGGCGAATCCGACGTTGTCCCCAAAGGAGACCAGCACCTTGCGCAGCAGCGGGTACTGAGTTCCCGACGACGACTGCACGTAGACGGGTTGGACGTAGAGCAGTCCGCCTCCCACGGGCAGGGTCAGCAGGTTGCCCTTGATGACCTGGGATCCCTCCTGGGACAGGAGGTTGAGCTCCTTGGAGATCTCCGGGTTGGAGTCGAAGATGTTCTGCACCTGCCCCGGCCCGGCCACGTTCGAGGAACGCGGAAGCTCCAGGAGTCTCAGCTTGCCGTAGCTCGGACTACGCTCCCCCTTCTTCCCGGTGCCGGGAGAGGTCTCGGAGTCCACGGCGAGGAAGCCGGTGAGCACGTTGCGGTTGGTATTTCCGCCGATGATGTAGGCGCTGGACAGGGAGAAGCTCGCCTGGTCCTGCCCGGGCATCTTGAGGGTCAGGTAGTAGGGGGCCTGCTGGTCCTGACCGGGCGTGGTCGGGTCATCCGGAATCTTCCAGAAGTCTCCACCGGAGTAGAACTCCGCGGCGTCGTTGACGTGATAGGTCGCCATCATGGTGCGCTGGACGTTGAACAGGTCCTCGGGGTAGCGCATGTGGGCGATGAGGTCGGCGCTCATCTGGCTCATGGGCGTGACTGTCCCGGGGAAGACCTTCTGCCAGGCCTTGAGGATCGGGTCCTTGTCATCCCACTGGTAGAGCTTGACCGACCCGTCGTAGGCGTCCACGACGGCCTTGACGGAGTTGCGCACGTAGTTGATCTCTCCGGCGCCCGCAGAAGTCCGCCCTTTGTTGTCGGCGGTCGCCGTCGCCTTGGCCAGGGACTCGTGCTGGGCGTAGGGGTAGTTGTTCGTCGTGGTGTAACCGTCGACGATCCACATCACCCGCTTGGGAGTGGCCGGGTTGTCATCGTGATCGACAACGGCCGGGTAGGGACTGTTGTCCAGGGTCAGCCAGGGGGCCACCTTGGCGACGCGCTTGGCCGGGTCCCGGTCGTAGAGGATCTGGGATCCCTCGCGCACCTCCTGGGAGAAGAGGATGTTGGCCTCCCGGAACTTGGCGGCGTAGAGCAGGCGGTTGAACGGGTTGGACACGCTCGGCCCGCCATTGCCGGCAAAGGTGGTGTTGACCTGCCCGGTCTTGGACTCGTCGTCGGGGTAGTCCAGCTCGCGCGGCGAGCCGTTGTCCTTGCCGCCCACGATGGAGTAGGACGGCGAGGACTGACCGAAGTAGATCCGGGGCTCGTACTTACCCAGGTCGCCCTGGGAGGGATGCCCCTCCCAGAATGAGGGGTAGCCGCGGGTGGCCACCGTGTTGCCGTAGGCGTTCACGACGCCGTAGCCGTGGGTGTAGACGGTGTGCTCGTTGACCCAGGTCTGCTGCTGCTCGCCCAGGCCGGACAGGTTGAGCTCACGTACCGCGATCACCGTGTCCCGACTGGTGGAGTCCACCTTGTAGCGGTCCACGTTGAGCCGGTTCGCGAAGGAGTAGTACCGCTTTGTTCTGCTGAACCTGCTGGAAGGTCGGGGAGATGAGCCCGGGGTCCAGGAGCCGGATCGAGGTGGTGGACTCGGCGTCCTTCTCCAGCCCTGGCCGGCCGCCGTCTTCGTCGTGGCGTCGTAGTTGGTGGTCTCCACGTTCTCCAGGCCGTAGGCGGCCTGGTGGCGTTGATGTTGCGCTGGATGTACTCGGCCTCCTGGCGCTGGGCGTTGGGGTCGACGATGAACTTCTGGATGACCAGCGGGTAGGCGGTCCCCACCACCAGGGAGGAGACGATCATGACAACCACACCGATGATCGGCAGGCGCCAGGAGCTGGATCGCACCGAGGCGACGAAGAGGAAGGCCACGGCCAGTCCGATCGCCGCGAGAATCGCGTTGGCGGGGATGACCGCGTTGACGTCGGTGTAGTTGGCGCCGTCGAACTTGGAGTTGGAGGCGTACAGGGCGCTGTAGCGACCCAGCCAGTAGCCCACGGCCCGGATGACGGCGTACAGCGCCAAGAAGATCGCCAGGTGCATGCGTGCGGCCTTGGTGAAGTGGGGCTTACGCACCACGGAGATACCGCCGTACAGGTAGTGGACGACGATCGAGGCCACCCCGGCGAACAGGACGACGCCGGACAGGAAGGACACGAGCGTCAGCACCGCGGGCAGGATGAAGACGTAGAAGGAGATATCGATCCCGAACTGGGGGTCCTTGACTCCGAAGGACTGGGAGTTGAAGGCCAGCAGAATCTCCCGCCAGCTGGGGGCCGGGCAGGCCGAGCCGAACAGGGCCAGCACCGCCGGCACTGCCCAGGTCAGCCGACGTCGCACGGGCTCGATGACGGAGCGGTAGGCCTCGAGGTTGCGCGTGGCCTCGTCGTCGGGCATCCCGATCTCCCGGGCCCGGTAGGCCCTGGTCATCGAGACGAAGACGGCCCCGAACATGATGCCGAATCCCGCCAGGAAGAGGACGATGAGGGCGATCCACTGCGTCCACAGCACGCGGGCGTACCCGATCTGACTGAACCAGAGGACCTCGGTCCACACCTGCGACAGGATGCCGATGGCCACGGCGATGGCCGCGATGATCGAGATGGTCAGGGCCAGCGGACCGGGACGTCCGCCGCCTTTACCGGTGCGCGGAGCGCGGGAAGGACGGGGCCCTCCCCCACCCATGCGTCCAAGGCCGAACAGTCCGGCTAAGTTGTCAGGCTTCCCCTGCCGGGACGAGCCGGTGGACTTGCTCGAGGACTCCTCGGGGGTTGAGTCCGGGGACTCGTCATCGGGCCTGGTGCTCACGATCCTGCTCCCTGTCTGACGTGCGTGGTGACGCCGCCTCGCACACGGTGAAACATGGCGTCATCGGCCGGAGGGGCCGCTCGGACCATCGTCCCACACACCTCTGACACGGCCATAACCTTCTCCAGGATGAGAAAACGCCTCGGGTGGCAGGGCGCGCCCCCTGACTGATGAAGCCTCGTCATTGGAGGAGGAGGCGCCACCAGTGAGACGATGGCGGCGTGACTGACACAATGCATGACGAGGCGACTACCGCGGGGGCAGGTCGAGCCGCAGCCTTATCGGCAGGGGCCCTGGCCCGCGCGGTGACGGAGACCGAGACTCACGTGGCGGCCCACGGCTGGGACCAACCGGTGCGCGTCTTCGCGCTGGTGCGCACCGCCGAGGCTCTTGAGGCCGACCCGGACGTAGCCGACCTCCTGGACACCGCCACCGTGGAGGAGGCCCGCACGAACCCCGAGCTGCTCATGGTGGTGGAGCAGGAGGGGCTGCCGCCCGCCGCGGACCTGGAGCACCTGTTGGCCCAGCTCGCCTGGCCCGAGTCCGTCCACGGCGCCGCCATCAGCGTCGAGCGGCTGGTCCTGCCGCCCGCGGCCCAGGAGGAGGCCGAGGCCATCACCGATGCCGCCGAGCGTCTGGCCTTCCTCCAGGAGCGCCCGGACCGCGAGGACATCCGCATGGTGGTGGGGGTCCTGCGCGGCGGGCAGTCCTGGTGCGTACTGCGCTCACGCAGTCACGACGACGACGCCTCGCTCTATCAGGGCGAGCGCCTGGTCCCCGGCCTGGTCGAGGCCCTGGAGGCGACCTTCCTGTAGCCGGTCACCGTCGGGCGAGCACTCGACGCCGGTCACAGGCGCCGCGCGGCCCCGTGCGCCTCAGTCCTTGTCCGTGCCGGTCGGGTCCTGCTCGTCGGGCTCCCCGGGCGAGTCCTCGCCCCCGGCGCCGGCCGAGGCGGGGTCGGCTGACTGGCCGGGCTCCTGGGAGGCGGCGTCGGCGGAGGCAGGGCTCCGGTCCCCGAGCCCCTCGGGGCTGTTCTCGTCGGCCTCCTTGGCGCCCTCGGCGTACCCGAGGGTCCCGTCCAGCAGGGAGGCCAGGTCGGCGTCGATCTCGGCGTCGATGTCCTGAGCCATGCGCCGCATGGTGAGGAAGTCCTTGGGGTTGGCGAACTCGGAGGCCGTGGGCATGACGTCGGGGTGGTTCCAGAAGGCGTCGCGCTCGGCGTCACCGGCCTGGCGCCCGGGTGGGCCCACGTACTCGGCGGCCTCCCGGGCCCGGCGGGGACGGAAGGTCAGGCCGATGAGGCGGGCGAAGACCTGCTCGGCGGCGCCGCCCTGGGCCCGGCGCCGGCGCATCATCTCGGCCAGTGCCATGAGGTGGGGCAGGTGCGGTGCGGCGGCGCGGGCGGTGACCACCTCGACCCAGCCCTCAACGAGTGCCAGCAGCGTCTCCAGGTCCTCCAGGGCCTCGCGCTGGGCCGCCGTCTCCTGGGGCGCGAACAGCCCGCTCTCAAGGGCCTCGCGCAAGGCGTCGGGGTCGTTGGGATCCACCTGGGCCACGGCGGACTCCAGGGTCTCGGTGTCGATGCGGATCTCGCGGGCGTAGGCGACCACCGCCTGGAGCACCTGCCCACGCAGCCAGGGCACGTGAGCGTAGAGGCGGGCGGTGGCGGCCTCCCGCACGGCCAGGAACATGCGGGCCTCGTCCTCATCGACCTCCAGCCCCTCGGCGAAGGCGGCCACGTTGGCGGGGACCAGTGCCGTACCGGGCTCACGGGTCAGAGGCAGACCGGTGTCGGTGGCCCCCAGCGCCTCGCTTGGCGAGCCTCGCCGATGGCCTGGCCGATCTGGAGACCGAAGGCCGTGCCGGCCATGGTGCGCATGATGGACCCGAGCGCCCCCATCTGCTGGGCGGCCTGCCCCATCTCGGCCGGCATCTCCTGAATCTGCTTCTCCAGGGTGCGGGCCAGGGCGGTGGTGACGGCCTCGGCCACCGGGGCGCACACGTCCTTCCACACCGGCAGCGTGCGCTCGACCCAGCAGTTGCGGCTCCAGGCCTCCCGCTGTCCGGGGGCCGGCATGAACTCGGTGGCGGTATCCAGCCACAGATCGGCCACCTGAAGGGCCTGACGCGTGGACTCCGCGACCGCGGCGGTCACCGTCGGGTCGCCGTCGCCGCGCGCCTGCTGGAGGGCCAGCTCCTGGCCCATCTGCCAGTTGACCGGCTCGGCGGTGGAGGCGGAGAACATCTGCTGGAACTGGGCGCGCATCGCCAGCAGCTGGGCGGGACTGAGCTGGGAGATGTCCCCAACCCCCGGCATCTGGGCGATGGAGCTGGGATCGACCCCGGATGAGCGCAGGGCGCTGACGGCGTCGGAGGCCATCTGCTCACCGAACAGTGATGCGAGCATCTTCTCGAGCTCGTCGAAGGCGTCCTCGCTCACGGGGTTTCCTCTCGCCGGGTCGTCCTTGGGCATCGTCCGGGCCGTCTGGGGCGACCGGACACTGTCGCTAACGGCCTTATGGTCGCACCCATTCCTGTGCCGGGGCTATGTTCCGTTCGCCGACGGCGTGCCCGCTCCGTCTCGGTCGGGCCCGCGTCCTGTCCGTGCCGGCAGTGTGTCGAGTTCGTGCCGGGTTCGTGTCGGTATCTGCGCGTCTTCCTCAGGAAGATGTCGCATGATGAGCGTGACGCACCCAGACCAGCACGACGCCGTCGACGCCGCGGGCTCGCCCGCCCCTGACGACACCCGGCCGGCCCCGGAGCCTGAGGATGATCGGCTCGACCGGGCCGAGCACGCCGAGGCCCCGCAAGCGCAGCCCTCCCCACAGGACCGGCGCCGACGCAGGCTGCGGCGCACTGCGGCGGTCGGGGCGGTCCTGGTGGTGGTAGCCCTCATCGTCGCCGTCTTCACGGTGCCGATCAACGTGGTCATCGAGGCCCCGGCCCGACCTGGAACGTGCTGGACAACGGCTCGTCGTCGAGCCAGGACGTCCTGAAGGTCTCGGGAACCGAGACCTACCCGACCCAGGGCGCCCTGCGGATGACGACGGTCTCGGTGTCAGGGCTGCCCCGGCTACCCAGTGACCACCGCTGACCTCATCGCAGCCTGGTTCTCCGCGGACAAGCGGATCGTGGACCGTAACGAGGTGTGCCCGCAGGATCAGAGCGCCGAGCAGGTCGAGGGGAGACCGGCAAGGCTCAGATGACCGCCTCGCAGGACTCCGCCGTCATCGCCGCGCTCGTGGAGACCGGCAAGGCCGGAGCGATGCACCTGACCGTCACCGAGGTGGCCGAGCAGCAGACCTCGACCGAGGTCCAGGCCGGGGACGTCCTGGAGACCATCACTCCTGAGGGCGGCCAGGCCACGACCATCACCTCCTTCTCCCAGCTAAGAGAGCTCATGACCACCATTGCCGAGGGCACTCGGGTGACCCTCGGGGTGCGCCGCGGCGATCAGCAGGTGGCCGCCGCGCTCACCACGATCGCCCCCCAGGAGGGGACGACCGGTTCCCTGCTGGGGCTGAGCCTGAAGATCTCGGTGGACAGCAAGGTGGACGCCACCTTCGGCCTGTCCGACGTCGGCGGCCCAAGTGCCGGCATGATGTTCGCCCTGGGGGTCGTTGACGAGATCACCCAGGGGCACTGACCGGCGGTAAGGACATCTCCGGGACCGGGACGATCGACATCAACGGCCAGGTCGGCCCCATCGGCGGTATCCAGCAGAAGATGGCTGGTGCTCGCAAGGCGGGCTCCACGTACTTCCTGGCCCCGGCGAGCAACTGTGACGAGGTCAAGGGCCATGAGCCCTAAGGGCATGCAGGTCTTCGCCGTCGGTACGCTGCACGAGGCCGTCACCGCCACCGAGGCGATCGCCTCGGCGACACCTCCGGTCTGGCCACCTGCTCGGCCAAGTGACCCCCGCTGACCCGGCGCTCGGCCGGGGATAGTTATCCACAGGCCGGCAACTGCCTCTGGTGGCTTGGACACGCCCCGTGCCACTGTCGCACCGTGTCCTGACGCGCTTGCCAGGACATCGATCTCCCGGCGCCCCTTCGGGTTCCGGGAGGACTGTGAGGAGGCACGATGCGTGTACGTGGTGGGTGCGCCATCCTGTGGCGCCAGCAGGGTGTCAGCCAGATCGGGACGAGTCCGGGGCAGCGCACCATTGTCAGTGACCTGAGCCTGGCCGAGCAGCGCCTGCTCGATGAGTTCGCGCGCAGCCTGGAGAGCACGGGCGTCTACCGGGCCGCCCGGCGCAGCCGGGTGCCGGTGGCGCGGGCACGTGAGATCGTCGCGGACCTGGAGCGTCAGGGGGTGCTGGTGGCCTCGGCGACCAGCGAGCTCGGCGGGGCCGACGGCGTCTACTGGGACCGGCTCGGAGCGGACGCCAAGGGCCGTGGCGCGGTCCTGTCCCAGGCCGTCCTGGCTGTTCACGGCGTGAGCGCCCTGGCTCAGGAGGCGGCTCTGTGGCTGGCGGAGGCCGGGGTGGGCACGATCCTGTCCACCCGTTCCCCGCAGGACGGGGGCCTGGCTCCGCTGCTGTCGGCACGTTTCCCGGCCCTGCGGACGCGGGCGCCGTTGCGCACCCGCCCCGATGTCATGGTGACGGTGGACGCGCACGTGGTCGAGCCGCTGCTCGCGCGCCGACTCGCTCAGGAGGACGTGGTGCACCCTGCCGGTCGTCGTCGGCGAGGCGGGAGTGCGCATCGGCCCGGTACTCAACGCTCAGGGCCCGTGCTCGACCTGCCCGGCCCTGTGGGAGAGGGACGCCGACCCGTGCTGGCCGGCGCTGGCCACGCAGATGCGCACCCTGCCCATGCCGGAGGTCGAGCACCTGGTCCTGCACGAGGCGGCGGCGTCGACGGCGCGGGCCGTCATCGACACGCTGGTGGCCCAGGCTTCCGGGGCCGACCGCGCCGGGGACGAGGCTGAACCGGGCGGGGTGACGAGCGGGGGCTCGGCCGCGTGGTGGTCCACGCACTCGGTGGAGGTCACCGGCCCAGGAGCCCCGGGGCGCCACAGGGCCTGGGAGCGTCACCCCGAGTGCCTGTGCTCGCAGCTGTGAGCGCCGTCGGGCAGGAGTGCCTCGGGCCGCTCAGTCCCCGGCCTCGAAGTCGCGCAGGAGGGCCAGGACCGGCCCGCCGTAGTCCTGGAGCTTGGTGGCGCCCACGCCGCGGATGAGGGAGAGCTGGGGCAGGCTGGTGGGTTTGACGACGGCGATGTCCCGCAAGGTGGCGTCGGCGAAGACCGTGTAGGCGGGCCTGGACCTCTCCTTGGCGATCTGGGAGCGCCAGGCCCGCAGCTCCTCGAACAGGGCGATGGTGCGGGGGTCATTGTTGGCCTCGAAGTCGGCGGCGGACTGTCGGGAGCGTTCCTTGGCGCTTTGGCGGCCCTGGTGTCGGGAGGCGTCTCGGCTGCCGTGGCCGGTGGGCCACAGGCCGTCCAGGAAGCGGGAGGGTTTGCGGGAGGCCCGCCCTCCGGCGTTGCGGGCGCGGGCGTAGGAGATGATGAGGTGCTCGCGCGCGCGGGTGACGCCCACGTAGAGCAGGCGCCGCTCCTCCTCGATGGCGGCCTGCCCCTCGGCCAGGGAGATCGGCAGCAGGCCCTCGCAGACGCCGGCGAGGATGACGGCGTCCCACTCCAGGCCCTTGGCGGCGTGCAGGGAGGACAGGGTGACGCCCTCGACGGTGGGGGCGTTCTGGGCGTCGGCGCGCTCGCGCAGCTCGGTGTGGAAGGCGTCGAGGTCGGCGCCGCGGGTCTGGGCCATCTCGTCTGCCAGGGCCACCAGGGCGTTGAGGGCGTCCCAGCGCTCGCGCACGGCTCCGCGGGGGGCGGGCGGTTCCTCGCTCCAGCCCTCGCGGGACAGGGACGGTGCGCGCGTCCTGGCCGAGGTCGCCGGTGAGTGGCCTTCTCGGTGCGGGCGGCCCCCGGGATGACGGCCATGGCGCGCTTGACCTCCTCACGTTCGAAGAAGCGCTCGCCACCGCGCACGAGGTAACCGATCTGGGCTCCGGCCAGGGCCTGCTCGAAGACCTCGGACTGGGAGTTGGTGCGGTACAGGATCGCGATCTTGCTCAGGGGGACCCCGGCGGCCTGCAGCCGGCGCACCTGGGCGACGGCCCCCTCGGCCTCGGCGATGTCGTCGTCGTAGGTCTTGAAGCGCACGGCGGGGCCGCTGGGCCGCTGGGCGACCAGCTCGACGGCGCCGGCGGGCAGGTGCAGGCCGCCGCCCCCGCGCCGCGAGCGCGAGAGGACCCGGTTGGCCAGGGAGACGACCTGCGGGGTGGAGCGGTAGTCGCGGCTCAGGCGCACGGTGCGCGCGCCCTCGTAGCGGGTGGTGAAGCCGGTGAGGAACGCCGGCGTGGCGCCGGTGAAGGAGTAGATGGTCTGGGAGACGTCCCCGACGACGCAGAGCTGGCGGCGCCGTCCCAGCCACAGGTCCAGCAGGCGCTGCTGGAGCGGGGAGACGTCCTGGTACTCGTCGACGACGAAGTGCTTGTACTGGCCGCGCACCTGGGCGGCGACGTCCTCACGGTCAGGAGGATCGATGGTCAGCAGGAGCACGTCCTCGAAGTCGATGACACCGCGCTCGCTCTTGGCCTCCTCGTAGAGGACGGGACCTGGGCGACCGTGGCCGCCTCCTGCCCGGCCACGCCGGTGCGGCCGGCGGCGACGGCGGCCTGGGCGTAGTCCTCGGGCAGGGTCATGGTGACCTTAGCCCACTCGACCTCGGCGGCCGGGTCCCGCACGGTGGCCCGGTCGGTGGGCAGGCCCAGGCGGCGGGCGGCGGCGCCGACCAGGGGCGCCTTGTGGGCCTGGATGTCAGGGACGGCGTCCGCCGATCGCGGTGGGCCAAAGTAGGTGAGCCTGGCGCAGGGCGGCGGCGTGGAAGGTGCAGGGCCTGGACGCCGGGGACGCCGAGGTCGGCGAGCGCGAGCGCATCTCGCCGGCGGCGCGGGCAGTGAAGGTGACGGCCAGGACCTGGGTGGCCTGGTAGAGCGCCGGTGGCCACGCCGTGGGCGATGCAGTGAGGTGATGGCTCGGGTCTTGCCGGTGCCGGCGCCGGCCAGGACGCACAGGGGGCCTTCGAGGGTGCTCGGCGACCTCGCGCTGGTCGGGGTCGAGGCCTCCAGGAGCCTGGATGCGTCGAGGGGGCGGGGTGGTGGGTGGTCGGGCTCATCGGGACCAGCCTGCCACGCGGCAGTGACAGGAATCGACGGTCCTTGGCCCGGGCGGGGTGACGTCAGTGACGATGGGGCCGCCGTACCAGTCCTCGATGAGGAGTCGGGCGATGGAGGTGGGGCCGGGCAGGAGGATGCTGCCCTCGTCGGCGGCCGCGGTGAGCTCGTCACGGGAGACGAGGCGGGCCTCGACGACCTCCCTTGCCGTCGGGTCGGGGCCGGTCCTCGCCGGGGAGCCAGGCGGGCGCGGCAGCCGAGCATGAGGGAGCGCGGGAAAGGGGCCAGGGCTGGGAGGCGACGTACTCGACGTCGGCCACGCGCAGCCCGGTCTCCTCCCGGACCTCCCGGGCAACGGCCGCCTCAACGGACTCGCCGGCCTCGACGAAGCCGGCCACGACCGAGTAGCGCCGGGGAGCCCAGGTGGCACCGCGCACGAGGAGGAGGCGGTCGGAGGTGTCGGTGACCACCGATGATGACGGCCGGGTCGGTGCGCGGGAAGTGGACGGTGGCGCAGTCGGAGCAGCGGCGGGCCCAACCGGCCTCGATGATCTCGGTGCGTCCGCCGCATCCCGGGCAGTGAGGCGGAGCGGGCGTGCCAGGCGGCCAGGGGCGGTGGCCGTGGTGGCCAGGCCGGCGTCGCGGGCCGTCATCTGCGCGCCATGGCTCGCAGGGCGGAGAGGGGGTAGCGCTCCAGCAGGCGGCGCAGGTCGGGGTGGTCGACGGCGGTGCCCTCGGCGTCGGAGCCGGTGGCGGGCGGCTCAGGGGCGTCAGGGGACCTCGAGGGCCCTGGGGCACGACGACGGCGATCCAGGCGGGGCCGGAGGCTGCGGCGTCGGCAGGCTCGCGGCCCATGTAGAGGACGGTCAGGTCGGGGCAGCGAGTGGGGGCGGGAGGCTCCGAGGTAGCCGACGCGCAGGTCGGGCAGGCCCCAGCCGCTGCGGGTGCCGGGGCCCTCCCAGGCGGTGGCGCCGGGGCTGCCGATGAGGCTGGGCGGGTGAGGCCGTCGTCGGGCAGGTCGGGGTGGATGGCGGGGCCGGTCAGGGGCGACGCGGCCGCGGGCGTCGACCAGCAGCAGGCGGGTGTCGGGGTCGGCGGCGAGGCGCTCCAGCAGCCCGAGCTCGCTGCAGTCGCTCGGCGTCGCGGTCGGTGGCAGGCAGGGACAGGGCGAGCTGGTTGGTGCGCATGGGGTCACTCTCCACCCCTGCTTCGAGGCGCACATGGGCACGCCCATACCAATAGGGAGTTGAATATGGGACTGGGCGGCTGCCGGGGCGAGGGCGAGGCGTTCTGCGAGAAGGCGGGCGGTGTGCGGGCGGCGCGGAGGCCGCGTGCGGACCATGCTGGTCGCCGGTGCCGCCGTCTGGGCTGGGAGCGTGCGCACCTATCTCGATCATGCCGCCTCGGCCCCGGTCCGTCCGAGGTCGCCCAGCAGGTCGCTGAGGACCCTGGCCAGTGGGCTCGGGGGCTGGGCAGATCCGAGTGCGCAGCACACTGCGGGCCGGCGGGTGGGGGCGCTGCTGGCGCAGGCGCGTGCGCGCCTGGCGAGGTGCCCTGGGGGTGGATGCGCATGAGGTGCTGCTGACCTCCGGTGGGGACCGAGGCCGATGCCCTGGTGGTCTCGGGGCGGGCGCGAGCGGTGCCGGGCGGGAGGCTGGTGGTCTCTCCAATTGAGCACCCGGCGGTTCTGGACTCGGCGCGCACCGCTGTGGACCAACTGGGGGCGGGGCTGAGCCTGCTGGAGGTTGACGACGCGGGGCGGGTCGAGGCTCAACTCGGTGGATCGGGCGCTGGCGCCGGCGGGCAGTACCGGCCACTCCCCGCGTCCCTGGTGTCGGCGATGACGGCGAACAATGAGACCGGCGTGGTGCAGGACATGGCGGCGCTGGTGGAGCGCGTGCGGGGAGGCCAGTGGCAGCAGGGCGTCCCGGCGAGGGCGGGTACGTGCCCGTCCACTCCGACGTGGTGGCGGCGCTGGGGAAAGGTTCGGTGGACTTCCATGGCTGGGGCCTGGATGCGATGAGTCTGAGCGGCCTGGCTGGGGCACCGGTGGGCGTGGGGGCCCTGGTGGTTCGCCGCGACCTGGCGTTGACGCCGGCCACGGGCGGGGGCCGTCAGGGAACGGGACTCCGCTCGGGCACTCAGGACGTGGTGGCGGCCCGGGCGCTGGCCCTGGCGGTGGAGCTGGCGGTCGCCGAGCGGGAGGAGCAGGAGGCCCGGCTGGCGGCGCTGCGGCGTCGGATCCTGGAGGGGCAGGGCGCTTGCGGGCGTTCACGCCACGTTGCCGGAGGTGCCGATCATGTGGCCTCCACGGCGCACCTGTGGTTCGAGGAGGCCGACGCCGAGGCACTGCTCATGGCCCTGGACCTGGCGGGGATCGATGCGTCGGCGGGGTCGGCCTGCCACGCCGGGGTCACCCAGCCCAGTCACGTGCTCCTGGCAATGGGCTTTGAGGAGGGGCCGGCCCGCTCCACGCTGCGCTGCTCCTGGGCCGGGAGACGGGCCCCGACGACGTCGAGCGCCTGCTCACCGCCCTGCCCGCCGCCCTGGAAGGAGCCAGGCGCGCCTGGAAGGTGACGCACAAAGAGCAGTAGGCGGGATTGTCGACCACAATATGTGCATCAATCCCCGCCTACCCCAGTGAAGTGCAGTTCCCGAAGAAACTGTGACGTGGCCGGTAGCTATCACATCAGCCTCTCCGATCAGGCCTCAATGAAGTGCAGTTCCCGAAGGAACTGCGACAACGTACTCGGCTTCGGGTCGGACGACGACAGTCTGCCTCAATGAAGTGCAGCTCCCGAAGGAACTGCGACCCGCACCGACGCCGACATGCCCCTCGATGCCCTGGAGCCTCAATGAAGTGCAGTTCCCGAAGGAACTGCGACCGCGATCATCGTCTACGCCGTGGCCAACGGCCACAAGCCTCAATGAAGTGCAGTTCCCGAAGGAACTGCGACACGATGGCGTCGCTTGCTTCCAGTCATCGGAGTACCCGGGCCTCAATGAAGTGCAGTTCCCGAAGGAACTGCGACAGGTGTCCCAGCCGGGTGCTTCGCAGGCCTGGTACTCGCCTCAATGAAGTGCAGTTCCCGAAGGAACTGCGACATGTTGAGCGTTGCTTGGAGCTCATCGGCCTTCTCGCCTCAATGAAGTGCAGTTCCCGAAGGAACTGCGACCCAGGATGCCGGACGCGACAGCCTGGTTCACCGAGCCTCAATGAAGTGCAGTTCCCGAAGGAACTGCGACTTGAAGCCGAGCGCGTCGCCGTCGAGGCATCTCAGCCTCAATGAAGTGCAGTTCCCGAAGGAACTGCGACGTGGCTGGTGCGTGTCGGACTGGATGGTTGACGACGGGCCTCAATGAGTGCAGTTCCCGAAGGAACTGCGACGACGACTCGGGTCGCTCCAGCAGCGCTCCGGCGACGCCTCAATGAAGTGCAGTTCCCGAAGGAACTGCGACTCTCACGTCCGTTCCGTCAGTCTCGGTTTGCTTGCTGCCTCAATGAAGTGCAGTTCCCGAGGGAACTGCGACACCCCCACCGCAAGGTCGGACGCTACCGCTCCCAGCCTCAATGAAGTGCAGTTCCCGAAGGGAACTGCGACGGCCCGCTCAGTATAGCCCGCCACCACGCCCATCTGAGGGAGGGCTTCGCGAGCGCTCCGCGCTCGGACTTCCACCCAGCCACCCCGACCCCCTCACCCCACCCTCACAGAATCCCCGCTATTTCAACGTTCTACCGCTGCGAGCACTGCCCGGGGATCCTCGAGCACCGCAGCGCTCGCATCAAGCGATAAGCGGCCCCTCTGGCGTGATCGTCCTGGTCAGGCCGACATAGGAGAATCGCTGTTCATCAACTGAGGACAGCAGACCAACGTCGCACAGGAGCACTGAGTCCTCGTCCGTCTTGATAACTCCTTCCAGCTCTCCCCCGCATCCGCAGGAGCCTGGCCGGCACCGCATCTACGACGAACACGGAGTACTGGATGCGGTCCCCGTACTTCAACAGAGTCTTCGCACCCGCGTTCGGCGCCGGTCGGACGGGACGTCGTAGGCCACGAGAACGCGTCTGACATCATCACGCATCAGCGCACCGTCACTCCCTTGTAAGCCGACTGAGTCCCATCGATAGTCCCGAGCACGAGTCGCGCCTGGACCTCATTGGCTCGCCGCCAGGTGACGTCGTAACCAAAGACTGGGTGCCGGAAGGAAGTCTCGATGCGGCGCTCGAACCCGGAGATCAACTGCTTGCGCCCGCGATCCGTCATCCTGCAACTTCCCATCTCCCCTGAAAAGTCCTGCTCAGTCAACTCGCCGTTGCGAAAGGCACGTACGACAACAGAATCTGCCACCGGCGCCCTGAACTCCTCCATGAGGTCGAGAGCCAGGGCGGGCTTGTTACGGGAGCTGGAGTGGAGGAAACCGGCATGTGGATCCAGACCGCAGGCCACCAGCGAGCGAATACAGTCTCCTAGGAGCAGGGCGTAGGTGTAGTCCAGGGCCGCATTGGCGGGGTCGGGTGCCGGTCGGCGCCGTCTTCCTCTCCACCTGGTAGCCGCAAAGGCCGCAGTATTTCCGGTAAGCATCGTCGGGAAGGAATCGAAGTAGAGCCCGGCAGCCTCCCCTCCACTCCAAGCAGGTCCGCCAGCGACTGCGCACAGACGGCGTCACGTTGTAGGCGACGCATCCGCTCCACTGCATCAGCGGCCTCACCGTTGCGCCGGAGCAGCGTCGCCTGGTTCGCGATCTTTGCTGAGACCATCTGCTGGGCGATGTCCAGCCGCCCCTCGGCGCTGGCAACATGCTGGCGCACCCGCTGAAGTCCATTGGGAGAGTCCGCGCCCTGCGACCAGCCGATCACTCGACCGGACCATGAGCACCACACCACACCGGTCGCGCCAGCTCAACTCACGCAGCAAAGCAGAGGAGACGTCGACATTCCCATGGACCACCAGACCGAGCACCCGTTCAATCGGCACACTGAGAAGGCGCTCTCCAGCCTTGGTGACCTCAACTCGTCCACTACTGAGGGACACTCTCGCTCCGACGGTGGCCGCGTGGAGGATCTGGGCGTCAGGAGCGGAGGCGACAACCCGCCGCCGGGCATTCTCATACCGATGCTCAGAAGGCAGGCACACCGAAACGTGGGAGCACCACTGGCAGCGACTGTCATCGTCAGGCGGCTCAGGCGCCTGGGATGCCCCAATCAGACGACGCGTACGTGCAGCCGCCTCTTCAGCCCGAGCGAAGTCAGCATCGGTCAGGGCGACCTCCACCCGCCGTCGATGCCCGGTGAAGTAGACCTCTGTCCCTTGGACTTCTCGTCCCATCTCCTTGAGACAGAGAGTCTGGAGCGCAAGCTGGAGCCGGTTGGCGTAGGTGAATTCGGGGCGACGCCGTACGGGAGTGGCCTTGTACTCGACGACGGTCAGTGGGCCATCATCTCCTGACTCGTGACACATTAGTGCCCTGGGGACTGTAGGGATTTGAGGATGCTGGCTGCGGTTGGGGTGATTTGGGGTTGGGCAGTGATCTTATGGCCGTTGAGGTTGATGGTGACGTCCTGTAGGGGCTTGAGGGCGCGGATGATGCGTTTGATGCTGATCCCGGTGGTCTCCTGGAGGTGCCGGGCGACGGCCAGGGCGGCCATGACCACGGTCAGGTGAGCCTCGATAGCATCGCGGGTGTGGTGGAAGACGGGGCGGGCTCTCAGGTCGTGCTTGCTCATCCGGAAGGACTGCTCGACGTGCCACAGCTCGTGGTAGGAGGAGACGACCTCACCGGCGCCCATCAGGCAGGACGGGATGTTGGTGACGTAGCCCTTGAGGCCCACCAGTGACCTGGCCCGGGCCAGGGACGCCTCGTCCAGGGTGGCGTCGCCGGCGTGGGTGGTGACGAACCTGGTGCCCTTGGGACGTCTCTCACCGGCGACGGATGGCCCTAGCACGGTTGGCCTGAGCGGTCAGGGTCTGAGTGTCCCTGGCGGCGCGCTTCTTGGAGTAGGCCCACACCGCCCGCCACGACCCCGGATACTCGACCGGGTCCCAGACGGGCTCAGCCCTGACAGCCTTGTCCCGCTCGCTCCGCGAGCCCCTCCTGGGGGTGATGGTGTCAATGAGCTGCCCATCGGTGAAGGCGTCCCCGGCCCAGTGGAAGTGGGCCTCCAGATCCCCTGGGGCCCGGGTGGTGCGGGCCCCGACAATGAAACGCAACCGGGCGTCGTCCAGGGCCGCCAGGTTGGCAGCTGAGAGCATGCCGGCATCAGCGACGACCACGAGCTCCTCAATGCCGTGAGCGGCCTGGAAGGCCTCCACGATGGGGATGATCGTGGTGGTCTCAGCCTTGTTCCCTTCCCAGCACCCGATTCTCAGGGGGAAACCATGACGGTCGACCAGCAGGCCCACGACGACCTGAGGATCGACCCTCCTCCCCTTGGAGTAACCCACCCGCCGCAGGTCGTCCTCACGCTCGGCCTCGAAATAGAGCGTGGTCACGTCGTACAGGCACAGGGCCAGACCCCCACCAGTGTTGGTGACGTGCTCGAACAAGGCGTTTGAGAGGCTCTCGCGGTAGCCCCGCTCCTGGGCCCGGGCCAGGGAGCGGAACAAGGTCCTGGTGCTGACCGGCTCCAGGCCCAGGTCACTCAGCACCCGGGGGACCTGGGCCTTGGAGGACGGCTCGACCAGACGCGCCAGAACCATCTGCTCAAAGGCCCAATCACCCCCAGTGGCGTCCCCCAGTCCCAGACGCTGGTAGGCGCCGTGCAGGACCTCCCACAACAACCTGGAGTGCTTGGACTCCACCGTGGTAGTAGCCAAGCCGGTGCGTCCCGGTGCCGGCTCCAGAGACTCCAGGTCCAGCAGCCCCTGGCCCTGCCAGGCGGCGATCTTCTGCCGCCCGGCCTCCAGCAAGACCTCCAGCTCCGTCTCGTCGTGGGCTGAGCCCAGGTGCTCCACGATCCGGCGCACACCACCGGACTTGGACACGATCTGAACGGCCGTGGCCCCCGAGGCTGTCCTGACCTTGCGCACAAACGGGCTCACACCAGCCCACCATACGGGCTCTTAGTGCCCCACCACCAGACCCCCCAACACCGCAATACCAACGAAAACTCACACCGAACCACCGAAAACCCACCAAGCTGTCACGAGTCAGGTCAGACGACGCGTACGTGCAGCCGCCTCTTCAGCCCGAGCGAAGTCAGCATCGGTCAGGGCGACCTCCACCCGCCGTCGATGCCCGGTGAAGTAGACCTCTGTCCCTTGGACTTCTCGTCCCATCTCCTTGAGACAGAGAGTCTGGAGCGCAAGCTGGAGCCGGTTGGCGTAGGTGAATTCGGGGCGACGCCGTACGGGAGTGGCCTTGTACTCGACGACGGTCAGTGGGCCATCATCTGCGCCCTCGATGATCTGTCTCCTTTGACAGATAAAACGGTGGCGATACGTCAGCCCCACCACCTGGGCGCGTCCTGAGGAACCTTCAGAACATAGGTCGGAACAGCAAAGAAATCACCGCATTGGCGGGCGCCCACACAGGCAACCGTGCCGGCGCCCACCATGTGTGACTGCCAGCCGCCCTGGCGCTCCGATTCAAGGACGGTCGACTCCTGTTCAGGTCAGCACCTCCAGTCTCCCAGTACCGAGAAAGCGCTCGGGGGCTTTGTCGTTGTCACTAACGTTGACGCGGAACGTCAGGATCGCTCGAGCGCCGTGCGCCACAAGCCATGCGCGCGCCGGTCTCGCGGCAACAGCCGACTCCGCTTTTTCCATAGCCTGGATAACCTGCTCGGAGACCACCATCGCCCGCCACCTGCCCAAAGAATGTGGCCCCACAAGAACCGGAAGCACCAGGTGCGTCGGGGTGAACTCACCAATCGGCTCCGCCCCAGCAGTGACGGAGGCCCCCGTGAGGCGGTGGATGACAGGGAACGACGAGATCCCCCACAGAGCACACCAGGCGAGGGCGCTGTCGGTGAACCGAGGCGAGGTCAGTCCAGTGGCCGTCCTGGACTCATCCGAGCGTTTCCCCTCGTATGCCTCATCCTCCACGGTATAACCAATAAGCCCAGAGACAATGGCAGTAGCATCCCGATCTGCGACGATACGAGCCAGTTGCCGTAGACGATTACTGACAAAGTCCTGACCTTGGTTCCGCGCCTTCATCTCCCAACGACTTGCTCCACCATCCGGCTTGGGCCCATTACCGGTAAAAATACCAATATGCAGGCTCACCAAGCGCTCCGATGAACTCAAGGTCGATATCATACACCCTTGCTGAGTTTCACTCTCCATCTCTTGATTGATACCTAGCAACCGCTCCTTCTGCAGGTTTGGCCACTGCATCCTAGGGTTAAGGAATTTCACTCGCGGACTGAATACCGCCTTTTTTCCTTTCCAAAGCTCACCCTGAAGATTACGGCCAATCCAACCACCTGGCGCCATACGCATTGCGGCCTGTTCACGAATAACCCCGGCGATGGCCTCATCCCCATAGCCGTCGGCGGTGACAACCATCTGAGGCTCAGCAGCGTCAGTCCAGCCGAGCCGGACGCTCGGCTCCATCACCTTCAGGATGAGCGCCAGTCCAAGCCCGGCGAAGGTGGTCAGCGCACTGGTGACCTCTCCGCTAAGGATCATCCCCATCACTTCCCTTCCATGGAGATCATGCAGTCCGCGGCGCGCAGCAGTGCCTCGAGGTAGGCGGTCCCCCAATGACCCCACTGCCTATCGGTGCGGGCTATCAGCGACTCCCACTCGCCTTCACCCACCAACTCCTTCAAGGCGCCGACGTGGCCGGGCCCGGCGTTTGCAGGGTCGTGGTCGAACAGGGGTCTACCACGACCGTGACTGGTTCCCACCAGCCTGGTGACCAGGTCCCGGAGTTCCCGCTCGACACCGTCGGGCTCAGTCTGCTCCCAGTAGGCGGCTGCGGAGGCCAACTCATGACGCCATCCCGCAGGGAGTCCGGCATCGGCCCATGCGCGTCGCACGGCCGCCAGCGATGTACTGCGGCCCCCACTCTTGGCAAGAGCCTCCCTGCCATCGGGATCGCCCCGCCACAGGAGCCTCTGGAAACGGGCATCGTTCTTTCCGACGTCGTGCCAGGCCCCGGCCTCAGTCAAGGCCGTCGCAGGCATCGACTCAATACCGATGCCGTCGGCCAGCGCCTCCGCACGGGCGGCGACCGCCGCGTTGTGGTCCGCAAGGAGCACCCGGTGGCTCACGGACCAGGTGGAACGGTCGTCGGACTCGTCATCCGGCGTCACGCTGCTGCGCTCACCATCCATGCGGGCTCATCCTCCTCATCCCAGCCCCGGAGGCCACACCACCGTCTCCCCGGGAAACATGTCACTCATTTCATCCGGTTCTAGATCCGCCAGCCGGCGCAACTCATCGGAATCAGTCACGACATCGACAACACCATCGAGTTCCCCGTAGGGGAACCGGCTCGCCCAGTTCCTCACCAGCGTCTGTGACAACTCCGGAGGTCGAGCGGCGTACGGAGGCATCCAGGATGAGGAGGTCGCCGGGGAGCGAAAGCACACGAGAGCGTTCTTCCCCCCTTCATCCTCGAGAATTATCGTCTGCCACTGGGACAGGATCGCCCCGTCTCGCCACAACACCGATCGTCCCAAAGGATGATCCATGCCCTCTATCAAGCGCTGCACAACTTTCCGCGCGGTGACCAGAGTCATGGGGTAGACCTCACGATCCTGCGGAGGCACCTCGGACACCAAGGTCTCGCACGCCGTCGCGTCGGGCAGATCCTTCAGATCCCTCAGGACAAGACCCACGGTTCCGGTCTCGGGGTCGAGGTCATCACGGATCCACAGGTCGAGCTCCGGTTCGATGACGAGCCTCATCGACGTCTTCGACCACAGGGCCGCATCCCAGGGCTCAGGCCTCTGGTACAGCAGGCGGCGAGCAGACTCCGCGGGCGGTGCCTTGGGCTTCTCACCGATCGTCAAAGGAGACAGGTCGCCGTCATCGATACGGTCCAGAATCCATGTGCGAGCAGCAAGCAGGTCTTCCTTCCGGTACGGCAGTACGTTCTTGCCCAACGGCGCCTCCCTCGGAGGGCCGACGACGGTGAACCACGCGCGGTCACGCCGCCCCAGCCGGTTGACCCGGCCGGCGCGCTGAGCCAGGGCACTTGCGGGGGCGAGCTCGGTCACCATATGGACCAGGTCCAGGTCGACCCCGACCTCGATGGTCTGAGTCGCCACGAGAACGTCGATGCCCGGTTGTCCTGAGACGTCGAAGAGTCCAGGCTCGTCTTGCCACATGCGCTCCAGGTCCCAGGGGCGCATGCGCCCCAGCCACAGCTGGCAGTTCAGCCCCTGCTCGTCGAGGGCCTTCGCCACCTGAACTGCGCTATCCACACGGTTGAGGACACACCCCACCGTCCGAGGGCCCTCGGGGAGGAGCTCGCGCGCATCCTCAACAGTGGCGAGCACCTGCGAGACAAACTCATCGCGATAGGCCTTCGTCATCTTCCCGTTGGTAGGCCACGTAGTCGTCTCCACGTACCGAGCCGACTTGGGTGCCCGTACCCGAGCGGCCAACCGGACGTCCTGAGCCAGCGACTCCGGAGTGACGCCAACGATATCCGTCGCGTCACCCGAGGGCGTGGCCGTCATCTCCACAGTCTGGAGCGCCGGGATTCCGAGCCGCTGCGCGCTCGAAGCGCACAGCTGCCCCACCCTCCGGGCAGTCACGAGGATCTGGCGGCTCAGGTGGGCCTCATCAACCACCACAGCAGCATCGAGGGCCAGCATCCCCGCCAGCCGGGGGCGCGCCAGCCGGGAAGCACCGTAGGAGCGGAACAGCAGGCTCGACGCCCACATCGCCGGCGTCATACACAGCACAGCGCACGCCTCCGGGGCGTTGAGCCAGGCCCGATCCGTGGCCGCCGCGCCACGCATCGTGGCGGTGACCAGCGGTGCGCGGTCCTCGGCCTCGCACACACGCAGCCCCACCAGAGCGTCGCGTACGCGACTGAGGATCGAGTCATCCGCGGGCGCCTCCTCCAGGAGGCAACGAATCCTTGCCGCGCGCGCGGCGTGAGAGTCGGTGAGCGCCCTGCGGTTGACCACCACGGCCAGTCTTCTGGGGACACGCTTCGCGGCGCCAGACCGCGAACAGAGCCACAGCGAAGACGTGTATCTCCACAACTGATGACTTACCGGCACCTGTCGGCGCAACGATCTGCTCCGGCCAGGTCTCGGTATTCACCAGGTGCCTCAGCAGATCCTCCTGCCAGGCGAAGGGCCGTCTCCCGGCACCGTGAACCGCCTCGAAGAAGTCTCCGAAGTCCTCGAGGGTGATCACGGCCGCCTCCCCAACACGTTCTGCGCCAGTTCGATAGGAAGATCAGCCGGTACCAGCAGGCCCCCGCCCAGGTGCCGGCTCTGCCCTACGGCCGCCAGCTCGGTGTCCGCCAGGAGGTCTCCCGCACTGACAAGCGCCGTGTAGGGCTGGGCGGTCATGCCGCGCTGCATCTTGTGGGCGTAGAAGCTCGGATTTCTCGTGACACGGTGGTGCCACATCACTCCTGCTCCACGTTCACGTACCTGGGCAACCAATGAGCGGTAGCCCTGGGTGCCTTTGGGCACGGCATCGAGGCGATCGCGCCAGACGAATCCTAAAGAAAGGAGGATCGCGTCCTCGAAGGTCCAGTCCTCTCGCTGGCGGGCCACCTCCGGCACAGCCACCGGCGTCGGGGACCACAGACGCTGCGTTCCCTGAGCAGGTGGGAGCCAAAAGCACTGTGCGTCAAAAACCTCTCCCACCGGACGCAACCTCGCCGGCTCCTCATCTCGGCGGTGGTTCAACTGAGTCATCCCCGCCAGGGCTCTGAAAATGACTGCCTCGTCGTCGTCGCTGACGTCGGAGGGCAGCATGATGAGGAAGGCACCTGGAACGTCGAGCTCCGTCTCAGCCACTGACTGAGAGAGCACAGATGCGGGAACGTACTGTATAGCCAGGCGGTTGGCGGGTTTTGTCATATTTTGCCGGTAGCAGCCTGTAACAATTGGAGGGCCCCATTACCAATGTGGCTTTATGAGTGCCTTATGAAAGGCAACACACCAACTCACTCGGCGTTCTGGAGCAATTTCCCGCCCGGCACCGTCGTCGGCCAAGAAGATCAGGACGTCACGCCAGGGTGAATGATCGCCGCCGTTATGCCTCACCGGTTCCACCGGCACATACCTGACGTCCCGCAAGAATCCTCCAGAGGTTAGGAACTCCCTGTCAGAGTCGCTTGAGTCTTCATGAGGGTGAGACTGAGAATGCAACTCGCGGAGCACGCGAGTTCGCTCCGGTGCGGGAACCTGCACGCGCAGACCCCCCGGAGAGAAGGCACTCGCATCAGGATCGATCTGCCAGTTCGCCTCCACCGTCTCGGTACTCATGACCACGGGACTGTCCATCTCCCCCAGGCACGGCACGTCCTCGCATAGTCGACTGACAGCGTTACGGACATCGTCTGGCATGTCATCCCATACCCAGCCGATCACTCCGTCGATTGCATAACCATCCGATACGGTCCTCGCCTCAGTCTTGTACTTATTATTCTTGATAGACCCATTTCTGCGGTGCATAAAAATGCGGCTTGCCTCTATTCTGACGTTCATCGTGGTAGGCAGACAGATCCCGTTCGGCGGATGCTCTTCCAGCCACGTAAGCGCCGCTGCGTACTGGGGTTTTGCCGTGCCATCGCCTGGAGCCGTGGTTCCGATATGGGCGGCGTTCACCAAGGCCGACAACAACCGAGCCGGCGAGGGAAAAGGCTCGAGACCTGCCGTCCGCCGCATGCCCACGGTAGACGCCGAGGGAAAGTGCGCAGTAATGCTGACGGGAGCCATCAGTCGTCCTGCGCATCGTCAGTCGCAGCGTTCAGAATCGCCGGGTTGCCCTCAACGACGAGGACCGAACCATCCCAGGTCAGGTTCGCCTCTTGAGCAGCATGGTCGATGGCGGCGCTCAGCAGCTCCTGAGCCTGGTCGATGCTCAGTGGCTCAAAGCTCTCCTTCTGCCCGTAACGCTTGTCCAGGGTGACGACGGCGGGGCCGGTCTCCACCAGGTCGCAGTTTGCCCGTAGGAGGAGCTCGGCGTCGGAACGTGCCAGGCCGTTGAGAGCGAGTGCGGCCAGCAGCGCTCGACAGGCGACGTCGCCTTCCGGCGTCGGAGAGTCGAAGCGCAGGGCACGAAGCGCAGCAAAGCTCAGCACGTGGGAACGGATGATCGCCTGGCAGGTAACGCCACCGAGGTGTTCCAATGACGGCGGGATAGCCCCCAATGCCAAGTCGAGCCAACCCTTTCTTCTCATCGCTACCAACAGAATTTTTCATACGTCTTTTTGGACAATTCTTTCTTCTGTACATCTGCAATTGCTTTGCGACCCGCCCGGTCCAGCTGAATCCTTGCACCCAGGGGATCGATCCGGGTTCCCCCACGCTTGGACTGGTTGACCTCCGGATCCCCGTCCTGGTCGGCAAGAATCCCAATAATCTCTCCGACGAGGAGACTGCGATAACGACCTGCATTTTTCTTACGCGTGGCGTCCCATCCACCAAAGAGGAGCGTTATGGGGCTGCACTCCAACAGCGGGCGCGCATGGTTCACAGTGGCGTCCCGCAGATCTCGGTACTCTTGCACCTCGGTTGCCGGTTCTCCGTTAATGGTGCCGGCTCGGATCTGCCCGTCGAAGGCCCGGTGTGGCAGGTCGAGGTCGCTGTAGACGATCTTCTTGCCATCCCTCTCGAAGTGGAGCTCAATGCGTGGAGTGCGGGCCAGCACGGGGTCCCCATCCGCGATGGCCGCCGATATGGTCACCTCTACCCTGTTGATCTGGGACGGCTTGGCATCGATGACGACGGCCGTGACAGCCTCCCCGTTCCAGAAGCGTCGCTCGTAGGCGAATACCGATTTGGCATCCCTGCCTTTTCCTTCAAGATACTTGGCCGGAGCGACTGAGGCATGAGGGCCAGCCGCAGGCTCCAAGGGGGTGACTGAGGTCAGGACGCTGGCTCCGCCGGGGCTGCAGGCGTCAAGCAGGTGCTGAAGGGTGATCGTTGACATGTAGGGTCTCCTCGTTGAGGTAGGTCCGTCTGACCTACACCTACATCTCTACACCTTCCCTACGACACATATGACGCGACGATATTGCGGGTTGACTCCGGCGGCGAAACGCTGTTACCGCCCGAAGCTCTCTGCCATAGTGAGGGCATGCCCAAGCAGAACAGACGCATCGTGACCCGCTGCGCGCGAGCCGTGGGCGCCGGCGTTCTCACACTCTTCGCGATCGTGGGCACATGGCAGGTCTCCGACGGCTCCTGGGGCATCACGGCTGGCGCCGCGCTGGCAGTCATCGTGCTGCGGTGGCGCCGCGAAATCCCGACGCCGTCCTCGGCGTCCATCTTGTGCTGTGCGCACTCCAGCTCGGCGTCACCGACGCTCCGCTGCCCGCGGATCTGACGATCGTCGTGTCCCTGTACGCGGCAGGCCGGTGGGGCGAACGGGGGCTCACGCCGGTGTGGGCCATAGCCGTTGTCGTCGGCTCGACGCTGGGGGCGTGGGACTGGAATCGGGATGAGCTGGGAGTCGTCCCGCTCTCCCTCTGGGCCCGGGACATGGCGCAGGCCGCCTTCGCACAGTTGTGCAGCGCCGCCATCGCCTTGGGCCTGGGAAGATTCGTGACGCAGCGCCGCCAGCTTCGGGCCAGCCGCCTGACGGCGGAGGAGCAGCGCCGGGCTGCGCGACGCAGCGCTGCGCAACGGATCGCCGGGGAGGTTCACGACGTCGTCGGACACGCCTTGGCGCTGATCGCCGTGCAAGCCGAGGCGGGCCACTACCTGGCGGCCGGTTCCGAGGACATCGACCTCCCCGCCGACGAGCGACTGGAGCAGGCGGCTCAGGCTCTCGGGCAGATCCGGGCGACCGCGCACTCGGCCCTGGCCGATACCCGCAGTCTGACCCGCACTCTGGCCTCTTCCCCGCAATCGCAAGAGCACCGGAGCGCCGCTGAGCCCACGATGCCCGGCCCGCCTCCCCGTCGCCGAGACGCCGTTGCGTCCGGTCCCGAGGATCGCCGATCTGCCCAGGATCGTCGACGACGTCCGTGCGACCGGGCTGCCGGTCACCCTGTCAGTGGACGACCGGCTGATCAGTGAGGGCGAGCAGACTGGAGGCCGCAGTCCGCTCAGCGCGCAGGCGGAGCTCGCCCTGTACCGAACGACGCAGGAGTCTTTGACCAACGTGCTCAAGCACGCTGAGGCGGCGGCGGTCGAGGTGAGGCTGGAGTACCGTGACGACGAGGCTCACAAGGAGGTCGTTCTGACTGTCGCCGATCAGCCCAGCGCTCACGACACCGGGGCGCTTACCCCGAGGGCCGGCGGTCGCCTCCCGTCGTCCGAGCAGACGCCCGCGGACACCGGCGGGGGCCAGGGGCTGGTGAACCTGCGCCAACGCCTGGCGGCGGTCGGCGGTTCCCTGGAGGCGGGCCCGGGCCCCGGGGGAGGATTCATCGTGCGCGCCCGTATTCCCTCCGAGGCCCTCAGTCGACAGCCGTGACCCCAGGAGGAGAACCGATATGACCGAACTCTGCGCATTGCGCTGGTGGACGATCAGGACCTGGTCCGTTCCGGCTTCCGCATGATTCTCGATGCCCAGAAGGACATGTGCGTGGTCGGCCAGGCCTCCGACGGCGTCGGTGTTCTTCCCATGGTCAAGGCCACTCAGCCCGACATCGTCCTCATGGATATCAGGATGCCCACCTTGGACGGAATCTCCGCCACCCACGCGGTTCTGGGCAGCCACCCCGACCTCAAGGTGCTCATCCTGACCACCTTCGACCTGGACGACTACCTCGTGGCGGCGATGCGGGCCGGGGCCTCGGGCTTCCTGCTCAAGGACTCGACGGCGCCCGAGCTCCTGGCCGGTATTCGCGCCGTGGCCCGAGGAGACTCGGTGGTGGCGCCGTCGGCCACGCGCCGGCTGCTGAAGCGGTGGTTCGCCCCCGCTGGTTCCACCGCCGGCCCAGCCGGTCCCTCGGAGCCCGGTGCCGGCACCGCGCATACAGAGTCCATCGATGCTCTATCCGATCGGGAGAAGGAGATCGTCACGCTGGTCGGACGCGCCATGAGCAACACCGAGATCGCCCAGCACCTCGTCCTGGCCGAGTCAACGATCAAGTCCCACCTCAACCGGATCCTGCACAAGCTGGAGCTGCGTGACCGGGCCCAGCTCATTGTGCTGGCCTACGAGAGCGGACTCGTGCGCGTGGGTGGGTAACCCGGCACCGGTTGCGCGTCCCGAGTTGGAAATCGCCCCTGACACCTTGCAACCCTCGGGTGGAAATTGGCCCTCATCGGTCACGATGACCGTCGTCAGGGCTCTACGGTCGGCTCCATGAGTTCCAGCAACCGGTTCCATTTCTCGACTCCTTGCGCGGCTTCGCCGTCGCAGGCATTCTCCTCGTCAACGCCGCGGATCTCATGTGCCTGGGGACATGACGTCCCGGTCCGGCCCTTCCAAGCCGTCCCGCTGGCGGAGAACGTCCTGAACTTCCTGGTGGCGACCCGCTTCGTACCGATCTTCTCCTTCATGTTCGGAATGAGCATGGGGTTCGTCATCGATTCCGCGATCCGCCGGGGCTGCCCCTGCCTGGAAGATCCTGCTGCGCCGCCTGGTCGCGCTCCTGGTGATTGGGCTACTCCACTCGATCCTCTATCCCGGTGAGATCCTGCGCGACTACGCGGTCGTGGGAGCCATCCTCCTGCCATTCGCCCTCAAGGTCCCGCGCTCCGTGCGTCTGGTACTCGGTCTGCTGGCAACGGTCGGCGCCTACGCATTCACAGGAGGAGGGGCACTATCACTGCCCGGGCTGTTCCTGCTGGGATCGGCCGCCCAGGCCTACGGCCTTCCGGCACGGCTCGAGCACGCCGACCGTCGGATCGGGGCGGCGACGCTCGTATTCGCAGCCGCCAGCGCGGCCGCGATCCCCTGGCAGGCTGCCGAGGGCGGTGATCCCAGGTTCTTCACGGCGGGCGGAGTCGCCGGAGGACTCATGGCCTGTCTCTATGTCTGCCTTCTGGCGCTGCTCTGGCGCACCCCGGTGCGGCGGGCCCTGAGCGCGGTATTCGAGCCCCTGGGCCGCATGGCGCTGACCTGCTACGTCACCGCGTCCTTCGTCATGGTGCCGGCGGGAGTACTGCTTGATTCGCGCTCCACCCAGGACGTGATTCCCGGTCTCATCGTCGCTGCCGCGGTTCTGCCCGTCCAATGGGTGTTCTGCCGTCTTTGGCTCTCCCGGTTCGCCTACGGCCCCCTGGAGTGGGTGTGGCGCTGCATCACCTGGTGGCGGTGGGTTCCGTTGCGGCGCCAGCAGTCACAGCAGCCTGACAATCAGTCAAACCCATACAGGTACCCTCGGTTACCGACGACCGGGGTAATGTAGACCCTGTACTCCGTATCTCAGGATCCCGACGTCCTCCCGTGCAGGAGAACAACGAAGAGACCGCCGCCCGTCGTACAGCACTGCTCGCGCCGAGGAACTCCGCATGCCCACCACCTCGAACAAGATGATCGGCGACTTCAGCGGCAAGCCGGCGTCGGCCGCTATGTACGCGGCGATCGATTCCTACGCACTCTCGCTCGGTTCTGTCACGAAGCACCTGACGGCCCAGGTGAGCTTCTCCGTCAACCGGAAGTTCCTGTGGGTCTGGGCCTATGAGAGGACGGGCGACGGCACCCTGTTCCTCAACGTGAGGCTCGATCGTCCCGTGGAGGATCCGCGCTTCCACCGCGTCGATCAGGTCAGTGCCAACAGGTGGAACCACCACGTCGTCATCAAGACGATGGAGGCCGCACAGAGCGACTGGCTCAGGGACCTCATTCGCGCCGGTCATGAGTTCGCCGCCCGTTGAGCGCCCCTCAGCGCCACGCAACAGCGCCGGACAGCCGGCCATCCGCTCTGGAGCCCGAGTTCTTGGTCATCGGGGACGTACTTGTTGATCGAGGACTGCGTTGTCCCCCAAACGACTGGTGTCCGTCAGCGGTCGTTTGGGGAAAAGTACGTCCTGGACGGAGAACGCAGTTCTCGATCCATCTGGCCCACCTCTCTCACACGCAATCAACGAACAGCGCGACGCCGTCGCCCAGGCACTGCTGGAACATGTTCGGCACTGCCTTCTCGTGATCGCCCATCGCGCCAGGAACACACCCATACTCCCCCAATGGATGATGAAAAACATCGAGCACCGAGGCCGCACGCACCCACCCAACCATTCAACCCTCCATGTAGTTTATAGAGATCTTCGTCAAGCCAATCACTCTCACCCGAAAGGACGGGACTACACTACGCAACAGGTTTCACCCAACCAGGAGCGCCCCCGCCTTTCAAGGTCGAGCACTCCACCAGAGAACACCTACTGACCCCGAAAGAGCGCACTGATGTCCAGCCGACACTATGGAATCGGAAATTTCCTTCTCGATGTGTTCATGAGTTTCATCACCGGAGGACTGTGGCTTATTTGGATTTTTGTTCGGGAGATGCGAAAGCAGTGACATCCCAATCCCAGCCGCCCCTCACTCCCCTGGCGTCATCTCAACGAACCTGGCGAAGCGCGCGTAGTAGTCGTCCTGGAGAGACCTGAAGGTCTCCCGGAGGAACCCAGCTGCTGCTCGTACTCGCTCAGGCCGCGGTAGTAGAAGGCCTTGGCCGAGTCGAGCACGATGAACGGCATGATGCCGTTAGCCAGGCACTGCTGGAACATGAGGATTCGCCCCACCCGACCGTTGCCGTCCTGGAACGGGTGGATGGCCTCGAAGCGAGTAGTGGAAGTCGGCGATGTCGTCAAAGGTCATTCTCGCCGGGGGTACGCGCGATGAGATCGTCAATAGCAAGGGGCGACGTGCTCGGGCGCCACGGTCTCGCGCCCACTCCACCACGTTGGGAACGCGCTTGTAGTCCCCGACGGCGAACGAAGGCCGCCGCGCATCTGCGGTCCCCTGCTTGAGAATTCGGTGGTAGTCCTTCATCGTCTCGGCAGTGATCTGCTCACCGAGGCGGTCGATCATCTCATCGAACAGCTCGAAGGAGTTGACCGCCTCCACGACGTCGTCAACGGCGACGTTCTCTCCCGTGATGGTGCGAGTCTCGTAAATGAACCGGGTCTGCTGCTCATCGAGCCGGCTGCCCTCGATACGGTTGGAGTTGTAGGCCATGAGCACCTGGTTGAGGTGGTACAGGCCGCCCTTCATCCGCGTGTGGCGCTGATCGCGCAGGGTCCGGGCGAAGCTGGGGGCGTCAATGGCGTACTCGTCAGTCATGACAACTCCTTCCTCATCGCCATACTATGCCGGCGCCCACCAGACCCTTCGGACTCTCCCTGTTGCCCCGCCGCCACCGACCTGCGGTAGCCTGCCACGGCCCGTAGCAACGCAGCTACCCGTCTGACTGAAGAGATCCTCGTGCGCGTCCTGGCCGCCCTGTCCGGTGGAGTCGACTCCGCCGTGGCCGCGGCGCGCGTTGTCGACGCCGGCCATGAGGTCGTGGGCGTCCACATGGCCCTGACCCGCAACCGGGCCCAGACCCGTTCGGGCTCACGCGGCTGCTGCTCCATCGAGGACTCCGCCGACGCCCGCTGGGCCGCCCAGATCCTGGGCATCCCCTTCTACGTGTGGGACCTGTCCGAGGAGTTCGAGGAGCGCGTCGTGGCCGACTTCCTCGACGAGTACCGCGCCGGGCGCACCCCCAACCCCTGCGTGCGCTGCAACGAGCGCGTCAAGTTCGACGCCCTCCCTGGAGCGGGCCCTGGCCCTGGGCTTCGACGCCGTCGCCACCCGGCCACTACAGCGCGCCTGAGCGGCGGCGCCTCCTCCGGCCGCCCCGGGGACACCGAGGGCCTCACGCTGCGCCGCGCCGTCGACGCCGCCAAGGACCAGTCCTATGTCCGTGGCCGTCTCCGGCCGCGAGGGCCTGGCCCGGGCCCTCTTCCCCCTAGGGGACGCGCCCTCAAGGCACAGGTGCGCGCCGAGGCCGAGTCCCGGGGCCTGCCGGTGGCCTCCAAGCCGGACTCCTACGACATCTGCTTCGTGGCCGACGGCGACACCCGCGGTTTCCTGACCCGCTCGCTCGGCGCCCACGAGGGTGCCATGGTCTCCCCCGACGCGCGAGGTCCTGGGCACCCATCAGGGCTACTTCGGTTTCACCATCGGCCAGCGCAAGGGTCTGAGGCCTGTCCCGCCCGACCGAGGACGGTCGCCCCCGCTACGTCATCGAGACGCGTCCGGCCACCAACGAGGTCGTCGTCGGCCCCGAGGAGCTGCTCAGCCGCACCGCGGTCGACGGCGACGGGCTCGTTCTGCTCGCCGACCCCGAGCCGCTCACCACCGGCCCGGACACCTGCACCACTGATTCTGACGGCTCCCCGCCGTCGGCTGGCAGGAGGCCAGCGTCCAGGTGCGCGCTCACGGCCGCCCGGTCCCGGCAAGGGTCCGCGTCGATGCGGCGCGCGGGCTCCTGCACGCCGACCTGGCCGTGCCCTTGCGTGGCGTGGCCGCCGGTCAGAGCCTGGTCATCTACGGCGGCGACGACGACGACGAGTCCTGGCCCAGGCGACCGTCGCGTCCGACCAGTCCCCCAGCCACGCCGTCGCCTGACGTCCCACTCGACGGCGAGCGGGGCCGTCGAGCTGAAGGGCCTCGAGCCCGCACTCGGGCTCGAGGCCGCGGCTCCTCGTCGGGCCGGGCCAACTGCCTCTCCCGCCGGGCATTCAGCCCGGCGGGTCGACAATGGCGCGGTAGTCGGCGTAGCACTCGGCCAGGAGAGCGGGAGGCACCTGCTCCAGGGGCATCGCCCGCCGTCCGGCGACCAGGCTCAGAGGACCGGTGGTCATCACCTGGTCCTCGCTCCACACGTCCGCCCCACTGAAGTCGATGACGCTGCACAGGCCGGCCGCCGGGAAGTCCTTGAGGAACGTGGTGTACCAGTAGATGGTGGAGTCGGGCTCACAGCCGCGGGCCTTGGCCCGTTTGCGCAGGTCGCGGACGACGACCCGCCGACCCGCCCCGTCGTCGATGCCCCACTGCCCCGATTCCACCTGCGGCGCGCCGGGCCGAGAACTGGTCGAAGAGCGGGGTGATCTCGTAGTCGGCCAGGTGCTCCTGCCAGTCGGCCACCTCCGCCTCCGGCAGCAGCGTCCCGTGAGCCAGTGTGACCACGGCATCCGGGGGCAGCTCCAGGACGGCGTCGTCGGCTCCCAGCACTCGCCGTCCTCAGTGGGGCGGAAGGTCCATGTCCGGGGCCTCGTGGCCGCCGGCTTCCGGATCATGAGCACCCACGCCCTCGCCCTGGCGACGGGCCATCCAGACCAGGCGAGCCGCCAGGTGCCGGGCCAGGGGGTGGTCGGCGAACAGCTCCCTCCACTGCGGAACCTGCCAGGAGCGCCCGACACACATGGCCTCATAGAGACGCCGCCCCTGGACCTTGAGCACGGCGGCGACCTCCTTGCGCGCGAAGGTCAGGCGGCGTCTGGTCTGCGCCACGAGCTCGCCGTCCTCGCTCTTGCGGGCGGTGGGCAGGGTCTTGCGCGGGCGTCCGTCGGCGTCCGTCAGGGCGATGGTCAGCTCCGGGGTCAGGCGGCCCAGGAACTCGCGCTCGCCGTATGAAAGATGCAGCAGCCCATCAGGTCCGAAACCGGCCGTGGGGATACTTCGGTCACCGAGCTCGGCCTCACTCCAGCCCCGCTCGGCGGCCACAGCCCGAGTGAGCAGGTCGGCGAAGCCACGCACCCGTGGCAAGCGGTGCTGGGCCGCCGCCGAGACGATGACCTGCAGGGCCTCGGCGGATGGGTTCGCGGCGACGGCGGTCAGCACGGTCTCGGACTCGGCGCGCCATGTGGGGTGGCGGCTCAGGGCGCTCCTGGCGGCGGCGGAGAGACGCTCGCCCTCCATCCCGACGGCGAAGGCGAGCAGCCCCTGTTCCTCAGGCTCTCCCCCTTGACGGCCTCGCGGTTGTGGGCGACCCAGCACTCGACGACGAAGGCGCTGAGAGCACGGGCGTCCTCCGCGTCGAGCAGGCGCAGGTAGAGCTCGATGGTGCCGGCCCCGTCGGGGGTCTTGAGCCTGTAGGGCCTCAAGCACCCAGTTCCGCACGATATCTGGGGCGAGCGGGCGTCCCGTCGGCGAGCCTCGCTTCAGGCAGGGGCCTCGAAGGGGAACCAGTCCAGGGCCACCGGAGGGCGCTTCAGTCGCCGCCGGGGAGGCGTCAGGGCCTCTGCGGTCACGAGGTCGGTGACGTCATCCCCGTATACCTGCAAGGTGCGCAGCAGGTTGGCCCGAGCCAGACGGTCCTCCTCCTGGGCGCGGGCGGCACGCAGCCGGGCGACGCCGTCGGGGATCGTCAGACCGGTCAACCAGGCCGCCCCTGCCCGGCGCACGTGCGCGACCGGGCTCATCACCGCGTCGAGCGCCAGGTCCCCGGCGTCGGGGAAGCCTGCGAGAAGCCTCTGGCCCAGCTCCCGGTTGACCTCGGAGCGCCCCACGGCGACCTGCACCAGGGAGGGCACCATACTCCGGGGGACGGTCGGGAAGTGGGCGAGCGCACGCAGCACTCGCGTCGCCGACGTGGAATCCTCCAGCAGGTCACGAGTCCTTGCCAGGTCCTGGGCCATCCACGGCCAGCCTGTCCTCGGGCTCGCAGGCCACAGGGCCCACCCCAGGTGATCGTGCGCACCACCTCGGGCAGAATGCCCCACCCGGGCCAGAGCGTCGGCGACGAGCGCGGATCGGTGTCCCACGGCAGGCCCGTCTCCAGGCGGTGTCGGTAAGCACTTGTGCTGATGTCCCCGTCGGATACATTCAGGAGCGGCACAGGCTCGTCGAGCGCCGCAGCGCGATCCTCAGGCAGGGGGACCACCGGTGGAACCGCGACTGGTGGAGTCTCATCCGACTCCGCTCCGCTTTCCCCTTCCGTCTGCTTCCCGATTTCCTGACTCGTGTCATCGGATGAGTTCTGTGTTCCGGACGTGACCTGCATACCCGTATTGTGCCGGTCGTCATGAACACCGGATGCGGAAATGACGGGGCATTCCTCCGGACAGAGCGCCCGCGCAGCGAGGCCCTATTGACCGTGCGGTAGGAATCTTATTTCGCCTCTCGGCCGGCCCATTTCCTTCTAGGCTGCGGTTATGTCTCCGTCTCCTGACTCCCCTGCTCCTGACTCCTCTGCTCCCGAAACGCCTTCCCCGGAGGCCCCCTCATCCACGACCCCGCCGCCTGCGGCGCCGCCCCAGGACCTCCCGCCCTCGCCTCACCGCCCCGCCTCAGCGGCGCCGTCGGGCACGGCTCGGGATCCTCAGCGCCGTCGTCGCCCTGGTCCTGGCGCTCGGCGGTGGAGGCATCTGGGCGCTGACGCGCAGCTCCGACCCGCTCTCCATGGTCACGGCCCCGATCCTCCAGGCACAGCAAGACCTGTCCAACATCGGCAAGGGAGCCCGCGGCGGCGCCTTCGACGCCAACGGCACCACGACAATCACCAGCAAGCAGGTGACGATCCTGCGGGTGATCGCTGATCGACGTGAGGCACTGGTGGCTTTGAACCCGGGAAACTCATCGTCGTCCCTACGCCGCCTGGCAGGTCCCCCATCCCCGACAATCTGGCTGGCCAGGACCTCGACTGCCGGATGAACGCCAAGACCTTGGACTGCGGTGACCAGATCAGCATCGATCTGGCCTCGGGGATCAACTCCCCCGCCAAGCCCTCAGCTGTCTCCGCCGAGGCCCCCACGGCGCCCGCCTCACCGGTTGCACCCCAGCCCAGTGACGCCCGCTCAGCCGCTCCCTCCCAGAGCGGGCCCTCGAGCTCCCCAATGGCATGGCCCCCACGAACCCCGTGGGTCCCGCGGCTCCCTCCGCCGCCCCATCCTCCGCTCCTGGCGCACCGGCGTCACCGAGCACGCGGGCGTCGGGACCGGCACCCGCCTCGGTGCGGCTGAGCGACACTCCCGGGGACGGAAAACCCCTGTCGGTCAGCTCCGACGGGACCGTGAGCGTCAACCGGGAGAAGGTCTCGGGGCTGACGCTCGACGGTTCCAAGCCGGTGTGGGCGACCCGAGTCGAGGCGCCCCGCAAGCTCGTCAGTGTCAACCTGCCGATGAGCCGTGATGTCTGGGTGGTCAGTGACGGCGTCACGGTGGCCGGCCTGGACGGCAGCAGCGTGCTGTGGTCGAGCAAGCTCCCCGAGGGCGCGGGCGCCCTCAACACCTTGGGCACCGAGGCGGTGCCCCGCTGGCAGACGAGCAAGGGGCCCTCGTCCTGGCCTACCCGGACTCGCTGCGCGCCCTCGACCCGGTCGACGGGAGCACGATCTGGCGGGTCTCCACCCCGGTGACCTCGTGGGCGGCCGGCGATGGCTACGTCGTGGTGTTCAACGGCTCGACGACGTCGGTCATGACCTTCGACTCCGGCTCGAGCTCGACCCGCGCCACGGCACTGCCGACCTCGGCCCCGACCTCCGCAGCCAAGCCCGCCCCCAGCCTGGAGGAGCTGGGCGGCGCCACCCTCGATGTCCCGACCGTTTGCGCCGACGGCTTCGCCTCCGTGGTCCGCGGCACGACGAAGTCGCAGGTGGTCGAGAAGATGAAGGATGACAAGACCAGCCTCGCCTTCTCCAGCGGCACCGCGACCGCGGCGGCGGGCAACGGCCCGGGCGGAAGCAACTTCACCGTCGCGCTGAAGGAGGCTCAGCCGGGCTTCTTCGGCTCCTCCCCGGTGACGGTCGCGGTTCTGGAGTGCAACAGCGGCACCGCTGCGGCCTTCGACGTCATGGCCGCCTACAACGGGGACAAGCAGATGGTCGGCTCCCTCATCATGGAGGGCAGCAACGAGATCGGCTACACTCCGGCAACCCATATGGAGAACCTGCGCGTCGTGGGCGGAACCGTGCTGTTCAACATGCCCCAGCTCATGGTCGCAGGCGACATGGACTGCAAGGCCTGTTCCGGTTCGGGGACGGCCGCCGTCGCCGCTCAGTGGGACGGTGAGTCCCTGGCGCTGTTCGACGTCGTCTACCACCTCCCGACCCAGGACATCCACCGCCCGTCACTGGTCAAGGTTCAGGCCGTCTACGACGCCCTGGCCGCTAAGGAGGACAGTAAGGTCACCGACCAGGTCGACTCCGCGGTGCTCTCCTCCCTGGATGAGCCGGCCGGCTCCACGCAGGCCGGTAACGCCACGGCGCGCAGCGCCTACCTGCCCAAGGGAGGCAAGGTGGCCTCCTGCCTGCTGGCGGGCCCCAAGGACTCGTTGTTCGGGACCATGGTGATCTCTGAGGATCTGGCTCCCGGGTCGATCCTGTGCCCGATCACCTCGGATGATCAGTCCAAGCCCTGGATGCAGCCGCTTCCCAACCACCGCGCTCAGTTCGAGTACGGGGCCTGGCTCATCCTCACCCCCAGTGAGGACGGCTTCAAGGTCACCGGACTGGGGCACCGGAAGAGCTGATACCTCGTCGGGCACGCAGGGGGTGGAGCGGATACGGATCCGCTCCACCCCCTCTTGCTGCAGGCCCACTGAGGGCGACTCTGAACCACGTCATGCCGCCATCGACGAGCGCGGCCGAGCCCTGCGGGATCTCGCCACCGCCTCTAGAACGGTCTTGTCCTGTCCTCCCAGTCCGGGTCGTAGGCTCCCAGCGCCGCCAGGGCCGCGTAGTCCGCATAGCACTCGGCCAGCAGTGGCGTGGGCACCTCGTCCAGAGCCACCAGACGACGACCGGTTCCCCGACGCAGCTCCAGGCTGTCGGTCGCGCACGGGGTGTTGCCGTCCGACACGAAAGCGCCGGTGAAGGTCAGTGCAACGGTGAGGCCCACTGTGGGAATCGTGCGGAGGTACTCGGTGAACCATCCCCCATCCTCCATTCCCCCGTGGCGGTACCCGCGCTTGGAGGCGACATTGCGCACGGAGTAGGCGTCGGTCATGTGCCCACGAAGATCGGTGAGCCGCTGCTGGCCCGGTGTGATGACGGGCGCGAGTGCGGAGAGCTGGTCGAACAGCGGCTCGACCTCGTAGTCGGTCAGGTGCACGCGCCACGCGGACACGGCGTCGGGCCCGATGACGGTCCCGTGCGCCACCGTGATCTCCCCCTGGCCCGGGAGGTCGACGACGGCGTCGTCGGCTGCCAGCAGGTCCCCTTCCGGTGTGGGGCGGAAGACGAGCGGCTCGCCGCCGTCAGCCGGGGTGAGCCGCCAGATGACCCGGGTGACGAGGTGCCTCATGAGGGGGTGGGCGAGCAGGAGATCACGCCATTCGGCCGGGCTCCATCCCCGTTCCACGCACATGGCCTCGTAGAGTCGGCCGCTTTGGACGGAGAGCACGTTCTTGGCCTCCTTGCGGGAGGCGGTGAGCTGTTTCTTGGCGGCCTTGACGGCGTCCGCATCGTCGTCGGCCCGGGGCGCCGGCAGTGAGGCCCGGGGCTTCCCATCCGGACCGGTCAGTGAGATCTTGAAGTCCGCGGTCAGCCGGCCGACGAAGGAACGGGCTCCGTAGCTCAGGTGCAGCAGACCGTCGGAGCCGAAGCCCGCGGTGGGGATGGTCCGGTCCTCCAGCTGCTCGGCGCTCCAGCCCCGCTCGACGGCGACCTCGTCCAGCAGCTCGCGGGCGGTCTTCTGCAGGCTCGCCATCTTGTGACGCTGCGCCACGCCTATCAGCACCTGGAGAGCGGGGTCCTGGCCGTTGGCTCGGAGAGCCCGAAGGAGGACCTCGTACTGGGGCCGACGGTTGCGGTGGCTCCGCATATAGCTGTGAGTGAGGGTGGCGAGCTCGCCGCCATCGGCTCCCACGGCGAAGGCCATGAGGCCCTTGTCGGGCATCGCAGAGCCCAGGTACGTCCCTTGATGCTCGTCGTAGATCGCCTTGACGTAGCTCTCCAGAGGTCGAGCCAGACCCTGCCTGGCCGCCTCCCGTTCCTCGGGATCGTCGCTCTGGGCGGCCGAGGTCCAGTGCCGCTGGAAGTACTGATACTGCTTTCATCCCGATGTCCTGGGCGTGGGCGAGGCTCTGCTCGGGGGTCGGGTGGGCCGTGTCCCGCGCCACCCACGCTCTGACCAGATGGAGGGCCAGCCGACGAGCGTCCTGAGGATCAAGAAGAGAGGTAGAGGCCGATGAGGCCCCGGCCGTCGGGGTCCTTCATGATCACGGCCAGGGTGACCCACCAGCGGATCACCTGTGGGCTCACTGGACCGCCATCTCGCCAGTGCACAGTGGGCAGGCCGTCCCAGTCGAGCCAGTCCGGGCCGGCAGCCGGGTTGGCCTCCAGCCCCTCCATGGCCTCCTGCTCGAGCTGGTCGGCAGACCCAGCAGCTCGGTGATGTCCTCACCGCAGGCTCGCATGCCCTTGAGCATGCTGGCTCGAACCGGGCAACATCCTCCTCCGTGGCGCAGGCCGCTCGAAGGGAATCAACGGACTGCTGGGGCGCCAGAGGGCGAGCCACTCGGCCGCAGAGCGTCGAATCTCCACTGACGGGTCTTTCAGCATGGGCTCGGCCAGGATGGGTGCGGCTGGGGACGTGCTGAGCAGGCGCTGCACCCGTCGGCGCACCCGCGGGGAGGCCGTGACGGCCAGGCGCGCGAGCTTGGGAAGGATCTGAGAAGGCAGCCGCGGGAAGACCTCCAGGATGTCCAGCGCGCGAGGAACGTTCTCCGAGCTGTCGAGCCCTTCAGCCAGGACATCGAGGTGCTCCCACACCCACGGCCACAGCATCTCAGGATCCCCCCTACGCCAGAACACGTGATGAACCGCGGCGTCGATCGGGAGGTTGAAGTGCCTCAGCACGGCTTCAACGGCTCGAGGATCGGCAGCCGCGCCCTCTCCCCGCAGCAGTGTGTCTCTCGATCTGATGGAGGGGTCGTTGACGGTCAGGCGCAGACGGTGAACGACTGACAGGGCCGGCACGAAGGAGCCCACCCACCCGAAGCCGTACTTGTTGAGAATGGCCGGAACCCCGGTTGACCGCCCCTCAGCGACTGCGATGAACTCCTCCACGTCCTGCTCGGTGGCCAGGTACCTCGCGGCGACCTCCTCCCGAGACTCCGCGCCGTGAGGATCCCAGGCGTCATCGACGAGCCGGTTGAGGATCCGCCAGAGCTGCTGCCGGGCCGTATCGGCCGGCTGATCGAGAGCGATGTGCTCCACCTCCGGCAGGACGACGGGAGCCTGTTCGGAATCTTGGGCCGCGCACTGGGAGAAGGCCGCGCGGGCACGCAGCTGTTCGACAGCAACGGCGAGCACGGGGTTGTTCTCGGCTGCGACGTCGAGGAGACCCGCATCCGGCCCCTCGGCCAGGTGCTCAAGCAGATCGGTGGAGCGTTTGCTGCCCGCCTTGCTGCGGATCGCCTTCCCGGACAGGAGCTCGGCGAGGGCCTCGCGGCGTCGGGCATCGGGAACCCGGTTCAGCATGTCGATGGCTTGGAGACGCGTCTCGCGTTCCTCCTCCAGCGTCAGCGGGACCAGGAGGTGGGCCACTGGCTCAAGATCCATGTCGAGATCGGCCAGGAGCAGCACAAGATCACGACGGTTGTAGTCGCCCAGACTGCGGATGAACGAGGCCGGAATCCGCGATCCCTGCGACTGCAGGTACTCCGTGATTCCCGGAAGGTGGCACGGAGCTCGGCCCTCGCCGTGAGAGTACGAGTCTCTCGACAGCCACAAGGTCAGTACCTGGGAGAGGAGCTTGCCCGCTTTGACTCCATCGAGAGCCAAGACCTCGGCGAAGCGTTCAGGCACCCACGTCGGGCGCTCCTTCGCCATATTCACCGCCTTCTCCTCCCAGGGGGCGACGGTTTTGACGACGTCCTCATTCAAGAGAAGCAACCAAAGAGGGGTGAGAGGCTTCCGGCGCCAGTCCTTTTTTCCCGGAGTATCAGCTGCCCAGATCGCACGAAGGAGCTGACCATATCGCCACCACTGCTGAGCACTGAACGCTTCATGACGATACAGACTGTTACGTAGCGAATACAGGACACGGCGACGATCTCTAAGGGGCTCTCTCATATCCGAGGGCCATACGACACCTACTGCAGACAGTCGATCTGCGAGGTCGTCCCTCACATGAAGCCCTCTATTCAGCGCGCCGACGCCGCCGAACAACGCGTCCGTCTCCGACTCCTGCCACACGTGCTCCACGACGTCCTCAGGAACTCCCGAGAGCACATAGGAGACGGCCTTCTCATGGAGCTCCTCGCTGACCGCCCGCAGGGGCAGGAGTGCCCTGGCCAGCTCATCGGACGCGGCGCCCTCGCGAGTCTCAGCGACTTCCTCCAGATTCACAGCACTCTCCATCAGCATCCGCACAGCACATTCACTCGACTCGATATGCCGGTCGGTAGTCAGGCATCCTACAGGCGCAGTATCGCGCTCCGAGCACTTTCTCCTTTTCCGGCCGTCAGTTCCCGATGCCGCGAGGGCCATGCGGTTCGGATGGACCCTGCAGGCCGTGTGCCACTCGGCCGGTGGCTCCGGCAGTATCAGGGGGTCAAGGCATCGAGCCGGTCGACGACGGCGCAGGCCCGCAGCACGGCGCCGGGACTCGGCCGATCGCCCACCTCGGCCAGCGCGGCCGCCAGGGTGGTGAGCTGTAGGTCACCGGCTCGGCGGACCCGCGTGCGCAGGACGTGCGCCACCATGCCGGTGGGCCGCATCGTCCCGGAGGCAGCGAGCGCGGTGAGCGCCCCGCGCACATCATGGACCAGTACCCGTATAGGGGTGCGATCCTCCTCATTCGTCTCGGCCTCTTGAGCGCGACCCGCCTCCGGGCCTCTGCGCGGCCGGCCGCGCCCGGAGGAGCCGCGAGATGGAGGGAAGGTGGCCGCCAGAAGACTGAGCCGGTCGTGCTCGCGCACGAAGACACCGGAGGGGCGGTCGCCCTCGACCGTGATGGCGTGCACCTGAAGGTCACGGGAGAGCACGTCGGAGACCATCTGCATCTCCCAGCCTCCGACCTCCATGCACAGCAGGTGCCTGCACCCGTCGGTGCTCGTCACCGGCAGCAGGTAGTGCTGGTGGACCTCATCGATGCTGATCGGTCCCAGGCCGTCCTGGGCAACCAGGATCAGACGGAGCCGGGGCACGGGGGCCTCGAAGCGGGCGGCCCCCGGCCCGGAGCCGGTCCGTTGGAGATGATCTGCCACGGCTTCCAGGTCGATGTCGTCGTAGCCGGGCTCGGTGCTGCGGCGGGCGACGGAGGTGCGGTTGGAGGGGGCCAGGGAGCCGTCGGGGCGACGCTCGGCACCTGTCAGGTGCAGGGGGCCGGACAGGATGTTCCTCACCGATGTGCCCCACAGGAGGGTGGCGTCCTGCGAATAGTGGAAGGCGGCGTCGGCCCCGGCGGAGCGCCCGGTGGTGACCATCTCCGGCCGGCCCTTGTCCAGGTCCCAGAGTCTCATGGTCAGTCCCCGGCTTCCCGAGGGGGCCGTCCACCAGGTGGCACTCAGCGGGAGCAGCAGCCCGGTCCGCGCCGTCTCCGTGTCGGTTCGCCCGATGAGAGCGGGGTCGGGTGGGCCGGTGACGGCTGTGAGCGCCTGAGTCAGGGACCAGGCGGCGGCCAGGGCGCTGAGGACGGCGGACTCGTCGACGGCATCGTCGCGCTCGGCGAGCGCTCGGAGCCTCCCTGCGGCGGAGGTCAGCAGTCGGGACAGGCGGGGCAGCTCCTCCAGGCGGGTGACCTGGGCCAGACGCTCCAGGTCGGTGGCGCTGCGGGGGCCGGCGTGTGAGAGCCCTGCGGAGAGGAGTGTCTCGATGGAGGTTGCGACTGTTGAAACGACGTCTCGCTTCCGGTCATCGAAGGTGGTCTTCTCGTCCGGCCACGGCCAGGGCGCGGTCTGCGCGGGCAAAGAGCCGGATGACGGCCTGAAGGCGCCAGGCCGCGTTGGCGGCCGAGGAGTGGCGTCCTGAGACGATCATGCCTCGTGGCCCCAGTCCTGCGATCACGACGATCTCGGGGGCGCCGGGCCAGGTGATGCTCAGGCGTCCAGGAGCACTGGTCACCTCGGTGCTGGCGGCGAGCCGATCCGGTGCGGCTCCGGCCAAGGACGCCTGCACGCGCCGTCGGGCCTCAGCCCCCAGGGACTTCTCGACGGCGACCGGATCCCAGGCCAGGATCTCCTCCAGGACCGGATCGCTCGGAGTCCCTGGGGCGGGTGCGGAGGTCACGCAGGCATCCGGGGATGCGGCGGCGGTTGGCGTCTCGACGGCCGTGGCGCTCTCGTCGGCCCCGTCCCGGTTGACGGCTTCGCGCATCCACAGGCAGGCGGCGAGGATGTGAACGCAGACGCCTGCCACGGGGCAGGGACAGCGCGCGTCCTGCGGGCCGGAGACGGTCAAGGGTGACGGGAACCGGTGGCCGGCCGACACCGATGGTCACCTCCTCGGCCACTGGCTGCGCCCCTGCTTCGGGATCAGCGGGCCAGTTGACGGGTGCGACCCGGCCGGCGGTCAGGCTCGGCGCGCCCGCGACGCAGCAGGCCCCGGTTGCCCAGGGCGATCAGGGCGACATCGTCAAGCGCACCGTAGACCGAGAAGGCAGCGGTCCAGGTGCCACCGCGGGCTCCCGGGGCCTGTGAGGCATCGGGGGCGCCGGCGGAGCGTTGGGACTGGCCGGTGTGCTCGTTCATGCGGTCACCTCAGCCAGCCAGGCGGCGAACCGGTCCGGGGTCATGGCGGCGATCCTCATACCGACCTCGGCCAGGCGCTCGGCCACGTCATGGTCGTACCAGGCGTGGCCCCCCTCGTCCAGCGAGGCCAGCCCCAGCACGGTCACGCCTTGGGCGACCAGGTCACGCACCCGTTTGACGAGGGTGGACACCGATCCGCCCTCCTCGAAGTCACTGATGACCGTCACAATCGTCCGACTGGGACTGGTCACCGTCCCGGCGGCGTAGCCGACGGCGTTGGCTATGTCCGTTCCGCCTCCCAACTGACTGGTCATGAGAACCTCGACGGGATCGTGAACCACGTGGCTGAGGTCGACGACGGTGGTGTCGAAAAACGGCCAGTCGTACGCACAGGCCGGGAAGACCCGCGAGGATCGAGGCCATGATGGCGCTGTGGAGCAGGCAGGAGGCCATGGAGGCGGACTGGTCCACGAGGATGATGACGTCCCAGGTCAGGTTGCGTCTCCTCTGGCGGGACATGAAGCGCACGTCCTCGACGATCATGCGGCCGGTGTCCGGGTCCACATTGCCCAGGTTCGCGGTGATGGTGCGACGCCAGTCGAAGTTGCGCGCCAAGGCGTGAGGGCTGTCGCTGCGCCGACGGACTCCGCTCAGGGCCGTCGTCACGGGGTACTGCAGGCGCTCCATGATGTCGGCGACGATCCGGGAGATGAGGGCACGCAGCCCGTCAGTGAGCTGGGGTGAGATCGTCCCCTTGATCCGCAGCAGCGCGGCCCCGAGCTCGGGACTGGTGTCGATGGCCTCGATGGTATCCGGGTCGGCCAGCAGCTCGGCGAGCCCGTACCGGGTCAGCGCGTCGCTCTCGAGGCGCTGCAGGGTGGAGGCGGGGAAGAGCCTGCGGGCGCCATCGAGCCAGTCGACCGCCCGTATGACCGACGGCCCCAGGGTGGCTCCCGTCCCGTCACCGCCTCCTGCGCCCAGCCTGTGCCCACGGCCCGTGTACTCGCGGTCATAGACGTAGCCCAGGGCGTCATCGAGGTCTGCGTCCTGGTGCCTGCGCGGCAGATTCGGCTCGGCGTATCGGCCCAGCACCATGCGCCAGCGACGTGCCGCCAGGTCGCCGTCCGGTTCCTCCCCGGAGGCGGGGGCGTTGAACGGCGTGCCATTCGTCATCCCGACCACTCCCCCAGTCCGTCGCGCTCCAGGGAGGCGACCAGGTCCCGTTCGAGCTGAGCCCCGAGCGCGGCGTGGGCCGGATTCACGGTCCAGACGGTGTCGAGATCGGAGGCGGCGGTCCCGACGAGCTGCGCCACCATGCCTGCCAGGCGGTGGGTCTCCATGGGTCTCAGAGTGGTGAAGGCCCGGCGCAGGTCGGGCAGTGCGGCGACGAAGGCCCGATCATCAAGGCGGGTCAGAGCCCCGGTGACGGCCTCGACGGCGTCGGGAGAGCGCAGAAGCACGTCCGGGGCGGTTCGTACCAGGCCCACGATGAAGTCTGCGGCCCGCGCCGGATCCGCACCCACGGCGAGATGAGTGAGGACGGCGTGCACCGCCTCCTCCTCGCTGAGTACCCGCACCGAGGCCGCGATGCCGGTGGCGCAGCCGACGAGGGACGCGGCCGCGTCGCGGTGTCGACGCAGAACCTCGATCTCACGCAGTACCGCCCCGAAGCCGGCGCCCTGGGCGGCCTCATCCGCCCGCTCGTCGTCGCCGGCCGATCGGATGATGAGGTCCCGCACCGAGATGAGGGCGTCAACGGCCCCGGTCGCCTCCTGGCCCTCCAGCCCGACCAGGTCGGAGACGCACCGGGCGATCATGGCGTCGCCCCGGTGCAGAATGGACCGGATCCGGGCGCCGGCATCGTTCAGGCGCAGACGGGACGTGGACTCGATGAGACCCGCCAGCCGGTGCAGGGCCTCAACGAGCTCCCCCAGGTCGCTGAGCCGGCCGAGGCTGTTCTCGAGGCGGTCGCAGACATCGCCGGCCTCGGTGCCGAGTCCCATGACCGCCAGCTCACTGACCAGCGCCACCAGGGCCTCAGCGTTGAGCTCACCGGTGAGCCGCTGGGCCAGTCGGGTTCGCACCAGGACATCGAGATCGGGCGCCTCCTGGGCCATGCGCACGAGTGCGGCCTCCACCATGGGGGTCCAGCTGTAGACCCACTCCTCGAGGAACTGCCCCATGCCGGTGCCGGAGACGAGGTCGGCCCCTGAGATCTGGTGGGCGAAGCCGGAGCCGACGAAACGCAGGCGGGCGAGCAGCTCGCGGCGCTCGCGGTGGCGAGGTCGGCGGCTGGTGTCGAGGCTGACGCGGTGCTCGACGGAGTCGTCGATGATGAAGCGCGCGGCGCGCAGGCGGTCGCGCACCTGGCGGACCAGTGGTGGGGTGGCGATGCCCTCGGGCACCTCTCCCACGTCGGAGGCGGCCAGGACGGAGGCGACGGCGGCTCCCAGATTGCCCGACAGCCCGGTTTCGTCCTTGACCAGGCAGCTGGTGAGGGCGTCGAGGATGTCGCAACGTCGGGCCATGCCCGGCCGCGCAGTGCGGCCAGTCGCATGGCCTGCTCCACAGTGGCCAGCACCTGGGCGGTCCCCAGTGGTTCGCCGAGCCCGCGCAGGGGCGGTGGCGACGTCGATGACCACGGTGATGGCGAAGGCTCGGGCGGCCGCGGCCGACTCCGGGGCCGTCTGGGCAGTGCGCCGCTTGGCTCGTCGGGAGCCTGTGCCGCTGCCCGCGAGAGGACCGGCCCCGGTGCGGGCCCGCCAGGCTCGCTGCCACAGGCCCGGTGAGGGCATGCCGGCGCCGTATCCGCGCAGGGCGTCGAGGCGTGCGTAGTCGTAGCGGATGAGCCATGCCGGCCCGCCGGGTTGGGGCTGCGCCTCGGGCAGCCACGCGGCGTGCTCGGTCGCGTCGAGGCAGTCGAGCAGTGCCATGGTGTGAAAGCCCCCGGTGACGACCGCGACCGGGGCGGCCGGAGCCTCGAAGCCCTTCCCGTCTGCACCGGTCGATGCGGATGATTCCGGCAGGTGCCGTCTCAGGGCGGCCGCCATGACGGCCTCGCGGGCGTGGGTGCCGTCGGTATCGAGGACCTCGCGCTCGACGTCGAGCCGTGCCAGTCCCGCCCATGCCAGGGTGTCGGAGAAGAAGTCCCGCCAGGATCGGATGTCGGCGGTGGCCCGGTCCTCGAAGAGGTGCTCCCAGACCTCGTCGTGGTCACGGCAACCCAGGCGCCGGGCGAGGGGCGTCCAGGCTGCGCGAGGCGCGCCAGGTACCGCTCGGCCTGGAGAGTGCGGGCGACCCCGCCGCGGGCATCACCTCGAGTGTCGCTGCGAGGATCGTCATCCTCTCGAAGGCGGGCGCTGCGGTCGATGAAGACGGCCTCCGCCCGTGCTCCCCCGCCCACCGCAGGGCCACCCTCCGGGGAGAACTCGGCCAGCGGGTAGTAGGAGGCGGTGCGCTCCCCCAGGGAGAGCAGTGCGACCGGCGGCACGGTCCGCGGGTCCTGGAGGGAGGGCAGAAGATCGGCGTACTCCACCGGCCCCTCGATGAGGACCGTGGCGGGACGCACCTCCTCCAGAAGCGCCGACAGGGCCAGGGCGCAGGCGGGCGAGTGGTGGCGGATGGGGACGAGGTGAACGCCCGCCTCACCCCAGCGCCGCTGGGCGTCCACGGCGCGCTGGAGCCGGGCGGGGACCTGGGTCGTCGGAGCGCTCACTCCCACAGTCCTTGGGAGGCGACTAGGAAGTCTCTCCACTCGGCGCTGCTCTCGGCCCGTTCACGCACCACCGAGTCGAGGTAGAAACGGATGCGCGTGGCATCCTCGTCCTCGCCTTTGAGCGCCACTCCCACCATCTGGCGGGCGATGTCGGAGGCACTGACCGTGCCGTCGCCGAGGTAGCGGGCGCTCAACGACGCGGCCACACCGACGTTGACGGCCTCAGCGGTGGACATGACGGTCTCGGGCCGCTTGACCGGGGTACCGGCCTGCGTGGTCCCGGTGCGCAGGTCGGCGAAGGCGGTGACCAGGACGTCGAGCACCTGGGGGCTCATGGGCACCCGCTGCTCTCCGAGCTCGGCGTCCAGGGCACGAGCGATGAGCTCGGCCTCGAAGGCGCGGTCGGCGATAGGGGCGGACCGTCTCGAAGTTGAAGCGCCGTTTGAGCGCGGAGGACATCTCGTGGACACCGCGGTCACGCAGGTTCGCGGTGGCGATGACGTTGAATCCCTGAGCCGCGCTGACGCGGAAGCCGTCCCCGAGCTCCGGGACCATGAGCTGCTTCTCGGAGAGCACGGAGACGAGCGTGTCCTGGATCTCGGGTGGGCAGCGAGTGATCTCCTCGAAACGCACGATGCTGCCCTGCTCCATGGCCTGGTAGACCGGCGAGGGCACCAGGGCCCTGCGCGTGGGGCCCTCGGCGATGAGGAGCGCGTAGTTCCACGAGTAGCGGACGTGGTCCTCGGTGGTGCCGGCCGAGCCCTGGATGGTCAGGGTCGAGGCGCCGCAGACCGCTGCGGCGAGAAGCTCGGAGAGCATGGACTTCGCGGTTCCCGGCTCGCCGACGAGCATGAGGCCCTGGCGTCCGAGCAGCGTCACGATCGCCCGGTCGACGAGCGGGTCGTCCCGTAGAACTTCCGGGTGACGCCGAGGTCCTCGTCCCCAACGATGAAGGCGCGCACCGAGTGGGGCGACAGGCGCCACCCGGGGATCTCCGCACCGCGCTGGGCGTCGGCGGCGGCCAGGGCGGCCAGCTCATCGGCCCACCGCTCCTCGGCGGCAGGACGCAGCACCTGCTTCGTCTCAGGCGCAGGCCGCCCGCTCGATCCTGCGGTCATCTTCCTGCCTCCAGATCGATCGGTGCCGCGTCGTCCGTCCGCCGTCGCCGTGTCAGCCGCGCAGCCTGGCGAGCTCCTCGACGAGCTGGGGCACGACCTCGGTGACGTCGCCGACGACGCCGAAGTCGGCCATCTCGAAGATCGGGGCCTCGGAGTCGTCGCAGATGGCGACGACGGTGCCGGCCCCCTGGATGCCGCTGGTGTGGTGGACAGCGCCGGAGACGCCCAGGCCGATGTACAGGCGCGGGGAGATGGTCTCGCCGGTCTGACCGATCTGGGCGCTGCGCTCGATCCAGCCCTCGTCGCAGGCCACGCGGGTGGCTCCCACCGCGGCGTCGAGCGGCTGGGCCAGGGAGCGGACCAGGTCGAAGTCGCCGTCACGCCGCGGCCGCCCACGACGACGGTGCGCGCCTCGCTCAGGGACCGGGACCGGAGGCCACGGAGTGGCCTCGCGCGAGACGAGGCGCACGGCGGCGGCCTCAGCGCTGACAGGGGAACCTCGAAGGGCTCGGCCGTCAGGGGTGCGCCCTCGGCCCCGGTGACCTCGGCGATCCCGGGGCGCACGGCGATGATCGGTGCATTGCCGCCCGAGGCGACGCCGGCGGTGGTGGACCAGGAGCCGGACAGGACCGGCGAGGGCACGCAGGCTCGGTGCCGGCGGCCTCCAGGGCGGTGACGTCGGAGACGCAGGCCGAGCCGAGCACGACGGCGGCCCGCCCGGCCAGCTCCTTGCCCGCGGTAGTCGGAGACGACGGACCGCGGCGGGCTGGACGGCGCCGACGGCCGCCACGACGGCGTCGGCCGCGGTGGCGGCCAGGTGGGCGGCCTCGCCCAGGTCGGCGGACAGCAGGCGGGTGGCTCCGGCGCCGGCCAGGGGCCGCTGAGGCGGCCTCACCCAGAGGCTGGAGGGCCAGGGCGACGACGTCGCCGCTGGTCAGCTCCCGGGCGGCGGTGAGCAGGCTCCAGGCTGGGGCCGGTGGGGGCGGCCTCGGTGGTCTCGAGGTCGACGAGGACGAGCAGGGGCATCGAGCATGGGGAATCCAGCTTCTTTCGCGAGTGGTAGGAGGCGGACGGGCGGCGCGACGGCGTCCAGCGCCCCTGCCGGGACGTGGGCGGGCGCTGCGGCCGGCCGTCAGACGAGCTTGTTCTCCACGAGCCAGGCGGCGAGCTCGCAGCCCGCCTCTCCGGCGTCGGTGCGGATGATGCCGGCCTCACGGGCGGGTCGGGCCTCGTCGTCGACGACGGCGACGGCCGGCTCGGCGATCTGAAGGCCGAGCTCGGAAACATCCCAGAAGTCGATGGGCTTCTTCTTCGCGGCGCGCATGGCGGCGAAGTTGGGGTAGCGGGGCTCGTTGGCCTGGTCGGTGACGCTGACGAGCGCGGGCAGCGGCGCGCTGAGGACCTCGCGGACGGTGCCCACGGTGCGGGTGACGGTCACGGCGCCGCCGTCGACCTCGAGCCGGTTGGCCAGCGTCACGGCCGGAAGGTGCAGGGCGGCGGCCAGGGCGCCGGGCAGCATGGAGGTCATGGAGTCAAGGGAGGCCATTCCGGTGACGACCAGGTCGACCTCGCCGATGCGCTCGATGGCGGCGGCCAGGACCCGGGCGGTGGTGACGACGTCGGCGCCGGCCAGGTCGTCATCGGCCACGACGACCCCGGAGTCGGCCCCCCATCTGCAGGGCGCGACGCACCCCGTCCTCAGCATCCTCCGGCCCCATGGTCAGGGCGATGACCTCGCCGTCGGCCTCCTCGGCCAGGGCGACGGCGGCCTCGACGGCGTTCTCGTCGAGCTCGTTGAGGACGTCCTCCTCGCCGCGCACGAGGCGACCGTCCTCGATGCGACGCTCGGACTGGACGTCAGGAACGTGCTTGATGCAGACCACGATTCTCATGGGCTCAAGGTTGCCATAACAGCGGCATCTCGCCACTGAGCGCTCAGTCACCCTGACACGGCGTCAGGACAGGGATGAAGACGACGCGATGATGACGAGGCAGTCACAGCGGGTGGGTTGAACGCGACGGGGCGCACTCCCACGAGGGAGACCTCACGTCCCTTCAAGTGGTAGCAACCAGCGGCCGCCAGGACAATGGGCCCATGCCTTCGACGCCAGAGCCCGCTCCAGCACCGCGCGCCGACCTGCCCGCAGCTCCCGACCACGGGCTGGGCGTCACCCTGAACGGAGACGGCGCGGACTTCGCGGTCCACGCCCCGCATGCCACGGCCGTGGACCTGTGCCTGCTGACCATGGATGCCGACGGCGCCGTGGTGGAGGAGACCCGGATCGGGATGCACGGGCCCTCACGGGGCCTGTGGAGCGCGCACGTCCCCGGCGTCGGTGCCGGTCAGCGCTACGGCTACCGCGCCCACGGCCCCTGGAACCCGCACGAGGGCTGCTCTACAACCCCCGCAAAGCTGCTGCTGGACCCTACGCCCGGGCCTGGACGGCCACGTGGACCTGGTGCCGGCCGTCTACGCCCACGAGGTCACCGACGACCTGGTCCCTGCGGCCGAGCCGTGGAGGCCCTCGCGCCTGGACTCGGCCGGAAGCACCGCCGTCGGCGTGGTCACCGGTGACACCTTCCCGGTGGTTCCGGGGCCCGCGTGTGCCCCGCGAGCGCGCCGTCATCTATGAGGCCCACGTCAAGGGCCTGACCTACTCAAACTGCCCGGGGTGCCCGAGGAGCTGCGCGGCACCTACGCGGGGCTGGCCCACTCGGTGACGGTCGAGCACCTCAAGGCCCTGGGGATCACCACGATCGAGCTGCTGCCGATCCACGCCTCGGTGAGCGAGCCCTTCCTGACCAAGCGGGGCCTGAGCAACTACTGGGGCTACTCCACGCTGAGCTACTTCGCGCCCGAGCCCTCTTACGCCACGGCCGCGGCGCGTGCGGCCGGCCCGCAGGCGGTCCTGGACGAGGTCCGCGGCATGGTCTCCATGCTCCACGAGGCCGGCCTGGAGGTCGTGCTCGACGTCGTCTACAACCACACCTGCGAGGGCGGTGTCGATGGCCCGTCCTTGAGCCTGCGCGGCCTGGACAACCTGGACTACTACCTGCACGCCCCCTACCTGCCAGCGCAGTACATGGACGTCACCGGCACCGGCAACACGGTGGACTTCCGGGCCACGGGCGCGATCCGGCTGGTTCTGGACTCGCTGCGCTACTGGGTCACCGAGGTCGGCGTCGACGGCTTCCGCTTCGACCTGGCCACCACCCTGGGACGCCACGCCGCGGAGTTCTCGCCACGTCACCCGCTGCTCACGGCGATCGCCACGGACCCGGTGCTCAGCACGGTCAAGCTCATCAGCGAGCCGTGGGACGTGGGGCCCGGCGGCTGGCGCACCGGGCAGTTCCCCGAGCCCTTCCAGGACTGGAACGACCACTTCCGCGACACCACGCGCTCCTTCTGGCTGCATGACGCCTCGGAGATCTCAAGGGGCCGTCTGGGCTCGGACCTGCGAGACCTGGCCACGCGCCTGTCGGGCAGCGCGGACCTGTTCAGCCACGGGAGTTCCCCGGCGGTCGCGGCCCGCTGGGCTCGGTCAACTTCGTGGCCGCACGACGGCTTCACCCTGCGCGACCTGGTGGTCTACGACCACAAGCACAATCTGGCCAACAAGGAGGACAACCGGGACGGCAACTCCAACAACCGCTCCTGGAACCACGGTTTCGAGGGGGACGTCGTCGAGGGCATCAACGGCGGCCCGATCGAGGTGCTGCGCCGCCGGTCGATGCGCAACCTGCTGGCCACCGTGCTGCTGAGCGCCGGGACCCCCATGCTGGTGGCCGGTGATGAGATGGGACGCACCCAGCAGGGCAACAACAACTGCTACTGCCAGGACTCCGTGCTCTCCTGGGTGGACTGGAACCTGGAGGTCTGGCAGCGCGACCTGGTCGCCACGACGCGCTTCCTCATCCACCAGCGCCACAGCCACCCGGTGGTGCGGCCCTCGCGCTTCGCGACCGGGCAGGTCCTGGAAGGCGACACGATCGCGGATCTGGCCTGGTACCGGGCGGATGCCGCACCGATGGACGGGGACTCCTGGCACGACCCGCACACTCGCGTCGTCCAGATGCTGCGCTCGGGCCACCCTTGGAACGACGACGACATGCTCGTGGTCATCAACGGCGCCCTGGACCAGGTCGACGTCGTCCTGCCCGAGGGACGCGGGACCGACTGGCACCTGGCCTGGGACTCGACCTGGGCGGTCCCCCAGCCTCACACTGCGCCCTTCTCCCAGGCACGGCGCGTGAGCCGAAGCCCCCAAGACACCCAGGCCGACGTCATCATCGAGACGGACGGCTCCGGCGAGGTCAAGGAGGTCAGGACCACGGCAGCCGAACCCGAGGGCCACACCGCCGAGAGTCTCACGGACTGCCATCACGACCGGCCGGGCGACACGACGATGCTGGAGGCGCTGTCCCTGCGGATCTACTTCTCCGGAGAACCGCTGGAGACCCTGACCCCGGGCGCCGAGGCGCACTGAGCCGGCACCACTGCGCGCGGGGCGGGCCGCCGTCGGCCTGCCGCCGCAGCGCACCCCCTAGGATGAGGGCATGACTCAGACCCCCACCGCGGCCGAGGAGGCCCTGGCCAACGCCACCAATGACGCCTCCCTGGCCCGATCCATCGCCCGCTCCGCCGAGATCGAGGCCGATATCGCCGTCAACCCCGGCCGCTACCGGATGTTCACCGGGGTCCGCCCCACCGGGAACATGCACCTGGGCCACTACTTCGGCACCATGCACTCCTGGAAGACGATCCAGGACGCGGGCGTGGAGACCTGGATCCTCGTGGCCGACTACCAGGTCATCACCGACCGCGACGGCGTGGGCCCCATTCGCGAGCGGGTCCTGTCCCTGGTCACCGACGCCCTGGCGGTGGGCGTGGACCCGCAGCGCTCGACGATCTTCGCCCACTCGGCGGTCCCCGCCCAGAACCAGCTGATGCTGCCCTTCCTGTCCCTGGTCACCGAGTCCGAGCTGCACCGCAACCCCACAGTGAAGTCGGAGCTGGAGGCCACCGACGGGCGGGCCATGAGCGGACTGATGCTCACCTACCCGGTCCACCAGGCCACCGACATCCTCTTCTGCCAGGCCAACCTCGTGCCCGTCGGCAAGGACCAGCTCCCCCACCTGGAGCAGGCCCGACTCATCGCCCAGCGCTTCGACAAGCGCTACGGGCGGGCGGTCAAGGACCACCCGGTCTTCCGCCGCCCCGAGGCGCTGCTCAGTCAGGCCCCGATGCTGCTGGGCCTGGACGGGGAGAAGATGAGCAAGTCGCGGCACAACACGATCGAGCTGCGCATGAGCGCCGATGAGACCGCCAAGGCCCTCAAGAAGGCCAAGACGGACTCCGAGCGCGTCATCACCTACGACCCGGCCAACCGGCCCGAGGTCTCCAACCTGTTGATGCTGGCCTCCCTGTGCGGGGCGGGCGCTCCCGAGGAGATCGCCGAGCGCATCGGTGACGGTGGAGCGGGCACGCTCAAGAAGGTCACCACGGAGGCCGTCAACGAGTTCTTCGCCCCCATTCGGGCCCGTCGCGCCGAGCTGGCGGCCAACGAGGACTACCTCCTGGAGGTCCTGGGGCAGGGCAACGCCCGGGCCAACGAGGTCGCCAATCGGACGCTCGCCGACGTCCGCACCGCCATGCAGATGAACTACTGACGGCTTGTCGGCCGCTGAGCCGACCTGTCCAGCCATCCGGTCGGCCCGGTTCGCGACGCGCGTACCGGGCCGATCCGCGTCCTGCGGGCCGACATGTGACTCAGATCGTTTCTCACCGTAGTCTTGGCCCTGTGACTCCGAACACGACGCCGAAGGCCGGCAAGAAGCAGTCCACCCGTCCCTCCAAGTCCTCTGCCGCTCCCACCGACGCACCCGCTCAGGGCACCGGGACGCAAACCGTGCCGTCGGGGTCGTCCGCGGCCAGTGCGGCACCGCAGCCGGCCCCGTTCTCGCTGATCGGCCGGATCCCGGTCACCGAGGTCTTCCCCGTCGTCGAGGACGGGCGCTGGCCGGCCAAGGCCGTCGTCGGCGAGGTCATTCCGATCCGCGCCACCGTCTTCCGCGAGGGGCACGACCGCTACGGCGCCACCGCGGTCCTGGTGCGTCCTGACGGCAGCGACGGCCCCAGCGCCCGCATGCACGACATCGCCCCGGGGCTGGACCGCTATGAGGCCTCCGTGGCGCCCGACGCCCCCGGGGACTGGCACTTCCGCGTCGAGGGCTGGTCGGACCCGTACGCCACCTGGAGCCACGACGCCGGCATCAAGGTGCCCGCCGGCATCGACGTCGAGCTCATGCTGGAGGAGGGCGCCCGTGTCCTGGACCGGGCGGTGGCCGTTGAGGGGCGCGACGAGGAGGGAGTCAAGGCCCTCAACGACGCCGTGTGGATCATGCGCGACCCCTCCAACCCCGTGGCCGACCGCCTGGCTGCGGGCATGTCGGACTCGGTCCAGGCCGCCCTGGAGCGCCTGCCGCTGCGCGACCACGTCTCGCCCTCCGCCGAGTACCCCCTTCAGGTGGACCGCGAGCGCGCCCTGACCGGCTCCTGGTATGAGATCTTCCCGCGCTCGCTGGGCTCGGGGGCAGATGAGGACGGCACCTGGCACTCGGGGACGCTGCGCAGCGCGACCGAGCGGCTGGACCGCATCGCGGCCATGGGATTCGACGTCCTCTACCTCACGCCCATCTCCCCCATCGGCCTGACCAACCGCAAGGGCCGCAACAACACCCTGACGGCGCGTCCCGGTGACCCCGGCTCCCCCTACGGCATCGGCTCCCCCGACGGCGGCCACGACGCCATCCACCCCGACCTGGGCACCTTCGAGGACTTCGACGCCCTGGTGGCGCGCTCGCGCGAGCTGGGCATGGAGGTGGCCCTGGACCTGGCGCTCCAGTGCTCCCCGGACCACCCGTGGGTGGCCGAGCACCCCGAGTGGTTCACGGTCCTGGCCGACGGCTCGATCGCCTACGCCGAGAACCCGCCCAAGAAGTACCAGGACATCTACCCGCTCAACTTCGACAACGACCCCGAGGGCATCTACCAGGCGATCCTGGAGGTCGTGCGCACCTGGATCGCGCACGGGGTGACGATCTTCCGGGTGGATAACCCCCACACCAAGCCCCTGCCCTTCTGGCAGCGGCTCATCGCCGAGATCCACGCCGAGTCCCCCGAGGTGCTGTTCCTGGCCGAGGCCTTCACCCGCCCCGCCATGATGCGCACCCTGGGCATGATCGGCTTCCACCAGTCCTACACCTACTTCGCCTGGCGCAACACCAAGGACGAGCTCATCGAGTACATGATGGAGCTCAGCAAGGACACCGCCCACCTGCTGCGCCCGGCCTTCTGGCCCACGACGCACGACATCCTCACCCCCTTCATGACCAACGGGAAGGTGCCGGCCTTCAAGCTGCGCGCCGTCCTGGCGGCCACGCTCAGCCCGACCTGGGGCATCTACTCGGGCTACGAGCTGGCCGAGTCCACACCGCGCCCGGGCTACGAGGAGCAGATCGACAACGAGAAGTACGAGTACAAGCCGCGTGACTTCGCCGCCGCTCGCCGCAACGGCATCGAGGACCTCCTCACGCGCCTCAACGCCGCCCGGGCCGCTCACCCGGCGCTGCGCCAGCTGCGGGACATCTACTTCCACCCCACCAGCGACGACCAGATCCTCGCCTACTCCAAGCGGGTGGACGCCTTCCACAGCCCCACGGGCAAGGACGACGTCGTCCTGACGGTGGTCAACCTCGACCCGCACGGGGCGAGGGCCGGCGAGGTCTACCTCAACCTGGAGGCCCTGGGCCTGCCGGGACTGGGCGGACGCCTCGCCCGGTGGTGCGGGTGACCGACGACGCTCACCGGAGACTCCTACAAGTGGTCGGGGGCAGAACTATGTGCGCCTCGACCCCTTCGCCGGGCAGGTCGCCCACGTCTTCTCCGTGGAGCCGCTGTGAGCACCGATCCGATGAGTACTGCCCAGGTGCCCCCCGGCAGCGAGGCTCCAACCGCGGCGCCGGGGGGAGCCTTCGGCCAGCCCGCGGCGGGCGTCCCCATCGCGGCGCCCATGGCGGCCCAGATGTCGGCGATCCCCACCCCCAGCGGCGGGATCCCCATGCCGCTGACGGTGGCCCCGCCGATCCCCGGGGTGCCGGCCCTGCCGGCCCAGGCCCGCCCCGGCCTGAGCCCGGACCCCGAGTGGTTCCGCACGGCGGTCTTCTACGAGGCGCTGCTGCGCTCCTTCGCCGACTCCGACGGCGACGGCATCGGAGACCTGCGCGGGCTCATCTCCCGCCTGGACTACCTGGCGTGGCTGGGCGTGGACTGCGTGTGGATCCCGCCGTTCTACCCCTCGCCCGTGCGCGACGGCGGCTACGACATCTCCGACTACACGGCCATCGACCCGCGCTACGGGACGATGGAGGACTTCCGCGAGCTGGTCCACCAGGCCCATCAGCGCGGGATCCGCATCATCATCGACATGGTCGTCAACCACACCTCGGACGCCCACCCCTGGTTCCAGGCCTCCCGCTCGGACCCCGAGGGCCCTTACGGGGACTTCTACGTGTGGGCCGACGACGACTCCGGCTACGACGACGCCCGCATCATCTTCGTGGACACCGAGGAGTCCAACTGGGCCTACGACGTCGAGCGCGGCCAGTTCTACTGGCACCGCTTCTCTCCCACCAGCCCGACCTCAACTACCGCAACCCGGCGGTCATCGAGGGCGATCCACGACGTCATCCGCTTCTGGGCGCGCACCGGGGTGGACGGCTTCCGCCTCGACGCCATCCCCTACCTGACCGAGTCGGAGGGCACCAACTGCGAGAACCTGGCCGGCACCCACGAGATCATCGCCGGGATCCGTCAGATGCTCGACCGGGGAGTTCCCAGGACCATCACGCTGGCCGAGGCCAACCAGTGGCCCGAGGACGTCGTGGAGTACTTCGGCACCGAGGAGGCGCCCGAGTGCACCATGTGCTTCCACTTCCCGGTCATGCCACGCATCTTCTACGCGCTGCGGCAGGGCTCGGCCGAGGCCATCCGCTGGGTGCTGGAGAAGACCCCCGACATCCCCGCCCACGGGCAGTGGGGGACCTTCCTGCGCAACCACGATGAGCTGACCCTGGAGATGGTCACCGACGCCGAGCGCGACCAGATGTACGCCTGGTACGCCCCGAGAGCGCATGCGCGCCAACATCGGCATCCGGCGGCGCCTGGCCCCGCTCCTGGACGCCTCACGCGCCGAGGTGGAGCTGGCCTACGCCCTGCTCCTGTCGCTGCCGGGCAGTCCCTGCCTCTACTACGGCGACGAGATCGGCATGGGAGAGAACATCTGGCTGGAGGACCGCGACGCCGTGCGCACCCCCATGCAGTGGGACGACTCCCCCAACATGGGCTTCTCCTCAGTGGTCGACCCGGGCGCCCTGACGCTTCCGCTCATCCAGGCCCCCGGCTACGCGCACCTGACGGTGGCCACCGAGATGGCCCGGCCCGACTCGCTGCTGCAGTTCACCCGGCGGATCCTGCACCCTGCGCCGCGCCCACCCCGTCCTGGGTCGCGGGAGCTTCCTCCTGCGCTCCACCAGCGATGACGCCGTCCTGGCGCACACGCGCTGCGACGAGGCGCCGGAGGAGGGGGCAGAGACCCTCCTGTGCGTCGCCAACCTCTCGGCCACCCCCCGGTCGGTGACGATCGAGGTTCCCGAGCTGGCGGGCAGGGGCACCACGGACCTGTTCGGGGGCTGCGCCTTCCCGCCCGTCGACGACCGAGGCCGCCTCACCCTGACGCTGGGGAGCGCGCGGATACTACTGGCTGTCCGTTGACAGGACCGAAGCCGACGACGCCCCCCAGGACGACCACGACAACCACCCGACCGAGGAAGTCTGATGCCAAACGAACCGATCTCCGCCGCACCGCAGCCCGCCACCGTGCCGGCACACTCCCTGCGCAGCGCCCAGGCCCCGTCGACCTGGCCCACCAATGCCGAGATCCTCGCTGCGCTGGGACCGTGGATGCTCCAACGGCGCTGGTTCCCGCTCAAGGGGGACGCCGCACCGCCCCTGGGCTCCCTGCGCGTGATCGCAACCTGGGAGCCGGAGGAGGGGGTGCGAGACCTCGTCATCGCCGCCCTACGGGGCAACCAGGCCGAGACCGGTCACCGCGACGGGATGGTGCTGCTGCACGTACCGGTGGTCCTGGAGGCCGCCGAGGCGCTCGACTCCTTCGCCACCCCCGGTGAGGCACCCGGCAACCACGGCCTGCTGGTGACCACCGGCTCTCAGGGGTCACCCACGCAGGTGGCGCTCGTCGACGGCGCCCACCACCCGGCCTTCTGGCGGGCCTGGGCCCTGAGCACGCTGAAGGCGGGCACCGTCCTGAGCGAGGCCGGAGCCCTGGCCATCGCCCAGCGGGCGCCGAGGCTGCGGGTGACCACCGGGGAGCAGTCCAACACCTCCGTCATCCTGCCGGCCCCTTCCGACCCCGCCGAGGCTCTTGGGGAGCAGGACGCTGCCACCGGTGACCTCATCGTCAAGCTCCTGCGGGTCCTGGAGCACGGGCGCAATCCCGACGTGGAGCTGTCGGTGGCCCTGGCCCGCAGCGGCTGGGACCGGGTGCCCACGCCGGTGGCCTGGTCCACCATGACCTGGACGCGCATGGGCGGCTGCGGCCAGCCCGCCCTGGAGGAGTCCACCGACTCGGCCGTGGCCTGCAGCTTCGTCCCCCGCGCCGACGACGGCTTCGAGCTGTTCTGCTCACTGGCCTCCACCGACGACGTCGACGGACCGGTGCGGGCCCGCGCCGTGGAGCTGGCCCGGGATCTGGGACGCACGACCGCGCAGATGCACCACCACCTGGCCGCCTCCCTGGGCACGAGCCGGCCGCCCTCACCTGACCGAGGCTCGCGGCCGCCCTGCGCAAGCGCGCCCGGTGGGCGCTGGAGGAGGTGCCCGGCTCTCCGGGCCACATCCGCGCCCTGGAGCTCAAGGTGGAGCAGGCCTTGGCACGTCTCGAGGAGCTCCCGCCCTGGACCGACCACCCGCATCCACGGGCGACTACCACCTGGGGCAGGTGCTTCACGAGATCGACGGCCAGCAGCGCTGGTACGTCCTGGACTTCGAGGGCGAGCCCCTGCGCCCCCTGGCCGAGCGATCCGACCCTCGATCTTCCGGCCCGGGACGTGGCCGGGCATGCTGCGCTCCTTCGACTACGCCGCCGCCGTGGGCAAGGCACCCCACCCCGACTGGCTCCCCGCCGTGCGCTCCGCCTTCGAGGAGGGCTACCGCCTGGGACGCCAGGAGACCGGCTCGCTCGCCCCGTCGCCAGCGGCATCCGGCGACCAGGAGCAGGCCGAGGCCTCGTACCAGACGGTCCTGACCTGCCTGGAGCTGGACAAGGCCCTCTACGAGGCCGTCTACGAGGCCCGCAACCGTCCCGACTGGCTGGGCATCCCCCTGGCGGGGATCGAGTCGGTCCTGTCCAAGCACGCGGAGGGCTGAGCACGCAACGATCCTCCATTCCCCTCATCCCCATCGGTCCGACGTCCAAAAGCACCCGTTAATCACCAACGCATGGAAGAGTTGCTGTATGAGCGCCAACACACCTGAGAAGGACCTCGCCCCTGTCCCTGTGGACCCCTGGATTCTGGCTGACGTCGCCTACGCGCGCTACCACGACCCGCACGAGGTCCTGGGCGCCCACGTCGGCGAGAACGGAGTCACCATCCGCACCGTCCGTCACCTGGCCGACGACGTCGTCGTCGTCACCCAAGGGACGGCACCCACCCGGCCACTCATGAGCAGGACGGCGTGTGGGTGGCGGTCCTGCCCGGCCAGGAGATCCCCGACTACCGCATCAAGGTCACCTACGGCGACGAGACCACCACCGTCGACGACCCCTACCGCTACATGCCGACCCTGGGTGAGATGGACACCTACCTCATCTCCGAGGGCCGCCACGAGGAGCTGTGGGAGGTCCTGGGCGCCCACGTCAAGCGCTACGACGGCCCCATGGGTGAGGTCGAGGGAACCGCCTTCGCCGTGTGGGCCCCCAACGCCCGCGCCGTGCGCGTCGTCGGCGACTTCAACTACTGGGACGGCACCGCCACCGCCATGCGCTCCCTGGGCTCATCGGGAGTGTGGGAGCTGTTCGTGCCCGGTGTGGGGGTCGGTGCGCGACTACAAGTTCGAGCTCTGCTTCGCCGACGGCTCCTGGCACCAGAAGGCCGACCCGATGGCCCGCGCCACCGAGGTCCCCCCGGCCACCGCCTCGGTGGTCACCGACCAGTTCCACCAGTGGGAGGACCAGGAGTGGATGGCCAAGCGCGCCACCACCGACCCCCACAGCGGGCCGATGAGCATCTACGAGGTCCACGTCGGCTCGTGGCGCCAGGGACTGGGCTTCCGCGGCCTGGCTAAGGAGCTGGTCCCCTACGTCAAGGAGGCCGGCTTCACCCACGTGGAGTTCCTGCCGGTGGCCGAGCACCCCTTCGGCGGCTCCTGGGGCTACCAGGTCACCAGCTACTACGCGCCCACCTCGCGCTTCGGCACCCCGGACGACTTCCGCTACCTGGTGGACCAGCTCCACCAGGCCGGCATCGGCGTCATTCTGGACTGGGTGCCGGCCCACTTCCCCAAGGACGAGTGGGCCCTGGCCCGCTTCGACGGCACCCCGCTGTACGAGGACCCCGACCCGCAGCGCGGCGAGCACCCCGACTGGGGCACCTACGTGTTCAACTTCGGACGCAACGAGGTGCGCAACTTCCCTCGTCGCCAACGCCCTGTACTGGCTCCAGGAGTTCCACGCCGATGGCCTGCGCGTCGACGCCGTGGCCTCCATGCTCTACCTGGACTACTCGCGCCAGGACGGCCAGTGGCACCCCAACCAGTTCGGCGGCCGCGAGAACCTGGAGGCCATCAGCTTCCTGCAGGAGGCCACCGCCACCGCCTACCGCAAGAACCCCGGCATCATCATGGCCGCCGAGGAGTCCACGGCGTGGCCGGGCGTCACCGCCCCCACCGAGTACGGCGGCCTGGGCTTCGGACTGAAGTGGAACATGGGGTGGATGAACGACACCCTGCGCTACCTGGCGGAGGACCCCGTCAACCGCCGGTACCACCACGGAGAGCTGACCTTCTCCCTCGTCTACGCCTTCTCCGAGCAGTTCATCCTGCCGCTGAGCCACGATGAGGTCGTCCACGGCAAGGGCTCCCTGCTGTCCAAGATGCCCGGCGACCCCTGGCAGGAGCTGGCGGGCCTGCGCGCCCTGTACGCCTACCAGTGGTCCCACCCCGGCAAGCAGCCTGCTGTTCATGGGGCCAGGAGTTCGGTCAGGGGAACCGAGTGGAACGCCGATACCTCCCTGGACTGGTGGATCCTGGACGACCCCGGCCACCAGGGGCTGCTCGCCCTGGTCAGCGACCTCAACCGCCTCTACCTGAGCTCGCCGGCCCTGTGGTCGGAGGACTTCTCCCACCGCGGATTCGAGTGGATCGAGGCCGGCGACGGCGACCACAACGTCCCTGTCCTACCTTCGCAGGGGACCGACGCCGACGGGCGGGCCGACCTAATGGTCTGCATCATCAACTTCGCCGGCACCCCGCATGAGGGCTACCGGGTGGGCCTGCCCTTCGCCGGGGACTGGGAGGAGGTCCTCAACACCGACTCCGAGGACTACGGCGGCTCCGGCGTGGGCAATCTGGGCCGGGTCGAGGCCGAAGACCTGCCCTGGAACGGGCGCCCGGCCTCGGTGCGCCTACGGGTCCCCGATGGGAGCGGTCTTCCTGCGTCCAGCGCAGGACTGACCCGGGCTGACACCACGCGCCGCGGTGGGGTGAGGGGCATGGACCTCTCACCCCACCGCGGCCTGTTGCCCGCCACGTCATCAGAACTGTGAACTCGGCCCACCACTATCGCCTATGAGCGGGTAGTCTGGGGCCCTGTCTCGCACAGGCGCGCGGCCTCCGGTGCCATGTTCTCCCTTGCGCGCTCCGGTCGGCCCGGCCCCGTCGATGTACGATGTTTCAGTCCGCTGCAAAACTCTTGCAGTCGGCGACCACGATGCCCTGACAAGGGAAGAAGAATGACACAGAAGCTGGTCACGAGCGCCCCCGCGCAGGTGCGCGCCGTATCCGGTCGACCCGAGACCGCAGCCACCCTCATGGAGGTCTGGCAGGGCCTGTCCGCCGCCGTCGTCGACACCATCGCGGACGACTGGTACGCCACCGAGCAGAAGTACAGCGCCGGGGCGCCAGGAGCACTACTTCTCCCGCCGAGTTCCTCATGGGTCGCGCCCTGCTCAACAACCTCTCCAACCTGGGGATGATCGATGAGGCGCGCGAGTCCGTCGGCTCCTTCGGCGTCAGCCTCAGCGACGTCCTGGAGCAGGAGCCCGACGCCGCCCTGGGCAACGGCGGTCTGGGCCGCCTGGCCGCCTGCTTCCTCGACTCCTGCGCCACCCTCGACCTGCCGGTCAACGGCTTCGGCATCCTCTACCGCTACGGGCTGTTCAAGCAGCTCTTCGAGGACGGCTTCCAGACCGAGCACCCCGACCCCTGGATGGAGGAGGGCTACCCTTCGTCATCCGCCACGAGGGAGGCCCAGCGCCTGGTCCACTACCAGGACATGACCGTGCGTGCCATCCCTACGACATGCCCATCACCGGCTACGGCACCAGAACGTGGGGACCCTGCTGCCAGGAAGGCCGAGCCGCTCGAGGAGTTCGACTACGACGCCTTCAACTCCCAGCGCTTCACCGAGGCCATCGTCGAGCGCGAGCGCACCTCGACATCTCCCTGTGTCCTCTACTAACGACACCACCTACGAGGGCAAGGTCCTGCGGGTGCGCCAGCAGTACTTCTTCTGCTCGGCCTCGCAGCAGATCGTTGAGAACTACGTCAGCCACCATGGTGAGGGACCTGACCGGCTTCGCCGACTACAACGCCATCCAGCCTCAACGACACTGCCACCCTGGTGCTCGCCATCCCGGAGCCTGATGCGCATCCTCCTGGACGAGCACCACCTGGGCTGGGAGGAGGCCTGGGAGGTGGTCACCAAGACCTTTGCCTACACCAACCACACTGTACTGGCCGAGGCCCTGGAGACCTGGGAGATCTCCATCTTCGACCGTCTCTTCCCGCGCATCACCGAGATCGTCCGCGAGATCGACCGCCGCTTCCGCGTGGAGATGGCCGAGCGAGGCCTGGAGCAGGCCACCATCGACTACATGGCCCCCATCTCCGGGGACAAGGTGCGCATGGCCTGGATCGCCTGCTACGCCTCCTACTCCATCAACGGCGTCGCCGCGCTGCACACCGAGATCATCAAGCGCGAGACCCTGGGCGAGTGGCACGCCATCTGGCCCGAGCGCTTCAACAACAAGACCAACGGCGTCACCCCGCGCCGCTGGCTGCGCCAGTGCAACCCGCGCCTGTCGGCGCTCCTGGACGAGGTCACCGGCTCGGACGCCTGGGTCAAGGACCTGTCCGTCCTGGCCGAGCACACCGACTCCGTGGACGAGTCCGTCTACGACCGCCTGGCGGAGATCAAGCACGCCAACAAGGTGGACTTCGCCGCCTGGATCGCCCTGCGCGAGGGGATCGAGATCGACCCGGAGGCCATCTTCGACGTCCAGATCAAGCGCCTCCACGAGTACAAGCGCCAGCTGCTCAACGCCATCTACATCCTGGACCTCTACTTCCGCATGAAGCAGGACCCGAGCCTGCAGGTCCCCAAGCGGGTCTTCATCTTCGGCGCCAAGGCCGCTCCCGGGTACATCCGGGCCAAGGCCATCATCAAGCTCATCAACGCCATCGCCGACCTGGTCAACAACGACCCCGTGGTCTCCAAGACCATCAAGGTCGTCTTCGTCCACAACTACAACGTCTCCCCGGCCGAGCACATCATCCCGGCCGCCGACGTCTCCGAGCAGATCTCGATGGCCGGCAAGGAGGCCTCGGGGACCTCCAACATGAAGTTCATGATGAACGGCGCCCTGACCCTGGGCACGCTCGACGGCGCCAACGTGGAGATCCTGGAGGCGGTCGGTGACGACAACGCCTACATCTTCGGCGCCACCGAGGACGAGCTCGCCCGCCCTGCGTGAGAGCTACGACCCCGTGTGGCACTACGAACGTCCCCGGTCTCAAGCGCGTCCTGGACGCCTTCACCGACGGCACCCTGGACGACAACGGCTCGGGCTGGTTCGCCGACCTGCGCCGCAGCCTGCTCGAGGCCTCCCACGAGCCGGCCGACGTCTACTACGTCCTGGGCGACTTCGCCTCCTACCGCGAGACCAAGGACGCCATGGCGGCCGACTATGCCGACACCCGCGCCTGGCAGCGCAAGGCCTGGGTGAACATCACCCGCTCGGGCCGCTTCTCCTCCGACCGCACCATCAGCGACTACGCCCGCGAGGTCTGGAAGATCGACCCCGAGCCCATCGCCTGATCGTCACGGCACGAGCGAGCGCCCCTCACCGGTTGCGGTGAGGGGCGCTCGCTTATGCGCTGGGTGAGCCGAGAACGCCCGGCAGGGCTGTTCGTCGTGGCTCAGTAGAGCATGGTGGCCAGGCGGCGGCGGGCCTGGGCGACCTCTGGGGAGGTGGAGCCGATGACCTCGAAGAGCCTCGAGCAGCCGCAGCCGGGCCTCCTCCGTTCCTCCCCGCGTGGGTCGCACGGCCTCCAGCGCCCGGCCGAGCGCGGCGTTGACATCCCAGGGCCAGGGCGGCGTCGGCACCGGCCAGGCCGGCGGCCAGATCCGTGGGCGCGGCGTCGGCCGCCGCAAGGAGCTCGTGAGGGTCCTGGCCGTCCAGACGGGCCATGAGGCGCACCTGGTTTCGGGCCACTTTGAGGTCGTCGTCACCCGGGTTCTGGGCGATCGGTGGGTGTAGACCTCCTCGGCGGCGGCGAAGTCCCCGGCCTCGATGGCCTCGCGGGCTGCCCGCTCGACCTCGGTCTCCTCAGGCTCGGGCCTCCGCGTGCCGGCGCTGGCTGCGCCGTCGACGGCGACGGCGACGGTGCCGTTGACACCGTTGGCGGTCGCCACCTCCAGCAGCGCTGGTCGATGACGGAACGCAGCTTTGCCCTGGGGCACCGTCCCCTGGAACAACGGCAACCGGCTGGCCCGCGATGAGGGGCCACCACAGTGGGGACGGCCTGAGCCTGGAGGGCCTGGGCGACCCCCGGGGCCGGCATCCACGCTGACGCGCGCCGCCTGGAAAACGGCCGGCGTACCGATCGGCGCAAAAGCCTGCTCCAGGACTGGTGGCGAGGTCGGCACTGGCCTCGGCTGCGCGGGCTGTGCAGGACGACGATGACAGGCACCTGGTGGAGACCTCGGCGACGTCACGCAGGCTGGAGGCGTCGACGTCGACCACGAGCGGCACCGGTGAGCCCGGGGGCTCCGGCGGGTGAGTCCTCGCAGGGGGCTCGGGGTGGCGCCGGAAGAGGCGGCCGGCTTGGTGGCGGGGGCGAGACTGGACAGGTCGACGGCGCCGAACATGCTCATAGCTGCCTTCGCTTTTCCTCGGCCGCGGCCCGGCTGCTTCACGGATCTGGGTCTTTCGGTGCCCGTGAGCGCCGGCGCGACTGGCGGGCCTCACACTGCGCACCGGCCTGGGCGCACCAGCGGCCCGACTCCGAGCAGTCACGGAGCCGGGCCGGGGACCGGAGGCGGTCAGGACGGCTGTGGCGACGCCGACGCCGGGGTGCCGGCGTCTTGAGTCGTCCCGATCCACCTTCATCGGCGCTGTCTCGGCACCAGAACGGTCACCTTCTCGCCACTTCCTCCTTGGGGATGGAGAAGGCGACCGTGGAGTCATAGGTGGCGGTCACGGTGCCGAGGATCTTCTGGTTACCCCCAATGTGGGCGGCGACGTCACCCTGCAAGGTGAGGTCGGAGCCGTCAACGGTGCGCTTGTAGACCACCGTGAAGGTCAGGGTGGTGAAGACCAGCGCCCCACCGTCCCCCTCCTCCAGCTGGAGGCCCTGGAACCCGTCCTGACCGGGGACCGCCGTCACGGTCACCTCGCCCAGGGACTTCAGATCGGTGCTTCGGGCGTTCTGAACCTTTCGACGCAGATCGTCATCGGGGAAGGCCTTGCCGTTCTCACCGTCGGGATGGTTGAGCGCATCGACGTAGGCGTCCAGAGCGGCCTTGGGGGTGACGACCAGCCCGGTGGAATCGGCCGTCACCTGCTTGGCGTGCTGGGCCGACTGCTTGGTCAGCACGGGGATGCTCGCCTGCGCGGCGAAACCCCTGCAGCAGGCTCACACACCTTGAACTGGTCCCGGGCGGTGCCCTGTTCCAGAGAAATGATCGAGACGCTCTTGTCGCCCTCCGAGGCGACCGCGGCGTTACGGGGGAAGCCGACGGTCTGTCCCACTCCCCCGCCCTGGATCTTCGTGTTCATGGCGTGGATGAAGGAGTCGTTCCGCTGGCGGAGGCTGGGCGTACTGGCGGCGCGGATCCGCGCTGCCGGACCGGGACATGATCTCCTTGAGCCTGTCCGCTCTTCTTTCCTCCTTGTCCGCCGCGGCCAGGCCGGTCTGGACGCGCTGGAGGATCTCCTCGAGCCCTGCTTTGTCGCTGAGGACGGGTTCGGCGATCGGCGTGCCGGAGGCCACGGTCTCAGCAGTCTTGGGCTGAGACCGCGAGCAGGCGGCCAGGCTCAGGGCGATGGCGGAGGCACCGCCTGCGCTCAGAAAGGCTCGACGGGTGGGACATCATGCGCGCTCCCTGGTTGTCGGGGTCCGCGGTGGGGTCTGGCTCACTGAGGGGCTCGGCGTCAACGGCCTGGATGACGGCGGGGTCGGCCTGGGGAGGCAGATCGACGCCGTCGGAGTAGGAGGCCAGGACACGGTGGTCGACGTCGCAGAGGAGTCCCCGAAACCGCTCGGGGAGAAGGTAGGCCCTGTCGTGCCGCTCGACCTCCTGCTCACCCAGACTCAGGGAGGCGTCGCTCACCTCCGGCTGGGCGAGTCCGGTCGGCATCTGGAGGCTGGGGTCCCTGCGACGGGACCGAGGAGGTCGCGTCCTGGAACTCGGCGGTGTCGGTCTCGAAGGACCGCGCATCGCTGCCGCTCGCCACGTGGCTGGTGTGGTGCTCCGGCGGCGCGAAGCGGGAGTGGTCCGGGGCGCCTGTGGGCTGGTCGGCAACCGGGTCCACGCCCACGGCCATGTGGCCTGCGCCGGCGGCACCGCCGGCGACATCACTGAGAGCCGGGGGGTTGGAGTAGGCCGACGAGTCGGGGACGTTGGTGGCATCCGAGGTGATGGTGAGCGCCTCGCCGGCCTGGAGGCCCTCCGGCTCCCGGGCGGCCCGGTGCTGCTGGGTAGCGGCCTCGTCAAGACCGGGGACGACCGACGCGCCTCGGGCAAGCCCGGCAACCGCATGGTCGCCCTGCCCGCCGTGGCCCTCGCCGTAGGCGGCAGTGGTTCCGTCACCGAACCCGCTTCCGGGGACCTCACTGAGCCCGGCGGCGGGGCCGTAGTCGTAGCCCTCGGCGGGAACGGCCTCAGGCATCTGGGAGGCGGCGGGTGCCTCAACGCCGCCGAGGTAGACGCGCCCGGTGCGCGGGTCGGTCCAGGGCTCGCCCGAGGCCTCGGCGCGCTCCCTTGTCCCGCGCCTCCGGCGGGTCAGCCGTCGGTCGGGATCGTCCACCTGGGGGATGCCCTCGGTGGAGACCGAGTCGGCGTTGGCGATGCGGGCCGCCCGCTCGGCCGAACGGGTACGCCGATCGACATTGGCGCGGCGCAGCTGGAGGTCGATGAAGAACAGGAAGGCTCCTACGAGCACGAAGACGCTGCCCAGAACCAGCCCCCGTAGAAGTACCAGGGGGTTTCCACCGGCGCTTCCAGATTGACGGTCAGACCGGGGAGCCGAGGCCTTGCCGTCGGTCATGGCCATGACGACGATCTGCTCGTCGAGGTTCTTGTGGGGCAGCATGGCGCGGTCGGCGTCCTTGCGCGGTGTCGAAGGTGACTGACGAGCCGCCGGTCTTCTCCCCAGCCAGATGTCGGAGCCCGAGGCGGTCACGCCCTTGGCCTGCGCTCTGAGCACTTCGAGCCGCCGGCCTGCGCGGAGGCGGAGGGCTGAGCGGAGGGCGCTGCGGAAGGAGCGGGAGCGGCGTTGGCCGGCGGGCAGTACTGGGTCTCGTCCTTGGAGGCCAGGGTCCCGGCGTCGGCGTCGATGCTGGTGATCGCCGTGTAGGGCAGCGCATTGTCGGCGTCGGGGCTCATCCAGGCGTCGAGATCGGCCGCCCTGGCCACGAAGAGGTGGACGTCCTTGCCGTCGGAGGAGCTCGCCGTCACGGTGACGTCGGACTCCGCACCACTGAGAACCCGGGGCTGTGATGACGTAGGGCTGAGAAGGGCCGGAGGCGAGCTTCGCCTCGACCTTGGAGCCGGTTTCAGATGGTGGCCGAGCAAACGGCCAGGGCGACGAGGACCAGCCCGAGGACGGTCACCACCACGCTCAAGATACGTCGACTCACGACGCGGATCTCCTATGCTCGCGGACACGGTATGGACGACGGCCAACTCCGTGGAGCCGGGTGTCGCTGCGAGCGCTCACCGTGCGCCCGCCTAGAGACCAGAATCGCATGACGGACCCTGCGACCGCACCGACCTCGGCCCAAGATCACAACCTGGCACGCGCTGAGCGAAGCGATATCTCCCGAATTCCGCCAGCAGAAAGGGTCTCGCCGGTCTCCGCGAACAGCGCGACGGTCTCGAAGCGGACACGGAGGATGACGCGGAGAATCGCGCACGCGAGATCGGAAGTCTCCGGAGAACCCACCAGCGCCTCCATCCGTCACCCCTCCCGCGCGGTCGGGAGCCCCACCACCCCGGACCTTCTGTGCGCATGGTCACACTTTCGTGGTGACCGTCCCGATCACACCCAATCGTTAGGCTTGCCCTGGTGGTGAGCGTCCCCGGCTCGCCAGGAGGAGGAACCCGACGTGGCTGAGGAATACAGCAGTTTGTTATCACGATGCGCGGCCATGACCGCGCTCAGGTCGACCGGAAGCCTGGAGCAGCCTCGCGCCAGCGTGGCCGATGCCCGTCGCGGTGGCCAGCCTCGACCAGCGCGCCATGACGCTGGCCGGCGAGCCTGGCCGACGCCCAGCGCCGGCTGCGGGAGTCCGACAAGCCGACCCTACGCCGGCCTGGGCTCACGGATCGAGCAGGCTGCTGCGCAGCGCCGAGGAGCAGAGCGCCTCCGTCCCGTCCAAGGCCAACGCCGAGGCCGACGCCCTGCTGACCCGGACCCGGACCAACGCCAAGAACCTCTCCGAGCGCAGCGCCTCGGAGGCGGCGACCCTGCTGGCCGACGCCCGCCGAGAGGCCAGCGAGCTGCGCTCCCGCTCCCAGGGGAGGCCTCGACCGCCCTGGCCAACGCCGAGGCCCGCGCCCAGGAGCTGGTCTCCTCCGCCTCGCGCAAGGCCGCCCAGATCTCCGCCGACGCCGAGGCGGCCGTCACCGAGATGCGCGCCAGCGCGGAGCGTGAGTCCGCACTGGTCCTGTCCCAGGCGCGTAAGCAGGCCGCCGAGATCGCCATCACCTCCGAGCGCGACGCCACCGCCAACCGAGAGAGGCGGCCGCGGCCGAGGCCGACGAGCCTGCACAAGACCTCCACGGCGAAGGCCGAGGAGATCCTTCGGCCGCCAAGCAGGAGGCCGAGTGACCGTCGGCAAGGCCAAGCGCGAGGCCGAGGAGATCCTCACCTCGGCGCGCAACGAGTCCGAGACACTGCGTCGCTCGGCCACCGACGAGGCCGCCGCGGCCCGCTCCGAGGCCACCGAACTGCGCCAGCAGGCCACCGAGATCGCTGCGGCGCACGAGCAGGCCGCCCAGGAGGACCCGACGCCCACGAGGCCACCCGCGAGCGCATCCGGGAGAGTGCAGGAGCAGGCCCAGGTCCAGCCCAGGAGGCCGAGGAGCGCCTGCAGGAGGCGCTGTCCCGTGCCGAGGAGGTCCGCGCCCGCACCGACGCCGAGGCCCGCAAGCGCCAGGAGGAGGCCGTCACCCAGGCGGAGGAGACTCTGGCACAGGCCCGTCTCGAGGCCGAACAGATCATCAGCGACGCCCGCGCCGACGCCGACGTCACCGCCCAGGTGGCCGCCCGCCAGCTCCAGGAGCTCGAACGCCAGCGCGACTCGGTCGCCGCCTACCTCACCGAGATGCGCGGCGTGCTGGGAGGTGCACTGCCCCAGGCCCCCTCCTTCAGCGACCACGTCGCAGCCCTGCCTCAGGAGCCGAGTCCGGCCGCGGCGCCGGAGCAGACCTCCGCGCAGTCGGCAGAGCCGGCGGCCTCCGGCAGCGCAGGCAGTCCGCGCTCGGCCGGCTCCGGCAGTGCCTCAGCGCCGTCGGCCACCTCGGCGGCCCCTGCGCCGGCCGGCAACAAGGCGGCTGCAGCCTCCGGTGGTGGCCAGCAGGCGGGCGCGCAGTCGGCCCCGAAGAACGCCCAGAAGGGCGGCACTGGTCGCATCGAGCACGTCCCGGCCCCCGGCAAGAGCTCCAACGCCTCCGGTAACCCGGCAACTCTGCCAACCGTCACCCCCGCCAGGGCAAAGGACGTCGCTGAGACACCGACGTGACTGCCGACGACGCCGCCCGGTTCGAGACCGAGTCGACCAGCACCCGTGGTTCTGGTGACCGCGACTGGGCGGCGTCGCGTCGTCGTGCGGCCACACAGCGGGCCCGCATGCTTCAGGAGCGCCGTGAGGCCGAGCACGCTCGGGCTGCCCGCATCGTGGGGCTCTTCCCGAGGTCGCCCGCGAAGAGGGCCTCCAGGACGTTCCTCTGCGGGTGCGTGGCTACGCGGCGGCAGCGCCCGCACCCCCGCTGCGTGGCTGGTACCTGAGGGCCGACGAGACGGTCGGCATCGACACGCAGGGGCGCTACTACGTCCTGTCGATGCCGCTGAGCCTGGCGCAGCGCCTGCGCGGGGTCAGGCCCGAGAGCCAGCCGGTGCCGATGACCATCGGTGAGGGCGGACGCGACGGCGATATCGTGCCGCTGCGCTTCGCGCTGGACCGCCTGCTTCCAGGATGGGAGGAGCGCTCCCCCGAGCCGCTCGTGTGACTCTCAGCTCCCGCCGCCTCGCGTCGGCGTCGGGTTCTACCAGAGGCGGCGCTCCCAGCATGAGGTGTGCCAGTGACGTCGCCCTCAAGGCCCCGGTCCGCCCCGGAAAGAGGGACTCGTTGCTCCAGGCCACCACGTGCGCGGTGCCGGCCGGAATGACGCGGTGGCAACCGGACAGGTGTAGGGCTTGTCCCCGCCGCGCAGGTGTCGCACGGGTGAAGTCGGCGCCACCGGGGCCGGTCTGGGTGCGCGGCACGGAGGCGAGACGGTCCATGCTCAAGGGGATGTGCCCCTGCCCGTAGGGGCGCTTGGATCTGCGACGTGCCATGCCCCGATCTCATCACATCCGGCTGCCGTCCCCAAGCCGAGGGCGGCAGCCGGATGTGAGAGCAGGCTGAGAGCAAACGAGGCGTAGGACGCGGACGAGCGGCTCCGGTCCGGTCTCAGCTCTTGACGGAGCGGCCATGAGGCCGCCGACGAAGCACTGCCCAGCAGGATATAGACCGCCAGGGTCGGCACCGAGGCGATGAGAGCACCGGACATGGAGGCCCCTGTAGTCGGCCAGGATCGAGCCGTGGGCCAGGTTGTTCAGCGCCAGCGTCACCGGCTCGGACTGCGCCCCGCCGCCGGAAGAACAGGGCGCGAACAGGAAGTCGTTCCAGGCGGAGGTGAACTGCCAGATGAGGACGACGACGGTGTTCTGGGCACCGAGATCGGCAGGACCACCGAGACGTAGGTGCGCAGCATGCCGGCCCCGTCGACCCGGCGGCCTCAATGAGTCTCGTTGGGAATCGTCTCGTAGTAGTTGCGGAAGATGAGCGTCGTGATCGGGATGCCGTAGACGACGTGCATGAGGATCAGCGTGTGGATCCCGAAGCCCAGGTCGGCACTGGTCACCAGGCGCATGAGCGGGATCATGACCGCCTGGTAGGGGATGAACATGCCGAACAGGATGAGGGTGAAGACCACGTTGGCCCCGGGGAAACGCCACTTGGACAGGACGAAGCCGTTCGCGCTGCCCAGCATCGCGGAGATGATCGAGGAGGGGATGACCAGCGCCAGGGACCGCAGCAGCCCGCCACCGAGCCTGGTTCCAGGCATTGGACCAGTTCTTGGTGACCCAGACCTCGGGCAGGTACAGGTGCGCGAGGGGTCGGCGTCGGCGGATCCCTGAAGGAGGTGACCAGCAGGACGTAGACCGGAATGAGGACGAGGACCACCGAGGCCAGCAGCAGGATGAAGCGGACGGTCTGGCCCCAGCCGGGGCGGCGCGGGCTGCGCATCGTGAGTGCCTGTGTCATCGCCGTTCACCTCCGGCCCTTGGCGTCGTGGATGAGGTAGGGGATGACGGCGATCGCGACCGTGACCAGCAGGACTGTGCCGACGGCGGCGGCGTTTGAGTAGTCGTTGTCGGTCATGAAGTTGAACATGTCGATGGCCGGGACCTTGGTGGAGTAGGGTGCTGGTCCGTGATCGACATGATGAGGTCGAAGGACTTCCCAGGGCACAGCCCGATGATGATGACGGCGCTCAGGGGCGATCGGGGTCGCCTGGGGAAGATGATCGACTTGTAGAGCCTGCCACTGCTGGCGCCGTCGACCCGGGCGGCCTCACGCAGGTCGTCGGAAATGCCGCGAAGCCGGCCAGGAAGAGCGCCATGACGTATCCGGCCGCCTGCCACACGGCCGGCAGCGCGATGGCCAGGATGCCCCAGGTGGTGTTCTGGGTCCATGAGTTCTCCAGGAACCCTCAGGCCGGTCATCTCGAACAGGCGGTTGAGCCCGGAGGCGCTCCGCCCTGCGCGGAGTTCAGCAGCCACCGCCACACCACGCCCGAGGCCACGAAGGACACGGCCATGGGGAACAGGAAGATGGAGCGGAAGATCCCTCCCCTGATGGGGGCGGTCCAGGAGCCAGGTCTCACAGGAAGCCGACCACGAGGGTGCCGGGCCAGGAAGGTGACGGTGAACAGGATGAGGTTGATGAAGGAGTGGCGGAAGTCCGGGTTTGCCGAACAGGGCGGTGAAGTTGCTCAGCCCGACGACGGTGGTCCCCTGCGGCCGGAGACCCGCTGGCGGTGTGCATGTCCAGCAGGGAGGTGTTGATGTTGATGCCGATCATCCCGTAGACGAAGACGCCGACAAGGATGATCGAGGGCGAGATGAGCAGGAGGCCCGGCCCCACTGCCTCCAGTTCGCCCGACGGCGGCGCGCGGGGCGCTCTTGGTGCTCACAGCGCTTTCTCCTGATGCGTAGGGTGGCGGAAGCGAATCCGCCTGTCGGGTGATGAGACCGGCCGGATGATCGGCGAGGGGTCGTCCCGGGGACGGGAGTGGACCGGAGCGGGCGCACGGCCCGCCCCCGTCCCCGGGGAACCGGTCAGGAGGCGGCAGCGGCCTTGAGGTCGGCCTGCAGGGCGGCGACGTCGGAGGCGCCCTGGGCGAACTTGGTCAGGGGCGTCGTTCATCGCGTTGGTGGCCTTCGATGGAAGGGCCGCGCCGTGAGCGATGGAGGAGACGATCTGTCCTTGGCGAAGCGACTCCATGGCTCGAGCTGCTGGTACTGGAGAACTTGCCCTTCTCCTCGTCAGTGAGGTCGAGGTGGGGCCGGGATGGAGCCCTTTGACCGTGTTGAAGGCGATCTGGCCGTCCTTGGCGGAGATGGTGTTGAGCCAGTTCTTGGCACCGCCGGGGGTGCTAGGCCGTCGGGCAGGGGTGAAGGAGTCGGCCAGGAAGTCGAAGACGCCGTCGGTGCCCGGGACCGGGAAGTAGACGTAGTCCTGGCCGGCCTTCTGCCGGCGGCGCTCGAAGCCGGCCACGGCCCAGTCGCCCATGACGTTGAAGGCGGCCTTGCCGTCCATGATGGGCTTCATGGCGGGGCTCCCAGTCCTCGGTGTAAAGGGAGGAGTCGGTGAAGCTCCACGATGGTCTTGTAGTGCCCCAGCGCCTTGGTGACCCTCGGCGCCGCCCCAGTCGGTCTTGCCTGCGAAGAGCCCGTTGTAGGCGTCCACGCCCAGGTCGGCGATGAGGATGGTCTCGAGCGTACCGAGCCTGGGTCCAGGCCATGCCCATGGTGATGGGGTCAGGCCGGCGGCCTGACCTCTCCATGTCGGCGATCCAGGCGTCGATGGTGGTGGCGGGCTTGGTCGGGTCGAGCCCGGCGGCCTTGAGCGCAGGCACCGAGGCCCACACGACGTTGGCCTGGTGGATGCTGAGGGCACGGAGCAGATCTGCCGTCGGAGTCCTTGAGGCGGTCCATGAGGGTGGCCGGGAAGGCCCGTTGAGCCTTGAACTCCTCGTAGAGGTTGGAGACGTCCAGCAGGTAGCCGGCCTCGATGTGGTCCTTGATCTCGGCGCTGGCGTGGGCCTGGTAGGTGTCCGGCGGGTTCTTGGCGGCCAGGTCGGCGGCGGCTTCTGCTTGGCCTGGCTGCCGGCGCCGCCGGAGACGGGCCTTGTTCTCGAACCGTCTTGGGGAACTGCTGGTTGAAGACCTTGACCAGGGCGTCCAGACCGAGCCTTCTCCGAGCCGGCCGACCACCAGGTGACGACGTCGACCCTGGCTGGCATCCCCTTCACCTGCGGCTCCGCCGGACCCCTCGAGCCGGAGCCTGCCGGAGGTGGCGCAGGCGGCCAGGGTGGCGGCGACTGCAGTGGTTCCCAGCCCTGCCAGCACGGCGCGGCGGGAGAGGTAGTGGGTGGGACGCATGGGACTGTTCCTCAGAAACGACGGTGTCTCATGACCACGGCACCGTTGCTGCGGGCGGCGAGGCCAGATGTTGTCTAGTCATCTGAACTCCCCAGGAGAGTAGACCTAAACTGAGCGAAACTCAAACATACATTGCGCGAACAATCATTATACCGGTCGTGAATGACCGGTCCATACCAGCAGTGGCAATCGATTCGTCCGCCGTCCGATCTGCTCCAATGTGTGAGCGGTCCTCGCCGCCCGATGAGCGGCGAGGACCCGGATGGGAGAGCGGCAGGGCCTCACGGTCCCCCGCACCCCGCGGGTGGTCCGTACCAGGAGCGGGTCGGCCCCGGGCGGGCTCTCAGGCCAAGCCCGGGCGCCGAGCCGGAGGGCCCGAAGGACTCAGATGAGCCCCATGGAGGCCACGGTGTTCTTCTCCTCAACGAGCTCGGCCGCCGAGGCATCGATCTTGGCGCGAGAGAAGTCGTCGATCTCGAGACCCTGGACGATCTTCCACTCCCCGTTCTCCGAGGTGCAGGGGAAGGAGGAGATGATGCCCTCGGGCACTCCGTAGGAGCCGTCGGACATGACCGAGGAGGAGGTCCAGGACCCGGAGGTGCCCAGCACCCAGTCGTGCACGTGGTCGATGGCCGCAGAGGCCGCCGAGGCCGCCGAGGAGGCGCCGCGAGCGTCGATGATGGCGGCGCCGCGCTTGGCGACGGTCGGGATGAAGTCGTCCTCGACCCAGGCCCGGTCGGCCAGGATGTCGGTGATGGGCGAGCCCTTGACGGTGGCCTGGGTCAGGTCGGGGTACTGAGTGGAGGAGTGGTTGCCCCAGACGGTGACCTTGTCGATGTCGGTGACGTGGCAGCCGGCCTTGGTCGCCAGCTGAGCCAGGGCGCGGTTGTGGTCCAGACGGGTCGCGGCCGTGAAGCGCGAGGAGGGGATGTCGGGGCGTCAGGAGGCCGCGATGAGGGCGTTGGTGTTGGCGGGGTTGCCCACGACGAGCACCTTGATGTCCTCGGCGGCACCGGCGTTGAGGGCCTCACCCTGGGGACCGAAGATGCCGCCGTTGGCGGAGAGCAGGTCGGCGCGCTCCATACCGGCCTTGCGGGGCATGGAGCCGACGAGGAAGGCGATGTTGGCGCCCTCGAAGGCGGCCTTGGCGTCGTCGAAGATGTCGACACTGCCCAGGGTCGGGAAGGCGGAGTCGAACAGCTCCATCGCGGTACCCTCAGCGGCCTTGACGGCCGGCGGGATCTCCAGCAGACGGAGGTTGACGCGCTGGTCCGGGCCGAGCAGGGCGCCGGAGGCGATGCGGAACAGCAGGGCGTAGCCGATGTTGCCGGCAGCACCGGTGATGGTGATGTTGACGGGAGCGTTAGCCATCGAGGACTCCTTCGAGACGTGTGTCGTCGCGGGCCGCAGGCGGCAGCCCGGCAGGACAACGCTATGACGTTCGTGCAGGTGAACACACCGATCCACCGTATTTCGTGACTCTCACCACTTCCCGTAGCCATGGAGGTGGGATTCCTCCTGGTAGCCCGTGATTCCAGCGAGATACCACCGCCCCTGACAACCTCCCGTCCTGGTCGATACGCTGGAGGCCTCCCCCAGCCCATTTCTCGTTTCCAGGACCGTGATGAGTCTCACGCCGATTCCCCGCGCCCATCCTCGCGCCACTGCGCCGTGGCTCCCCCGCCCCACCCCACGGTCTCCTCACCGGCCGGGCGTCGCGCAGGCGCCCTCTCCTTCGGTCTGACGCTCCTGGGCGCCCTGGGGAGCCGGGTGGTGCCTCATCTGCACCGGACGCGCCCCTGGGCGCCCTGTTGAGCCTCCTCGCCTGCGGCGGGCCTGCTCGCCCAGGCGCTGGCCGCGGCCGCCGTGAGCGCCGCCTGCCAGCTGGTGGCCCAGCGGGTCGCCCGTTTCAGTGCGCTCACCGAGGAGGCGCACCTGCGCCGCCTCACCCTGGCTCACCTGCTGGGGCTGGGCCCGCACGCGCCGCCGACGTCCGCAGCGGTGCGACCGCCTCCCTGCTGACCCTGACGGCGCAGAGCGGGTGGCCCTCACCGGCAGACCTTCCGGCCCCCACACTGGCGGCCGCGGCGGCTCCCCTGCTGGTGCTCATCGAGCTGGCCGCCTTCGTCGACGTCGTTCCCGCCCTGGTCCTGGCGGCGGCCGTCATCGTGGTTCCGGTCTTCATCGCCTGGTGCCACTCGCGGCTGCGGGCCTCGTCGTCGGACTCCCGACGGGCGCGGATGCGCCTGGCCGCCGAGTACCTCGACGCGATCCAGGGACTGCGCACCCTCACCCTAACCCGGGCCGCGGAGCGCACCAGTGCGCGCCTGCGCCTGGAGGGGGAATCGAACCGACGCGCCGTCATGGGGCTGCTGGCGGGCAACCAGCTCGTCATCCTGCTCACCGACGGCCTGTTCTCACTCTTCCTCATCACCGTTGCCGCAGGTCTGGCCCTGGTGCGTCTGTCCACCGGCGCCATCGACGTCAGTGACGCCTTGGCGATCGTCCTGACCTCCTACGTGCTCCTCGAGCCGCTGGACCACGTGGGCGCCTTCTTCTACGTGGGCATGGCCGGAATGGCCAACCAGCGCGCCATCCGCAGGATCCTGTCGCGGCCCTTGCCCCGCTCGACCGCTCGTCCCGGGGCCGCGGCTTCCTCGCCGGCTGCCGCTCAGTCCTCCATCGTGCTCGACGACGTCGAGGCCGCCTGGGACGCCGACCCGGTGCTGGAGGGCGTCAATCTGAGCGTGCGCCGCGGCGAGAGCCTGGCGGTGGTCGGCCCCTCGGGGGCGGGCAAGTCGACGCTCATGGCAGTGCTCGCCGGCAACCTGCTGCCCAGGGGCGGATCCGTCCGCGTCGGGGGCACCGAGCTGAGCGCCGCCACGCAGGACGAGGTGCGCTCGGCCTCCGCGCTGGTGGCACAGACGACCTGGCTGTTCACCGGGACGATCGCCGACAACCTACGCCTGGCCCAGCCCTACGCGACGCCGTCGCAGATGTGGCAGGCCCTGGAGGTGGCCCGCCTCGACAAGGAGGTGGCGCTCATGCCCGAGGGGCTGGAGACGCAGGTCGGCGAGGCCGGCCTGGGGCTGTCGGGCGGTCAGGCCCAGCGCCTGTCCCTGGCCCGCGCCTTCCTGGCCGACCGCCCCGTGCTGCTCCTGGATGAGCCCACCAGCCAGGTGGACCTGGCCAGCGAGGCTGCCATCGTGGAGTCCCTTGAACAGCTGGCCCAGGGCCGCACCGTCGTCACCATCTCCCACCGCGTCGGGGCGCTGACGGCGGCTGACCGGACGGTGAGAGTTGAGGGCGGGACGGTCCGCGAGGTGGGTGGAGCCGGGACGCCCAGATCCGCCGGCGCGGCACCCACTCAGGAATCCACCGGGGCCGACGGGTCCTCCTCCGAGGCCACCGACGGGGATCACCAGGAGGAGCGGGCATGATCCGATCGATCCAGTCGAGACGGTCCTTAGCGCCCCGCTCGAGGGCCGCCGGCTCGGGGCAGCGCAGCGGGACCGGCCGGGCCGATTCCTCCACGCAGGCGCCTGTCTCCCGCGCGATGCTGGTGCGCTGGCTGCTTCAGGTCACCCGCCCGGTCCTCTCACCGCTGCTGGGCTCCACCCTGTGCCGTATCACTGACATGCTGTGCGGCGTGGCCCTGTTCTCCTTGGGCGCCTACGCCGTGGCCCGGGCAGGTCTGGCGATGACGACGGACGCACCGGCGCCCGCCATCTGGCCGGTGCTGGCCGTCATGGCAGGGCTGTCTCTGCTCAAGGCGGCCCTGCGCTACGTCGAGCAGTTCCTCGGCCACCTGGTGGCCTTCCAGGCCCTCGAGCCTGCTGCGCGGCCAGATCTTCCGCTCCCTCATTCCCCGCTCCCCCAGGGTCAGTGCGACGTCACGCTCGGGCGACCTGCTGTCGCGGGCCACCAAGGACGTGGACCGGATCGAGGTCTTCTTCGCCCACACCTTCGCTCCAGCAGTCTGCGCCGTCGTCGTACCGATCACGGTGCTCACGCTCATCGGCCTGAAGGTGTCCTGGCTGGTGGCCCTGGCGGCGCTCCCCTTCGTGGTGCTCCAGCTGCTCATCGTGCCCCGCCTGGGGTTCGCCGCCTCAGTGGATGCCTCCCGCTCGGTCTCGGCGGCGCGGGCGGACCTTACCCAGCACGTGACCGACACCGTTCAGGGCATGAGCGAAGTCGTCGGGTACGGGCGCAGCCAGGAGCGTCTCGATGAGATGGCCAGGATCGACGCCGAGATCGCCGGTGCCGCGCGGCCAACCGGGCAGTGGGCCGCCGTGAGGCGAGGCCTCAACCAGCTGGCGGGTCTGAGCGCGCCGATCGCCGTCGTTGCCGCGGGTGCGACACTGCCGGCGACCGGCTCGGGCACGGACGTCCCCCTCTTGGCGGCCGCGGCCGTTGCGGTGCTGCGGCTGTCTGAGACCATCCGCGGGGTCGAGGGAGCCTCGAGCGCGCTCAATGCCTCCTTCGCCTCGACTGAGAGAGTGTGGGAGGTCGTCAACGCCCCCGTGGAGGTGTGCGACGGCGATGAGGAGCTGACCCCCGGTATCTCCCACGAGGTCCTGTGGCAGGACGTCACCTACTCCTACCCCAACACCGCCGCTCAGGCCGTCCGCGGCGCCAGCATCAGGGCCAGGGCCGGACGGTGGACCTGCATCGTGGGGGCCTCCGGATCGGGCAAGTCCACACTGGCCCAGCTGGTGGTGCGCTTCGATGAGCCGGACTCGGGCCGCCTCCTCATCGACGGCCAGAACGTGAGCGATCTGCGTGCCGTCAGCCTCTACCAGGAGATCGGCCTGGTGGATCAGCGGGTTCACCTCATGCGGGCCACCATTGCGGACAACGTGCGCCTGGCGGCGCCCTCGGCCACGGACGCCCAGGTGCGCCGGGCGTGCCGAGCGGCCTGCATCGATGAGGACATCGAGGCCCTCGAGGACGGTTACGAAACCCTCGTGGGTGAGCGAGGCCAGTCCCTGTCCGGGGGCCAGCGCCAGCGCCTAGCACTGGCCCGCGCACTCCTGGCCCGTCCCGGGGTGCTCATCCTCGATGAGTTCACCTCCCACCTGGATCCTGACCTGGATGAGCGGGTGCGCATCGGGGTGCGCACCTATCTTCCACAGGCAACGATCATCGAGATCACTCACCGCCTGCAGTGGTCCGAGCAGGCCGACCACGTCGTCGTGATGGATGCGGGGACGATCGTGCAGACGGGGCCGCCAGCCACGCTCCTGGACGAGCCCGGACCGCTGCGCACACTGATCGGCCGAGGTCGCTGAGAGCGGGGCAGCGCAAGAGGATTCGCCTGAACTGGGGCTGCCACACTGATCGGGCGCCGGGAGTCGATTGACCCCGGCGCCCGATCAGTGTGGCAGCGATGTACTGGCTCTACTCTCCCGAGCGGGTGGCTGCGGCCGAGGCCTCGAGCTCCTCGGGGCTGACGACCCCCTCGACGCTGACCGCGTGGAGGTAGGCCATGCCGTCGAAGGAGAGCTCGCGAACGTTCTCCGGGTCGCCCTCGTCGTTGACGGAGCCGCCGGCCATGCGGTCCACGATGATGGCGATGGCGCCGTCACCGGTGACGTTCGTGGCGGTACCGAAGGAGTCCAGGGCGATGTAGGTGGCGATCATGAGGGCCACCTGCTGGTCGTTGAAGCCGAGCATGGAGGACAGCAGACCGGTGGCCGCCATGATGGCGCCCCCGGGCACGCCCGGAGCGGCCACCATCGTGATACCGAGCATGAAGATGAAGCCGATCCACTGGGTGGTGCTCACGTGCAGGTCCTGGGTGAGGACGATCGCGAAGGCGAAGGAGAAGATCTTCGAGGTCGACCCCGCCAGGTGGATCGTGGCGCACAGGGGGATGGTGAAGGAGGCCACCGCGTCGGAGACGCCGTTCTTCTTCGTCTGACGCAGGGTGACCGGGATCGTGGCCGCGGACGAGGAGGTGCCCAGAGCCGTCAGGTAGGCCGGAAGCATGGTGAGCAGTGCCTTGAGCGGATTGCGGCGGCCGATGAGTCCCGCGGTGAGGAACTGGATGCCCAGGATGACGACCTCGAGGATGAGGACCACGACGACGACGCGCAGAAGCGCCTTCATCACCGCCCCGGCCGCCCCGGTGTAGGTGAGGTTGAGGAAGATGCCGAAGATGTGCAGGGGCAGCAGCGGGATGATGAGCCGCTCGATGAGGCGGGTGATGATGGCTCGGAACTCGATGAATCCCTTGCGCAGCACGCCCCGGGGCACCATGGACAGGCCGATGCCCAGGACGAAGGACAGCAGCAGGGCGGTCATGACCTCGACGGCCGGCGGATCTCCACCGTGAAGTAGCTGCTCAAAGCTCCCTCCGGCTTGGAGACGTCGGCCAGAGAGGTTCCGGCGAGCAGCCGGGGGAAGGTGGCGGCGCACACCAGGAAGGTGAGGAAGCCTGCGAAGAGGGTTGAGGCGTAGGCCAGGGCCGTGGTGATCCCGAGCCACTTGCCGGCCCCGCGTCCCAGATCGGCGATGGCGGGGGTCACCAGGCCGATGATGATGAGCGGGATGGAGAAGCTGAGGAACTGGCTGAACAGGTCGGAGAAGGTCGCGAAGACGTTGCCGACGGGCTTGGGAACGAAGGGGTGGCCCCGGAAGCGGATCGACCCCAGGAACAGGGCCAGCAGGATCGCGCCAATGACCCAGGTCAGGATGCTGTGGCTGAGACGATGGGCCAGCGATGGCGAGGCTGAGGGATTGCTTGACATAGAGGGACCTTCAGGGTGTGAAACGAGATGACAAGACGTCTTGACTGGGGCCAGCGTGCCATACCGCTTGGTCACGGCGCCGCACCGGACCGAAGAATGAGCACTCCCAAGGCACAGATCACACGGGGCGGCTCACAGCGTCGCCGTGAGAACTCACGAGGAGGGCAGAGTGCTCCCTACTCACAGAATGCGGGGCAGGTTGACGTAAGGAGACAGGAGCAGCAGGACAGCGGCCAGGCCGATGCCGAGGACGACGTCGAACAGGCGGCTGCGCGCCGCCAGCCAGGTGCCGTCGGGGCGCTGGATCCGGACGATGGCCAGCACCAGGATCCCGGCGGCCGCCCACAGGACGGCGATGCGGCGGTGCCCCAGCAAGGCGATGGCTGGGACAGCCGCCAGGCCGAGGGCAACGAGGACAACACAGATGGTGCGGTAGGGCTCCTTGTGCTCGGCCTGCTGGGGATGCGGGTCATGAGTCACGGGCAGGAGCCTATCGGCGCATCGAGGTGCGGGTCCATGACCTTTCTCGGACTGGCACGCCCGCCTGGTGCCCGGCGCGAGGAGCCGGGCACCAGGCGGCGCAGGCGCCCCAGTGGGAGATCAGTGGGAGAAGTGGCGGGTGCCGGTGAGGTACATGGTGATGCCGGCGGCCTGGGCGGCGTCGATGACCTCCTGGTCACGGATGGAGCTACCCGGCTGGACGACGGCGCGGACCCCGGCGTCGATGAGGACCTGAAGGCCGTCGGCGAAGCGGGAAGAAGGCGTCGGAGGCGGCCACGGCACCCTGGGCGCGCTGGGGTGCGGCCGCGCCTGCCAGGACATCGGCGGCGTCGGCCCCGCCCACAGCCCCCTTCTCTGCTGGGAGCCGTCGAGTGCGGCGTCGCCGGTGGAGCGGGCCCCCAGGGTGTTGGCCCGCTCGACGGCCAGCTTGCAGGAGTCGACACGGTTGACCTGCCCCATGCCCACGCCGACGGTGGCGCCGTCATGGGGCCAGGAGGACCGCGTTGGAGCGCACGGCACGCACCGAGCGCCAGGCGAAGACCAGATCGGCCAGGAGCGCCTCGTCGGCGGCCAGCCCCGCGGCCAGGGTCCAGGTCGAGGGGTCGTCGCCGGCGGCGTCCAGGACGTCGCGCTCCTGGATGACGGCGCCTCCCGAGACCTGCTTGATCTCGTAGCCCTCGCGCTGGGGGCCTCGACGAGGAGCAGGCGCAGGTTCTTCTTGGTGGACAGGATCTCCACGGCCTCGTCGTCGAAGGCGGGGGCGGCGACGACCTCGGTGAAGATCGGCTTGATCTGACGGGCCATCTCGGCGGTGACGACCGCGTTGGTGGCGATGACGCCGCCGTAGGCCGAGACCGGGTCGCAGGCGTGGGCCTTGCGGTGAGCCTCGGCGACGTCGCCGGCGGCCGAGACCGCGATGCCGCAGGGGTTGGCGTGCTTGACGACGGCGACCGTGACGGTCTGGCCGTGGTCGTAGGCGGCACGCACGGCGGCGTCGGTATCGGTGTAGTTGTTGTAGCTCATGGCCTTGCCGTGGAGCTGGCGGGCGCCGGCCACTCCCCCGCTCGCCCCGGCGATGCGGTAGACGGCGGCCCGCTGGTGGGGGTTCTCCCGTAGCGCAGGCTCGCCAGGCGCTCGTAGCCGACGCCGACGTAGGCCGGCGGCGCGGCCGGCCCGTTGGCTTCAGCCTCGGCCGCTTCGGCCGAGTCCGTGGCGTGGGCGGCGGCGTCGGCCTCGGATCTGGGCGGCCATCCAGGTCGACACGGCCGCGTCGTAGGCGGCGGTGTGGGGCGAAGGCCCCGGCAGCCAGGCGGCGGCGGCCGGCAGGGTGAAGCCTCCTTCCGCACTGGCGGCCGCGACGTCCTCGTACCGGTCGGGGCTGGTGACCACGGCGACGGCGGGTGGTTCTTGGCGGCGGCGCGCACCATGGTGGGGCCGCCGATGTCGATCTGCTCGACGCAGGCGTCGAAGGGGGCGCCGGAGGCGACGGTGTCGGTGAAGGGGTAGAGGTTGACGACGACCGGGTCGATGGGGGTCACCCCAGGGGTGGTCAGCCTGGTCGAGGTGGTCGGGCTTGCGGCGGTCGGCGAGGATGCCGGCGTGGACGGCCGGGTGGAGGGTCTGAGCCCGCCCTTCGAGGCACTCGGGGAAGCCGGTGACCTCCTCCACCGGGGTAACGGCCAGGCCCGCGGCGGCGATGGTGGCGGCGGTGGAGCCGGTGGAGACGATCTCGACGCCGGCGTCGGCCAGAGCGCGGACGAGCGGGACGAGGCCGGTCTTGTCGTAGACGGAGATGAGGGCGCGGCGCACGGGGACGCGGTCGGGGCCGACGAGGCCCTCGGTGGGGACGTGGGCGGTGGGGACCGCCTGGTTCGTGGGCTGCTGAGGACTGATGACGACGGGGACGTGGACGAGGACGTTGACGCGGACATGGCGCTCCTGGTGTGGCGTGAGGAAGCGGGACGCCCAGGCGGGCGACGTCCCCTTCATGGACGGCCTCGGCCACTCCCCGGTGGTGCCCCACCCTCGCCAGTCGCAGCCGGACCCATCCTATCGGGCGGCGGCCACGACGGCACCGGATAAGGCCACCGCGCCTCGCATGACCTGACGTTTTCCATGTCGCTCCCGGCGAATCACCCGACCGAACGGCCTGTTTCCTTGCGGGCGGCCTCGAGGGACCGCATACAGTCCACAGCATGACTGCGCCCATCAACATCGCAGCAACACCGGTATATCGGAGGACTCCCCCGGAGCAGTGGCAGGAGGCCGCCTCCGCCTACCGGCGCTGGTGGAGCCGTCACCCAGGATTATCCAGTGCCCTGAACCTGCTGGTGCGCGGAGCCTACGCCCTGATGATCCCGCTGCTCATCGCCGCCCTGGTGATGGTGCCAAGGTGCGGCCTACGCCGCCGTGCCGGCGCGCCTCGCGGCCGTGTGCCTCATGGTGGTGGCCCTCCTGGCGCGCACACACGGACCATCGCCCTGGCGCTCGGTTCTGCTTGCATGTACGGTGTCGGCGCCGCCTGGTCGCTCGTCGTGGCCGCCATCATGAGCTCGGTGCGTACCCGCGCAGGGCTGTCCGTCATGGGCAACGGGATGAGTATCGCCCTGACCATTGCCCTGGAGGTTCTCAGCCCGCTGGTGCCCCTGGTGCTCGTGGTCTTCCTGGCGCCGGGGCGGATGCTGCCGCCTGGCGGCCTCGACTAGGCCCCTGCTGGGTTTTCGCGGCCGGCGCGGGCCTGACGGCCATCAACGACGGCATCCGGGCCCTTGAGGAAGCAGCCTGCTCTCCTCGGTCCTGGGCAACGGACGCCTGCCCTTCCCTTCAACCCATGGACCCGGGTCGATGACCCAGGGAGAACAGCAACGTCCTGGCCGTCAGCAACCAGGTGAGCACCGCGAACATCACGATGGCGGTGGCGCTGGCGATCACGCTGTGGCGCCTCAGCGACTCCCCGGCCTTCGAAGGCCAAGAAACCTCGTGTGGCTGCGGATCGTGGCCTGGATCCTTCCGGCCGTGGTCATCCTGCAGTCGGTCAGCGACCACGCCACCTACATCGCCAGGATCGCCCAGCAGCTCGGCCAGAGCGACTCCGGCGGCGGTTTCCCGGCACTGCTCATGTTCTTGTGGAGGGTCAACGGCGGTGGCCTGAGCGCCATTCCCCTGTCCGTCATCCTCATGGCCGCCTGCCTGCTCCTGGACGCCCACCGCCGCGCCTACGCGGGTGTGCACGGCTGGACGGTGGCTGGGGCACCGGCTCCTCGTTACCCCAACCTCACCGAGGCGCCGCCCTTCGTGCGCGCTCTCATCGTCTCGGTGGTGGCCCTGGCGAACTTCACCTGGGGCGACCTGGCCGTCACCTGGGGCGCCTACGGGGACCTGCGCCAGGGACGTCTGTACGCCATGCGGGCGGGGCGCGCCACGGCCGAGCAGGCGCGAGGTGTGCGTGCCGACGCGATGGAGGCTACGACGCGGGCGCTGAGCCCAATGCCCGCCAGGGCTTCCGCCTGGGGATTCTGGTGGTCAGCGTGGTGCTGTTCCTCCTGTGCTGCATGTACGAGGTGCGCACCGTCTGGCAGCTGGCCCCCGAGCTCAAGGAGACCGAGGACGACCTGTTCCTCTCCGCCCTGCCGCGCCTGTTCTCCCAGTGGTGGAGCGGGTTGAGCGGCACCCAAGGGCTCCTCTACGCGATCGGTGCGCTGGCAGCGGTGGCCATGAGCCTGTCCCTCGTCCTGACACTGGGGGCCCCGGGGCGCCGCATCAGCACGGCGCCGTCGTCGAGCGGCCTCCTCAGTCACCTGGCCACTCTCACGCCGGGACAGGCGTGCCTGGCGCTACTGGACTTCGCCATGACATACATGCCTCGCTCAGCCCTGAGCGCCAGTCCCGCCGGTGGCGGAACCGACCTGGCCGCCGAGCTCTCCGTCAACCGGCGGATCCGGAACGCTGAGAGCTTCTCCGAGAGCCAGGCGCTGTTCACAGCGCGCACCAAGCGGCAGGTGGCGGTCGAGGCCGATATCGCGCGCCTTCGCGAGCTCGCTGAGTCTCTGGGCGTGACCGACATCGACGCCCTGGAGCCGAGTCGGATCGATGAGACCATCGCCGATCTGGCCGCCTCCGGGGTCGACTCCCAGGTGGTCGGGCAGATGCGGGACCTGGCCGCCTCAGTGTCGGAGCAGCAGGCCGAGATCCTGGACCTAACGCGCCGCCTCAACACCGGCAACGGCGAGCAGTTCGTCATCCTGGAGGGCTATCGGATCACCGACGACTTCCGGGGTGAGGCCATCGACCAGCGGCCGGTGGACAGCCCCGTCCACGCTCTGGCGCTGTCCCCGGCCGGGAACCGCAGCTGGTCGTCGTCGAGTACCAGGGGCAGCCCCCACCATTGATGACGACGACGAGACCGACATTCCTCCCCGCAGGCTGCCGGGGCGGGCGGCGCACAAGTCGGCCGACAACGTCCTGGAGCACCTGGCGCGCGACGAACGCGTCGCGCGGTTCTTCCGGGGGAATCCTGAGCTGTGGCGGGACATCAGGAGGACGCGCCCTCCCTGGAGGCGAACGTCCTCTACACCCCCATCCCGGGATGACCTACCGGGCCGGGACCGCGCTCCTGGCGGTGACGCCCGAGCTCGTCGAAGGCGTGGACGCAGCCGTCAGCGCCCTGAGCGGCGCGGGCACCGCGGCGCGCTGACCCGCGGGCTCACGCCTCGTCCACCTCGCCGTCGTCCGCATCGACCTCATCAACGGCATCGTTGCGCACATCCTGGCGCCGATAGGGCGCCGGCAGGACCGACTCGGGCAGGGTGTTGCGAGCCCAGGTCCGCGTGTAGGGGTGGGCCAGGACGGCCATGGCCGCCAGTCCGACACCGACCTCGACGAAGACGAGGATGACGGTGTAAAGGACCAGCGGGCCGACGCTGCTCATCCGGTCCGGCCCCACGGATCCAGAGGCGGCCAGGCACAACAGCCCCACACCGCCAGCCACGAGGAGGGCGGCCAGACCGGCGGCGCTGAGGGCGTAGCGCACCCGCAGGGCGTTGAGCACCGCCCGACGCCGCCAAGCGGCCACCATGGCGCCGGCCGTCACCACCAGGGGCAGCCACAGGCCCACGCTACTCAGCGGCGTCGACGGCACCAGCCCCAGCAGCGGCAGGCGTGGGACGGGACCGGCCACGACCCGATCGGGGGCGAAGACGGTGCCCGTGCCCACGGAGAATCCGGCGCCGATGAGCCAGGAGCAGGCCCAGATGAGCAGGGTCGGCACCCAGCCGGCCTGAAGCAGGATGAGGCCGGCCATCGCGACGAAGCCGTCCCCGGCCAAGGAGTCGTGCAGGACCGAGACCGGCCGGCACCGTTGAAGACGGATGCGACCACTACCAGCAGGCTCAGCAGGCTCAGGGCCCGGGTGGCCCCGTAGGCCAGCGACAGGGACGGCCCCAGCCAATGGGGCGGCGGTCCCACCAGCGGGTCAGGGGCGGCCAGTGGTGGCCCGGCGCGCATGAGCTGGATGGCGACGATGACGCCGGTGAGCAGGGCGATGCCGACGACGGCGGGCCAGGGTGTCCAGCCCGGCGGGGCCGGTGAGGCAGGCCAGGGCCGCCACGACGGTCGCAGCGGCGACGATGGCCGCCCCGGCCGCCGGCCGGGACGGGCGGGCGCGCCGCACGCAGAAACCAGGTCCAGCCCGCCTGCACCAGGGTGAGTCCCAGCAGCGGCAGGCTGAGCACGCCGTCGTCCTCGGAGGTCAGCGCGGTCGAGCCCCCGAAGCCCAGGCTCCACAGGGCGGTCCCGGTGTGCAGGGCGTCGCCTGCGCTGAGGATGGCCGCGCGGCGTTGAGGCTGGCAGCCGCCTTGGACACGGCGATCGTCGCCAGCACCACCACCAGCCAGACCAGGCCGACTGACTCGACCCCCACGCGCAGGGACCACAGGGCCCAGGACGCCAGGCTGGTGGCTCGCTGCCGCGCCAGGCTCAAGCGGTCACCTCTCCGGCCAGCTGACGGTAGAGCTCGCGGGCGATCTCAGCAGTCTGGCTGGGTGTGCGCCCCACCCGGACGCCGGCGGCCTCCAGGGCGATCTTCTTGGCCTCGGCGGTGCCCGAGGATCCGGAGACGATGGCACCGGCGTGCCCCATGGTGCGGCCCTCGGGTGCGGTGAAGCCGGCGACGTAGGCGACGACCGGCTTGGTCATGTACTCGCGGATGTAGGCGGCGGCACGCTCCTCGGCGTCGCCCCCGATCTCACCGATCATGACGACCAGACGGGTGTCGGGGTCGGCCTCGAAAGCGGCCAGGGCGTCAATGTGGGTGGTGCCGACCACCGGGTCCCCACCGATGCCGATGCAGGTGGTGAAGCCCAGGTCGGACAGACTCGTGCATGAGACTGGTAGGTGAGGGTCCCGGACTTGGAGACCAGTCCCAGGGGCCGGGGCCGGTGATGTCGGCGGGGTGATGCCCACGTTGGAGCGGGCCTGGGGAGATGATGCCGGGGCAGTTGGGGCCGATGATCTGTACGCCGTGGTCGGCCGCGTAGGCGCGCATCCAGGTGGCGTCGGCCACCGGGATGCCCCTCGGTGATGACGACGAGGAGGCGCACTCCGGCGTCGACGGCCTCGACGACGGCGCCCTTGGCGAAGGCGGGCGGGACGAAGACGACGCTCACCTCGGCGCCGGTGGCCTCCCTTGGCCTCGGCGACGGTGCCGTAGACGGGGACCTCAACGGTTCCGGCCTGGACCTCGCCGGCTCCGGGGCCGATGGGGGCGACGTCGAAGGCGACGGTGGTGCCGGCCTTGCGGGGGTTGACGCCCGCGACGACCTTCGTGCCGGCCGAGAGCATGCGGGTGGTGTGCTTGCGGCCCTCGGAGCCGGTCATGCCCTGGACGATGACGCGGTCGGTCTCAGTCAGGGAAGATGCTCGTGTCTCAGGCCTCCTTGCCAGCGGGCGGCCGCTGATCTTCTCGGCGATGGCGGTGACGACGTCGGCGGCCCCGTCCATGGTGTCGACGACGGTGACGCCCTCGATGGCGGCGTCAGCCAGGATGGCGCGACCGGTGTCGGCGTTGTTGCCGTCCAGGCGCACGACGACGTGGGCTTGGGCAGCCCGCCCAGGGACTCGACGGCGGTCACGATGCCCTGGGCAACGAGTGTCGCAGGAGGTGATGCCGCCGAAGACGTTGACGAGGATGGCGCGCACCTGGGGGTCGGAGCGACGACCTCCAGGCCGGTGGCCATGACCTCGGCCGATGAGCCGCCTCCCAGGTCGAGGGAAGTTGGCGGGCTTCATGCCGCCGTGGCGCTCGCCGGCACCGGCGACGACGTCGAGGGTGGACATGACCAGGCCGGCGCCGTTGCCCAGGACCCCGACCTCGCCTTCGAGGCGCACATAGTTGAGGCCGGCCTCGCGGGCGCGGGCCTCCAGGGGGTCGGTGGCGGCGTTGTCGACGAGCCTCGGCGTGGGCGGGGTGGCGGAAGCGGAGTTGTCGTCGAGGGGTGACCTTGCCGTCCAGGGGCGATGATGCGGCCGTCGGTGGCCTTGACCAGGGGTTGACCTCTACGAGGGTGGCGTCCTCGGCGGTGAAGACCTCCCAGAGGCGTTCGATGACGGCGGCGACCTCGTCGGCCAGGGGGCCGGCCTCGAAGCCCGCGGCCTCGACGATCCGGTGGGCGACGGCGGGGGTGATGCCCTCGAGCGGGTCGATGCCGATGCGGGCCAGGGCCTCAGGGCGCTCGACGGCGAGGGTCTCGATGTCCATGCCTCCCTCGCGCGAGCACATCGCCAGGTACTGGCGCTCGGCACGGTCCAGGAGGATGGAGAAGTAGTACTCGGCGTCGAGGTCGACGCCATCGGAGATGAGGACGGCGCGCACCGTGTGGCCCTTTGATGTCCATGCCCAGGATGTCGCGGGCACGGGCCTCGGCCTCCCTCAGCGGTGTGGGCGAGCCTGACGCCGCCGGCCTTGCCGCGGCCGCCGGTCTTGACCTGGGCCTTGACGACCACTAGCTCGCTTCCCGCGTCGAAGAGGGACTGCGCGGCGCTGCGCGCCTCCTCGGGGGTTGTGGCCACGGCGCCGTCGAGCACGGGGACGCCGTGCTCGCGGAACAGGTTCCTGGCCTGGTATTCGTACAGATCCATGCAGCTGATCCTCTCGGGGCATGTGGATGGCTTGCGGGCGCGGGCCGACGTCGGCCGGGCAGGCACCAGTGGTGAGCCTAACGTCCCAGTGGCCGGTTGGGAGGGCGGACACGGGCGCGAAGCGGCGGCGTCTCACACAGCGTGGTCGCAGCGTCTCACGGCGGGGCGTGCGCACCGGGGCCTCCACCGGCCACGAGCGCCGTCGAGAACGTACTTTTCCTACGAGGACTGCGTTGTCCTCCAGATGACTGTGGTCCGTTCCCAGTCGTCTGCAGGAGATCGCAGTCCCCGTCCGCGATGTACGTTCCCGATCCTGAGCTGCCCACCACAACGCGAATTATCATGTATTGACACGAGGGGCTTGAGAAGGGAGACGGTCATGCCCGCACTGACGGCGACGAGCGCGCTGGTCGGCGCCATGGTGCTGCTCGGTCTCTGGAGTGGCAGGCGGTGGGGCCGACGACGCAAACGCGCCCTCGACGCCGAGGTCCACAGGTTCCGCATCCGCCGAGGCGGCTAGAACTATAACTCCCACTCGCCCAAGCGCTGTGCAATCTCCTGGGCGAACTCGTCGTCCGCTCCCAGAGCTCGTTCAACATCGCTGAGCAACTCACGGTACAGAGCCACGGCTTCCACGATCTTGCCCGAGTTCTTCAGGGTGCAGATGTAGTTGTTGCGCGCCGTGAGCGTGTCTGGATCATCGACTCCCATGACACGCTCGTAGTCAGCGATGAGTTTCAGATATTCGGCGAGAGCCTCATCAAAACAATCGGCACGCCCGAGTGCCCAGGCGAGATCATCGCGCGCATCAAGGACATCCGGGTCGTCAGAATCAGAGCTCGACAGCCGCGCTTCAAGGATCGATCGATACACCGAGGCGGCCTCGTCAAACCGGTCCGCGACATGGAGTCCCTCCACAAGATTATCCCGAGTTTTCAATGTGCTGGGGTGGTCGGGTCCCAGCACCCGCAGCCGATCCGTCAGCACCGTTTGGTAGGCCTCACTGGCTTCCTCCACCCGCCCCGCGTCCTGCAGCGCCCCGGCAAGGTTATGACGCGTTGCCAGCGTGTCAGGATGGTCAGCACCCAGCACCCGCAGCCGATCCGTCAGCACCGTTTGGTAGGCCTCAATGGCTTCCTCCACCCGCCCCGACTCCCCGCAGCGCCCCAGCGAGTGCTACGCGTTGCCAGCGTGTCAGGATGGTCAGCACCCAGCACCCGCAGCCGATCCGTCAGCACCGTTTGGTAGGCCTCAATGGCTTCCTCCACCCGCCCCGCGTCCTGCAGCGCCCCGGCAAGGTTATGACGCGTTGCCAGCGTGCCGGGATGGTCAGCACCCAGCACCCGCAGCCGATCCGTCAGCACCGTTTGGTAGGCCTCAATGGCTTCCTCCACCCGCCCCGCGTCCTGCAGCGCCCCGGCAAGGTTATGACGCGTTGTCAGCGTGCCGGGATGGTCAGCACCCAGCACCCGCAGCCGATCCGTCAGCACCGTTTGGTAGGCCTCAATGGCTTCCTCCACCCGCCCCGACTCCTGCAGCGCCCCAGCGAGATTGCCACGCGTTGCCAGCGTGCTGGGATGGTCAGCACCCAGCACCCGCAGACAATCGGCAAGCACCGCCTGGAAAACCTCAATGGCTTCCTCCACCCGCCCCGCGTCCGCAGCGCTACGGCAGGTTGTGACGCGTTGTCAGCGTGTCAGGATGGTCAGCACCCAGCACCCGCAGCCGATCCGTCAGCACCGTTTGGTAGGCCTCAATGGCTTCCTCCACCCGCCCCGCGTCCTGCAGCGCCCCGGCGAGATTGCCACGCGTTGCCAGCGTGTCAGGATGGTCAGCACCCAGCACCCGCAGCCGATCCGTCAGCACCGTTTGGTAGGCCTCAATGGCTTCCTCCACCCGCCCCGCGTCCTGCAGCGCCCCGGCGAGATTGCCACGCGTTGCCAGCGTGTCAGGATGGTCAGCACCCAGCACCCGCAGCCGATCCGTCAGCACCGTTTGGTAGGCCTCAATGGCTTCCTCCACCCGCCCCGCGTCCTGCAGCGCCCCCGGCGAGATTGCCACGCGTTGCCAGCGTGTCAGGATGGTCAGCACCCAGCACCCGCAGATAATCGGTCAGCACCGTTTGGTAGGCCTCAATGGCTTCCTCCACCCGCCCCGCGTCCTGCAGCGCCACGGCAAGGTTATGACGCGTTGTCAGCGTGCCGGGATGGTCAGCATCCAGCACCCGCAGCCGATCCGTCAGCACCGTTTGGTAGGCCTCAATGGCTTCCTCCACCCGCCCCGCGTCCTGCAGCGCCCCGGCAAGGTTATGACGCGTTGTCAGCGTGCCGGGATGGTCAGCATCCAGCACCCGCAGACAATCGGCAAGCACCGCCTGGAAAACCTCAAGGCTTCCTCCACCCGCCCCGACTCCTGCAGCGCCCCAGCGAGATTGCCACGCGTTGCCAGCGTGTTGGGGTGGCCGACCCCAGCACCCGGCAGACAATCGGCGAGCACCGCCTGGAAAACCTCAATGGCTTCCTCCACCCGCCCCGACTCCCCGCAGCGCCCCAGCGAGATTTGCACGCATTGTCAGGCGCGTGCTTTGGGGTGGCTGGACCTCAGCACCCGCAGACACCGGCAAGCACCGCCTGAAAACCTCAATAGCTCCTCCACCTGCCCTGACTCCCGTAGCGCTCGCACGTGTCACGCATGCATTGTCAGCGTGTTGAGTGGTCGACCCCAGCACCCGCAGATAATCGGTCAGCACCATCTCGGTAGGCCTCAATGGCTTCCTCCACCCGCCCCTGACTCCTGCAGCGCCCCCAGCGAGATTGCCACGCGTTATCAGCGTGTAAGGATGGTCATCACCAGCACCCGCAGACAATCGGCAAGCACCACCTGGAAAACCTCAGTGGCTTCCTCCACCCGCCCTGACTCCCGCAGCGCCCCAGCGAGATTGCCACGAATTGCCAGCGTATCGGGTGATCCGGACCAGCACCCACTCACCCTCAGACCAGCAAGCGATATTCCGCGATCGCCTCACCCAACCGACTATCCCGCCGAAGCGCTGCAGCCAGGTTGCTTTGAGCCGCAAGCACATTTTCATGATCAGGAGCCAAAATTCTTGTTCCACACCGCTAAGAAGTTCACGACACACATCAACCGCCGCACTGGCGCGTTTATCGCCCATCAAGGCCGCTAGCCCTTAGGAGAGCGGCAGGAGAAGGTCTGTGCACCGAATCGAAGCGCTCTCCGCACACCACCACCATCGTTACATAACGCCAACGACTCTTCCGTGCGACCCAGACGGTTTCAGCAGTTCAACGAGATTTTACTTCGAGTGACGCCCAACTATCAGGATGACCACTCTCCCAACACTGCCGACTGATCCTCTAAGAGACTCTTCAGCCTCCACACGCCATCTTCCAGATCTACCCACGCCAACCATGGCCTTTTGCTCGACCATAAGGAACCAACATCGTCTTTAGGGTCATGAACCCCGAACACTCTTTCAAATGCCCGGAAAGAAGGTCACTATATCTATTCAGGGCATCTTTCACCTCACCACCTCTGAAGAACATAACCCGCAACTGCTCGACCCTGACGATCGAGCGTCACCCTCTCCGACAGAGGGTTTCCCACAAGTAAAGCAGCCGCGCTTTTCTTTCCACGCTCAACCGCATCGCCCACCTCTATCGCAGGAGCCGCGTTCTGAGCAAGGCACCATTGCGCTGCAGCCCGAGCCAGTGACCAAAAGTTCTTCCGTTCGCTCACCATCATCCACACTGAGGAACCACTGGCAGACGAACGTCGATACCTCACTCGGAGGAAGGTAAATTCCATCGACACGGCGGGAGATCCATTCCGCTAAAGCGTCTTGCGTTAGCAGGCGCGCCTGACGCCACCCTCCTCACCGAAATGACTATCAACCTTGCTTCGTAGATATTCAGCCCAGCAAGGGCTCGACAAAGAAGTCGATTCCCCCGCTCACCTCGACACCAGTGCAGATTCTCTATAGCACGCCTCAGCCCCATACGCGCGTGCATGCTGTACATCCAGTTCCTTCTGATTGACGACCCCCGGCGACAACCTCTGACACGAAAACGGCAAGCACTGCCATCTGTATCAGGACTGATAGCGGCGGCATAGAGAAGACCCGTCGCTACCGCATCATCCAATTCATCCCATCGGCCCTTCAGGACCGCCACCACCTCCTCAGGCAAACGAATATTATCATCGGCCAGGACGACAGCACCATCATGACCCTCAATATGCTCCTGAATTCGACGCTCCGTGAGCCATAGCCTGATCAGATACGGATTGTTCAGGCGATCAGCGATCTGCAACAGGTCCGCTTTGCTTGTCCGTGGAGCCTCTTCCTGGATCATCCTTGACAGATCGTCAACCCCAAGGATCGGACTATTCACATATGGTACAGTCCCACGGCTTTGAGCCTTATTCAACCATCGACGATACACTCTATTATTCTCCCCTTCGGGCCACACAGTTCCAACCACTAGGACAGGTGAGCTTCTCCTGGAGGACACGGCATCCAAGAAAGCAGGTAGCTCACGCCCCATAAGGTGCATGTCTTCTATAGCAATAACAGCAGGAAGAGCTCGACATGACAGGGAGATCAGCATGTCAGCGAGCTGTTGGCTTGCGGTGCGCTGAATGCTGCGACCTTGTTCTCCAAGAAGAAAGTCACTTTTTAGACGATTGAGCTCCTGAACCCGCCTCCATGAGGGCATCCACCCTTTAAAACCCCATTTCACGAGCGTCGACCCGAAGGGGACGCTGATGTGACGCTGCTTCAAGGCGTCAAAGGCGGCACTCAGCCCCTCATCGATAAAGGCGCTACGCACCTCATCCACTGCTTCGCCAGCCAGCCTTCGGGTCTTATCCTTCAAGTCCTCCACCTGGCGGCGTGCCATCGCCAACGGCAAAGCGTGAGCCTCAAGCTGTGACCTCATCGCCGAAACAACGTCCTGACTGCTGCCTGACGCTAGGCGCTCGCAGTTCAGCCCCCACCAACCGAAGGTGGGCAACGCCCCTGCGGGCCACAGGAAGCCGTCAATCCGTGGTGCCACAACCTTGCGTCCGGCCATCGGATCGGTTCCCGCACCACCCCGGGTACGTACAGCATCTCCCATCGCTGGCCAATACGCGTCCCCCCGGTCTGAGCGGAGGCGGGCGTAAAGCTCCTGAACTATTCGGGTTTTTCCGCTCCCAGCCGATCCGCTCAGCACAACAACCCGAGGGAGGTCACAGCCAGGATCCCGCAGCGCCTCAGAGACGCTCGAGCAGGAGGCCAACGACATTCCGATGCTCACCCAACAGCGCATGAACCATGAAAAAACCCTACCGTACAGGCAGTAGAACCGGCCCTACCCACGAATCAGGCCACCACAGGACCTCTACGGCCGCTTCTGGGACCACAGACGGATGACGTGGCGGCGCTCACCAGCAACAGCAGGGGCTGATGCCCTCCCGGCCGACGCCGGGAGCCAGGCCCACCGGCGACCCCCAGGGAAGGACCCCATGCCAGCCGCCATGTCCTCAGACACCGATCCCTCTCCCCCACCGGCTCGTCGGCCGACCCGCTGCTCGGCCTAGACGGCGAGCCCCTGCGCATCGGGGTCCTCACCTCCGGCGGCGACGCCCAGGGCATGAACGCGGCCGTGCGGGCCGTGGTGCGCACCGCCATCCGCCTGGGGGCCAGGCCCTACGCGGTCATGGAGGGCTGGGCCGGAGCCGTGGCCGGCGGCGACGGCATCCGCCCTGGGTGGGACTCGGTGGGCTCCATCCTCCAGCGCGGCGGCACCATCATCGGCACCGCCCGCTCGGCTGAGTTCCGCGAGCGCGCCGGCCAGCTGGCGGCCGCCCGCAACCTGCTGGAGCACGGCATCGACCGGCTCGTGGTCATCGGCGGCGACGGGCTCCTGACCGGCACCAACGAGTTCCGCAAGAACTGGCCCTCCCTGCTCGAGGGAGCTCGTCGCGAGCCGGTGACATCAGCGCGGAGACGGCCGCCGCCCACCCTGTCCTCATGGTGACCGGCCTGGTGGGCAGCATCGACAACGACCTGGTGGGCGCCGACATGACCATCGGCACCGACTCCGCCCTCCACCGCATCCTGGAGGCCATCGACGACATCTCCTCGACGGCCGCCTCCCACCAGCGCACCTTCGTCGTGGAGGTCATGGGTCGCCACTGCGGCTACCTGGCCCTCATGCGGCGGCCGTGGCCGGGGGGCTGCGACTACGTCCTGGTCCCCGAGCTCCCCGGGCAAGGACTGGGAGGAGGACATGTGCTCCAAGCTCAAGGCGGGTCGGGAGGCCGGGCGCCGCGAGTCCATGGTGATCGTCGCCGAGGGTGCCACCGACCGCGAGGGCAACCGAATCACCGCCGACGACGTCCGCCAGGTCATCGCCGACAAGCTGGGCGAGGCCGCCCGCGTCACCATCCTGGGGCACGTCCAGCGCGGTGGCCGCCCCAGCGCCTACGACCGCTGGATGTCCACGCTGCTGGGCTGCGCCGCCGCCCGCAGGTGGTGTCCATGGAGCCGGGCAGCGAGCCGGTCATCATCGCCGAGCGTCACAACCGCATCCGCCGCCTGCCGATGATGGAGCAGATCGCGGCCACCCGCGCCGTCAAGGACCTCGTGGCCGCCCACGACTACCTCGGGGCGATCCAGGCCCGCGGGGCCAGCTTCGGCAAGATGCTCGAGCTGTTCGAGACCATGTCCACGCCTCCCGTCGAGCCGGCCAACGATGCGGGCTCGACGCCGTCGTCCAGCGACCGCCCCAAGCGGGTCGCCATCATCCACGCCGGCGGCCTGGCCCCGGGGATGAACACGGCGGCGCGCGCGGCCGTGCGCCTGGGCATCGACCACGACTTCACGATGCTGGGCGTCTACGGCGGCTTCCCGGCCTGCTCGACGGCGACGTGCGCGAGCGACCTGGGCCGACGTCGAGGGCTGGGTCGGCGACGGCGGCGCCCAGCTGGGAACGCGCCGCGAGGTGCCCACCATTGAGCAGCTCTACGCCCTGGGGCGGGCCATTGAGCTCCATGAGATCGACGCCCTGCTGGTCATCGGCGGCTACAACGCCTACCTGAGCGCCTTCCGCCTGGTCACCGAGCGGGACCGCTACCCCGCCTTCCAGATCGATCGTGTGCGTGCCGGCCTCCATCGACAACAACCTGCCCGGCTCCGAGCTGAGCATCGGCACCGACACGGCCCTCAACAACGCGGTGGTGGCGCTGGACTCCATCAAGCTCTCCGCGGCGGCCTCGCACCGCTGCTTCGTCGCCGAGGTCATGGGCCGCAAGTGCGGCTACCTGTCCCTGATGTCGGGCCTGGCCACCGGCGCGGAGAAGGTCTACCTCAACGAGGAGGGCATCACGCTGGCGGGCTGGCAGCCGACTCCGAGCGGATGGTGGAGTCCTTCCGCTCAGGACGCAGCCTCTACCTGGTGATCCGCAACGAGCGGGCCAGCGTCAACTACACCACCGACGTGCTGGCCCACATCTTCGCTGAGGAGGGCAAGGGACCTCTACGACGTGCGCGAGGCGATCCTGGGTCACCAGCAGCAGGGCGGCAGCCCCACGGCCTTCGACCGGATCATGGCGACCAAGCTCGTCGCCCACTCCCTGGAGCTGCTGGCCTGCGCCCTCAAACGCGGCGAGCCGACCGCCTCCTACGTGGGCCTGATGGGGGCAAGGTCTCCGACCAGCCCCTGGACCGCATGAACGACGACCTCGACCGCGACCACCGTCGCCCCCGCCACCAGTGGTGGCTGGGTCTGCGCCCCGCCGTGGGCCCTGGTCAGCCAGGACAGTGGGACCCTGACGCTTCGAGGACGTGCCCCGACTTCGGTGAGGCGGTCGACGACGCGGCCAGCGATCAGAGGTAGCAGGAGGTGGCTGCCGACCCGGCCCGCGGCGCAGGGCGACCCCACCTGAGGCCGCCAGAACCCCTGCCGGGGCGGACGCGGCCCGCACTCGGAGGAGCGCCTGGGCGGCCCTGGTCCTGCTCGTCGGAGGCCTGTCGCTCGGCGTCGTCCTGGCTCTGGTGGGCGGCCCCTGGCAGGTCCTCGCCGTCCTGCACCTGGGGGCGCTGGCAATCTGGTTCCTCGTGGCGCCGCAGCTGGCGCGACCTGCTGCGCTCCGCAGGGCCTCGCAGTCCCTGGCTGCTCTTCGCCGTCGGCGCGGGCCTGTGCGCTCTCAGCGCCGTGGCACACCACCCGATCGACAACCCGGGAGCCGTCCTCGCCCCTGTGACACCTACCGGGTTGCTGTCCGCCCTGGCCATGGCGCTGGGGGTCGGCGTGCTCATGAACGCCGTCCCCGAGGAGTTCTCGCTGCGCCGCTGCCTGCTCGAGCCCCTGCGGGCGCAGTTCGGGGGCGGGTTCGCCCTGTGGACCACAGCCCTGGCTTTCGTTGTCATGCACCTGCCCACTTGGATCTCCTCTCACGCCACCGTCTCCACCTATGCGGCTGAGGTCCCCGAGAAGCTTCTCTTCGGACTGGTGGCCGCCTGGTCCGTCCTGCGCCTGGACTCCCTGGCCTTCGCCCTGGGCATGCATGTGGGCGGCAACTTCACCGGCGTCCTGCTGGACTGCCTGAGCCGGGAGGAGACCCTGACCAGATGGAGCCGGTTCACCGCTCCGTCTGTCATCGCCATGGTCACCGAGACGCTGGTGACGGCTGCAGCCGTCTGGTACCTGGGACGCCCGAGCAGCACGTCAGCGTCCCACCGCTAGACCGGGCCGCGGAAGCCTGTCGGTCTCGAGACCGCCCAGGGTCTCGAGGACGCACCATGGGGCTCACGGACTGTGCCCGAGGCATCCGACGTCGAGGGTGAGGGTGTGTCCGCGACGATCCACGTACTTGACCGCACTCAACTGCCGGGCCGGGTATGGTGCCTGGCGTGCGCGCGCTGATCCCGACCCCGGTTCCTTCTGGCTGCCGCCGCGGCGGGCGTGGCCGCAGACCTCATCGGGATCGCGATGGCGCTGCTCCTGGGAGCTCTTCGAGTCGCTGTTCTGCGGCGTCGCCCACGGCGGGCTCCTGGAACGCCTGGCCGCCGCCCCGCCCTGGCGGCGCGCACTGCGCCCGGCCCTGGGCGGCCTTGTCGCCGGTGGCTGTGGTGGTGGCTGCGCGCCACCGGCGGGTGGCCGACGTGGAGACCGCGGTCGCGGACCGCACGTGGTCAGGGCGGCTACCCGGATGGGGACTGGCGCGGCCCTTCCTCGACGCCGTCACCCAGGTCCTCACGGTCGGTTCCGGGCACTCGGTGGGCCGCGAGGGCGCTCCGCGTCTGGCCGCCGGGGCGGTGGCGGCCAGACTCGCCACCCGCCTGGGGATCAGCGAGGCCCGAGGGCGCGATCCTCATCGCCTCTGCGGCCGGGGCGGGTCTGGCGGCCATGTACAACGCGCCGCTGGGAGGGGCGGCCTACGCCGTCGAGCTCGTCATGGTTACCGGGATGCGGCGGCGCGGGGCCCTCGTGGCGGTCCCGGTGTGCGTCATCGCCACGCTCGTCTCCTGGCTGCACTCCCACGGACGGCCCACCTTCGAGATCACCTCGCAGGGACCCTCGTCGGGAACCGTCCTCGGATTGGTTCTGCTCGTGCCCGTAGCCGCCGCGCTGGGCGTGGGGGCCAGGCGACTGTGGTCGTGGATGCTGGCACGCCGGGTGCGCGCCCCCGGTGGCTGCCAGCGGCGATCGGGTGCGGCGGGACTGGTCACCGGGCTGGTGAGCCTGCGGGTTCCGGGCGATCGTCGGCAATGGGCGCGACGCCATGGAGATGGCCCTGGGCACCCGCGTTCCGGAAGCCTCGAGCGGCGCCGCGGGAGCGGGCCCTGGTCCTGCTGCTGGGCATCGTGGCCCTCAAGCCGGTCCTCACCGGGCTCACGCTCAGCCGCAGGTGCCACCGGCGGACGGCTGGCACCCTCCCCTGGCTGCTGGGGCTCGAGCGCCGGAGCCGCCCTGGCGATCGCGCTTCACGCCAGCAGGGTGGAGGCCAGCGTCTCGGTCCTGGCACTGGCGGGGCGGGCGCGGTGCCCTCGCCACCACCCAGAAGGGCCCCCGTCTTCGGGATCGTCTTCACCTGGGAGCTGGCCCGCGCCGGAGCCTGGACGCTGGTGGCTCTGCTCGCCGTCGTCCTGGCGGTCACGCTGCTGGCCTCCCCCACCTGGCGGCAATCCGTGGTCTCTCGGCTGCGGACCTCGGGGAGGCGGTAGCCAGAGCCTCCGCCGCGCGTCAGGGGTCATTGATCTTCAACCGCATCGACCGTATACTCCCTGCGCGGATCGCGACAGACAGCCACGTCTCCATCGGAATCACTATGGATCGTCCCCAGGGGACGCCGCACCACCTCGTCACGCGCTACGGCCCAGCGCGGCCGACGCCCACGCCTTCGAGACCGGGCAGGCCCGGCTCGCCTCTGAGGGCACTCGCCCTGCCGCCGTCGCCCTGCTGGCCGGCGCCCCGGCGCTGGGAACGGCCCTGGCGCTCCTGAAGGGGACCGTGGATCCTCATGCTCGTCCTTCTTCATATGGGCGGGCTCGCCCTGTGGTTCGGACTGTCCGGCCGAGGCTGGCGCGACCTGCTGACCGGCGGCGGCATCCGCAGCAGAACCGTCCTGTTCGCCGCTGGCGCGCTGGCGGAGTCGCCTTCGGCGGGCTGCACGCCTGGATGGGGCCGACGGGCACCGGCCCCTGTGGAAGCCGGAGATCACCGCTCCACGGTGCTTCACGCACTGGCCTTCGCCGTCTGACAGTCGGCGTGCGTACAACGCGATCCCCGAGGAGATCACGCTCAGGCGCACCCTGTTCGCACCGATACACGAGCGCTTCGGGGCAACAGCCGCTGTGCTGATGACGACGGCGTCCTTCACCGCCCTGCATCTGCCGACCTGGCTGACCTCCGACACCAGCCTCAAGGGCTATGCCTGGCAGATCCTTCACAAGGTGCTTTTCGGGCTGCTCGCCGGCTGGTCGGTGGTGCGGCTGCGGTCGATGTTCTTCGCCCTGGGCCTGCACGTCAGCGGAAACGCGCTGGGACTGTTCCTCGGCCAGCTCCAGAGCGAGAACCTGCCCGACTTCGAGATCTCGTGGCTCAACGCGGCGATCCTGCTCACCGGCGCAGCCGTGGCCGCTTCCCTCATCCTCCTCCTGGGCCGACGTAGAAGAGTGCCACCACCAGTCTTCTAACCAGCGAGAAGGGCATCATCAATGGCTTGGCGAAGAAACTCCGACCGGCTCTTGCCGTGACGCTCAGCATGCGCATCGATGGCCTGTAAACGCGACGCAGGTATGCGGAACGAAATAGTCCTCATCTCTTCCTCGTACAGACGAGGACGACCCTGCACTACAGGACCAAGCCTCCCCTTCCAGTCACCTGCCTCATAGTCGGCAGCCAAGGAATCAAGTTGCTCATCAGTCACCCCGAAGGCGGCGTTCATCTGATCGCGGTTCATGATCTCTCCTGTCGATAGATAGTTCCTTGAGAGTCTTTTTCGAGGGCAGCTGGCATGATACACATGCAGTCTCCACGCCCATTATGAACAGCAACCATCTCCAGCAACCGCCCCTTGACGTCCACTCCCACTGACACCCATGTGCGAGAGTCGTCCACCCGAGGCGCAGAGCGGATCGCATGCCTCAGGCGGACTCACCCCTGGCAAGCAGCCCTCTGCGCTCAGTCCCTGATCGTGAGGATCTCGTTGACGTCGACGCGGCTGGGGGCGAAGGCCGCCAGCGCCGAGTCTGCGGGATGGCCCAGCGCGATCCCGATCGCGACGATCTCATCGGCTCCGATCCCCATGGCCTCGCGCACCTCGTCCGGGTACATGACCAGGGGCGTAGGCGTTGATAGCGCCAAGGCCCTTGTCGGCGGCCGCCAGGACGAGCATGGCGGAGAAGGCCCCGAGATCGTGGAAGGACCACGGGGTGGACTCGACCGGGATCGTCACGTACAGGGCTGCCTGGGCGTTGAACAGCCGTCCTTGCGATGCCTGGAACTCCTGGACGCCCTCGCCCAGCTGTGCACCGATCTGCTCGCCGAGCGCGGCCATGTTCTCCTGGGTGGTCGCAGACCACTCCGTACGAGGCTTCACCGGGAGGTCGGCGTTTCCCTTCCTGCCGGCAGCGACGTCCGCAGCATGGCGCTTCTTGATCCCGGCCAGCGTGGCCCCTGTGGCCGCATAGACCCGCCAGGGCTGGGAGTTCACCCACGACGGCGCCTGCTGGGCGGTGCGGACAATGTCGACCAGATCCTCCTGGGAGACGGGCTGGTCGGTGAAGTCTCGTACCGAGTGACGATTGGCGACGACCTGGCTGAACTCCATGGTGCTCCCCTACTTCCGAAATCCGCGGGTGTGTCCACCGAGGCCAACGACCGGCCGGCCAGCACTATTCCAGTTGGGGCCGTCGGGTAGGCGCAGAGCGCCCCGACCTCCTCAGGCCCAACGGCGCAGCAGGACCGAGTCCCATCCCGGTAGCGCCTCCGGCAGGCCCGCGTGGGCAGAGCCGGGCTGGACGTCCGGGTCGGCGGCGCGCAGCACCTGCTCGGCCCCGCTCCACTGCCCTCTGGCTCCAGGCCCTCGGCCGCGAGCGCCGTCAGCAGGCCGCCCTGCCCGGTCAGGGGCAGGTCCTCGCGAGCGCACTGGGCGATGAGCAGCAGCTGCTCGATGCCGCCGCCCTGCGTCTCGGGGGCGCGCCACTGGCGCAGGATGACCCAGGCGGTGGGGTGGTCGGCCGCCAGGAGCCGGAAGGTGCCCAGGGCGAGGGCGTCGTCGTCGTGCCGCAGGGCGATGAGGTGGCGGTAGTGCTCGAAGACGCTGCCGGGCACTCCCACCTGGGCGGCGGCGTTGACGGTGCCGTGGTCGGGGGCCAGGGCGATCCAGGGGCTCGCCGGTGGTGAACCCGGCCTTCTCGCTGCTGTCCCAGTGGACGGGGGTGCGGGCGTTGTCCCGGGAGACGGGGGCGATGCCGGCCAGGACGGCGGCCGGGTCGTCGCCGGCGCGCACGCGCTCGTGGAAGTGGTTGACGGACTCCAGGTCCCGGTAGTCATCGATGGAGCGGAAGACCGTGTTGGCCATGCCCAGCTCCTCGCCCTGGTAGATGTAGGGGGTGCCGCGGTGGGTGTGGAGGATCGTGGCGAGGGTCTTGGCCGAGCGGACGCGCCAGGCGGGGTCGTCGTCGCCGAAGCGGGAGACGGCGCGGGGCTGGTCGTGGTTGTCCCAGTAGGCGGAGTTCCAGCCCTTCTCCGCGCTCACGGCGCCGTTGGGGGTCGTGTCGGGAGCGAGGGCGGCCTGCCAGTGAGCCAGGTTCTGCTTGAGGGTGACGAGCTCGAGGGGCTGGGGGTCGAACTTGCCGCCGGGCCCGTCGGTGAGGCTGACGTGCTCGAACTGGAAGACCATGTCGAGCTCGGCTCAGGCAGGGTCGGTGTAGAGGGCGGCCTCGCGTCGCGTGGCTCCGGGCATCTCTCCGACGGTGATGACGTGGCCGGGCCGGGGTGCGAGGACCTGTTGGTTCATCTCGTGCAGGAACTCGTGAATGCGGGGGCCGTTGGCGACGGCGGCGAAGGCGTTGCCGTAGAGGTCGCCCTCGCCCTGGGGCGCGTCAGTGAGCGGGTAGGTCTTGGAGATGAGGTTGATGACGTCCATGCGGAAGCCGTCGACGCCGCGGTCCAGCCACCAGGTCATCATCTCGTGGATGGCGCGGCGCACCTGCGGGTTCTCCCAGTTGAGGTCGGGCTGCTTGGGTGAGAAGAGGTGCAGGTAGAACTCCCTGGGTGCCCTCGTCCCAGGCCCAGGCCGACCCGGAGAAGGCCGATCCCCAGTTGGTGGGCTCGGTGCCCGGCTGCCCGGGGGCGAGCCCGTCGACCTGCCGGGCGGGCCGCCAGATGTACCAGTCGCGCTTGGGGTCGTCCTTGGAGGAGCGGCTGGCGGTGAACCAGGGGTGCTCGTCGCTGGTGTGGTTGACGACGAGGTCCATGACCAGGCGCATGCCGCGACAGTGCAGTCCCTCGATGAGGGCGTCGAGGTCGGTCAGGGATCCGAAGAGGGGGTCGATGTCCTGGTAGTCGGAGATGTCGTAGCCGTTGTCGTCCTGCGGGGAGCGGTAGACGGGGCTGAGCCACACGACGTCGACACCCGAGCTCGTCGAGGTGGTCCAGGCGGCTGGTCAGGCCGGGGATGTCGCCGATCCCGTCGCCGTCAGAGTCGGCGAAGGAGCGGGGGTGAGACCTGGTAGACGACGGCGCGGCGCCACCAGTCCGGATCGTCGCCGACGTGGTGGGGCAGAGACAACCAGGGCGTGGGACGAGTCATGGACGACTTCCTTCCTACCGGACAGGGGGATGCGAGGAGACAGCGGGGCAGCGGCTCGACGGGGCTGCAGGCGTCACCTGCACGCTCGCCCGCCAGCCAGGATCGCTGACGCCGCGGTCTTGCGGGCCGGTACCGATTGTGTCAGAAAGCCGCCCGGGAAAGCGAGGGCCGATTAAGATGAGTCTCTCGCGCCTCACCTCAGGGCGCCGCCTCTCCCACCGCTCCCCTGTGACGACCCTGCTGAAAGGCCGACCGTTGGTTTCTCCTCTCGCGATGCCCCCTGACATCTCCGCGCCCGGCCGCAGCCCGCCCCTGAGGCGGTCATCGCCGGGACCTCGTCGGAGGAGTCCCGCTACCGGTTCACGGTGCTCACCTCGGCTCATCCGCATGGAGCACTCTCACGGGCGTCTTCACCGACGCCGCCACCCAGCTGGTCGTCAACCGCGACCTCGGGCGAGACGCCGTCGTTCCGGGTGGTGCGGGCCAGACCGCCTGGAGATCATCACCGAGCACCTGCACCTGACCCATGTGCCCCTCCCTGGGATTCTCCCCGCCGGGCTCAGCGTCAGGCTGCGTTCGACGGCGCTGCACGCCCACGGCGGCACCTGGCACCACGGCGACGTGGGACCCGGGACGAGACCTTCCCGACGAACCTGGGCGGCACCACCTGCACCCTCGATGAGGCCGACGGCGCCGTCGCCCTCGGTCCGGGCCTGCTGAGTCTCAACGGCATCACCGCCCTGGACGACTCGGCCTCGCTGCTCACCCAGGACGAGTGGGTCCAGCCCCGTGAGCCCGGCAACCGCCCTGGCCGACGGGGCGCAGGACCTCTACGTCTTCGGCTACGGCCAGGACTACCAGGGAGGCGCTGCGCGACTTCTTCCGCCTCACCGGGTCCCGAGCCCTCTCATCCCGCGGGCGCTGCTGGGCAACTGGTGGAGCCGCTACCACCCCTACAGCGACCAGGAGTACCTGGCGCTCATGGACCGCTTCGCCGCCGAGGAGCTGCCCTTCTCCGTGGCCGTCGTCGACATGGACTGGCACGTCACCGACATCGACCCGGCGATCGGCACGGGATGGACCGGCTACACCTGGAACCGGGAGCTGTTCCCCAACCCGGCGGCTTTCCTGGCCGGCCTGCACGAGCGGGGCATGCTCACCACGCTCAACGTGCACCCGGCCCAGGGGGTGCGCCGCCACGAGGAGGCCTATGAGGAGGTCTGCGCCGACCTGGGCCTGGATGCGAGCAGCGGGGAGGACGTGCCCTTCAACATCGCCGACCGGGACTTCGTGGGCTCCTACCTCTCGCGCCTCCACCATCCCCTGGAGGACGAGGGCGTGGACTTCTGGTGGCTGGACTGGCAGCAGGGCGGCTCCACGACGGTTCCCGGCCTGGACCCGCTGTGGATGCTCAACCACGTCCACTACCTCGACTCGGGCCGCAGAGCGCCCGGCGGCCGACGGGCGGCGTGGAGCGGCGCCGGCCCGGTGACCTTCTCGCGCTTCGCCGACGCCTCGAGCCACCGCACCCCGGTGGGCTTCTCCGGGGACACGATCATCAGCTGGGACTCTCTGCGCTTTCAGCCCCGGTTCACAGCCACGGCCGCCAACATCGGCTACTTCTGGTGGTCCAACGACATCGGCGGGCACATGCTGGGCTACAGCGATGACGCGATGGCGGCGCGATGGTTCCAGCTGGGCTGCTTCTCCCCATCAACCGCCTGCACTCGTCGAACTCGGGCTTCACCTCCGAGGAGCCGTGGCGCTACTCGCGCGACGCGCGCGCCACGATGGAGGCGCACCTGCGGCTGCGTCACCGGCTGGTGCCCTACCTGTCACGTGGGCGCGCCGCTCGGCGAGCTGAGGGCATCGCGCCGGTGCGTCCGGTCTGCCACGACCACCCGCGTGAGCTGGCCGCCTACGAGCACCGGGGCACTTCTGCTTCGGGGACCTGCTGGTGGTGCCCTTCACCTCCCGCTCGATGAGGGCCACCGGCCTGGGGCGGGAGCCGACCTGGCTGCCCGACGGCGTCTGGTACGACCTGCCCACGGGGCGCCGCTACGAGGCCACCACCGGCGGGCGCGGGCGCATGCTGAGCCTGTCGCGCCCCTGGACCGGATCGGGCGTGCTGGCCCGGGCCGGGCTCCGTCATCCCCTGGCCGGGAACCCTGACGGAGGCGGCCGGGGACAATCCGCGCGAGCTGGAGATCGTCGTCGTGCCCGGGGGCTCGGGGAGCTTCACCCTGGAGGAGGACGACGGCTCGGCCCAGCCCGGCAGGACCAGATCGCCCGCACCCACATGGCGCTGACCTGGCCGGAGGCCGAGGAGGAGGACGGCGCGACGTGGTGCTGCGCATCCGCCTGGAGGGGCGGCCGAGGTCGTCCGGCCTCGCGGCTGGTGACGGTGCGGCTTCTGGCCGGCCAGGTGGCCGGGCGCCTGGCTGGGGAGGTGGGTGAGTCAGGCGCGCCGGCTGGCCACCGAGGAGGTCAGCGGTGACGGCTTCACCCTGGGGGCCGGGACGCTCGTGCACCTGGAGGAGCTGAGCCGCCAGGAGCTCATCGACGGCGTCCGAGCTGGTCCTCCGCGGCACGAAGCACTCGCCCAGCCGACTGGCGCGATGAGGTCCACGCGATCCTGGACGCCGCGCGCGTGGAGTACATGGCCAAGGACCTGGCCTGGGACGCGGTGCAGCGGGGTCTGAGCGGAACCGCCCTCCTGGGTGAGCTCGAGGCCCTGGGCCTGCCGGAGACGCTGCGGGCGGCCGTGGCCGGAGGTGCTCCCCACTCCTGAACAGGCCTGAGCGCCGACTCGGCGGGTCGGCTCGAACCGGCCGACGGGCGTATCGGGCCGCCGCCAGGGCTGCTGGGCATGAGTGAGACCCCCACCCCACGCTTCCCGGAGGCAGAGCCCTACTTCGTGGGCGACGAGCGCACCAACCGCGAGCGCATGCTCGCCGGTGACTGGTACGTCGCCGACGACCCGGACAATGCCAGGATCGCCGCCCACGCCCTGCACAATGCTCCACCGCTTCGAGCGGGCCTTCGCCGAGGGGCGAGGAGGACTGCTGGGACCTGCTGCGCTCAGCGATCCCGGGACTGGGCGACAAGGCACACCTGCTGCCGCCGGTGCGCGTGGACTACGGGGACAACATCGCCGTGGGTGAGGGGACCTTCGTCAACTACGGGCTCGTGGCCCTCGACGTCGCCCAGATCAGTATCGGCGCGCACTGCCAGATCGGTCCGAACGTCCAGCTGCTCACGCCGGTCCACCCCTGGAGCCGACGCCGCGCGCCCTGCTCCCTGGAGGCGGCCGACCCCATCACGATCGGGGACAACGTGCGGCTGGGCGGCGGGGTCATCGTCTGCCCGGGTGTGACCATCGGGGACAACTGCGTCATCGGCGCGGGCTCGGTAGTCACCAAGGACATTCCCGCCAGCAGCCTGGCGGTGGGCAACCCGGCCCGGGTCCTGCGCCAGCTGGACGACTCCACCTTCGGCCCCCGCCATCAGCACCCGCCTCAGGAGACGCCGCAATGAACCCCGAGACCTTTTCCGACCTGGCCGCTTCCCGGCACTCCGTGCGGGACTTCCGGACCGATCCCGTACCACCTGAGGTCATCGAGGAGATCCTGAGGATGCCGCCAGGCACCGAGCTGGTCCAACACGCGTCCCCTTCATGGTGGCGCTGGCCACCGGTGAGCAGGCGGACCGTCTGCGCGCGGCCTACGTCGAGCGAGTTCGACGCCGCCCTCCCTTCCAGCACAAGGAAACCCGGCGCCATGGCCCGCCTGGTCCTGAGCGGCAAGGCGCCCGACGGCGACTACCGCACCTGGGCGCCCTATCCCGCGGAGCTGCTGCCCCACTCCCAGGCTGTCGGCGGCCGGCTGTACGCGCACATGGGCATCGGCCGCAAGGACCGCGAGGCCCGCGACGCGGCCGCCCGCCGCAACTCGTGAGGCCTTCGGCGCCCCGGTCATCGGTTTCGTCCTGGTCCACGAGGGCCTTATGCCCTTCGCCGCGCTCGACGCCGGGATCATGCTGCAGACCCTGTTCCTGTCCGCCAAGGCCCACGGCGTCGACTCCTGCCCCTTGGGGGTCCTGGCCACCTGGCGCCGTCCCCTTCGACGCCGAGTTCGAGGCGCCGTCGGACTACCGCCTCATCACGGGCTTCGCCCTGGGCTACGCCTCCGACGCCCCGGTCAACGACTTCCGGGCCGAGCGGCGCCCCGTGCGCCTGGTGCCGAGCCGCAGCTGATCCGGTTGCGGCCCGCTCACGCCGTCACCGCCCGTAGTACTCGACGTCGCGGTCGTACCCTAGCCTCGCGTTCGAGGGGTGGAGGGTACGACCGCGCGCCCTATGGTACGAACACACAGTGCTCCGTCCTGGTTTCGTGACGGATCCTAGGCCGGCTGCGTGCCGTCCAGTGCGGCCTGAGGCGAGCGGCGCCACCGCGGCGGGACGACGAGCCCGCGCCGGCGGACCGCCAGCAGCATGGCCACACCGGCCGCGGTGCACAGCACGACCGCGACGACGGAGGCCTCGATCCCCATGACTCCGCCGGTGAGCAGGTCGGGGCCGGTGAAGCGGGCCTCGATGAGTCCGCGTCCCGACCCGGTGCCGGAGATGTCGGAGCCGAAGATGCCGCCCTGGACGAAGTTCCAGGCGGCGTGCAGCCCGATCGCCAGCCACAGGCGCCGGGTGAGCAGGTAGCAGGCGCCCAGCAGGATGCCCGCCTCCAGTGCGATCGCCACCGCACCGAAGACGGTGGCTTGAGGGTTGCCGAGGTGGGCAGCGCCGAAGAACACCGCGGTGATGGCCAGCGCCCACCAGGTCCCCAGCCACCCCTCGATGAGGCGGAGCATGACACCTCTGACGAGGATCTCCTCGGTGAATCCGGCGACGATACCGGCTTGGAGGCCGACGAGGATCCCCGTGTTCCAACCGACGTCCACCACGTGATAGGAACCGAGCAGGGCCAGGACCGCGATGACGGCACCCATGAGCAGCGCACCCATGGCCAGGCCGGCCAGGAGCTCACGCAGTGCCGCCCCGCGCCCGCCCAGCTCGATGACGGGCCGGCCACCGACGAAGCGCACCAGCAGCCAGTACCCGAGCACGGTCAGGGGCACGGCACTGATTGAGACGATGAACGCGACACCCGGGCCGGGCTGCCGCCCCGCCCCAGTGTCGCACGAGTCCAGTCGCCACCGCCAGCAGCCCGACGATCATCTGAGCGCCGAGGACGACCAGGATCCCCAGAAGGAGCTGGAGCCAGCCGAGGCTCTCCGCCTTTCGCGGAGGGATGCGCCACTGAGGGACTGACCGGGACGAGCCGGTCCAGGAGGCGAGGAGCCCGCGCTCTGCTGATGAAGTCGGAGAGGAGGCCGCGTTCATGACCCTGAGTGTTTGCCCACCTGCCGGTCGCCACACCTCCCCGCCAGGAGGAACCGGCGCCCACTGCCTCAGCACAGTTTCCCGATACCGCGTGAGGTGGGCGATGATGATCGTCAGATCTCTGGCGACGGGGGCGTAGCGCAGGATGAGGCGCTTTGGTGGCGGGGGCGCCGTCGATGACGAACTCGACGCGGGCGGTCAGGGATCGCCCTTGCCCTCCAGGCCGACGACGGTGCCCACCCCGTGAGGAGTCGTGGCGCACCTGGTCGCCGGTCCTCAGCCCGGCGACGGCTGCGGGCAGGTCCTCCGAGGGCAGGCAGCGCCGGCCGGCGAGGAGTCGCTCTGCTTGCCGCGGGCCTCGAGGCGGGCGGAGGCGCGCTTGGCGGCCCGGTCCTGGGCAGTCTCCACGCGCCCAGCCTGCCTGGAGCGCTTGCGCCTGCGCCCACGGGCGGGGCGAAGTCATCGTCGTCGGAGTAGGTGCTCTGCCGGGAGGAGCCTGAACGCCGCCCGCCCGAGCCGAAGCCGCCTCGCCCCCAGCTGCTGCCCCAGCCGGTGCCGCCGCCGCGCAGCCTCCATGGAGGAGGTCAGGCGCTTCCAGTCGATGGTCTCGTCCGGTACGTCGTCGAGGAAGCGGGAGGCGGGCATGGCGTTGGCGGCTCCCAGGCCGAGCGCACGGCGGCGCGGGTGAGGTAGAGGCGCTCGCGGGCGCGGGTGAGGGGCCACGTAGGGCCAGGCGCCGTTCCTCGGCGAGCCGGTCTCCCTCGGCCAGGAGCGGCTGTGGGGGAAGGTGCCGTCCTCCATGCCGGTGACGAAGACGACTGGGAACTCCAGGCCCTTGGCGGTGTGGACGGTCATGAGGGTGATCTGGCCCTGTTCCTCGGCCTGCCGGGCATCCTCGTCCTCCAGGTCGGCGCTGGGCGGAGCTGGTCGGAGTCGGCCACGAGCGAGACGCGTTCGAGGAAAGTCAGCCAGGGTGCCGTCGGGGTTGGCGGCCTGGAAGTCGCTGGCCACGGGTGGAGCTCGGCGAGGTTCTCCACGCGGGTGGCGTCCTGGGGGTCGTCGCTGGCGCGCAGGCTCGGCGAGGTAGCCGGAGGCGTCCAGGGCGGAGTCGAGGACGTCGGCGACGCCGTCGCCGGCAGTGACCATGTGGCGCAGGGTGGTGAGCAGCTCGTGGAAGCCGCGCACCTGGTTGCGGGCCCGGTGGTCAGGCCTCGACCTCGGGCGGCTCGCCGGCCTCGGTGGTGGAGGGTGCCCTGCTCCGTCAGTGCTCCTCGGCCCCGCCTCCGCTCTGGGCCTCGCGGGCGGGGCTCCGGCGGCGTCGGCGACGGCCTGCCCGAAGGAGACGGCGTAGCGGGCGGCGTGCTCGGCCAGGGCGCCCTCGGCCTTGTCCCCCAGGCCGCGCTTGGGGACGTTGAGGATGCGGCGCAGGTTGACGTCGTCGTCGGGATTGTCGACGGCGCGCAGGTAGGCGATGGCGTCCTTGATCTCGCGGCGGTCGTAGAAGCGGGTGCCGCCGATGACCTTGAGGGCTGGCCGGCGCGCATGAAGGCCTCTTCGAGGGCGCGGGACTGGGCGTTGGTGCGGTAGAAGACGGCGACGTCGCGGGGGCGTACGCCGTGCTCGTCGGCCAGGCGGTCGACCTCCTGGCTGATCCAGCGGGCCTCGTCGTGCTCGGAGTCAGCGACGTAGCCCGGTGATGGGGAAACGCCGTCGCCGGCGGCGGTCCACAGGTTCTTCTCGCGCCGGCCGCTGTTGCGGGAGATGACGGCGTTGGCGGCCGAGAGGATGTTCTGGGTGGAGCGGTAGTTCTGCTCCAGCAGGATGGTGCGCGCCGACGGGGTAGTCCTCCTCGAACTCCTCGATGTTGCGGATGGTGGCGCCGCGGAAGGCGTAGATGGACTGGTCGGAGTCGCCGACGACGGTGAGCTCGCCCGGGGCAGGGGGCTGAGCCCGGCCCCGAGGTGCCGGGGCCGCCGACGGGCTCGCGCACGAGGACGTACTGGGCGTGGTTGGTGTCCTGGTACTCGTCGACCAGGATGTGGCGGAAGCGGCGCCGGTACATCTCGGCCACGGCCGGGCGGGTCTGGAGCAGGGGCGACGGTGCGCATGATGATGTCGTCGAAGTCCAGGGCGTTGGCGGCGCTCGGGGCGCTGGGCGTAGGCGCGGTAGACCTCGGCGAGGTGGCGCTCAGGGGTTGAGGTGACGGCCCGCTCGGCGAACTGGGCCGGGGTGATGAGGCTCGTTCTTGAGGTCGGAGATGCGGTGGGCGAAGGTCTTGGGGGTGAAGCGCTTGGGGTCGATGCCCAGCTCACGCACGATGAGGGTGATGAGGCGGGTGGAGTCGGCGGCATCGTAGATGGAGAAGGTGGAGCGCAGGCCGGCGGCCTCGTGCTCGCGGCGCAGGATGCGTACGCAGGCGGAGTGGAAGGTGGAGACCCATGCGCTCGCCGGCGGGGCCGACCAGGGCGAGTGACGCGTTCGCGCATCTCGGCGGCGGCTTTGTTGGTGAAGGTGATGGCCAGGATCTCGCCGGGGCGGGCGCGTCCGGTGGCGATGAGGTGGGCGATGCGGTGGGTCAGGACCCGGGTCTTGCCCGATCCCGCGCCGGCGATGATGAGCAGGGGGCGCCGGCGTGGGTGACGGCGGCCTCCTGGGCGGGGTTGAGGCCGGAGAGCAGCTCGGCCGGGTCTGAGACCGTCACGCCCCAGGCGGGGCCGGAGGACTGGCCCGACCGCGCGGCGCCGTCGGCTCGGGTGCGGGCCGCGGCGGCGTTGGCCTGGGCGCGGGCGACGAGGGCGGAGACCTCGTCCTGGCGCTCCTCCCAGGTGGGGGCTGCGGCGGACTCGTCCTCAGGCGGTGAGGCGTCCTCGGGGCCCCAGTCCTCCTCCGGGGCCTCGACGTCGGCCCAGGAGTCGTCGTCGAAGGAGCCTGCGGCGGGGACGAGGGCGGGTAGCGCGGCCTCGGGCGGCGGTGTGGCCGCACCGCCGGAGCCGGGCATGGGCAGGGCGCCGAAGAGGGAGTTCATCGCGTTCATCGTGGGGCCAAGCCTAGGCCAGGCCACCGACACGTTACGTACCTCAGTGATAACACTCCCTGGCCGAACACACAGCATCCACCCGTCACACTCGACCGACTCGAATCCACAACATTAAAACTTCCTCTTTACAACATATACCCACGAACTCATTATATGTTCCGGCCGCGCCCACCACCCTAAGAGATCGCCTATCCGACTACAGAACCATCGCAGGAAAACTTCGCCCTAAATAATATTTCATCAGCACAACAGACTAAACCGCCCAATAGAATATCACCTAAATGACGTCAGCAATTCATCAATCTCCTTAACCTCTGGTCGCACTAAATTTTTCACGTCATTAACTAACACAATAACGAATCCGACCGACACAAAAGTCACGGCGAACATAAACCACCACCAACTCCGACTCCAGAGGCCACTCAAGATCGAAGCGGAATACAGGATCGGCAGGAACAAACTAGCGAAGAATGCAAAGAATGATGCAGCAGACCTTGAGACGGAAGCCCTCCTAGGATCCAAGAATCGCTCCCCAACGGTCACACCCAAAATTATCTTGTCTTTCTTCCCTTTGTCATGATAAATAAGCCCCTCGGGTGCCGCTTCAGCAATGAGTTGCTCGTAAACCTCACAGACATAAGAGTGGCCGGCATTCATCCCAACAATAAGCGAATGGTACGACAGCATCCCCCAAGGCAGCATAGCAACTAAAGCCAACCAGATTGGCGGAACTCCACTAGGATCACCAACAACTATGGCAACAAAACCCATCGTCCCGACTATAAACCCCAACATATTTGTTGAAGCCCCATATATTGCCGAGCAATCCGCGCGCTGCGCAGCATACCCAGTCAACAACACATCAAGTTGCGGTGACTTCGACGCCGACTCGGACCCAACACTACTTCCACCGGAAATCGATTCCATCCCAGGACCTCCAAACAACTTTAGAAGAATCTCTATATCACACTCGCACAACACAACCCTCTTGGTGACCACCCCTAATCCAAACACGCCAAGGAACCCTAGGCGCCTAGAGTACCCCCAAATCCTGTAGTTGTCACGATTTTTAACATACCTGCCAGACATCTCCAGAAAACCAAAACAAGCAGGACGTCACATGGGAGAAATAATAGACACCACCTATGTAACGATAGGTTATATATGACAGTGAATTTACAAAGTTAGACAATAATTCGCCACCAGAACTACTGCGAGATGCGCACACGTAGTGCACAATCAAAGAAGTTCTTTAAATGGATGGAAGGAGCCGAGATGCGCACCATTGCTCTGTACACGACCGAGACCATGGCGGACTGGGGTACGCCTACCTCACCACTCAGATCGCGGGCGCGGAGCAGCTCAAGCCCAGGCGCTTCCGGCTGCTGCTCGTGGGCGACGGGCTCGAGCCGGTGCGCACGCTGGGGAACCTTCCGCTGGCGGAGGCCGACCTCAACGCCCTGGACGCGCTGGCTGAAGAGGGATCCTCGCGGCCCTGGTCATTCCGGGAGGGACCACTACGCTAGCCGGGCAGACCGGCTCATCGAGGCCGTCGGCAGCCTCCTGGAAAAGGAGATTCCGGTGGCGGCCATCTGTGTGCTACGCGCCTGCTGGCACGGGGCGGTTTCCTGGACGATCGCGGCCACACCTCGAATGCCTCGGTCTTCCTGCAAACCAGTGGATACCGAGGTGGCAATCACTACGTGGAGACGCCGGTGGTTACCGATCGGGGTGTCACCACGGCCTCAGGCATTCATGCGGTTCCGTTCACCGCGGAGGCCATGCGGATCACCGGGCTCGTGCCCGATGCGATGGCCCACGCCTGGGAGCAGGTCTTCCTGAGCGCCCGGGAGGACGACTACATGGCGCTCGTATGGAGGCGACCTCCGCCTGGCAGAACAGCCTGAGAGGACACGGGTCAGCGCTTGCCTCCACAGAACAACGAGTCACTACGACACACCCCCTGGCATCAGTGGCAAGCTGCGGCCGCTCGACTAAGCGACCTCTCCCCGAAGGGACCACAGAGCCCGCCCAAGGACACTTCCTTGCCCACACCTAATACGAACTTCGTACTATACTGTTCTACGTATTAGGTTGATGCGAGCGCAGCATCGCTGTCGCGTGAGTCCGAGGAGGCTTCCATGAGTCGAGCAATCGAGTATCGCCGGTTCGGCGGGCCAGATGTCCTGGAGGAGGCCGAGCGCCCGGCGCAGGCACCCAGCGACGGAGAGGTGCGTGTCGCGGTGCGCGCCGTCGGGCTCAACCCGCTCGACTTCAAGACCTTCCGAGGCGATCTGCGAGGGCTTGAACGGTTCAGCGCATCATTCATCCTCGACGCTGGTTTGAGGGCGCATCCGCTCGCTTCCCCAGGGGCGTGGCCCGCGACTTCGCGGGCGTCATTGACGCCGTCGGTGCAAACGTCACCGACCTCGCCGTGGGCGATGCCGTGCTGGGCACCTTGCGAAGTGCGCCCGGCCAGGCCGACACCCGCGGGGCACTCACCACCGAGCTGGCGGCACCTGCCGACGACGTCATCACGAAGCCGGCTTCGCTGTCCTCACACGGGCGGCCTGCCTGGGTGGCCTGCTGCAAACCGCGTGCGGCGCATTCAAGCAGCCTGAACCCGCACGAGGGGCGATGTCATTGTCATCAGTGCCGCCGCGGGCGGTGTGGGTTCGGTCGCCTCTCAGCCTGGCCGTGAGCCGAGGCGCCACCGTCATCGGGAATCGCTGGCGCGCGCAATATGGACTACCTCCGCTCCTGGGCGCTATTCCGGTCACCTACGGTGAGAATCTGATCAGCTGTTCGCGACGCGGTTCCCTCTCCCGTCACCAAACTCCTGGACTGCTACGGCGGCACTCTACGTACGGCTTGGCCGCGATCTCGGACTGACGGGCGCTCCATCGGCACCCTGGTTCCCTCGCTCGCGGCGATCCTCAGGGCGCACAGTTCACCGGCTCACGGCACAGCAGTGGACGCGGCGACCTCGAGGAGATGGCAGAGCCTGGTGGCGAGACGACGCCATCAAGGTCGAGATCGCCCGCACCTGCTCCCTTCACGTTGGAGCAGATTCGCGCCGCCTACACCGAGCCTGGCAAGGGCCACGTCCCGCGGCAAGTGTTCGTCATCGATCTATCCTGACGCTCATCCATGTTCATCCCGATCAGGAGGGCCGCTTGAGCGGAGGGATTCACGATCAGCGTCTCATCCGGGCGTTGCGTGCCAGGCAACAGCGAGCCCGCCGCCAGCAAACCTGCGCCGTCGCTGCGCAGAACCGGACTCAACGACAGCGACCTGGCGGTACTCGACGCCCTGCACCGCGACGGTCCGCAGACCCCCACTGCCCTCGCCCGCCGCACCCGGATGGGGACGATGACAATGACGAGTGTGCTGCGGCGACTCGTCCGCGATGGCTGGGTTGAGCGTCGCCCCAGCGAGACGGACCTGCGCTCCTTCACCATCCACGCCACGAGCGCTGATCGTCTCGCCGAGATATTCCTGCCCGCCAACCGGAAACGACGGCACTGGTGGACGGCTGGCCCGGAGAGCCGTGTCAATCAGGGCTCATCTGCGTTCCTGGAGGACGCCACGACAGGATCCACGAGTCGGCGGATCATCTATCCTCCGCAGGCGGTCGTAACTCCTGACCCCGGTCGCACACCCCTCCATGAGCGAGCATCACGCTGCCACCACAAGTACCCGCAGCGACCTGGATCGGATCGGCCTCCAACACCGTCGCTCAGGCCGCATAGACGTCCTCAGCACCCTCAGCACCGAGGACTTGAAGTAAGGATTCTTGACTGAGTCAGCAATGACCAGGTCAATCTTTCTTCCGAAGATCCTCGTCAGCTCATCCTGCAGGCCGAAGAAATCCGCGAATCGATCCTCCCGACCCGTCTGGAAGTCGACAAGAAAGTCGATATCACTGGTTTGGGGATCAAAATGCTCGGTAGCACTGACCCGAAGACGCGCAACCGAACAACACCAAACCGGGCGCATGCCTCCGACAGCGCCTTGGTATCGATCGCCACTTTCACCGCCACAGAACTATTCTCTCAGAACCGCGGAACGATGACCAGAGAACCAACCACTCCGGCCGCCGAGGCGGTAGGCGGCCCGGCCACCTTTGCTTCACCTACCGAAGAACCTATCTCACGGCGCGCAGGTAGCGGTCGCGGCCGGTGAGGTCCTGGCCGGTCTCGGCCTTCTTGAACCCGGCCCCGAGCGCGGCCGCACGCAACAGCGCCCCCTGCTCGTGGTCGTGCTCCATGATGAGCACCCCGCCGGTGCGCAGCAGCGCAACCGAGCGCACCAGGACGTCAATCGGAATCTCCAGCCCATCGGGCCCCCCGCCGTAGAGCGCCACCGTGGGCTCGTGCTGCTCGGTCTCAGTGTCCTCCACGGCGCCGGCCGGCACGTAGGGCGGGTTGGAGACGACGACGTCGACCTGCCCGTTGAGTCGTGGAGGACCAGCGGGTCGGTGGCGTCGGCGTGGATCACCTCGACGCGACCGGGCACCAGCCGCTCACAGTTCTCGCGGGCCAGGGACGCCGCGGTCTCACTGATCTCGACGGCGACCACCCGGGCACCCGGCACCTCCTTGGCGACGCAGGCGGCGATCGCGCCCGAGCCGGTACACAGGTCAGGCGGTCAGGACCACCCCGCCGCCGTCCATGACCTCCTCGAGCTGCCTCAATGGCGGCCCCGGCCACCACCTCGGTCTCCGGGCGCACGGATGAACACGCCGGGACGGCTGATGAGCCTCGGCGCCCCGCAGCCACATGCGGCCGATGATGTGCTGGAGCGGGCTCGCGGCACTCGCGGCGCAGCACGAGCGCGTCTGTGGCGGCCGGGAAGTCGCCGTCGGCGCCATCGGCCAGCAGCAGGGCCCGCCCCAGGGTGCTCGGCCAGGATTCGGGCATCGACCTGAGGGCTGGTCACGCCGGCCGCAGCCAGCCGACCGGCAGCCTGACGCACCAGCGCCCGCAGCCCGTAGCGGTCCACCGCGCCCGCCGGCGCGCCGCCGCACAACTCAGGAACCACTGCCCTCACCCACCTGGGATAATCGTTCAGCCTCGTCCATGGCTATGGCCGAGGCGATCACTGACCGAGATCACCGTCAAGAACGGCGTCGAGGTTGTAGGCCCTAGGCCGGTGCGGTGGTCGGCGATCCGATTCTCAGGGAAATTGTAGGTGCGGATGCGCTCGGAGCGGTCCACAGTGCGCACCTGACTGCGACGGGCCCGCGCCGCCTCGGCGGCGGCGGCCGCCGCACGCTCGGCCAGGAGCCGGGCCGCAGGACCCGCATGGCCGCCTCCTTGTTCTGCGCACTGGGACTTCCGTTCTGCATGGACACGACGATCCCGTGGGCAGGTGCGTGATGCGTACGGCCGAGTCCGTGGTGTTGACGCTCTGGCCCCAGGTCCCCGAGGAGCGGAAGACGTCGATGCGCAGATCGGCGGCGTCGATCTGGAGCTCACCGGGTCGTCGGCCTCGGCATGACCAGGACGCCGGCCGCGGAGGTGCGGATGCGGCCCTGGGACTCGCGGTGACGGGACGCGCTGGACGCGGTGGACGCCGCCCTCGTACTTCAGGTGCGCCCACACCCCCGTCCTGGGGCTCCACGGGCCCGCGGGCCTTGATGCCAGGCGCACGTCCTGTAGCCGCCCAGGTCGGAGTCGGTGGCGTCGAGGACCTCCACGGCCCAGCCCCTGCCGCTCGGCGTAGCGGGAGTACATGCGGGCCAGGTCGGAGGCGAACAGCGCCGACTCTCACCGCCCTCACCGGCCTTGACCTCGATGATGACGTCGCGGGAGTCGTCAGGGATCCCGGGGCACGAGGACCTCGCGCAGGTGCTCGCCGGCAGCGGCCTCGGCAACCTCCAGGGCCGGGAACCTCGGCGGCGAAGTCCTCGTCCTCCGCGGCCACTCGCGGGCGTCCGCCAGGTCGGCACTGGCCGACTGCCAGGCCCGGTAGGCGGCCACGACCCTGCCCGCCCTCGGCGTAGCGGCGCCCCAGCCGACGCATGGCACTGGGGTCGGAGGCCGCGGGCCCGGCCATCTCGGCCTCGATGTCCGCATACTCGGCCAGGAGCGGCTCTGCGGCGGAGAAGTCCTCACTCATGGACTCGGGTTCCTTCACTGGCTAGGGAGTCGTGCTGACGGCACCAGCGGCACTGCGTGCGATAGTGCAAACGACGCCGACGGCGACTCTGGGAGCTCAGCCGCCGGCGTCGTAAGACGCGGCTACTTGCTGCGCTTGCCGTACCGGGCCTCGAAGCGGGCGACGCGGCCACCGGTGTCGAGGATCTTCTGCTTGCCGGTGTAGAACGGGTGGCAGGCCGAACACACGTCCACGCGGATCTCACCGGAGGTGACGGTGGAGCGGGTCTCGAAGGTGTTGCTCACAGGGTGCACGTGACCGTGGTGGCCACGTAGTCGGGGTGGATGCCCTGCTGCTTTCATAGGGTTTCTCCTTAAGCGTCAGAGGGTCCCGGGTCCCACGCGGGAGCGAGGGTCGAACCGGAGCGCCAGCAGCAGATTTTGCCACTGTCTCACGCGCGTCGCAACGGCTGGGCCGCGTGAGACCGGGCACCTCGCCGGCTGCGTTACTCGTCCTCGCCGTCGGCCAGGGAGGTGCCGGCCGGGGTGGTCTTGGACAGCACCATGAGGAACCTCGGCGTTGGACTGGGTGTCCTTGAGCCTGAGAGCACCAACTCGATGGCCTGCTGCTGCTCCAGCCCGGCGAAGAGGCGGCGCAGACGCCACATGATCTTGAGCCTGGGCGGGGTCGATGAGCGCCTCGCGGCGGGTGCCGGAGGCCGCCACGTCCACGGCCGGGAAGATGCGCTTGTCGGCGAGCCTGGCGCGACAGCCGCAGGCTCCATGTTTCAGTCCCCTTGAACTCCTCGAAGATGACCTCATCCATCTTGGAGCCGGTCTCCACCAGGGCCGTGGCCAGGATGGTCAGGCTGCCGCCGTTCTCCACGCTGCGGGCCGCCCCTGAAGAAGCGCTTGGGCGGGTAGGGAGGGCGGAGGCGTCCACACCACCGGGAGAGGATCCGGCCGCTGGCCGGGGCCGCCAGGTTGTAGGCGCGCCCGAGGCGGGTGATGGAGTCCAGCAGCACGACGACGTCCCTGGCCTCGGGCCCACGAGGGCGCTTGGCGCGCTCGATGGCCAGCCCGGCGACGATCGTGTGGTCGGAGGCGGGGCGGTCGAAGGTGGAGGCGATGACCTCGCCCTTGACCGTGCGCTGCATGTCGGTGACCTCCTCGGGGCGCCTCGTCGACGAGCACGACCATGAGGTGGGCCTCAGGGTTGTTGACGCTGATGGCGTTGGCGATCTGCTGCAGGACGATTGTCTTACCCGCCTTGGGCGGGGAGACGATGAGCCCGCGCTGCCCCTTGCCGATGGGCGAGACCAGGTCGATGATCCGCGGGGTGACGGCCTTGGGCGTGGTCTCCAGGCGCAGCTGCTCCTGGGGGTAGAGGGGGTGAGCACTGGCGAACTCGGGGCGGCGCTTGGAGCGCTCGGCGTCCATGCCGCTGACGGTCTCGACGCTGACCATGGGGTTGTACTTGACGGCTCGGCCGGCCGGTTCTGACGACGGTTGTTGCGCCCGCCCTGGTGGGGCGTGGAGGACTCTCCGCCCTCGCGGACCCAGCCGGTCACGGCGTCGCCGGCACGCAGCCCGTTGTCCTTGATGAGCTGGTTGGAGACGTAGACGTCCTTGGGGCCGGGCAGGTACCCGGAGGTGCGCAGGTAGGCGTGCTGGTTGTCGGTGACGTCCAGGATGCCGGCGACCGGCAGGAGGACCTCGTCCTCACGCGGCTGGTTGCGGTTGCCGCGCCCGCGGAGCCGTCCCGGCCCTCACGGCCGAGTCACGGTCATCACGGTCGAAGCGGGCTCGCGTCCGCGCTAGCGGCCCCGACGACGGCGCCCACCGCGCTCCTCGTCGTAGCCGTCGGACTCGTCATTGCCGTCACGGCCCCGGCGCGAACGCTCCTGGGGCTCGACGACGGAGGTCCCGGTGGCGTCGGCCAGGTCCCGCATGAGGGCGGCCTTGGCGTCGGCATGGTCCTCGGGTGAGTCGGTGCGGGCTCGCGTGTGGCGCGCTCCTGGTTCTCGCGCCGGCGGAGGCCTGGGCACGCCGGCGGCTCATGGCGGAACTGGTCGCGCGAGGAGCGCTCACCCCGCTCCGAGCGCCCGTGGGAGTCACGGTCATCGCCCTCAGTGGTCTCGGAGCGCTCGGCGCGCTCAGCGCGCTCGCGCCACCGGCTGCGTGCGGGGCGCTCCTCGTCACGGCCGGAGCCGCTGTCCGAGTCGCTGCTGGAGGAGCCGGAGCGATCGGGCAGATCGAGGCCCAGGTCGAGGGCCGGTGCGGCCTGGCGCTCCTCGGGGGCTCCGGAGGCCGCGGTGGCGCGACGACGGCGGGAGCGCCCGGAGGCCGCGGCCGGGGGCTGCTCCGAGTGCGGGCTCACTGGCCGCTGAGGCGGAGGAGGAGCCAGCGGGCGTTGGTCGCGCGCACGGGCATCGGGCGAGCCTCTTCGACGTGCTGTGGGAGTCGGGAGTGGAGGCGGAGGAGCGCGCGCCTCACGGATGGCGGCGACGATCACTCTACGCATACGGGAGGTGCCCTTGAGGCCCATGGAGCCGGCGAGCGACTGAAGCTCGGCCAGACGCATGGTGGAAAGCGAGGGCTGGGCGCTGGAGGTCTCGGTCACGAGTGTCCTAACGGTGTGATAACGCTCCGACAAAGGAGACGTTCAACTGGGGAGACTTCCCCGGAATCATTCACGGGGGTGGGTCATGCACTGCCGGCTTCTGCTGAGACCTGAGCCTCAGGTCCGGGGCTGGTGCGGTCAGCGGCATGGTGCGATCCGTGCGGCCGACAGCGCTCACTGCTAGCAGCCCGGAGACGCAGCACCTAACGGAACACTGGCGAGCAACGCCGGGGATGCAGCCGTTATTCCACCCATGACACTTCTCGCCGTCGCCGTGACGCCGGTGGGGCCGACCGCACACACGATCAGCCCCACCGGAATGATCGACTCGGACACCACCAAGCCGACTCTCGCCCTTCAAGCCCCCAGGCTACGACCTCAACGACCTGCGAGAAGCGCCCCATGGGCGCGAAGTCGGCCAACGGGTCAACCGGCGCCTGGCGCGGAAGCGCTCCATGGGCGCGGCCGGCTCCCGCCCCGCCCGGACCACGCGCCTCGCTCAGGGGCGACCGGGCCTCCGAGGATGATGGCCTCTGCCAGGCCGCACCGAAGTCCTCACTGGCCGCGAAGACAGCGGTCTGCGTCGGAAGGGCCTTCATGTAGACCACCAGCAGGCCGCAGCGCCATCCTCGGTCACAAGGCTGTGCTGCGCAGTGCCGGCTGTCGCCCCCAGCAGGACAGGGACACCCTCGCGTGCGCCCAGCCGGCAGCACATCCATGGCGGACTTGAACAGTCCGGAGTAGGAGGCCCTGAAAGACCGGGCTGACCAGGATGACGCCGTCGGCGGCGGACAGGCATCGACCACCTTTCTGCAGGTCGGCGGACACGAGCCCACCCACACTGGCCAGGGCGATGTCCTTGACCAGGGCCTGAGCCCGATGACCTCGATGCTGGCCAGACGGGAGTCGGCCTCCAGGGCCTTGCGAGTCGACTCAGCCAGCCGCTCGGCGAGCATCTGGGAGGTCGAGGGCTCGAGACCCTCGGCGTGCAGAGCCACGATCCGGCCCAGACGCCCCATCTGGGTATTGGCGTAGAGCGTCGTAGGGTCGGCGATCCGGCCAGGGACTGAGTGCCCCGGAAGGGGCGACGGGCGCGGTCGTATCAGCGGTCATGTCATCCATCTCCTGCCTGTCACTCGTCGCGTCACGGGTTTCCCGCGCCATCTCAGATCCTCACCTTCCGGCCCGTGAGCGGGCCGAACTCGCTGGACGAGGGAGAGGCCCCTCAGCCGGAGGCTCGGCCCCTCCAGCAGGGCCCGGTGGCGCGGGTGAAGCGGCGCGTCAGGGAACCCCCTCGGGCCCTGGTGGACTCAGCTCGGCGCGCAGCGCCGGAACGATCTCCGGAACCCAGGTACTCGATCTGCTTCATGATCTCCTTGTGCGGGACGCCGCCCAGGTCCAGGTTGAAGGCCTGACGCTGGTAGTCGCCGATCGCGTCCCGGTAGGTCAGGTACTTCTCCACGATCTGCTCGGGCGTGCCGACCGCGAGAGGCGTGCTGCTGTCATCTCTTCCAGCGACGCCCTGGTAGACGTAGGTGTTGCGGAAGTAGGGGGTGTAGCGCCTCGATGGCCTCGGCCCTCACTCCTGGCGGCGAAGATCTGTCCGCCCAGCCCACGATCGCCTGCTCGGGCCGGCCATGACCATAGAAGGCGAAGCGCTCTCGGTAGAGGTCGACCATCTTCTTGACGTGGTCGATGGGCCAGAAGATGTTGTTATGGAGGTATCCGTCTCCGTAGTAGGCGGCCTGCTCGGCGATCTGGGGCGAGCGGATGGAGGCGATGCCACACGAAGGGCGGAACGCCGTCGAGTGGGCGGGGCATGGATGTGAAGTCCTGCAGCGCGGTGCGGAACTCACCCTCCCAGTCCACATTGGTCTCGCGCCACAGGCGGCGCAGCAGGTCGTAGTTCTCCACCGCGAGCGAGATGCCCTTGCGGATGTCCTTGCCGAACCAGGTGAGACCGGTCCGGTGTTGCCACGCCCCATCATGAGGTCGACGCGCCCGTCGGAGAGGTGCTGGAGGTAGGCGTACTCCTCCGAGAGCGCACCGGGTCATTGGTCGTAATGAGGGTGGTCGCGGTGCTCAGGAGCAAGTTTGTCCGTGCGGGCGGCGATGTTGGCCAGCAGGGTCAAGGTGACGACGGCGAAGGGTGGATTGTGGTGCTCCCCGGCAGCGAAGAAGTCCAGACCCGCCTGCTCGGCCAGGGACCGCCATCTCGACCGTGTTCTTGATGCGCTGATGCTCACTGGGAGCCTTACCAGTAGCCGGATCAGTCGTGATGTCTCCAACCGTGAAGATTCAAACTGCATCGGACGTCCTCCCTGTTCTCAACACTGGATTTCAATGATTTCTTGTGCACTGAGAGAACTGGAGAAGCCCATAGTTTATTTCTCAACTACCCAGATGTGGTGCACGTCCCACGTGGAAGCAGGGCTCAGCAGCCTCACCGGGGATTCGGACGGACGTAGATCGCGGGCGTCCTCGAGTCCGAGGACGCCCGCGATCAGGGAGGCGGATGGAGAAGCCGTTCGCGCGGATCAGGAGGTCAGGACCGCCCCACGGGTGTCGATTCCGGGGCTGAGCACGCTCCAGCCGTGGTTCTCCAGGGCGAAGCGGGTCTGATCGGCCAGGGTGGACAGGACCAGCACCGTGGGGACCGGCGCCGGAGATGACGGCCGGGTAGCCCTGCTCGCGCAGGGGAGTCCATGACGGCCATCGAGGCGGGCAGGACCGCGCCGGTACTCTCTGGTGGAGGCGGTCCTCGGTTCCGGCCATGAGCAGGTCGGGACGTCCGGCGAGCGCCAGCATGAGCACGGCGGCCCGGGAGGTGTGAACAGGGCGTCCTCGCGCGGCACGGAGACCGGCAGGACCTGACGGGCCTCCTGGTGGACAGGCGCGTCGTTGCCGGCGGGATGAGCAGGCTCACCCCGAGGGAGGCGTCCACGGGCATGGGCGCCATGCGCGGGCGTCCCCCGCGCTCGACCCAGGCGACGGTGGCGCCTCCGAACACGGCGGGCGCGACGTTGTCGGGGTGCCCTCGAAGTCGGTGGCCAGGGGCGAAGATCCGGTCATCGCTGAGGGCCTCGGGCTCGACGATGAGGCCGCGCGCCAGCATGGAGTCCGGCCACGGCGGCGCTGGCGGACGAGCCCATGCCCCGCCGTGGGGATCCGGTTGACGCAGCGCATCCGAAGCCGGCCTGTGGGGCGCCGACGGCGTCCAGACCGGCTCGCAGCGCCTGCACGACGAGGTTGTCGTCATCGGTGGGGACCGTCTCGGCACCCACGCCCTCGACAATGACGCGGGTGGTGCCGGTGATCGGCCGCACCGAGACCTCGTCGTAGTAGCGGAAGGCCATGCCGAAGGAGTCGAAACCCGGCCCCATGTTCGCCGTCGTGCCGGGACCTGACGGCCGCGCGCTCGTAGACGATGCGCTGTCACTCGCCCTCGACGCGTTGGATGGAGACGACCTCGGCGACCCGGTCGGAGTCCGCGCCCTCGACGGCGGCGTCGAGGTGGAAGACGGGGGGCAGGGTGGGTCACGAAGGTGACGGCACCGGTCCTGGCTGCCGTCGGAGGTGACGTAGGCGCCTGACGCACCGAGTTGATGGAGACCTCGTTCTCGCGCGAAGACGGAGGCCATCGCGGCCAGGGAGCCGACGGCGTCGTCTGAGCGCGCCTGGATCTGGTAGCGGGTGACGGCGGCCTCGGGGCCGAGGACCGGCGCAGGCTCGCGTAGGGAGGACTCACGGGGGCCTGGCCGCCGTGGACCCAGTGGGCGGCGGCGGCGACGACGTCGGACAGGGACCGCGGAGGCGGTCAGGGCTCGGCTCCCTGACCGTAGAACATGAGGCGCCCGGCGCTCTCGGCCTCGACGAGGACGGCGTTGTAGGCGCCGTGTGAACGCTGGCCAGCGGGTGGTCGCTGGGGACCAGGGCGGGATGGACGCGCACGGAGACGCCTTGCGCGTGCTCGTCGTCGCGGCGCTGGGCGATGGCGAGGAGAGCCTTGAGCCTCGCAGCCCGAGGCGTGGGCCTCGCGGATGTCGTCGGCGGTGACCTCGCGGATGCCCTCGACGGAGACGTCGTCGAGGCCCACGCGGGTGTGGAAGGCGAGCGAGGCGATGATGGCAGCCTTGGCGGCGGCGTCCAGGCCGTCGACGTCGGCGGTGGGTCGGCCCTCGGCGTAGCCGAGCTCCTGGGCGGTGGCCAGGCGGTCTCGGAAGGAGAGTCCTTGGTGCTCATCTCGTCGAGGATGTAGTTAGTGGTGCCGTTGACGATACCGAGCACGCTGGTGACGCGGTCACCGGCTGCACGGACTCGCGCAGCGCGGTAGACCACAGGGATGGCACCGCGCAACAGCGGCCTCGTAGTAGAAGTGTCGGTGCCTGCGGCCGCGGCGGCGGTGTAGAGCCTCGGGGCCGCGGGCCGCGATGAGGGCCTTGTTGCCGGTGATGACGCTGGCCCCGGGCCTTGAAGGCGGCCAGGATGAGGGTACGGGCCGGCTCGATCCCGCCGATGAGCTCAATGACCAGGTCGTTGCCGGTGGCGACGGCGGTGGCGTCATCGGTGAGGAGGTTCTGGGGGACTGCGAAGTCACGCGGCGCGTTGACGTCGCGGACGGCGACGCCCGTGATCTCAAGACGTGCGCCGGAGCGGGCGGCGAAGTCGTCGGCCTGCTCGGTGAGGAGGCGAATGACCTGGCTGCCGACGGTCCCGGCGCCGAGGGACGCTGACGGTCAGTGTGCGCTGGGCGGGTGGAGAGGTCCTGAGCCACGGGATGACCACCTTGCTGTGGCGCTGTGTTGCGTGCCGCGCGTGGGCGCTTTCGACTGCGTCATGCGATGGGGCCGATCGGCTGGCACGGTCAACCGACCGCCCACCGGCGCTGGCCATCACTGCGGGCCAGCATAAGGGGCATCGGCCGTGGAGCGCTTGCATGTCCGCCTGTGGACACACGACCGGCTCTGTGCTCACCGGTGCGATGAGGCCGGTAGGGGTGCTTCCGGCGCTGGCCTGAGGCTGCGCGCGGACGGGGCGGAGTTCTCAGCGACGCCAGATGATCTGCTTGAGCAGTCGGCCGATCACCCGTCCCAGTCCCAGGGATACCGGGGCGGCCGCGCTGTCGGAGTACCCCCAGGCCGGAGGCGGCTGCTCCAGGAGAGAGGAGGAAGGAGGTCAGTGAGGACGAGAGGAGGAGGTTGTTGCGCTCAGCGCCTTCAGGCTAGAAAAACAGCCACGCGATAAGCGCCCCCTCGAGAGAATGATTGGCGGGGCGTGGCCTCCTCCCCACGGCCGAGACGATCGAATGGGGCCTCCTGCTTTCGGCAGATCCACCGAGCCGGGCCGTCGGGGGCGGGGCCCAGGACGCAGACGGCCAGTGGCCCCGCCCGGCTGAACCGGAGGGGGCCACTGGATGGGCTCTGCTGACAGAGCGTTCCAGGGCTCGAGAAGCGGTCACCCCGTTCAGGAGGCGTGCGGCGACGAGCCACCAGCAGGGGCACCGCCACCCAGGCCGGCGCCGGCGAGCAACACGAGCGCAATGGCGTTAGAAGACTGGCACCAGCGGCGGCACTGTCCGGCGTCTTCCAGCAACTGGCACCGCACATTTGATCCCATGCGCATGGTTCACGTTTATGAAGAATGGCCCGAGCGGAATTTAAAGTACCGGCCGACGATGAGAGGTCTGCGCCTGCCTCGGAGCCTTCCAGTCCGGGTAGAGCCTGGCAGCGGCTGGCAAACCGTGGTGGCGATGCCGACGACGGTTTGGCCGGCAGGCTTCCTCGTGGCAGCATCGCCTCGATGACTCTTTGGTCATGCCAGGCTCTGCCAGCCAGCTCCCATCTGGACTGCTGAGAGATGTCGAAGTACCGGATGGTGACTGCTCTTGGGTGCTGGCCAGGCCCTGTACCCGCGCTGAGAAGGTCTACGTGTGGTTCCCCAGGAGGCGTTTCGGGAGGCAAGTGATTTGGCCTTGCTGTTATGTATCCACGAAGGAGAGATGGGTACTCCCAGGGGTGAAGTTGGTGCTGTCTGAATGACCGTCACCTCGTAGGTGGCGGTGGCTGTCCTCGGAGAGGGTGGCCTCCTGACGCGGAAGTCACCGTACTGTAGGGAGCCCCACGGCGGCGCTACGCGGATGACTTGCCGTCAGCGGGACGCAGGTTGAGGACCGTGCGGGTGGCGTCGGCCTGGTTGAAGGTCGTGCCGCCACCGAGGGGTGTCGGTGAAGACGATGCTCTGGCAGGGGAGCCGTCGAAGGTCTTGCCGAGAACTGCCACCAGTGGTCTGGTTGGTCCCGAAGTTCACACCCAGGTCAGGCTCCTGTAGTTGTTGTATGAAGACGGAGGCCCACTTGGTGAGCTCCAGTCGCTCTCCTTGCCGCCGATGCCGCCACCGCCGGGCAGGGTGACGGTCGTGGTGACGCCGTTGACGGTGAAGTCAACGGACTGCACGTCGGTGGCCTTGGCGACGGACACCAGGGCGGGCCGGAACCCTGAAGTTGTGAAGCCGGCGGCGCTGAGAACAGCCAGCCTTGGAGGTTGAAGGTGCGAGGTGACGTCGCTGACGGTCAGGGTGCAGTACCGACCTCGACATCCCTTGCCGCCGTACTCGACGGTCATGGGGTGGGTCGCTGTTCTGCAGGTTGGTGATACTCACCCAGACCGATCGTGAAGGAGTCGCCGCCTCTTGAGGTTGGCGTCGACGCCGCTCCCAGTCAGGCGAGACGGGCGCGAGGGTCGTAGGTGTTGAGCTGTCCGTCCCGCTTCAACGTTGTTGCCGTCCACCCGTGCTCCAGAGACAGGTTAGTGACGATGTTACGCTCTTGTTCCTGCTCAGCGCTCGCCCTGCGAACTGAGACAAGATCGCGACAAGGAAGAGAGTGAGGATGATGGCGGCATCCGCCCTCTCGAGGGCCGGCCGCGAGAGGCGGCGCCCGTGGACATTGTGTTCGTGGGTTTCTCCGGATTCCTGGGCAGATGACAGGGGTCTGCCTTGTGAGAACATCACCGAACGTTTCCACCGTCTGTTCAGGAGGAAAGGCCGCCCGTGATGACCAAGACCACTGTGTCACAAACCGACTGATTGGGAACAGGGAACACTCAAAACACGCGCGACGTCACAGTCTCGTCACATCCAGATCTGCATCTTCCAACAAACTAAACCCCAAAGTCTTGTAGGTTTCCTGCAGAAATCAATGCCAGGCCATGCACGCCCTGTGTCTCCCCTATCAGGGCAAGCCGCACGTCAGTTGTGTCAGCCCTCCAAAACAATCGACATCCACCCCGCCTTTGAAGTGGCTACACCCAGCACTCTTTAAGGTTGTTGTTGCCCTCAGGGCCACCTCATCGTTTTATCAGAACATATACAGAAGCGCCGTCGTTGCAGGAATTGTTCCTGGCACGACGGCGCTTCAGCGAGCGACCGGTAGGAGGCCTCAGCCCTCGAGGCGGATGAGGTCCTCGATGGTCTCGGGTCGCAGAACCCAGCCCGACTCCCCTCGCGCACCCAGCGCACGCCGGGGGCAGGTGAAGAGGTTGTAGTTGGGCCATGGAGCGCCCGTAGGCGCCGGTGGCGAGCACGGCCAGCACTCACCGACGGCCGGGTCGGCGGGCAGGGTCCACGTCGCGCACGACGACGTCGCCGGACTCGCAGTGCTTGCCCACCACCCGGCTGCGCACCAGCCCGGCCTGCGGGTCGGGGCGGCGGTTGGCGACCAGGGCCGTGTAGGGCGGCCTCGTGAGGGCGGGTCGGATGTTGTCGCTCATGCCGCGCGTCGATGCTGACGTAGAGGCGCAGGCCCCCTCCCAGGCTCGACGCGCTTGAGGCCGGTGACGGTGTAGGGTGACCGTCGTCGGGCCCGGCGACTGCGCGGCCGAGGCTCGATGGAACGGTGGGGACCTCGTCTCCAAGACGCTCGCAGGGTCTCGCGCACGGCGTCGGCCAGGGGTGCGGGCGACCTGCGCCGGGCTGGGCGCACCAGGTCGGCCCCGGTGTGAGGCGATGCCGTAGCCACCGCCCAGGTCGACCTCCGGGCTGGGTGCCCGGTGTCGACGACGACCTCGTGGCGCAGGGTGAGGACGATGCCGACGCAGCCTCCCGGAAGCCGGCCAGGTCCAGGATCCGGGGCCGATGTGCGAGTGCAGCCCGGCGAGCTCGAGCTCGAGGGCGGCGATGATCGCGTCGATGGCCTGCCGGGCGGTGCCTCCGTGGACGGAGAGGCGAACTTCTGGTCCTCGTGGCCCGGTGGAGATGTGCTCGTGGCCGCCAGCGTGCGCGCGCCAGTGGTCAGGCGCCATGATCTGCCGGTCTCCCTCGGGCCATGGAGCGCTACTGGCGCGCAGGCTCGCGCACGGCGCGGGCAGCAGGTCGACCTCCCTCGAGGGGTCGGGACGAGGTGACCCACGTGGTGGGTGAGGGCGACGGCGATCTCGGCCTGCGTCTTGCCGTTGCCGTGCAGGCCCAGACGTGGCGTCCGTGCCGGCTCTCCTCCCCGTCCACCTCCTGCAGGGGCGGCCAGGGGACACGGCGAGCTCGCCGCGGCTGGCGAGTGTCGATGCCATGCCCTCCTCGAGGACCCACTGGGCGACCTTGTGGTGGTGAGGAGCGCCGGCGTGAGGCCTCTCCCCGGCCATGGCAGTGGGCAGAACTCCTCATGCATGGCAGCGGCAGGAGGCGGCGCGACCGCGCAGGTCGGCCTCATCCAGGACGAGAGACGGGGCTGGGGGCCTCGGCGAGGATCTCGGGACAGCCAGCCCGCCCAGGACAGGCTCGCGCGCCGTCCGTGCCGACCGTGCCGTGGTGGGCACAGAGTCGGGACGGTCCTCGGGCTCGGGGCAGGCCAGCGTGACCCCAGGGGCAGCTCTCCGGCGAATCTGGTCAGTCATCCCGGCTCTACATCCTCTCGGGGCGCTCTACACCCCAGCAGGTCGAGGCCCGTTGGCCCTAGGACCTGCCCGACGGCGTCGTTGAGCTGCAGGCGGGCGACTGCCCGGAGTCCACGCGGCGTCGTCCCGCGAGGTGATGCGGGTGGCGCCGTACCAGGCGTGGTGAGGCGGCGGCGGACTTTGCTCGAGGTAGCGGGCCACGCGGTGCTGCTCGCTGTTGCGCGGCCTGGGCCACGGTGGCGGGGAACTGGGCCAGGACCCCCAGCAGGGCGGCGTCAGCCGGATCGTCCAGGCACCGGGCTCGAAGGGCGCCTCGTTCGGGTCCAGCTCACGCCGTGCTCGGCGCAGCGTTGCGAGCCACGATTGCGGGTCGGGCGGGCGCGTACTGGACTGTAGTGAGACGGGGTTGTCGGAGGTGGAGGGAGGCCAACAGGTCCAGGTCGATGTCGATCATGGAGTCCATGGAGGAGCGGGCCAGGGGCGTGGCGGGCCGCGTCCACGCCGACAGCGTCGACCGAATCCTCAGGGTGACGATGGTGCCGGCGCGCTTTGGACATACGCACCGGGACGCCGTTGCGCACGAGGTTGACGAGACGGCCGATGAGGATCTGCATGTTGGTGTCCGGGGTGTCACGAGGCCGCGCACGCAGCCATCATCCGGCCGATGCGGCCGTGGTGGTCGGCTCGAGCAGGTAGATAGCGCAGTCGGCGCCGCGCTCGCGCTTGTCAGGTAGTAGGCAGGTCAGCGGCGAGTGAGGCGGCGTTGCCGTCGGACTTGATGAGGACGCGATCCTTGTCGTCCCCGAAGTCCGGTGGTGCGCAGCCGGGTGGCGCCGTCGCGCTCCTCGATGACACCGCGCTCGCGCAGCCGGGCGATGGCACGCTCGACGGCACCGGAGGTGTGCAGGGGAGTCCTCGTGGAGAGAGACGTCGAAGTCGGAGCGGAAGGCGTGCAGGCTCGGCCTTGACGGCGGCGAACAGGGGTCGACGCCGCGGGGAGCCGGAAGACCTCGCGTGGCCTCGGCGTCGCGCGGGGTGGCCGGGTCAGGGGCGGCCGGCGGCAGGTCGTCGGCGGTCACCTGCTGGGCGATCTACCAGATGTAGGCACCGCCGTGGCCGTCCTCGAGGTCTGCTCGCCGCGTGCGGGAGGCCAGCAGGGGAGCGGGCGAAGCGAGTCGATCTAGGTGCGCGTGGTCGTTGAGTAGTACTCCGGGTGACCTGGGCGCCGCAGGCAGGCAGGATTCGAGGCCAGGGGTCGCCGACGGCAGCCCAGCGGGCGCGCCCATGGGTGGACTGAGCGGTGGGGTTGCTGAGACGTACTCCGAGGGTTGATGTGCTGGCCACTCAAGGGAGTCGTTGCGGCCATGAGGCCTCACGGCCTCGACGATGGAGCGGGCGAGCTCGCCGGCGCTGGCGGCGTCGAGGCGGATGTTGAGGAAGCCGGGGCCGGCGACCTCCACGGAAGCGATGCCGTCGAGGGGCCTCGAGACGCGGAACGAGGAGGCTCGCGACGGTCGCGCGGCTTGGTGCCGGCTTGGCCCGAGTCTACGCATGGCCACGTTGGTGGACCAGTCACCGTGGTCGCGGTTGCGGGGGCGCTCGACGCGGGGTCCGGGAATCTCTGCGGCGGGCAGGGCGAGGGAGCCCTCGGCGGAGGCCTCCTCCAGGACGGTGCGGATGGCTGCAGCAGGCTCTTCTGGGGTCACGCGCGTCAGCGTACCGTCAACAGGGCGGGCGGATCACGAGCGAGGCCCGGCGGCTGCCGGGCATCGTGGGACATGTCGCATGTCTCGCGCCGGTTTCACTCCGGGACCGGGACGCTGGTACGAGTCACGCCTCGGGCTGGTGAGGCTCAAGTGGATCGAGCGTCCGCCTCCCGGAGCAGAAGGTCGCGGGTTTCGAATCCTGTCCGGGGCACCACCTCCGAGCCCTCGTCGCCACCCGCGACGGGGGCTTGCTCATGTATTCGAGGCATGACAACGGGACAACAGTGTGTCCATGGCTCAGACCGGTCATCATGCGGCTGGCGTGTTCTGACGGGAAAGATAAGCCTCAACGGCATCGCGAATGACGGCACTGGCGGTAGTGCCGTGCTTCTCAATGTAGGCATCAAGAGCCGCGTTGGTGTGCTCGGGCAGGCGGACCTGGCGGCGCGGGGAGCGTCCGCGGCCGGTGGCGTGGGACTGTCCGAGGCCTGGGCGGCCACGGAGGATGGCGTCAAGATCTGTGTCGCTGATGCGTGAGCCGTCACGGCGGGTTCCGCGTCCAACGGTGGGCACGCGGCCCGCGGTGACGTCCTCATCGAGCTGGTTGTAGTAGGCCTGCTCAGCATCAGTGAAAGGGGCGCGTGTGGAATCAGGAGACATAGCGGCTCTATCTGGTTGGTCAGTGGTCGACGGGTGGAACAAGGTGACGGTAGAGATCAGTGACCTCCATGACATGGAAGATGGTGCGTCGACCACGACCGTCAACAGCGACGCCGACTTCGAGGTAGCGCAGTGCCTGCAGGTGAGACAGACCGACGAGACGCAGATGACTGCTCACCTGCGACAGGGGTTGGAGGATCTCGTAGTCGACGCATGATGCGCGACGGCGTACTCCGCATCGGAGCGGGGCACGCCATGCTTGTCCGCAGAATCGCTGAACTCGAACCTCACGACATTATGGTAGTACCGAGGATAGAGGTGGGCAAGATTCCTCACACCGCTGCTCAGCAGTGCGACTCGCCTCGCCCAGCGTTACCCCAGGGTCTTGAGGGCGAGGCTGGGGACGTCGGTCATGATGGCGTCCACGTTGAGGGTCGGCCAGGTGGCGCATCCGCTCGGGGTCGTCCACCGTCCAGACGTGGACCTCCAAGCCCGCGGTGTGCGCGGCGGGGACGAAGCGGCGGGTGACCACCGGGACGCCGTGGTAGCTCTCCGGCACCTGGACGGCGTCGACCTGCCGCAGGTCCAGCCCCAGCGAGTCTGGGGCAGGACAGCCGCCTCGCTGCGCAGCACGGGCCGAGCACGTCACCGACGCCCAGTGAGGTCGTGGCCCGTGGCTCCTGGCGGCGCAGCACGGCCAGCCGGCGGGCGGAGAAGGAGGCGAACCGGACCCGTTCGAGGGCCTGGGCGTCGCGCACCGTCTGCAGGGCGGCCTGGACGACGCAGGGAGTCCTCTGAGGTCGATATTGAACCTCATCGCCGGCTGGGCGTACAGGGGCGTCGTCGAGGCCGGACGAAGCCGCGCCCGTCGCCGGAGTCGAGGTCAGCCAGGCTCGGCCACATGACCTCCCCACGGTGCGGGGTCGTTCGCGGTACGCCGCAGGTCCTCGTCGTGGCTGAGCACGACGACGCCGTCGGCGGTCAGCCGCAGATCGGTCTCCATCCACTCCAGCCCTGAGCGCGGCCACGTGCTCGACGGCGCTCCAGGTGTTCTCAGGAACCTCGCTCCGCCGCCGCGAGTGAGCGATGACGGCAGGACGGCGGGTTCGTGACGCGGCAGGCGGCACAGTGGGTCCCTCGCTGCAGTTGGTGGGTGAGCTCGACGGCGCTGTGCTGCGAGCCAGCCCACGGCTCCACGGTGGACCTCGTCGGCGGTGTCGTCCTTGGTGCGCACCTCAGGGTGCAGGTGAGAACCGGAGGACCGGCCCGTGTTACCACGCCGGCGATCATCTGACCGGCCGTGACGGTGTCGACTGACGCTTGACGTGGATGCGTCCTCGTACATGTGCAGGTAGTCTGGTGTACCAGACCTGGCGTCAATCTCGTGCTTGATGGTGATGGTTCCGGTGCCGTCGACCATGCTGGCGGTGGTGACGGTGCCGGCGGCGGCGCGTAGATGGGCGTCCCACAGGGCAGCGCATGTCCCGCCGGCGTGCATTTGCCGGTAGCCGAGGGTGGGGTGGGTGCAGTACCATACTCGGAGAGGATCTCGTAGGTGCCCGGAAGCATCGGGTGGAACAGGCGCGGCTTGGTGCTGAAGGCGGTGGTGTCGCCGGAGGCTCCTGTGAGCCGAGAGCAGGTCTTGGCGGCGTTCTGGAAGGCCTCACGGATCCGGGCGCGGGTGGCGGCGTCGGGCACGTTGGACAGGCTGGGTGTCGGGTCTACTCGTCCAGGTCGTCGCTGCCGAGCACTGGCGCTGGCCACGGAGGATGCCTTCGGCCTGCCGCGGCCGGGCTCTGCGTGTCGAAGCCGTTGGAGTGCGCATCTTCATGGCGGCGGAGGCCAGCGGGTGTTGTCGAGGTGGCTGGACAGGGGGCGAGCACCGTGGCCGCGGCCAGGACCGACAGGACGGCGGTGCGCCCCAGAATCCCGGAGCCGGTGCGGCGGCGGGCACGGGACGATGCGAGGCGGGGCCGGTTGAGGAGTCGCGGTGGGCCTCCGGCTGATGCGGCCGTGCTCCGGGCCGACGACGTCAGGGCGACACCTCATCGAGCCGCCTTGCCTCGCTTGGCCTCGGCGGCGCTGACTTCTCGGACTTGGTCTTCTTGGTGCTCCGGGCGGCCTTGATGGCGCGGATGGTCTCCTCGTCCGCGAGGCGGCACCCCGAGCCTTGAGGCAGCCATGATCTTACGGACCTCAGGGACCTCGATGGTCTCCGGCACCTCGAAGTCCGTAATCCGCTGCGAAAGCGGATCTCGTGGGGCGTCTCGGGAGCGGAGGGCGCCTGGGAAGCCTGCATCCGCGGGCGCTGACGGCTCAGCCTGCGCGGCGCCGGACGGCAGGGGTGGTCCGCCTGCGTGCCAGGGACGTCGAGGTGGCGGTGTGGTGGGGCGTGAGGCGACGACGGGCTGGCCGAGGGCAGTCGAGGTGGGGGCTGCGAGCGAGCGCGTTGCCGGCGGCGGCCCCGCGGATCAGGAGGCGGGCTCGGAGGTCGCCCCGGCCTCAGGCTCGGCAGGGGCGGTCTGCGCGGCCGCGTGACGGTGACGCTGTGTGTCGCCGGGCGAGCAGGAGAGTCACTAGCAGTCCACCGGCGTGGCACCGGCAGGGTGAGCGGCTGCCGGCTCGAGCCTGGGGTGGACTCGGCCAGTGAGGCCGCGACCAGGGCGCCAGAGCCGAGGGGCGTTGAAGGTGCCGCGGCAGGCGCGGCCTGGCTCGCCACGATGCGAGCAGGGCTGGTCGTGGTGGAGAGCTCGGAGTGGCCCTCGGGGCGGTGAGCCTGGGGCGACGCAGCGGTTTTGGACGGCAGGTTCTCCCGCGTCTGCTCAGGGTCCTCGAAGACCCGGGCAGTGCGCATCTCCTGCGGGAGCGCCGGGTGGGAGCGAGTGTCACCGGTGACCTGCGGCGAGGAGGAGAGACGGAGGGGGCCGCAGATGCGGCACTGTGCGCCTGAGGCGCCGAGGCCTGCGGCTGCTGGGAGGTGGACTCGGGCCCTTCGATGGTGCTCTGACGCCGGCGGGCCATGCGGCTCATCGGTGTGACGGGCTGGGGCTGCGCCCGGCTCTGCGGGGACCGACGGCGCTGAACCATTCCCGGGCGCGTCGCAGGTACTGCTGGCGCCACGGGCCGCTGCGGTGGTTCTGCTCTGCGGGGCGACCGGGACGTCAGGGAGAGCCGATGGGCTCGGAGCGGTGACGGGACTAGAGGCGGCAGCGTTCTCGGCGCGGTGAGTGTGGAGGTCTCGACGTGAGCGGCGAGTGGCTCCGGCGACGTGAGTGGTGTGCGTCGTCGACGGTGACGACGGGGCGGTTCCGGCCTGCGCCTCAGCGACTTGGCGAGCAGATCTCGGCGGCACGTTCCGCCTCGCGACGCTGGCGTCGACTCATGGGCTGCGGGGTCACGCGGGAAGCCTCCAGGTGGCTGAGTGTCATAGGGAATGTCGTTACGGCCGGTGTCCCGGCTGTGGCGACATGGCGGCTGCCAGAGCGACAGCCTGGGTTGTACTCGGTTAAAACAGTAGCGGTCTCCTGTGGGTCTTGCCAGGAGAACCAGCACACCTTTGTGTGACCTGCACTTCTCACACAAACCCCAGGGGTTCCATCCGACCAGCCGGCCGCGAACCGGATTCGCGTGCCATACGAAGGAATCAGCGCCTGGCCACCAGTGCTGGAGCAGCAATCGACGATGGTCGCACCCAGGCAGCCCATGTTGTGGGGAATCCGCTGATTCTTCCCTTTTAAATCACGATTTAATCACGGCGCTGGTGCTCCTCGCGCTGCATGGCGTCGTTGACACTCGCCGACGAGCCCTCTTCAGGATGTCCTCCAGGAGGACCCCGACGAAGCGCCCCTGCGCGTTGCGCACGTGCCCGAGGTGGGCCCCCGAGCGCTGCAGTGGCTGCCAGCGCCTCCTCAACCCTCGTCGTCGTAGCCGACGGGCACGAGTGCGCGAGGCGCGCCAGGCGGGTACCGGCTCCGTGCGCTCAGCGCCGTCGGCGTAAAGGGATGTCCTTGAGGGTGCAGGTGGCCGGTGATGACGGGCTCCTCCCCTGGTCGACCGCGGCCTGGTTGGCGACCAGCGGGAAGCGGGAGGAAGCCGGTGGAGGCCACGGCCCGCTCACGTCCTCCGGGGTGCAGTCCTGGGCCAGGGTGACGGGAGACTCGCTCCAGGGGCACCATGACGCTGCCGAGCGGTCTCCTCGGAGAACTCCAGGGCGCCGCTGAGCAGGCCGGTGGAGTCCTCCAGGACGCCTTCGGCGGTGGAGCGCTCGACGATGCAGGCGAGCCTCCTCGGCGTTGAAGGCCGCGGCGATCTCCTCCTTGGCCTCAATGCCCAGGACCTTGAGGGACCCCGTTGGCGAAGCCGTTGGAGCGTTGACCACGGGGCTCAGGACGCGCAGCACCACACCAGGGGCGGCGCAGGCCAGCGCACGGCCTTCTCCGGGGAGGCGATGGAGATGTTCTCGGGCACCATCTCCCGGCGACGACGTGCAGGCCCGACGATGACCAGGGCGATGACGACGGCGACGGCGTGGGAGCCGGCGTGCCCGACGCCGACGGCCGCGAGGCAGGGGCTCCAGGGCGTGGGCGATGGCCGGCTCGGCGACGACGCCCAGGGCCGGTGGAGCACAGGGTGACGCCGAGGCGGGCGGTGGCCAGCATGCGCGAGGACGTTCTGCAGGGCCCACAGGGCGGTGGCGGCGCAGGGCGTCGCCGGCCTCAGCCAGTGGCTCGGGCGGCTGCGGCGCGAGGAGGTGACGGCGAACTCGGCACCGACGAAGAAGGCGTTGCCAGTCAGGAGGATGACGGTGAGCAGGAGGGGCGAGCGGAGTACTCATCGGCGCTCCCCTCTGGCCCTCGACCCTCCGGGGGCGGCCTCGAGGTCCTATGGGCGCACGTGGAGGCGGAGTGACGCGCGCGCCCGTCCATGGCGTCGACGGTCAGTGAGGGCGTGGGGCAGGTCGACGACGTCGCCGACGGCGGGGATGCAGCCGAGTTCGGTCGCGACCGAGGCCGCCGAGGGGTCTCGTAGGGGCCGTGCGTCGGGGACCTGGATGGCAGCGCGGGTGGCGAGCTCGTCAGGGCGCATCCACCCGGGGACGACCCAGTGGCCGGAGGGGTCGAGCGGCGCCGGCGCGGCGGCGGTCGTGCTCGTCGGCGACGTCCCCTCGACGACCTCCCTCGACGGCGTCCTCGAGGGTGACGACGCCGGCGGTGCCGCCGTACTCGTCGACGACGATCGCCATCTGGGAGCCCCTGGGCGCGCAGACTCGACGAGCAGGTTGGCCAGCGGCATGGTCTCGGGGACGCGGGGCGCAGGCGTCGCGAGGGAGGTGGGAGGCGACGGGGACGTCGGCGCGCCGCTCGTAGGGGACGCCGATGGCGCGCGGCGCAGGTGGACGATGCCCGCGACGTCGTCGATGTCGCTGCCGATGACGGGGAAGCGGGAGTGGCCGGTGGCGCGGGCCAGATGCGACGTCCTCGGCGGAGTCGATCGGCATCACGTATGGAGGCGGCCCCGGTCGGTCATCACGTCGACGGCGGGGGGCCCCAGGCCGATGGAGCGGGTGAGCAGGGTGGCGGTGGAGGCGTCGAGGGTGCCCTCCTCGGCGCTGTGGCGCACGAGGGAGGCGAATTTCGCCGGCGCTACAGGTGCCGCTGAGGGCTCCTCAGCGGGCTGATGCCCATGGTGTGCAGGGACGGCGTTGGCGGCGCCGTTGAGCAGGATGATGAGGGAGGCTGAGGGAGGTGGTGAGAGCCCATGAGGAAGGGGCCCACGAGACCGGCGGCGCGCATGGGGTCGGCTAGGGTGGCGTTCTTGGGGATGGGGCCGCCGATGACCATGGAGAAGGCGTTGACGACGATGAGGGCGATGACGACTGCAGCGCCGGTGGCCACGGAGGTGGCCAGCCAGTGGCTCATGAGGTCGGTGAGCAGGTTCGCCAGGGGCGGCCTGCATGCGGTGTAGCAGGAGCACGGTGGTCAGGGTGATGCCGACCTGGGCGCCGGACAGGAGGTGGGACAGGCGCCCCAGGGCGCGTCGGACGGTGGTGGCGCGCTTGTCCCCGGTAGCGGCGCGGGTCTCGACGGTGGAGGGGTCAAGGGCGACCAGGGAGAACTCACCCGGCCACGAACAGGGGCGGTACACGGTGAGGACCACGCCGACGGCGATCGCTGAGCCAGTCGGTCATGCGGGCCTCCCACGTGGGATGCGGCGTGGACGCTGGAGGCGGACGAGTCCGGTGGGGGTGGTCAGAGGCGGGCGAGGAGGCGCAGTGCGTGCGGGCGCGGCGCCTGCAGGCCCGGCGGAAAGCCGATCGCATAGTGACCGAACGGTACCACCGCGGCAGCAGTGAGGCCGAGGTAGCCATCAGGTGTCACACCGCCATCACAGAGGGACCGGTTTCTCGCGATTGGGGTAACCTACGCCACAGACCAAGTGAGCATGGAGGTTGCAATGCCGTCACGGAAGCCACGGAAAATAGCGGTCCGCTCAACCGACCTAGGCCAGTCCGGCTGGTGGATCCTCCCACCGACCGCTGGCATCATCGCCGGCGGCGTCAGCACCGTATCCTCTCAACTCCTCACACACAACACAGCGAGTTCTGCGATAGCGGGCGTCGTGAGCGCAACCGTCACAGGACTCAGCGCCGCAACACCCCAGTTCCGCGACTGGTTCTCAGCGCGCTCCCACAGGCGGCAGATCGCTGAATCAGCAGGGGCTACAATCGACATAAGCAGGGATCCTTTAGATTCACTGAGGGTGCACACCTCGAATCGCGATATCACAGAGTTCGTTCCTCGCGACATTCAGGACCAACTGATCAAGCACCTCAGTAACGGAACACCCGTTTTAATTGAGGGTCCATCCATGTCCGGGAAGACTCGCCTGACAATAGAGGTAATTCGTTCCCAATGGCCAAATCGTCCACATTGGTTCCCACCAGATGAGGACAGCATCGAAATAATCCTCAAGAACCAGCTGCAGCCAAAACGCGGAGCAATTATCATCTTGGACGACCTTGACAGATTCCTATCCAACCAAAGCCTCAAACTAGGTCAACTCAACCGATGGATAAGCAATTCATGCATCATTATCGCGACCATGATGCACTCACAGTACGTCAAGCTCAGCGACCGCAGCAGCGAGGAAGTGGCGGGATGGGATGTAATCAACCGATTCAAAAGAGTAACGCTCAGCCGCTCACTTTCAACAACCGAACTTAAGGCCACACAACTCACACCCTACGCGAACCAGATATCACAGATTGAGAGTATTGGATTAGGCCCCCTACTAGGGTGCGCCGAAGCAGTGCGCGCCGCGTTTGCAGACGAACTCAGGAATCACTCGTGGTGTGGAGTACTCATCAAGGCCGCAGCAGACTGGCGCAGAATTGGCCTAGGGTCCGCCTCAAGAGAGCAACTCATCACATTTTCTAGAGATTACAGCAACGCCGCCTGGGGACCCGCCGACTGGGATGACGTTTGGCAACAAGCAACCAAACCCATCAACGACACCATAGCACTCCTGCGGCAAGTGGGAAACGACAGCTGGGAAGTACGTGACATTATTGCCGACGAAGCCAACTGGACAACACCAAGTTCAACACTCAGTACCGCAGCCACATTAGTCACAAAACCATCCCAACTTCTCAGTATCGCCACAGCAATGACGATCACCAACAACGCAACTGAAGCGCTTCAAATATTAAATAAAGTCATCTCCCTGGGGCCAGAAACACGCGAGCACTGGGAAGTTACGCGATCCTCCTGAAGAACCAGGGCGGAGACCCTAATGAAGTTCATCGGACATAGGAGTCAGCAATTAAGATCCAGTCCTGCGAGTCGGAGATTATCATGAGTTACGCCATCTACTTACAGCGGCAAAAACGACAGAAACCTAATGAAGATAAAACACTTATACGAACGAGCATTATCACAGAGTCCGAATAACCCAACATACCTGGCCACTACGCCTTATTCTTAGATGGCGACCTAAATCACCATACTGCCGCAAAGGATCAATTTGAAGCATCCCTGAAAATCGACCCAGACAATGCCACGACATTAACAAGCTTCGCCGCAACCCTGATGAAGTCGAAAGAAGAGAGGGAGGCAGAACGCATTGAGGAACTATATAGGCACGCCCTCGAGATCGAACCCGAAAACGACTTAACCTTAATTGCATATGGGCGGATTTTACAACTATTCCACCAAGACCTCCAAGGTGCCAGAGACAGGTATCGTAAGGCATTATCAATCAACCCCAATAACGAGATGGCAGCCAAACTGCTTGACGAAATAAGCTTCCAGTCACATCCCTAAAACACGACTAGATGCGGGGAATCTAAACTCGACTGAAATTGCCACACACATAGAATCAATCCCTATAATTTAAACACAGAACAAACTGAAATGCAGTTAATTTAAAGTTGTCAGACAGTAATTCCGCCCAATCCTGACGACATCTCCACCATCCCAGTTGAGCCTCCTAGGTACCTCAGGGGCTCGCCATGCCCGGGACACGCATGTGTCCTTGGTCCCGCATTTGCTCGCTTGAGACACCCTTCACCTTCTAGGATGTCCGGTGAACACCGCCGTTCCTCCCCGGGGTCCCGCTAAGGCTCCCAGTGCCGGAACGGGAGACTGACGAGCTCCGAGGAGACCCGACGTGCCCACGCAGGACCAGATCAGCCCAGGTTTCGGTGCCAACGAGTGGATGGTGGAGGAGATGCGGGCCGCCTGGTCGGCGGATCCCTCCTCCGTGAGCCCCCAGTGGCGGGAGCTCTTCGAGACCGACCCGAATGCTGGCCTGCACCACCCGAGTCACGGCCCCTCGAACGGCTTCGCGCCGGCAGCCGCCGGTGGTCCGCGCCGGGCCACCATCACGCCTCAGGCCGCCTCTCCCCTGCGCCGTTCCTCCGCCGTCCAGGACGTCACGCGCTCCGACCTCCCGCCGGCCCCGCCGTCGGACACTGCGCCCCCGACCTCCCCCTACGCCCAGCGCCTGGCCGCGCACCCCGCGCACGACCAGGACGGTGACACCTGCGAGGACAGCACCACCAGGCTCAAGGGGGCGTCCGCCCGCACCGCCAAGAACATGGACGACTCCCTGTCCATGCCCACGGCCACCTCCGCCCGGGCCGTGCCCGCCAAGGTCCTCATCGAGAACCGCGCCGTCATCAACAGTCACCTGGCCCGCACCCGCGGCGGCAAGGTCTCCTTCACCCACCTCATCGGCTGGGCGGTGGTCGAGTCCCTCTCCGAGATTCCCTCGATGAACGTCTCCTACGGGGTCGACGAGGCCGGCAAGCCAGTCCTGCACGAACCCGCCCACGTGGCCTTCGGCCTGGCCATCGACGTGCCCGGCGCCGACGGGCAGCGACGCCTGCTGGTGCCCTCCATCAAGCAGGCCGACCTCATGGATCTGTCCCAGTTCGTGGAGGCCTACGAGGCCCTCGTGGCCAAGGCCCGCGACAACAAGCTGGACCTCGACGACTTCCGCGGCACCACCGTGACCCTGACCAACCCCGGCATGATCGGCACCCTGCACTCGGTGCCACGCCTCATGCCCGGTCAGGGACTCATCGTGGGGGTCGGCAGCATGGACTACCCGGCCGCCTTCGCCGGCGCCAGCCCCGACACCCTGGCCCGCCAGGCCATCGGCAAGGTCGTCACCCTGACCTCCACCTACGACCACCGCGTCATCCAGGGCGCCGCCTCAGGTGAGTTCCTGCGCCTGGTGGAGCGCAAGCTCCTGGGACTGGACGGCTTCTGGAACCGGGCCTTCGAGTCCCTGCGCATCCCCCTCGAGCCGGTCGCCTGGATGCGAGACACCACCTACGACCCCGAGCTGGAGACCGGCAAGCCGGCACGCGTGGCCGAGCTCATCCACGCCTACCGTCAGCGCGGCCACCTGGCCGCCGACAACGACCCGCTCACCTACCGCCTGCGCCGCCACCCCGACCTGGACATCACCTCCTACGGGCTGAGCCTGTGGGACCTGGACCGCTCCTTCCCCACCCGGGGGCTGGGCGGGCGCGATCGGGCCACCCTGCGCGAGATCCTCAAGATGCTGCGCGACGCCTACTGCCGCACCGTGGGCGTGGAGTACATGCACATCCAGGACCCGGCTCAGCGCGCCTGGTGGCAGGAGCGCCTCGAGCGGGACTGGGAGGACATCGGTGACGAGGAGCGCCGTCGGATCCTCACCAAGCTGGAGCAGGCCGAGGCCTTCGAGACCTTCCTGCAGACCAAGTACGTGGGCCAGAAACGCTTCAGCCTCGAAGGCGGGGAGTCCCTCATCGTGACCCTGGACCGCCTGCTCGACGCCGCCGCCCACGACGGCCTCGACGAGGTCGTCATCGGCATGGCCCACCGCGGCCGCCTCAACGTGCTCACCAACATCGCCGGCAAGTCCTACGCCCAGGTCTTCGACGAGTTCGAGGGCAACGGCGTCATCGAGGGCGCCGGCACCGGGGACGTCAAGTACCACCTGGGCACCGTGGGCGTCTTCTCCGGGACCGACGGCGTGTCCACCCGCGTCTCCCTGGCCGCCAACCCCTCCCACCTGGAGACGGTCGACGGCGTCGTCGAGGGCATCGTGCGCGCCAAGCAGGACCGCATCGGCCTGGGCGAGAAGGGCTACACGGTCATGCCGGTCCTCGTCCACGGTGACGCCGCCTTCGCCGGCCAGGGCGTGGTCTACGAGACCCTCAACATGAGCCAGCTGCCCGCCTACCGCACCGGCGGCACCGTCCACATCGTCGTCAACAACCAGATCGGCTTCACCACCGGCTCGGCCTCGGCCCGTTCCACCATCTACGCCACCGACCTGGCCAAGGGCCTGCAGGTGCCGATCTTCCACGTCAACGCCGACGACCCCGAGACGGTGGCCCGTACCGCCCGCCACGCCTACGAGTACCGACGCACCTTCCACAAGGACGTCATCATCGACCTCATCTGCTACCGGCGCCGCGGACACAACGAGGGCGACGACCCCTCGATGACCCAGCCGCTCATGTACCGGCTCATCGACTCGCTGGACTCCACCCGCGGGGTCTACACCTCCGCCCTCGTGGGGCGCGGCGACATCACCCCGCAGGAGGCGCAGGAGATCGCCAAGAGCTACCAGGACGAGCTGGAGAGGATCTTCACCGAGGCCCGCGTCCAGGTCACCGGGGGCACGGGCTCCGGCGACGCCGGGGAGGCCACCGACGCCTCCGCACAGGACCTGTCGGACCCCACGAAGGTGGGCATGCCCCTGTCCTCCCTGGAGATCCCCTACTCCCAGCAAGCGGGGATCGGCATGATGCTCGGCTGGACCTCGGCCGTGCCGCGCGACGTCGTCGAGCGCATCGGGGACGCCCAGGTCGCCTGGCCCGAGTCCTTCACCGTCCACCCCAAGCTCCAGGCCATGCTCGCCAAGCGCCGCGAGGCCACACGCGAGGGCGGCATCGACTGGGGGCTCGGAGAGCTCATCGCCCTGGGGAGCCTGCTCATGGAGGGCGTGCCGATCCGTCTGGCCGGTGAGGACGCCCGCCGCGCCACCTTCGCCCAGCGTCACGCCGTCCTGCACGACCACACCTCCGGTCAGGAGTGGACGCCTCTGAACTTCCTCACCCCGGACCAGGCGCCTCTGGAGATCTACGACTCGCTGCTCAGCGAGTACGCCGCCCTGGCCTTCGAGTACGGCTACTCGGTGGAGCGCCCCGAGGGACTGACGATGTGGGAGGCCCAGTTCGGCGACTTCGCCAACGGCGCCCAGTCCGTCATCGACGAGTACGTCACCTCCGCCGCCCAGAAGTGGGGGCAGCGCTCCGGCCTGGTCATGCTGCTCCCCCACGGCCAGGAGGGGCAGGGACCGGACCACTCCTCGGCCCGCATCGAGCGCTACCTGCAGATGTGCGCCCAGGACAACATGCTGGTGGCCCAGCCCTCCACGCCCGCCAGCTACTTCCACCTGCTGCGCGAGCACACCTACCGCCGCCCGCGCCGCCCGCTCATCGTCTTCACCCCCAAGCAGCTGCTGCGTCTGAAGGCCGCCTGCTCGCCGGTGGAGGACTTCACCTCCGGCACCTTCCAGCCGGTCATCGGGGAGACCGACGACGCCGTCCTGGCCGCGGCGCAGAAACAGGGCGTGGACCGGGTGCTGCTGTGCTCGGGGCGCGTCTACTACGACCTGCTGGCCCACCGGACCAAGACCGGGGACACGAGCACGGCCATCGTCCGCCTCGAGCAGCTCTACCCGCTTGAGACCTCGGCCATCGCCGAGGCGCTGGCGCCCTTCAGCGGGGCCGAGCTGGTGTGGGTGCAGGACGAGCCCGCCAACCAGGGCATGTGGCCCTACCTGGCGCTCAACCTGCCAACCGAGCTGACCGGTGGTGTCCTGCCCACGCTGGTCTCCCGGCCCGAGGCCGCCGCCCCCGCGGTGGGCACCGCCGGCGACCACCGCGCTCAGCAGGAGGAGATCCTCCACCAGGCCTTCGCCCGCGACTGAGACGAGGCCGGTCATCACCGGTCCGTCCCCGGTCAGCCCCTCCGAAATGCCGTCAGCCTCCACCGTTACAACCCAAGGTCACGATAATGTCAAGACAGCATGAGGGATCATGAGGCATGAGGAGGCGCTGTCATGCGTGAGACGAGGCTGAGCTTCATCGGCGACGAGCTGGTGGCCGGTCATGGTGACGGGCGCGCCCTGGGATGGACGGGCCGGGTCATGGCCCGCACTCCGCGGGACGCCGACATCCTGTGGACCTCGCTGGCGGTTCCCGGTGAGACAACAGCGCAGATGTCCGACCGCTGGGGTCCCGAGGTGGCCCGGCGCTCCACGCACACCGGCATCAACCGGCTCGTCGTGGGGCTGGGCGTGGCCGACGTGCTCGCCGGCATTTCCTACGCCCGCTCACGCCTGGCCCTGGCCAACATCCTCGACACTGCCGCCTCCGACCACCGCGAGTGCTTCGTCGTCGGTCCCCCTCCCCTGCCGGAGGCCGACCCCGATGCCACCGCCCAGCTGTCCCAGGCCGCCGAGGAGGTGTGCCTGCGGCGCAACGTGCCCTACGTGGACACCTTCGAGCCGCTGCGCAACCACGAGCAGTGGACGGCCGACGTCGCCGCCGCCGGTGGCACGCACCCGGGCCAGGCCGGATACGGTCTGCTGGCCTGGCTGGTCCTGCACCGCGGCTGGTACGAGTGGCTCGGCGTCGAGCGCCCCGAGTCCTGAGGCCTCGATACCCGCCGGTCAGGCAGGCGCCGGGGAGCCTTCGTCAGACGACGACTCGGAGGCGGCGAAGATGTCGCCGCTGATCCCCACCAGGCGGTTGGAGACGTGGTTGTTGAAGAAACCGACGATGGGGCCGATGAAGAAGCCCATGATGACCGTGCCCAGGGCGACGATGCCCAGTGAGAGGTCGAACCTGATCAGGAGCAGGGCCAGGAAGATCGTGATGATGTCCTGGACCAGCCGGTAGGCGCGGTAGCTGTAGCGCGGGAAGTGCCGCCTGAGCGAGGGAGCGATCCCGTCATAGGGGCACTGGCCCAGGTCGCAGGTGATGTACATGGAGACTCCCAGGCAGAACAGCGGCAACCCGATCGCCAGGTGGAGGAGCATGCTGCCGACGGAGTACTCGACGTGGAAGAAGCTGCGGTAGATCGGGCGGAAGTAGTCCACGAGGACACCCACGACGGTGAAGTTGATGACCGTCCCCAGGCCGAAGATGGACCGGTCGAAGGGGAAGACGAGGATCAGCATGATGATGTTGACGATCGGGACGATCGCCGCGAAGGAGATCCCAGAGACGTGGGAGATGCCCTGGAGGAAGGCGGTGAACGGGTCGACGCCGCTCTTGCCCTCCAGGCAGATCGCGATCCCGACTGCCGTGATCACCTCCCCCAGGAAGCACACGAGGATGCGCCGCAGGAGCGAGTTGTCAGAGAGTGTCCACTGGTCTGGTGCTGTCAGGGTTCCTCAGGTTCATGTCACACCGCCGTCGTTGAGGAGGAGCCGGCAAGGCCATACCTACGAGACACCACCGGGTTCCTCGGTGAGAGGTTGAACAGTGCCCCTCACCACGAATCAGGCCGTGTTCCGCGGCTCACACCTCAGCGTCTCATCACCGTCAAGGCCGTAGGCCCCAGGCTGGGAGCGCGAACCGGCGCCTGACCAGGGCGGTTCCGGAACGGCTCAAGAACGACGTCGGCCGGTCACCGCAGTGGTGACCGGCCGACGTCTGTTATGTCTCAGGGCGTTGCGCTCGGCGCGCTACCCGGCTCAGGCGTTGGGACGCTTGCCGTGGTTGGCGCTGGACTTGGCGCGTGCACGACGCTTACGACCACGCTTGCTCATCACTGCCTCCTCGTGTCTTGACTCGCCCCACGAGGGGGCACGGAACGCCGCTGATTCTCGCACACGGCGACGCGCCCCGGCCAGTCTCGTGCCGCCGACCAGCCGGTGAAGGCGACCACACGTCGCTACCGTCGCACCCTCAGTCGCGCTCGAAGCGGACGGTCCGTGAGGACTCGACCCGGGACTCCACGACACGCACGACATGCCCGGAGGCGGAGGCCTGGGTCCGAGTCGTGGTCGACGTCGTCGTCACGCTCACCGCGGTGGTGCGCAGGGCCGACAGGCGCCCCAGGACCCGGGCGCGCAGCTCGGGAGGGGCCTGCTCGGCACACCGCGAGCGCAGGATCTCCCGCAGATGGGTCTCGGCGTCGGCGAGGCGCGAGCAGTGCGAGCAGGAGGCCACATGCTGGGCGAGGCGCTCGGCGAGGTCGGCGGTGCACTCGCGGTCGAGGAAGGCCTCCAGGTGGGCGCGGGCCTCGGCGCAGGAGCAGTCCTGGGAACCGTCTGCTGTCTGGGGGTTCTTGGTGGGCTCGGCACTCTTGCCGCCGTTGGCTCCCGGTTCCATGCGGTCTCTCATTTCTCCTCCTCCCCGTATCCGTACTCTCGTGCGTAGTCGGCCAGCAGGTCACGCAGCTGGCGGCGCCCTCGGTGCAGCCGGGACATGACTGTGCCGATGGGCGTGTCCATGATCTCGGCGATCTCCTTGTAGGAGAAGCCCTCCACGTCAGCCAGGTAGACGGCCAGGCGGCGGTCCTCGGTGAGCTGGCCCAGGGCGTCCTTGATGTCGGAGTCCGGCAGGGAGTCCAGGGCGAGGTTCTCCGCGCTGGGCAGGCCCACCGAGTCGTGGGAGGCGGCCCGGTGCAGCTGCCAGTCCTCGACCGCCTCCGCGTCGGACTGGAGCGGCTCGCGCTGCTTCTTGCGGTAGGAGTTGATGAAGGTGTTGGTCAGGATCCGGTAGAGCCAGGCCTTGAGGTTGGTGCCGGGCCGGTACTGGTGGAAGGAGCCGAAGGCCTTGGCGTAGGTGTCCTGCACGAGGTCCTCGGCATCGGCCCGGTTGCGGGTCATGCGCAGGGCGGCACCGTAGATCTGGTCCAGGTAGGGCAGGGCCTCGGCCTCGAAGCGGGCGGCCCGGGCGGCCTCGTCCTCACCGGCCGGAGCCCGGTCCAGACTGTGCGCGCCATCGCCCGGATCGATCGCCTCGTCCAGGGCGATCTCATCTGTGTGGTCGTCGATGTCCGTCATCATCCATGAGCCTAACGTGCTCCAGGGGTCCTCAGCCTCACCTGCGCCGAGAGCCTCGGTCATCGTTCTGGTCATCGTGGCGGCTCGCCCCGGCAGGCCGCGGTGCCGACGGTGCCCGTCCTGCCGGCCGGGTCGCTCATGGCGACCTCGTGGCCCGCTCGGCGGTGCGCCCCGCCGGCGGGCGGTCCGGCTCAACGACGACGCGGTCGGCTGCTGAGTGCTCATGTCCCGGCCAACACGATGGCGCCCCGGATTCATTCCCCGTCGGCGTTCAGCGAGGCACGCGCCACGTTCGAGCGCCGATATTGCTGGCCCGAGCCGCCCACGTAGGTCAGGATGGGGGCATGAACATTCTGCGCTCCTTCGCCCGCCCCATGCTCGCTGCGCCCTTCATCGTCGATGGACTCGACGCCCTGGTGCGCCCGTCGCGCCACGTGGAGAAGTTCGAGAAGGTCGCCCCCACGCTGGAGCGGGCCGGTCTGCCACCGGTGCTGACCTCCGACGCCCGGCTGCTCACCCGCGCCTCGGGTGCCGTGAGCCTCGTGGCCGGACTGGGGCTGGCCGCCGGCCGGGCACCCCGGACGAACGCCACCATCCTGGCCGCCCTCAACGTGCCTCTCACCGTGGTCAACAACCCCGTCTGGGCGGTCAAGGGGACGCAGGCCCGCAAGGAGGCCCTCTCCGGGCTGCTGCGCGGGGCCGCTCTGGGAGCCGGGCTCGCGCTGGCCGCCGTCGACCGTCAGGGCAGGCCGTCCCTGGCCTGGCAGGTGCGTAACGCCCGCCAGCAGCGTGAGGCGCTGCAGGCAGCTCAGCAAGCCGTCCAGCAGCGCTACGTGACCGCCTGAGTCGCCTGAGTCGGAACCCGTCGGCGCCAGGCCCGGGTCCGCCGTCGGCCCGTCACCATTCCAAACGCCCCGGCAGCCGTCACCTGGGCGTCACAGGCGGCGGCTACTCTCACCCCGGTCGACCGCCGACCGGTCGCGGCGCCCTGACGCGCCCGCACCACCTCACCACCACGCGCAGACACGTCATCGACACGCAGGGAGCACTCATGACCGTCCAGTCCGCCCAGCAGGCTCAGGCCAGCCAGTCGACCCAGTCGGAACAGACTGCGGAGCCCGACATCGTCTACACCTGGACCGACGAGGCCCCGATGCTGGCGACCCACTCCTTCCTGCCGATCGTGCGCGGTTTCGCCCAGCGGGCGGGCGTGAGCGTGGGCACGGCGGACATCTCGTTGGCGGGACGCATTCTGGCGGCCTTCTCCCTGGCCGACGACGACCTGGCCCGCCTGGGTGAGCTCACCCAGTCGCCGGCGGCCACGATCATCAAGCTGCCCAACATCTCGGCCTCCCTGCCTCAGCTCAAGGCCGCCATCGCCGAGCTCCAGGCCCTGGGCCACGAGATCCCCGACTACCCCGACTCCCCTGCCACGCCCGCCGAGCAGGAGGCCCGCGCCGCCTACGACGCCGTCAAGGGCAGCGCCGTCAACCCCGTCCTGCGCGAGGGCAACTCGGACCGGCGCGCCCCGGCGGCCGTCAAGGCCTACGCCCGCTCCCACCCGCACTCGATGGGGGCCTGGTCACCTGAGTCGCGCACCCGCGTGGCCACGATGGGATCGGGCGACTTCCGGCGCAACGAGCGCAGCGTCGTCGTCCCCGAGGCCGGCACCCTGCAGATCCGGTTGCGCCCGGCCGACGGCGGCGAGCCGCTCGTCCTGCGGGAGTCGCTGCCGGTGACGGCCGGGGAGGTCGTGGACGCCACCTTCATGAGCGCCGCCGCCCTGGACGAGTTCCTCACCCGACAGGTGGCCGCCGCCAAGGATGAGGACCTGCTGCTGTCGGTGCACCTCAAGGCCACGATGATGAAGGTCTCCGACCCGATCATCTTCGGTCACGCGGTGCGCGCCGCCCTTCCGGGCGTCTTCTCCACCTACGGGCGGGTGCTGGCCGAGGCGGGTCTGCGCGCCGAGGACGGGCTGGCCTCGATCCTGGCGGGCCTGGACTCGCTGCCCCAGGGCGAGGAGATCCGCGCAGCCATCGAGGCCGAGCTCGCCGCCGGGCCCCGTCTGTCCATGGTGGACTCCGACCGCGGCATCACGAACCTGCACGTGCCCAGTGACGTCATCATCGATGCCTCCATGCCCGCCATGATCCGTGCCGGCGGCCACCTGTGGGGACCGGACGGCCAGACCGCGGACACGCTCGCCGTCATCCCGGACTCCTCCTACGCCGGGGTCTACCAGACCGTCATCGAGGACTGCCGCACCCACGGGGCCCTGGACCCGGCCACCATGGGCTCGGTGCCCAATGTGGGCCTCATGGCCCGCAAGGCCGAGGAGTACGGCAGCCACGACAAGACCTTCCTCATCCCGGCCGACGGCACCGTCGAGGTCGTCGTGGTCGAGGGCGCGGGCGCCGAGCCCGGTGCGGTACTGCTGTCCCACGAGGTGGCGGCCGGCGACATCTGGCGGGCCTGCACCACCCAGGACGCCCCCATCCGCGACTGGGTGCACCTGGCGGTCACGCGGGCCCGGGCCACCGGTGCCCCGGCCGTCTTCTGGCTGGACCCCGAGCGTGGCCACGACGCCGTCCTCATCGACCTGGTGCACCGTTACCTGGCAGAGGAGGACACCGAGGGCCTGGACATCCGCGTCCTGGACCCGGTGGCGGCCACGCGCCTGTCCCTGGAGCGCGCCCGCCGCGGCGAGGACACGATCTCGGTGACCGGCAACGTGCTGCGCGACTACAACACGGACCTCTTCCCCATCCTCGAGCTGGGCACGAGCGCCAAGATGCTCTCGGTGGTGCCGCTGATGAACGGCGGCGGCCTGTATGAGACCGGGGCCGGGGGCTCGGCACCCAAGCACGTGCGCCAGCTGCTCGAGGAGGACTACCTGCGCTGGGACTCCCTGGGCGAGTTCCTGGCCCTGGCGGAGGCCTTCCACCACGTGGCCCAGGTCAGTGGCAACGAGCGCGCCGAGGTCCTGGCCGATGCCCTGGAGGCCGCCACGGCCCTGCTGCTGGAGGAGAATCGTTCACCGGCGCGCCGCCTGGGACAGATCGACAACCGCGGCTCGCACGCCTGGCTGGCCCTGTACTGGGCCCGCGAGTGGCCGGGCAGGAGACCAGCCCCGAGCTCGCCGCCGTCTTCTCCCCGATCGCCCAGCAGCTCGAGGCCTTCAACGACACGATCCAGGCCGAGCTCCTGGACGTCCAGGGCTCCCCGGTGGACATCGGCGGCTACTACCGTCCCGACCAGGCCCTGACCGATGCCGCCATGCGCCCCTCGACCACCCTCAACGCGGTCATCGAGGCCCTCGTATGACCCACGCCCCCGGCACCACCCCGGCCTCCTCAGGTAGATCCGCCGAGCCGTGGCGGGCACCGGTGGCGACCGGGGCGCTGGACGCCGTCGTGGAGCTGCCGGGGTCGAAGTCGCTCAGTGCCCGGGCCCTGCTCCTGGCCGCCGTTGCCGACGCGCAGACGACGCTCAGCGGGCTCCTGCGCTCGCGCGACACCGAGCTCATGCTCGCCGCCTTGAGCGTGCTCGGCGCCCGCTTCGAGGACCTTGACGAGACCGGCACGCGGCTACGCGTCACGCCGGCTCCCCTGCCGCTGCGAGTGCAGGCCGGACCCGACGGCGTCGGACGCATCGACGTCGGCCTGGCCGGGACCGTCATGCGCTTCGTGCCCGCTCTGGCCGCGCTGGCCGACGCCCCGGTCGTCTTCGACGGGGACGAAGCCGCCCGGTGCCGCCCCATGGCGCCTCTGCTCGACGCGCTGGCCACCCTGGGCGCGGACGTCACCCACCTCGGTGAGCCCGGCTTCCTGCCCTTCCGAGTCGGCCCCGGCGACGGCGCCCTCCTACGAGCCGAGGGCACTCGGATGGCGGTCGATGGCTCGGCCTCCTCCCAGTTCGTCTCCGCCCTCCTGCTCCTGGGAGCACTCCTGCCCGGCGGCCTAGAGCTCACCCCCACCGGGCCGGTGCCCTCACTGACGCACGTGGGCATGACAGTGGCGACGCTGCGCGAGCGGGGCATCGCCGTGGACGAGCCCGCCCTCGGGGCCGGTGACGGCGAGCGCACCTGGCGGGTCCACCCCGGTCGCCCGCGCGGCGGGGAGGTGGCCATCGAGCCGGACCTATCCAACGCCGGGCCCTTCCTGGCGGCCGCCCTCGTGGCCGGAGGCCGGGTCAGCGTCCCCCACTGGCCGGCGGCCACGACCCAGGCCGGGGACGCCTGGCGCGAGCTCCTCCCCCGTCTGGGTGGCGAGGTGACACTCGCTGACGGGGCGCTCGAGGCCCGCGGCACCGGGCGGCTGACCGGGATCCACGCGGACCTGTCCGACGTCGGCGAGCTGGCCCCCACGGTGGCGGCTCTGGCCACCCTCGCCGGGGCCCAGGGCCATACCAGCAGCCTCACCGGCATCGCGCACCTGCGCGGGCACGAGACCGACCGCCTGGCGGCCCTGGCGACCCAGATCCGCCTCCTGGGCGGGAACGCCGAGGAGAGCGACGACGGGCTCATCATCCGCCCCGCACCGCTGCACGGCGCCGCCCTGCGGTCCTACGCCGACCACCGAATGGCCACCTTCGCCGCCATCATCGGCCTGGGCGTGGACGGGGTGAGCCTGGACGACGTCGAGTGCACCTCCAAGACGCTCCCCGGCTTTGAAAGCCTGTGACCGCCATGCTGGCCACCGCCGCCGGTGAGCGAGGCACCGGACCGGCCCCCGAATCGCGCCTTGAGCCGACCACTCCGGGAGATGGCGCCTGATGGCCCGCCGCGACATCGGCACCGACGACCCGCGCGTGAGGGTCCGCCCCGGTCGGGGCTCACGCCCGCGCACCAAGCAGCGCCCCAGCCACGCCGACGCGGCGCTGGGCACGGTCACCCGCATCGACCGCGGCCACTACCGCATCCGCCTGGACGAGCCGGGCCTCACCGAGGACTCCAGCGGCAACATCACCGCCATGAAGGCCCGCGAGCTGGGTCGGGGCAAGGTCGTCGTCGGCGACCGGGTCGCCGTCGTCGGAGACACCAGCGGCCGCAAAGGCACCCTGGCGCGCATGGTCCGCATCGAGGAGCGCACCACCCTGCTGCGCCGCAGCGCCGAGGACGGGGACGCCGCCGGCACCGAGAGGGCGATCGTCGCCAACGCGCACAAACTCGTCATCGTCACCGCCGTGACCGACCCCGAGCCGCGCCCGCGCATGATCGACCGTTACCTCGTGGCCGCCTACGACGCCGGCATGGAGCCGCTCATCGTGCTCACCAAGACCGACCTGGCCGACGCCGCCCCGTTGACGAGCCTCTACAGCCCCCTGGGCGTGCGCTGCCTGGCCACACGACTGAGCCCCCACGGCCCCGGGGCCGGCCCCTCCCAGACCGGCGCCGACGACGAGCGACCCGACGACGGCGTCGAGGCGGTCCGCCAGGCGCTCAACGGCGCATCCTCGGTCCTCGTGGGCCACTCCGGGGTCGGCAAGTCCACACTCATCAACGCGCTCGTGCCCGGAGCCGACCGCGCCACAGGACACGTCAACGAGGTCACCGGCCGAGGCCGCCACACCTCCACCAGTCTTCAGGCCCTCGAGCTGCCCGGGGGCGGTTGGGTCATCGACACCCCCGGCGTGCGTTCCTTCGGGGTTTCCCACGTCGGCAGCGCCGACGTCCTGCGGGGCTTTCCGGACCTGGCCTCCGTGGCCGAGGACTGCCCGCGCGGGTGCACCCACGAGGACGGCGTCGTCGACTGCGCCCTGGACAGGTGGGCGAGCGCGGCAGATGGGCCGGCCGCATCGGGAACCTCCGCCACCCCCGAGGAGCGGCGCGCGCGGGTGGAGTCCTTCCGCCGGCTGCTGGCGCCCTCACTGGAGGCCGAGGACCCCACCCGCCCCTGAAGCACGCCTGGGCACGGGCGGAGCCCTTCCGGGAGCGTCACGGTTTCGTCGACAGCGCGATCCTTAACTCTGAGGGTCGTTTGCCCCGACAACGGGCGACGACCCAGCAGAAACGGCGTCAGTACTGGGTTTTTTCACGTTTCAACGGACTCGCTATTGGACACCGTGTGCTAAAACTCACATCACAGAGCCGTTGCAGGATTCAACTACAGACCGATTTTGACGGTTCCCACAAGCGAAAGCGCGTTAGTCTCATGACATGCACAACCGTCCGACTCCTCCGCTCCCACGCCCCGCCCTGGGCGACCTGTCCGCACGCGCCAACCTCTCTGCGGCGCGCCGGCGCGTCCTGGAGGTCGTGGAGGCTTCCAACGACGCGATGACGGCCGTTCAGGTCGCCAGCGCCCTCAACCTGCACCACAACACTGTCCGTGAGCACCTCGACGCCCTGGTTGACGCCGGATTCGTCACGGTGTCCACCAAGCCGACGGGCAAGCGGGGCCGCCCGGCCCTGCGCTACGCCTCAACGGCACCCGACCCCCAGCAGATGATCGACGCCTACCTGCTGCTGCTCGACGCGATCGCCGACACCCTGGGCGAGGGCGAGGAAGCCCGCGCCACCGCTCTGGAGATCGGTCGTCGCTGGGCAGAGCTGACCCCCCGGAACCGTTGCCGAGCCCACGGTCGACGGCGAGCAGGTGGACCGGGTCACCGCCCTGATCCCCTACCTGGCGGTCATGGGCTTCGCCCCGGAGGTCTCCGGCGACACCGTCGTCCTGCGCTCCTGCCCGCTCATCACGCGCAACCACCGGCCGCGCGACCTGGTGTGCACCATGCACGAGGGTTTCCTACGGGCCGTCGTCGGCCCCGACCCGGCCGCCTACGAGCGCCTCAAGTTCCTGCCCAACGGGCCTGACGGCTGCCAGATCGGCTCTGCTCAGCCCATCCACGAGGAGCCTGACCTCAAGGTCGTCCACGCCGACGTCGCCTGACCGCGCGGCTCCGACAGCACCATCCGTCCATCCATCCACCACTTCTGAGATCGCAAGGCTTCGGCCCCGGGCACAGTCGCCCGGGGCCGAAGCGGCGTTCAGCGGCGCTCCAAGCCGTGGACTGAGGTGTCCGCGGCTCAGGCACTGACCTCCAGGACGCCGTGAGCGCCCTTCTCCATGTCGGCGAAGGAGTGCGTCACGAACACGTAGTGGCCCGGTTCAGAGGCGACGCACTCCACGAATCCGCCCTGCGCCGGCTGCAGGCCGAGGGCCTGGGAGCCACCGGACCAGGCGTTGCCGATCCGGCTCGGGCCGCCGAGGGTCCAGGCCCCCCTCGAAGAAGACCTGGTCGAACTGCAGGCCAACGGCGTGGAACGACGTCGGCAGAGAGGGCCCGGCGGCCATGACCCAGAAGCGCACGCGCTCACCCACTTTGGCCTTGAGCGGCTGCTGGTGGTACTGGAAGGCCACCCCGTTGAAGGTCATGAGGTCGGGGGTCTTGGCTGCGATCTTGTCAGTGCTGGGCTCGCCGCCCTCGGGACCGAGGTAGACCTCGGAGGCGACGATGACGTACTCGCGGTCCACGGCCGGCAGTCCCGGCGGATCGATGATGACGGCCCCGTGCATGCCGGCGGCCAGGTGCAGACTCATCGGCGAGGTGGAGCAGTGGTAGAGCCAGATCCCCGAGTGCTGGGCCTTGAAGGTGTAGACGAGGGACTCCCCGGGGTTGATCGAGCGCATCGCTTTGTCGGGCGGGGTGATCCCGGCGTGGAAGTCGAGGGAGTGGCTCATCGTGCCGTCGTTGATCAGGGTGATCTCGAAGGTGTCCCCCACCTTGCCGCGCAGGACGGGGCCGGGGACCTGCCCGTTGAAGGTCAGGCGCCGTTGGGTGACACCGGCCCCGACCTGCATGACCTGCTCCTTGACGGTGAAGGTGTGCCGGTGGGTCATGGGGCCGCCGTCGGGGCTGCTCGGGGCGGGCGGCAGAGCGGCGTCGAAGGCCTTGAAGTCGGCGGGCAGATGGGCGGAGTAGTCGGGGACCGCGTCATTGCCGGGGCTGACCTGCTTGCCCTGGCCGCCGCCGTGCTGGTGGCCGCCGGCGGCCGTCCCGCCTGCGGTGACGTGGAAGACCATGCCCTGGGCGCGGTGGCCGGCGATGGAGCACCAGCCCTCGATCGGCCCGGCAACGACGCCGGCGTCAAGGGTGCCCTTGGCTCTGGCGGCGACGCGGCCGGTGGTCTGTCCGGTGGCCAGGACGAGGTCATGGACCTGGTCGGCGGTGTTGTCCAGGGTGATGACGAGCCGGTCGCCGGGGGTGACGTCGACCGTGTCCGGTACGAACCGCAGCCCCTCCACCTTGATGGTGGCGTTGACGGTGTTGCCGGTGGGCGCGACGTCCTGGACGCCTCCGCCCTGGCCCCGGTTGCCGATGACGCTTCCTACGACGACGGCCGCTCCCGCGGTGAGCAGTCCCATGAGGATGCCACGGCGGTCGGCGGACTGGAGCAGGCCGCTCGACGACGACGCGGTGGCCCCGCCTCCCGCCGTCGAACCGGCCCACCAGGCAGGGGGCGTCGGCTGCGGTCGATGGCGGGGGCCGTACCGGCCGTCACCGCGCGGCGGTGGGTGGCCTCGGGCTTGTCGGTGCTCGTCCCGGCGTGCCCGGCAGCGGCATCGCCTGGAGCCGGAGAAGCACTGCTGGCGTCGCTGTTCGCGGTTCCGTTGGCAGCGGTGTCCTGAGGGGCGCCTGCAGCAGCGTCCTCAGAAGCGGCGGCCTCATCGGGGGATGGTGCCTGCGCGTCGGGCGTCTTCGTCATCGGGTTCCCCTTCGGGGCTGGGCGGACCGGCGGTCCGCGGGGTCGGAGGTGGGGGCGGCGTCGGCCGGGGTGCGTGGCGTGCGCTTGCGGCGGGAGAGCTCGTGCAGGCTGAGGATCATGCCCACCAGCAGGTAGGAGGTCACCAGCGCGGCCAGGGCTCCGGCGACGACGCGCACCTGCCAGGGCACGCCCGGGCTGAGCGCCAGCAGGAGGCAGGCGTTGGCGGCGGTGACCCGGTAGGCGGCGCAGCGGTCCATGATTGCGTTGGTGGCCCGCGTGGCCGCAGGGCCGCCGCCGAGCATCACCGGGGTGAGGTAGCTCAGGGCCGCCACGAGGATCTGGAGGGCGAAGCCGGCCGCCAGGGGCAGACGCAGGGCGTGAATGACCTGGCGGGCGGCGGCTGCGTCATCGGCCAGTGCCATGCGGGCCCCCAGGACGGCGACACAGCCGACGAACCAGGCCACCGAGGCCGTGGCGGAGGCCGTGGCGAAGGAGGTCGGCGGGACCCGGCGCGCGGTTCGGTACGCGGGCACGAGGACTCCGCAGGCACCACCGAGGTAGACCAGGGTGCCCAGGCCCGCCAGGGGCGGCCACAGCCCGCAGGCGGCCACGAGCGCGGTGCCGCCCACGAGGTAGGGCAGACCGCGGGTGGTCCAGCGCGGCGCGACCGGCTCCATGGGGGTGCGCAGCATCGTGGGCCACAGGACGGTGAGCGTGCCCAGGACCGTGGTGCCCACGAAGCCCAGCAGCATGGTGGTCGTGTGGGCCAGGTAGAAGCCGTCGGCCAGGCCGGAGCGTCCGCGGGCGTTGGACCAGGAGATGAGGAAGCCCAGGAGCGCACCGGTGGCCAGCAGGACCAGGGCGACGGCGTAGTGGACGGCCAGGGCCGCCAGGCGTGGGGCGATGGCGCGCCGGTACTGCACGGTGATGGCCACGACACCGGCAATGGCCTGGGCCATGACGATGACCGCCCCGATGAGCGCCACCACCTGCTGGCCCATGGTGATGCCGGTGAGTACGACGGCGGTGCCGAGGCTGTGGGCGTAGAGGCGCGCGTCCAGGAGGGCGGCGCCACCCAGGGCCGGGCGGTGCAGGAGGGTGTCGGCGAAGTGGGCCGACCAGATGGTGATGGCGCTGCCGATCCCGCCCAGGAGCAGGGCGTGCAGGGGCAGCCAGGTGCCCCAGGAGACCAGGGGGCCCACGATGGTCAGGGCCGCCAGGACCGCGGCGGTGAGCAACCAGGCCATGACGAGGGCGTTACGACGCACCTGGGTGGTGCGCCGGGAGGGCTTCTTGGCGGGACGGCCCGGGCTGCCGGACCGGGCCGCCGGGGAGCCGACGGACAGAGTCATGGCGTCACGGCCTTTCCCCGCTCAGGCTGTGGGCGCCGGCGCCCAGTGGCCTGGCGGATGCTGCCGGAGGTCAGGACGCGTCCCAGGGTGAGGACCATGAAGACGAGGATCGCCGCCACCCCCACGGCGCCGCCGACCTTCCAGATCACGGAGGCCTCCGCCAGCAGGCCCGCGACGCGCACCACCAGGCCGGCGTGCAGCAGAACGTAGGGCAGCCACATGAGCCGGTGGTAGGGCAGGGAGCGGTGGACGATCGCGGGGATGATGACCGGGGCGTGGGCCAGGATCATGGAGAAGGCGAAGCCCACCGTGATGCAGTGGATGACGATCTCGTAGGCGGCTCCGTTCAGCCCCTTCAGGCCCCACAGTGACCAGACCGCCCCGGCGACGGCGAGCCACACGTAGCCGGCGAGCATGGAGGCCGCCATGAAGCGCACCCCGCCGCCGGCACGGACGGTGCGCCGGGCGACGTCGTAGTAGGCCATGACGACGGCAAGCCCCAGCAGGGCCGGGCCGACCACGAGGTAGGAGCCCTGAGCGATCAGCATCAGGCAGGCGCCCAGGACCGCCGCGCCGGACAGTGCCTCGACGACGGTCTCCACCATCTCATCGAGGAAGGCGATGCGGGCCAGCTCCAGGCGCTCGCCGATGATGGTGAGCGTGGGGAACAGCAGCCACAGCGGGACGACGTCCTCGATGCCGCGGCCACCCAGCCACAGGACGTCTCCCAGCAGGAGGGCGGACGCGCCCATGGCCTCGACGTCGACGGCGGCGCTGGGGGCTCGCCGGTGAACCCGCAGGTAGATGGCGCACAGGATGCCGGCGGCACCGGTCATGAGTCCCCGGCCGACGACGTCGGGCGCGCCGGGCCATGAGGGTCAGGCAGCCCGCGGCACTTCCCAGTGGGGCGAGGAAGGCCCAGGGGGCGCGGGCGGCGACCGCCCGCTCCAGGGCGATGACGGTCCCCAGGAAGCCGACGAGCATGAGGGGGCCGTGAAGCGCCGCCAGCTCGGCCCCGTCGATGGGCGCCGGCAGGTTGAGGCGCAGGAGAGCGGCGTTGAGTCCCATGAGGATGCAGGCGGCGCCCAGGGCCAGGGCCACCAGGCGCGGCGCCACCCGACTGGTCAGCGCCCGACCGAGCCGGCCGGCTGCGTTGTCAGCCGCGTCGTCGGCGGCGTGCGCCTTGACCTGCGCATGCGCGGTCGCTGCCGGCTTGTCCGTCTCCACGGCCCAACCGTATCCAACCGCGCTGGAAACACCCGCACTCATATCAACAAAAACGTCACAGACGACACGGTTCCGCGTCGTTGATGAAGTTTCGGTAGGTTTGAGGAGCGCAGGTCGCGCCGCTGGAGGCGGACGGCCGTGCCGGTGGAGATGGACGGCCGTTCCTGCTGGCCCTGCGGTGGTAGTAAGGTCACGCCCACCAGTACGAAACACTCCGAAGGAGACCCCTATGAGCGAGAGCCCCGAGCTGCTGCCCGTCACTGAGAAGAAGTCCAGCTGCGGCTGCCACGAGCACAGCGATGAGCGCCTCACCCTGGACGCGCGCGCCATCCCGCACCGTCTGCGCCACGCCGCGGTCATCGGTGCCGCCTCCTCCCTGAACCCCGGTGAGGGCTTCGACCTGGTGGCCCCGCACGTGCCCACCCCGCTGCTGGCCCAGATCGACCAGCTGCCCTTCACCTTCCAGCACACGCTGCTGGAGCAGTCCGAGGGCTTCGCCCGCGTCGAGATCCTGCGCACCGCCTGATCGGCGCCTCATCACGGCCGGTCGGCGGGAGGCACGCGCGGGCTCTGAGCCCTGGGCCATGGGCTCAGGGCCTCATCGGGCCTCACTCCGTGCCACCGGCGCGCTCCCGATATGCTCGACGCATGACGCCAGCACCGCTCGATGCCGCGGTCGTCGGTACGGGCAGGATCCGTGGGACCTCCACGGACCTGCCCATGCCGACGACCCGGTCGGTGCTACCCGAGCCACCTGGACGTCCCGGTCCGTCGGGCTCGGTCCTCCCCGAGGAGACGGCCCCGGTACCGCCGGCCCTGGCTGACGACGACGTCCCCCAGCAGCTGATCGATCGCTACGGGCGCACCGTGCGCGACCTGCGCCTGTCCATCACGGACCGCTGCAATCTGCGCTGCACCTACTGCATGCCCGCGCAGGGGCTCCAGTGGTTGCCCACCCCGGATCTCCTGACCACTGCCGAGCTCACCCGTCTGGGGCGCATCGCCGTCGAGCGCCTGGGGGTGGAACGCATCCGGCTGACCGGCGGTGAGCCGCTGCTGCGTCGGGACCTGGAGGAGATCATCGGCTCACTGTCCGCGCTGCGGACGTCGACAGGGGTCAAGCCGGACATCGCCCTGACCACGAACGGCCTGGGGCTGGAGAGGCGGGCCGCCGGACTGCGTGCAGCGGGCCTGGACCGCGTCAACGTCTCCATCGACTCCCTGGACCCGCAGGACTACGCCGCCATCACTCGCCGAGACCGGCTCGCCGACGTCCTGACGGGGATCGCCGGCGCCCAGGAAGCCGGCCTGGCTCCCATCAAGGTCAATGCCGTGGCCGTGCCCACCACCGTGGAGCACCGCGCGCCACGGCTCCTGGCCGAGTGCCTGCGCCGTGGCTGGCAGCTGCGGTTCATCGAGCACATGCCGCTGGGACCGCGCGAGACCTGGAGCAGCCAGGACGTCGTCGGCGTCGATCAGATCCTGGAGGTGCTGCGGGAGGCCGGATTCACCCTCACCGAGGTGGGCCGTCCGGACCGTCGTCCGGCTGCGCTGTGGCGCGTCGCCGCCGGAAGCGCGTCGGGCCAGGACTACCCGGCCGGGACGGTGGGCGTCATCGCCTCAGTCACCGCCCCCTTCTGCTCGGACTGCGACCGGACCCGCATCACGGCCGACGGGCGCCTCATGACCTGCCTGTTCTCCAGCACCGAGACCGACCTGCGCGGCCCCATGCGCGCCGGGGCCGACGACGACGAGCTCATCCGCATCTGGGCCAGGGCCACCTGGGGCAAGCCCCGCGCGCACGGCTCGGACAGCCCCCAGACCGAGAGCGACGGCTTCGCCCGCCCGCAGCGCACCATGTCGGCCATCGGTGGCTGACCCGAATCGTAAGGAACCACCACGATGAGTCCCTCCCCCGAACTGTCCCCCAAGACGGGCGCGCAAGCGGGTCCGGAACAGATCTCCGTGACCCTGCGCTACTTCGCCGCGGCCGCTGAGGCCGCCGGGCGCCCTGAGGAGCGTCTGGACCTGCCCCGGGGCACAACGCTGGCGGGTCTGCGCGAGCAGCTGGCCGGGAGGGGGCTGGAGATGGCGCGAGTCGTCCCGATCTGCAGCTTCTTGGTCAACTCGGTCTCCACCCCGGCGGACTCGCTCACGCCCTTGACCGACGGCGACGCCGTCGACGTGCTCCCTCCCTTCGCCGGAGGGTGAGTCTGCGACCACGATGCCGCACCGCGCCCGCATCGATCCGGGCAGGTTTCGCGTCGCTCGACCGTTCTTCTTCCCGGGTACGCGAGGAATGCCGGCTCGGCGAAGAAGGAGGGGCGATCAGGCGATGTTGCTCCACTGGGTCGAGCCGTCGGTGAAGGTCTGGCGCTTCCACACCGGCAGGCGCTCCTTGACCTCCTCGACGATCTCGCTGCACACGGCGAAGGCCTCAGCGCGGTGGTCGGAGCTGACTGCGACCGCGAGCGCCGCCTCCCCGACGCTCAGGTCGCCGACACGGTGGACGACGCCGAGGGCACGCACCCGACCCCGCTGGGCCACGTCCTGGGCGATCTGCTCGACGATCTGGCCGGCCGTGGGGTGGCAGGAGTAGCCGATGCCGGTGACGGCGCGCTCGGCGTCGTGGTTGCGGACCACGCCCTCGAAGGTGACGACGGCGCCGGCGGCGGCGTCCTGGACGGCGTCGGCGAGCTCGGTGACGCTGATGGGGGCCTCGGTGACCTCGGCTCGTACCACGCGGGCCGTGGAAGCCGGGAGTGGCCGGCTGGGCTGGTCGGGGCTGGGCGTCACGGGTTCTCCTCGTCCTGGGCACCGGGTTGGGCGTCATCGGGTGGTCGGCCGCGAGCATACCCATGTGGGAGCCTCCGGCTGAACGGGCATGATAGGCCCAGGACGTTCGGGCACTGCCCCGCCCGCGACCATCCACCCTGAGGTCGCGACTCCCAGGTCAGCTCGTCGAGAAAGGACCGCTATGGCGCAGATGATTCCCCTGGAGGACTACGTCGCCCAGGTGCTTGAGGCCCTCTCACCCCTGGAGGGGGGCCGCCTGGCGCTGGTGCGGGCCCACGGCCGGGTACTGGCCGAGGACGTGACCGCCGCCGTCCCGGTGCCGCCGTGGACGAACTCGGCGATGGACGGTTACGCGGTGCGCGCTGAGGACACGACCGGCGCCTGCCCACAGACGCCCGTGGTTCTGCCGGTCAGTGGGGATGTTCCGGCCGGTGCCGCACCGCATCCCCTCGCGGCGGGAACCGCCCAGCGGATCATGACCGGGGCGATGCTGCCCGAGGGTGCGGACGCCGTCGTCAAGGTGGAGGACACCGACCAGGCTCCCGGCCCGCACCCGATTCCGGAGCGCGTCGAGATCCGCGCCGCGGCGAGTCCCGGTCTCAACGTGCGCCGAGCCGGGGAGAACGTGGCCTCAGGCGACCCGGTCATGGCGGCGGGGACGAGGCTGTCCGCCGCGGCCCTCTCCGCCCTGGCCTCCGTGGGGCTCGGCTCCGTGCTGGTGAGGGCGCAGGTGCGCGCGGCCGTGGTCTCCACCGGGGCCGAGCTGCGTGACGCCGGCCATGCGCTGGAGCCCGGAACCATCCCCGACTCCAACTCCCTGCTGCTGGCCGGGCTGGTCGCCGAGCACGGGGCCGTGTGCACGAGCGTGGCCCGCAGCGGAGACACGGCCGAGGCCCTGGCCGAGGTGCTGCAGCAGGCCGCGGCCGGCGCCGATCTCATCGTCACCTCCGGGGGCGTGTCCGCGGGGGCCTTCGATCCTCTGACGATGCTGGCGCAGGCTCAGCGGGGCGAGGAGGCCTCGGTGCGTCTGAACTTCGTCAAGGTGGCCATGCAGCCGGGCAAGCCCCAGGGGCACGGCTGGGTGCTCGCCGACGACGGTCGGCGGGTGCCGATCATCTGCCTGCCGGGCAACCCGGTGAGTGTCCTGGTGTCCTTCACCACGATCGTGGCCCCGGCTTTGGCCCGTCTGGCCGGGCAGGACACGGCGGACGGCGGTACCGAGCCGCTTCCGGGCCGGCCTCGCCCGACGGCACGTGCGGCGGTGGGCTGGCGGACCCCGCCGGGGCGGCGCCAGCACGTGCCGGTGCGTTTCACTGACGCCCCCACCGGCTCCGACGTCGGCGACGATTCGGGTCACCTCTGGGCCACTCCCACCCACCGGCTGGGTTCCGGCTCGCACCTGGTGGCCTCACTGCACGCCGCGCAGGCGCTGGCGGTGGTGGACGCCGAGGTCGAGGCGGTCGAGGTCGGCGACGAGCTGCCCCTCATCCCGTTGTCCGCCTCGTAGAGCTCGCGGGCAGCCGCTTGGGAGCCGCCCGCGAGAGCCCGGACCGCGTCCACGACATGTGATCCCACACCCCATTGAAGGAGCCTCATATGACTACCCGTCCCGAGATCACCCTCACCCACCTGGACGAGGCGGGCGCCGCTTACATGGTGGACGTCACCGCCAAGACCCCGACCGTGCGCGAGGCCCGTGCCAGCGCCTTCGTGGCCTGCTCGGAGGTGATCGTCGACGCCCTGCGCGGGGGTTCGGTACCCAAGGGCGATGTGCTCGCGGTGGCCCGCGTGGCCGGGATCGCGGCGACGAAGAAGGTCCCCGACCTTCTCCCGCTGGCGCATGTCATCGGCGTGCACGGGGCGCGCGTGGATCTGGAGATCGTCGACGGCGGCGTGCGCATCGAGACCACGGTGCGCACGGCCGACCGCACAGGCGTGGAGATGGAGGCCCTCACCGCCGCCACCGTGGCGGGACTGGCGATCGTCGACATGGTCAAGGGAGTGGACCGCGGCGTCGAGCTGCGCGAGGCCAGGGTGGTGGCCAAGTCCGGGGGACGCTCAGGGGACTGGGTGCGCGGTGACCGCGGTGACGCTGCCTGAGCAGACGGTCGGCGCCATCATGAGCACCGCGGATGCGGCCGAAGTCACCGAGGTCGCCGACGTCGTCGTGCTGGCCGGCGGAACCGGCGCTCGGTTGGACGGAGCCTCCAAGCCCGACGTCGTCGCCCGGGGGCTGCGCCTGCTCGACCACGTGCTGGCCGGCCTGGAGCGGCTTCGCGAACAGGGCCTGCGCTCGGGCGCGTGTGCGTCGTCGCCCCGGCGGAGGTCGCGCTGCCCGGAAGGCGTCCTGCGGGCGCTGGAGGACCCTCCCCTGGGAGGACCCGTCGCCGGGATCGGAGCCGGGCTGGATGTCCTAGGACGGAGCGCCCCGGTTGCGGGACTGGCCGGGATCCTCACCTGCGACGCGCCCTTGTCCTGGAGGGCGCTGCCGGCCCTGCACCGGGCGCTGGCGCAGGCTGGGCCGGAGCTGGACGGCGTCTGCGCCCGCGACGGCGAGCACACCCAGTACCTGCTGGGCCTCTACCACCGCCGGGCACTGGCCGCGGCCGTCGCCCCGGGCGGCGTGCCTCTGCGGGACACCGCCGTGCGCCGGGCCCTCGGGGCGCTCCGTGTCACGGCGATACCCACGACTCGGGACGTCGTGCGGGACCTGGACACCTGGGCCGAGGTCCGCGCCTGGGACGCGGGCGACTCTGAGTAACGGGCCCGCTCAGGCCGATTCGCTCCGTAGCGCCCGGTGGCGCTCAGTGGTCTCCGCCGCCGAGCTGCTCCAGGACGTGGGGCACCAGGGGGCCGACGACGGCGACGGTGTCCTTGACCCCGCCGCGCGAGCCGGGGGCATTGACGATCAGGGCGCCGTCGGCGCCGCGAGAGGTCACTCCGACCAGGCCGCGGGACAGTCCCGCCAGCGGCGTCTTGGTCAACCCGTGGGCGCGGATCTGCGCCTCAATGCCCTCGATGCGGGTCTCCAGCAGTGGCGCCGTGGCCTCCGGGGTGAGGTCTCGGGGGGTGACCCCGGTACCGCCCGTGGTCAGGACCACCCGCGCGCCGGCGGATACCGCCCGCCTGATCGCCTCGCGCACCGGCTCGACGCCGTCGGGCACGAGGTCCACCGTGTCGACGATGACGTCGTGCTCGGCCAGGAGGCGCTGGGCCAGTGGGCCGGAGAGATCCTCGCGCTCACCGCTGACGCAGCGGTCGGAGACGGTGATGACGGCGCCCTTGACGGGCTCGGGCAGGGCCGCCAGGCCCTTCTGGACGATGGGGGTCTCACTCATGGGCCCACCGTAGTCCGCATACACCCCGCGCGGCTCCTCCGTCTCCCACCCGGAGTTTCAAGGGCAACACGTCCCGATCCAACCGGCAACCTCAATTAGGCAACTAACATTGAACCTAATTCACCGCCCTTAGTCACCTCTGAGATGTCGGTTTCGCCTCGCATTGCTCAGACATTCGTCCCATGCATGAAGATCTGACCAGTTCATTGCATCATTGAGCACGGTGTGAGTCCGCAGGCTTTCACCGACTCTCTCCAAACAGTCTCAGGTCCAGGGCGCTGTCGCCCAGCGGACCGAGCCCCACAACAGCAGGAGCCCTATGTCCACGCTCGACACCTCCGGTCGCGTCCTCACAGGCTGGAACCCCGAGGAGCCGGAGAACTGGTCCGCGAAGATCGCCTGGACCACCCTGGCCATCACCACCTTCTCCCTCATGCTCGGCTTCACCGTCTGGTTTCTGCCCAGCGCGGTGGCCCCCAGGCTCAACGACATCGGCTTCCACCTGACCAAGAACCAGATCTACTGGATCACCTCGATGCCGGGCCTGTCCTGCGCCGCCCTGCGCCTGATCTACATGTTCCTGCCCGCCACCATCGGCGCCCGCAAGATGATCGGCTGGTCCTCGCTGCTCTACATCCTGCCGATGCTCGGCTGGTTCGTCGCGGTACAGAACCACAACACCTCCTTCGGTGTCCTGCTCGCCCTGTCCTTCGCCTGCGGTATCGGGGCCGCCACCTTCTCCGGCTACATGCCCTCGACCGGCTTCTACTTCCCCAAGCGTCTGGCCGGCACCGCCCTGGGCCTGCAGGGAGGCCTGGGCAACATGGGCATGAGCATCATCCAGCTCGCCGCCCCCTTCCTCATGAGCATCAGCCTGTTCGGGCTGACCTGGGTCGCCCCCCACCACGAGGGCGCCCCCATAGTCGTCAACGCCACCGTCTTCTTCCTGCCCTGGTCCCTCATCGCGGCCTTCCTGACCTTCCGTTACATCAAGGACGTCCCGCTCAAGGCCAACATCAAGGAGCAGATGGACATCTTCGGCAACCTGGACACCTGGCTCATGACGGTCCTGTACATCATGACCTTCGGCGTCTTCTCAGGCTTCGCCGCCCAGACCGCCAACATCATCAACAACAACTACGGCGCCGCCTCCGACCTGGCCGACCACTTCGCCAAGGGCGACCTGCCCCAGGGGGCCTCCTACGCCTTCATCGGCACCCTCATCGGCTCCTTCCTGCGCTTCGCCTGGGGCCCCCTGTGCGACCGCTTCGGCGGAGCCATCTGGACCTTCGTCTCCGCCATCGGCATGGCCATCACGATGGCCTGGTGCGGCTACCTGGTGGCCGCCGCGGACGACCCGGCCGACTTCACCATCTTCATGGTGGCGCTGCTGGCGATGTTCTTCTTCGCCGGCGTCGGTAACGCCTCGACCTTCAAGCAGATGCCGATGATTATGCCCAAGCGCCAGGCCGGCGGCGCCATCGGCTTCACCGCCGCCGTGGCCTCGCTCGGCCCCTTCCTGGTCGGCATCGCCCTGACCCTCATGCCGACGCACGTCTTCTTCTACAGCTGCGCCGTCTTCTGCGTCGTGTGCGCCGTCATCTGCTGGGTCCGCTACGCCAAGCCGGGCGCCAAGCGTCCGGGCTGATCCGCCCCTCCGGCCCCGGTCGGGATCACCCCGTCGGGGCCAGCATCCGCAACCGACTGACCAGCTCGACGGCGGACGCGACCAGCATTGTGGTCGCGTCCGCCGAGAGCAGCCGGAACCACTCAGGGCCCACGCCCACCGGCTCCTGGCCACCATTGGTCACCAACCACCGCAACAACCATCAGCTTTACGGACCGAAGGACCATTGATGAGCACCACCGGCTCCCAGACCACCGGCCCCGGGATCGTTCCTGGACCCGACCAGCAGGTCGAGAACGCCCCCGGACTGCTCACGCTGGGCTCGTACCTGCGTCGAGGACAAGCCTCTGCCGACGCCCGCCGCCTGTTCCTCACCGGAGGGCGCGAGGCCGACACCTTCTACCGCCACCGGTGGAGCCACGACAAGATGGTCCACTCCACCCACGGGGTCAACTGCACCGGGTCGTGCGCCTGGGAGGTCTACGTCTCCGACGGCATCATCACCTGGGAGAAGCAGATCACCGACTACCCCACCACGGGGCCGGACATGCCCGAGTACGAGCCCCGCGGCTGCCCGCGTGGCGCGGCCTTCTCCTGGTACACCTACTCCCCCACGCGCATCCGCTACCCCTACGTGCGCTCGGTCCTCCTGGACGCCTTCCGCGCCGCGAAGGCCGACAACGACGGCGACCCGGTCGCCGCCTGGGCGCAGGTCACCGGTGACCCCGCCACCGCCAAGGCATACAAGTCGGCCCGAGGCAAGGGCGGCATGGTCCGCGTGGGCTGGGACGAGGCCATGGAGATCGTCGCGGCCGCCTACGTCCACACCATCCGCGCCTGGGGCCCGGACCGGATCGCCGGCTTCAGCGTCATCCCGGCCATGTCCCAGGTCTCCTACGGAGCCGGCGGCCGCCTCCACGAGCTCATCGGCGGCACGATGCTCTCCTTCTACGACTGGTACGCCGACCTGCCGCCGGCCTCACCGCAGGTCTTCGGTGACCAGACCGACGTCCCCGAGGCCGGCGACTGGTACAACGCCCAGTACCTCATGATGTGGGGCTCCAACCTGCCGCTGACCCGCACCCCGGACGCCCACTTCATGACCGAGGCCCGTTACCACGGGCAGAAGGTCGTGGCAGTCTCCCCCGACTACGCCGACAACACCAAGTTCGCCGACCAGTGGCTGCGCGTGGCCCCGGGCACCGACGGCGCCCTGGCCCAGGCGATGGGGCACGTCATCCTCTCGGAGTTCCACGTCAAGCGCGAGGAGTCCTTCTTCCTGGACTACATGCGCCGTCACACCGACTCCCCCCTTCCTCATCAGTCTGGACCCCTCCCCCGACGGCACCGGCTACGTGCCCGGGCGCTTCGTGACGGCCTCCGACGTCAACGGCGTCGCCACCGGCGCCCCGAAGAACGAGTTCCGCCCCCTCGTGTGGGACCGCGAGCGCGGCCCGGCCGACCCCGGCGGCACCCTGGCCGACCGCTTCACCCCCGAGGGTGAGGGCAAGTGGAACCTGCTCATGGAGGGTGTCGACCCGGTCATGAGCATCCTGGACCTGCACGGCCAGGGCCCCCAGGTTCAGGCCGCCGAGGTGCTCCTGCCCCGCTTCGACCTACCCGGCTCCTCCACCCCCGAGGGCTCCGTGGGCGGCGGCGTCGTGCACCGCGGCGTGCCGGTCACCCGCATCGGGGAGCGCATGGTCACCACCGTCTACGACCTGCTCCTGGCCCAGTACGCCGTCGAGCGCCCGTCCATGCCGGGCGAGTGGCCCGCGGACTACCAGGACGCCACTGTCCCAGGCACTCCCGCCTGGGCCAGCGAGATCACCGGCGTTCCCGCCCCGCCATCATCCAGGTGGCGCGCGACTTCGCCCTCAACGCCGTGGAGTCCGGCGGCCGCTCCCAGATCGTCATGGGCGCGGGCATCAACCACTACTACCACGCCGACCAGATCTACCGGACGATCCTGGCGCTGACCTCCATGTGCGCCACCCAGGGCGTCAACGGCGGCGGCTGGGCCCACTACGTGGGTCAGGAGAAGGTCCGCCCGCTCAGCGGCTTCCAGCAGTACGCCTTCGCCCTGGACTGGCATCGCCCGGCCCGGCAGATGATCTCCACCGGCTTCTGGTACCTCACCACCGACCAGTGGCGCTACGACACCACCTCCGCCGAGCGCCTGGCCTCCCCGCTGGGGCCCGGCACCCTGGCGGGCAAGACCACGACCGACGCCATGGTCGAGGCCATGAAGCGCGGGTGGACGCCGTCCTACCCGACCTTCAACCGCAGCCCGCTGCTCCTGGGCCAGCAGGCCGCCGAGGCGGGCATGGACCCCAAGGACTACATCGTCGAGCAGCTGCGCTCCGGTGAGCTGCGCTTCGCCTGCGAGGACCCCGACGCCCCCGAGAACTTCCCGCGCATCCTGTGCTCGTGGCGCACGAACCTGCTGGGCAGCTCGGCCAAGGGCACGGAGTTCTTCCTGCGCCACATGGTGGGTGCGGGCAACGACGTCAACGCCGTCGAGACCCCGCCCGAGCAGCGTCCCGCCTCAGTGACCTGGCGCGACGAGGCCCCCGTGGGCAAGCTCGACCTCATGTGGACCGCGGACTTCCGCAACACCTCCACCACCCTGCACTCCGACGTCGTCCTGCCGGCGGCCACCTGGTACGAGAAGCACGACATCTCCTCGACCGACATGCACCCCTTCGTGCATTCCTTCAACGCGGCCATCGACCCGCCCTGGGAGGCGCGCACCGACTTCCAGGTCTTCCAGACCCTGGCCGGGCTCATCTCCGCCTGGGCGCCGCGTTACCTGGGCACCCAGACCGACGTCGTCGCCGCGCCCCTGACCCACGACACCCCCGACGCCCTGACGATGGCACACGGTGACGTGTCCTCCCTCCCCCAGGAGTGGGTGCCGGGAGTGACGATGCCCAAGCTGGTACCCACTCAGCGGGACTACACCCAGATCCGGGCCAAGTTCGACGCCCTGGGCCCCCTGGCCGAGAAGCTGGGGCTGCCCTGCAAGGGCATCATGCTCAAGCCCGGGCCGGAGGTGGAGCGCCTGGCCCGCAACCACGGGGTCTCCTCCGACGGCGCGGCCGCCGGCCGGCCGCTGCTCGACACCGACATCCGCGCCGCCGACGCGATCTTCACGCTGTCGGGAACCACCAACGGGCGCATCTCCACCGAGGGCTGGGACACGCTGTCCAAGCGCACCGGCACCACGCTGGTCGAGCTCAGCGAGGAGGAGGCCGGCAAGCTCATCTCCTTCGCCGACACCCAGGTCAAACCCCAGGGAGTCATCACCTCCCCGGAGTGGTCCGGCTCCGAGCACGGCGGGCGGCGCTACTCGGCCTTCGTGGTCAACGTGGAGCACGCCAAGCCCTGGCACACCCTGACCGGGCGCATGCACTACTACCTCGACCACGACTGGATGCGGGACATGGGCGAGTCCCTGCCGATCTTCCGGCCACCGCTGGACTTCCACGCCCTGTACGGGGAGGCCGCGCCGGGCTCGGTGTCAACGAGCCAGGCGGGCACGGCGGAGGTCGCGGTGCGCTACATCACCGCGCACAACAAGTGGGCGATCCACTCGCAGTACTTCGACAACCTGCACATGCTCACGCTGGGACGCGGAGGCCAGACCATCTGGATGAGCCCCCAGGACGCCGACAAGATCGGCGTCAAGGACAACGAGTGGGTCGAGGCCTACAACCGCAACGGCATCGTGGCGGCGCGCGCCATCGTCTCCCACCGCATCCCCGAGGGCATGGTCTTCATGCACCACGCCCAGGAGCGCACCATGAACACCCCGCTGACCGAGTCCAGCGGCAGGCGCGGCGGGACGCACAACTCGCTGACCCGGATCGTGCTCAAGCCCAGCCACTTCGCCGGCGGCTACGGGCAGCTGTCTACGCCTTCAACTACATCGGCCCCACGGGCAACAACCGCGACGAGGTCACGCTTATCCGTCGCCGCAGCAACCAGGAGGTGACTTTCTGATGAAGGTCATGGCCCAGATCGCAATGGTGATGAACCTCGACAAGTGCATCGGCTGCCACACCTGTTCAGTGACCTGCAAGCAGGCCTGGACCAACCGTGAGGGCACCGAGTACATGTGGTTCAACAACGTCGAGACCCGTCCCGGCGTCGGCTACCCCAAGGGCTGGGAGGACCAGGACACCTGGCGCGGAGGCTGGGAGCGCACAGCCTCGGGCCGCCTGCGGCCCCGCTCGGGCGGGCGCCTGCGCCGCCTGGCCAACATCTTCGCCAACCCGGAGATGCCCACGGTCGAGGACTACTACGAGCCGTGGACCTACGAGTACGACAAGCTGCTCTCGGCCCCGAAAGACTCCCCGGCGCTTCCGGTGGCACGTGCCAAGAGCCAGCTGACCGGCGAGTACATGCCCACCATCAAGTGGGGTCCCAACTGGGATGACGACCTGGGCGGCTCCATGGAGACCCTCCAGCAGGACCCAATCGTCGAGGCGATGAGCACGAAGGTGCGCACCGACATCGAGTCGGCCTTCATGTTCTACCTGCCGCGCATCTGCGAGCACTGCCTCAACCCCACCTGCGTGTCCGCCTGCCCGTCGGGCGCCATGTACAAGCGCACTGAGGACGGCATCGTCCTGGTGGACCAGGACGCCTGCCGTGGCTGGCGCATGTGTGTGTGTGTCCTCCTGCCCCTACAAGAAGGTCTACTTCAACCACGCCACCGGCAAGGCCGAGAAGTGCACCCTGTGCTACCCGCGCCTGGAGATCGGCCAGCCCACTGTGTGCTCGGAGACCTGCGTGGGCCGCCTGCGCTACCTGGGCGTCCTCCTCTACGACGCCGATCGCGTCTCGCAGGCCGCCGCCGTCAAGGACCCGCAGGACCTCTACATGGCCCAGCGCGAGATCCTCCTCAACCCCCACGACCCGGAGGTCGTGGCTGGTGCGCGCGCCGAGGGCGTCCCGGACAACTGGATCGAGGCGGCTCAGGCCTCCCCCATCTGGGACCTCATCGACACCTACGAGGTGGCCCTGCCCCTGCACCCCGAGTACCGCACCATGCCGATGGTCTGGTACATCCCGCCGCTCTCCCCGGTCGTCGACGAGGTCGCGGCCGCCGGACTGGACGGTGAGAACTACAAGGTGCTGCTCACGGCCGTCTCCGACATGCGCATTCCGCTGGAGTACCTGGCGGGCCTGTTCACGGCCGGTGACACCAACACGGTCGAGCTCGTGCTGCGGCGCCTGGCCGCGATGCGCTCCCACATGCGCGACGTGCGCCTGGGCCGCGAGCCCGACCCGGCCATCGCCGCCGCCGTGGGCCTGGACGGCAAGAAGCTGGAGGCCATGTACCGCCTGCTGGCCATCGCCAAGTACGACGACCGCTACGTCATCCCCACCACCAAGCCCGAGGTCCCCCGCGGCATGGAGTCCATGGGCAACGACGTCATGACCCTTCTGGGTGAGGGGGCCCCGGCCGGGTGCCACCCTGACGTCGCCTCCTTCCACGGCCAGGGCGGCGGCGCCATGAACGGCGGCCCGGTGAGCCTGCCACTGCCGACCGTGCGCCGCGAACCGGTGCCGGCCGCAGGTCCGGGCATGCCGCAGGTCGGTGTGCCTGAGCCGGTGGGGCAGGCCCAGGCGGCCGACTCCTCGGCCCGGGCCACCTCGAGCGGCCCGGCGGCCGCGGCCCCCAGGGACCTCTGAGATGGTCTCCTTCGTCCGCGCCCCCCGGGTTCTTCAAGCACCCGCCGAGGTGCAGCTGACACCCTCCCAGCGAGCCACCGTGCACATGGCGGCCTCGCTGCTGCTGGACTATCCGGCCGAGGGCACTCTGGAGACGCATCTGAACGCCGCCGAGGCCGAGCTGGCCACACTGCCGGCGGAGGTGGCCGTCCTCCTGGAGGAGTTCATCGCTCAGGCGCGGCGCCGCGGTGAGCGGGCCATGGCCGAGCACTACGTGGAGGTCTTCGACCGACGCCGGCGCTGCTGCCTGTACCTGACGTACTACACGGTGGGCGACACCCGGCATCGGGGCGCCGCGCTGCTGGCCTTCAAGCAAGCGCTGGCGGCGGCCGGCTACGAGATGGCCGCCGACGAGCCTGCCCGACTACCCTGCCGGTGGTCCTCGAGCCCGTCCGCGCGCAGCGGCGACGAGGTGGCCAGTGCGCTCCCTGTCCTCCCACCGGGAGGGCATCGAGTGCTGCGCAGCGCCCTGGCCGACGCCGCCTCCCCTACGCGGGGCTGGTGGAGGCCGTCTCGATGACTCTGCCGCAGATCGACGAGGCCACCGCCGAGCGCGTACGCGCCCTCGTGGCGGCCGGGCCGCCCACCGAGACCGTCGGAGTCACCGACACCCTGCCCTTCCCCACCATTCCCGTGCGCAACCCGAGCCTGTCCGGTGCACCCGCCGTGCCGGGCTCCGTACCAGTCGCCGACCCGTCCCCCTTCACAAGCAGCCAGGAGAGCATGACATGAGCCCGATTCAGCAGAACCTCATGTGGGTGGCCCTGCCCTACGCCAGCCTGGTGCTGCTGGTGGCAGGCATGATCTGGCGGTGGCGCACCGACCAGTTCGGGTGGACCTCCCGCTCCTCGCAGTGGAACGAGTCCCGCATCCTGCGCCTGGCCTCCCCCCCTGTTCCACCTGGGCTTCCTCATGGTGATGGGCGGTCACGTCGTCGGGCTCCTGGTGCCCAAGGACGTCACCGAGATGCTGGGCATCTCCCAGCACATGTACCACCTGGGCGCCACCTACCTGGGAACCTTCGCGGCCATCATGACGATCGTGGGCCTGGCAGGGCTCATCTACCGGCGCCTCGTCGTCAAGAGCGTGCGCCTGGCCACCACCCGCAACGACCTGGTCATGTACTGCTTCCTCATCGTCCCGATCCTGCTGGGATCGGCCGCCACGGTCCTTAACCAGCTCGCCGACGCCCACGGCTACGACTACCGCGAGACGATCAGCCCCTGGCTGCGCTCGGTGCTGATCCTCCAGCCTCGCCCCGAGCTCATGGCCGACGTGCCGGTCTCCTTCAAGCTCCACGTCATCGCCGGCTTCCTGCTCCTGGCGATCTGGCCCTTCACCCGCCTGGTCCACGTGGTCTCCGCACCCGTGGGCTACGTGACCCGCCCCTACGTGGTCTACCGTTCACGCGAGGGCGCCACCTCCACTGCACGGACCTCACGCGGCTGGACCCCGGTACGGACCCAGGGAACCGGCAACCAGGGGGTCAACGACGTCACCCCCTCCCAGGGAGCCTGAACCGGCAGCTTCACGAAAGGACACGCATTGGGCATCTCCCGTCGCGCGGCCATCGCCGCCGTCAGCCTGCTCTCCGCCGTCTCCCTGGCCGCCTGCGGCGGCTCCGCCTCCAACAGCTCCACCGGCGCCGCTTCGGGCGCCGCCTCCGCAAGCGCCTCGGGCGGCGTGCAGAAGGCCACCGGCAAGGTCACGGTCCTGGCCGCCGCCTCCCTCCAGAACGCCTTCGAGGAGATCGAGAAGACCGTGGAGAAGGACAACCCCGGCCTGGATGTCACCTTCGACTTCCAGGGTTCCCAGGACCTGGTGTCCTCCCTGGCGGGCGGTAACAGCGCCGATGTCCTGGCCACCGCCAACAACTCCACGATGAAGACCGCTGCGGACCAGAACTGGTCGGGGACCAGACCGAGTTCGCCACCAACGTCCTGACCCTCATCGTCCCCAAGGGCAACCCCAAGAAGATCACCGGGCTGGACTCGTCGCTGGAGGGCGCCAACCTGGTCATCTGCGCCCCCGAGGTGCCCTGCGGTGAGGCCACCAAGAAGCTCGCCGCCGCGCAGGGAGTCACTCTCAACCCGGTCTCCGAGGAGCAGAAGGTGACCGACGTGCGAGGCAAGGTCGAGTCCGGTGAGGCCGACGCCGGCATCGTCTACACCACTGACGCCGCGGCCGCCAAGGACAAGGCGGACAAGATCGACATCCCCGACGGCGGCGTCGTCAACCACTACCCGATCGCCCAGACGGCCAAGCCCGAGAACCCTGCGGGCGCTCAGGCATTCATTGACGCCGTCACCGGCAAGGCCGGTCAGGAGATCCTGGCCAAGCACGGCTTCGGCAAGCCCGGCAGCACCACTGCCAGCGCGAGTGCCGGGGCGAGCTCCAGCGCTGGGGGCGGTGCAGCGAGCACCGCCCCGTCCCAGGCCGCGACCGCTGAGGGGTCGTCCGCCCCGGAGACGAACAAGCCCACCGCGGAGACGACCGCTCCGTGACGGCTTGCAGGCCTGACTCGGCGACCTGGTACACATGATTCTGTGAACCAGATGCCCCCCGTTGCGCTCTCCGAGCAGCAGTCGGTACGACGGCCCGTTCGCGCCCTCCTGGGGCGTGGGCGGGCCGCTCGTTCACCTCTGCCCGTCCTCGTGACCGCGCTGGCCGTCTTGGGAGGTTGCGCGATCGTTCTGCCCCTGGTGGGCATGGGGACTCGCGTGTCCTGGGGGCAGCTCCCCCAGCTGCTGGCGACGCCGTCGGCGCAGGCTGCGCTGTGGCTCTCGATCCGCACCTGCCTGACCTCCACGGTCATCTGCGTGGTCCTGGGTGTACCGCTGGCGCTGCTGCTGTCCCGCAGCTGGCCGGGTGTGAGGATCGCGCGGATCCTCGCGGTGCTGCCGATGACGATGCCACCGGTGGTGGCCGGTATCGCGCTGCTGTCCACGTTGGGGAACCGCGGCTTGCTGGGGGCGCAGCTGAAGGAGTGGGGAGTTCCCATCGCCTTCTCCACCACTGCGGTGGTCATCGCCCAGGTGTTCGTCTCCATGCCTTTCCTCGTGGTCACCCTGGAGGCGGCGCTGCGCAGCCGCGACAAGCGGGCCGAAGTCACCGCCCGGAGCCTCGGGGCCGGCCCATGGCGGGTTCTGGCGCAGGTGACGCTGCCGCTGGCGACGCCGGCTCTGGTCCGGGGCACCGCCTTGGCCCTGGGCCGGAGCCTGGGCGAGTTCGGGGCGACCATCGCCTTCGCGGGCTCCAAGGAGGGCGTCACCCGTACGATGCCACTGGCCATCTATCTGGAGCGGGAGAAGGACACGGCCACCTCGTTGGCCCTCGCCGCCGTGCTCATCGGGCTGTCCTTCGTCATCGTCGGGGCGACCAACATCGACTGGGGCAGGGTGACCAGCCACCTGCTGGCCCGCCACGGACACCAGGACCACGAAGCCGCTGCGTCGGAGCCCCAGAGCTCGGAGCCCTCGGCCCCGGGCGGGGATGACCGGACTGCCGAGTCGCCCCAGGGCACCGGGCGTGGCCAGGACCTGCAGGTCACCTTCGAGCTACCGGAGCGCGATGTCGCCGTCGATCTGGAGGTGGAGGCGGGGCGCACGACGGCCCTCATCGGTCCTAATGGCTCGGGCAAGTCGACGGCCTGCTCCGTGGTGGCCGGTCTGCTGGATGCTGAGAACGGTCGAGTGGTGCTCGGTGGACGAGTGCTGGACGGCCCTGGGCGCTTCGTGCGGGCGGGGCGCCGCCGGGTGGCGCTGCTCAGCCAGGAGCCGGGCGTCTTCACCCACATGTCGGTGCTGGGCAACGTGCTGTTCGCGCTGCGCTGCCAGGGGGTGAGCCGGGCGGAGGCGACGCGCCGGGCCCGCGCCGAGCTGGCCGCCGTCGGGGCAGGTCACTTGGCCTCCCGTTCGGGTGGCGCGCTCTCGGGCGGGCAGGCGGCCCGTGTGGCACTGGCTCGGGCGCTGGCGACGGAGCCTCGCCTGCTGGTCCTGGACGAGCCGATGGCCGCCCTGGACGTCACCGCCCGCCAGGAGATGCGCCGCCTGGTGGCTCGCCGTTGCGCCGAGGAGGGACTGACCCTGCTGCTGGTGACCCATGACGTCCTGGACCTGACGGCACTGGCTGAGGACGTCGTCGTCCTGGACCGGGGCCGAGTGGTGGAGCAGGGGCCGACGGCGAGGGTCCTGTCCGCGCCGCGTTCGGACTTCGTCGCCCACCTGACGGGAACGGCCGTGCTCACAGGGGTCGTCGACGGCGGCACCGAGGCTCCGGGGCTGCGGTTGCCGTCGGGGCAGGTCATTCATGGCCGCCCCCGGGAGGATGCGGCTGAGGAACAGGTCGGCAAGCAGGGCCACCGGGACGACCACGAAGAGGTCCTTCGCCCCGGAGCGCCGGGGATTGCGCTGGTACCGCCCGACGCCGTCGCCCTCTACCGTCAGGCACCGCACGGCAGTCCCCGCAACGTCCTGTCCGGCCGCGTGACGGGTCTGGAGCGCTCGGGGGCGCTGGTGAGTGTGCGCTTGGAGCTGGAGGAGGGGCAGCGGCTGTCGGCGGCGGTCACGGCGGGAGCCGTGGCCGAGCTCGGCATCACTGAGGGCCGGGAGGTCTGCTGCGTCATCAAGGCGGTGCAGGTGCGCATCCTGCCTCGCCGGGGTTGAGGACCGCGGTACCGAGGCGTTGAGAGAAGAACTGGGTGAGATGAGGGAGGGCGTTGTGAACGCCGTTGATCGAAGCGATCGTGATGGCGTCTGCGGATCGGTGATCGCTAAGGAGCGTCTGCAGCCACTGAGCCGCGATGAGCTGGAGCGCTACCACCGCAACGCGCTGGTACCGCAGGTGGGTGTCGTGGGGCAGCAGCGCATCCGAGCCGCCCGGGTCCTGCTCATCGGTGCTGGTGGGCTCGGGGCGCCGGCGGCCCTGTATCTGGCGGCCGCCGGGGTGGGGACGATCGGGCTCATTGATGACGACGACGTCGACGTGTCCAACCTGCAGCGCCAGGTCATTCATGCCACGGCTGCCGTGGGCCGCCCCAAGGTGGATTCGGCGGCCGAGGCGATCAGGGCGCTCAATCCGGACGTTGAGGTCGTCGCCCACCGGACTCGGTTGACGGCGGACAACGCCCTGGATCTGCTGGGCGGCTGGGACGTGGTCATTGACGGCACGGACAACTTCCCCACGCGGTACCTGGTCAATGACGCCGCCGTCATGCTGGGGTTGCCGCTGGTGCACGGAGCGGTGCTGGGGTTCAACGGGCAGGTGGGGGTCTTCGATGCGCGCCGGGGCCCGTGCTATCGGTGCCTGCACCCCACTCCGCCGCCCGCAGGTTCGGTGCCCTCCTGCGCGGAGGCGGGGGTGCTGGGGGTGCTGCCCGGGATCATCGGGACGATGCAGGCCGCTGAGGCGCTCAAGCTGGTGATCGGCGGCGGGCAGCCGCTGCTGGGAAGGCTGGCGATGCTCGATGCCTGGGGCGCGCGGCTGCGGGAGATTCCGGTGGCGAAGAACCCGGCCTGCCCGGCGTGCGGGGAGAACCCGACTATCTCTGCGCTGGTCACGGAGGCTGATGCCTGCGCACTCCCCCGGACTCCTGACGCCGATGCGCAGTCGCAGGCCCACGACTCCGGGGACGACTCCTGCCGGCGACCAGGGAGTTCCGAGTCCGGCTCCGCTGCGTCCTGCCGGATTCAGGGAGGTGGTGCGGTCCTGGGGTCAGGGGCAGAAAGGGACACTGTCTCCGCTACCGAGCTGAGGAGGCTCCTGGAGGGCGCCGAGCCGCCGGCGCTGCTGGATGTGCGCGAGGACGTCGAGGTGGCACTCGAGCCGCTGGAGGGCGCGCTGCACATTCCGCTGCGTGAGGTCGAGGCGCGCATGGGTGAACTCGACCCGGACCGGCCGACGGTGGTCGTGTGCGCCGCCGGGGTGCGCTCGGCCCGGGCCATCGAGGCGCTGAGGGCGGCGGGCTACACCGGGCGGCTCCTCAACCTTGAGGGTGGGATGAAGGCCTGGACGTCTGGCTCATCCGCCTGAAAGGTGCCTGCGGTGTTGGGTGCCTGACTTCTGGGTGTGGAGGGATGCCCGGCTGGATGAGGCCCGCTCACCTCGGCGTATCTGAGACGGCGGGGCTCAAGCGGGGCCAGTAGGGATTCCACCGCGGGGCAGGGACCCACCCCTGGGGGATGGTGTTTTCGGTGTCGTGATGTTTGCTCGCATCACGCGAGTGGAGATGGCGAGATGTGAGTGGAGCAGGCGTGTGGGGGGTTAGTGGCCTTGGGCTTCTTCGGCGTCGTCGGTGAGGTAGGTGATGATGCGGACGAGGTCGTAGGGGGTGGAGGTCTCGGTGGTGGTGATGGTGCCGTCGATGGGGTGCCAGGTGGTGTCGCCTTGGGGGCGGTAGCGGGTGGTCCAGGTGGTGGTCAGGGGTGGTGGTGACGGCGGTGGCGGTGTGCTGGTAGTGGTGGGTGACGGTCTGGTTGGGGTAGGGGGCTCCGGGGTCGGTGGTGGTTGTGGTGGTGCCGTCTCCCCAGTTCCAGGTGTAGGAGGTGGGGGTGAACTCGACCTCGATGGGGGTGCCCAGGATGGTGGTGGTCTGGTAGCGCACGGCGGGGTTGGTGTAGACGATGAAGGGCATGGAGATGACGACCTGCGGCCCTGGGGGCTGACGGGTGATGCCCGAGCCGGAGGCGATGAGCGTGGCTGCCTGGCGGGTGGTGATCGTGATCGTGCGGGGCTGGTTCCTGTCGCCGGCGTCAGTGGTGTTGTTTTGTGGTCTGGCCGCCCGCCGCCCCACTCCGCATTCCACGGCGCCTGCCGGGCCTTTACCCGGCTTTGGATCGCAGTTCCGGTGGGGTTGTTCCTCCCACATCGACGGATCCGACGCTGTCACAGCTGGTTGCTCCTGAGGCGGAGGCTCATCAGAACCCAGAGATCCTCCCTCGATAACCTGCTCGCTTACTTCTCCTCGAATTATAGGCGTGTTGTCTTGGTTTTCTCCCGAGTAATTTCCCCCACCGCCAGTTGGCAAAGCCACACAGTTACCCCCAAGCAGTACGAACGCAGAAGTGATCACAACTAGCGATCGTGGGTGGAGATTCATTGTTCTTCAACCCTAACCCCGCCAACAATCCAGCAACCATTGGCGTAACGTATAGCGAAGTCGAGAATCTGATTTTCAGTCGGATCTGAAGATTCTACCGCACTCCCCCCTCCAAGATGGGAAACAATTAGCCCATGACTAACTGTAACCTCTATTCTGTTGTAGTTATTTCCTTCAAGTTTTTCATAAACTTTGACGTTTTGGATACTCTGCTCCCACTTATCATTCCATCCGCCTTCATTATGTAGGTTGGTTGCATTATTTATGGTTGATTGACAGAATTTGCAGCCGTCCTCGCTCATGGCGGCTAGTTCGGTGGTGTTGCCGGTCATGTACGCGTAGCGGTAGAGCTCGAGGAAGTAGATGACACTGGAAGCAGCCCCCCTCGGGGCTCTCCTGGTTCATCTGCTCGGGCTTGGCGGGTGCGGGTTCGGCCAGGGCGGCGTCGCGCTTGGCCTTGAGATCGGGGGTCAGAGCAGCGTCCCGGGAGGCGCTTGCCGAGGCGTTGGCGTCGGCGACGCCCTTCTCAGCCCGGGCGATAGCCGCGGATGCGCTGGCACTCGCGCTGGCGCTGGCCTCGGCCTCGGCATCCTTCAACGAGCAGGCCGCCACCCCCAGCGCCAGCACACACACCGCCACCAATCCAGCCACACCCCTCCGGCGCCCGAGACGAGCACCAGACCAACCCCGGCGCCCCAACAGCGCCGACCCGCTCAACCGTTCCCGCCTTCCACGTAGAGCCAGTTGCTCCGCGTGCCCGCTGGAGCCGTCGGGGTCCAGGCGGGATTGAGGGCTTTGCATCATGGGGTGTCGTTTTGGTGGGGCCGTCTGGTCGGGGCTGGTTGCTGGCTGCCGTACACCTGTGGGTGTGGGGGATCGTAGGGACGCACTGATCACGGAAGCCTCCTCGCCGCCGAAACAACTCCATGCACCCCCTGGCCGGGCGACGCTGCCCGTCCAGGTGGTGTATTGACATTACCCGTCCACACGCCCCCACACCAGACCTTGACGCCACCCTGTGGAAAACCGCGACACAGAGCCTCCACGCCCCAGAGGGGCAGTTCAGCGACCCTCGCGTCACCCTGGCCCGCGGCCACCCGCTCGCGTCCGAGGTCGAGGAGAAGCGATGTGGCTGCGTGAGCCGCGCTCACACTCCGCCACCTGACCTCATAGGACTCCACCAACCATCACACAACCGAAACGACACCCCACGGGTAGCCCGACACTCAGCCCGCAGCACACTCAACTCAGGCCGCCAAGATTCCAACCAGCACCGACCCGGAAAATCGAGGAAGCCCTCGGCCTGGAGGCCCAGGTCATCTCCGACCCTCTCACCGGAACCCCGCTGGTTCTGCCCCTTCCGCGCGGGACCGCTGCGACGACGCCGGCAGGTGTGGCCGGGTAGGGACTGGAAGGGCCCGCAATCGGGCTTCGGCCGAGCGCGATCATCCGTGATCGTCCGCAACCGTCGCCGCCCGCTCGCCGGCACCGGTCTTCGCCCGCTCTCGGGCCGAATCACGCCACCCCCTAAACCGAGGCCGGTCCCCCCGCAGCCCCACTGGGTAGCCCTGATAGAACTGCCAGACGGTGGACCCACGTTGAGGCACGCGCCTAGTCTTCACGTATCAACCCGCACTGATGTGAGGACTGCTTGTGACTGCTTCTGCTCCCACCCTGCCCACCACCATGCGCGGCGTCGTCATGCACGCCGCCGGTGACGTCCGCGTCGAGGACCGCGAGGTCCCCCACGTCGTCGACCCCACCGACGCCATCATCAAGCTCGAGGCCGCCTGCGTGTGCGGCTCGGACCTGTGGCCCTACCGGGGCATCTCCCCCGTGGACGAGGCCCGCCCCATGGGCCACGAGTACGTGGGCACCGTCGTCGAGGTCGGCGACGAGGTCACGAGCGTCAAGGTCGGCGACTTCGTCGTCGGCTCCTTCTGCCTGAGCGACAACACCTGCGAAATCTGCGAGGACGGCTACCAGTCGCGTTGCGCCAACGGCGGCTTCATCGGGGACACCCAGGCCGAGTACACGCGCGTGGCCCTGGCCGACGGAACCCTCGTCGTCGTTCCCGGCGGCAAGCCCGAGGACCCCGAGATCATCGCCTCGCTGCTCGCCGCCTCCGACGTCCTGGGAACCGGCTGGTTCGGGGCCGTGGCGGCCCAGGCCGGTCCCGGCAAGACCATCGCGGTGGTCGGCGACGGCGCCGTGGGCCTGTCCGCGGTGCTGGCTGCCAAGGCCCTGGGGGCTGAGAAGGTCATCGTCTTCTCCCGACACGAGGACCGGGCCGCCCTGGCCCGCGAGTTCGGCGCCGACGTCGTCATCGCCGAGCGCGGCGACGAGGGCGCTACGAAGGTCAAGGAGCTCACCGGCGGCTACGGCGCGCATGGCGTCGTCGAGGCCGTGGGCAACCAGACCTCGATGATGCAGGCCATCGCCTCCTGCCGCCCCGGCGGGCACCTCGGCTACGTGGGCGTGGCTCACGGCGTCTCCCTGCCCGGGGACCAGCTCTTCTTCGCCGAGATCAACATGCTGGGCGGCCCCGCCCCCGTGCGCCGCTTCTGCCCGACCTCATCGACCGCATCCTCAAGCGCGAGATCGACCCCGGCAAGGTCTTCACCCTGCGCCTCCCACTGGAGGAGGCCCCCGAGGCCTACAGGGCCATGGACGAGCGCCGCGCCATCAAGGTTCTCCTGGAGCCCTGATCCGGTCCGCACCCGCACGGCGCCCACGGTGCGTAGCATCTGGTGGGAGGGCACGACGTCGTTGACGTCGCCCCACCGAGCGACGCACCACCCACCATCACCGCCTGACAACAGGAGCATTCATGAAGACCCTCGTTCTCGTCTTCCACCCCGACATGTCCGCCTCGCGCGTCAACCGGCCCCTGGCGGCCAGGGCCGAGACCCTCGGTGACGACGTCACCGTGCGCTACATGTACGACATCTACCCCGACCAGAAGGTCGACGTCGCCGCCGAGCAGGCCGCCCTGGAGACCGCCGACCGGGTCGTCCTCCAGTTCCCCATGTACTGGTACTCCACTCCCGCCCTGCTCAAGCAGTGGCAGGACGACGTGCTCCTCTACGGCTGGGCCTACGGCTCCACCGGCAAGGCCCTGGCCGGCAAGGAGCTGCTGGTGGCTGTGAGCACCGGTGGCCCCGGTGACGCCTACAGCCATGAGTCCTCTTACGGCTACACGATCACCGAGCTGCTGCGCCCGCTCCAGGCGACGGCGAACATGGTCCAGATGACCTACCTCAAGCCCTTTACCACCACTGGGACCCTCACCATCACCGATGAGGCCCTGACTCAGCGGGCCGAGGACTACGCGGCCGTCCTGCAGTCCAAGGACCTGCCCGTCCTGGAGCTTCACGGCTGAGCACGCCGGCACGCAGCTTCCACAAGTCCGAGGGCCCCAGACCGGCGAACCGGCCTGGGGCCCTCGGCGCGTCTCACGGGCGTCTCAGTCGCCGTCGGCCAGGTCCTTGAAGTAGCGTGCCACCGGCCAGCGCTGGAAGCCGAGCCCCTCATAGGTGGCGCGGGCCGGGGCGTGCCCGTGGTCCCCGCCGGTCTCCACCATCACCATGGCCATTCCCGCTGCCCGGGCCCGTTCCATGGAGTGGTTCATGAGGGCCCGCCCGATGCCGCGACGCTGGTAGTCGGGGTCGACGACGACGATATAGACCTCCCCCATCCGGTCCTCGGGGTGCAACCGGGTACACACCCAGCCCACCGGGCGCCCCTCGAGGACGGCGACGTCGACGCCTTCGGGCTCACCATCGAGGACCTCGGCGAGATCTGCGACCTGCCGCTGCCGCCAGCCCTCGGGGTAGAAGGAGTGGTAGACGAAGGCGGGCACGTCCTGCTCCATGAGCGGGAACACCGGGGCCCAGGCGCGCAGGGACAGGTCCAGCAGCGCCTGACGCTGCTCCGGCCGGTACGCGACGATCTCAACCATGCCAAGATCCTACGGCGCTCCCCATGGATACGCCGGGTCCCCGCCGGTCATCGCGCCGGCAGGGACCCAGAAGGCTCAGGACCGCTCAGGAACTTCAGCCGAAGATGTCGAGCAGCGGGAGCTCAGGGGTCTGGAGGACCGCGGCGTAGTCCTGCGCACGGCCGGCGATGGCCTCATCGGTGATCTCCAGGGCACCCACCGACAGGAAGGGCACCGCGTACTTGGTGCCGATGACTCGCGAGGTCCCCTGCATGGGCCGCAAGAACTCGTGGATCGTGTAGATGTGCGCGCCCTCGCGGCCGTAGGCGCTGCCGGCGCCGCCGACACTGACGGCCAGAAGCAGCTCCTTGCCGTGCAGGGCGGTGCCGGTCGAGCCGTAGGCCCAGCCGAAGGTGAGGACGTCGTCGAGCCACTTCTTGAGCAGGGGCGGGCAGGAGAGCCAGTACATGGGGTACTGCAGCACGATCCGGTCGGCGCCCAGCAGGGCCGCCTGCTCGGTGGCCACATCGATGTTGAAGTCGGGGTAGATGTCGTACATGTAGCGCACGGTGATGTTGCCGCCGAGCGACTCCGCCGCGGCCCCGAGGGCCTTGTTAACCCGCGACTCGGAGATATTGGGGTGGAAGACGAGAACGAGAGTGTTCACGGAGGACTCCCTGGTGTCGTTGGACTGTGATGCGGGGGATGCTCCCCGTGAGGCGCCGTGGTCGCCGGCGCCGGAGGCGGACAGGACGTCGCTCAGGCTGGAGAAGCCGCCGATGATGACCTCCACCTTGGGAGCCATCGCGCTGCGGTCCAGCCAGGACTCCTTAGGGCGGAAGGGGACGCGGTCGGCGTCGTCGCCGCCGTGCAGCTCGTGCGGCCCACGCATCCCCAGGGCGGCGCCCGAGCCGCCGAAGCGCTCGTCCCACATGCGGGTGGCGGCGTCGATGCCTCGCTCGCCCTGACCCGGCCGACGGTCGGACTCGATGGTCTCCGCCATGGCGACCGCCTGTTGGTGGGCGGTCAGAACCGTCGAGAGGGTGTAGCTGAGCGCCAGGTAGGCGTCCTCGCTGCGCAGACCACCGGAGACGAGGGCGTTGTGGGCGCGCTTGGCCACGGACATGAAAGGCACGTAGGCCCAGGCCAGGTTGATGAGGGTGTGGTCCAGGCCGGGATGGGCGTCGAGCACGTCCCACAGCGAGTCGGAGAGCTGGCGCAGGTAGTCCTGCCAGCTCAGGCCGGTGGGGGGCAGTGTGACGTCGGCGGACACACGCTCCAGGCAGGCCACGAGCAGGTCGTCGCGTGAGCTGACGGTGCGCCCCAGATCAGCCGCACTCACCCCGAGCCGACGCGCCACCTTGCCCATCGTGAACCGGTCCACACCGATCTCAAGGGCCGCTGTGACGACGTCATCCCTGGTAAAACCGGCACTATGCTGCATTGAGCCTCCCGGGTTGGGTCATACTCGTCAGCGTAACGAACCAATAACAGGCCGCCAAATCGAAGGCGCCTATCCACATGATGACCGACGCCGTTCTTCCGCAATATAACGATAAAAAAAACCACCTCTCCTCCGCATTGCTCACACAGTTCGGAATCTCAAGGCGGGATAACGACTCGACGCTCCTCTGGTGGCCCACCCGGTGGCGCGCCCGACAACGGTGGGGTCTCACCGAGCCCACTCCCCCGTTACCGTGGTGCCATGAGCGAGACTCCCCGCCCACAACGCCCCGTCTTTCCGGAACCGCCCGCGGCGCCCTCACCGGCAGCGGCACCGCCCGCTGTGACGGCACCCCCGGCCAAGCAGCGGCGGTGGCGCGACGACCTGCACCTGGCGCACACGATCGCCAACAAGGTGGACAGCCTCACCCAGGCCCGTTTCGACGCCGGCAACTTCACCGTGGAGACCAAGTCGGACCTCACCCCGGTCACCGAGGCCGACAAGGAGGCCGAGCGCGTCATCCGCGAGCAGCTGGGGCGGGCACGCGGGCGCGACTCCGTCCTGGGCGAGGAGCTGCCCACCACCGGGCACTCCTCACGTCAGTGGGTCATCGACCCGATCGACGGGACCAAGAACTTCGTGCGGGGCGTGCCTGTGTGGGCCACGCTCATCGGCCTCATCGAGGACGGCCAGTGCGTCGTCGGACTGGTCTCCGCCCCCGCGCTGGGGAGGCGCTGGTGGGCCGTGTCCGGCGGCGGGGCCTGGACCGGGCGCTCACTGAGCTCGGCGCGGCGGCTGTCGGTGTCCGGCGTCGACGACCTCACCCGGGCCTCGATGTCCTACTCCTCGCTGTCGGGGTGGGCCCAGACCAAGCGTCTGCGCGGGATGCTGGGGCTCATGCAGTCGTGCTGGCGCACCCGCGCCTACGGGGACTTCTGGTCCTACATGCTGGTGGCCGAGGGCGCCGTGGATCTGGCCGCCGAGCCCGAGCTCGAGCTCTACGACATGGCGGCACTCGTTCCCGTCATCACCGAGGCGGGTGGGCGCTTCACCTCCCTCGACGGCGAGCCCGGCCCCTTCGGGGGCAACGCGGTGGCCACGAACTCGCTGCTGCACGACGTCGCCCTGCACCACCTGAGCGCCGAGACGGACTGAGTCGCCGCAGCCAGCCGAGCCTTCACCTCCCATCACTGGAACTCAGCACGCCCTGAAGTTATAAAAGATCTAAAAGATCTAAAACGCGCAAAAGTGGAGACGATCACGCATGGCCAACCCCTTCAAACCCACAGCGGGCGCAACGCCTCCCTTACTTGTTGGCCGCAACCGCGTCATCGAGGAGTTTCTGGAGAGCCTCGATGACGGCCCCGGAGCACCCGGACTCCTGGAGCTCATCACTGGCGCTCGGGGCGTCGGGAAGACCGTCATGCTCACCGCACTGGGAGACTCGGCACGAGAGCGCGGCTGGGTGGTCGTTGATGAGACCGCACGCGAGGGACTCATGGATCGCCTCGCCGCCGAATTCACTCGCCAGTTATCGCAGCTCGCCGGCAAGGAGCGCTCACGGTTGACCTCCTTGAGCCTAAGCACACCGCTCGGAGGCGGTAGCGCAACACTCGAGCACGCACCTGCTCCTGAGCCCTCCTGGCGGCAGAAGGCGCGAGCACTGACCCAGTGGCTCGCGGAGCACGGCACCGGCCTGCTGCTCACGATCGACGAAGTGCATGCCATTCCGCGCGAGGAACTGCGAGCCCTGTCCGCAGAGGTGCAGCACCTCATTCGCGAAGGGGCTCCCATCGGCCTGCTCATGGCAGGACTCCCCAAAGCCGTTGAGGAGCTCCTCAATGACGACATCACCACCTTCCTGCGTCGAGCCGAGCGGATAGAACTCGGTGAGGTGGCCATCGACGACGTCTGTGAGGCCCTGAAGTCGACCTTCGACACGGGCGCGAAGGCGTTGAGCAACGACCTGGCCCAGGAGTGCGCGAACGCGACCGACGGTTACCCATTCATGATCCAGCTCGTGGGGTACCAGGTGTGGAAGCACAGTGGCGATGGCCCAGTGACCCAGCCATCAGTCGCCGCAGGAACGACCGCTGCCCGACTGCGCCTCGGCAACCTGGTTCATGCTCCGGCACTACGCGACCTGTCCGACGTCGACCGCACCATGCTCGTGTGCATGGCCAAGGACGACGGCCCCTCACAGATCGCCGACATCGCCGAACGCATGGATCGCCCTGTCAACTACGTGTCGGTCTACCGCAACCGGCTGCTCGCCGCCGGGATCATCAAGACCGCCGGCTACGGCAAGGTCGACTTCGCCGCCCCCTATCTGCGTGAGTACCTGCGCGAGCACGCAGCGCACCTCGTCATGGAGTGAGGCGCAGCCGCAGCCGACCACCCGCAGCCACACGCCGGGATCACACGGGCTGGACTTGCCACGCATCCAACGTTATAAAAGGGTCACAAACTTATACGCGGCCGCAGAACTGGGCGTTTGACCCGGCGTCGCCGCGCGGCTGAACCGCCACCGCTGCGGCGGGTACCACAGTGACCCGGCCGTTTCCCCACCTTGTGCGCCGGTAACCTGCCGTGAGTCCACCATCCATCCACCCCAGGAGTCCCTTTGAACTGGCTGCACGCCGTCCTCCTCGGCATTGTCGAGGGCATCACCGAGTTCCTCCCGGTGTCCTCCACCGGGCACCTCAACATCGTCGAGAAGCTGCTCGGCTACGAGATCAACTCCGCGGGCATGACCGCCTTCACCGCCGTCATCCAGGTGGGTGCGATCCTCGCGGCCATCATCTACTTCTGGGCCGACATCGTCCGCATCGTCACCGCCTGGTTCAAGGGCCTGAGCAACAGGCAGGCCCGCCAGGACCCCGACTACACGCTCGGTTGGGGCATCATCCTGGGCTCGATCCCGGTGGCCGTCGTCGGGCTGATGTTCAAGGACTTCATTGAGGGACCGGTCCGCTCCCTGTGGGTGATCGCCGGGGCCCTCATCATCTGGTCGGGGGCCATGTGGTTGGCCGACCACCAGCAGAACCTCAGCAAGGGCATGAAGGACGTGACCGTCAAGGACGCCCTCATCATCGGTGCGTTCCAGGCCCTCTCCCCGGTTTTCCCCGGCATCTCCCGTTCCGGGGCGACGATCTCCGCCGGCCTGTTCCTCAAGTTCGACCGGGTGACGGCTACGCGTCTGTCCTTCTACATGGGCATCCCGTCCCTGGTCGCGGCCGGGCTGCTGGAGGCAGCAACCGAGGCCAGCACCATCAGCAACACCGTGGGCTGGACGCCCACCATTATCGCGACCGTCGTCTCCGGCATCGTCGCTTACGCGACCATCGCCTGGCTGCTGCGCTTCGTGTCCTCCAACAAGTTCACCTCCTTCCTCGTCTACCGCGTGCTGCTGGGTCTGATCATCATCGCCCTGGTCTCCGCCGGCACCATCGCCGCCTGACGGAGTCCTTTTCACCGACGGCATTAGTCTTCGTGTGGGGCAACGGAAGAATCCGTTGCCCCACACGATTTCTGTGCCTCTCGGCGTCGATCCCCGACGCCGCACGAATCCTGCTTCTGCATTGCCGTCCGCTTGTACGATAGGCGGCACGGCACCTCCTGGGGTAAGCACAGACTCATAAGCCACTGAGGACAACACCTAAGGACATCAGAGAGATCCATAGCATGATCACACACGGCCAATCCGCTTCTCCGACGCTAATTCGCTTCGGCAGTCACCCCATGATCGTCGCCGATTTTGTCAAGCGGCAAGGGCAGGATGACCTCTTTCATGCCGTCGTCACTCGCGCCGAGCCCCGCACAGTTCTGATGGGGATGCGGGGATGCGGTAAGACTCAGCTGGCCGCAGCGGTTGCGGCCAGGTGCGAGAAGGAGGGCTGGCCCTTGGTCGCATGGATTCATGCGGCTTCGCGCAAGGAAATCATTGCCAACCTCTACGACTCGCGCTGCGGATCGGTATCTACGCGCCGAGCAACATCCCCCTGGAGGTCATTGTTCGGCGCCTCCTGGATCAGTTGCGGTCAGCAGAGGCAGCGGACCGTCTCTTCGTCTTCGACAACGTGGAGAATCCCGACGACCTGAGAGACCTCATCCCCGAGGGCGCCGGAGTTCGGACCATCATCACTACGACGCGCCACCTCGACGGGGAGGGCCTGGGGTGGTTGCGGTTGACGGTTGGCGCCTTCGATCGGGAGCAGTCGATCACCTTCCTGTGCGAGCGCACCGGAGACACTCACCGCGACGCAGCTGACCGAATCGCGGATGCACTTGGCGACACGCCCGTCGCCATCGCCCAAGCCGCTGCGACAGCAAAAGGGGGTGGATGCACCTTATCCGGCTACCTTGACAGGCTGAGCAATCACCCGCTCGAGTCACGCATCAGTCGCCTCGAGGGTGATAACTACCCTGACGCCGTCGGCATCGCACTGCTCATGGCATATGAACAGGCCTTGGAGCAGCTCAGCACCAAGCACCCTCAGCAGGAGAGGATCGCCATATCGCTCCTTGACGCACTGTCCCTCCTGGGTGCGTCCGGAGTACCGACTCACTGGCTCTTGAGGCTCGACAACAACTCCGACGACGCACGCAACACCCTGTCTTTCCTGAAGAGCACTTCCATCCTCCAAGAATCCAGCGACGGCGACAAGACCATTATTCACCGCCTCCAGGGACACGTTTATCGGGACACCTACCTGAGCAACCAGAAGAAGCCCGGTGAGGCACGTACGTCCGCCACAACAGTTCTCAGCGGAATGGACGTAGACCGACTAGAGAATGTTGAACAGCGGCGGCATGAAACCCGCAATCTCATCGAGCAACTACTCTCAGTCACATCACAGGACTATTCTCATTCATTGTTTTCTGAGCCACAGGTGTCTTCAAAGCTCGCCGAGACACTGCAATGCGCAACCAGCCTTGAGATGTCGCAGATAGCCCTTACTCTCACTGAATCCGTTACTCAGGCCTGCGACGCCTTGGGTCCCCACCACCCCCACACCCTCTCCCCACGCAACGAACTCGCCCGCGCCTACCGGGCGAGCGGCAGGCTCGACAAAGCCATTGCCATGTACAAGCAGATCCTCGAGGATTCCACCCGCATCCTGGGAACCGACCATCCCAGCACTCTCGCCTCACGCGACGACCTCGCCGCCGCCTACCGGGATGCGAGCAGGCTCGAGGAGGCCATCCCCCTGTACGAGCGGATCTTCGACGACGTCATGCGCATCCTGGGTCCTGACGACCTCGGCATCCTGGCCTCACGTCTCAACCTCGCCGACGTCTACCGGGATGCGAGCAGGCTCGACGACGCCATCGCCATGTACAAGCAGAACCTTCAGGACTCCGCCCGTATCCTGGGCCCCCACCACCCCCGTACCCTCGCCTCACGCAACCATCTCGCCGGCACCTGCCGGGACATGGGCAGACTCGATGAGGCCATCTCCCTATACGAGCAATACCTCGAGGACCTCACCCGCATTCTGGGTCCCGACCACCCCGACACCCTCGCCTCGCGTAGCAATCTTGCCGGCGCCTACCAGGCAGCGGGCAGACTCGACGAGGCCATCTCCCTCTTCGAGCAGAACCTCGACGACTTCACCCGCCTCGCGGGTCCCGACCACCCTGGAACCTTGGCCTCACGGCACAATCTCGCCGGCGCCTACCAGGCAGCGGGCAGACTCGACGAGGCCATCTCCCTCTTCGAGCAGAACCTCGACGACTTCACCCGCCTCCTGGGCCCCGACCACCCCGACACCTTCACCTCACGTAGCACCCTCGCCGGCGCCTACCAGGCAGCCGGCAGACTCCACGACACCATCCCCCTGCACGAGCAGACCCTCACCGACCGCGCCCGCACCCTGGGGCCCGATCACCCCGTAACCCTCACCTCACGTAACAATCTCGCCGGCGCCTACCAGGCGGCCGGCAGGCTCAACGAAGCCATCGCCCTGCATCGGCAGACTCTCAAAGACAGCATCCGATCCCTGGGCCCCCACCACCCCCACACCCTCACCTCACGCAACAACCTCGCCAGCGCCTATCGCGCCGCAGGTCGAATTGAAGAGGCGGTGGCGCTCTTTAAGACACCATCGGACTCAGTGGACGAGCAGAACGGCACGAAGGACGACTCTGACCAGGAGACCGGTCACTGACCGCCACAGGGCGCCGTCATTGATGTCGGTGGGCTGTGAGACAGTGTCCGCATGCGGATCCTCCACACCTCCGACTGGCACCTGGGGCGCACCTTCCACGGGCGCGTGCTCGATGACGCACACGCCGCCCTCGCCGACCATCTCGTCGAGCTCGTCACCGCCGAGTCAGTCGACGCCGTCCTCGTCGCCGGGGACGTCTACGACCGCGCCATCCCGCCAAATGACGCCGTCGCCCTCCTCGATGAGACGCTGCGCCGCCTGACCGAGCGCACCCGGGTGGTCCTCACCCCCGGCAACCACGACTCCGCCCGCCGCCTCGGCTTCGCCGCCGACCTCATGCGCGAGGGCCTCATCATCCGGGCCCGCACCGCCGGTCTCGACCGCGGCATCGTCCTGCCCGACGCCGACGGGAACGAGGCCGCCATCATCCATGCCCTGCCCTACCTCGACCCCGACGCCGCCCGCGAGATCCTCCCGCCCCTCCTCGCCGAACGCCTCGGCGAAGAGACCCCCACGAAAGACACTGCCGGAGGGGACCAGGACGAGAACCGGGACGCCTCCTCCCAGCCCGGCCCGCCGGAGCGCCCGCGCCTGCCCCGCTCCCACGAGGCCGTCGTCTCCGCCGCCCTGCGCCTCGTGGCGGCGGACCTGGACCGTATGCGCGCCGGCCGCAGCCGGCGCCTGCCGAGCCTGCTCATGGCCCACGCCTTCGTCGTCGGCGGCGAAGCGTGCGAGTCCGAGCGGGACATTCGCGTCGGCGGCGTCGACTCCGTGCCCTCCGGCGTCTTCACCACCCTGGGCGGCTCGGCCCTGGCCGAGCGCAGCGGTGGCCTGGACTACGTCGCCCTCGGTCACCTCCACCGTCCCCAGGAGCTCACCCGGCCCGCCGGCCCGCGCCTGGTCTACTCCGGCTCGCCCCTGCCCTTCTCCTTCGACGAGGCCGAGGGCGCCCGCAACTCCGCCACCAAGTCCTCCGTGCTGCTGGACCTGGGCGCCGACGGAGTCACCGGCCTCGAACGCATCCCCACCCCGGTCCTGCACCAGGTGCGCACCCTGACCGGCACCATGCCCGAGCTCCTCTCCCCCGCCTTCGACGACGCCACCGGCGCCTGGGTGCGCGTCATTCTCCAGGGTGAGCGGCCACCCGGAGCCCTGACCACCCTCAAGGAGCGCTTCCCCGACCTCCTGGCCTTCCAGCACGAGGCCCCCACGCGCACGGCCCGCGAGCGCATCACCGTCACCGCCGCGGCCGACCCGCTGCGCATCACCGAGGACTTCTTCGACGACGTCTGCGGGCGCGCTGCGCAGCCCTCCGAGCGCGGCGTCCTGCGCAGCGCGTACGAGTCCGCCCTGGCGAGCGCGAGGAGCGAGCGATGAGGATCCACTCCCTGACCATGACCGGCATCGGCCCCTACGCGGGGCGGGAGCACATCGACTTCGACGCGGTGGGCGCCTCGGGCCGCTTCCTGCTCACCGGCCCCACCGGGTCGGGCAAGACCACCATCATCGACGCGATCGTCTTCGCCCTCTACGGGGACGTGGCCGACTCGGCCGACTCCTCCAAGGAGCGCATCCGCTCCACCCTCGTGGGCCCGCACACCGAGAGCGTCATCGAGCTCGTCTTCTCCACCGGCGCCGGCGTCTACCGGGTGCGCCGCACCCCCACCTACGAGCGGGCCAAACGGCGCGGCCAGGGCACCACCACCCAGAACGGCACCGTCAAGCTCTGGCACCTGGCCGAGGTCGGCGGGGAGCCGCTCGACGAGCCCGTCACCCGCGTGGGCGACGCCGACGCGGAGATCGCGCGCGCCGTGGGCTTAAGCCGGGAGCAGTTCACGCAGACGGTCGTCCTGCCGCAGGGCAAGTTCGCCCGGTTCCTGCGCGCCGACTCCTCCGAGCGCCAGCACCTCCTCAAGGACGTCTTCGGCACCGGCATCTACGACGCCATCCAGGACGCCCTCATCCAGGCCTCCCGGGACGGGGCCCGGAGGGTCGAGCAGGCCGCGGCCGACCTGCGCGGGCAAGTCGCCTCCCTGGGACGGCACCCCCTCCTCTCTGAGGCCCCCTCCCCCATTGAGACTGCAGATGCCATTGAGGAGGCCGACGGCGCCGATCAGGCAGTTCTCCAGGATAACTCGTCACCGGAGGCCCCGTCCGGAGGGACCCAGGAGGCACTGCCGCTGCCCATGGATGACGCCGACCGTGAGGAGCCGGAGGCGGTCGACGCCGGCCCTGCTCCAACGCCGGCTCAGGCCTTGGAGGCGGCGATGGCCGGTGCCACCCCGGACCTGGTGGCTCTTCGCCGCGTCGGGGCCGAGGTGCTGGAGGCCTCGCGCGGCGGTGCCCGGCGAGCCGATGCTCAGGCCGAGGTCGCGGGGAAAGTGCTCGCTCGGGCTCGGGCCGCTCGTGAGGAGGCCCAGAAGCTCCACGATCTCCTGGAGCGACGCCGGGTGCTGGTCGAGGAGAAGCAGCGGCTGGCCGAGCGTACCGAGCAGGACACCGCCGATGCCCAGCGTCTCCGGAATGCCGAGCGCGCCGCCCGGGTGCGACCGTACCTGACCGCCGAGCAGGCAGCCCGTCGCCGCGCCCAGCAGGCCGTCGCCGCTCTGGCCGCTCGCGCCGACCAGAGCGGCCTGGCCCACCTGGCCGAGCAGGCCGGAGTCACCAGTGCCGGCAGCACAGAGGATGCCGCCGGCAGCGACGCTCACAGCCATGGTGCTGAGGAGACGCCCGCCGCCCTCGTCGAGCCTCTGGTCCGTGAAGCGCGGCGCCAACTCGCCGCGCTCGAGGATGAACCGAGCGGGACAAGGGCCGGCGCTACCGAAGCGGGCGCCCTGACCTCGCAGGACTCCGAAGCCGCTGAGGCCCCCATGGCGGCCGATGCATCCGAGACGGCCCACGCCGAGGCACTCAGCCCCCGCGGCCTTGACGACCTGGCGCACCAGTACCGTCGCGAGCACGGGCAGCTCGAGGCCCTCGTCGACCTGGAGTCCGGACTCCCATCCCGCGAGAGCGCCGCGGAGCAGCGGGAGGTGGAGCTGCAGCGCGCTGCCGCCCAGCTGGAGCAGCGGGCGGAGAAGCTCGCCGAACGCCCCGCGCAGCGCACCGCCCGGGTGGAGGAGCTGGAGGCGGCGCGCGCGGCCCACGAGCGCCTCGACGGTCTCCAGGACCGCCGTGCCCGGGCCGAGGAGCGTCACCGCGCCGCCCTCGCCGTCGAGCAGCTCAGCGTCCGGCTCACTCAACGGGAAGAAGCGTGTACCCAGGCGGCCGCGCTCGCGCGGGAGGCGACCGAGCGGGTTCGCGCCACCCGCCTGGCCTGGATCTCCGGGACCGCCGGGGCGCTGGCGGGCGAGCTCACCGAGGGCGATCCCTGCCCCGTGTGCGGCTCGACCACGCACCCTCCCCCGCCTCCGCAGGCACCGACGGCGCCACCCGCCAGCAGGTCGAAGCCGCCGAGGAGCACCAGAAGCAGGCCGACGAGGCGCTCAGCGATGCCGTCCGGGAGCGGGACGCCTGTGCCGCCCGACTTGAGGAGGCCCAGCGCGCCAGTGACGGCATGGATGCCCCCACCGCCCAAGAGGCGCTGGAGGCGGCTGCCACCGCCCTGGCCGCGGCTCAGGCCGCAGCCGACGGCGTCGACGAGCTGGTCGAGCGGCTCGAGGCCTTCGATGCCGGCACCGAGCAGGAGCGCGCCGCGCTCGATGCCGCCCGCTCCGCCCAGGAGGCGGCCCGCAGCCGCCTGGAGGCCGAGCGAGAGGCCCTGGCCCAGGACCAGCGGCGCTGCCTGGAGGCGCGCGGGACCCGGCCGAGCGTCACCGCCCGCGCCGCCGCACTCCTCGTGCGGGCCAAGGAGGCCGAGGACGCCTCCGAGGACGTCAACACTGCCCGCGCCGCTCTGACCCAGGCTCGCAGTGCCCTGGCCGACCTAGCCACGGCGCTGAAGGAGGAGGGCTTCACCGATACGGCCCAGGCAACAGCGGCCCTCATGGAGCGAGGCGCTATGGAGACCCTGTCGGCAAGCGTGCACGCCGCGGCCACCGCCCGGGAGCGGGTCCGTATGGGGCTGGAGGACCCGCAGATCGCCGCCTTGAGCGGCCAGGAGGAGGACCGCCTCGAGGATGCCTCCGCTGAGCTCGCCCGAGCGGACGCCGCCGCGAGGCAGGCCGCCTCCCTCCAGGCGCGCACCGCCGAGTCCCACGAGCACCTGCGCCGGGCGGTCGACGGCGTCGAGCAGGCGGCCGTCGCCTACGAGGAGGCGGCCGGCTCCAGCGCCGACCTCATCCGGGTAGCCTCGCTCGCCCGTGGGGAGAACGAGGCCGGCACACCCCTGGCCACCTGGGTGCTGCAGGCCCGTTTCGAGGAGGTCCTCGTCTTCGCCAACGAGCGCCTGTCCCAGATGTCCTCCGGACGCTACGAGCTCATCCGGGTCGCCGAGGAGACCAGCCAGCGTCGGCGCCGCAAAGGGCTGGGACTGGCCGTCGTCGACCACCTCGGTGACGAACGCACCCGGGACCCCCGGACCCTCTCGGGCGGGGAGACCTTCTATGTCTCCCTGTCACTGGCCCTCGCCCTGGCCGACGTCGTCTCAGCCGAGTCCGGGGGCGTGAGCCTGGAGACCCTCTTCATCGACGAGGGCTTCGGCACCCTGGACGCCGACACTCTCCAGACGGTCATGGCCGAGATCGACCACCTGCGCGCCGGCGGGCGCACGGTCGGCATCGTCTCCCACGTGGCCGAGCTGCGCGGCCAGATCGCGGAGCGCATCGCAGTGCGGCGCGTCGCCTCAGGTGGGTCCACCCTGAGGGTGACCGCCTGAGACGACGCGCCGCGAACGCGTCCTCCTCACCGGTGCCGTCCCAGCGGCCGGCACCGGTCCGCCGTCCTAGTAGACGCCGGAGGAGGACTCAATCGTGATGGTGGGATCGCCGGAGCCCTCCGGCAGCTCCACCTTCCCCGAGAAGGTGAACTTCGCCTTGCGGGAGCTGGGGTTCTTGTCGAAGGCCGACGGCTTGGGCGAACCGGAGATGTTGATCTCGTCGGACTTGAAGGACAGGTCGGTACTGTCCTCGGAGAACTCCACCTTCGTGGCGTCCTTGTCCACCGACAACGAGGTCATGTCCGTGGAGGTCTCGAAGGGGCAGAGCTTGTCCGTGTTCGTCGGAACCGTCGCACAGGACTTCGTCTGCTCCTTGACCTTCTCCAAGGCCTTGGTCTTCAGCTCATCGGTGGGAGTGGCCTCCACCTTCTGGCTGCCCGCCGTTTCAAAGGACGAGTTCGCGCTCGCGCCTGAGGGAATCAGCGTGAGCGAGGACTCCTTCACGGTCAGATACTTGCTGACGGAGTCCGAGGCCGCCACCGGGTAGACACCCGGGTAGGCGTACTGGGCCGAGGTACGAGTCCCACCCCACCCACTATCGTCCTTAGCCAGGTCGACGGCGACCCCGCCGACCTTCAGCCCGGGAAGCGTGGAGGAGCTGAAGTCCGTGGAGACCACGAGGGCCTTGTCCACCTTCCAGGTCTCCAGCCCGAAGGAGCCGGAGCTCTTCGAGGCGGTGAAGCTGTACTCGAAGGCCTTTCCGTTCAGGGACAGGTGAGCCTTGATCGTGGCGGAGTTACCGGAGATCGTGGGCTCGTCGATCTTGGAGACCTTGATCCTCGCCGTGGCGGCCTTCATGGCCTCGTCGGTCAACAGCTTGCGCTGGTCATTGGGAACGCCCGGGTCCACCATCTTGGTGGCCTCGGCGGCCTTGCCCTCCGACAGGAGCGTCAGGTAGCTCTCGACCGCCTTGTCGGGCCCGCGCATGCCGTTGACGACGTTGAGCGCGACGACGCCGACCACGACCAGCGCCACCACGACACCGGCCACAGTCAGCCCCAGGACGACCTTGCGGCGCGAGGCCGCGTTCATCGGGGCGGGCTCGGGCAAGGCGCCCGCAGCAGGAGCGCCCGCGGCGGCTGCGCCGTCGAAGCCGGGAGCCGGCGCCTGCGAGGCCGGCGTGGTCTCCACCCACTTGCCGGTCGCCGGATCCACCGAGAAGACCGCACCGGTGGCCGTGTCCGTGGCGGTACTGGCCCCGGTGACCGGGTCGGTGCCGTAAACCCACTGCTGGGCCGACGTCGTCGGCTGACTGCCGGAGGTACCCGCACGCCAGGCCGCGCTGGCCTTCTTCCCACCGGCCAGCTGCAGCACTGCCGGGAAGGTGGAGTAGATCCACATGGGGAGCAGCTCCGCCAGAACGGAGATGATCGCCACCACGATCCCGAACATGAAGAAGGTCAGAGCGTTGGGCTGGATGCCGTAGGAGAGCTGGCGAGCGGCCTCGCCGTCCGAGGAGCGCAGCGGAGCGTCGGTGCCTGAGAAGTGCAGTGGGAGCAGGCCGTAGAAGACGATCGCCCCCAGGACGAGCGACACGAGCGGGAGCGGCCAGACTCGCACCCACTCGGCCCGCCCAGTGCGAGCACGCCTGACGCCCACGCGCACCGCCGCCGCCACGATGGCGATGATCATGGCCACGAACAACAGGATCGACCAGCTGCCGAACCAGGTCCAGGCGTAGGCGTCGCCGCCCTTCTCGCCGCCCAGGGACGGCATGTAGTAGGCCAGGTCCATGGCCTGAGCGGTGTCCGCGGTCAGGCCGCCCAGGGAGCCGAGTCCCAGAGCGATCAGCACCAGGTTGGGCAGGAGAACCGGGAGCAGGAGGATCGAGGCGAACCCCCATCCTCGAGTGAGCGCCGCCGCGATATAGGCGACGATGACGAAGACTCCCAGAACCACACCGAGCGCGACGCTCAAGGCTCCCAGCTCACGGCCGGCCTGCACCACCTGACCCGGCAGGCGCTCGAGCAGGGGCCCGCCGCTGCGGGCCACCACCAGTGCCGCGAAGACCACGACAGTCACCAGCAGGATCGTCATCAGCGGGGAGGACGAGACCACGACCCGCTCCAGCCCCAGCATCTTGATGCTCAGGGAGAAGGGGGCCGTGACCAGGCAGGACAGTAGCGCCACCGCGAAGGCCTCGGCTCCGGCCCTCGCCAGCGTCGGAACGAGCGGGGCCGCCGATCCGTCAACTGCAACGCGACGTCGGGCCAGCACGTAGACTCCGATACCGGCGGCGGTCAGTGCCCCCATCGGAAGTAACGTGAAGGTCAGGGTGACGGTCTCATAGGAGGTTGAGCCCGTCATGGCGAACTGCCCGCCCAGGCTCCAGCCCATGAGCAGCGGCAGCATGGAGAAGGTCGTCGGGAACGTGTCCGTCGTGTCCATGGTCGTGATGGCCACGAGCGTGAGGATCGCGCTGATGGCCGCAGATCCGAGCACGACCGCCAGCGTCAGGCCCGTGGAGGTCAGACCCGGAGCGCGGAGCCACGCGGTGAAGGTCTGTGCCAGGGGCGAGGGCTGCCCGACCTGCTGAGGCGGCCCGACCTGCTGGGGCTGCGCGAACCAGCCTGGTGCCTGGGGCATTGGCTCTCCCGGAGCAGGCGCGGCGACAGGGGCACCCACGGCCTGAGGGGCGGCCACGGGCTCGACGCCAGCGGTCTGTGCCGGGGGCGGAGGAACCTCGGTCACGCCCGGCGGGGCCGCGACCGCACCCGGCGGTGGTGCCGGAGCAGCAGCGGGTGGCGGTGCCGGCGCGGCAACCGGAGGTTCAGACACGGAGGCACCCGGCGGCGGCGGAACCGGAATTGCGGGGAATCTGCCGGTCTCTGGCCCAGATGTCATCGGGGGTGGAGGGGCAGGAGCGTCACCGGCGCTGTGTGAGGATTCAGGAGGAAAACTACTGTTAGACACAGGGCTGCCTTCGATAGGGATTCGAACAGGGCAGTTCTACCCCATCAAAACCAGCCACACATCTATTTCGTGACCCGGTCTTGACATGAGACCCCGCTGCCCACAGCCGAGCATCGACGCGGCCACGATCAATGCGCCGAACGTCCTACCGCCTTCTGTCTACCCTTCACCGCCGGCCTGCTCACCGTCTCCCTGCTGGCCATCGCCGCCTTCCTGGCCAGTGCCGTCCTGGGAGCCGTCCTGAGTGCCGTCCTGCTGGTCGCCGGACTGCTGGTCACCCCCCTGCGAGTCAGCTCCCTGCGGGTCGACGCCCTGCTCGGCTGCCTTCTGCTTGACCGTGTTGAGGATGCTGACGAGGTCGTCCCGCCCGGGGAAGGACACTCCTGACTGCAGGGTGTTGAGGACCTGGTCGATGTCGCCGGTCTTGATCTGGCCGGCAAAGTTCTCCGCCTCAGCCATGGTCTGCGTCTTGAGGACACCGGCTCCGTAGTAGACGCCCGCAGCGGTCGCCGCCAGGGGCAGGAACAGCGCGGCCAGAAGCAGCAGTGCCGCCGGAGCCTTCGGCTTCGCCCGGGCCAGGGCCGTGCACGCGACGAAGAAGGCGATGAAGGCCAGTACCGCTCCACCGCCGACCGCGCCGACCGCGGTCCAGTTCGGGGTCCAGGACCGGCTCGAGATGATCTCGAAGACATGAAGCGTGGTCAGCAACGTGTACGTGCCCCATCCCAGGAGCCCGGAGGCCGCCAGCACCATGATCGTCCCCACCGGCAGCGCGGCTGTACGACGGCGCTCTGGCGGGCGAGGAAGCGCCACTGGGCGCTCCGGCTCGGGCTCGTTCCAGGTCTCCTGCACCGGGCCCCGCGAGGCCGCCGGCCGAGCGGGCTCGGGGTTGACGTAGACCGGCTGGACCTGCTGGACCGGCTCAGCCGGGTAGGTAGCCTGCATCGGCATGGCCATCGTCTGCGGCGCCGCCTGCATCGGCTGGAGGACCTGGGTGTACTGGCTGCGCTGGTCGGGTGAGGCGGCCAGCTGCGGGGTCGACGTCGACGGCGGCAGGTAGCCCCAGCCCTCGCCCCCGGGCGGCATGGCGATCGCCTCCGTCGCTCCCGCCTGCGCCTCGGCCTGAGCGAGGTCGATCCGCTCGGTCGGCCGTCCACGGTCAACATGGTCGACACGGTCGACACGGTCGACAGCCGCATCACCCTCGGCGTCGTCGTCGAACTGCGGCCCACGGGAGAGAGGACGGGACACGATGAGGCTCCTTGCCACGGGGGGGGTATCGATTGGGTCTCTACGCCCCCGAGGCTACGCCACCGACGGCGTAGGCACGAGGAGCCTCAGGTCCTCGTGCGGTGACTCACCGCATGTTGTCTCGCACCGCGAGCGCCGAACGAGGGGCCAGGACCACATGGCCCGTACACGCCTCACCGCTCAGCAGGTCGG